>Ga0247667_1000022_pt1 | contig 134558 bp, 126 predicted proteins | sample CNK08_metaG_FD_183027 | JGI IMG/M metagenome (GOLD analysis project Ga0247667, IMG submission 183027) | Soil microbial communities from Purdue University Martell Research Forest, Indiana, United States - CNK08 | ecosystem: Environmental > Terrestrial > Soil > Temperate forest > Bulk soil... | reverse complement strand
CCTGCGACTCACTCGCCTTCGCCACCTGATCGTAGGTCACGTAGGTCGCGAGGCCCTTGTCCGCCGCCACCTTCGTCAGCGCCGCGGTCAAGGTCGTCTTCCCGTGGTCCACGTGGCCAATCGTGCCGACGTTGACGTGCGGCTTGGTCCGCTCGAATTTCGCTTTCGCCATGGTCCTTGGGTTCCTGTACTTGGTTCAGGTGTCCGCCTTCTTATCCTTCTCATCTCCCAAGCTCGCGACCGGGATTGAACCGGTGACCTCGTCCTTACCAAGGACGCGCTCTACCGACTGAGCTACGCGAGCGAAAGCGGGCGACGGGGCTCGAACCCGCGACCCTCAGCTTGGAAGGCTGATGCTCTACCAACTGAGCTACGCCCGCGCGCCGAGTGGTGGGGGAAGGATTCGAACCTTCGTAGGCTGACGCCGGCAGATTTACAGTCTGCTCCCTTTGGCCACTCGGGCACCCCACCGCGCCCTCGGTCGTCTCGCCGCTCCCACTGACAACGCACCCCGCGTTTCCCAACGGCGCGGGGTGTGTGGATCCTCCGAATGCAAAAAGGGTCGGGGCAGCGTTCTTCCTCTTCGGCAACGTGAGCTGACGAAGGGACTCGAACCCTTAACCTGCTGATTACAAATCAGCTGCTCTACCAGTTGAGCTACGTCAGCTGGTCGATTCGCAAACTTTACAGACTCGAAGCTTAAGGGGAGTACGCCGCTATCGCAAGGGACGTGCCGTTAAGGACTTAGACGAGTCGCCACTTGGTCCCGGCGGGCGTGTCCTCGATCTCGACATCCTTCGTCCGCAGCTCGGCTCGGATCCGGTCGGCCTCCTTGAAGTCCTTGGATTTGCGAGCTTTGTCTCGCGCCGCGATGCGCTCGGCGATCCACCGTTCGAGCGCCGGGTCGGCGGTTTTGCCGCTCGGTAGGATGTCGAGGACGCCCATCGCCCGGTCCAGCGCCGCTCGCGCGGCGCGGACGCCCGCGCCACCGGCGCCGGCGTCGAGCGCGCCGTTGCCCTCATGCACGAACTCGAACAAGGCGGCGCAGGCGCGGGGCGCGTTCAAATCGTCGTCGAGCGCCGCGCGAAACGCGGCCTCGAATCGGGTAGTCAACTCCGCCAGCGGCCCGTTTCCCGCTTCCCGCTTCCCGTCCGCGAGGCGTGCGTAGAAATCTCCCAGCCGCTTGACTCCCGCCCCGGCCGCGGCGAGCGCTTCGTCCGTGAAGTCGAGCGCCTTCCGATAGTGTGTTTGCCAGAACAGCAGCCGGACCGCGGCGGCGTCGACGCCCTGCTCGCGCAGGTCGCGCGCGGTGAGAAAGTTGCCGAAGCGCTTCGACATCTTCGTTCCGCGAACGTTGAGGAACTCGCCGTGCATCCAGACACGCGCGAAGGGCCGGTCGGTCGCGGCCTCGGATTGCGCGATCTCATCTTCGTGATGAGGAAAGATGAGGTCGACGCCGCCCGCGTGGATATCGAGCGTTTCGGCGTGGCAGCACTTCCCGATCTGCTCGAGCGACATCGCGGAGCACTCGAGGTGCCAGCCCGGGCGTCCCCGTCCGAACGGCGCGTCCCACGCGGCGCCGACCTGCTCGTCGAGCCCGTCCACCTTCTTCCAGAGCGCGAAGTCGCGCGGGTCGTCCTTGGCGTATTCGTCGCTCGACACCCGCGCGCCGGTCTTGAGCTCCCGGGTATCCAAACGTGAGAGCCGGCCGTACGTCGGGAACTTCGCGATCGCGAAATAGACCGAGCCGTCGTCCCCCTGGTAGGCGACTCCGCGCTGGAGCAGGCGCTCAACGAGCCCAATCATCGCAGGTATCGACTCGGTGGCACGTGGATATACGTGCGCCGGTTTGATCCGCAGGTAATCGCGATCCTCGAAGAACGCCTGCACGAACGGCGCGGTGTGCTCCGCGAGCCGCTTGCCTCCAGCCGCGGCCGCCTTGATAGTGCGATCGTCCACATCCGTCAGGTTCATGATGTGGTACACGTCGTAGCCCGAGTACTCGAGATACCGCCGGAGCAGATCCTCGAACAGGAACGTCCGGAAATTCCCGATGTGCGCGAAGTTCCAGACGGTCGGCCCGCAGGTGTAGAGAGTGACGCGCGGCGGCGCGAGCGGCCCGAACGGCTCGACGCGACGGGTGAGGGTGTTGTACAGCGAGAGGGTCATCGGCGCGGCTGAAACGTAGGACCACCGAATGGGTGGGTCAACGCAGGCTCGCAGACCACGGGACCGTTCCGGAACACCAGGACACGCGCGCAGGCCCAGCGCGCCGACGCGCCGTCCACGCGTGTCAGGAGACCACGGCGGACCAGCCGCGCGCCAACGTCGGTGACGATGAGAACTGGCGCGTGATCAGCGGTGCGGCTTGCAGGGATCGACACGCGGCGACGCTAGCGAGTGGGGCACCACCGGTGGGCACCCGATCGCCGCCAGGCCGATCGTTATTTCGCAGGCTGCACCATGGCCGTGGCGCCCCGCACGATCGCATCGACGAGCGGCGCGGAATCGAACCGCACCGGATCCGCCGCCGGCAGTCCCGTCTCCCGGGCGGCGCGCGCGACGGCAGCCTTCGCCTCCGCGTCGCTCAGATCGTAGGTGTTGAGACAGATGCCGATCACCTTGGTGGGCCGGACCGGCGCCGCGGCGCGCTCGTAGATCTCGACGAGCTCCGCAAGCGGGGGAATCTTCACCCAGGGCTCGCGTCCGTGATAGTCGCCGATGTACTCGCGACTGGCCTGATGACACAGGATCAGGGCGTCGGGGCAGCAGCCGTGCAGGAGTCCCAGGGTGACACCGGAATACCCCGGATGAATCAGGCTCCCCTGCCCTTCGACCAAGATGATATCGGCGTCCTTGGCCGCCTCGAGGACGAGCCATTCCGACGCGCCGGCGATGAAGTCGGCCACCACCGCGTCGACCGCGATGCCCCATCCCTCGATGAAAATCCCCGTCTGGCCGGTCGCCACGAATCGGGTGCGATGACCCCGCTTGAGCAGCGCGTTCCGCAGCTCGACCTGCGCGGTCATCTTCCCGACATTGCAGTCGGAGCCCACGGTGTGCACCACATAGGCGTCTACTTCGGCCGCCAGGCCGTCCGCCACGGGCAGATTGGGCGGCGGCTTGCGCGCGTCAAAAATCCGGACGCCCCGCTCCCGCGCGAGCGTGCCGAGCTCCGGATCGTCGCCGATGAAGGTGTGGAGGCCGCTCCAGATCTCGAGCCCGCGCTCGATGGCGGTGCGCAACCAGGCGCGCCATTCGACGGGCAGTCGCCCGCCCATCGGTGCGATGCCGATGAGCACGCCGGTGGCGCCCCCTCCCAAACGAAGGCCCTGCTCGAAGTCGCCCACCACCGGGATGCTCCCGCCGAAGCCCAGCACGTCCTGGACCGTCTTGCCGGCGGACGCGCGGTCAAACACGCCGACCACCCGCTCGGGCATGTAGCGAATGCAGCAATTCGCCGTCTTTGACGTCATCGGCTCGAACTGCCCGTCGGCGAGGATGAGGAATTTCACGCGATGGCCTTCGTCTTGGGCACCGGGAACTCGCCGGTCGGGCGGAGCACCGCGGGCTCCTCGAGCGCGATGTCTCCATAGATCTCCGCCTGTACGACGTGGCGCACCACGACCAGCGTGACCGCGAGCACGGGAACGGCGACCACAAGCCCCACGACGCCGAGCAGCGTCCCCATCGTCAGCACGCTGGCGATGGTGAGTACGGGGGGCAGCGACAGCCGTCGCTCCATGATGCGCGGCACCACGAAGTTCGCTTCCAGGACATGGACGAGGACCCCGAGCAGGATCACCGACACGACCTTGAGCCAGTCTCCCGTACCCACAACGAACAGGGCGGGCAACAGCGTCGACACCAGGGTTCCGAAGAACGGCACCACCGCGACAAGGCCGGTGAAGATGCCGAACGCGAGCCAATAGGGGACGCCGAGCACCCACAGGCCGATCGCGGTGAGGGAGGCGAGGACGAGCATCGCGAGGAGCTGGCCGACCACCCAGGCCCGGAGCGTCGCGCCGGCATCCTCGAGCACGCGCGCCCCGACAATTCGGTGCCGGGGCGAGACCAGCGCCAGCATGCCGTCGCGATACAGGCTCGGCTGGACCGCGAGGTACAGCGCCATCACGACGACGCTCGCGCCCTCGATGAAGAGCTTGCCGCCCGCCGTGACGTACGGCAGCAATGATCCGCGCAGGAACGTAGTCGCATCGTTGATGAGCCCGGCGACCAACCCGGATTGAGGGTTGGCGAGTTCCGTGTTGCGCAGGAACGGGTACTCGCGGGCCCAAGCCGCGATCACGTTCTGGATGTTCGTGAGGGTCTGGGGCAGCCCCGAGATCAGCGCCTGGGTCTGCTCGACGACGGGTGAGAGAATGATGGCCCCGATGCCCACCACGGCCCCGAGGGTCCCGACCACCGCGATCGTGAGACCCAACCAGCGTGCCAACCGAAACCGCCGCTCGAGCACATCGGTGATGGCCGAGAGATAGACGGCGCACAGGACGGCGATGAAGACGAGGAGGAGGACCTCGACCACCCGGATGAGGAACCAGATGGCGAGGGCGGCAACGAAGAGCGCCACGAACGTGGCGCCCGACAACCGAGAGGGAGTGGGGGGAGGAGACGGCTCGGCGTTCAGTGGTGATCAGGTCCGGCGTCGTCGTCCTCGACCAGCTCCGCCTCCGTCGCGCCCTTCCCGAGCTGCTTCGACTCCCCCCCCGAACCGGCCGGCAGCATGCCCAGCTTGCGCTTCAAATCGAGCAGCTGTTGATCCGCATCCGCCTTCACTTCCAGGCTCTGAAACTGCTTCACCAGTGTGTCGCCCGAGAGGTCTTCGTTCACTTCCGCGGCCGCGATCAGTTTCCGCTCCTCGTGCTCGATCTGCTCGGTCATGCGCTCGAACGTCTCGAACACGCTCTTATCGCCGATCGAGGACATCGTCTCCTGAATGCGCTTGTGCGCCTCCGCGCGCTTCTGGCGCGCGATGAGGATGTTCTTCTTGCGCTTGGCTTCCTCGATTCGGTCGTTGAGCTGGCGGAGCGAGAGCTTGAGCTTCTCGGTCTCCTCGCGATGCTTGACCCACGTCTCGTGCAGCTGGACGGCGCCTTGCGCGTGCTCGTTGTGTCGCAGGAGCGCCTGCTTCGCGAGGTCGTCGCGCCCTTCCTGCACGGCCAGGACCGCCCGGCGCTCCCAGTCCTCGGCGCTTTTCTTCTCGGTGTCCACCTGGGCCGCGAGGCGCTTCTCGTCGGCGATGGCTGCGGCCACCTGCTGCTTGGCCTTCGCCAGCTGACTGCGCATGTCGACGATCAGCTGGTTCAGCATCTTTTCCGGATTCTCGGCGCGATTGATCAGATCGTTGATGTTCGACCGGATCAGCGTCGAGAGACGGTCAAAGATTCCCATGAGAGCCCTCGGTGTCCTGGCGGGGCGTCACTGTCCCGCGCCCAACTTGCGCTCCCGCCGCTCGGCGAGCATGCGCTCGGCGAAATCTAAGCGCTCCGCCAGCTCGGAAACCTGCCCTTGGAGCTGTGCAATCTGCTGTTCCACCGCCGCCACACGCTGGGGATCCTCGCCCCCACCAAGCCGCCGGTGCGTGCGCTGCCGGATCCGCTCCGCCAGCGCCTCGCCGATGGCCGTGCGCGAGAGTGCGCGAATAACCGCGACGCCCACCACGGCGATCACCACGATCGCGATGAGCGGCATCGCCTGGTCAAGCACGTAATTCAGGTCCAAACCAGGCGGCAGCGGCGGGCCTTGCATCACGTGGACCCCGTACGCCGCTCGCCCGCCGGCAGTTTCCCTTCCACGTCACGTGGCTTCGCCAGCAGGCGCTCCGTAAAATCTACTCGCTCCGCCAGTTCCGCCACTTCCCGCCGCAATTGGTCCACCGCATCCATGAGGTCGGCCTGCCCCGCCCCGGCGCCTGCCGCGTCACTCCGCGCCTTGAGCGTCGCGGCATGCGCCCTGGTGAGCGACCGCACGATCAGCCACGAGAAGAATCCTCCGAACAGTACGATGGGGATCAGGGCGAACACCGCGTCCGGATTCATCAGCTCCTGGCCGGTCCGATCCGCTGGTCCTCGCGGTTCTTGGCGAGCAAGCGCTCGGCAAAGTCCATCCGCTCACTCAGCTCGCCGAGCTCGCGGCGCACGCTATCGAGCTCCGTCTGAAGCGCGTCGCGATGATCGGCGAGCTCGGCGTGCATCTCGTCGGCGCCCGCCGCGGAGCGGCCGCGGATGCGGTCGGCAACCGCACGGCCCACGGGTGAGAACGAAATAGCGATACACGCTCCACCGCCGAAGAGCAGCACGATCGCGAGGATGCCCTCGATGTCCATGCTCAGCGCGGCGGGGCGAGACGGTCGGGTTGCCGCTCCCTGGCGAGCAGCCGCTCGGTGAAGTCGAGTCGTTCCTCGACTTCGCCCAGGCGGTGGCGGAGCTCTTCCACCTCGGCGGCCAGGCGCTCCGCCTCCATCGCCCCGAACCCCGCGGCGCCGAGTGGCAGGCCCTGTTTCGCCGCCTTGAAGGCGATCCACTGCTCGTCCGTCTTCGACCACCCGCGGATCCATTCGGCGAGCGCCTTCCCGACCGGCCCCGTCAAGACCAGCGTCGCGCCGATCACCAGCGCCAAGCCGATCACGCCAACGGCGGGTGCCCACTGTCCCATGCGACCAGTCCTCCTCGTCGTGAACTTACCAACCTAGTCGGCCACCGCCAGCACCTTCCGCAGGAATTGCCCGGTCGACGAGCCCTTTACCCGCGCGACCTCCTCCGGGGTGCCCGACGCGACCACCTGCCCTCCACCGGCCCCGCCTTCCGGGCCGAGGTCGATCACCCAATCAGCGGTCTTCACGACGTCCAGGTTGTGCTCGATCACTACCACGGTGTTTCCTTTATCCACCAAGCGGTGCAACACCTCGAGGAGTAGGCGGACATCCTCGAAGTGCAGGCCCGTGGTCGGCTCGTCCAGGATGTAGAGGGTTCGGCCCGTGTCGCGCTTGGCCAGCTCGGTGGCGAGCTTAACGCGCTGCGCCTCGCCGCCAGACAGCGTCGTCGCCGACTGGCCCAGGTGGATGTAGCCCAATCCTACGTCGTTCAGTGTCTCCAGTTTCGTGCGGATCCGCGGCTGATTTTCGAAGAAGTCCAGCGCGTCGGCCACCGAGAGATCCAGGACGTCCGCGATCGACCTTCCTTTATAACGGACCTCGAGCGTCTCGCGGTTGTAGCGACGCCCTTTGCAGACTTCGCACGGTACATAGACGTCGGGCAGGAAGTGCATCTCGACCTTCACAAGCCCGTCGCCCTGGCACGCCTCGCAGCGCCCGCCCTTCACGTTGAAGGAGAATCGACCAGGCCCGTACCCCCGGATCTTGGACTCGGGCAGGTAGGTGTAGAGCTCCCGGATCGGCGTGAAGAGACCCGTGTACGTCGCCGGGTTGGAGCGCGGGGTCCGGCCGATCGGGCTCTGGTCGATATCGATGACCTTGTCGATCTGATCCAGGCCCTCGAGGCGGTCGTGCGCGCCCGGCATCACCTTGGCGCGATAGAAGTGGCGCGCCAGCGCCCGGTACAGGATGTCGGTGACGAGTGTGGACTTACCCGAGCCCGACACGCCGGTGACCGCGACGAACAGCCCGAGCGGAAACTCGACCGTGAGGTCCTGCAAATTGTGCTGGCGCGCGCCGATCACGCTGAGTTTGCGGTCGGGATCCGTGGCGCGGCGCCGCGGCGGTATGGGAATCCGCAGTTCTCCCCGCAAATACCGCCCCGTGAGCGAGTCGGGGTGATCGAGCACGTCTTTGAGCGTTCCCGCTGCCACCACCTCACCCCCGTGCCTGCCCGCTCTGGGCCCCAGGTCCACTACATGATCCGCCGCGCGAATCGTCTCTTCGTCGTGCTCCACGACGAGCACGGTGTTGCCCAAGTCCCGGAGCTCCTTGAGGGTGGTCAACAGCCGGGCGTTATCCCGCTGGTGTAGCCCGATGGAGGGCTCGTCGAGGATGTAGAGGACACCGACCAGCCGGCTGCCGATCTGGGTGGCGAGCCGGATGCGCTGCGCTTCACCGCCGGAGAGCGAATCCGCCGATCGGCCGAGGGTGAGGTACTCGAGCCCGACGTTCCGCAGGAAGCGGAGGCGGTCGGTCACCTCCTTCAGGATCGGTCGGGCGATCTCGGGATCGAGCCCGGGCCGGCCGTTGCCGCGGAGCGGGATGCTGTCGAAGAACGCCAGCGCGTCGCCGACGGGCAGGTCCGCCACATCGCCGATGCTCTTGCCGTGCACGAGGACCGACAGGCTCTCGGGCCGGAGCCGCTTGCCGCCGCACGTCGGGCAGGGCTGCTCGATCATGTACTCCTCGAGCTGCTCGCGGACGCTATCCGACGCGGTCTCGCGGTAGCGACGCTCGACATGCTTCAGGACGCCGTCCCATCCGGACTCGTACTGCCCGTGCCACTTCTCGCTGTCGTACTGAAACGTGAGCTTCTTCCCCGGGGCGCCCGAGAGCACCACCTTCTTCACCGGCGCGGGGAGATCCTTCCATGGGCTGTTCAAGTCGAACTTGAAGGCGCGTGCCAGGCTCGGCAGGATCACCTTCCGCACGTACCCGCTCGGCTCGCCCCACGGCAGGATCACCCCTTCGAGAATCGACAGCGAGGGATCGCCTAGGACCAGGTCGGGGCTCACCTCGCGACGCGTCCCCAGACCGGAGCAATCGGGGCACGCGCCGAACGGCGAGTTGAACGAGAACTGGCGCGGCTCGAGCTCGGGGAGCGACAGGCCGCACGTCGGGCACGCGTATCGCTCCGAGAAGAGCGTGGACTCCGGACCGTTGCCCGTCCGATGCTGCACCACTTCCACCGTGCCGTCCGCCGCCTTGAGCGCCGTCTCGATCGAATCGGCGAGCCGTGCGCGGTCCGCCCGGCGCGCCACCAGCCGATCGACCACGACGGCGATCTCGTGGTTCTGGCGCCGATTGAGCTTCGGCGCCTGCGACAGGTCGTACGTCTCCCCGTCCACCCGCACCCGCACGAACCCCTGCTTCCGCGCGGCCTCGAAGACGTCGCGAAACTCGCCCTTGCGTCCGCGCACGAGCGGCGCGAGCACCTCGAGCTTCGTGCCCTCCGGCCAAGCCATCACGAGATCGGTGATCTGCGACGCCGTCTGGCGCTGGATGGGCGAGCCATCCTTCGGGCAATGCGGCGTGCCGAGCCGGGCCCAGAGGAGCCGCAGGTAGTCGTAGACCTCGGTAATCGTGCCGACGGTGGACCGAGGATTGTGACCGGCCGACTTCTGCTCGATCGAGATGGCCGGGGACAGCCCCTCGATTGCATCTACATCCGGCTTCTCCATCAGTCCGAGGAATTGCCGGGCGTAGGCGGAGAGTGACTCGACGTAGCGGCGCTGCCCTTCGGCGTAGATCGTATCGAAGGCGAGCGACGATTTTCCCGATCCCGAGAGGCCCGTGATGACCGTCAGGCTGTCCCGGGGGATTTCGACCGTGATGTCTTTGAGGTTGTGCTCGCGGGCGCCCCGAACGATCAACGCATCGCTGGACATAGACTCGTAGGCTAGAAGGCAGACGGGTTCCCGGTCAACTCTCCACGTGAGGGCGGCAAGGCGGCAAGGGCGGCACGGCGCTACCATGCCGCCATGCCGCCGTGCCGCCTTGCTTAACTCCACTCGCTTCCCTACGTTAGCCCTCCCCATGGCTGAAACCGCGCTGGTGGCGCTGACGACGCTCGCGACCGAAGCCGAAGCCCGGACGCTCGTCACAGCACTCCTCGAAGCGCGGTTGATAGCTTGCGGCACGCTCATTCCAGGCGCCCGCTCCATTTACCGCTGGGAGGGAGCGGTGACGGAGGAGGCCGAAGTGGTGGTTCTGCTGAAGACCGACGACTCCAAGTGGGACGCCCTGTGCGGTGCCGTGCGGGAGCGTCACCCCTATCAGGTGCCCGAGCTGCTCGCGATGCCGGTCGAGCGCGGGCTCGATCTGTACCTCTCCTGGCTGACAAGTGAGGTGCTCGGGTGATTCGCAAGCGGGAGCCCCGGTGGCAATCGGCAGCCGAGCGGGCCCGGGTGGCGGCCGAGCTGATCGAGGAAGCGGAGTCGCTGACCGATACCAGTACGATCGCGTCGCCGGCGGACGTAGTCCGCGCGGGCCTGCCCCCACCGGTCACCGCCGAGCTGCCGGTCCCGCTCCCTGTTTCGGCCGTCGAAGCGCTGGCAGACGAGCCCGCCCAGCCGGCCGCGCTGACGCTCGACGACCTGCTCGCCTCGGATCCGGACAACGTGGCGCTCCTGGTCCAGCGAGCGAGCGCGCTCGCCGCCGCCGGGCACTACAGCGCCGCGCGCCGGGATTTCGAGCACGCTCTGCGGCAGGATCCCGCACACGGCGAGGCTCTGGCGGGCCTCGGCATTCTCCTGTCACGCAAGGGACTGTGGGCCGAAGCCATCCCGCGGCTGCGGCAGGCGGCGGAGGTCGACGCGGGGCGCGCCAGCGCGTGGTACTACCTCGGCGAGGCCCTGAATCGCGTGGACGATCTCGACGGCGCGCGCACAGCGTACGAACGCGCGGTCGAGCTCGAGCCCTCCAACGTCAAGGCACTCTATGGCCTCGGGATTGTGCTCGACCGGCTCAATCGCCCCGACGAGGCCACGCGGATGTACCGCCGCTCGCGGGAGGCCACCGGCAGGTGATCCGCGTGGTGGTGGACGATCTCGCGTTCCTCGCCGCGGACGCGGTGGTGCGTCCCGCGACGACGCGTCTCGCCCCCACGACGCCGGTCGTCCGGCGACTCGAAACGGTCGCCGGTCCCGGGTTTGCGGATCGCCTGCGGCTTCAGAAGGAGCTGGCGGTCGGCGCGGCGGTCGTCACGGCCGGCGGGGGTGACCTGCCGGCCGAATTCGTGATCCATGCGGTGATCCAGAGCGACACGGAGCCCGTGACGCGGGACGGCGTCGCCCGCGCGTGGCGCTCGACCCTGCAACAGGCACAAGAGTGGGAGTTTTCGAGCGTGACCGCACCGCCGCTCGGCACGGGCGCCGGCAACTTGTCGATGGAGGACGCCGCGGAGATCATGGTGCCGATCCTCAAGGCGCACCTCGACAGCGCCACCTTTCCCGGAAGCGTATCCATCGTCGTGGAAACCCCAGCAGACCGCGACACGTTTGAGGCCGCGCTTCGCCGAGGCGACGCATGACGCGCCGCACGCTGGCCGTGGCGATCCTCGGCGCATGGGTGCTGACTGTGGGCTGGTGGGTCAAACGTCAGGTGTTCCGCCCAGCCGGAGCGCGGCTCGCGGAAGCGGCGTTGAGCGTCCCACCGGGCGCCTCGTACTACCGTCTCCGGGTGGGCGGTCAGCAGGTCGGATTCGCGTCGTCCACGATCGACACCACGCCCACCACGATTCGCCTCACCGACATCCTCGTACTGCGCTATCCCGCCGCCGGCACGCTACGCCGCACCGCCGCGCTCAGCCGGGCCGTGCTGTCGCGCGGGCTGCGGCTCGAGAGCCTCGACGCGAAGTTCGACGGCGATCCGGGGCGCTTTGCGGTCGGTGGGCTCGTGAACGACGACACGTCGCTGACGATCACGATCTCGCGGGCCACGGACTCCTCCACCACCCGCCTCCCGCTCGGGCACCCGATCCTCCTGCCGACCGTCCTACCGCTGCGGCTGGCGTTCGGCGGCGAGCTGAAGCCCGGCGGCTCGTACGCGACCACCGTATTCGACCCGATGCTCTTGGCCGAACGATCAGTGCGGGTCGCCGTGGCGCACGAGTCCACGTTCGTGGTGGCGGACAGCGCTGGGTACGATTCGACCGCCAAAGCGTGGATCCCGGTGCGGTTCGACACGGTGCGCGCGTTCCTGATTACGCAGGCGGAGGGGGATGTGACGACGCAGGCCTGGATCGACGGGCAGGGGCGGGTGGTGCGGGCCGAGACTCCCGCGGGCTTCGTGATCGAGCGCTCGGCGTTCGAGCTCGCCTTCGAGAACTTCCGGCACCGGGACACGATCGAGGCAATCCGGGCGAGCGCTTCACCGCCTCCCGGGAGCATCGTCCCCACCACGGCGATCGCCGCGGGTGCTCCGCCGCCACGCCGGCCGCTTTCCACCCTGCGCGTGCGCCTGTCGGGCGTCACGCTGGCGGGATTCCGATTCGAGGGGGAGGGGGGGGGCAGTCGCCAGCGCCTGACGGGCGACACGCTCGAGGTCCGCGCCGACAGTGGTGCCCGGCTCACGGCTCGCTACACGTTGCCATCGCGGGACACGACGTTCCGTGTCGCCCTCGCGGCGGAGCCATTGATCCAGAGCGACGACCCCCGAGTGCGGGCGCAGGCTCGTGAGATCGTGGGTGCGGAACGGGACCCCGCGCGCGCCGCGCGACTGATCGCCGGCTGGGTGTCCCGTCAGGTCGCGCGGCAGGCCGGCGTCGGCGTCCCCGGCGCCGTGCAGGTTCTCGGTCAGCGCCGCGGGGACTGCAACGAGCACGTGGTCCTGTACGTCGCACTCGCGCGCGCCGCCGGCATACCCGCCCGCACCGCGGCGGGACTCCTCTACGCGGGCGGCCGCTTTTACTATCACGCGTGGGCGGAGGTCTACCTCGGTGACTGGGTCGCGGTCGACCCGACGTTCGATCAATTCCCGGCGGATGCCGCGCACCTGCGCGTGACGACCGGCGGATTGGCCCGGCAAATGGAGCTGCTCCCGCTCACCGGGAGCCTCAAGCTCGAGGTGTTATGATCCGACTGGAGAGCCTGACCAAGCACTACGGCAGCTTCGTGGCCGTGGACGGTATCTCACTCGACGTCCCGCGCGGCGTCCTGTACGGATTTCTCGGGCCGAACGGCGCCGGCAAGACGACCACGCTGCGCATGATCGCCGGCATCCTGCGACCGACCGATGGGCGGGTGCTGCTCGGTGGGGACGATGTGCACCGGAATCCCATCGCCGCGAAGACGCGGCTCGGCTTCATCCCCGACCGTCCCTTCGTTTACGACAAACTGACCGGCGCCGAGTTTCTGCGGTTCGTGGCGGCACTCTACGGCCAGGAAGGCGACGCCGTAGAGCGCCGCATCACGGAGCTGCTCGACGTCTTCGAGCTCGACAAGTGGAAGGACGAGCTGGTCGAGGCCTACAGTCACGGGATGCGCCAGAAGCTCATCATCTCGAGCGCGCTGATTCACCGGCCGCAATACATCGTCGTGGATGAGCCGATGGTCGGGCTCGACCCGAAGGCCGCCCGTCTCCTCAAGGACATCTTCCGGCAGTTCGTGGGTCGTGGAGGCACCGTGCTCATGAGCACGCACACGCTCGAGGTTGCGGAGGCGATGTGCGACCGGATGGCGATCATCCAGCAGGGCAAGATCGTCGCCGAAGGAACAGTCGACGATCTCCGGCAGCAGCATCGAGCCGGCGATGCGAGCCTCGAGGAGCTGTTCTTGAAGCTCACCGGAGGCGCGCACGTGCGCGAGCTCGCCGAAGTCCTGGGCGACGGAGAAGCGGCTTGACGCCCGCCCAGCCGTCGCTGTGGCGCGTGCTCGAGCCCAAGTGGCGCACCGCCCGCCAGCGGATCCGTGAGGAGCGCTCGCGCGGCGGCTCGGGCAAGCTGATCACGCTGATCCTCATGGGGCTGGCATTCTGGGTCGGCGTGTTCGCCATGCTCTACCGCATTCTCAAAGCCCTGCGCGGCGTGGAGGACATCGGACCGCTGCTCGCGGGGAAGATCCTCGGCGTCGTGCTGCTGGCGTTCATCGGGATTCTCGTGTTGTCGAACGTGATCACGGCCCTTTCGAGCTTCTTCCTCGCGAAGGACCTCGACTTGCTGATCGCGGCCCCGGTCGATTGGCTGCGGATTTATCTCGCCAAGCTGAGCGAGACGCTGCTGCATTCGTCATGGATGGTCGCGCTGATGGCCGTCCCGGTTTTCGTGGCGTACGGCGTCGTGTTTCGGGGGGGCCCGCTATTTCTGCCCTACGCGGTACTCGCCGTATTCCCGCTGTTGGTGCTTCCAGCGGTGGGAGGCTCCGCGCTCACGCTCATTCTCGTGAACATTTTCCCGGCGCGGCGCACTCGAGACCTGCTGTCGATCGTCGCCCTCGGAGCCGCGGGCGGATTGATCTTGCTGTTTCGATTGATCCGGCCCGAGCGGCTCGCATCTCCGGAGGGATTCCGCAATCTGCTCGACTTCATCGCCGTGTTGCGTACGCCGACGTCGCCGTACCTGCCGAGCGAGTGGGTCAGCCAGGCGATCATGGGGTTCCTCCGGGGCAAGGTCGATTTCATGCCCCTCGCGCTGCTGTGGAGCACAGCCGCGGCGTTCGTCACGCTCGGGGCGATCCTCCACCGGCGGCTCTTCGCGCCCGGGTTCACAAAGGCGCAGGAGGCGGCGGAGCGCTTCGTGCGCGGGAGCTTCTGGCAACTCACGGTCGGCACGGCGCTCGGGTTTCTCCCGGTCGCCAAGCGTGAATTCGTGATCAAGGACATCAAGCTGTTCTTCCGCGACACGACGCAATGGAGCCAGCTCATCCTGCTGGCCGTCCTGGTCCTGGTTTACCTGTTCAACATCAAGACGCTGCCGTTGCACCGGGGCGAGGCCGTCGGATTCTTCTACGTGACCCTCGTGTCGTTCCTGAACCTCGGCTTGGCGGGCTTCGTCCTCGCGGCCATTGCCGCCCGGTTCATTTTTCCCGCCGTCTCGCTCGAGGGCCGCCACATGTGGTTGCTGCGCTCGAGCCCGCTCGACCTCCGCACGCTGCTGTGGTCCAAGTACTGGGTGGGAACGGTTCCGCTGCTCGCGCTCGCCGTGCTCCTCACAGGCCTCACCAACGTGCTCCTGGAAGTGCGGCCGTTCATGATGGCCGTGGGACTCGTGACGATCGCCGGCTTGACGCTCGCGATCGCCGCGCTGGCGCTCGCGTTCGGGGCATTGTACCCGCAGTTCGAGACCGAGAACGCCGCACAGATTCCGACGTCGTTCGGCGGGCTGGTCTACATGATGGCAACGATCGTCCTGCTCGCGCTCGTGATCTTCCTCTTGTGGCAGGCCGTCTACCAGTACGTGCGCTCGGTGTACATCGGGCACCCCATCGTCGTCGATGCGACGATGGTCGTGTGGTTCGCTGTCGCCGCCGCGGTGTGCGCGGCGGTGACGGCGACATCGCTCTGGGTCGGCCTGCGCCGAATGGAGCGGATGGAGTTCTAGCTACAAGGGGAAATTGAGGCCCCCGAGCACGTTGAACGACGTGTGGTCGGCGAACACGAAGCGTGCCTCGAGGAACGGCTTGAACGGCCGGGCTCGCCGGCCCTCCCACCCCGCGAACACGTTGGCTCCGGCGTCGCTCGCCCCGTTCGCGTGGAGGTACGCGAACCCCCCACCGAAATAGAACAGCCCGTAGACCGTCGGCGGGTGGTACTTCAAGTCCGCGTTCAACCGGAACGGTGACCCGTTCACCCCGGGGTAGAACTCCGCCGACGGCACCAGCGCCCAGCGCCGGCCCACAGGCAGGCTGAGCTGGCCCCCAAGGAACACGTGGTCGGCGTCGAAATCGTAGCCGATGCGTGGGCCGATGGCCGGCTGATCCACGAGCACGGCCCGCCCGCCCCGGACGCGTCGCTGCGCGTTCGCGACCGTCGCCGTGACGATGCAGCCGAGCAGCAGCAGGACGGCGACCCGCAGAGGGATTCCGCTCACACCCGCGCTCCACGTTGGAAGGTCGCACACTGATAGAAAAGCGCGTCGCGAAAATCAAGGGCGTTCACTACTTTGGCGGTATGCGAGCAGCGCTCCCCGTTCTTGTCGCAGCGGCCACCGTCGCCGGCTGCGGCCCCGAGCGACACGACCGCCCCCGCATCGGCGTCACCCTCCCGACGGATTCCGGCGCCCTCACGGCAGAACTCCGGCGTGGCATGGCACCCGTAGCCGATAGCCTGCAGCTCGATGTGCGCGTCGTCACGGCCGGGGGTGACCGCGCGCGCCAAGCTGCACAGGTGGACAGTTTCGCATCGCAGCGCGTCGCGGCGATTCTCATCGATCCCATCGACCCCACCGCCCTCGGGGACGCCATAACTCGGGCCGCCCGAGCCCGGATCCCCGTCTTCACCATGGTGACCCCCACCGCCGACGGCGATACGAACGACATCGCGGCGCATATCGGCAGCGACGACCGGATGGCAGGCGAGCTCGCCGGCTGGTACGTCGGACACCGGCTGAACGGCGGGGGGAGCATCGTCATCCTCGACCAGCCCGGCGCGCCGGCCGTCCGCGATCGGGTGGCGGGCATCCGCCTCGCCCTCACTCGCGTCCCCAACGTCCGCATCGTGGCGAGCCCCGCCGTGGACCCGGCCACGCGCGAGACGGCGCGCCGCCGTACCGCGTCCCTGCTGACGGCCGATCAACGCGTGGACGCCATCGTCGGCACGAGCGACGAGCTGGCGCTCGGCGCGCTCGACGCGGTCCAGGCGTCGGCGAAATCGGATGTGTTCATCGTGGGATTCGGCGCGGATCCGGAAGCCCGCGCCGCCATCGCGCGTGGAAGCCCGCTCGTCGCCGAGCTCGTGCCGGATGCCATCACCATCGGTCGCTATGCACTGCTCGTCGCCGCGTCGCGGTTGCGCGGAAATGTCGTGATGCGGTCGGTGCCGGTGCGCGTGCGTCTGATGGACCGCGACTCGCTCGTGGCGCCATGACCTCGACCCGGACCGTCGACACCCCCGGCTCGATCGACGCGCAGGTCGCACGGGCGCTGACCGACCGCGTGATGGCGGGCGAGCCCATGGCGCAGCTCGCGCATATCCTGCTCATCAGCGTCATGGCGTTCCTGCTCTGGGGCATCGCTTCGACGCCGCTCCTGATCGCGTGGACCACCACCGTCGTCGTCGGCGTCCTCGTGCGTGCCGCTTCCCGGCGCCAATTGCGCGCGACCAAGGCCGACTCCCAGACGACGCTCCGGGCCGTTCGCCTAGCCGTGACCGCGCTCGGGATCGCGTGGGGCGTCGGGGCCGCCGCCATCGTGCCCGACGTCCAGCCGCGCTACATGGCGATGCTCCTTGTCGTGCTGTGCGGCCTCGTGGCCGGTGCCGCGCACAACCTCGACGCCGATCCCCCGGCGTTCAGGAGGTTCCTCTTTACTTCCCTGGGCCCGCTGCTCGTCGGCATCCCGCTGAACGGACGCGACCGCATCCAGCTGGTCGCGATGCTCCTCATCGTGATCTACGGCGGCTTCATGCTGGTGCTCAACCGTCGGGCGCACCGCCTCCTGAATGACCACCTTCGCTCCTCGGAGCTCTTGGCGGTGCGCGAGCAGGAGGCACAACGCGAGCGTCGTCACCTCGACGCGCTCATTGATAGCGCCCCGCTGGGCATCCTGGTGGTGGACCGGGACAACCGCGTGCAGCGGGTGAACCCACGCTTCCAGGAACTCTTTGGGTACACGAGCGACGAGGCAACCGGGCGGGACCTGTATGATCTCATCGTTCCCGCAACCGAACGGCCGGCGGCCGGAGATCTGCAACGGCGGGCGCGGGCGACGGGACGGGCCGTGGCCGAGGTGGAACGCCGACGCAAGGACGGCCGCATCGTCCCCGTGCGCATGTCCCTGGCACCGGTCGAGGGCGGTGTGTCGGGCGATCTGTTCTTGCAGTACGAGGACATCAGTGAGCGGCGGCAAGCCGAGCAGGTGATGCGGGAAGCACGCGACACGGCGGAGCGTCTCGCCAAGGCACGCTCGTCCTTCCTGGCGAACATGAGCCACGAAATCCGAACGCCGATGAACGCCGTGGTGGGGTTCGTGGAGCTGCTGCTCGATACGGAGCTCACCACCGATCAGCGGCGGGCGCTCGAGCTGGTGCGATCGTCCGCCGAGGCCCTGCTGACGATTCTCAACGATGTGCTCGACTTCTCGAAGATCGAAGCCGAGCACCTCGAGCTCGAGGCGATTCCGTTCGACCTCCAAAAAATGCTGCACTCGACCGTGGGGCTGCTCGCCGTCCGAGCGCGCGAGAAGCACCTCGAGCTCATCACCGACATCGGCATGGACTTCCCGGCTCTGGTGCGCGGTGATCCGACTCGCGTGCGCCAGGTGCTCACCAACCTCATCGGGAACGCGATCAAGTTCACCGAAGAAGGGGAAGTCGTGGTCCGCGCCTTCGCGGCACCGGCGGGCGACCACTCCGTACGGGTCGAGTTCTCCGTGCGCGACACGGGGATCGGCATCTCGTCAGAGCAGCTCTCCTCGATTTTCCAGGAGTTCACCCAGGCCGACGCGTCGATGACCCGGCGATACGGCGGGACGGGGCTCGGGCTCGCCATCGCCCGCAAGCTGGTGACGCTAATGGGTGGGGAGCTCAAGGTCGAAAGCGAGCTGGGCAAAGGGAGCACCTTTTCCTTTACGCTGCAGCTCGCCGTGGAAGCGCCGGCGGCACGCGCGACGGGCGCCGGGGTCTCGCTCGGCAGCCGCCGCGTGCTGATCGTGGACGACAACGAAACCAACCGACGCATCCTGCGCGACATTCTCGCGGGCGCCGGGATGGCGTTGCGCGAAGCCTCATCCGCCGCCGCCGGCATCGACGCGTTGCGCGAGGCACATCGCGGTGGCGCGCCGGTCGAGTTGGCGATCATCGACGCCCAGATGCCCGAGCAAGACGGTTTCGCGCTCGCCGCCGAAATCCGCGCGACACCCGAGCTCGCTACCACGCGCCTGCTCCTGCTGACGTCGGCCGGCCAGCGCGGCGACGCGCAACACTGTCGCGAGGTGGGGATCAACGCCTACCTGACGAAGCCCATCGCCCGGGCGGACCTGCTCGAAGCCCTGAGCGCGCTCTTCGCGGCTCCGGCCGGCGGCGCCAGCCCGGACGAGGGGATCATCACGCGCCACACGATCGCCGAGGCCCGCCGGCGGATGCACATCCTGCTGGCGGAGGACAACCCGGTGAATCAGCAGGTCGCCACGACGATGCTCCGCAAGCGGGGCCACGAGGTCGACGTGGTCGCCGACGGGGCGGCGGCCGTCGCGGCGGTCCGTGGCACGGTTTACGACGTGGTGCTCATGGACATTCAGATGCCCGAGATGGACGGGTTCGCGGCGACAGAGGCGATCCGCGCGATGCCGGAGCGCGCCGGGCTGCCGATCATCGCGCTCACCGCGCACGCGCTCTCGGGCGAGCGCGATCGCTGCCTGTCCCATGGCATGACCGGCTACCTCACCAAACCGTTCCGGAGCCACGAGCTGTTCGGCCTGGTCGAGGGTTGGGCGGATTCTCCGGCTCCGACACCGGCCCCGGCTGCCGCTCCCGACGGGCCTGTCGATCTCGAGCAGTTTCGGCGCACGATGCGCGAGGCGGGTGCCGAAGAGGCGGTCGACTCGATCCTCGATACGTTCCTCGAGACCGCCCCCGAGCGGCTGGCGGTCCTCGGCGCCGCGGTGGAGCGGGACGAAACGGCGGGTATCGCCGCGGCGGCGCACGCGTTCAAGTCGGCGGCGGGCAGCATCGGTGCGAAAGAGCTCGCGACCCTCCTGGGCGACGCGGAGCGGGCCGCGCGAGCGGGAGACGGCACGGGTGCTCGGGGCTTGTATGACCGCATCCAGCGGGAGGCCGGCGCCGTGGTCGAGTACGTCCGGCGGGCGCGAAACGACAAGCGGGAGTCGTGATCGCGGATCACGCTCCCGCTTCGTGCTTCAAGGCTGTCGCGGTTCGGCTACTCGATCCGGTACGGAATCCCCACTTCGTTGGTCCGATAGTTATCGGCTGTCCCGAGCAGCAGGGTGGCCGAATCGAGCGCATCCACGATGAACCGATCGATCCCGGTCTGGCTCGCGATCCAGGTGCGCTGCCACGTGCCGTCACCATTATCCGCCATGGGGACTCGACGCCACGCCGTGCTCAGCCGGTTCGCGTGACGTACGTGCAGGAACACGAAGCTCCCTGGCGTGAACCCTGAGCCGGTGGTGTTCGTGACCGCGGCCACGACCTTCACCGTGTCGCCGAGATGGAACCGCGGAATGCGATTCACCACGTCGAACAGGGCGCTAGGATCGGTGACTTCGACCAGCAACGTGTCATTGCGGTACACCTTGACGTCCGTGACCGCGACCGTCTGCCGGCTCGGATCTACCACGGTCCAGTTCTGCGGCGACAGCTCGACCACCCGCCATCCATGTGGCCGCGATGCGTCGCGCACCAACACCGCGTGCTGGGTCATCCGATCGGCCAAGGGCTTGGAGGTCGGATTGAACACGCCATCGGCACTCGTGTCCACGAGGAAGATGCCGTTGAACGTGATGTCGTGCTCCACGCGAGCGGTGTCGCCCTGAATCGTCACATCGCGGTGGTAGATCGGCCGCGGCCCGCCGGGCACGACGCGCAGGCGACCCCAGAAGGTCGGCGCGGTGTCGGCACCCGACGCGGTGCCGGCGCTCGCAGGGCTCGATGCCGCTGGATCAGCCGAGGCGCTGGTGGCCGCGGCGCCCGCGACGCCGAAATCCGAGTCCACCATGGCGCCGAGCTGGTCCGACTCGGCGGCGAGGACCTGGGCCTGGTCCGACGACGGTGCTGTGCCCTCCGTGCAAGCGACGGCCGCCAGTCCGACGAGGGCCGCCGCCAGTGTGAGCTCGATGGTGCGCCGCATGAGTGAACGTCTCCTCTCGAAGTTCGGAACGTCATCTCGCACTCCGAGCGGTACAGACGGCGGGCTGAAAAGGATGTTAAGGGGGCGGGGGGGGCGGGGGGGGGGGCGTCTCACGCCGCGACGCGGGCACCGCAGGCGTGACAATAGCTGGCTTCCCGCTCGAGCGACGTTCCACATCGGGCGCAATATCCTGGGGCGGTGCCGAGTCGCCGGCCACATTCGGAGCAAAACTGAGAACCGGACTCCAGGCGGGGGCCATGGGTGGGACAGGCTGAAACGGTGAGCGGTGAGGGGTGAGCGGGACTCGCCGTGATCGAACCGCTTACCGCTCGCTGCTCACCGCCTTCGGCACGAAGGGCAGCGAGAGCTTCGGCGGTGTACTTCGCCTTCAGCTCATCATAGTCCTGATCCGAAAGCTTCCCCGTCGCCCGGTCGAACTCGATCTCCTTCAGGGCCCGCAGCGCCACCGCGCGGGGTGAGAGATCGTCGTCGGGATCCTCGCCCTCGTTCCCCCGCGTGTCACCCGCGGCCTCCTCCGTTGCGGGCTCCCGTTGCAGGATGGGCCGCAGCACGAAGTAGACCGCACCCGTCACGAGCAGGATGCCGGCGACGAGCTCGATCAACGGAGTCAGACGGACAGGCGATCGAGCTCGCGCCGCAGGCGCTCGAGCTCTTCAGGTGAGGCTGCCACCGCGGAGGGGCGAGGCGCGACGGGCGCGGGAACGGCGCGCGCCCACCGTCGCAGGACGAGCGTCAGGATCGCGCCGGCGACGACGATCACGAGAGACGGCACGAAGTAGCCGGCCAGATTGAAGCCGTGCTTGGGAGGCGCCATGAGGATCGCGACCCCGTTCTCGCGCACGAACTGGTCGAGAATCTGCTGGCCGGTCTTCCCTTCCCTCGCCAACGCAACCACACGCGCGTGCATCGCGGGGCTTACGGCGCAGGTGAAGTCGGTCGTGCGGCAGGTATAGACGTCGAGGTTGCAACCGCACGTGCAATGGATCTGCTTCTCGATCGCCTGGAGGGCTGCGTCGTTGTCGGCGGCCGTCACAGGAGGCAAGGGACGCCCAGCACGGTCGGGGTCCCACAGACGGCCGGAGGGGCCGGCGCCCGGAAGCGAATCCTGGGCGGCAGGGCGGTAGGGCGGCAAGACGGTGACCAAACCGACGACGACCGACGCGAGAAACTCCCGCCGAGAGCCTACCGCCGTGCCACCATGCCGCCGTGCCGCCCTCATTTCTCCCCCACCAGTCTCACCGCATATCCCGCCTGCGAGCGTTTGACCGCGGGCGAGCCGCCGCCCGGCCACATCACGATCAACCCGCCGAGCGCGACGATCAGCCCGCCGTACCATACCCACCACACGAGCGGGTTGATGGTAAATCGGAAGACCGCCTGCTCGGTCCCGTTCACGACGCCGCCCAGGACCACGTACAGGTCCTCCCGAAGCAAGCTCATGATGCTCGGCTCCGTGGAGGGTTGGAACGTGGGTCGACCCAGGCCATCCACGTGCTGGCGCTTCTCGGGGTTGAGCAGTCCGATCGTCTTGCCGTCGCGGCGCACCTCGACCGCGGCGGCGGTGACTTGCCGATTCAGCGCGTCGTACTGCGAGAGTCCCAGGCTCGTGAACGTGTAGGTGTACCCGTACGGGCTGCGGAGCGAGACGGACTCGCCAGGCCGGAGGGTCGCCTCGGTCTCCGTCTTGAATGCCATGCCGGCGAAGGCAACGAAGAGAATGACGATTCCGGTGTGCACGATGTAGCCACCGTAGCGGCGGCGATTGCGGGCCAACAGGCGGCCAAGAGCAAGCACGTACACTTCGCCATACTGACGGTGCCGCGCGCGAGCCCCACGGTCGAACTCCTGCGTTACCGTGCCCAGGACGAACGCCCCGAGACCGATTGCCACGGTTGCGTAGAACTCTCGCATGCCGGCAACAAGAACGATCAGCGCTGCGAAGACGCCGACGGTCACGGGAACGGCGAACTGGCGCTTCAGATTTGGCACCGACGCTCTGCGCCACGCGATGAGCGGCCCGATCCCCGTGAGGGCTAGCAGCGCGAGGCCAAGCGGGATGTTGACGAAATAGAATGTAGGCGGGCCCCAGGTAATCTTGACGCCCACAATCCACTCGGAGAGGATCGGGAACAGCGTGCCCCAGAGCACGGCGAACGCGATCCCCACGAGGAGTAGGTTGTTGAACAAGAAGCTCGCTTCCCGACTGATCATCGATTCGAGCCGCGTCTCGGCCTCGAGTAGCGGCAGCCGTTTCGCGTACAACGTGTAGCTCGCCACACCCGCCACGACGAGGAACGCCAGGAAGAAATAGCCCACGCTTGACTGCGTGAACGAATGCACGCTCGAGATCACGCCGGAGCGCGTAAGGAACGTGCCAAAGATGGAAAGGAGCCACGACCCGATGATCAACCCGAGGTTCCACTTCTTGAGCATCCCGCGCTTTTCCTGGATCATCACCGAGTGCAGGAACGCGGTCATCGTGAGCCAAGGCAGGAGCGACGCGTTCTCCACGGGGTCCCACGCCCAGTAGCCGCCCCACCCGAGCTCCACGTACGCCCACCACATTCCGAGGCAGATCCCAATCGAGAGGAACAGCCACGAGAGCAGCGTCCACTTCCGGATGGCGACGAGCCAATCGGAGTCGAGCCGCTTCGAGAGCAGCGCCGCGATCGCGAACGCGAACGGGATTGTGATCGAGATGTAGCCGAGGTACAGCATCGGGGGATGGAAGACCATCCCGGGGTTCTGGAGCTGTGGGTTGAGTCCGCCGCCGTCGAGCGGCGTGTAGGGCAACCGATCGAACGGGTTCGCCGAGGTGTGGGGCGGCACCAGCCAGGCGAACAGCATGACCGAGATGAAGAATGCCGCGACGGCGGATACCACCCCGGCGACGTACGGGAGCAGGGGACGGTTGTGACGCGGGGTGAGAGCCATGGCGAGCGATCCGAACACCGAGAGCACCGTAGCCCAGAAGAGCAGACTGCCCTTCTGACCGGCGTATAGCGCGGACCACGTGTAAAAGATCGGCAGGTTGCGGCTGGTGTAGGCGGCGACGTACTCGACGTTGAAGTCGTGATGGAACAGCGCCCACTCGAGGGCAAACACCGCGACGAGGAGGGCCCCGCACATGGCGAAGACCGCGTGCCGGCCACTGCGCGCGAGATCCGATCGCCCGGACAGCCCGCCGACGATCCCCGCCAACGCCCCCCACACCCCCAACAGGAACGCGAGCCAGAGACAGATGCTGCCGAGAACCGTCATCTACGCTTTGGGGACCGATTCGTAGCGCGAGCCGCACTTCGCCAGGACGTTGGTCGCATGGATGACGCCGTCCTTTTGCAGCCGTCCCTCCACCACCACCTCGACCGAATCCGTGAACGTGTCCGGCGGGAGCCCGTGGAACACCACCGGAAACCGAGCGCTCCCGTCGGATACGTCGAAGCGGAGCGTCTGGGTCGCCACATCCTTGGAGACCGTGCCCCGCACCACGTGGGCGCCGACCCGCATGCCCACGTTATAGAAGGACGGATCGAGCGCGACCTTCTGCGTCAGCTCGGTGGGCGTCAGGAAGTATTGGCCGGTCTCCTTCACGCCGGAGGCCATGAGGTAGCCCACGGACGCGACGATCAACCCAGCCCCGATAGCGAACTTCGTTCCCGCGTTCATGCCCCCATTATACCTCCTGCCGGCGCGCCTGCTCCAGCGCCCACGCGACGGCGTCTTCGGGCCGCCCTACACGGTGAATCGCAATAGCCTCTGTGAAGGCGTCATGAAGGCCGACGACCGGCGTGTCGGTGCGGCGAGCGAGCGCGATTTCCGACAGCGTGCCCCACCCCCCGCCGATGGCAATCACCGCCTGCGCCGCGCGCACGATCAGCGCGTTCCGCATCTCGCCCATCCCGGTTGCGAGGGCGACATCGATGCTCGCGTTGGCATCGGCGGGATCGCTACCCGGGAGAATCCCGACGGTCAGGCCGCCCGCCTCCTTGGCGCCGCGCGCCGCCGCCGCCATGACGCCCCCGAGCCCGCCGCACACCAGGACCGCTCCGCGCTCGGCGATCAGTCGACCCACCGCGCCCGCCCATTCGGCCTCCTGAGGCGTGCACTCCGAGCCGCCGACGACGGCTACGAGCGGAGCCCTCATCGCCGCTTGCGGCGGTCCGGAGCCGCCCAGTACAGCGCGGTCGCGACCGCGCGGCGCCACTCCGCCTGGCGCTCCTGCACGGCGCGCCGGTTCCGGCTCGGACGGAACTGCGTGAACTGCCGTCCCGCGAGGAAATCGCGCGGCGCCTTCCAGACGCCGAGCTCGAGTCCGGCGAGCGCGGCCGCGCCGAGCGCCGTGGTTTCGAGCACGTCCGGGCGCGCGACTGGGACGCCGAGCAGGTCCGCCTGGAACTGCATCAAGAAGTCATTCGCGGCGGCACCCCCATCGACTTGGAGCGCGCGCAGCGTGAGCTGCGCATCCGCCGTCATGGCGTCCAGCACATCCTTGGTGCTGTACGCCATCGCCTCGAGCGCGGCGCGCGCCAGATGGGCGCGACTCGTCCCGCGCGTGAGCCCCACGATCGTGCCCCGGGCATTGGGCTCCCATTGAGGCGCGCCGAGACCGACGAAGGCCGGCACGAAATACACTCCGCCCGTATCTGGGACGCCGCGCGCCAACGCATCGGTTTCCGAAGCTTGATGGATCAGCTGCAGCCCGTCGCGGAGCCATTGGATCGACGCCCCGGCGATGAATACGCTGCCCTCGAGGGCATAGACCGGCTGCCCGCGAGGCCCGCACGCAACGGTGGTCAGCAAGCCGTGCTTCGACTCCGCGCGTCGTTTGCCTGTATTCAAAAGAAGAAAGGCACCCGTGCCGTACGTGTTTTTGGCCTCGCCGGGGTCGACGCATCCCTGTCCGAACAGGGCCGCCTGTTGATCTCCCGCGACGCCCGCCACGGGCATCTCGGCGCCCAGGTGCTGCGCCCCGCAGACGCCGAATGCGCCGCTCGAGCTCCGCACCTCGGGGAGCGCGCCGGCGGGGACCCCGAACAGACGTAACAGCTCCGGGTCCCAGGCGTGCGTCTTGATATTGTAGAGCATGGTGCGAGACGCGTTCGTGTGATCGGTCGCGAACACCTTCCCATTCGTGAGCCGGAAGACGAGCCACGCGTCGATCGTGCCGAACACCGCGTCGCCGGAGGCGACGCGTCGCTCGAGCCCGGGCACGTGCTCGAGCAGCCATTCGATCTTGGTCGCCGAGAAATAGGGGTCGGGCACGAGACCGGTGCGTGATCGGATCAGGGGGGCCTTGCGCCGCTTCACGAGCTGGGCACAGCGCGGCGCCGTACGGCGGTCCTGCCACACGATCGCCCGATAGAGGGGCCGGCCCGTGTCCCGCTCCCACACGCACACCGTCTCGCGCTGGTTGGTGATCCCCACGCCTACGGGCGTGACGCCCGCCTGCTGAATCGCTTCACGCGCGGCGTGGAGCGCGACACGGAAGATCTCCTCGGGATCGTGTTCGACCTCACCCGGTCGCGGGAAGTGCTGCGTCACCTCGCGGTAGCCGCGGCCGAGGAGGCGTCCGTCGGCGTCGACGACGAGACAGGTGACCCCCGTGGTCCCCTCATCGATCGCGAGAATGGCGCTCATCCGCGCGGTCTCCCGTCACCGAAGGGCGGTTGTTGGAGCCCGCGATCGGTGACGAAGCCGGTGACATAACGCGCCGGGGTCACGTCGAAAGCGGGATTGAGCGCGGCCACTGACGTGGGGGCGATACGTCGCCCCGCGACCATCGTCACCTCTTCGGGCGCGCGCTGCTCGATCGGAATGCCGTCCCCGTCGGGCAACGCCGGATCGATGGTCGTGGACGGCGCCGCGCAATAGAACGGCACGCCATGATGGAGGGCGTTCACGGCCAGAGAGTACGTGCCGATCTTGTTGGCAAAGTCGCCGTTGGCGGCGATGCGGTCGGCGCCCACGATCACAAGGTCCACCTTCGCTTGCCGCATCAACGACGCCGCGACCGCGTCCGCGATCACCGTACAGGGGATTCCGGCGTGGTCGAGCTCCCACGCGGTGAGCCGGGAGCCTTGCAGCACGGGGCGCGTCTCATCCACGAACACCTTCACTCGACGACCTGCTTCGTGCGCCAGATAAATCGGCGCGAGCGCGGTTCCGATCCCGCCCGTAGCGAGGGCGCCCGCGTTGCAGTGGGTCAGCACCGCGGCACCGTCCGGCACGAGCGGCAACCCTGCCTCACCGATTCGTCTGCACATCGCCCGGTCCTCTTCCCAGATGGCGGTAGCCGCCGCCTGGAGGCGCTCCCAGATCGCCGCGCCATCGCCCGCCGTCTCCCGGGCGACCCGCGCCATGCGGTCGACCGCCCACCGAAGGTTCACGGCCGTGGGTCGCGTGGCCGCGAGCATCGTGACGAGCTCGTCGAGGCGCGCGAGGAAGCGTTCGCGCGGCGCCGCCCGCAGCTCGCGCGTGCCCGTCACGAGCCCCATCGCCGCCGCGATGCCGATGAGCGGGGCGCCACGCACCTGGAGCGTTCGAATCGCGTCCGCGACCGCCGTTGCGCTCTCGAGATCCCGCTCGATTAGCGCGTCCGGAAGCGCGCGTTGATCGATGATCCGCACGGCACCGGAAGGCGACCAGGCGATGGCTTGGACCGACATGCGCGTCAACGTAACGGTGGCTCGCTGTGGCGTGCAAGCAACGGTCGACCTCGGTCATCGATGTGACGGCGGCATGTGCCGGCTGGGTATCCGCTGATGAAACCTCACTCACTTCCACCCGGAGGCGACATGAAGCGCATCCTCTCCGCACTACTAGTCGCTGGGGCAGTCGTGATGGCCGCGTGCAACGAGCGTGACGGCGCGAGTCGTCCACTCGGGCTCGTGACCGCCAACGACTCCTCGACAGACTCGATTCCAGGCCGGAAGCCGGGCCCCGTCGCATCGGTCACCGTCTCACCCGAGTCGGCAACCGTCGCCGTAGGCGACAGCGCGGGCTTCTTTGCCGACCTGCGTGACGCCGCGGGGATTCCTGCCAGGGACGCAAACGTGAAGTGGAGCGTGGCCGATCCCACGGTGGCGCGCATCGAGGGAGCATTTGGGCAGTCCGTCATTCTACGCGCCCTGCGCCGTGGGAGCACCACGGTCACAGCCAGGAGCCATGGGAAGAGCGGCACAGGGCTGCTGGTGGTCGATTCGCTGCCACGACCTCCGCCGCCCAGCGATTCTGTCGCGACTGTCGAAGTCACACCGTCAGCCGACACCGTCGCGGCGGGCGATAGCGCCAGCTTCTTCGCAATCCTGCGAGACGCCAACGGAACCATCCTCTCCGGCCGGTCCGTGTCGTGGACTGTGAGCGACTCCTCGGTGGCTCGCATCGAGGGCGCCTTCGGCCAGACCGTAGTGATCCGTGCCATCGGCGCCGGGTTCTCCCTCGTCACGGCGTTCAGCGAGGGCAAGAGCGGGTCGGGGAGCATGGTGGTGCCTTAGAAGGCAAGTGGGGAGTGCGGCATGCGGAGTGTAAATGGAAGGCCGGGCCGCGAAACGAACGCCCGCCCTGCCATGCCGCACTCCACATTCCGCACTCCGCACTCTCGTGATACCATTCTTCCATGAGCTATCAAACCCTGCTATTTGAGATCCGCGACGGCATCGCCTTCATTACCATCAACCGACCCGACAAGCTCAACGCGCTGAACGATCAGGTCGTGGGCGAGCTCGCGCATGCGGCCGACCGGGTGGCCACCGAAGACGAGATCAAAGGCGCCCTCCTCACCGGCGCGGGCCAGAAGGCGTTCGTCGCGGGCGCCGACATCGGTGACCTCGCGAAGCAGGGTCCGTTCGACGGCAAGGCCCGTGCCCTGCGCGGCCAGGCGATGCTTCGGCGGTTCGAGACGTGTGGCAAACCCGTGGTCGCGGCCGTGAACGGCTACGCGCTCGGGGGCGGCTGTGAGCTCGCGATGGCGTGTCACGTACGCATCGCGAGCGAGACCGCCAAGTTCGGCCAGCCCGAGGTGAAGCTCGGCATCGCCCCGGGGTATGGCGGCACGCAGCGACTGCCCCGACTCGTGGGCAAGGGCAACGCACTGCACCTCATTCTGACCGGCGAGATGATCGACGCGCGCGAGGCGCATCGCATCGGCCTGGTCACACGCGTTGTCGCGCCCGATGAGCTTCTCGCGACCGCGGAACAGACGCTGCGGGGCATCCTCGGCATGGGGCCGCTTGCCGTACGCCTCTCGCTCGAGGCGGTGGACCAGGGCACTGAGATGACCCTCGACGAGGGCCTGCTGCTCGAGGCCAACCACTTCGGGCTGCTGGCCGCCACGGAGGACATGAAAGAGGGCCTCACCGCCTTCCTGGAAAAGCGGCCTCCGCGCTTCCGGGGTCGATGAGAGTAAGTCTTGCCACGACAATAACTTCAGGGTATTTTTAGTGGGTTGTCTGGGGGTCACGCGGCGAGGCCGCGCTGCGCCACGGGATGCCCCGTGGCGCTTCTCGTAAAGGGGGGTGGGGGGGTATGGCCGAGCACCGGCGCAGCGGGCGGCCGACGGCGATCGGCGTAGCGCTGGAGCGTTACTTGGCCAAGGCCGGGCTCGCCCAGCGGCTTGCGCAAGCGCAGGTGATCCCCGACTGGCCGCGGCTCGTCGGCCCGCAGATCGCCCATGTCACCGCCCCGGAGAGCGTGAGCCCCGATGGCACGATGTTCGTGCGAGTGACCACGAGCGCCTGGATGAACGAGCTGCAGCTGATGGGCCCGCAGATCATGGCGGCGATCAACGCAGGGCGCGGCGCCGGACGCATCAAGGCGATCCGCTGGCTTCTTTCACACTAGAGCGCGAATGGCGAAGGCAAAACCTCGAGCCCCGAAAGACAAAGGCAACGGCGGCTACCAGGCCGATTCGATCCAGGTCCTCAAGGGCCTGGAGGCGGTGCGACGCCGTCCGGCGATGTATATCGGATCGGTGTCCGGCCGCGGTCTCCACCACCTCGTGTACGAGGTGGTCGACAACTCCGTGGACGAGGCGCTCGCTGGCTATAGCACCCAGATCGACGTCACCATCCACCCCGACAATGCGATCACCGTGGTCGACAACGGTCGGGGCATCCCGGTCGACGTGCACAAGACCGAAAAGAAGCCCGGCGTCGAGGTGGCCCTCACCGTGCTGCACGCCGGCGGCAAGTTCGACAAGAGCACCTACAAGGTCTCAGGCGGGCTCCACGGCGTCGGTGTATCGGTGGTGAACGCGCTGTCGGAGAAGCTCGAGGTATGGGTGGACCGCGACGGCAAGCGCCACCACATGGCGTTCGAGCGCGGCGATACCAAGAAGAAGCTCGAGGTCATCGGGAAGGCGAAGGGCACCGGCACCACCGTCTGGTTCAAGCCCGACACGAAGATCTTCACCGAGACTCGCTTCGACTACGCCACGATCGCCACCCGGCTGCGCGAGCTCGCGTTCCTGAACAAGGCCCTCACGATCACGCTCAAGGACGAGCGCAAAGGGCAGCAGAAAGAGGAGACGTTCTTCTACAAGGGCGGCCTCGCCGAGTTCGTGAAGCACCTGCTCGGCAACCGCAAGACGCTGCACCCCAAGCCCATCGTGTTCGAGACCACGCGAGAAGGTGTCGTCGTCGAAGGCGCCATCCAGTACGATGACGGTTACAACGACAACACACTTTCCTTCGTGAACAACATCAACACGCACGAAGGTGGGACGCACCTCACCGGGTTCCGGGCCGCGCTCACGCGCACCATCAACGAGTGGGCGAAAAAGGACGGCATTCTCAAGAAGGAGGAATTCACCCTCACGGGGGACGACATCCGCGAGGGCCTGACCGCCGTGTTGCACGTCAAGGTCAAGGATCCACAGTTCGAAGGGCAGACCAAGACCAAACTGGGCAACTCCGAGGTCGAGGGGATCGTGAAGAGCGTCGTCAACGACGCCCTGGGCGACTTCTTCGACAAGAGTCCGAGCGTGGCGCGCACCATCATCGCCAAGGCGGTGAGCGCAGCGCGGGCGCGCGAGGCGGCACGCAAGGCGCGCGAGCTGGTCCGCAAGAAGAGCGGGCTCGAGGGCGGCCTGCTCCCGGGCAAGCTCGCCGACTGCAGCGTGAGCGACCCCAGGCTCACCGAGCTGTATCTCGTCGAGGGCGACTCGGCCGGCGGCTCCGCCAAACAGGGACGTGACCGCAGCTTCCAGGCGATCCTGCCGCTGCGCGGCAAGATCCTGAACGTGCAGAAAGCGCGCATCGACAAGATCCTCTCCAACGAGGAGATCCGGACCATCATCACGGCGATCGGCACCGGCGTGGGCGAGGACTTCAAGGTCGACGACGCGCGCTACCACAAGATCATCATCATGACCGACGCCGACGTGGATGGCGCCCATATCCGCACGTTGCTGCTCACGTTCTTCTATAAGGAAATGAAGTTCCTGATCGACGTGGGGTACATCTACATCGCGCAGCCGCCGCTGTACCGGGTCGCGAAAGGCAAAGAGGAGTTCTACGCGTACGACGAGAAGGAGCGGGACACGTACGTGAAGCGGCTCACGAACGGCGAGACGCCCCACGGCACGATCATGGTGCAGCGCTACAAGGGTCTGGGCGAGATGAACCCCGACCAGCTGCGCAACACCACGATGGATCCGGCACGGCGGACACTCCTGAAGGTGACGATGGAGGACGCCTTCGAGGCGTCGCAGCTGTTCGAGACGTTGATGGGCGACGAGGTGGAGCCTCGCCGCAAATTCATCGAGGAGAACGCGAAGTTCGTGCGGAACCTGGACGTGTAGCGAGGTCCTCCACGCCCGCTTTGGTCACGCGATGTGACACGAGCGGCAGCGGCTTGTCGTCGAGCTTGTCCCCGATCACGATCGCCTGTCCGAGGGCCTCGAAGGCGAGGTTCATTCCCGTCGGGTCCTTCGCGAAGACCGATGCGATCGGCTCCCCCGCCAGCACCTTGTCTCCCGGCTTCGCCGTGATCACGAACCCGACCGTGGGATCCACGGGGTCCTCGACCTTGAGGCGACCACCGCCCATCGCGACGACTGCCCGTCCGATGACTCTCGGCTCCACCCGCCGGACCACCCCGGTGCGCGGGGCGTTGTACACCTCGACCTCCTGCGCCTGAGGGAGCACGGACGCGTCTTCCACGACTTTCGGGTTCCCGCCTTGCGCTTCGATCACCTGCTCGAATTTTTCGGCGGCGAGCCCCGAGCCGATGGCGTTCTCCAGTCGTTGCCGGGCCTTCTTGGACGTCTTTTCGACGCCCGCCGCCAACAGCATTTCTACGCCGAGTGCGTACGTCACTTCCATCAAGTCCTCGGGACCTTCGCCCCGGAGCGCGAGGATCGCTTCTTCGGTTTCGAGCGCGTTGCCGCACGCCCGACCGAGCGGGCGATCCATCGCGGTGAGCAGCGCCACCGTCGGGCAGCCCCGGTCCTCGCCCAGGGCGATCATGGTCTTCGCGAGCTCGAGACTTTGCTCGAGCTTGGGCAGGAAGGCTCCGCTGCCGCGCTTCACGTCCAGCACGAGCGCGTTGAGCCCTTCGGCCAGCTTTTTCGACATGATGCTCGCCGCGATCAGCGGGATGGCCTCGACGGTGCCGGTCACGTCCCGCAGCGCGTAGATCCGGCGATCCGCGGGGGCGATCTCGGGCGTCTGGCCGATCATCGCGCAGCCGAGCTTCGTCACCTGGGCCTTGGCCTCCGCCAGCGAAAGCGCGGTGCGGAAGCCGGGGATGGCTTCCAGCTTGTCGAGCGTGCCCCCGGTGTGCCCCAGGCCACGCCCCGACATCATGGGCACCGCGACGCCACACGTCGCGACGAGAGGCGCGAGCACGAGCGACACCTTGTCGCCCACGCCCCCCGTCGAATGCTTGTCGACACGGGGTGTGGTCCAGGAATCGAACGACAGCCGCTGGCCCGACGCGAGCATCGCGTCGGTGAGGGCGGCGAGCTCTTGGCGCTCGAGCCCGCGCAGCAGCACGGCCATGAGGAGCGCCGACATCTGGTAATCGGGGATGCGGTCCGCCGTGTACGCGGCGACCAGGGCCGACCACTCTTCCGGCGTGAGCGCGCCGCCGTCGCGCTTGCGCTCGATCAAGGGCACGACCAACATTCAGCGACCCCTCGATTTCGGGAGTCGTCGATGCGTGGTGTCGTCTCCGTAGTCTTGAGTCTCGCCCTCGCCAGTGCGGCAAGCGCCCAGGCGCCGCTGACGGACAAGGAGCACATCGCCCTGGGCGACAGCGCGTACGCAGCGCTGGCGCCGGCCCAGGCGCTGCAGCATTACCGCGCGGTCCTGGCGCACGATTCGACCAACTACCAGGCGCTGTGGAAGGCGAGCCGCGAGATCGTGGACATCGCGAAGCAAATGGACGAAAAAGGCGACAAGAAACAGCGCGACAGTCTCTACGAGGTCGGTCGCGCGTACGCGGAGGCGGCCGTGCGCGCCAACCCGAACGGCGCCGACGGCCATTTCATGATCGCGCAGGCGCTCGGCCGCCTGTCCCGCACGCGGGGCGGGAAGGAGCGCGTGCGGTTCGCCCAGATCATTTACGACGAAGCGAACAAGGCGATCGCGCTCGACTCGACCCACGATGGGGCGTATCACGTCCTCGGCGCGTGGCACGAAGAGGTCATGATGCTCTCCGGCATCCAGAAGTTCTTCGCGAAGGCGCTCTTCGGGGCCGGGTTCCTGGACAAGGGCAATTGGGCCGACGCCCAGCGCTACCTCGAGCGGGCGGTCGCCCTCGCGCCGAAGAATATCTTCCATCGCTACGAGCTGGCGGGCGTGTACATCGATGTGGCGAAGTACTCCAAGGCCCGGGAGCAACTCAGCGCCCTCGAGACGCTCCCGATCGGCGACGTGCTGGACCACCAGTACCAGAAAGAAGCCAAGCAGCTCCTGGAAGACATCAAGGGCGAGAAGGACGAGTCATGAGCCGCTCGATCTCGGCCGTGGTTTTCGGAGCCTTGGCGGAGAGCCATTCGGCCCCCGTCGACGTCACCAACACGTCGTCCTCGATCCGTACACCTAGCGCTTCCTGCGGCAAGTAGATCCCCGGCTCGATCGTGAGCACCATGCCGGACCGCAGGGGCGTGCTGTAATCCCCCACGTCGTGGACGTCCATCCCGAGCCAGTGCGACAGGCCGTGAATGAAGTACGCGTCGCACGTCTGGTCACCGCACAGCGAGCCCGAATGCGTGCGCATGTAGTCTCGGGCCACGCGGTTCAGGCGCCCGATGGTCGCTCCCGGGCGTGTCGAGTCGAACGCGGCTTGCTGGGTCGCGAGCACCAGATCGTAGATCGCCTTCTGGCGCGGGGTGAACTTCCCGTTCACCGGAAACGTGCGGGTCACGTCCGCCGTGTACTGGCCCCACTCCGCTCCCGCGTCGACTACGACGAGATCGCCGTCCCGGGTCTGGCGCCGGTTGACGTCGTAGTGGAGCGTGGTGGTATTCGGCCCACTCCCCACGATGGACGGATAGCCCACGCGGTCGGCGCCGTTGCGGCGGAACGCCGCCTCGAGGGCAGCCTCGATTTCGTACTCCCACATCCCCGGGCGCGCCGCCTGCATCGCGGCCACGTGCCCGGCCGCCGAGATATCGATCGCCTTGCGCATGCGGGCGATCTCGTCCGCGTCTTTGACCAGCCGCATCGAGTCCACGATCGGGCGCAGGTTGCGCACGTCGCGTCCGGCGAACGCCAGGTCCTTGACCCGGGACTCGCCGCGCGTGGTCGCATCCAGGGGCACGTATAGCGGACCGCCCGCACCCCGGAACGTCAGTTCCCCGAGCACGGCATCGAGCGAGTCAGTGGGGAGGACGCGCCGAATGCCCGACAGGCGCGCGGCCGTGCTGTCCGGTCCGAGCCGCAGGCCGGTCCATCGCTCCTGGGACGGATTGCGCGGCGGAAGGAAGAGCACGGTCTCGCCGCCTGGCGCGAGGAGCAGCCACGCGTCCTGGGTCTCGAGCTCGGTGAGGTAGAAGAACGTGTTGGTCTGACGGAAGTCGTTGTCCTGAATGACTTCGCGCTCGATGTCCCGCTCGTGCCCCGCGGGAACGAGGATCACGCCGTGGCCGATACGCGCAGCCAACGCGCGCCGTCGCGCCGCGACGCTCGCCGTGTCGACGGGCCTGCCCATGCCCGGCAGCTCGGGCACCGGCGTCCACGCGCCGATGGGCGGCGCGGTGGGCGTCGGTCGCGCCTGCGCGGCGGCGACGCTCGCGAGCGTGGTGACCACGACGACACACAGAGCGAATCGCATGGGCTCCGAAGCTACCGCGCGCCCGTGCGCGCGGCAACTTGACGCCGCCTCCGCCGTGGCCGCAAACTATGCCATGCCTGCGCCCGCCGCCTCCTCCTCCACCGACGCGGAGCGCCTCGCGGCGCGCGTTGCCGAGCTCGAGCGCGAGCGGAAGCATCTGCTCGCCGTCATCGAGATTCTCAAAGAAGTCTCCACGTCACTCCACTTTATCGACATTCTCCAGGCAATCGCCCGCAAGCTGGGCGAAGCGTTCGGGCTCGACCGCTGCTCGATCTTCCTGGCCGAGCGTGGTGGGCGCTCGGTCCGCCTGGTCGCGTCTTATGAAGACCCCACGATTCGCAACTACGTGGTCGACTTGGAGCGCTATCCCGAGCTCAAGCGCGCGATGGTGAGCGGCGAGACGGTCTTCATTCCGGACGCCGCCACGGATCCCAGCCTGAAGCACGTCAAGGGTGAGATGATCAACCGGCGTGTCAAATCCATCACGGTGGTGCCGATCACGTGGCGGGGTGTGGCCATCGGGGCGATTTTCCTGCGCACGTTCCGCGACGGTCCGACCTTTTCGGACGAGGACGTGCGGTTCGTTCAGGTGGTCGCGGCCCTGACCGCTCAGGCTCTGCGGAACGCCCATCGCTACGAGCGTCTCGAGCAGCGACAGCACGAAACGGGCGAGAGCCTACGCCGGATGGAGCTTGAGCGGGTGGCCTTGCTCTCGTTCCTGCGGCGGCTGTTCGCGGCGTTCGGCGAGCGCGAAGGTGCCTGGGCCGAGGGCCTGCTCCCGCGCGCCAGCGCGGAGGAGCTCGATCGGCTGGTCGGCGTCGCGATGGCCGTCATCCAAGAAGAAGCCAAGGGGCGGTGAAGGGCGGGGGCACAGCCGCGCGGGCCGCCGAGCTGCGGCGGCTGCTCGAGCGCGCGAGCCACGCCTACTACGTACTCGACAAGCCGGACATCTCGGACGCCGAGTACGATCGTCTGTTCCGGGATCTCCAGGAGCTCGAGGCCAAGCACCCCGAGCTCCGCACGCCGGACAGCCCGACCCACCGCGTGGGTGCCGAGCCCGCGACCGCCTTCAAGAAACATCGCCACGTCGTCCCGATGCTCTCCCTCGCCAACGCCTTCAACGAGACCGAGCTGACCGAATGGGAGGATCGCAACGCCCGTCTGGTCCCGGAGGTCCGGGCGGCCGGCTATACGCTCGAAGTGAAGATCGACGGCGCCGCGGTGAGTCTCACGTACGAGGGCGGCGTCCTGGTGACCGGCGCGACGCGCGGGAGCGGCGTGGAGGGTGAAGACGTGACCGCCAACCTCCGGACGGTCCTGGACGTGCCGCTGCGGCTCAAGGGCAAGGGCTGGCCGAAGCGCATGGAGGTACGCGGCGAAGTCTACTTCTCCCGATCGCGATTCGCCGCGCTCAACCGCGAGCGGGAGCAGGCCGGGGAGCCGCCGTTCGCGAATCCGCGCAACTCCGCCGCGGGATCCCTGCGCCAGCTCGACCCCAAGATGACCCGCGGGCGCGGCCTGCGCATCTTCTGCTTTCACATTGAAGCCCCGGGCCAGAAGCTACCCATCGATACGCAGCACCACCTGCTGGAGCAGCTCGGGGCATGGGGGTTCCCCGTAGAGCCCCACCACGCGCTCGTCCCCGATCTCGCTCAGGCGCACCAGGAAATCCTCAAACTGGGACAACTCTTCCCGACGCTCGACTACGGAGCGGACGGCGTGGTCGTGAAAGTGAACCCGCTGAGCCTGCACGCCGAGCTCGGCACCGTGAGCGACCGGGAGCCGCGCTGGGCAATCGCCCGCAAGTTCGCGCCCGAGGTCCAGATCACGAAGCTCCTCGAGATTCGCATCAACGTCGGGCGGACCGGCGCGCTCAATCCGTACGCCGTGCTCGAGCCGGTCGAGATCGGGGGCGTGACCGTGTCCACCGCCACGCTCCACAACTTCGATCTCATCGAGGCGAAGGACATCCGGGAGGGCGACTGGGTCGAGGTCACACGCGCTGGCGAGGTCATCCCGCAGGTACTCGGCCCGGTGCGGGAGCGCCGCACGGGGAAGGAGCGGAAATTCAAGCGCCCGGAACGTTGTCCCGTGTGCCACTCCAAGGTCGAATACCCGACCGACGAGGTGATGGCGTTTTGCTCGAACATCTCCTGCCCCGGGCGCATCCTCGAGAGCATCGTGTACTTCGCCGCCGTGATGGACATTCGGGGCCTCGGCTACGAGCGCGTCCGCGCCTTCCTCGACGCCAAGCTCATCAAGGACGTCGCCGATCTCTACGAGCTGACGCCCCTGCAGCTCCTGAGCCTCGAGGGGTTCGCGGAGAAGTCGGCGCAGCAGCTCGTGGACGCGATTCAGGCGTCCAAGAACCAGCCGCTCTCCACGCTCCTCAACGCGCTCGGCATCCGGCACGTCGGGGCCGGGGCGGCCAAGCTGCTCGCCCGCCAGTTCGGCACCATGAAGGCGTTGCGCAATGCGTCGGGCGAACAGATCGGGGCCATCCGAGGGGTGGGCGAGGCGATCGCGCAAGCCGTGGCGGGCTTCTTCGATGAAGCGAAGAACCGCAAGCTTCTCGAGCGGCTCGATAAGCTCGGTCTCAACTTCAAAGAGCCCACCGCCTCGGAGGGCAAGGGCCCACTGGCAGGGCAGGTGTACGTCGTCACCGGCACCCTGCCGTCCCTGTCCCGCGCCAAGGCGATTCAGCTCATCGAGGCGGCCGGCGGTCACGTGGTCGACAGCGTGTCCCGGAAGACCACGGCCATCGTGGTTGGGGCGGACGCGGGGTCGAAACTGGAGCGCGCGAAGACGCTCGGCGTACAGGTCATCGACGAGGCCGAACTCTTGCGCCGCGCTCGCGCAAAACCCTAACTTGCCGTCCGAGATATGAGTCCTTCCGCGCCCTCAACGACCGATGCGCTCACCATCGGCCGTACTGCCCTGCGCCAACTTCGTGTCAGCCTGCTCCGGGACGCCTCCGACCACGCCGTCCCGATCCTGCAGGAGGTGGGCTTCGCAGCCGGCGAGGGCGTCTTTGACGCCTTCTGCGCCTGGCTCCCGGGCGAGACCGGCGTCGCCCACCCCGGCGATCTCGATGCGGGGCGCTTCAACGACGTGCTGGGCGCGTTCTTCCAGGCCATCGGCTGGGGTTCGATGACCGTCGCGCCGCTCGGCAACGCGGCGCTCGTCGTGGACTCGAGTGACTGGGCAGAGGCCGAGCCGGGCAGCGCCGAGACGCCGATGTGCTTCTTTACCTCAGGGATGCTGTCGGACTTCCTGGGTCGTCTCTCCGGGGAGCCGGTAGCCGTGATGGAAGTGGAGTGCCGCTCGCGCAACGACGGGCGGTGTCGCTTTCTCTCGGGATCCCCGGATACGCTGAATGCGGTGTACGAGCAGATGTCACAGGGCCGGACCTACGCTGAAGCCCTGGCGGGCTAGGTGTCTGGTGTCCGGTGCCCGGTGTCCGACACCAGACACCTGACACCTCTGTGACCGCCGCGGAAGCCCAAATCGCCGAGATCGTCAACCGCGAGACGAAGGCCTGGGACACCCAGGACGCGGGCCTCCTCGTCTCCTGCTTCCATCCCTCCATGGTGTGGCCCTGGCCGCCAACGGCTCAGTCCCACGACCCTATGACATGGGTGATGATCTGGGGCCGGTTCAACGCCGAACGGTGGAGCCGCGGGTGGCAAGAGCTGTTCGACACGCATTCACTGGTGCACAACAAGCGCGAGATCAAACGGATCGTCGTGTCCGCCGAGGGCGACGGCGCCTTCGCGGTCGTGGACATCGACACGCTCTGGCGACACAAGCGCACGGGTGTCGAGCAACGATGGAAGGGACGGACCTGCAAGATCTACTCGCAGGTGGGGACGCAGTGGAAGATGGTGGCGCAGACGGGGGTGCTTCAATACTAGGTGTCCGGTGTCAGGTGTCCGGTGTTCGGGCACGGCCGGGTAGCGCCGGACACCGGACACCAGAAACCGGACACCCGTCTTACCGCCGCGCCACGCTCACTCCCTCGAGCAGCACCGACGATGCCCAGCGCGACCCCGCCCAGCGCGCATCGTTCCCGAAGGCGCCGACTCGGTTCCACAGCTCATAGGCGTTTCCTGCGACAGCCGCGTCCTTCACCCGCCCGGTGATCTCACCGCGCTCGACGCGATAGGCCAATGCCACGGGGTGGCTGAACGCTCCGCCGATCACATTGCCCTGCCCCACCCCGATCAGCTCGTCGACCAGTAAACCGTCTCGGATGTCCTTCAGCAATCCGCCCCCCAGTGCCGAAGCGGCGCCCCCGGGCACCGGACCCCCGACACCTAACACCAGGTTCGTATATCCCGGCACTGGCTTCCCGAAGATCCCTCGCTCTCCATTCCCTGTGCTCTGTGTCCTGGCGCGCGCGGCCGTTTCGAGATCATAAATGAATCCGCGCACGATCCCCCGCTCCACGAGCGCCGTGCGCCGTGAGGTGACGCACTCGTCATCGATGGGACGCGAGCTTGGCCGACCCGCCCGGAGTGGGTCGTCGGCGAGCGAGAACCGGGCGTCGAACGCGCGCTCGCCGACCTTCCCCCCGAGCGGCGAAATGCCCTGCAGCACGGCCTGCCCCGACAATGCCTGCGTGACCGGCAACATCAGCGGCGACAGGCCCGACGGCGTGAAGACGACGGGCAGCGCGCCTTCGGGCGGCGCGACGATCCGCAGAGCACGGTCGAGCCGGGTGTTGACCGATGCGACCAGGGCCGCCAACACATCGTCGCCCGGAAAGTCCGCGGTCTCGGCCGAGTCCCCCACCGCCAGGACGTCGTCCCCGGCGATGCGCCACACATCCACGCTAACGGCGACGCCGCTCGAGGCGTACTCGGCCGCGCCGCCGCTGGTATTCGCGACGCGCACCTGGGCGGTCTCGCGGTCGATGGCGACGTTGACCTGACAGCCCTCGCGCTCGAGCCGCTCGAGCAGCGAGCGGCCCATAGCGATCAGCGCGTCCAGGCTGGCGCCCGCCGCGCGATCGAAGAAGGTCGAGATGCTCGGGAGCGGGCTCCCGGGGGGGCGGGAGGCGGGAAACCCGAGGTCGATCTCTTCCCCGAGCTCGGCGGAGGCGAGCGCGCGCGTCACGAGGTCGTCGGGGGGGACGTCGGCCGCGGTGGTGCCCGCGACGCCGACTCGCCCACGGTGGCGTACACGGAGGTTGGCGCCCGCTTCTTCGGTCGCGCCGGCGGCCTTGAGCCGGCCCCACTCGAAGGCCACGGACGTCCGCTCCACCCGACGCCACAGCGCGTCCGCGCCACCATCGGCCCGACGCCGGGCGACCTCGAGCAGGCGCTCGATCACGCCGGCACGTCGCCGCCGACCAGCGCTTCCTCGATTCGCACGTGCGGCGCGCCCTCCGTCACCGGCAGCGGCGATTGCCCCGCCTTGCCGCAGCCGCCACCCATCTGGTTCCACCGGAAATCGCCGGCGATGTGGTCGATGCGGTCGAGCGTCTGGAACAGGTTGCCGGCGAGCACCACGTCCTTGACGAGCTCCGCAACGTGCCCATCGCGGATCATGCGGCCGTAGGCGGCGGTAAACGAGAAATTCTCGAGCATCGTCTGACCGCCGAACGCGCCGCAGGCATAGACGCCGAGCGTCACGTCGCGAATCAGGTCGTCGAAGGTGCCCTTGCCGTTTCCGATATACGTGTTGGTCATCCGAACGATCGGCGGATGGCGGAACGACAGGGCGCGCGCGTTGCCAGAGGGTCGTTCGCCCATGGTGGCCGCCGTTTCGCGTGAGTGCAGGCGGCCGACGAGGATGCCCTCGCGGATGAGCGCCGTGTCCTGCGTCGGCGTGCCCTCGTCGTCGAACGGCAGCGTCCCCCGGAGACCCAGGGCGGCGCCGTTGTCGCCCACGTTGAGGACCGGCTTCCCGAAGCGGCGGCCGAGCGTCATCATCTCGCGGGCCTGCGGGTTTTCATAGACGAAGTCCGCCTCGGAGAGGTGTCCGAACGCTTCGTGGATGAACACCCCTGCGAGCTCCGGGTCGAGAATGACGGGGTAGGTGCCGCCGCGGACCATGGGCGCGTCGAGCAGCGCCACCGCGCGCTCCGCCGCAGCCCGGAAGCCGGACTCGTGATCCTGCGCGGACTTCCAGCCCCGGCGCAGGCCGACGGACTCGAGTCCTTTTTCGATGGTGCCGTCGCGGCGCGCCACCGCGGTTCCGGACAGGGTCACCTCGGGCCGCAGCTCGTGCAGCGCGGCTCCTTGCGCGTTCACGTACCAGTATTCGCTCACCTCGTCGCGATAGATGGCGAGCGTATCGACGATCCGGTCGCTCACCCCGAGCATCGCGCCGTTGTAGGCCTCGATCAGGCGCTTCTTATCCGCCAGGGCCACCCCACGCACATCCCCATCGAGATCGAGCGCCGCCTCGGCGCGTTGCGGAGCGACGTCGGCGAGCCGGATGGGAGGGTCGACGGACACCGCGCGCGAAAGCTCTCCCGCCCGCGCGACCATCGACTCGAGCTGGTCGAGGGATGTGAACGACGCGACGCCCCACCCCCGGCCGGCGTGCAGGACGCGTACGAACCCACCCTGGTCCTCGCTAGCGGTCGCCGATTCGAGGCGCCGCCCGCGGTAGGTCACGGCGGTACTCCAGGTGCGTTCGACGCGGATTTCGGTGTAGTCGGCGCGAGAGCGTTTCAGCGCCGCGGCCAGCCGATCGATCAACCCCCGAGTTCCTTGAGCTTCGCGGCGTAGTCGGGTCGCATCACGATCTCACCCTCGATGATGACCTCGCGGTCCCACGGGAGGATGATGAAGTTCTCGGTTTCGAGCGCGGCGAAGTCGGGTTGGAAGGGTCCCGTCCGAAACGAGACGGCGGTCTTCACGTCGGCGGGGTTGAGCTCGCGCACGGCGTTCAGGGCGAGCTTCATGGTGGCGCCCGTGTCGCACGTCTCGTCCACGATCAACACGCGCCGGCCCGTGACGAGACGCGGCGGAGCGGCGATCACGACCGGTCGCCCACCCGCCTCGGTCCGGGTGATGGCGAGGGACGCGAAGTCCCGCTGCAGGATGCTCGCCACCACCGCGCCGGGAATCACCCCCGCCCGGGCGATGCCGATCACCACCTCGGGGTCGTACGCGCGGAAGATTCGCAGCGCCAGGGCCCGGCACATCTCGCCGAACAGCGGCCAGTCGACCTCGAGGACGCCGTGGGGCTTGCGGGGGGGGCGCGCGTTGCGCGGCGGAGGTGTGCGGGGCGCGGCGGGCATGGGGTCAGAAGCTACATTGCAAAGTCACGAGGCCGCAAGCTATTTTCGGCGCATGGGTTTCTGGCGCCGTCTGTTCGGCGGCTCGGTTGCGGACGATCTCAAACCCCAGCGCCTCGACTACCTGAACGAGGCGCTCGCACTGGAACGCCAGGGCGATTACGAGTCGGCCCTCACGTCGTACCGCCTCGCCCTTCGCGATCATCCCAACGACGCGCGCATTCTCCAGAACATGGCCATCGCGTTCACCAAGACGCGCCGCGTCGACGAAGCCATCCGCCATTACCGCCGGGCGCTCGAGCTGGACCGGGAGCTCGCCGGCGCGCACTACGGCCTTGCGTTCTTGCTGCTCAAGCGAGGGGATCCCGACGGGGCCACCCAGCATCTCCGGGCGTTTCTCGCCCACCCCCCCAAAGGTCCCGATGCGCAGAAGTGGATCGAGCACGCCACCGTGGCCCTGCGCGACCTGGGCGCCTCGGGAGGCGGGCCGACGCACGCCGCGGCGGCGGAGGCGCCCTGACCGGCCGGCCCCACCCCGGGGCCCGCGCCGGCGTCATCCTGCTCGTGGTCGCGGCGGCCGCCGGCTGTGGAGCCTTCGGCCCCCCGGACTTGAACCGCGTGATCGCCATCGAGATCACCGCCCCCGACAGTCTGGAGGAGCTCGTCACGCTCGTTCCGCATGCCCGAGCGCTCGACGGCCACCTCGACTCAGTCCCAGCGACGTTCACCTGGTCCACCCTCGACACCGCCGTCCTGACGGTGCTCGACAGCACGACGGGACGCACGGTGGTCAATCATGCTGGCAACACCGGCCGCCTGCTGGCGCGCACGGGCTCGATGTTCTCGAACCCGCTGCTAATTCGCACGCTCGCCGCGGCGGACACCGTCTATGCGACCCCCCCCACGCGCGTGGCGGACACCGTGCACCTGTCGGTCGACTCCCTCTCCGATTCGCTCGCCGTGCTCATCGCAGACACCATCGAGTCGGCGAGCGGCCTCGACTCGCTGGTCCCGCTCGCCGGCCGGCCCGTCGCCTACGCGATCACGTATCCCGCGCCGGACACCACCGTCACGCTGGTAGTCGACACCACCTCGCGTCTCCTCATCACCGCCGATACGGTGGCGACTGGCGCGACGGGGCTCGCGAGCGTCAGACTGCGGCTGATCAAGGGCACCGCGCCCGACAGCGTGCTCGTGACCGCGAGCGCTCACCGCGCCGTCGGCACGCCGGTGCCCGGGTCGCCTGTCACTTTCGTCGTGAGGTTCCTGCCATGAGCGCCCGTACGTTGACGGAGCTGTTCTTCGACGCCGTGGAGAAATACGGTGGTCACCCGGCGGCCTTCCGCTACAAGGCGGACGGAACGTGGCAAGCAGTCACGCATCGCGAGGCTCGGGAGCGAGTCGAGGCGCTCGCCATGGGACTGCGGGAGCTGGCGCTCGGCGCCGGGGACAAGGTCGCGATCCTGTCCGAAACCCGCCTCGACTGGACGCTCGCCGACTATGCGTGCCTCTGCATCCGCGCCACCGACGTACCGATCTACCCCACGTTGCCCGCGAATCAGGTCGAGTACATCCTGCGCGACTCGGGGGCGGCGGCGGTGTTCTGCTCCACCGCCGCGCAAGTGGAGAAGATCCAGTCGGTGCGCGCCGGGCTCCCGGCCCTGCGCAACGTCATCGTCTTCGATGCGACGGCCGCGGGCGGTGGCGTCCTCGCCCTTGCCGACGTCGAGAAGAAGGGAAAGGCGGCCGCGGCGAAGTATCCCCGCCTCAAGGAAGACGCCCTGGCCGTGCGGCCCGACGACCTCGCGACGCTGATCTACACGTCGGGCACGACCGGGCAACCCAAAGGCGTCATGCTGAGCCACGGCAACATCTGCTCCAATGTGAATGCGTGCGTGGCGGTGCTGCGCGCGAGCGAAGACGACAGTTGCCTGGCCTGGCTCCCGCTGTCGCACATCCTCGAGCGCATGGTGGAGTACTACTTCTTCGAGGTCGGCGTGACGATCAACTTCGCCGAATCGGTGGACACGGTCGCGCAGAATCTGCTCGACGTGCATCCGACGATCGTCGCGGGCGTGCCGCGCCTGTACGAAAAGGTCTACGCCCGCGTGCTCGAGAACGCGCTGAGCGGCAGCGCGCTCAAGCGACGGATCTTCCTCTGGGCCAAGCGCGTCGGGGAGGCGTGGACGGCGCATCGCCTCGCCGGCGTCCCGGTTCCGCTGACCCTACGCCTGCGGCGCGCGCTCGCCGATCGCCTGGTCTTCGCGAAGCTGCGCGCCCGGACCGGTGGCCGCGTGAAGTTCTTCGTCTCCGGATCGGCGCCCCTCGCGGCCGAGGTCGCGCGGTTCTTCTTCAGCGCCGGTCTGCCCGTCCTCGAGGGGTACGGCCTGACCGAAACCTCGCCCGTCCTCACCCTCACTCCGCTCGATCGCCCCAGGCTCGGCGCCGTGGGCAAGCCGATCCCCGGCGTGCAGATCAAGATCGCCTCGGACGGCGAGATCCTCGCGAAGGGGCCCAACATCATGCGGGGCTACTACAACAAGCCCGACGAGACCCGGGAAGCGATCGATGCGGACGGCTGGTTCCACACGGGCGACATCGGGGAGCTCGACGCCGATGGCTACCTCAAAATCACCGACCGGAAAAAGGATCTCCTCAAGACGGCCGGCGGGAAGTACATCGCCCCGCAGCCGATCGAGAATACCGTCCGCCTGAACAAGTTCGTGGCGAGCGCGGTGGTCCTCGGCGACATGCGCAAGTTCCCGATCATTCTCATCGTGCCGAACTTCGAGAACCTGGAGCGCTGGGCCAAGGAGCGCGGCCTGGCGTACGCGTCCCATGCCGATCTGATCCGGCTGGCGGACGTGAAGGCCAAGATGGAGCGCGAGGTGATGGGCGGCCTGCGCGACCTCGCGAAGTTCGAGATGCCGAAGAAGGTCGTGCTGCTCGAGCGCGACTTCACGATCGAGTCGGGCGAGCTGACCCCGTCGCTGAAGGTCAAGCGGCGTCAGGTCGAGAAGAACTACAAGGAGATGATCGACCGCGTCTACACCGAGGCCGATCCCACGGCCGCGACGGTCGAAGGCTGATCAGCGCCGCTCGGCGACGAGCAGTCCCTGCCCCGAGGCAACCCGGGTCAGCCCGGGGGGCGGTGTGACGTCGTCGCGCTCCACCACCAGCCGCCGCCCCGGCAGCAGGATGCGGTGCGCTTCCGCGAGCCAGGCCGGCTCCGCGCGATCTCGCCCGACCACCACCGCCCGCGCCATCGTTCGTCGCAACGGGATCATCGTGTCACAGGCCACGAGACTCAGCACCGGCAGCTCCTCGACGTCGGGCGGGGCGTCGATCCCGATGAAATGGATGCCGCCCATCAGTCCCGCGAGCCCCACCGCGTGGCGCGCGGCGGAGCCGAGCAGGACGACGTAGCCACCCGGACCGGAAAGATCGAGCAACGCCTGGAGGGTCTCGGCCGCAGGGAGCGGGGAGCGGGGAGCGGGACCCTCCGCAGTGCCAGGTCCTGCTCCCCGCTCCCTGCTCCCCGAGAATTGCACAACTCCCTTGAGGATCGCGAATTCCCGCCCGCACACCGGGCACCCGAGCACCCCGGACCGCACCATGCGGCCGCGCATTTCTCCCGTGGACATCACGAGGAACCCCTCGTCGTGGGGCTCCGGGCAGCGCAGCATCTCCGTCAGGTCAATGTGCACGTGAGCCGAACTCCACCCACGTCACGCGATCCGCTTCGACGCGCACGCGTCGCGTCATTTTTCGCCCGTCGACCACGACCGCGAGCGTGTAGTCCCCTGGATCGACGTCCGAGACCGCGAAGTGCTCCCCGTAGTCGGGGTCGGGATGATTGTGCTCCCCGTATGTCTCCGCGTACGAGTACGGCGTTTCCTGAGGCTCTGCCTTGATCAGCCCGTAGACACGCGCCTGTTGCGCGGGGCGGCCCTGCGCGTCCCACACGCGCCCGGCCACGATGCCCGTCCCGGGCAGGGGCCGGATCCACAGCTCGGGATTCACGGTGTAGCGCGGGAACCGCTCGTTCGGATCGACTACAAGCGGCGTCGAGTCGACAGGCGTGGTGTGAATCTCGAGGTGCAGATGGTCGTTCGTGGCCCGACCGGTATTGCCCACGAGCGCGATGACGTCGCCCGCCTTCACCCGCTGGCCCTCGGACACGAGCAGCTTGGAATTGTGGTAGTACGTCGAGTAGACGAAGAGCCCCTTCACCTTTCGGTCGTGGCGGATCGCCACCGTGTTCGAGCCCCGCTCCGCGAGCCCCGCGAACACCACGGTCCCGTCGCCGATCGCGTGGACCGGCGTGCCGTCGGGGTTGTTGAACTCGACGCCCTGATGTTGCTGGAAGTAGCCGCCCATGGTGGAGCCGTATCGGTAGGTCTGGTCGATATACGGTTGATCGGTCGGGGCGATCGGGCGCGCGAACCAGGTGTGCCGTGTGCCCTGAGTGTCGGTGTCGGGGCGTTCGCGATACGTCACGCCGACCAGGCTCAAGCCTTGATTGATGCGACACGTCGAGATCCCCGTGGGACGGCCAGCCGCATACGTGCCGGGCGCGAGCACCAGGAGCGCTGTGACCGTCGGCGTGACGTCGCACACGCTCAATGCGTCACCGTCTTCCTCGTACGCGCCTTCGCGTGTGCCCGCGAATGCGCGCCCTGGGCCGGCTCCCACGATGGCCTGCACGGCGGGCATGTCCACCCGGCAACCCTTTACGACGGGAGCGACGGGACACGCCGGGCGTCCCTTCTTGTCGAGCCACGCGTTCCGGGCCGCATCGAGCCGATACAGCCCGCGTTCCGTTCCAACCCACGCCACCGCACCGGTGTCGGGCGCGATCGCGCGAACCCGATCCGCGCACTCCGCCGTGGGGCATCGCACAGGCGTCGGATACTCCGTCCAGGTGCGACCGCCATCCGTGGAGCGGGCGAGGCCGCGCAGGTGACCCGCCCACAGACTCCCGTCCGCCCCGCGCGCCAGCGCGAGGACGTACTGGCTCCGGATCCGGGCTCCCCCCTCCGCCCATGCATGGGCCGGGGTCGTCGCGCCGATCGAATCCGTGATCTCGGACCAATTGGCCCCGCGATCCCAGCTCAGCTTGATGCCGTCGGCAGTGGCGATGTAGACGGTGTCCCCACGCGTGACGATGCCGTTCGGTGGGACGTACTGCCACTCGGGCCCCAGCTGGTCGCCCGTCCAGCTGGTCCAGCTCTTTCCGCCGTCGGTCGAGAGTCCCCAGCCGTTGCCCACGGTGCCGTACCAGACTTCGCCCGCCGCACCGAAGCCGAAAGCGTTGACGAAGTCGAACGAGATGGACCGCGCGGTGGAATCGGCCGAATGGCTGAGCCGCTCCCAGGCGCCCGCGCCCGAGTGGAGCACGAAGATCCCCTGCCCGTACGTGCCCACCCAGACGGCCTTGTCGGGCGCGCGGGCGATCGCGAGCACGTGGACGCCGAAACCGGTGCTATCGGGCAGCGGAGGCAGAAGAGACTGGGCCGCCGTCGGCACGGGTGCCCAAAGGATGGTCAGGGTTGCAAGTACACTCCGCACTCCCCACTCCGCATTCCGCACTTGCTCAGCTCCGCGCCGCGTAAACCGTCGGCATCAATCTGATTTCGGTGACGTCCACCCGCTGCGGCTGCGTGACCGCATAGAGCGCGGCGGCCGCGACGTCTTCCGCGCACAGCATGTCGCGACGCTTGGTGAAACCGGGTTTCGAGTCCGGGTCGATCGGATCCCAGATGTCCGTGTCCACCGGCCCGGGCGACAGCAGGGTGGTGCGCACCCCGGTCTTGGACAGCTCGACCCGGAGAATCTCGTGCAGCCCGCGCAGGCCATACTTGCTCGCTGCGTACGCACCGGAGCCGGAGTACGCGACGTGATCGGACACGGAGCCGACCGTGACGACGTGCCCGCTCCCTCGTCGCACCATGGGCGGGACCAGCGTACGCGCCAGGAGGAACGCTCCCGTGAGGTTGATCGCGAGGGTGCGCTGAAACTCCTCGGGCTCGATCTCCTGGAATGGCTTGATGAAGAACTGACCCGCGTTGTTGACGAGGACATCGGGGACGCCGAGCGCATCCAGGATGCGAGCTCCGGTCCGAGCGACGGCCTCGGGGTCGGACACGTCGCAGCGAAGGTCGGTCCGTCGCTCGGCGGACGCATCGCCCAGGCTTCGCGCGAGTCGCACCACGTGCGCGCCCGCGCCGTGCAGCGCCCCCGCCACGGCGAGGCCGATGCCCCGTGAGGCTCCAGAGACGACAGCGATCTTTCCGCTCAGCGCGGCGTCGTTCACTCCGAGCCCCGACCGCTGTACACGAGGCGCAGGAACTCGTCGCGGGTTTTGGCGTCCTGGAGCAGGGCCCCGCGCAGCGCGCTCGTCACGGTCTTGGAGTTCTGCTTTTCCACACCCCGCATCATCATGCAGAGGTGGTATGCCTCGATGACGACGCCGACACCGCGCGGCTCCAGCACGTCCATGAGGGCGTCGGCGACCTGATCCGTCAGCCGTTCCTGCACCTGGAGGCGCCGCGCGAAGACTTCGATCACCCGCGGGATCTTGGACAGGCCGACGAGCCTCCCGTTCGGGAGGTAGGCCACGTGCGCCCGCCCGAAGAAGGGGAGCATGTGGTGCTCGCACAGCGAGTAGATCTCGATGTCGCGAACGCACACGAGGTTTTCGTGGCGCTCGTGGTAGAGCGCGTCGCCGATGACGTCGGCCACGGACATTTGGTAGCCGCGCGTGAGCCAGCGGAGCGACGCCTCCACGCGATCGGGGGTCTGGCGCAGCCCTTCCCGACCGGGGTCCTCGCCGAGCTGCACGAGCATGTCGCGGACGAGCGTCTCGAACGGCGTGGGTCCATCGAGCTGGGGCGCGTGGTCCGGCTGGGCGGGCGCGGGCAGCGGCGGCGTCGCCGGCTCGAGGTGCCCTTCGTGAAAGCCATGACGGCTGGCGGACTTCATCTTGTCGCGTCCCATGATCGCTTGTTAGCCCTCCAGTCCAGCGCTTATCTTCGGCGCACGTGAAGCTAAAGGTACTCGCTTTTCTGTCCGGGGCGGGAGGCACGGCGCTCTCCGCCCTGTGGACATTCCCGAGCATCCTCGCGTCCGCGTTTCTCGTCACCTGGGGCGCGGAGGCCGCGCAGTTCCTCATGTCGCAGGGCCTCGCCCTCGCGATTCTGGCGTGGCTGCAGACGCTCCCCGAGTTCGGCGTCGAGGCAGTGATCGCGTGGGACGCCGGACGAGACCCGCAGCGCGCGCATCTCGCGATCGCGAATCTCACCGGCGCCATCCGGCTGCTGCTCGGGCTCGGGTGGCCGATGATCTACTTCGTCTTCGCGACCGCCGGTCGCAAGACGGCCACGCGGCGGCTGCCGGCGATCCACCTCGCGCGCGAACACGCGGTCGAGATCGTCGGGCTCGTCCCGCCGCTCCTCTATTTCGGCGTGATCCTCCTGAAGAGCAGCTTCACGTGGATCGACGCCGTGGTGCTGCTCGCGCTCTATCTCGGCTATCTGTGGGTGCTGTTCCAGAATCCGCCCCACGTGGCCGAGAACATCGGCGAGGCCCCGCTGGTCTCGCGCTGGGCGTACAATCAGCCCGGCTGGCGCCGGCCGCTCGCGATCGGTGGTCTGTTCGGCGCCGGGGGACTGCTGCTCTACATCACCGCGCATCCGTTCCTCGAATCCATGCTCGCAGTCGCCGGTCTACTCGGCGTGAGCCAATTCGTCCTCGTGCAGTGGGTCGCGCCGTTTTTGTCGGAGTTTCCGGAGAAGGTGTCGGCGTTCTACTGGGCGCGGCGCGTCACCCACGCACCGTTGGCGCTCATGAACATGGTGTCGAGCAACATCAACCAGTGGACCGTGCTCGCCGCCATGATCCCGCTGGTGTACGGCTATTCGACTTTACGTCACCATGGGATGTGGATGGATTTCCATTTCGACGAAGCCCAACGGCTGGAGATCCTGCTCACGCTCTTGCAGTCCGGCCTGGGGCTCATGGTCCTTGCGAACATGGAATTCGACGCGCGTGATGCCGGCGTGTTGTTCGTGCTGTGGCTGGCGCAGTTTCTGCGGCCTAGCCTGCGCGACGAAGTCGCGATCGTGTACGCGGGGTGGATGGTGATCCTCGCGATCGAGTTCGCGTTCGGCCGGAAGCAGTTACTCGCGCCGAAGTATTTCTGGCAGACGGTGAGAAAAAGCGATCGGCCGGCACCGCCATAACGCGGCCCGGCCGACCGGTGCGACAGGAACGGAGAGGATTATTGAAGCCCGAAGGTAATGACTGGTCCCTCACCATGGCGTCTGCCTTCCCCACGCGGGGGCATGACATCGGTCACAGTATCTGGGTCCACGATCGAGCCTGTTGGCTCAATAATTCTTCTCCCCGTCCCTGGTAGTAGAATACTGCCTGGACGCGAAACGTCAATCTGGAGAGAACGGCATGAATGTGACGCTCGTCGCAGCGGCCGCCCTGCTCGCGTTGTGGGCCGTGCTGGTGTTCGCCTTCCACATCGGGACCGGTTCGGTCCACATCCTGTACGCGGCCGCCGCGATCCTGTTCGCGCGGCGGGTGATCGTGGGCGCGCCGAAATTCCTGTCCTGACGAGCTAGGAGCCGAACGAGAGCCCGGCGGTGACGGGAACGAACCGCAGGGCGGTACCGGGCAAGTGAATACTGACGTACCGCGACTCCGCGAAGGCGTGGATCCCGCCAACGGCGAAGGACGCACCCAGACCGGCTCCCCAAGCAAATTTCGTCGCGGAGCCTCCATTGACGTCCACGTTGAAGGCACCCGCTCCGGCCAGGACATACGGCCTGAGGCCGGGCACGGATGTCGGGATGTGCCAGACCAGGTCCGCCGTGCCACCGGCCAGCCTAGTGTTCCCGGTTGACGGGGCTCTCTGACCCGTGCGGCTGTACATCCCATCCACGCGGACGTCGATCGGCGACTCAGGGACGTCGATCTCGACTTTCCCGAGCACGTGCCAACCGGCGTTATCGGTCGTGTGGTATTCACGTAGCGGCAACGTCAGGCCCCCGCCGAGCCCGAAGCGCGCGCTCTGGGTCGTCCCCATGGACACACCAACGACGGTCGCAACGGCTACCGCGGCCGCCACCTGCCGAACCCGGTTCATCACTACGCCTCCTCGGGAAATGTTCGGATCTGGGGCGCGCTCCATGATTGGTGAATTCGCCTTCATGGCGCAAGCCAGATGCCCCAAGACGGTATCCACGGGGACGGCGGTGTACGCGACATCAACTCCACACTCCGCACTCAACTAGATCTCCCAGTTCGAAAACAACACGCCGCGCGGTGGGTGGGGCTCGGCGTAGCCCTCATAGGTCATCCTCAAATCGGTCCAGCGTACGCGGTACCCTCGCGCCACTAGGTGACGGAAGGCGTCCGTGAAGCGCGTCTGGCAGCGGACCGCGACTCGGCGGATGCCCGCGCGGGCCGCGGCGGCTTCGGTCGCGGCGATCGCGGCGTCGAAGGCGCGCTCGTCCCGGGCCGCGAGCTTGAGCACGCGCACCTCGTCGCGCGGGCGCCCTTCCGCGAGCGGCGCGGAGTGCCACAGCACGAGCGCCGCCAGGGCGTCATCGCCGTCGACCAGGGAGGTGTCACCCAGGCCGAGCTCCGTCGTGAGCAAGATCTCGCGGGTAAAGTCGTAACCGAGAGCGAGTGACCCGACGAGCCGGCGTCCCGCCTCGAGCGCTTCCCCACCGGCGGAGCCTTTGCGCTGCGACAGGAGGGCCGGGGGCTGGTGCCCGCGCGTCGGGATGTCGTTCGTCAGGGTCACCGTCAGGTGACCCGGTGAGAAGCCGAGGCGCGCGTAGAAGCCGATGTTCTCCACGGTCCGCGGCATGGTCTCGAGCCCGAGGGTCGTCACCCCCTGCGCGAGCAGCCAGTCGACGGCGGTCTGCACGACGGCCTTGCCGACACCGGCGCCCTGGCGATCCGGCCGCACGGCCAGGGGGCCCATCCACCCTTCCGCTCCGGAGCGGTGCGCGATGTTGAACGCCACCACCTGTCCCGCCTCGTCCCGCCACACCATCGCGCCCTCGCCCGCATCGAGGAGCGCGTAGCGCCACACCTGAGGGTTCAGGTGGGGCACTCGGACTCCCACGAGTCCGTCGCGCCGGTACCGGTCGGTGAACGCGTCGGCGAAGACGCGGTTCAAGCCTTCGGTGTCGCGCTCCCCCGGGGCCTCCGGCCCGTACACCTGGCGGTCAGGCAGCCACGCCCGCATCGGCGGCTCCCAGGGTTGCGGTGTCGTCTCTCGCCACACTCGTTCCGCGCGCCGGGTCGAAGTCCACGCGGATCACGCGGTCGAGACCCTCACGCACCTGCTCGATATGCGTGATGAGCACGACCTGCGGAAACCGGTCCGCGAGACGGCGCAGCAGGCCCACCACGTGCTGCCGGCGGCTCTCGTCGAGCGACCCGAAGATCTCGTCGAGCACGAGCAACGAGAGAGGCTGCCCCGCCCGCTCGGCGATCATCTGGGAAATCGCGAGCCGCAGGACGAGGCTCGTGATGTCTTCTTCTCCGCCGGAGATGACAGGTTTGGGCACGCCGCCTTCCAGCACAGCCACGGCGTAGTCCTCGGTGAGCTCGAGCTCGTCGTAGCGACCGTCGGTCAGGTCAGAGAGGAAGCCGGAGGCGAGCTCGGCGATTTCGGGCCGCATGCGCGCGTTCAGCTCGCCCCGCAGGTCCGAGAACGCCCGATCGAGCTCGTTGTGGAGCCGCTGGCGGGCCTTGAGCCCGCCGATCTGCCGCTCGCGTTGCGCGCGCTCCGCCTCGCGCCGCTTGGCGTCTCGCACGTCGTCTTCGGCGCGGTTCAGCTCGCCCCGCGCCTCGACGACGGCGAGCTCGGCCTCGCGAAGCGCGCCGACCGCGCGGTCGTAGCGATCCTTTGCTTGAGTGTATAGGGTGTCCGAGAACCCCTCCGCCCGGACGGCGGCAGTCAGCTCCGCCACGCGGCGTTCGCTCACGGAGAGCTGCTGCTCCGCCTGCTCGGCGTCCCGCACCAGGTGCTCGGCGCGCCGGGCGCGCTCTTCGAGGGCCGCCGCCTCGAGCGCGATCGGCTCGAGCTTCGCCAGCTCTCCCCGGACCGCGTCATGGCGCTTCGGATCGTAGCCCACGGGCCGGGCGGTGAGCCGGCCCTCGAGCTCCTTCGCCCGCCGGCGGGCGTCGGCGAGCTCCACGCTCGCGCGGTCTCGCTCCTCGACCTGCGCCTGCAGCTCGCCCGCGCGCCCGCTCGCCCGGCGGCTCTCCTCGAGCACTCGGTCCCGCTCGGCCTCGACGTCGAGCACCCTGGCGGGTGGCTGCGCGAGCTGCTCAAGGCGCTGGCGAAAGTACTTCCCGTCGCCGGTGATGACTTCGAGCTGCGAGTCGAGGAGCGCGAGCACCGCCGCGTACTCCGCGCCGAGCGGCCGCTTGCAGGTGGGGCACGTGCCGTCGGGGCCGAGTTTCACGATCTGATCGCGCTGCTCCTTCACCTCCTCGTACAGCTTGAGCAGCTCGGTGCGTTTCGTCTCCGCGTACTGACGATCGCGGACCCACGCGGTCCGCTCCTCCTCGACGGCGCGCTCGGCCGTCTCCAGGCGGTCGTGCAATTCCCGCGCGGCGGCCATCGCCCGTACCAGGGCGTCAGCCACGTCGCCGAGCTCGGTCATGCGACGCTCCAACGTGCCGGCGGCGCGCCGCAGCTCGGCCAGCTGCGCCTCATCCGCCCGCCGCGCCGCGGCCTCCCGCTGCAGGCGCTCGAGCGCCGCCAGGTCTTGCTTCAAGCGGGTCACCGGGGCCAGCTCGGTCTCGAGCCGGCGCAGCTGCTCCCGTGCCGCGAGCGCGTCGGCGAGCTCCTTGTCGAGCCGCTGGAATTCCTGGCGGGACGACACGACCGCCTGCTCCGCCATGCGGCGCTCGCCGTCGAGGGACAACGTGCGCTCGCGCCGGGCCACCCACTCGTTCCAGCGCGGCTCTTCCCGCTTGAGCCCTTCCTCGGCCGCTTTGCGCGTCGCGTCGGCCCGTTGGGCCGCCGTCCGCGCGGCCTTCAGCCGCTGCTCGGTCGCCTGCCGCTCGGACGCGAGCGCCGCATCATCCGGGAGGCCCGCTTCGAGGCCCCGGACCTCCGCCGCCACGGCGTTCCGCACTTCGCGCACCCGCTCCTGCGCCTCCCGCAGGCGCTCGTACCCCAGGACGCGCGACAGGAACGCCGCGCGCTCGGTCTTGCCGAGTGCGGACATGACGGCGAGCTCTTTCTGACCGGTGAAGTACGTGTTGAAGAACTCGTCGTGCGACATGCCGATCGTGCGCTCGAGCTTCTCGGTGACCGCCTTGAGCGAATTCGCGACGAGCTGACCGTCCTGATGCAGCGCGGCGGTCGTCAAGCCGCGTGTTACCCGGTACTCGTGCGCGCCGAGCCGGAATTCGAGATCCACTTCGACGCCGGCACGCCCCGGGGCGCCGAGCCGCCGGATCGAGTCCTTGTCGCCCCGCACCGCCTGCGTACCGTAGATCGCCCAGGCGATCGCTTCCAAGATCGTGGTCTTGCCGGAGCCGTTCGGGCCCACGATGCCGGTGATCCCCGGACCGAACTCGAGCTCGGTATCCGCGTGCTGGCGGAAGTTGACGAGGCGGAGCCGGAGGAGCTGCATCAGCCGGCGTCCTCCTCGCTGCCTGGCCCCACGTACTCGACGCCAAGCCGCACGAATTCCGCCCGGTCCAGGTCGGCGTCGAGCGGCCGATGCTCGAGGAACGCTCGTACCGTGTCGGGGAGCGCCTGCCGGCGGCCCCCTTCTCCCAGGATGCCCGCTCCGTCCGCCCGCGGCACCTCCGGACGGCGCAGATCCAACTGGTAGTGCAGCGCGCGCGCCTTGAAGCCGCGGATCGCGGTATGGTCCAGGTCACGCGCGGTTCCCCGCGACACGTCGAACACCAGCTGCCGAACGATCTGGTCATCGATCGGCGGCTTCACCCGGGCCACCGCATCCTTGATGCGCTCGTCCAGCTCCTTCGGCGTCAGTCCCTGGCCATCGATGGACGGTAGGTCGATGTGGCGGCGGGCCGCCACGATTGGTCGGGGAGTCACGCGGGCGGCGGGCAGATCGACCAGCAGGTAGCACTTCCCGGAGCGATTCCGCTCCGCCTCGTCCTGCAACTGACCCCAGGGATTGGGACTCACGTACTCGAGGCTGCCAGCATACCACGCGTTGTCCGCCATCTGCTGGGCCACATGGTAATGACCGAGGGCCACGTAATCCCATTGCGCCGGGGCCAGATCGTGCTGTTCGAGGAGCGCTCCGCCGTACTCCACGGTGCCGCGTTGCTCACCCACGCCGGGAAGGTTCCCGTGGACGAGCAGGACGTTGCGGGTCGAGCCGCGCGACGGCCGGAGTGCCGGCCGGTCGGGCTGCATCGCTGCCTGATGTGGAACCGCCAGCACGGAGCAGTCGAGCTTCGAAAAGGTCAAGTGCTTCGCCTCATCGACGACGACGTCCACTCCGAGGGCTTCATACAGCCGCAAGATGGTCCCCGTCTCGACCGAACGTGGTGTGTCGTGCTCTCCAGCGATCATCACGATTGGGGATTCTGGAAGACCGGTCCGCAGCCGATGCAGCTGCTGGAAGAGAAACAAGATCGCCGGATTGGTCGGCCGAACCGAATGGAAGATGTCGCCCGCGAGGAGGATCAGGTCGGGGCGCTGCTCCAGGAGGTCGTCCACCGCGCGCCGGAACGCGTCCGCGACGTCCGCCTCGCGCTGATTGCCGCCCCGGGGCGTCTGCCGGTCGTACTGGCGGAAGCCCAGATGAAGGTCGGCGAGGTGGGCGAGCTTCAGTGGTGTCACTTCCCCCCGGTGAGCTGCAGCGAGAACTGTCGCGACAGGTTGGTCACCTGCGGCTCACCGGCGCGGCCGCGATCCTCGACCCGCATGTTGCCCCCCACCGTCGAGCGAATGGGAATGCCCCTGGAGAGAGAGTACACGCGCTCGCCCGTCAGCGCGCCCGAGACCCGAACCGTGTGGGTCTCGGGCACCCCGCCGCTACTCTCCTTTATGGAAACTGGGTTTCCGGGAAACGTGCTTTGGACGCTCACGACCACGTTGGTATCGGGTCCCGTCACCTGAATTTCCTTGACGGTGAATCGCGTCCGCATCGGGATCGCCGCGCCCACGCCCACCGCCTGGCTCCCCGAATCCGCATCGGCGCTCCAGGAGTCGCCCACGCCCACCGGCGCGTCGGGCAACGGCAGCGCGGTCCCCTTCATGCTGCGTTCCAGCTGATCGGCGATGGGGGAGGGCTCGCCGTCGAGACCGGTGAAAGCGGCGCTCACGACGCGCCCGCGGTCGTCGAACACCACCCGGCTCTTGAGCCCGCGCATCCGGTCGAGCGCGGGCGCGTAACCGCCGGGGAGAATCGTCATCGAATCGTAGGAGACGGTCACGGCCGTACCGCCCGCCGTGGGTCCGGTGACGGTCTGCGTATAGTGGATCTGCAGTATGAGGTCCTGTCCCGGCGCCGGGCCCGCGGCGCTCTCCATGGACCAGGACGTTCGCTGCTCAAGGGCGTAGTGAAACTCGGCGCCGGCCGGTGGGCGGTATCGCAGTGTCACCTTCGGCCCACCCCCTGACCGGCAGCTAGTCCAGGCGACGATGGCGGTCGCGGCGAGTACGAGAGGACGGCAACCGATCATCGCGGGCTCCAGTCGATCAGTAGGGTTCGTCGGAGATCGGGTTGAGGGGTGGCACGCTCTCACGCACTGGCATGGGAGCGGCCGAGACGCGGGCTCCGAGCAGTTTCTTGAAGTGGGCGAACGCGTCGTGGGGTCGCGCTTGCCGGGTCAGGGCCAGGGCGCGGCGCACGTCCTCCTCGCGCCGATCGGCGATCAGGTCCTTCACCAGGTTCGGCCGGACGCGGACGTCGAGCTTCACGAGCTGACGAACGACGGCGTCCTCGAACGGCAGGTCGGCGGCGGGCGGGAAGCGGTCGACGCCGTCCCGCCCCCTCAACACGGCGGGCCGTGGGAAGCGCACGAAGATCGGCTGGGTGAAGTGCGGATGGCGCACCATGAGCTCGCCGATGGGCAGCGTGGCCAGCTTGATCTTCGTGGCGGGCGAGAGCACCTGGTAGCCCGGTGTCGCGAGCTCGTCGGAGTCCATGCGGCCGAACACGATGGTCCCGGCGTTTCCCACCACGCGCCGATGCATCTGCGAGCGGAATTGCTCGGCACCGAACAGCACGAGGCCAAGGTAACGCCCGCGCTCGGAGATATCGAGCAGCATCTTCTTGACGTAGGTGTCCGGCCCATCGGCGGGCGCGTACTTGTTCAACTCGTCGACGAACACCACCACCGCATCGACACCCAGATCCCGGCGCTCGAGATATTCGCGCAGCTTGGACACCACACGGGCGAACACGAGGTCCTGGCCCAGCGGGTCGACGTTGGCGACGTCGACGACGTAGACGGCTCGATCCTCGAACCCGCCCCACGGCAGGTCGCTGGACGGCCCGTCGTCGGTCACGAGCCCCTTGGCGCGCGTGGAGATGTTCGACAGACGGTTGCGCACCTTGCGGATCGTCGCGATGTGGTGCGTGCGCCAGGTGTCGCTCCGTCCCCCACCCCCCTCGAGGCCGTCGAAGATGGCGCGAAACAGCCGCTCCAGGTCGGCGAACGTCACGACGCGATGCGTGCCCCCGAAGCCGTCGTCGAACTCCCGACCCACCACGCGGTCGGACAGGAAGTCGATGAACGCATCGGCCTTCGCGTCGATGTCGTCGCGGTTGAGGAGCACCTCGGCATAGTCGAGCACCTCGCGCAGGCCCCACACGAGCGGCTCCACCGCGCGTACGAGGTCGGGGTGGGTGCGGAGAGTATTCAGGTTCACCCCGTCGGATTTGAACGGTGCATAGTAACGCACCCGCTCGAACGCCTTCGGCTCCACGCCCAGCCGATCGTACCTCCGCAGGTCCTGCTCGTCGAGCGTACCCGCCTGATCGAGAAAGCACAGGTCCGGACCCTTCACGTTGAAGCACACGGCCGCGATCCGGCCTTTGTGTGAGGGGAAGTGCTCGAAGATCGACGCCAGGAGGAACTCCACGGCACTCGTCTTGGTGGCAAGACCCGAGACGCCCGAGATGTTCAAGTGCGCGGCCTCGGGGCCGAGCAGGAAGTCGGCGTCCAGGTAGACGGGCGCCTCGAGGCCGCCCGACGTGTAGAGCCCGACGGGAATCCCCCTCGGCTCCGCGCCGCCGAGATAGGCGTCCATGCGGAGCGCCTGGGCGACGTCCGCATCCGTGGCCACGTGCACGCGCCCGAGCGGTACCGGCTGCAACGGCTCTTCCGGCCGCTGCCGGAGCACCGCCGCGGTCCACAGGCGGATCTCCTGTCGCGCCGTCGGACTCTCGGCCGCGCGGGCGGGATCTCCTTCCGCGCCCACGACGTCGTGGAGGGGCGTGACGAGGTCGGAGTATGCAAACCCGTCGGTGACCACGCCGTAGACGACGCGCCCCACTCCCTGCTCGTCGCTCCCGCCCACAGTGTCTTCCTCGACTGTGACGATCGCACCAATCCCGATGCTCGTTTCCTTCGCGGTCCAGAAGTGGAATTGGTGCGGGGTCGCGGGCTTCTGCTCGGTGGCGACGACGCGGCCGATGGGGGGAGGGGCGGAATCGCGTCGCTCGATCACGATCCGGTCCTCGGGAGGCGGGAAACGGGATACGGGACAACGTCGCGCGGCGCGCGCGCTCTCAGATAGGTCTCCACGTCATGGATAGGGTAAAGTAACCGATCCCACCGGCGGTCGGGGGTGGCGAGCGGCGCGCGCTCGCGCACGAGCCACGCTGAGAGCGCCGAGGCCGTTGCAACCGTGTCGGGGTGCGCGCGCGCCTCCAATCGGATCAAGCCGTAGAGCAGGTCGTTCCCCTCCCAGGGCCAGAGGCGGAGGTACCACGAATGGATCTCGCGGCGCGCGCCCCGGCTCCTCGGGCGGAACACGCTGGTGCGATGGTCCGCCGGCAAAGTGAGCGCCCGCTCGAGCTCCACGCCCTCGAAGTACTGTGCCCCGTGACTCTTCACGACGCCGAGCGCGCGAGGATGCGCGGAGAGCGCGGCCGAGTCGGAAATGACCCCGTCGATCACGAGCCATTCGCCCGGGGCGAGGGCCTCGAGCCTGCGTTCCGCCACGCGTCGCTCGAGTGCCGCGCGCGCCTTCTCCACCTCGACGCGGGCGGCCGGGAGGGCGCGGGCCGGCTGCCCCGCGTCTTCCGCCGGGATCTCGACCACGCGCACCCCGCCACGCTCGAGCGCGCCGCGCACTGCGTCGGGAAGGAGCTCGAGCCGGGTGATGGCGAGCTCTTCGGCGTCCTCGGCCACGGTGCGGGGCCGGCGATCGGGCCCTCGCCGCCGGATCGCCGCGGCGACGTGGGCGCACACGATGGGCGTGACGCCGGCGTATCCCACCACCCGCCACAGCTCGATGCCGTCGAGGAACTCGACCGCGCCGGGAGCGAGCGCTTGAACGCCCGCGAGGGAATGCGCTCGAAGCTCCGGCTCTTCGATGGGATCGGCGCCGGTGAACGTTTCGATGTCGGTACGACCGAGGCTCGCCTCGGGCACCGCGGACGCGGGAACCGCGCCGGCCGCGAGCACCGCCTCGACCCAGGAGCGCGCCACGATCAGCGCGTCCGGAGGGCCCAGCCGAGGTAGGTGACGCTCAAGTCATCCGTGAGCACTCGGCGGCCGCTGCCGTCGCCCGCGCGCTCCACGCCTTTCATCTCCTGTACGACCATGTCGTTCGCGGCGAGCCCGTCCGTGAGCTCGCCCGGCGTGATGAAGCGGGCGAAGTCGTGGAATCCTTCGGGCATGCTGTGCTGCACGTATTCCTCTTCCCAGATGATCCGCAGGAACCCGGCGATCGTGCGATTGTGCGTGAGGAAGCCCAGAGCCCCTCCGGGGGCCAGCACCTGCGCGATGGCGGCCAGGGTGCGATCCAGGTCGTCGACGTGCTCGAGCACGTCCACCGCGAACACCTGATCGAACGTGCCCTCGAGACCGCTCCCGCTCAGCTCCTCCGCGGTGCCACGCCGGTAGTCGATGGCGAGCCCGGAGCGGCGGGCGTGCTCGCGCGCCACGGCGAGCGATTTCTCCGACGGATCGATGCCCGTGACGACCGCGCCCTCCGCCGCGAGCGTCTCGGCGAGGATCCCTCCCCCGCAGCCGACGTCGAGCGCCCGCTTGCCGCCGAATCCGCCGAACGCCTCCCGCAAGTAGTCCACCCGGGCCGCGTTCAACTCGTGGAGGCCGGCGAACGGTCCGGCCTCGCTCCACCAGACGCCCGGGACGCGATCGACCAGGCGCTCGTACTTCTCGGGCTCGGGGAGGCCGCCGAGGCGGGGGAGCTGATCGGACATCGGAAACAATCTAGGGCGATGGTGGAGGTTGGTGGAGGATGGTGGAGGATAGTGAAAGTGCTAGCGGGCAAGCGCCTTGTAGAGTCGCCAAGTCAGGAACCGGGCCCGGTTCTGTTGATCGTTTAGGGCTGACCAATCCCCCTCAGGCAGTAACCCCGCCTCCGACGCAAACCGCAGAGCGTACCCGACCTCGGTCAGTGAGGGAGTGCAATGTCGAGGAAGCGACGGAACTCCTTGGTACTCTTGCGCGAGGAGCCCTCTACGATGTTGGCGGCGGCCGAGAAGGCCGCTCGGCGGGTACGGAGCCATCGGGAGAACCTAGGGAGCGGCGGGGAGTGACGCTCATCGTTTTTCCGCCGACATGATCATCCGACCGCAACCTTCACCAACCTTCACCAACCTCCACCATCCTCCGCTCTACGCGGTCGCCTCCACGTTCGGAAACGGCGGCACGTCGAGGAACCATAAGCCCGCCAGGCGCGAGTTCTTGTCCACCTCGACCAGCAGGCGGTCCGCGACCCGCACCACCGTCGCGGCGCGCTGCCGCCCGACGCGGAGATGAAGCAACGACTCGGACTGGTTTTTCTCCACGGTGAGCGCCGTGTCCACTTCTACCGCCGCGACACCGGGATTGGACTTGCGGCTGGGGAATACCACGCGGCCTTCCTTGGCCGACTCGGGAATGGCGAGAGCGTCGAGCGTCCGGATGTCGTCGGGCCAGGTGACGACGTCCACACCGCGCAGGCACCCGCCGGCGACGTCGATGACGACGAACGAGCCGTCACCGCCCTCCAAGTCCACGGTGCCGTTCAAGCCGCTCGCCTTCCCCGCGCCCTTGCAGGCGACGGAGAGAATGTCCGTCTCGGGATCCCACCGATACGTGACCTTGGGGAGCTTGCCGTCGAGCGGCTCGATCCGGGCTTCGAATTGCATCGCCGACCGCACCTTCCAAGGTCCCAGGGGGGCGGGTAATATAGGCCGCACTTTGGGGAGGGGCTAGCACGATGGAGCGGCGAGAGTTCGTGGCGGCGACGACGGCCATGTTGACGGCGAACGTCAGACGGAACGACGGAACGTTAGACAGCAGACACACCACCGTTCCGTCGTTCCGTCATTCCGTCGCCCTTCAAGAGCCGTCGCTCTCCCCCGCCGTCTTCGCCCGCCGCCTCGAGCGCGCGCAGGCCGAGCTCAAGTTGCGTCGCTGGGACTTTCTCATTGCGACGCCGGGCACGAACTACCAATACCTCATCGGATACAACCCGGGCAGAAGCGAGCGCCTGATCGCGCTCGTGCTCCCCGTCTCCGGCTCACCGGCCGTCGTCTGCCCGTCCTTCGAAGTCGAGCGCATCAGGCGGCACAGCATCATCACCGACGTTCGCGGCTGGGAGGAGCAGGACGATCCGTACGTCCTCGTCGGCGATGTCGTGCGGCGGCTGAACTCCGGGTCCGCGAGAGGCACGATCGCGCTCGAGTCCTCCACCGCGTATCAGTCATCGCTGCGGCTCGCTGCCGCGCTTCCCGGCCGGAAGTTCGTCGACGCGGCGCCGGTGACGGAGCGCCTCCGGGTGATCAAGGCCCCGGAGGAAATCGCGCTCACCCGGCAGGCGATCGTCATCACGCAGGACGCGATGGCGGCGACGTTCGCGCAGCTCGCCGTAGGGACGACCGAAGTCGAGGTCTCACAGGTGCTGTCACACGAGATGGAGCAGCGCGGTGCCCGCGGAGGCGGCCTCGTGCAGTTCGGCCCGTCCAGTGCCCTGCCCCACGGCGGCCCCGCCGGGCCGAAGCTCGAGCGCGAGATGGTCGTGCTGATCGACTGCGGGTGCACCGTCGGCGGCTATCAGTCGGATATCACCCGCACGATCTGGTTCGGCGATCACCCGTCGGATGAATTCGTGAAGGTGTTCAACATCGTCTACGACGCCCAAACCGCCGCCATCGAGCTCGGGCGCCCGGGCACGCCCTGTGAAGAGATGGACCGCGCCGCACGCAAAGTCATCACCGCCGCAGGCTACGGCCAGTACTTCACGCATCGGCTGGGCCACGGGCTCGGCATGGACGGCCACGAGCCCGCGTACCTGGTCGAGGGCAACACGACACCCCTCGAGCCGGGCATGGTGTTTACCGACGAGCCGGGGATCTATCAACTGGGGAAGTTCGGCGTGCGGATCGAGGACGACTGCACCATGACCGAGCACGGCGTGGAGGTCCTGAGTCGCCGCGCCACGCGGCTCTAGCGCTCAGTTTCCCGCAACCACCTCGAACCGAGACTCCAAGCCCTCCACGGAGCTCGGCCCCACGTAAACGCGGAACCAGCCGGGCTCCACGACGAACTTCATGGCCTGATTGTAGAGACCGAGCCGCTGGGATCGGACGGTGAGCTCGACGGTTTGGCTCTCGCCTGGCCCGAGCGCCACGCGGCGGAAATCGGCTAGCTGACGCACGGGTCGCGTGACGCTCGCGACCTCGTCGTGGATATAGAGTTGGACGATTTCGATGCCCGCGCGGCTCCCGGTGTTCGTCAGGGTGACCCGGACGCCCAGCGTGTCCTGCCGTCCCATTTTCGTTGCACTCAACCGAAGGTCGGAGTAGCGGAAGCTCGTATAGCTCAATCCGTACCCGAACGGGTAGAGCGGCGTCGACGGGAGGTCGAGATATTGTGAGGTGAAGTGGTCCGTCGCTGAATAAGGCCGGCCGGTGTTCTTGTGGTTGTAGTAGATGGGCACTTGTCCAACCGAGCGCGGGACCGTGACGGGCAGCTTGCCGCTCGGGTTGACGTCGCCATACAACACATCTGTCACCGCGTGGCCCGTCTCGACCCCCAGGAACCACGTTTCGACGATCGCCGGCACGTGCTCGGCGGCCCACGGTATCGCAAGCGGCCTTCCATTCATCAGGACGAGCACCACCGGCGTGCCGGTGCGACCGATCGCCTCGAGCAGACGCTCCTGGACGCCGGGGAGGTCGAGTGTCGAACGGCTGGAGGCCTCGCCACTCATGCCATCCGTCTCGCCGAGTACGAGGATGGCCACGTCGGACCGGCGGGCGAGGCCGACCGCCTCCGCGAAGCCCGCGGTGGATGTATCGGAGACTGAGCAGCCCCGCGCGTACCGCACTAGCGACCCTTGAGGCGCTCGTTCCTTGAGACCGGCGAGCACCGTCACCACGTCCGTCGGGTCGCCCTTCGCGTGCCACGGCCCGAGTGGGTCTTCGCGACTGGCCGCGAGCGCCCCGATGACGGCCACGCGTTTGGCGCGTGCACTGAGGGGGAGCAGGCCGCGATCATTCTTCAAGAGCACGATCGACTCGCCCGCCACCTGCCGCGCCAGGCGCCGCGCCTCCGATGTGAGCATCACGGTGCGCTCGTGGGCGATATCGGCTCCCCGATAGGGATGATCGAACAGCCCGAGACGCACTTTGGCGCGCAACACACGCCGGACCGCTTCGTCCACTATGGCCTCGGGAACTCCGCCTGCCCGGACTACCGTCGACAAGTCGTCCGCATAGATGTTGCTCTGCATGTCCATGTCGACGCCGGCTTGGAGCGCCAGCGCACCAGCCACCGCGGGGCTCTCGGCTACACCGTGCGCCTGCAACTCTTTCACCGACGTCCAGTCGCTGACCACGAGGCCGCTGAAACCCCACTCGTCCCGCAATACCGAGCTGAGCAACCAGTGATTGGCGGTGCTCGGCACGCCACCGATCTCATTGAAGGAAGACATGATGCTCCCCACGCCCGCCGCGATCGCGGCATGGAAAGGCGGCAGGTAAATCTCACGCAGCGTGCGCTCGGACACGTCGACCGTGTTGTAGTCGCGTCCGCCTTCGGCGCCGCCATAGGCGGCGAAATGCTTCGCGGTCGCGAGCACGTTCGCGGGACCAAGCGAGTCGCCCTGGAACCCCCGTACGCGCGCCGCGGCGAACGCCGACCCAAGCTCGAGGTCCTCACCCGCTCCTTCCGCGATCCGCCCCCAGCGCGGGTCACGGGCGATGTCCACCATCGGCGCGTACGTCCAGTTCACGCCTGCGGCAGTGGCCTCGAGTGCCGCGGCCCGGGCGGTCGCTGCGGCAACGGCCGTGTCCCAGCTGCTGGCCTCGCCCAGCGGAATCGGGAAGACCGTGCGATACCCGTGAATGACGTCGTAGCCGAGCAGCAGCGGGATCTTGAGCCGGGACTCGTCCACGGCCACGCGCTGCGCCTCGTGGGTGTGCGCGGCACCGATCACGCCGAGGAAGCCACCCACCCGACCCGCACGCACCAATGCGAGCTGCGCTGGGCTGGCGGTATCCGCATCGCCGGCGATCACGTTGAGCTGGCCCAGCTTCTCGTCGAGCGTCATGCGGGAGAGGAGCGAATCGACCAGACGCTCGCCGGCGTCCCGCGGACGATCGGGCCGGGTCCACCCGAGGGCGAGTCCGCCAGTCAGGGCGACGACACCGCTCCACCAGGCAAGTCGAGACAATTCAGTCGGAGATCTTCTTGGCGAACCCGATGATCCGATCGAGCGCCTTCTGAATGTTCTCGGACGACGCGGCATACGAGAGACGTACGTACCGATCGTCCCCGAACGCCGCGCCCGGCACTAGGGCCACACCGGTGGTGGTGATCAGCCGGGTGCAGAAGTCGGTACCGCTGATGCCGCCGAAGGAGTCGACCCGGAAAAAGAAGTAGAACGCGCCGAGCGGCTCGACGAACTCGACGCCCGGCAGCTCCTGACGGAACCGTGCGACCACCAGGTCACGACGCTTGCGGAACTCCGCCACCATGCGGATCACGTCCTGCTCTACCCGCTCGTCGCCCAGCGCCGCGGCGGCGGCGAATTGCGCGGGATGATTGGCGCCGGTGGTGGTGTGCGACTGGAGCGCCGCGATCGCCTTGGCCGTGGCGCCCGGCGCGAGCGCGAATCCGATCCGCCACCCCGTCATCGCGTACGCCTTGCTCACACCGGAGATCACCACGACCCGCTCGAGCATTTCGTCCGGGAGATCCAGGAAGGATGGCGCGGGCCCGGTGCCGTAGTGGATCCGCCGGTAGATCTCGTCCGCCACCACCCACACTTTGCGGTCCCGCGCCCACGTGGCGATCGCCTTGATCTCGGCGTGGGTGTACACGGCTCCGGTCGGATTGCAGGGCGAGCAGAGGATCAGGCCGCGGGCGCCGGGGACCACGCGGTCCAAATCGCGGACGCTGACCTTGAGGCTCCATTCCGGCTCGCCCTGGACGAGCACCGGCCGGGCGCGCGCCAGGTACACGATCTGCGGATAGGACACCCAGGCGGGCGCCGGGATCGCGACGACGTCGCCCGGCCCGAACAGCGAGAAACAGACGTTGAACAGGGACTGCTTCGAGCCGTTCGACACCACGATGTTGTCGGCGTTGACGGGACGCCCGCCGGAGAGCAAGGAGAGGTGCTTCGCCGCGGCGGCGCGCAGCTCGAGAATCCCCTCGTTGGCGGGATAGTGCGTCTTCCCCTCGCGGATCGCGCGCACCCCGGCGTCCGACGGAATGGCGGGCGTCGGGAAGTCCGGTTCCCCCGCCCCCAGGTCGATCACATCCTCGCCCGCCGCCTTGCGGCGCTTCGCCTCCTGCGAGATGGCGATCGTCGCCGAGGTCTCGAGGTGCTGCAGGTTGGGCGACAAACCGCTGGGTGGACTCATGGGCGAGAGGATAGCCCTACCGGCCAAGGGCACGCAACCGCGTTGGCGGTTGCCTTCCCGGTCCCCAAGACGTACCATCCCCTGCCATTCGCCCTTTGACAATCGAGGATCGTGTGACGGCAGCTGACGCAAAGGCCGCGCTCGAGCGCGGCCGGCCGGTGGTGCTCGTGACACCGCCAGCCGTGGAGCAGGTCGGAAACCTCTGGGAATTGGTGGGTCCCGCAACGCCAGGGCATGGCCCGGGGGTTTCCCCGCACGTGCTCATCGTGTGCGTCGATCCCGCCACCGCCGCCGAGTGGGCCGCCGTAGCGCCTGCCGAGATGCGCGCTCACGCCGTCACCGGTCTGGCCCGTAGTGCCCAAATCCTCGCTCAAGGCTTGGTTCACGTTCTCGCCGGCGAGGTGAACGACCTCGCCGCGCTCGTCCAACGCTCCGCCTTGAAGCTCGACCAGGTGTCGGCCGTGGTGATCGCCTGGCCCGAGACGATCATCGCGGGTGATCGCGCCGCGACGCTCGACACCATGCTCGCCGAGCTTCGAGATGCTCGGCGCATCGTGCTGAGCTGGAATCCCGCCGCGCTCGCCGACTTTCTGGAGCGGCACGCCCGTCGTGCAGAGCTGGTCGGGACACCCGGAGCGGACGAGAGCGGGAGGCAGCTCCCACCAGTCTGCCGTGCCAGATTTGCCATCGTTCCGTCATTCCGTCGTTCCGTCGCCGTTCATGACACCCTCGATGCGCTCGGCGCGACCAAGGCATTCATCTGGACCGGCGGCCCCATCGCGCCGCCCGATCAACCTCCCGATGCCGTCGTGTGCTCCGCTCTCCCGACCCGCGACGAGCTCGCGACGCTCGCGCGGATGGGCGAGCCGGTGCTGCTTCTCAATGCGTCGCAGCTCGCGTACGCCCGGTCCATCGCGGCGCTGGCGCCGCTCGCGCTCCCGGGCGCGGCGGACCGCGCACGCGATCGCGTCGAGGAGCTGCGCGACCGGGTGGCCCGACGGATCGCGGCCGGCGGCGTGGACGCCGAGCTCGCGCTGCTCGACCCGCTGTTTCAACGGTTCGACCCGGCCGAAGTGGCGGGAGCACTGCTCGCCATGCTCCACGAGCCGCAGGACGAAAAGGAGGAGGCAGCCGCGCCGCTCGCTCCCGATGCGCGCGTCAAGCTCTTCGTCAACGTGGGAAAGCGGGACCGGGCATCCGCGAAGGACCTCGTGGGAGCGCTGATCCGTGAAGCGGGTGTCGCGAAGGCGGACATCGGACGGATCGAGGTGCGGGACTCCTTCAGCCTCGTCGAGCTCGCGCCTCCGGCCGCGCAGCAGGCCGTTCAGAAGCTCGCCGGCGCCATGATTCGCGGGCGCCGGGTGGCCCCGAGGCTCGACCGCAACACCTGACTCGGAACGCGGGCGTCGTCATTCGGTACAATGCGGGTGCCGACCGGAACAACGCGCGTGCAACCCATCGCGCTCAACGGCTACCACGGATCGCCCACGTCTGGGAGCGTCACGATCCATACGTTCGACCGTGAGCAGCGCCTGCGTCGCGCAGTCGCGGGCCTGGGAAAGTGGTGGGGGGTGGCCGTCCTCTGCGTCTTCATCCCGGTCGCGCACTTCATCCTCGTCCCCTCGTTTCTCGCCTACGGCGCCTGGCAATTCTTCCAGCGGGCGGGTACCGTCGAGCTCGCTACCGACGCGCGCGGCACCTGCCCCGATTGTGGCGCCGAGCAGGCGCTCGAGCTGGCCCCGCGGTGGCGCGTCCCTCAACCGGTGACGTGCCGGCACTGCCACCGGGGGCTCAGGCTCTCGTTACCGTCCTAGTCGCTCCGCCAACCAGCGCAGACTCTCGCCCACGTGCGCGTGCCAGTATTTCCAGTTGTGTTGCCCGGGCCATTCGGCGTACGCGTGGGCGATGCCCATGCCCGTGAGCTCGGCGTGAAACGCGCGCGATTGGTCCACCAGACCGTCCTCCGTGCCGACGTCGACGAACAGCGACGGGATGGAGTCGCCCGCGGTCTTGAGGGTGCGGATACGGTGCGCCGGATCGCGCGCTTCCCACGACGCGATCGTGTTGCCGAACGCCGGCGCGACCGAGGGCCACATGCCGCCCCATGCCGCCTGGACGGAATCGATCGAAGACAGATACTGCGCCGGGGCCGCGAAGGGGTGCCGCCCCCGATACAGGGGCGATAACACACCGGAGTGGCTCGCGGCCGCGGCAAACAGATCGGGATGCCCCACCGCGAGCATGACGGCGCCGTATCCCCCCATGCTCAGTCCGGCAATGCCCCGGTGACGGCGATCGGCCATGGTCCGATACGTCGAATCGATGTGCCGGACGACGTCGCCCGCGATGTAGTCATCGTAGCGCGGAGTCTTCACGCAAAACGTCGGCGCCGCGCGATCGCTCCCCGCGCCGCCCGCGCATTCCTCGTACGTACGTGGCCTGACCCAGTTCGTGTACCAGCCGTCATCGCCGTCGGGCATCACGAGGATCATCGCGGGCATTCCGGCGGCAATGAGCGAGTCGGCGATGACATCGATGCCCGCGAGTGCAACCCAGTCCGCCTCGCTCCCCGAGTGGCCATGGAGATAGTAGGCGACCGGAAAGCGCCGCGTCGGGTCGCTCGCGTACGACGGCGGGAGGTACATCAGATAATGTTTGGTGACGCCGAGCGAGGGCACGAAGAAACGCTCGACGAGCACCGTGCCGTGTCGCTCGGCTTGGGGACCTCGCGGAACGACGGCGAAGAGGGCGGCGGCGCCCAGCGCAGCCGCGAGTGGTCGAATCAGCACGAGTCTTTCCCTCGAGTGAGTCAGTTAATTAAACGTCGACGGGCCGCCCAGCGGGGCGGCCCGTGAAGAGAAAACGGAAGACGGCCCACTACTACCCCTTCTTGTTGACCGCCTGCTTGAGCTGCTTGCCGGCGCGGAACGCGGGGGCGATGGACGCCTTGATCTGAATCACGCCTCCGGTCTTCGGGTTGCGGCCCATGCGCGCGGCGCGCTTGCGGGCCTCGAAGTTACCGAACCCGGTGATCTGCACCTTCGCGCCCTTCTTCAGCTCGCCCGCGATGATGCCCTTGTCGTCGAACAGGGCTTCGATCGCGCGGCCCGCGTCGGCCTTCGACATCTTGGTGCGCATGGCCAGCGCCGCGGTCAGTTCGGCTTTGTTCACCGTGTCTCCTTGTGAGGGTCTAGGGCTGAAACCCTTGGAAATCCGCCCCTTTCACGGAGGGGCACCCGAAAACCCGCATAAAACCGCCACAATATGGGGGTATCCCCCGGAAATCCGCAAGATTCGGGCACTTTCGAGCCTCAGGGGGTCACCGGAGGACTCCCACGAGCCACAGGACGATTTGGCGGCAACGACGTAGTCCTGTACCATCGAAGCGGTTACCAGCGTCCGCGGGCACCCTCCACATGGGAAAGGAGATCCACGTGAAGAAGAACCTCGGTATGCTCCTCCTCGGCATTTGGCTCGTACTGCATGGACTCATTCAGGTCGTGAACTTCAGCTTCTCGGGGCTCACCACCGTAATGGCGATCCTCGCGATCCTCTCCGGAGCACTCATCATCGTGGGCCGGTGACTCGTGCCATCGTCGTGTTCGCCGGTATCGCGGCCGCAGCCACGTTGTGCGTCGATCACATGGACAGCATCCCGGCGCTGCTGGTCATCGCTCCGGGATACGTCGTGCAGGCGTGGCTGTTCGAGCGACATCACGCGCTAGGTGGCCTGGGCTATCGGCTCACCATGATCGCCGTGTCGGCGCTATTCTGGACCGTGCTCCTGCTTGGCATCGCAGTAGGATGCAAGCACCTCGTCGCTCGTTTTGCGAATCGTCAGGAATCCTGATGCCACCTACGCGCGCCAACGGCAAGATCTGCTACGTCGAGCTCCCGGCGATCGACGTCCGTCGGTCGGCGGATTTCTACCAGAAGGTCTTCGGCTGGACCATCAGGCGCCGCGGGGACGGCAGCACCGCGTTCGACGATACGGTCGGCGAGGTCAGCGGCAGCTGGGTCGTCGGCCGGCCGCCGTCGTCACAACCCGGCGTGTTATTCTATATCATGGTCGACAGCGTGAAAGACACCATCGCCGCCGTCACGGCGCACGGGGGCGAGATCGTGCAAGCCATCGGGGCCGACGCGCCGGAGATCACGGCGAGGTTCCGGGATCCCGGCGGGAACGTCATCGGCCTGTACCAGGAGCCGGATTCGCGTTGACCAGCCCTGGGGCGCAACTGCGCGCGACTCGCTGAGCTACCCAAGAAGAGGGATACGTGACGCGCTCCGTCCGACGACGTGACTTCCTTGACCGAGCCCCACGCCCCGACTACGCTTCTCCCCGCGTGTCCGGTCCCCGCCACTCGGACACCTGACACCGGACACCGGACACCCGACTTCCACCATGTTTCACGGCACACGCACCGGCTGGATCGAAGTCATCGCCGGCGTGATGTTCTCCGGCAAAAGCGAGGAGCTCGTGCGCCGGGTGCGGCGCGCGGTGATCGCCCGGAAACATGTCCAGGTCTTCAAGTCCCACCTCGACGCGCGCTACGCGGGCCTCTACTCCGTCAGCACGCACGACGGCGGCACGGTCGAGGCCGAACCGGTGGACTCCTCCGAGGCGGTGATGCGCGCGATTCGTCCCGGCACCGAAGTCGTCGCGGTCGACGAAGTGCAGTTCCTCGACGACGGCATCGTCGACGTCGCGAACACGCTCGCGGATAAGGGTGTGCGCGTCATGCTGGCCGGCATCGACATGGATTTCCGTGGCCTGCCGTTCGGCCCCATGCCCACGCTCCTCGCGGTCGCGGAGATCGTCGACAAGCTCCAGGCCATCTGCGTGTGCTGCGGCGGTCCGGCCAGCCGCAACCAGCGCCTCGTCAACGGCCAGCCCGCCCTCTGGGACAGTCCCACAATCATGGTCGGCGGCCGGGAAACGTACGAGGCGAGATGTCGGCATTGCCACCAGGTCCCGAGAGTCGATGAAAACCAACGCGCGCTGCTCTGAGCGGCGAGGTGTCCGGTGTCGGGTGTCCGGTGGCCGCACGCTCGGACACCGGACACCGGGCACCTGACACCGGCCTTGCTCAACATCGCCCTCACCGGCAACATCGCCGCGGGCAAGTCCACCGTCGTCGCGCTGTTCCAGCGCTGGGGCGCTACGGTGATCGACGCCGACCTCCTCGCCCGCGAGGCGCAGGCCCCGGGTGGCGAAGTGATCGCGGCGATCGCTGGCCGGTTCGGCACCGATGTCCTCGCGCCGGACGGTAGCCTCGATCGAACCGCGCTGCGCTCGAAGGTCATGGGCGACCAAGCCGCGCTGGACGCGCTCAATCAGATCGTGCACCCCGCCGTGCAGCGCCGCCGCGACCAGCTCGTGCAAGAGGCCCAGGAGCGCGGCGACGTGCTCGTGGTGAACGACATCCCGCTGCTGTTCGAGGTGCTCGACCCTTCCCAGTTCGACGCGGTGGTGCTGGTCGACGCGGGCGTCGCCATCCGGCGCACGCGACTCCGCACGACGCGCAGCCTCTCGAACGAAGAAGCGGATCGCATGATCGCCGCGCAGATGCCCGCCGAGCGCAAGCGCGACAAGAGTCAGTTCGTGATCGAAAACGACGGCTCCCTTGCGGCTCTGGAGAGACAAGCCCGGAGGGTGTTCGAGGAATTACGGCGGCGCGCCGCGGCGAGCGCCCTGGGCGCTCCCGCGCACGCCCTGCTGCTCGCGACCGCGGAGGCGACCCAGCACCCCGCGCTCAACGCGATCGCCGCCCGCTACACGGACGCGGGACTCGCCGTGCGCCGGGTGACGGGCGCCGCGGCGGCGATCGAGCGGGCGTTGGGTCGCGCGCCGCGCCCCGACGCGATCGTCGCGACGGCCGCCGCCGCAAGCGCCGCCGAGCAGGCCTGGACGCGCGCGGGACGCCCCGGATTGCTGGTGGCGATGTCCGACGATCCCGATCCGGTGGCCGTGCGGCTCGATCTGCGGCCGTGGGGATACGATCGGCTGCGGTTGGTCGAGCCGGGCGCGGCGGGTCTGGCCCCGCGTGTCGATCTGTTCGTCGCGGCCAACCCATTGGCTTGACAGAGGTTTCGTGCTCCGGTAACCTTCGGCCCGACGTTCGACAGAACCGCGAAACGAGCGATCCCGCATGGCGAACATCCCAGCCGACCTGCGCTACACGAAAGATCACGAGTACGTAAAGCAGAGCGGAGACGGGGGCGTCATCGGCATCACGGACTATGCACAGGGGGAGTTGGGCGACGTCGTCTACGTGGATTTGCCCAAGCTGGGCGCCAGCTTCGGGCGGGGGGACGTGTTCGGCACCATCGAGGCGGTGAAGGCGGTCTCGGAGCTGTACGCGCCGCTCGCCGGGACGGTGACCGAGGTGAACGCGGCGCTGCAGAACGACCCGGCGCTCGTCAATCGTGATCCCTACGGCGCGGGATGGATGATCAAGCTCCGCGTGAAGACCCCCACGGAGCTCGACCAACTCCTCAGCGCCGAGGCGTACAAGAAGCAAATCGGGCAATAGGGCCGTCGGGGATGCTCAAGCTCACCTTCCACGGGCATGCCTGCTTCTCGCTGGAAGCGGACGGACGACACGTGGTGATCGACCCGTTCCTCACCGGCAATCCGGCGGCGGACGTTCAGGTCGCCCGGCTCCCGAAGGTCGACGCGGTCCTGCTGTCGCACGGGCACGGCGACCACCTGGGCGACGCGATTCCCATCGCCAAGCGCGACGGAGCGACGATCGTCGCCACCGCGGAGCTGGCCAGGTTCTGCGGGCAACGCGGCGCCACCGTGCACGCCATGCACATCGGCGGGGCGCATCAGTTCCCGTTCGGGCGGGTGAAGCTCGTGCCCGCATTTCACGGCGGAGGAGTGGAAGGAGACGCGACGGGCCAATTCACCACCAATCCCTGCGGCGCGGTCGTCACCATGGGTGGGAAGTCCACCTACCATTGCGGGGACACGGGTCTGACGCTCGAGATGCAGCTGCTCCAGGGCCGCGTCGACGTGATGCTGGTCCCGATCGGAGACAATTACACGATGGGGATCGAAGATGCCGTCCGGGCGGTAGAGCTCGTGAAGCCCGCCACGGTGATTCCCATGCACTACAATACCTGGGATGTGATCCAGGCCGACCCGGAACAATTCAAGCGTCAGGTAGGAGACCGGGCACGCGTCGTCGTGCTCGCGCCGGGCCAGTCGCACACTCTTTCCTGACGCCCTCATACCGATCCATCTCATGCCGACCGTACGCGCTTCCCTCGCCCCCGCCGACCGATTCGCCACCCGCCACATCGGACCGAGCCCTGACGAAGTACGGGGCATGCTGGCGACGGTGGGTTATGAATCGCTCGACGCCTTCATCGACGCGGTGGTTCCCTCGGATATCCGGCTGGGCCGTCCGTTGCAGCTCCCACCGGGCCGCACCGAGCGCGAGGTGCTCCAGGCGCTCCGGGGTCTCGCGGCGCAGAACCAGCTCTACCGCTCCTACATCGGGATGGGGTATCACCATTCGTTCACACCCCAGGTCATCCAACGCAACATCGTCGAGAACCCGGGGTGGTACACCGCCTACACGCCCTACCAACCGGAGGTCGCGCAGGGCAGACTCGAGGCCCTGCTCAACTTCCAGACGATGGTCGCCGATCTCACCGCCCTTCCGATCGCCAACGCCTCCCTCCTCGATGAAGCCACCGCCGCCGCCGAAGCCATGAACCTTACGGAGGCCGTGGCGCACGTGCCCGCCGGCACGACGCCGATGTTCATGATCGCGGAGGGCTGCCATCCCCAGACGATCGCGGTGGTGCGGACGCGGGCCGAAGCGCGCGGCGTGCAGACAGTGGTCGCGGACCCCGCTGGCTTCGAATTCCGTCCCGGTGTGATCGGGGTGCTGCTGCAGTATCCCACGACCGACGGGAGAATCGAGGACTACCGGTCCTTCTGCGAGCGGGCGCACGCGGCCGGTGCCCTCGTGACCGTCGCGACGGACCTCCTCGCTCTCACCCTGCTCGCGCCGCCCGGAGAGTGGGGGGCGGACATCGCCGTGGGCAACTCGCAGCGATTCGGTGTACCGATGGGGTACGGCGGGCCGCACGCGGCCTTCTTCGCCACGCGCGAAGCGCATAAGCGGCATGTGCCCGGTCGCATCATCGGCGTCTCGAAGGACGCCGCGGGCCGGCCCGCCCTCCGCATGGCGCTGCAAACCCGCGAGCAGCATATCCGCCGCGAGAAAGCCACCAGCAACATCTGCACGGCTCAGGTGTTGCTCGCCGTGATGGCGAGCATGTACGCCGTGTACCATGGCCCCGACGGTCTACGCCGGATCGCCGAGCGGGTGCATACGCTCGCGGTCCTGCTCGCCCAGGCGCTCGGGCGGCTCGGCTATCGCGTGGTGCACTCCTCGTTCTTCGACACGCTGTGCGTGGAGGTCGAGTCGTGGGCGCTGCCGCGGCTGCTCGATGCGGCCCGTGCCCGCCGCATCAACCTGCGCGTGATCTCACCGACGCGCGTGGGTGTCGCTCTCGACGAGGCCACGACGCTCGGCGACCTCGCCGACCTGGTCACGGCGTTTTCTCTTAATGAAGTCCTGCCGTTCATGGTCGAGGACCTGGGCGCGAAGGCCGATCCGTCCATCCCCGACGCGCTGCGCCGCACGTCCTCCTACCTCGCGCATCCCGTGTTCCACCGCTACCGCTCCGAGACGGAGATGCTCCGCTATATCAAGCGGCTCGAGGCGCGCGACCTGTCGCTCACGTCCGCGATGATCCCGCTCGGCTCGTGCACCATGAAGCTGAACGCCACGACCGAGATGGTCCCCCTCTCGTGGCGGGAGTTCAATCGGCTCCACCCGTTCGCCCCGCGTGAGCAGGCGACGGGCTATCGCACGTTGTTCCGCCAGCTCGAGGACATGTTGGCCGAGATCACGGGGTTCCCGAAGGTCTCGCTCCAACCCAACTCGGGTGCCCAGGGCGAGTTCACAGGCCTGCTCGTGATCCGCGCGTACCACCGCTCGCGCGGCGAGGGGCACCGGACCACGTGCCTCATCCCCACCTCCGCGCACGGCACCAATCCCGCGAGCGCCATCATGGCCGGGCTCGAGGTGGTGCCGGTGCAGTCGGATGCTCGCGGCAACATCGACGTCGCGGACCTGCGCAGCAAAGCGGCCCAGCATAAGGACACGCTCGCCGGCCTGATGGTCACGTATCCATCCACCCACGGCGTGTTCGAGGCCTCCATCCGCGAGATCTGCGAGATCGTGCACGCGCACGGCGGCCAGGTCTACATGGATGGCGCCAACATGAACGCCCAGGTCGGTCTGGTGCGCCCCGCGGACATCGGCGCCGACATCTGTCATTTGAACCTGCACAAGACGTTCTGCATTCCGCATGGCGGCGGCGGCCCGGGCATGGGGCCGATCTGCGCGGCCCCGCATCTCGGACCGTTCCTCCCGGACCACCCGGTGGTGCCGCTCCGCCAGGAACAGCCGTGTGGGACGGTGTCGGCCGCGCCCTGGGGCAGCGCGTGGATCCTGCCGATCTCGTGGGCGTACATCGCGCTCATGGGCCGCGAAGGACTGGTCGAGGCGACCAAGACCGCCATTCTCGCCGCGAACTATGTGGCGCGGCGCCTGGCGCCACACTATCCGCTCCTCTACGCCGGCCAGAACGGCCTCGTGGCGCACGAGTGCATCATCGATTGTCGACCATTCAAGACGTCCGCGGAGATCGAGGTGGAGGACATCGCCAAGCGCATCATCGATTACGGCTTCCACCCGCCCACCGTGTCCTTCCCGGTCGCGGGGACCCTCATGATCGAGCCGACGGAGAGCGAGTCGAAGGAAGAGCTCGACCGCTTCTGTGATGCGCTGATCGCGATCCGTCAGGAGATCAAGGAGGTCGAGCAGGGCAAGCAGCCGCGCGGCAACAACGTGCTCACCAACGCGCCGCACACGTTGGAGGACGTGATCGCGAACACGTGGGACCGGCCGTACGCCCGCGAAAGCGCCGCCTTCCCGGCGGCCTGGACCCGCGCGCACAAGGTCTGGCCGTCGGTGAGCCGGGTGGACGGAGCCTACGGGGATCGGAATCTGGTGTGTGTCTGCCCGCCGATGGAGGCGTATGCGCTGGCGGCTGATTAAGGAGGCGACGGGCCGAACCGGTGCGGAGAACATGGCCTCCGACGCGGCCCTTCTCGCGGAGTCCAACGTCACCGGCCAAGCCTTTCTCCGCCTCTACCGCTTCGACCCTCCCTGCCTCTCATTGGGACGAAACGAGCCCGCGGACCAATACGATCAGGCCGCGATCGCCCGTCTCGGCCTCGATGTCGTCCGGCGGCCAACGGGTGGGCGAGCCGTGTGGCACCAGGACGAGGTCACCTACGCCGTCGCCGCCCCGATCGCCGTCTTCGGCGGGTTGCGGAGAGCGTACCACGCGATCCACGACCGACTCGCGCTCGCGCTTCGGTCCCTTGGGGTGGACGCCACGCTGGCCCTCCACCATCCTCCACCATCCTCGACCATCTTCCACCATCCTGCGGCGTGCTTCGCCTTTCCAACTGGCGGCGAGGTGCTCGTCGCCGGCCGCAAGCTGATCGGCTCGGCGCAGGTCCGGATGCGGAGCGCCTTCTTGCAACATGGATCGATCCTGTTGGACGGCTCACAGGACATCGTCAGCATCGTGAGCCGTCAGCGGTCAGCGGTGGGCGGTGAGACGACGTTGTCCGCCGTCCTCGGACGACGTGTGAGCTTCGATGAGGTGGCCAATGCCATTGTTGCCACCTGGGGCGCGGAGCTCACTTGCTCCATCAGGGCGCTGGTGAAATCTTAGGCGCCATGCATACCCCTCGACCGACTGTCTTCGCCGCCGTCGCGTGCCTCGCGCTGCTCGGAAGCTGTGAGCGGCGCGGCGGCTGCACGGGCGACCACTGCGGGACCCTGGTCATCGCCTACGCGGGCGAGCCGGACATCCTGCTGCCTCCGGTGAGTGAATTCGCGGCGACGCGGGACGTGACGGAGCCGATTTTTCTCAAGCTCGCCGACCTGGGTCCCTCGGGAAACACGGTGGGCGACGAGGATTTCCAGCCGCAGCTCGCCGAGCGCTGGGAATGGGACACCCCGACCACGCTGGTATTTCACCTGGATCCGCGGGCACACTGGCAGGACGGTCAGGCCGTGACCGCGGCGGACGTCGCGTTCACCTACGACGTGTACACCGACACCCTCGTGAACTCGCCGTTTCGGTCATCGCTGCGCCAGATCTCGGCCGTCACCACGCGCGACTCGCTCACGGTGGTGTTCCGGTTCCGGCAGCGGTACCCCGAGATGTTCTACGACGCCGTCTACCACATGCGCATCATGCCCTCGCACCTGCTGCGCGAGGTGCCGCGCGACCAGTGGCGGAGCACGGCATTCGGGCGGGCTCCCGTGGGCGACGGGCCCTATCGCTTCGTGGCGTGGAAAGCGGGCCAAAGCATCGAGCTGGCGGCGGACTCGACGTTTTTCCTGGGGCGGCCGTACATCCGGCGCCTCATCTGGCGCTTCACGCCGGACCAGCAAGTCGCGGTGACCCAGCTGCTCGCCGGCGACGCCGACGCGATCGAGGTGCTGATCACTCCGGACAACGTCCAACGCGCGTGCGCCGACCCCAAACTCGCGTGCTATCCCTACAAAGGATCGGCCTACGGCTACGTGGGCTTCAATCTCGCCGCACCGGGCGACACGACGAAGCCGCATCCGCTGTTCGCGGACCGCGACCTGCGGCGCGCGCTCGTGCTGGCCACGGACCGCGAGCGGCCGCTGCACAATGTGTTCGGCGAGCTCGCGCGCGTGCCCCCGGGCCCCATGTCGCAGCTCTGGTGGATCTGGGATCCTGAGATCCGAGAGCTCCCCTACGACAGTGCGCAAGCCGCGCGCCTACTCAAGCGACTCGGGTGGATCGATTCCGACGGCGACGGGATCCGCGACAAGGACGGCCACGCGCTATCGTTCCGACTGCTGGTGCCGACCACCAGCGCTATCCGCCGTCAGTACGCGCGCCTCTTGCAGGAGTCGTTCCGCACGGCCGGAGTGGACGTGCAGCTCGACGAGGTCGACTTCAGCGTCTTCAACGAGCGTGCCCGGGCCGGCCGGTTCGACGCATTGCTCAACGTCTGGAACACCGATCCCACGCCCTCCTCTGGCTTCCCGCAGACGTGGACCAAGGCGGGATTCGGCCGCTCGAACTACGGACGCTATTTCAATCCGCAGGTCGACCAGCTCGTAGACCGCGCCGTCTCCGCCGCGGCGAATCGCGATCAGGCACGCCGGGCGTGGCGGTCCGCGTTCGAGATGCTGAACCAGGACGCACCGGGCATTTTCCTGTTCGCCACCGAGAACGTCGCCGCCGTGAGCAAGCGCTTCACGGACGTGACGATTCGGCCGGACTCGTGGCTGGCGCTCGTGCGCTCGTGGCGCGTTCCCTCTGACCGCCTGACGGATCGAGACCGCGTGGAGCGCTAGGTGATCGTGTGGGTGGTGCGGCGCGTCGCCGCCTCGATCGCCATCGTCTGGGCGGTCGTCACCCTCACGTTCTTCGTCATTCACGCGGCCCGCGGGTCGCCATTCCTGCCGGAAAGCAGCCAAAGCGTCGATCCGGAAACGATCGTTCGGATCACGAACCAGTTCGGACTCGACCGACCGCTTTGGGTCCAGTACGTGCTGTACCTTCGGAACTTGGCGACGGGCAACCTGGGAGAGTCGTTCGCACTGCGCCGCCCAGTGGCCGACGCCCTCGCGGACGCCATTCCCAACACGTTCGTCCTCGCGCTCGCCGCCCTACTCATCGATTTCGCCGTGGGTCTCGCCCTGGGGATTTACCAGGCGGTGCGAGAGCGGAGCGTCGGGGACATCGTGCTCGGCAACATCGCCTTGTTCGTGAACTCGATGCCGACGTTCTGGCTGGGGCTGGTGTTGTTGCTCGTATTCGCCCAGCGCTTGCACGCCTTTCCGGTCGGCGGAATCTCCGACCCCGTGCTCTGCCCCCGGCTCGACTCCGCCGCGTGCCTTGGTGATTTCGTCTGGCACCTGACGCTTCCCGCCCTGACACTTGGGCTCGTCGGCGCAGCGGGAACGGCGCGCTTCCAGCGGGCAGCCATGCTCGAAGTCATTCGCCAGGAGTACGTGCGCACGGCCCGCGCCAAGGGCCTGCAGGAGCGCCGCGTGTTGTTGGTCCACGCGCTGCGGAACGCCCTGCTCCCGTTCATCACGCTCGTCGGGCTGGCGTTTCCGTTCCTACTCACCGGCGCGGTCCTCGTCGAGACGGTGTACGCCTGGCCGGGCATGGGCCAGCTCGCGGTACGGGCGATCCTGCAGCGGGACTATTACGTGGTCACGGGCGCCGCGCTCGTCACGAGCACGATGGTGGTCCTCGGGAACCTGATCGCCGACCTGTTGTATGCGGTCGCCGATCCGCGTATCCGAGTGCGCGGGGCAGGCGCATGAATATCTGGAACTGGGTCGCCCTCAGCGGGGCCGCGGTGCTCGCGTTGATCGTCGTCGGGGCTGTCCGGCGGCGCGCGGGGGCAAGCGCGTCGGGGCGGCGGTTCTTCCGCCACCCCACCGCCGCGCCCGGGTTGTTCGTGCTGACCTTCTTCGTCATGGTGGCGCTCGCCGCGCCGCTCGTGGCGCCGTTCCAGCCGTACGAGCAGATCGACGTCGATCACCTCCAGAATCACGCGCCGTCGACGCGTTACATCCTCGGCACCGACCCACTCAGCCGGGACGTCTGGAGCCGGCTCGCGCACGGGGCCCGGATCTCGTTGGGCATCGGGGCGCTCGCGATGTTCGTGGCCGTGACCATCGGCGCGGCAGTGGGCGCGACGGCCGGATACTTTCGTCGCTGGGTAGACACGGCGCTGATGCGCCTGGTGGACGTTGGACTCGCGATGCCACGCATCTTCGCCTTGCTCGTCGTCGTGGCGCTGTGGGACCGCATCGCGGTACCGGTGCTCGTGCTCGTCATCGGACTCACGGGCTGGTTCGCCACCAGCCGGCTGGTGCGCGCCGAGGTCCTGAGCCTGCGCGAGCGTGAGTACGTGGCCGCGGCGCGGGCGCTGGGTGCGAGACCGAGTCGGGTGATCGTCCGCCACGTGTTGCCCAACGCCGCCGCGCCGATCATCGTTTCGGCGGCGTTGGGCATCGGCAACGTCATGCTGCTCGAAGCCGGGCTGTCATTTCTGGGCATGGGCGTGCCATCACCAGCGCCGAGCTGGGGGAACATGATCGCCGACGGGTGGTCCAAGATGGCGGTCGCGCCCTGGTCCGCGACCTTCCCCGGCCTGGCGATCTCCCTGGTCGTGATGGCGCTGAACGCCGTGGGCGACGCGCTGCGCGACGCGCTCGACCCCCGCAAGGAGGCGGTGTGACGGAGCCCCCCGAGCCCCCCCCGCTCCTGCGCGTGCGCGACCTGAAGACGTACTTCGTGACCGAGCAGGGCAGCGGCACGGCACGGGCGGTCGACGGCGTCTCGTTCGACGTGCGGCCAGGTGAGACCCTCGGGATCGTCGGGGAGTCGGGGTGCGGCAAGACCGTCACCTCCCTCTCCATCCTGCGCCTCATCCCAGAGCCCCCGGGGCACATCCGCCCCGGCAGCTTCATCGAGTTCGAGGGACGCAACATCCTCACGCTCGAGCCGAAAGAGCTTCGCGCCGTACGGGGCAATCAGATCGCGATGATCTTCCAGGAACCGATGACCTCGCTCAACCCCGTGTTCACGGTGGGCGATCAGATCGCCGAAGCGGCGATCGTGCATCAGCACCTGTCCCGCGCGGCGGCGCGGCGCCGCGCCATCGAGATGCTCCAGCTCGTCGGCATTCCCGATCCGGAAGAACGGGTCGATCATTACCCGCACCAGATGAGCGGCGGCATGCGCCAGCGCGTCATGATCGCGATGGCGCTCGTGTGCCATCCGAAGCTGCTCATCGCCGACGAGCCCACGACCGCGCTCGACGTCACGATCCAGGCCCAGATCCTCGAGCTGCTCGAGCGGCTGCAGGCCGAGCTCGGCATGGCCGTCATGCTCATCACGCACGATCTGGGGGTGGTGGCGGGAACCGCGGACCGGGTGGTGGTGATGTACGCGGGTCAGGTGGTGGAGCAGGCGTCCACCGTGGAGCTGTTCGCGCGCCCGTTGCATCCATATACGGAAGGGCTGCTGGCCTCGGTGCCGCGACTCGACGCTTCGCAGCAGGACCGCCCGCGGGGCCGGCTCCACAGCATCCCGGGGCAGGTCCCCGCCGCCACCGCGTGGCCGGACGGCTGCCGGTTCCATCCGCGCTGCCCCTACGCCTGGGACCGTTGCCGCGCGGAGGAGCCGCCACTCCTCGAGTCCGGCGCGCACACGGCGCGCTGCTGGTTGCTTGCCGAGCCCCAACGGCGGTCGTCTCCGGTGCCCCCGCCCCCCCCGCCCCCGCCGTAATGCACGCGCCTGCGTCCCCCGCGTCCCCCGCGTCCACCATCCTCCCGGCCCTCCTGGCCGTGCACGACCTCGTGAAGCACTTCCCGGGCGAGCGCGCCTGGCTCGGCCTCGGGCGACCACGCAACGTCGTGCGGGCGGTGGACGGGGTGTCCTTCGCCATCCCGCCGGGCCAGACGCTCGGCCTCGTGGGCGAATCGGGCTGCGGAAAGTCCACGACGGGCCGGGCGATCCTGCGGTTGGTCGAGCCCGATGGGGGGCGAGTCACGCTCGACGGCATCGACGTGCTCATGCTGGCCCCGCGCGAGCTGCGGGCACTGCGGCGCCGCATGCAGATCGTGTTTCAGGACCCGTATGGCTCCCTGAACCCGCGCATGACGATTCGCCAGATGCTGGCCGAGCCACTGGTGATTCATCATATCGCGACTGGAGCGGACGCCGAGCGGCGCATCGCGGCCTTGCTCGAGGAAGTCGGGCTCAACACCGGCATGGCCCGAAGCTACCCGCACGAGCTTTCGGGCGGGCAACGCCAGCGCGTGGGCATCGCGCGGGCGCTGTCGGTCGAGCCGGAGTTCCTCGTGCTCGACGAACCGGTGAGCGCGCTTGACGTGTCCGTGCAGGCGCAGGTGCTGAACCTGCTCGTGGAGCTGCAGGAGCGACGGGGGCTCACCTACCTGTTCATCGCGCACGACCTCGCGGTCGTGAAGCACATCGCCGACCAGGTCGCCGTGATGTATCTCGGAAAGATCGTCGAGCGCGCCCCCGCCGGTGCGCTGTACGCCGCGCCACGCCACCCGTACACGACCTCCTTGCTCTCGGCCGTGCCGGTGCCCGACCCGCAGGCGCAGCGTGACCGGATCGTGCTCGCGGGGGACGTCCCGTCACCGGTGCATCCACCGGCGGGGTGTCCGTTTCATCCCCGGTGCCCGCATCCCAAGAAAAACGAGCGCTGCCGCACCGAGCCGCCCGCGTTACGCGAAGTGGCGCCCGGTCAGCTCGCCGCCTGTCATTTCGCCGAGGAGCCGTTGTGACGCCGGACGCACGTGGGCGCATCGGGACGATGCTGCGGGACGCCCAATTCTGGGTGCCCGTGGTCGTTCTCCTCCTCGGCTTGGTGGTTCTCTGGTGGATCCGCTAGTCGCACTCGACGCCGGGCGGTTGCGGCGCCTGCAGCTCGCGGGCATCGCGAGCGGGTTCGCGGCCGGCGCCTGGCTCGGCGCGGCCGAGGCGCCGACCAAGATGGTCACGCTCGGCCTTTCGCCAGTTGTGATCTCGCTGACCATGGTGCTCGGCGTCTTTCTCGCGCGGTGGAGCCTTCCGGCGCTGCTGAGGGGCACCGCGGCGATCGGCGCCGACGTTCGCCAGGCGCCGCACCTCGTGGTGTGGGCGATCTTGGCGGGGTGCCTCTGGGCCGTCGCCAACACACTTACGGTGTTCGCGATCCGCGACATCGGGCTCAGCATCGCGTTCCCCCTGTGGAACGCGAACAGCCTGCTCGGCATCCTGTGGGGCGCGGTGTTCTTCAACGAGCTGCGCGGCGCGGATTGGTCGCGCCGGCTCGGTGTGTTGGGCGGCGCCGTGCTCATGTGCGTCGGCGCTACCCTCCTCGCGATCGCATCCTCGGCCGGCGCGGTGGGCGGACACGCGGCCCGCGGCGTCGCGGCCGCTTTGGCGGCGGGCGCCCTGTGGGGCACGATGTACATCCCGTACCGCAAAGCCTATCTCACGGGCATGAACCCGCTCGCCTTCGTCACATTCTTCACGGTGGGTGAGGTCGGCATGATGACCGCGCTTGCCGTCACCGACCGCGGCGGCGTCGGCCCGCTCCTAGCGGCGCTCTGCGGCGCTCGCGACGTGCTGTTCTGGTTGTTGCTCGGCGGATTCGTGTGGGTGCTGGGAGACCTGTTCCAGCAGTACGCCGCCAAGTACATCGGCATCAGCCGCGGCATTCCGCTGTCGAACACGAATCAGCTCTGGGGTCTGGCGTGGGGCCTGCTCGTCTTCGGGGAGCTACGAGGCCGTTCCGCAGCGACGCTCGGCCAGGTGATCGGCGGCTCGCTCCTGATGGCGCTGGGCGCGGCGGCGATCGCGCTCGCCTCCGCCACGGGCGGCGAGCACCGCCGCTGGCAAGAGGCCGCGGAGCGTGAGGGCTCGCGCTACGGCATCGACCCCACGTACGTCCGTGCCGCCCTCGCCGGCGAGAGCGCGGGCCCGGCGCCTACCCGTCGAAGCTGGCTCGACTGGACGCTCGTCGCCGGCGCCACGGCCGTGTTCGTTGGATTTGGTGTGATAGCCCGCGTCCCCTCATTGTCGATCCAGTGGGGATGGGTGGTAGGTCTGGCCGCCATGATGGCGGCGCTACTCCTCGGGGCCGGCTTGCTGCTCTGGCGCACCACCAGGCTTAACTGACCCCGTCGCTGCAATAGTCTGGACCTCAGCGCCGAATTCGGGCGCTGTGGACAGGGCATCGTTGCGAAGATTGCGCCCGGGGTCAGGGAGACCTCTCGTCGAACCTTTGGTGATCCCCGGGCTTGCGCCCGGGGTCAGGGAGACCCCTCATCGAGCCTTTGGTGATCCCCGGGCTTGCGCCCGGGGTCAGTAAAGGCACCAGTCCAATGTCCGATCACCGCGCATACCAGCTTTACGCCCACGTCACCTGGCACACCTGGAAGCGTGTAGGATGCATCGACCGAACGGCAGCTAACGACCTCGAGAGCGCAATCAGGAGCGCCTGCCACAATTCCGGTGTGCGGGTCCTACGGCAGGCGATCCTAGCGGACCATGTCCATCTGGTCGTGAGCTTTCGGCCGAATACGCGCCAGAGCGACTTCGTACGATTGGCCAAGAGTGTCGGAGCGGTACGCGCCAACCGCCGAATTCCTGGCGCGGTGCGCTGGTCGCGAGGTTTCTACGCGGCAACCCTGCACAAGAAGGATCTCGCCCGTGCGATCGTCTACGTGGCGCGCCAATTCGAGCACCACCCCGATCGCATCCCTCGGACTGGACGGGTTCACTGACCCCGGGCGCAAGCCCGGGGCAACACAAGAAGTGGAAAACTCACTAACCTCCCCCAACCTCCCCAACCTCCCGCGGAGCGGTTCAGTACCGCTCCAGATCGTGCCCCACGACCACCCGGCCGTCGAACGACTGCCGCACACCAGCGAGCAGTTCCTCGTCGGTCGCGCCGCGGCGGATGATGTGCGACAGGATCAGCAGCTTGGGCCGGATGCGCGCCGCGAGCTGCCCGAGCTCCACGTCCGACGTGTGAAACTCGCGCATGTAGGTCGGCCAGGGGGTGCTCTCGGTGGCGTTGGCGACCATGCGCGCGGCGGGGTAGACCTCGTGCACCAGCACGTCCGCTCCCGCGGCCGCGCGCACCAGGCTCTCACTTGGTTTGGTGTCGCCGGAGATTACCACGCTCCGGCCCGGCGTGTCGAAGCGGTAGCCATACGCCTCGCGCCAGGTCCCATGCTCGACGGCGAATGCCGTCACGCGCACTCCCGCTGAGTCGTACACAACCCCCGGACTGATCTCGTGCACGTCGACCCGGTACCCGCCCGGCGTGCGCTTCTCTAGCCCGTTGGTGCGCACGTCGATGTCCTCCGCCCAGGCCGCGAGGATATGGTCGGTCATGGCACGCAGGCCGTGGGGACCGTACGCCGCAAGCGGTTTCGTTCGCCCCATCACCCACGACGTGAAGATCAGGTCCGGATACCCGAGCGTGTGATCGCTATGGAGGTGGGTGACGAACAGTGCGGTCACGCCGTCGATCGGGAGGTGGGCGGCGGCGAGCCGCCGCTCGACGCCCGGGCCCGCGTCCACCAGGAACACTCGTGCGCCGACGACGATCGCCGTCGCCGGACCCGATGCCTCCGGGTCGGGGCGCGGCATGCCGGTGCCGAGCAACACCACGACGGTGCTCTCGCGAGGGGCGGTCCCCTGGGCGGTAGCCCCGGATGCCGTGCCGAAGCAGAGCATCCCGAGAAGTGCCCGGTAGCGCGTCAACGCACGTCGCCCATCAATCGCTGCACCGGCCGAATGAGCAAGAACATGACCACGGCGGCACCCAGAGTCACCGCTGCGGTCGCGCCGAACAGGGTGGGCAACGGGGTCGTGCTGATGAACCCGGCCGACCAGCCGGCCAGCTTGTTACCCAAGGCGTTGGAGAGGAAGAACACACCGAGCATGAGTCCAACGATCCGTGTCGGTGCGAGCTTCGTGACGACCGACAGCCCGACGGGGCTCAGGCACAGCTCGCCGAGCTCTTCGATGAAGTAGCACCCGACCAGCCATAAGGGGCTGATCTTCACGCCTCCCTGCGCGATCGCACCCGCTGGGATGAGGAGGACGAATGCCAAGCCGACGAACATGAGCGCGAGTGCGAACTTGGCCGGACTTGAGGGCTGTCGTGGTCCGAGCTTCACCCACAACCACGCGAAGGCCGGCGACAGCAGGATCACGAAGGCAGCCTGGATCGATACAAACCACGATGCATAGAGCTTTATCCCGAGCAGCTCCAGGTGCACGTAGCGGTCTGCGAACAGATTGAGCGTCGATCCGGCTTGCTCGTACGCCCCCCAGAAAAGCGAGGCGAACGCGAAGAAGACGACAACCGCCGCTACGCGTTTCGAGTCTTGGACCGTGAAATCAGCTCCGGACATGTCTACAGCGGTCGACCCAGGCCCAGGTCGGGCGGCCAGGCGATCCATCGCCGGCTGCAGCCGCCTTCGGCCAACCACGTACTGCACGAGTCCCAAGGTCATGCCGACCCCAGCGCACGCGAACCCGATGTGCCAATCCACGCCCTCGGCGAGCTTCCCCGCGATAATGGGGCCGAGAAACGCCCCGAGGTTGATGCCCATATAGAAGATCGAAAACCCAGCATCGCGTCGTTCGTCGCCCTGATCGTACAGTCCCCCCACGAGCGTGCTTACGTTCGGTTTGAGCAAACCGGTACCCACCACAATCAGGGACAGACCGGTATAGAAGAACGGCAGCGCGTGCAAGGCGAGGGTGAAATGGCCCAGCGCGATGACGGCGCCGCCGATGAGGACGCTGCGATAGTGGCCGAGCCAGCGGTCCGCGATAAACCCACCGAAGATCGCCGCGAGCCACACGCTGCCGACGTAGTTCCCGTACACGGCGCCCGCGTGTTGGTCGCTGAAGCCGAGCGCCTTGACCATGTACAGGATGAGGAATCCGCGCATCCCGTAGTAGCTGAACCGCTCCCACATCTCCGTGAAGAAGAGGGTCGACAGCCCGCGGGGGTGCCCCAGCCAGCTGGTGTCGCGTAACGGCGAAACGGGGGTCGCCGCGGTCACTCGAACAACTCATTCTGATCGTCGGATTCCGCGGCCGGCTGCGAGCGTAATAGCTCGCCCACGCGCTGCTCCCACTGCTCCACGTCGAAATGGTTCTCGCTCAGCAGGGCGCGCCGCAGCACCGGCGAGAACTCGTGAAACGCCGCGAGCAGCTCCGTGACGGCTTCGCGCAGCGCCTGCGTCTGGAAGCCGCTCTCGGTGGCGCCCATGTCCTCCAGGATGCTTTGCTCCGTCCGCGACGCCACGATCGGATCGGGACGCCCCTGGACGAACACACTGGTCCGGCGCTTGGGCCCGCGCTCTTCCTCGATCGGCATCAGTCCGATGATGCCGTCCGAGCGCCAATACTTGCCGTAGCCGAGGAACACCATGCGGTCGCGCTTGATATCCATGCTTCCTCCGGAGCGCCGCCCGTCCGCGGAGCGCGGTCCCGGCCCGAACGCCACCCGGAACCAGGACAGCACGCCGCCGATCAAGCTCATGGCTTGCGCCGCTTGAAGATGTCGTTCACCACCACCGTGTCGATCTTGCCGTCCATCCGCACGCGGACGTCGTAGTTCTCCCAGTACATGAAATTGGCGAGCGCTTCGAGAAACTTGCGGTTCGCGGTGCCTTGAGGCGCGTCCAGCCACTTCTCCGCTTGGCCGACCGGCTCGCGCATAAGGATCGGCTCGAAACGCTTCACCAGGGCCGGCGTGAGCGGGACGAGGTCTTCGGGGCGGCTCGTGAAGAAGTACAGCTGGTGGAGACGATACAAGCGCTCGAGCTCGCGAATCGGATTGGAGTCGTCGTACACGCGGATATCGATGTAGCGATCGTTCAGCCCGAGATATCCGCCGTTCTTCCGCACCACGAGCAGCGCCGCCGATTCCATACCCCGCTTGTCGCCCCCGCCCGCCTGGCCGGCGATGAGCGCCGCGAGCAACCGGTCCGACAGCGCGCCGGTCGAACGCTCGAAGGCCGCCGCCATGTTCTTCACGGTCTGGTCCGAGACCATGATGTTCGCCTGCGCCGCGTAGCCTCGCCCCGCGATCAGCTGGCCCTTCCCACCCACGCTCCCACCGCCGCTACGCCCTCCGGCCCAGTCGAAGCAGGAGTCGCCCGTCCAGCTCGCCGCCGCGCCGTGCGCGTCGATCATGCCCACCTGCCGCTGCGCGGGCCGCGGATCCGTTCGCATCACAATGCGCATCGCTTCCGGCGCACTGGCGCCCATCGCCATGAGCTCGAGACCCTTGTCGCCGTAATCCGTGTTGCCGAGCGACTGCGTGGCCACCGCACCCACGCCGGACTTGGCCCACGGCACGATGCCCCCGACGTTCGGGAACTTGGATTGAACGGCAACGCCCAAGTCCCCCGTGGCGGAGTCGTAGGCGACGATACTGTAGGTGTGAGCTCGCTTGAGCAGGTCGGGCGGGCGCGGGGTCGGGGTCGGGGTCGGGGTCGGCGCCTGCAAGGCGAGGAGTACTAGAGCGAGCACCGGTCAGTCCTTCTTCATCTTTTTCTTGAGCTCCTCGAGCTGGCGGTCGGCGGCTGCCTCGCGCGCCGCGCGGTCCATCTGCGACTTGAGCAGCTCTTCCTTGGGGTCGACACCCGGGCGGGCGCCCCCGGCGCTCTGCAGATTGCGCCAGGCCCGCTCGGCTGAGCGCTCCGCCTCGGTCTGCGGCCGTTCCCGCTCGGCGCGGGCGAGCTGCGTCTGCATGTCACCGAGCTCGCGCTCGTAGAGACTCGATTCATCCCGGAGTGCCGCCAGCTTCTTCTCGAGCACCGTCACCCGTTCCCGATGCTTCGCGGCGAACCGCTGCGCGATCTCGGCCGTCTCCGCGTCCTGGATCTCCGCCGCCAGTCGACCGCGGCGCTCGGCGTCGGCGAGCCGCTGCCGCTCCTGCGTCAGCTCACCCTCGGTGCGGGCCACGGCGTCGCGCGTTTCCTGCACGGCGACCTTCGCCTCGACCACCGCCTCGCGCATCTGGCGCGTCAGGTCACGCAAATCCCCCGGCGGCGTCGCCGCGTCCAGGGCGGCGCCCAAGGCGTGCCGGAGGCGCTCGAACACGGCGCGCTAGCTTTTCCGGACGGTTTTCGCGAAGAACGGCGACAGTACCTGCTCCACCGCGTGCGACTTGCATTTGGGGCAGGCCGGCCGCTTGCGGGCGTGCTCGTCGATCGCCTGTTGCTGGCTGAAGCGCGCGCGACACTTCGTGCAGCGGTATTCGTAAATCGGCATGGCGGAAAGAACGTATTCCGCCGTGAAACAGGCTGTCAAGTTGACGCTCCGGGGGCACGCGCCAATGATTGCTGCCATGCGGAGTCGGGTTGCGCGGGCCGCGCTCGCCGTCGTGGCCGCGTTGGCTTGCAACGACGGGCTGCGTCCCACCACGTGTTCCGGCATCTGCGGCACGGTGACGTTCAACGGCACGGCGCCCGAGAGCACCCAGGCCGTGTACGTCGTCGCCTACCACACGTTTCCGCATTCGCAGGATAGCTTGTTCAAATTTCAGCCATCACTCGCCGCCCTGCGGGCGCTCCCACTCACCGGCATCCCGACCTTCTATGACGCCGCCGTGCCGCCGGGACGCTACGAGTGGGTCCTGGCCGTGTGGGTAAAGCAGGGATTCAACCTCACCAACGCCGACTCCACGCTGCGCGAGGCTGGCTACTACCGTGATCCAGCTGACACCAGTCAGCCCGGCGTGGTGACCGTCGCCGGAGCGACGCAGCCGGCGGACTCGATCAACTTCGTCATCGACTTCGGTCACATGCACCCCCCCTGCCACTACTACAGCCCCCCGTGCCCCTGAGACGCCTCCTCCTTCTGATGGGGCTCGCCACCATACCCCTCGGCGCCGCGACGGCGCAGGGAACAGCCACGCTGTACGGCGTCGTGCGGGACACGCTCAGCCACCCCGTCCGAGCGAACGTGCGCGATGTAAAGAGCGGCCGCGAAACGACCGCGGACGCCACCGGTCGCTATCGCTTGATGATCGTCGGGGGAACGGCCGTGGTGCGCGTCGCGTACCTCGGTTTGCGATCGATCGTGGACACCGTCGTCCTGGCCGCGGGCGACTCCCTCGAGCGCGACTATCGTCTCGAAGCCGCGGCCGTCGAGCTCCAACCGACCATCGTCACGGCCGCGAAGCACTCCCAGCTCCTCGATCAGTCCGTCACGAGCGTGGCGCTCGTGAGCGACACCGACCTCGCCCGGCGGGCCGTGAGTACGGTGGACGAGGCCGTGAACAAGGCCCCTGGCGTCCTGTTCCTCAACGGACAGGTGAACATCCGCGGCTCGAGCGGCTTTGTCGAAGGCCTGGGGTCGCGCGTCCTGCTGCTCGTGGACGGTGTGCCGGCCAACCAGGGCGACCGAGGCGGCATCGACTGGGACATGGTCCCGGTCGCCGACGTGGATCACGTCGAGGCGGTGAAGGGCGCGGGATCCGCGCTGTACGGATCAGCCGCCCTGGGCGGCGTGGTGAATCTGATAACGCACGATATCCCCGTCGGCTTTCACGGGCGATTCCGCGCGACAGGTGGCACATATGCGAACCCGCCATACGATGCGTGGCAGTTCCGGGACTACACCGGTGGACTGGCGGGCGTTGACGCCACGGGCTCCTATGGGACCGAGACCGTGCGTGGCAGCCTCACACTGGGCGGGCGCCATTCGGATGGTTATCGCGAGCAGGACCGGAGCAACCAATGGGAGACGTCAGGCCGCGCGGAGTGGGTACCCGAGCCTGGCACGCGCGTGACGGCCTCGGGCGCATGGACCAGCCATCAGTACCAGAACTTCCCCACCTGGTGCGTCGCCGGAGCGTGTGACACGCGCGGGCAAGCCTATCAACCGTTCATGATCGACAACTCGGGGCGCGGCAGCTACACGCGGTCCAACAAGGGATACGTCGCGGCCACGCTCGATCGAACCTCGTCGCCTAGCTTCGCGTGGCAGGCGCGCGGCTCGTGGCTGCGCACCCACTTTACGGACGCGAATCCCGACGATTGGTCCGTGGCGAATCGCCTCGGCGCCGAAGCGCGTGGGGTACTCCATGTCGGGGGTGGCGATGACCGCGTATTCACGGTGGGGATCGAAGGCGCGCATACGGGAACCACGAGCGACATCTTCGGCGACTCCGGGCGCGTGGGCGACCATACGGAGATCGAGCTCGCGCCGTACGGAGAGGCGGAGCAGCGAATCGGTCGCCTCATGCTGACCGCGGGCGCGCGGCTCGACCACGTCATCGTCGATGACTCCATCGCGACGACCGTAGCAAGTCCGCGCATCGGGGCCGTGATGCCCAGCGCACTGGGCACCTGGCGTGCCTCCGCCGGACGCGGCTTCCGTGCCCCGACGCTCGCCGAGCGGTACGTGACGACGACGGCATTCGGATTCAAGGTGGTTCCGAACCCCGATCTCCGCCCGGAGACCGCGTGGTCGTTCGAGATCGGCAACTCGGGTGCATTTGCGTCGTGGGGTCACCTCGATGCTGCGCTCTTCTGGACCGATGCGAGCCAGCTAATCGAGCCCGCGTTCATCCTCGTGGATTCCACGCCTGAGATCCAGATCCGGAACGTCTCGCGTGCGAGGCTCAGAGGGCTCGACGCATCGATCGCGGTCACGCCCGTTCCGGCGCTGACCGCTACCCTTGCCTATCTGTATCTCGATAGCCGCGACCTGACCCGCGACACGGTCCTGTCGTTCCGGCCGAGGCATCTCTTCACCGTGAGCTCCGACTATCGGTGGCGATCGTGGTCCGTGGGCGCCGATTTCCGGTACACGAGCAGGATCGAGCGCATCGAGCTCGACCAGATCTTCGGCCAGGATCCCCGCGTGGCGGCGCGCGTGCTGGACCTGCGCGCGGGATGGGAGCGGGGTCCGGTTTCCGCACGACTGCTCGTCACCAATGCCCTGAACTACATGTACAACTTCGTGCCGCGTACCCTCGAGCCCGTACGCACGATGTCGGTCGTCGCGACCTGGACGTATTAGATTGGGGGCGATGATCCACGCCGCCGGCGTGCTGCTCGCGATGGCACTCTCCTTCTCGACCGCGCAAACCGGCCCGCTCGAGGGTACCTGGGAGCTGACACGCATCTTTCGGTCTGGACGAGCAGCGGCCACGAGCGCCGTGCCCGTTGACTCCACCGTCTATCTCCGGATCACCCTCGAGACGCATGCGGGCGACTGGATTTCGGGGCGCCTGTACCGCCGCTATCACGGGGAGCCCGAGCGGAGCAAGGTCGAGGGTGGTCCGCTGGGCCACACCGGACGCTGGATCATCGGCGTGGAGCTCGACCGGCCCGCCTCGACCAAGGCTCGAACGGCCGCGTGGCTGGTCGGGGGCGGGGGGGGCGACACGCTGCGCTTCGGTACATCGCTCGTCCCCGACGCCGACAGCCTCGAGCTGCGGCGCATCGCCGCGGACGCGCCGTACCCAACCACAGTCACGGAAGTGGTGACCGTCCCATGATGCCCCGCGACCTGGCACGCGTGGCCACGATCTTCGCCGTGGCGTGCGGCGGGGACCGGACGCGCTCTCCCACCTGCGGGATGGCGCTCCTCATTTCCCCGTCGCTCATCCAGGAACAGCTGAGGCACCTCCCGTTCGTGCTCACCGAGCCGCCCCGGGGGTTGCCGGCATCGCTGCCCGTTCGCGTCGCCGGTACGACAGCGCAAAGCACGGTGCAGGTGACCTACACCAAGGGCGCATTGACGATGGACTACCAGGGCTCGGGATTCCCCGCCACATCGGTGTCCGACTCGACCGTCTATGCGCTCCTCGTGGTGGACGACTCCACGCAACGAGCGCAGGGTGTGCTCATCTACGAGTCGCAGCGACCGCCGCCGGGGTATCCGAGCATCGGCCAGCTCGTCGCGGGCGACCGCACGATCCCCTTGTTCGGCGTGCGGGTGCAGTGGGCGAACATGAGCAACCCGCGGTGCCCGCTGTTCGGAGCGCCCCCCGCCCCCGTCCCCCCTGCGTGACCAAGATCGTCGCCGTCAGCGCGACGCGCCGCACCGACGACGGACGTGAGCGGGTCGCGTTGAACACCGCCTACGTGCGCGCGCTCACCCGTGCAGGCATGGTGCCCGTGCTCGTTGCTCCCCTGCTCGATCCGGATGCGGCCTGCTCGGTGCTCGACCGGGTGCAGGGCCTCGTGCTCTCGGGCGGCGAGGACGTCGAGCCGGCCCGCTACGGGGCGCAGCCTCACCCGAAGCTGGGGGAGACCGACGCCGCGCGCGACGCGGTAGAGCTCGCGCTCATCGCCGGCGCGGAGCGCCGGGGACTCCCGGTGTTGGCGATCTGTCGCGGCCTCCAGATATTGAACGTGGCGCTGGGCGGAACCCTGTACCAGGATCTCCCGAGCGAGCGCCCCGGACCAATCGATCACACCGATACGAACGCGCGGCACGCCGTGCGGGTCGAGCCCCGTACACGCGTGCACCGCGCGGTGGACGCCGAGACCGCGATGGTGAACACGCGGCACCATCAGTCGATTCGCGACCTTGCCCCGGGCCTGCGCGCCACCGCCTGGGCCGCAGACGGCGTGATCGAGAGCGTCGAGCCGCGGGACACGAACGCGCCCTGGACGCTCGCCGTTCAGTGGCACCCGGAAGAAGATCTGGACGCGGCGGTATTCGGCAGTTTTGCGGAGGCCTTGCCATGAGCCTGGCGTTTCCGTCGGCCGAATGGGTCCAAGCGTACGAGGTGGCGATCAACGCAAGCGACGCATACCGCGCGGCGTCGCTCGAGTGGACGCACGGTCCGGTCGCGCTCGTGGTGAACCGACAGCCCGAGATCGGGATCGCCGATCCGGTCGGCATCTGGCTCGACCTCGATCGCGGTGCCTGCCGGGCCGCCCGGGTGGTCTCTCCGGGTGACGCCGACAAGGCGCCCTTCGTGATCTCAGGGGATTACGCTCACTGGAAGCGCGTGATTCGCAAGGAGCTCGGACCGATCGCCGGGATCATGCAGCGGAAACTGTCGCTCAAGGGCTCGCTGCCGATTGTCGTCCGATTCGTGAAGTCCGCGGAGCAGCTGGTCGAGGCGGCCACGCGGGTGCCGACGCGATTCCTGGACGAGTGAGCGGGGAGCGGTAAGCGGTGAGAGGTCGTTACAGTCCCGCTCACCGCTCACGGCTCACAGATTTCGAAGTATCTTCTCGGGAGTACTGACGTTCGGGAAGAACACCCGGTCGCTCAGGCGATTGAACGCCACGCGGAGCGTCGGGAACCGGTCGGCGGCGGCGCGATAGATCGGAGCCACACCGAAGCGTTCGGCGAGGCGATGCGCCGCGGCGAGGCGGTAGCCCTGGCGGCCCAGCTCGTCGTAATACGGGAGGTCGGGCCCACCTTTCCGCGAGCGCCGGGCGGCGATGTAATCAGGAAACAGACCGGCAAGCCACAGGCTGTAGTTCCCGAGGTGCACACGCAGCAGGAAGCCGCGTTCTCCAGCGTCGTCGAGCCCCGCGAGGTCCTCCACCATGTCGACCAGATAGTGATAGGTCTCGTCGTCGGCCCCACTCCGCACGCGGGAACGCCGGTCGTGATCGCCGAACTCCAGCAGGAGCGCCGCGAGGTAGTCGGCGAGCAGCCGGTCGTCGACGCCGGCGGCCCGGAGCGTGTGACGGACCGCGACGTAGGCGAACAGCGCGGGCGATGGAACGGCGAGCGTGCGCACCGCGAGCAGGGCCTCGAGCAGGCCCGGCTCGTCGAGGAGCTCATCGGGTCCCTGCTCGAGCATCACGCGCTCGTAACGCGCGCGGCGCGCGGCGTCCCCGCGCGCCAGCGCGAGCGCCACGAGCCGAAGGTCCGGCCCTCGCAACCGACCTCGGATGTTGGCCAGGATCATGCCCAAGCCTCCCTCTAGCGCTCCTACCCCCCCAGGCGGCGCCGAGTTGCTGGCGCGCCTGACGACGCTGGCCCAGGAACTGACCGGGGCATACCGGCCGGCGACGGTGATCGAGCTCGTGGCGCGCGCCCTCGGCGAGACGCTCAAGCCCGACCGCCTGTCCGTCATCCTACTAGACGCCGAAACGAACCGGCTCGCGGTGACCTACGACACGCAACCTGTCCCCGCCAGCACCGACGACCCCTTGCTCCAGCTGGCGCTCCGGCGCGGTCCGCTCGCCTTTCTCAAGGACGTCCGCGAGGAAGCCCGCCGGCGCGGCACGGAGCTGTCCGACGCCCCGGCGTCGTGGCTTGGAGCGCCCCTGGTGGCCGGCGGTCGGACCATGGGCGCCGTCTCGCTCTCGAGCGAGCGCGCGGGCACCTTCGGCAAGACCGAGCTGACGCTCGTCGCCGCCGTCCTGGCCCAGGCCGCCATCGCGCTCGAGAACGCCCGCCTCGTGGAGCTGCTGTCGTCCGCCAAGCGCGAGTGGGAGAAGACCGTGGACGCCATCTCCCAAGCGATCTGCATCGTGGACGCGCACGGCACGGTCCGACGAGCCAATCGCGTATTCGCCGAGCTGATTCAGACCGCCGTCACGGCCATCCCGGGCCGCCCCTGGATCGGCTTGCTCCCGCCCCAGTGGTCGGATCCCGTCGCGCGCGCGATCGCCGAGCCGACCGCCAGCACAGCCGAGATCCGCGCGGGGGACCGGACGCTCCTGCTCACCGCGATCCCGATGGCCGATCCTGGCGCAGCCGTGCTCGTGTTCGAGGATCAGACCGACCGCCGGCGCCTCCAGGAACAGCTCATACAGTCTGAGAAAATGTCGGCGATCGGTCAACTCATCGCCGGTGTGGCGCACGACCTAAACAACCCCCTCGCCTCGGTCGTCGGGTTCAGCGACTTCCTCGCCGAAGCGGGCGGGATCCCGCCGTCGCTGCAGGAGCCGCTCCAGGTGATTCGTCAGGAGGCCGAGCGGGCGGCCACGATCGTCAAGAACCTCCTCTCCTTCGCCCGGCGCCAGGAGGGCGAGCGGACGCCGCTGCCGGTCCGGGTTCTGCTCGACTCGACGCTCGCGCTGCTGCGCAACCAGCTGATGGCAGACAAAGTCGAGGCCACACTCGAGGTCGAACCGGGGCTTCCCGACATCGAGGTGAGCGCCAACCAGATCAAGCAGGTGTTCGTCAACATCATCAATAACGCGTGCCAGGCGATCGCGAGCGACGCCCCGTCGGGCCGGATCTGGATCACCGCCAAGCGCGTCCACGACAGTGTGGCGGTGAGCGTGACGGACTCGGGACCGGGCATGCCGGAAGAGATCGCCTCCCGCGTGTTCGAGCCCTTCTTCACCACCAAGCCTGAGGGCGCGGGAACCGGTCTCGGGCTCTCGATCTCCCAGGGGATCGTGAAGGAGCATGGCGGGCGGATCACGCTCGAGACTCCACCAGGCGGCGGAGCGACCTTCACCGTGGAACTGCCGCTGCGCGCGGAGGCTGCGCCCGCGGAGACCGCACCCCGGCTGGCGACAGAGGCGCCCCAGCTCAGTATTCTCGTCGTCGACGACGAGCCCCACATCCTACACTACATGCGCGCCACGCTCGAGAGCTGGGGCCATACCGTCGAGGTGGCGAGCGACGGCACCTATGCGCTGGAACGGGCCTTGGCGGGCACGTTCGACGTCATCATCTGCGATCTGCGGATGCCGCACCTGTCGGGACGCGAGATGTACTCCAAGCTGGCCCGGCAGGACCCGCGGGTCGCCGAGCGGATCATCTTCGCCACGGGCGACACGGTCCGCGGCGACACCCTCCAGTTCCTCGAACAACTCGGCCGGCCGTACCTGCGGAAGCCGTTCACCCTGGCCGAGCTGCGCGCGGCCCTCGGCCACGCCGGGAAGCAGCCGGCCTGAGGGAAGCAGGGAGACGTGCGCGTCCTGCACGTTGACTCCGGCCGCGAGTACCGGGGCGGGCAGGATCAGGTACGCCTGCTCGCGCGGGAGCTGGCCCGCGAGCCGGACGTGGAGCAGCGCCTCATCACGAAGCGCGCCAGCGAGCTGGCGCGTCGCACGGCCGCCGACGGCGTCACGGTGCGGGAGGTCCCGTGGGCCATGGGGCTCGACCCGCGAGCGTCGTGGCGCATCGCCGTGGAAGCGCTCGCCTGGCCTCCCGATGTCATCCACGCCCACAACGCGCATGCGGTGACCCTCGCGCTCTGGGCGCGTCGGTTTCTCGGGCTCGCGGGCCGCGTCCCCCCCCCCCGACTCGTGGCGACGCGCCGGGTGGTGTTCCCCGCGGGGCGGCGCAGCGCATTGCGCCAGGCCGACACGGTGATCGCGATCTCCGAAGCGGCGCGGGCGGCGTTGCTCGCGGCGGGGTTCCCGCCCGGGGAGGTGCGGGTTGTCCGATCGGGCATCGACCCAGACGAGATCCGCCGCGCCGCCGCGCCGCCCTTCGCGATTCGGGAGTCGCTCGGGTTGCCGGGGGGGACGCTGCTCGTGGCCAACGTCGCCGCGCTCGAGCCGCCGAAGGACCAGCGGACGCTGCTACTGGCCGCGCACACGGCGCGGTCGTCGTGTCCCGACCTGCATTGGATCATCGCGGGAGACGGCCCCGAGCGTGACGCGCTGGATGTCGAGGTACGACGCCTGGGGCTAGCCGATCGCGTCCACCTGCTTGGGCACGTGGCCCGGGCCGACGCGCTCCTGGCGGAGAGCGACGTCGTCGTCATGTCGTCGCGAGCGGAAGGCCTGGGGACCGTCGTGCTCCACGCCCTGGCGCTCGGGAAACCGGTCGTCGCGACGGCGGCGGGCGGCCTCCCCGAGGTCGTGCCGTCCGAGTGGATCGTTCCGGTGGGCGACGCGGCGGCACTCGCGCGGAAGGTGATCAAAGCACTGGATCACCCTTCCCCCTTCCCCCTTCCCGCGCAGTTCACCGCGTCCGCCATGGCCGCCGGTGTCTTGGCTGTCTATCGGTCGCTCGTCTAGATTGCAGGGCCATGATCTACGTCTGCGTGCCCGTGCATAACGAAGCCCGCACCGCTGGGTTGGTGCTCTGGAAGGTGCGCCAGGTTTTCACGGCGTTTCCGCGCGAGTATCAGCTCCTGGTGCTCGACGACGCCTCGACGGACAACACCGCGGAGGTGCTCGCCTCCTACGCCAAGGTGCTGCCGATGACGATCGTCACGCACAGGGAGCGCCACGGGTACGCGCGGAGCCTCGAGGCCCTCCTCCGCCTCGCCCTGCAACGGACGGACCGGCCCAAGCGGGATTGCGCGATTACCCTGCACGCCGATTTCGCCCATTCGCCGGAGGCGATGGAAGACCTCGTGAAGCGCCTCGAATCGGGCGCGGATCTCGTGGTGGCCGAGCTCCTGGAGGAGCAGGGGGGGGGTCGGGTTTCGCAGGCGCTCCGTTTCGCCCGCCGCTGGGCCCCACGGCTGCTGCGCATCGCCGGGGTGCGGGACAGCGTCTCGGGATATCTCGCGCTACGGCTGATCATTCTGCGCCAGGCGCTGCGCGGCGATGCCGCGCCCTTCCTTCGGACGGACGGCTGGTGCGCGAGTGCGGAGCTGGTCGCACGCCTTGCGCCGCACGCGCGTCGGCTCGACACCGTCCAGGCCGCGACGCGCTACGACCTGGTGCAGCGTCCGTCGCGGGTTCGGCCGTGGCGCCAGCTCCTCGGTGCCTGGCGCGCCCGCGCGGTGATCCGGGCCGCCCGCGCCGCGACGGCGCTCCTTCTCGTCGCCGTGACCTTGCAGGCGCAGTCGGACAGTGCGCGCGTGGACTCGACCCCGCCCCGGCCGTGCCAGTCCGACTCAAATACTGCCCGCGCGATTCCACCGACCCCGGCCGCCCCCGCTCCGGCTCCCGCTCCCGCTCCCGCTCCCCAGCCCCTGGCGGTCCCGTTCCCGGTCGGAGAGCGCCTGGTCTATGGCGCCCGCTACGGACCCTTCAGCGTCGGCACGGCGACGATGCAGGTCGCGGGCATCGACACGGTCCGGGGTGTCGAATCGGTCCATTTCGTGTTCCTGATCGACGGGGGCGCGCTCTGGTATCACATTCATCAGAACCTCGAATCGTGGGTCGGGCGTCGCGATTTCCACTCCCGCCGGTTTGTGAATCAGACCGAGGAGAAGGGCAAGTCGTGGGAGCGGAGGTTCGAGATCTATCCGGATTCAGGCTTTTACCGCGAGGCGGGCCACGACACCACGGTCGCGACCGTCGCCGATCCGCTCGACGACGCCGCGTTTCTCTACTGGATTCGCACGGTGCCGCTCGAAGTCGGGAAGAAGTACGAGTACAACCGCTACTTTCGTCCCGAGCGCAATCCAGTCATCGTCGAGGTGCTCAAGCGGGAGAAAGTCGGCGCTGCGGGACGAAAGTGGAACACGATCGTCGTGCGGCCGCGCATTCCCAACGGGGGCGGGATCTTCGCCGAGAAGGCCGATGCCCGGATGTGGCTCTCCGATGACAGCCTGCGCGTCATGGTGGCGTTGCAGTCCAACTTCTCGTTCGGCCAGGTGACGCTCAAGCTCAAGGAGTACTCCGACGCCCCTCCGGAGCACCCATGACCGACTACCGCGAGGCGGACGTGTCGCGGCTCAAGACGGTCCCCATCGCGAAACGCTCCAACAAAGTCGACGCTTCCCTCCTCGCGCACGCGCCCGGCCCCGACCGCAGCTTCGCGGCGTTCTGGGATGCCCTGCCGGACGTGCTCGCGGCGAAAGACCTCCGCGACGTCGCCCATCGGCTCGCCGCCGCCACCGGACGCCACGGAGTGGTCGTCATGCTCGGCGGACACGTCGTCAAGGTGGGCCTCGGACCCCTGCTCCGCGAGCTGATGCGGCGTGGCGTGATCACGCACCTCGCCTTGAACGGCAGTGCCTCGATTCACGACTTCGAGCTGGCGGCCTACGGCGGGACGAGCGAGGACGTCGCGGCCGGCCTCGCGGACGGCACGTTCGGCATGGCGGAGGAGACCGGGCGCGAAATGAATGCCGCCGTGGCGGCCGGCGCGAAGAGCGACAAGGGGATGGGCGAGGCCCTCGTCGACTATCTCCGGGCGCGGCCGCGGCTCGCCGCTCCCGAGGCCTCCCTGCTCCTTGGTGCCGCCGAGCGAGGGGTCCCCGTGACCGTCCACGCCACCATCGGCGCCGACATCATTCATCAGCACCCGACCGCGGATGGTGCCGCGCTCGGCGCAACGAGCTATCGGGATTTCAGGCGGCTGGCGGCGTCACTCCCTTCGCTGCACGAAGGCGGAGTAGTGCTGAACATCGGCAGCGCGGTCGTGATGCCCGAGGTGTTCCTCAAGGCGCTCACGGTGGCGCGCAACCTGAATGGGGGTCGGCCCGCGGGGTTCACGGCGTGCGACTGCGACATGCAGCGTCACTACCGGCCGCGGGTCAATGTCGTGGAACGCCCGACGCTCGGGGGTGGCCGTGGGGTCCAACTCACCGGACACCACGAAATCCTGATTCCGCTCTTGGCGTGGGCGGTGTTACGCGAGCTCGAGGCCCGCTGACGCTAGGCGTCGGCGGGACGGCCCTTGATCATCTCGCGAACCTTGTCCGCGGTGCTCGGACTGATCACCCGCAGGACGAGATAGAAGATGAAGCCGAGGGCGGCCAACCAGAGCAGGGTCATGGCCAGCGCGACCAGACCACCGAGCACGCTGAACACGATCTTGAGGCCGAGCCACGCGAGCACGGCGAAGAGCGCGAAACCCAGGATGCTGCGAAGCATGAGAGATTCCTCCGTAGAGCTCCGACGAGGGGCCCGTACGACGGAATGTAGCAGCGGGTTTCAGGAGGACGCCAGGCCGTGAAGGCCGTCGCAGTCGCGATCGTCGGCGGGGGGGCCGTGGGCGCCGCGTGCGCCCGGTCGGCAGCGCGTCGTGGATTGGAAGTCGCGATCTTCGAGCCCGGCCCGGCCCCGGCCGCCGCGTCCCCCGCCTCCGCCGGCATGCTGGCCGCCCAGATTGAACCGGGCGATGAGGCACTCGTCTCCCTCTCCGTGCGCGCCCGCGACCTGTACGAGCCGCTCGGCCCGGCGCTCCAGGAGACCACCGGCATCGACATCGGCTTCTGGCGCGCCGGGATCGCCTCCCTCGCGTTCGACGAGCCCACGGCCGACCGGCTCAAGGAAGACGTGGCTCGGCAGCGCCAGGCGGGCCTTCGGTGCGACTGGCTCGATGCCGGGGAAATCGGCGAGCGTTGGCCGGGGGCCAGTCCGGATTGCCTCGGCGCCCTGTTCGCTCCCGAGGACGGAGCCCTGGACCCTGAAGCCCTCGCTCGCGCGTGTCTCGCCGACGCTCGCCGGCTCGGCGCGACCCAGCATGTCGAGAAGGTCGAAGCCCTCCAGATCGGGGGGGATCGGATCACCGGCGTCGTCACAGCACGCGGCACGACTCCGGTCGAGCACGTCGTGCTCGCGGCGGGCGTGTGGTCACCACAGGTCCGCGGCCTGCCCCGCGCGCTGCCGATCGAGCCCGTGCGCGGTCAGATGGCGGCCACCGCATGGCCCGAAGGGACTCCCCCGGCGATCCTCTATCAGGACCACGGCTACGTACTCGCGCGCGGCGGCGAGGCGCTGCTCGGCAGCACCATGGAGCGTGCCGGCTATGACGCGCGCGTCACGAACGAGGGGCTCGCCCAGATCTTCCGCGGCGCCGTCCGGCTACTCCCGGCGCTGCGCATACAACCGGTGCAGCGGATGTGGGCCGGACTCCGCCCGGCGACGCCGGACGGCCGGCCCATTCTGGGGCGCGATCCCGCGGTCGAACGACTGTGGTACGCCGCGGGTCACGGGCGCAACGGGATCCTGCTGGCGGCGCTGACGGGCGAGATCACCGCTGATCTGCTCGCCGAGGGCGAGACGGACGTGGACCTCACGCCATTCGGCATCGACCGTTTTCCACCGGGCACCTAGCACCGGACACCCCGATGTATCGCACCTGCGCGTTCTGTAACGGCAACCTTCCGGGCGATGGCGGTCCCTCCGGTCTCGGCGTGGGCCAGCGGCTCGCGTTCGACGAGTGGAAAGCTCGGCTCTGGGTGATCTGTCCGAAGTGCTCCCGCTGGAACCTCGCGCCGCTCGAGGACCGTCTCGAGAAAATCGAGGCGCTGGCCCGCGCCGCCGCTGAAGGCCGCGTGGCGGCGGCCACGGAGCAGGTCGCCCTGATCCGGTGGCAGCAGTATGACTTGGTGCGCGTCGGAAAGCCCCGGCGGTTGGAATTCGCGACGTGGCGCTACGGTGAGCGTCTCAAGGCTCGGCGTCGCGAGCAGCTCAAGTTCGTGTTGCCCGTCACGATCGCCGCCGTGGGCCTTGCCGTGGCCGTGAACGTGACGGCCGGCGGCTCACTCGGCGTATTCGTGTGGAACGTGCCGCGCGGGGCTCAATGGCTCTACACGCGGATGATCGGCCGTCGCTCGGTGAGCGTGGCCGAGCCACCCATCTGCGAGCGCTGCGGGAGCGTACTCCTGGTCCGGGCGCGTCACATCGCGCATGCACGCGTGGTGAGACAGGCCCAGAGCGACATCGCGCTCATTCTGAGTTGCCCCAATTGTCACTCCGAGGGGGCGATGCTGGTCGGCCGCGACGCACAGATGGCCTTGCGACAAGGGCTGACGTATCTGGCCCTGGCCCGCTCGGGCCGTCAGCGCGTCGAGGACGCGGCGCGCCTGGTGGAAGGCGCGGGGGGACCTGAGCAGCTGATTCACGACGTCGCCCGCCGGGAGCTCACGCTGCGGAGCCTGGCGCCAGAACGACGCCTGGCGCTCGAGATGGCGGTGGATGAGCGCGCGGAAGTCGCGGAGCTGGAGCGCCAGTGGCGGGATGCCGAGGAACTGGCCGACATCGCCGACGGGCTGCTGTCCACGACGACGGAGCTGGAAGAAGAGCTGCGGCGCTTGAAGAAGCGCCCGGAGGGCGATCAACCGCCTAGTTGAAATTCGGTCTTTTGCCGTCTCTCGGGCTCCACTATCTTCCGAATCCTGATGGCCACAACGCTCACCCAGCTCGCCGCTCGTAAACCCGCATGGCTCAAGGTGCCTGCCCCCGGGGGCCCGAACTACACCGAGCTGAAGCACCTCATGCGAGACTTGTCGCTCCACACGGTGTGCGAAGAGGCGCACTGCCCCAACATCGGGGAGTGCTGGGAGCACCGCGCCGCCACGTTCATGATCCTGGGCGACGTCTGCACTCGAAACTGCACTTACTGCGCGGTCGCCCACGGCACGCCGGCCGCTCTCGACCGCCACGAACCGGTCCGCCTCGCCACGGCGGTCGAGCGGATGGGGCTCCGGCACGTGGTCATCACGAGCGTGGACCGCGACGACCTGCCCAACGGCGGCGCGGAGATGTTCGCGGCCGCGATCGCCGAGATCCGGCGACGCACCCCCGGGACGTCCGTCGAGGTGCTCATCCCCGACTTCAAGGGCAGCGCCGAGGCACTGAGGATCGTGGTAGAGGCGAAGCCCGATATCCTCAACCACAATCTCGAAACGGTCGAGCGGCTGTACCGCCTGGCCAGGCCGGGGGGACGCTATCCACGGGCGCTCGAGCTGTTGCGGCGAGCAAAGGCGCTCGACGCGAGGCTGCTTACCAAATCTGGCCTCATCTGCGGCCTCGGCGAGGAGTGGGATGAGCTGTTGGTCGCGATGCGCGATCTGCGGGCGCAGGGTGTCGACATCCTGACGGTCGGCCAGTACCTCCGTCCGTCGAGCCAGCATCTTCCCATTGCGCGCTACTATCGACCCGACGAGTTCGCCGAGCTGCGTCGCCTCGGCATGGCCATGGGGTATCGCCACGTGGAGGCGGGACCGCTCGTGCGGTCGAGCTACCACGCATGGGAGCAGGTCGAGCGCGCGAACCTGTCCGCCTCCCGCTAGCCGCCCCCCCCCGACCGCCATGGCTACGGCGACCGCCCAGCCCGCCAACAAGACCGCGTCCTCTGACGTGGAGCGCCGCATGCTCCGCCAGATGCTCCTCATTCGGCACTTCGAGGAGAAGGCCGCAGAAGCGTACGCGCTGGGCAAGATCGGCGGATTCTGTCATTTGTACATCGGCCAGGAAGCGGTCGCGGTCGGCTCGCTCGCCGCGCTGCGCGACGACGACTACGTGATCTCCTCGTATCGCGAGCACGGGCAGGCATTGGTGCGGGGCGTGTCTCCCAACGCCGTGATGGCCGAGTTGTTCGGGAAGGCGACCGGGTGCTCGAAGGGCAAAGGCGGGTCGATGCACCTGTTCGACGCCGAGAAGCGCTTCATGGGAGGTCACGGCATCGTCGGGGGCCACATTCCCCTCGCGGCCGGCATCGGCTTCGCGATCCGCTATCGCGGCGGCGATCAGGTCTGCCTCTGCTACTTCGGAGAGGCGGCCGTCAATATCGGCGCCTTCCACGAGGCGCTGAACATGGCGTCCGTGTACAAGCTGCCGGTCATCTTCTGCTGCGAGAACAACCGTTACGGCATGGGCACGGCCTTCGAGCGCGTCGCGGCCGTGACGGACGTGGTGGAGCACGCGTGCAGCTACGACATGGCCGCCGAGCTCGTGGATGGCATGGACGCCCTCGCCGTATACAACGCGACGCGCCGGGCCGTGGAACGGGCCCGAAAGCGGGGGCACCCCACTCTGCTCGAGGTGCGGACCTATCGCTACATGGGCCACTCCATGTCCGATCCGCTCCACGGCGTATATCGGACCAAGGAAGAGGTGGAAGAGCAGCGCAAGCGCGACCCGATCTCGCAGCTCGCCATGAAGCTCAAGGAAGAGGGCACGCTGGATCAGCCCGGCCTCGACGCGCTCGACGCGGAGATCCGCGCGGAAGTGGAGGAAGCGGTCCGATTCGCGGACGCGAGTCCGGACCCCGATCCCGCCGAGCTCACCACGCACGTGCTCGCCGACTGATGGCCACGCTCACCTATCGCGATGCGCTCAATCAGGCGCTCCGCGAGGAGATGCAACGGGATCCCGACGTGTTCCTCATCGGGGAGGAAGTCGGTGTCTACCAGGGTGCCTACAAGGTGAGCCGGGGCCTGCTCGAAGAGTTCGGGCCGACGCGCGTGGTGGACACCCCGATTGCGGAGCTGGGCTATGCGGGGATCGGCGTCGGGGCCGCCATGGCGGGTCTGCGGCCCGTGGTCGAGTTCATGACGTGGAACTTCGCGGTCCTCGCCCTGGACCAGATCGTCAACTCCGCCGCGAAGATGCTGTACGAGTCGGGCGGCCAGATTCCGGTCCCAATCGTGTTCCGCGGCCCGAACGGCGCCGCGCTCCAGCTCGCGGCCCAGCACTCCCAGGCCTGGGAGTCCTGGCTGGCCCACATCCCGGGCCTGAAGGTCGTGGCGCCCGCGACGCCGGCGGATGCCAAGGGTCTGCTCAAGTCGGCGATCCGGGACAACAACCCGGTCATCGTGCTCGAGGGCGAGATGCTGTACAACCTCAAAGGCGACGTGCCGGAGGGGGAGCACGTCGTTCCCCTCGGTCGCGCCGACGTGAAACGGCCGGGTCGCGACGTTACCATCGTGTGCCACTCCAAGACCGTGAGCGTCGCCCTTAAGGCCGCCGAGCAGCTCGCCGAACACGAAGGGGTCTCGGCCGAAGTGCTCGACCTGCGCTCGCTGCGGCCGCTCGATGAAGCCGCGATCCTCGAGTCCGTGGCGCGCACCAACCGCGCGGTCGTGGTGGAGGAGGGGTGGCCGCACTGCGGCATCGGCGCGCAGGTCGTCGACGTGATCCAACGGGACGCTTTCGACCAGCTCGACGCGCCGGTCCTGCGCGTGACCCAGGCCGACGTGCCCATGCCGTACAACAAGCAGCTCGAGCGCCTGGCGAAGCCGAGCGTCGAGCGCGTGGTCGCCGCTGCGCGACGCACGCTGTACCTCGACTGACGCCGCCCTCCCCCCCGTGGCCACGAACGTTTACATGGAAGCGCTCTCCCCGACGATGGAGGAGGGACGCGTGGTGAAGTGGCACAAGGGCGACGGCGACGCCGTGAAGACCGGCGACACGTTGGCGGAGGTCGAGACCGACAAGGCCGTGATGGACCTGATCGCGCGCGCGGACGGCGTGCTGCGGCAGGTGAGTGTCGCCGAAGGTCAGACGGTGCCGGTGGGTAAGGTGGTGGCGGTCATTCTCGGCCCCGGAGAGACGTCCGCCGCCGCACCGGCTTCCGTGCCCTCCCCCCGGCCGGCGGTCGCTGCGGCGACAGGGAGTGGGGAGCGGGGAGCGGTCCTGAACGTCGGGAGCGGGGAGCGGGGAGCGGTACCCTCCGTGGCGACGCCAGCCGACGCTACGCGGGTGAAGGCCTCCCCGCTGGCGAGACGGATGGCAAAAGATGCCGGCGTTGACCTGAAGCTAGTGACCGGAACGGGTCCTGGCGGACGGGTCACCAAGCGGGACCTGGAAGGTCGGGCCGTAGCTACGCAGCCAGCCGTGCAGCGCGAGGTACCGCTCCCCGCTCCCCGCTCCCCGGTGGTGGGAGGAGGAGGAGCGGCCTACGACGACGTCCCCCTCACCCAGATCCGCAAGACCATCGCCAAGCGGCTCGTCACGTCCCTCGGCCCCATCCCCCATTTCTTCCTTACGACCGAAGTGGACATGGAGCGGGCGGCCGAAGCACGCGATGCGCTCAACCAGCAGCGCGGGGACCAGGGGAAGATTTCCTACAACGATGTGATCATCAAGGCGACCGCACTGGCGCTCGTAAAGCATCGGGCCTGCAACGCCTGGTTCCAGGACGACCACATTCGCTACTGGAACGAGGTTCACATCGGGATCGCGGTGGCGGTGGAGGACGGGCTGATTACTCCGGTGATCCGGAACGCCGATCGCAAATCGCTCGTCGAGATCGGGCGGGAGGCGCGGGAGCTGGCCGAGAAGGCTCGTAGCCGTCGGCTCCAGCCGACCGAGTACACCGGATCGACGTTCTCCGTCTCGAACCTGGGGATGTTCGAGATCGACCAGTTCACGGCGGTGATCAATCCGCCCGAGGCTGGTATCCTCGCGATCGGGTCCGTCACGCAGAAGCCGGTGGTCGTGGGCGGTCAGCTTGCGCCGGGGCGCCGGATGCGCATTACCATGAGCTGCGACCACCGCGTCATCGACGGCGCCACGGGCGCGGCGTTCTTGAAAACGCTGAAACAGATGCTCGAGAATCCACTCGCAATGCTGCTTTAGGGAGAATCATCAGTGGCGAATACGTTCGACGTCATCATTCTGGGCGGCGGGCCCGCGGGCTACGTCGCCGCGATCCGCTCGGCGCAGCTCGGCATGACCACGGCCCTCGTCGAGAAGGACAAGCTCGGTGGCGTGTGCGTCAACATCGGCTGCATTCCTACGAAGGCCCTCCTCCACTCGGCGCACATCGCCTCGATGCTGCGCGACGCCAAGGAGTTCGGCGTCGAGGCCGGCGCCGTGAAGACCGACTATGGAGTCGCGATGCAGCGCTCACGCAAGGTGAGCGATCAGAACTCGAAGGGCGTCGAGTTCCTGATGAAGAAGAATAAAGTCACCGTCGTCAGAGGCACCGGCATCCTGCAACCGGGGCGCAAGGTGAAAGTGGGCAGCGACGTCTACGACGCGAAGAAGGCCGTCCTGATCGCGACCGGGTCGCGCGTCAAAGGTCTGCCGCAGATCGGACTCGAGATCAACAAGACCACCGTGATCTCCTCCGACGAGGCCCTGTTCCTCGAGAAGGCGCCGACGTCGCTCGCCATCATCGGAGCGGGCGCCGTGGGGATGGAGTTCGCCAATATCTTCCACGCCTTCGGAACCAAGGTCACCTTGATCGAAGCGCTTGCCCGTATCCTGCCACTCGAGGATGCCGAGGCGTCGGACGCGCTCACGAGGAGCTACAAGAAACGGGGCATTGAGGTGATCCCGGCAGCCAAGGTCAAGAAAGGGACGCCGGCCAAGGACAAGGTGACGCTCGAGGTCGAAGCGGGCGGCGCGACCCAGAAGCTCGAGGTGGCGGCCGTCCTCATGGCCGCCGGGCGCGCCGTGAACACCGAGAACATCGGCCTGGCGGAGTGCGGTGTCCAAATCAACGAGCGCGGTTTCATCAAGGTGGACAAGAACCTCCAGACCACGGCGCCCGGCTACTACGCCATCGGTGACGTGGCGGGCCCACCGATGCTCGCCCACAAGGGAATGCGCGAAGGCGTTTATGTCACAGAGCTCCTTGCCGGCCAGAAGCCGCATTCGATCAAGTACGACAACGTCCCCAGCGTGACCTACTGCCAACCCGAAGTGGCCAGCATCGGGCTCACCGAGGATCTCTGCAAGGAGCGAAAGCTCGAGTACGTGGCCGGCCGCTTCCCCTTTTCCGCGAACGGGCGGGCGCGCGGCACGGGTGAGACCGAAGGGTTCGTGAAGATTTTGCGCGAGAAGAAGTACGGTGAAATCCTCGGCGCGCACATCGTCGGCGCCCAGGCGTCCGAGCTTATCCACGAGCTGACAGTGGCCCGAGAAAACGAATACACGGTGGAGGAAGTCGAGCTCGCGATCCACGCGCATCCGACATTGTCGGAGGCGGTGGCCCAGGCCGCGCTCGACTCGCTCGGCCGAGTGGTGGACATGTGAAAGACCCTCTGGCGATCGGGCTCGGCGCGCTCACGAGTGGTGTGGGGCTCGGCGGCGGCACCATCGTCGCGGGGCTCGCCATCGTCCGGTCCCTGGAACATCACGCCGGCACCGCCGGCTACGAGGACATCGCCGGAGACCCGGTCATCGCCGCGACGTTCGCCGGTCTCGCGGTCGCGGCGACGTTCGGCTGGCGACGCACGCGCGCGCTCGAGAACCTGTGGCAGCGTGGTGTCATCGGAGTGATGTCCGCAGTCGGAGCCATGCTGGTCGGTTTCATCGCATGGCCCGTCGATCGCTGGCTCCAGACGCCGGGGTTGATCGCATGGGCGGTCACGAGCTTCATCGTCGGTGCCACTGGAAGCGCGTGGGCAGTCAAGGGAAGCCACGATGACGCGGTGAAGGGGTAGCAGAGTGGGCGATCGTACGCTGCAGGTCCTTGATGCCGGGCTCGTGCCCTACGGCGATGCGCTACCGTGGCAGCGCGCCCTCGCCCAGGCTCGCATCGATGGGCGGTTGGCGAAGGACCTCCTCCTGCTGCTCGAGCACCCACCTGTGGTGACGCTGGGTCGCGCCTCCCACGCCGCACACGTCCTGCGTCGCGAGGGAATCGACATCTTCGAGATCGAGCGCGGGGGCGATGTCACCTTCCATGGCCCAGGCCAGCTCGTCGGCTACCCGATTCTCGACCTCACGGGCCACCGACGCGACCTGCATTGGTATCTCCGGACCCTGGAGGACGCGATCATCAGCGCGCTCGCCGAGCTCGGGATTCCAGCCGGCCGGAACCCGCCGCATACGGGCGTCTGGACGTCCAACCGCAAGATCGCGAGCATCGGGATTCACGTGAAGCAATGGGTGACGTGGCATGGGTTCGCCCTGAACGTCACCACCGATCTCACGCAGTTCGACCGGATCGTGCCGTGCGGAATCGCCGGAGTGGAGATGACATCGGTCGAGAGGGAGCGGGGAGCGGGGAGCGGGGAGCGGAACCTGCGGGGGCGAGCCGTGCAAGCAGTGATGCGAGGATTTGAGACGGCCTTCGGTGTTACGACGAGACCCGCAGACGCCGACGTCCCGGAGCTGCGTCCCAGCGCAACGGCGCAGACGTATTGATGGCGTGACCAAGTACCTCGACGAGCTGCGCCAACGGAATCCCGGGTCTCAGGAGCGGCTCCCCCCCGGGCAGGTGCTCACCACGAAGTGGCCCGTCCTGCACTACGGCGACGTCCCACGCGTCGACACTCGCACGTGGACGTTCGAAGTGTCCGGCCTGGTCGAGCGACCGTTCACGCTGACGTACGACGAGCTGGTCGAGCTACCGCGTAAGTCGGTGCACTGCGACATCCATTGCGTGACGCGGTGGAGCCGGCTCGACAACGACTTCGAGGGCGTACCGGTGCAGCTGTTACTCGCCCGCGCGGGTGTAAAGCCGGAGGCGGCGTTTTGCCTGGTGTCGGCCGAGCAGGGTTTCACCACGAACCTCCCGCTCGGCGATCTGGATCGACCGGACAACCTCATCGCGTTGAAGTGGAGCGGCGAGCGGCTGACGCCGGAACATGGTGGGCCCGCCCGTCTGCTCGTACCGCACTTGTATTTCTGGAAGAGTGCCAAGTGGGTTCGGGGCCTGACGCTGCTCGACGCGGACGTCCCAGGTTTTTGGGAGCAGAACGGCTATCACATGCGGGGCGATCCGTGGAAGGAAGAGCGCTACGGCGGGCGCGGGCTGAGCCAGCATGACATTAATAAACTGCGGAACCTCAGCAAAAAAACCGTATAAAAACGACGTAGAGCGGTTTCTCTACGACTCTCCTCTACGGTTTCCCTCCACGCCCTTTTCTCGCAGCAGCTCGTAAAACCGTCGGAAAACCTTGATACCGTCCCACAACTGTTTCAAGTCCAGCTTTTCGTTCGGAGCGTGGAGGCGATCGTCGGGCAGGCCGATCCCGGTGAGGATCACGGGGGCGCCACCCTTGCCGAGCGCGGGGACCACGGGAATAGAGCCCCCGGCGCGAGCTGGCACGGTCCCCCGCCCGACCACCTCACGAAAGGCCTGATCCAACAGGCCAAAGGCCGGGTGCGTCACCTCCACCGTCGCGGGGTCGGCGCCATGGAGGAATTTCACGCTCGCCTGAACGTACTTGGGCGCCAACCGCTTGACCGCGGCCGTGAGTTGTCGCTCGACGGTCTTGAGTTTCTGGTCGGGCACGAGACGGAGACTCACTTTCGCGGTGGCCTCGGCGGGAATCACGGTCTTCGCGCCATCGCCGGTAAACCCTCCCATGATGCCGTGGATCTCGAACGTGGGGAGCGCCCAGAGGCGCTCCAGCACCGAGTGGTCCTTGAGCCCCGTGAGCGCTTTGGCCTGTACGCGATGCTTGAGGAAATCGCTCTCCTTGAATGGAAGGCGTTTCCAGGTGGCGAGCTCGCGCTTGGACGGTCGTTTGACCGGCGCATAGAACCCGGGAATGTGGATCTTCCCGTCGGACGTCTTGAGGCGGCCGAGCAGCCGGGCGAGCTCCTCGTGGGCGTTGGGGGCGGCCCCGCCAAATTCGCCCGAGTGAAGGTCCGTTCTCGCCGTCCGGACGGCGATCTCGGCGTAGCAGAGCCCGCGCAGGGTCGTGTAGACGGCGGGCCAGCGGGGCGCGACATAGGCCATGTCGGCGATGAGGACGACATCGGCGCGGGTCCGCTCGGGCTCCCGTCGCAGCAGCTCGAACAGGACGCGGCTGCCGTACTCTTCCTCCCCTTCGATCAGGAAGCGGAAGTTGATGGGCGGCCGGCCGCCGGCCTCGATTGCCTTGAGGAGACAGAACACCTGTCCCTTGTCATCCGCCGCGCCGCGCGCAAACAGCTGGCCGTCCCGCACCGCCGGATCGAACGGTGGCGTCGTCCATTGGTCGAGCGGCTCGGGAGGCTGGACGTCATAGTGCCCGTAGATCAGGAGCGTCGGCGCACCGGGCACGTCCGGACCCACGCCCCAGACCACCGGGTGCGTGCCGCTCGCGAGGAACTGCACCTCGCGACAGCCGAGCCGGCGCAGCTCGCTCGCGACCCACTCCGCCGCGGCCCGGCAGTCGGCGTTGTGAGACGTGCTGGTCGACACTGATGGAATGCGCAAGAAATCGCTGAGCTCATGCAACAGGCGTTCGGTATCCATGGAGCGCAAAATCTAGACGGCTAGATGGCTGGACGGCTAGCCGTCTAGCCGTCTCGACGCTTAGGACTATATTCGTCCCCGCCATGAGGACGACCGCGTCGTACGAGCTGTTTCCCGACGCACCGAGCGAGCGCGCGATGGCCCGCGCTCGCTACCTGGCCCGCGAAGGCCGAGTGGTTGACGCCGAAAAAGCCTACCGCGACCTCCTTGCCGAGCATCCGGACTTGAAGTCCGGATGGGCGGAATGCTTCGAGTTGTTGAGGCGTCAGGGGCGAAAGGAAGACGCGCTTCGTCTGGCAGAGGGCGCGCGGGCCCAATTCGGAGACTCTGCCTTTTCGCTGGCGCTCACGGGCGCCGCGCTCATCGAGCTCGAGCGCTACCCTGAAGCGCTGACCACCCTCGAGCACGCGGTCGACGTGGATCCCGACCTCGCACTGGTCTGGCACGAGCTGGGCTACGCCGCATTTCGACTGGGCGATCGGAACCGCGCGCTGCTTGCGTTGGACCGTGCCTTCGGGCTCGAGCCCCACACCGAGACGCTGCGGTTGCGCGGACGCATCCTGCGGGACGCGGGCCGCTATCAGGCGGCCGAAGTCTCGTACGAGGGCGCGGCTCAAGCCGCGGAGCACGCCGAGCAGCGCGTCGCGGCGGAGCGGGAGATCGCGGTGACGCAGCGCTACGCTTTCTACTCCCCGCGCCGTCCCGACGAGCTCACCACAGCCGAGCGATGGTTCGCCGAGACCGGGACGGTCGTGTTGGCCTCGCAAGAAGGGACCGTCGTCCCGGACGACGAGGCGCTCGCCACCGCCTTTCTCGACCTCGCGCGCGATTCCGGATGGCGGTTCGGCCAGGTGGTCACCGTGGGACCGACCCTGCTGGTCTGGCGCACGCTCGCGGACTCACTGCGAGCCCCGTTGGTGTCGGGCACGAGCTTCGATCCGGCCGCGTGCCCCTTGGTGGTAGCGCAGCGCCCCCAGCCGGCGGACGCCCGGTGGTCCATGCTCACCGCCGCGGTCGCCGAGCAGGCGTCGGGTCTGGTATTCGTGCTCGAGCAGGCGCCCGTTTCCCTGTCCCCCGCCGCGCTTTCTCTCACCGAGCCCACGAGCGCCGCCGCCGACGTGATCGGCGTCCTCGCGGACTCGAGCGGCCGCCGGCCCCAGCGGCTGAACGTCGCCCACGCGCTGTCCGAAGCGCAGCACCCGGCGGGCCGGTTGGCCGGGCGCCGCCTCAAGACCGAACGATCCTGACGGAGGCTCGGTGACCGCTACCGCACGATCCCCGCGCACCATGACGGGGAAGTCTATCGTCGACAGCCAGTTCGAGCGCGCCGCCAATTTGATCAACCTCGAAGAGTATATGCGGCGCATTCTGATGAAGCCCTTCCGCGAGGTGCAGGTGGAGGTGCCGGTGCGCATGGACGACGGTCGCATCGAGGTGTTCACCGGGTACCGCATCCAGCACAACGGGGCGCGGGGGCCCTGCAAGGGCGGGATCCGCTACCATCTCGACGCCGACCACGATGAAGTCCTGGGCCTGGCCACCATTATGACCTGGAAGACCGCTCTGATGGACATCCCGTTCGGCGGTGCCAAGGGCGGCGTCGCCGTCGATCCCAAGAAGCTCTCCAAGCTCGAACTCGAACGGCTCACGCGCCGCTTCACGCAGCGGATCTCCATCGTTCTCGGGCCGTATCGGGACATCCCCGCGCCCGACGTCGCGACGAACGCCCAGGTGATGGCCTGGATCCTGGACGAGTTCTCGAGCCGGCACGGCTATACCCCGGCCGCTGTCACCGGCAAGCCCATATCACTCGGCGGCTCGCTCGGCCGCGAGGAGGCCACGGGGCGAGGCGTGATGTACGTGATGATGGAGTACGCGCGCGACTTCGGCGTTCCGCTGAAGGGCAGCCGTGTCGTCATTCAGGGGTTTGGCAATGTCGGTGGCAACCTCGCCCGGCTGCTACACACGGAGGGGGGAGCGAAGGTCGTCGCCATCTCGGATGTCAACGGCGGCATCATGAACGACGGTGGGCTCGACGTTCCCGGCCTGCTCGCCCACACCGCCGGCGGCCGACCGGTTTCCGAGTGGAAGGGCGGCACCGCCATCACGAACGATCAGTTGTGGATGGTGCCGTGCGACTGGCTCGTGCCGGCAGCGCTGGGCGGCGTGATCACCCGGGAGTCGAACGCGCGAACGGTCAACTGCAAGGTGGTCGTCGAGGGCGCGAACGAGCCGACGACGCCTACAGCGGACTTGATTCTCGAGGAGCGGGGCATCCCTGTTATTCCCGACTTCCTCGCCAACGCCGGTGGCGTCACGGTGAGTTACTACGAGTGGGCCCAGAATCTCCAGCAGTACCGGTGGACCCATGAGCAGGTGAACCGCGAGCTGCAAGCGACGATCACCAAGGCCTACGTGGGCGTGCGCGACCTCGCGAAGCAGAAGGGCGTGACGTTCCGGACGGCCGCGTATGCGATTGCGCTGCAGAGAGTAGCGGAGGCGGAGCGGCTGAGGGGAAACTGAAAACGGCGGCGGTCAGGCGGTCGGCCGGTCAAACGACAATGCGGCGATCAGGCGGTCGAGAATCAACGGCGGCGGTCAGTTGATACGGCGCGCGCGTATTGGATCCCGGCGCGCGATCAAAACGAGCGACACTTAGTGGGGTGATGCCCTACGAGCGGTTCCGCGCATGGCAGGCCTGCGACCAACTCGTCGTCGCGGTCTATCGCGAGACCGCAGGGTTTCCTCGACAAGAACTGTATGGTCTCACATCGCAGGCGCGTCGGGCGGCGTTCAGTGCGGCCGCGAACATCGTGGAAGGCTCAGCGAAACGAGGTCCACGCGAGTTCCGGCGCTACCTGGACATCGCCATGGGATCGCTGTCAGAGCTCTCATACACCTTGCGGGTGTGCAGGAAGCTCGGGTTCCTGCAGGAGGGGCAGTGGCGCGAATTGGATCGCCTCCGGGCCGATGCCAGTCGGCTGACCTGGCGACTTTATAAAGCGGTGCGTGACCGCCAGCCCGCCTGACCGCCGCCGTTGCCTCTCGACCGCCAACCCGCCACCCTTCATCCGCCTCGCGAATACAACGCCTGATACGGATCCTGCCCAGGGTCCGTGAACACCCTCACCTGAATGGCGCGGATCGCCTCCCGCAGGTCCGCCTTGGACTGCAGGTAGACCTCTTCAAATTGGTTGAGGTTCATGCGGTACAACCGCTGCGCAATTACGACCGCGTTGTTGAGCGGAGCCTTGGCGTACCAGCGCCAGTCGTACGTTTCCAGTGATTGTCCTACCGCCCCCGTGAGCTGCGCCCGGGCCCACCCGAAGATCGTGGCGCGCGAGCGCTCGAGCGCCGTGCCCATCGGGCCCGCCGCATAGACTGAATCGAGGCGTCGCGCCAGCTCGGCGTACAGTTGATCGAGCCGCCGCTCGTCCCGCCAGCGGGCCACGGCGCGATTCGCGTCCACCGAGTCGCCCCGTGAGCGAAAGAAGGCCTGCGCGCCCCGATAGCCGACGAAGCTCGCGAAGCTCTCGTCGAACGCGGTCTGACTCTTCAGATACAGGGTGTTGTGGGCCAGCTCGTGAATCACCGTCGCGACGAGCTCCATCGTGTCCCGCTCCATCACGGTCGAGAGCAGGGGATCCGCGAAGTATCCGAGCGTCGAGAAGGCGCCCGCGGGGCGCAGGTACGTGTCGAAACCGTTCCGCTCGAGCTCCGCGGCCGCGCTCCGGGCCTGAGCGAAGTTGAAGAACCCCTTGTACGGGACCGTGCCGACGATAGGGTAGCGCCACGTGTACTCGCGTAGCCGATCACGACGCGACGCCGACAGGACCAAGAGCAGCGTATCCCGTCCCACGTCCGCATAGGTCGTATACGTCTCACCGACGAGCAAGCCGAGTGAGTCAGCCGCGTACGTCCGGGCGGCGAGGACCAGCTCGAGCCGCTGCCGCAGGGCCGGCGAGGTCTTGGGGTCCCCGGCGAGCTTGTCCATCGCGCGGCGCCGCAGGAGAATGCGAGCTTCCTCGACGCCCGCCCGCGCCAAGTACCGGACCTCGGCGCTCGTCACCAGGGTCACGACCAGCAGCGTGGGAACGCCGATCACCACCCACGCCAGGAGTCGGCGACCGACACGCCCCCAGTTCGGTGGACGGCGCTCGACTACGGTGTCCATCGCAACCCTACGCGATGCCGCGCGCCGAGCGCATCATCCTGCCGATAGGCATAATCGAGATGCAGCCGACCCACCTCGACGCCCGCCCCCGCCGTGAACGGCGACGCCGTGGTCGCCGCCGAGTGACCCACATACCCCACGCGCGCAAGCAAACCGAGCCCGTGGGTGACCATCCCGCTCTCGACACCCAGGACCACAAAGGCGCTCCCGTCCGACGGCCACTGCCCCTCCAGTGTCGTGAGGAGACGGTAGGTGCCTTGGGGATCGACGTAATTCAACGTGAACCCGGCTCGCGTGCGACGCGGAAAGTGGAGCCCGAGGCCGAGATCGCCACCGATGTTCTGCACGCTGACGCCCAACGCCATCAGGTCGAACACCGCGATGGCCAGCCCGGCGTCACCCGCCCAGGCGTCGAGCCGTGCTCCTCCGATCGTCTCGCGTCCGTACTTGATGGACGTGCCCAGCGCCACGACCCCGGTCCGGAACACCAACGACGACACGCCCAGCACGTCGGCGCGGTTGTAGTTCGGTCCGAGGGCCGCCGCGCCGGCCCCCCACGTGAAGCGGCTCACGCGCAGCGCGAGCGCGCCGGTCGACAGCGTCGTCCCCCCGGGATAGGCCTCGTACGCGCCCTCGACGGCCAGATGGTGGATCGTGGCGAGGCCGGCCGGGTTCGCAAAGATGGCGCCCGCGTCGCCCACGAGGGCCGCCCCCGCGCCACCCATCCCCGCTCCGCGCGCCGAGCCCGGCAGGCCCGGCAGACTGCCCTCACCTTGTGCGACGAGCCCGGGAGCGAGCAGAACGGCGCACAGCACGGTCAGCAGGAGCCCGCCGGGGACGCGCCCCTTCATTATTGCAGGCGCAGGATCGCGAGCTGGGGAACGATCGTCGTGCGCAAAGCGGCGCCGACGCTGTTCGAGAACAAGAGCGTGAAGCTGGGCGCGCTGGGTGCCTGTTGCATCAGGTAGAAGCTCCCCGAGCCGGCCCGGAGCATACCCGCAAGCTGCGCCGAACTGCCGGTCACCGACGGCGGGACCAGCGGGAACGTCCCGGGAATCTTGCTGCTGCACTTGGAGTTGAACGCGGGGAACGCGGTGCGGAACTGCCATTTGACGTACTGCAGCTCCGGCGGGGTCGGGAACGACGGCAGGTCCGAAACGTAGTTGGCCAGCGTCCACCGCTCGACCAGCGTCGAGAAGGGCGTGCCGGTCCGCGCGACCACATTCGCGACGCCGAGCTGGTTCGTGGCGTCGAGGGAGCGAGTGAACGCGTTCGCGGCGGCCTGCGTCGTGCCCCCGGCGAACTGATCGACCAGAAAGCGGACGAACAGCCAGTAGGCGCCCCGCTCGGCCAACCCCCCGATGCCAGCCGTGTCGACTAGGAAGTGATTCTGAGGCGCCCCGAGATAGAGCCCGGCGTTGTACAGGTCCCCACCCACGAACTCGCAGAGCGTCGCCGTGTCGGCCAGGAACAGGCGGCCGCCGTTCTCCTCCGCGTAGTGCGACATCCCTTCGTTGAGCCACAAGTCTTCCGGGAATCCTCCTCGTATGAGGAAATGCTGATTGAAGCTGATCATGTGCTGGAACTCGTGTATGAACGTCACGGGCACGAGTTTCTTCACTTCGGTCGTCGAATGCATGCAGCTGACGGTGCCTGCCGGGTCGGGTGACATCGAATAGAAGATCTCCGCGCTGTTACCGCCGGAGAAGCCGGTCACCAAATCACCCCCGAAGAAGTATCCGGCCACAAAGCCGCCCGCTGGGTCGTTGCACTGGGCCGTGGTCACGAGCGAGTTGACCTTGGGGGTCATGAGCACGAGCACCAGCCCGTTGCCATCGATGTCGGACTCCCGTCCGAATGCGGCGGTGTCGGTCGGATAGAGGAGCGTGTCGAACACCGCGGCGACGGAATCGAGGTCGATCGTCGCGAGCGTGTCCGGTGAGGCGTTGTCGACGTAAACGGCGACGTGCACTCCGACCGTCTTCGCGGTCGCGGTGACCGTCGGATGGGTGGAGCAAGTCAAGTCGCCGCACACCTTGAAGGTGCTCGACGAGCCCGGTGTGATCACGCGCGCGGGACCCGTCGCGGCAGGCCGCCGTCGCGGCGGCGCCTGCAGAGCCAGCTCCCGCTCGGCCCGGCGCAGCGTGAAGTCGAACCGTTGCGCGATGGACGGGCCGGGCGCCACGACCGCCGCGCGCGGCGGGGCAGCGAGTGCGTTGCCACCGAGCCTGAACGCCTGGGAGTCGTCCCCGGTGTTACTCGCCGACTGCGCGATCACGAGATACTCCTCGGCCGCGGAGGTCGACCCGTTCGCCGGAAACACGGCGCAGCCCGCCGTCTGCGTCGGGTCGACAGCCGTGTACGCCGCGACGCCGAGGTTGACCTGGCCGCCGCTCGTCGCCGTGCATGCCGCGAGCGGCTTGGGCGCCGGTGGACTGGAGCTACACGCCGCCGCCAGCAGCGACGACACCCCCATCCCCACCCTCACCCCGATCGCCCAGAGACGCTTCGGCATGGCGTGACCCCCCTCCCCCTGTCTTATCGGTGATTTCACCGGTGCGCTCGAGCGCTAGACGGAAACAGATCGGCCCAGCCACCGTGTGGACTCCAATCATCGCCACGAGCAGGGCCTCGAGGGAGACCCCCCACTCGGGGAACGCACGACGGGCGAGCTGCGCGAGCACCGACGCCATTCCCACCTGGGAAAAGAGGCCGAGCCAGCCCTCCCCGGCGAGGGCGGGCGTCACACTCGGGTCGCGTCCCGCCCAGCGGATACCGTAGCGCACGCTCACGACCCGTAACCCGATCAGGAGCAACGCCCAGGGCCACCACTCCGCGAGCACACCCACCCGCAACCCGGCCCCGCTGAGCGCGAAGAAGAGGACGTACACGACGAGCGCCCCGCGTTTCAGGTCGCTACGCAAGCGATCGATGTCGGCGGCGGGACAAAAGTTCTCGAGATAGAAGCCCGCGCCGAGCGCGATGATCAGGCTCTCGAGATGCGCCAGGCGGGCGATCTGAGGAGTGAGGAACGCCAGGGCGACCACGAGGATCGTCGTATCGCGGCGCGCCAGTCGCAGGGCACGGTGCGATGCGTACCCGAGCAGGAGTCCCACCGCAACTGACGCCAGGACTCCACCCAACGCGAACCCCGCGATGGAGACCGTGACCGTGCCCGAGCTCGCCATCGCCTTGCCCACGGCGATGACCAGCGCAAACAGAATCACCACCACTAGATCCTGGGCGACCGACACGTCGAGCAGACCGCGCGCGAAGGGACCCCGGGCGTCGCACTCCTCGAGCATGGCCATGGCCACGACCGGCGATGAAGCGGCGGCGAGCGTGCCGAGCACGAGCGCAACCACGGCGCGATCGCCGAACGGTTGATGTGCCGTGAAGGGGAGCCAGGGGGTGATCGTGAAGGCGATGAGCGATACGACGACGAAGGGAAATGCGACGGCGCCGGCACCGAGGCGCGCCAGGGCGAGCCGATTCCGGCGCAGCTCGGCGAGGCGCAGTGTCAGTCCCACGGTGAGGGCAATGAGGGTGAGCGCGGCGTCCTGGAGGAAGCCGAGGGCTTCCACTTCGTCGCGTCGCACCACGCCGAGCCAGGCGGGTCCGACGGCGAATCCGAGCAGCACGTAGCCCGTGAGACGGGGGAGTCGCGCCTGCCGCGCGAGGTCCCCGCCCAGGTATGCCGCGAGCAACAAAAACGCGAGCGCGAGCGTGGCCCGCGCGTCGAGTGGGCTGCTCGCGGTCGCCCGATGCAGCAGCGCCATCACCACAATCAGCGCGAACAGACTCGCCACGCGGCGCATGGGGCCACAAGATATCCGGCGCCGCGCGCTTTTGACAATGCATCGAGGCGCCGGTATCATTCCTCGTAGCCGTATGGCGTTCGTTCACCTCCATACCCACAGCGAGTACTCCCTCCTCGACGGCGCGAACCGGATCCCCGACTTGCTCGAGCGGGTCCAGACGCTCGGGATGGATTCGCTCGCGATCACCGACCACGGCAATCTGCACGGCGCGTGGCAGTTCTATGCCGAGGCGCGGGCCCGGAAGGTGCGTCCGATCCTGGGCTTCGAAGCGTATCTCGCGTTCGGCGATCGCCACCGGCGCGAACGACCGGCCGAGGCGCCGGGCCCCTACTCACACCTCGTCCTCCTCGCCAAGAACCGCACCGGGTATCACCATCTCGTCAAATTGTCCTCCATCGGGTTTCTGGAGGGCTTCTACCGTCGCCCCCGCATCGACCGTGAGGTCCTGGAGCAGTACGCCGACGGAGTGATCGGACTCGCGGCCTGCCTTTCGGGCGAGATCGCCCTGTACCTGCGGCAGGGGAACTACGAGGCGGCGAAGGCGAGCGCCCAGTACTTCGCCCGGGTGTTCGGTCCCGACGGATTCTGGCTCGAAGTCCAGAACCACGGCCTGGCCGATGAGACCACCGTCACCGCCGGCATGTTTCAGCTCGCCCGGGAGCTCGGCCTGCCGGTCGTGGCCACCAATGACGCGCATTACCTGAAGAAAGAGGACGCCGAGGCACACGACGTCCTCCTCGCGATCGGCACCGGCAAGGACCTGGACGATCCGAACCGCTTCCGGTTCTTCGGTCAAGAGAGCTACGTCAAGGCCGAGCAAGAGATGCGCGCGTTGTTCCCCGACCACCCCGAGGTGGTGGAGGAAACCCAACGCGTGGCGGGGCTGTGCGAGTTCGATTTCGAGAAGCGATACTTCCTCCCCCAGTACCCGCGGCCGGCCGAGTTCGCGACCGACCACGATCTGCTCGTGCACCTCGCGCGCGCCGGGGCGCGGCAGCGCTATGGAGAGACGCTGTCCCCGGAGGTCCAGACGCGGCTCGACTACGAGCTGCAGGTCATCGCGCATACCGGGTACGCCGGCTACTTCCTGATCGTCTACGACATCGTGAAGGCAGCGAAGGACCGAGGCATCCCGGTGGGCCCCGGCCGGGGCTCGGCCGCGGGCTCGCTCGTGGCCTACGCCCTCGGCATCACCGATATCGACCCGCTCGCGTTCGACCTGCTGTTCGAGCGGTTCCTGAATCCCGAGCGCATCTCGATGCCGGACATCGACCTCGACTTCTGCTTCGAGCGCCGCGGGGAGGTCATCCAGTACATCCGGGAGCGTTACGGGCGCGACTCGGTCGGGCAGATCATCACCTTCGGGACGCTGAAGGCGCGCGCGGCCTTCCGCGACGTCGCCCGCACGCTCCGCGTGGAGCCGGGCGAGGTGGATCGCTTCACCAAGATGATTCCGGCCGGGCCCGGCATCGCCGTCACGCTGGCGGAAGCTTCCGAGCGGTCCCCCGAGCTGCGGCAGCTCGCGCGCCAGGACGACCGCGTTCGGAAGATCCTCGAGCTGGGCACCCGGATCGAAGGCCTGGCGCGCCACGCCTCCGTACACGCGGCGGGCGTGGTGATCGCCCCGGGCCCGCTCACCGATTACGTGCCCGTGTGCCTCGCGCCGCAGGAGGCGGAGGCGATCATCACCCAGTATGACATGGTCGCGCTCGAGAAGGTCGGGATGCTCAAGATCGACGTCCTCGGGCTCCGCACGCTGACCGTGATCCACGATGCCTGCGCGATGGTTCGCGAACGTCACGGCGTGACCGTCGACATGAACCGACTCGACCTCGCGGACCCGGCGGTCTACGAGCTGCTCGGCTCCGGTCGTACGGCCGGTGTCTTCCAGTTCGAGTCGCCGCTCGCCACCGATTGCCTCCGCAGCATGAAGTGCGATCGCTTCGACGATCTGGTGGCGACGAACGCGCTGCTCCGTCCCGGCCCGCTCGACACCGGCATGCATCTGGTGTTCATCAACCGCAAGCTCGGCCGCGAGCCGGTGCGCTACCCGCACCCCGCGCTCGAAGAGATTCTCAGGCCCACCTACGGCGTCATCACCTATCAGGAGCAGGTGATGCGGATCGCGAACGTGCTCGGGGGCTTCACGCTCGCCGAAGCCGACGTGCTGCGCAAAGCCGTGGGCAAGAAGGACAAGGAGCTGATTCAGCGCGAGCTCGGCCGCTTCGTGGAGCGCGCCGTGGGGCTCGGCCACCCCCGACGCGTCATCGAGGATATCGCCGCGCAGATCGAGACGTTCGGCCGGTACGGGTTCAACAAGTCGCACGCGGTCGCCTACTCGGTTCTCTCCTACCAGACGGCGTGGCTCAAGGCGCACTACCCGGCTGAGTTCATGTCGGCCCTCTTGTCATCGGAGATCGGCGATACCGATACCGTGGTGCGCTACATCAACGAGGCCCGGGAGCTCGGGCTCGAGGTGCTGCCCCCCGACGTGAACGAATCGGGTTTCAAGTTCACGGTGGTCGCCGATCGGCGTCTCCGGTTCGGGCTCGGGGCCATCAAGAACGTCGGAGCGGGGGCGATCGAGTCCATCCTCACGGGCCGCGCGAGCGGTGGCCCCTATGCCTCGCTCGTGGATTTGTGCGACCGCATCGACCTGCGCCTCTGCAACAAGCGCGTGCTCGAGTCGCTGATCGACGCCGGCGCATGCGACTCGCTCACCGGCAATGGGGGCGGCCAACGCGCCCAGCTCGTCGCGGCGCTGGACCACGCCTTTTCCGAAGCCCAAACGCGCCAGGGGGACCGCGAATCCGGTCAGGTCGGGCTGTTCGGTGAGGCGGCCCCGCTCACCGCTCACCGCTCACCGCTTCCCGACGTCCCCCCCTGGAGCGAGCACGATCGGCTGGCGCGCGAGAAGGCCGTGCTCGGCTTCTTCATTTCCGGGCACCCTCTCGCGCGATACCGCCTCGAGGTGGAGCTTTTCGGGACGCGCACCACCGCCACCCTGGGTCACTGGAGCGAACAGAAGGTGCGGGTAGGAGCGGTGGTGACGATGGTCAAGCGTCAGATTTCGAAAAAGACCGGCGCGGAGTACGCGCGGCTGACGCTCGAGGACTTTCACGGCACCGCGGAGGCGCTCGTGTTCCCGGAGGCCTGGGCCAAGTTGAACGAGGTGATCCGCACCGACCGCGCGCTGCTCCTGTCGGGGAGTCACAGCGCGCGCGACCGGGGGGAGGAGCAGGCCCCGTTCATCGTCGAAGCCGCCCAACCGCTCGACGAGCTGAAGGCGAGCGGGGCCATCGGCGTCGCCTTGCGCTGGTCCCCGGATGCACCGGTGGACGCGACGCGCGCCGTCGCCGCCCTGTGCGCCGCGCATCCGGGGCCGGCTCCGGTCCTGCTCGAGTGGAGTGACGAAGACGGCGCCCGTCCGCTCACCCCGGGCGAGGTCGCCCGGCTGCGTAGCCGCTCGCTCCGCGTGGACGCGGCGGACGACCTGCTGGCCGCGTTGCGCGAGCTCGTCGGTCCCGACCGCGTCCACCTCGTGCGAACTTCCTGACCGTGGCGACCCATACTCTCGATTTTGAGCGCCCGCTCCTCGAGCTCGAGCGCCAGATCGAGGAGGTGAAGCGCGTAGCGGGCGAGACGGCCGTGGACATGACCAAGGAGCTCGCGCCGCTCGAGAAGCGCCTCGCCGAGCTGCGCGCCGAGGTCTACAAGAACCTCACGCCCATGCAGCGGGTCCAGGTGGCGCGCCATCCGAAACGGCCCTACACGCTCGACTACCTGAGCACGGTGTTCACGGATTTCGTGGAGCTGCACGGCGACCGTCTGTTCCGCGACGACCCCGCCATCGTGGGCGGCTGGGCGCGGCTGGACGGCATGAGCGTTATGGTCATCGGTCATCAAAAGGGCCGCGACACGAAGGAGAACCTGCGGCGCAATTTCGGGATGGCGCACCCCGAGGGGTACCGCAAGGCGCTCCGGCTGATGCACCTGGCGCAGCAGTTCCGCGCCCCCGTGATCACGCTGGTCGATACCCCGGGCGCCTATCCGGGGCTCGGGGCCGAAGAGCGCGGCCAGGCGGAAGCGATCGCCCGCAACCTGGTCGAGATGGCGACGCTCCGGACGCCGATCATCACGGCGGTGATCGGCGAGGGTGGCTCCGGGGGCGCGCTGGCGGTCGGGCTCGCCGACCGCGTCATGATGCTCGAGAACTCCGTCTATTCGGTGATCTCGCCCGAAGGGTGCGCGGCCATCCTGTGGAAGGACGCGAGCCAGCGGGAGCGGGCCGCCGAGGCGCTCAAGATCACCGCCGACGATCTGCTCGAGCTGGGCGTGATCGACGAGATCATCAGCGAGCCGCCGGGCGGCGCCCACGCCGACCCTGAGGCCGCGGCCGAGGCGCTGGGCGACGCCCTGCGCCGGCACGTGCGGCAGCTCCGCAAGGTCAAAATCGAAAAGCTCCTCAAACGGCGGGAAGAGAAGTACCTTTCGATGGGAGCGCTGAGCGAGAAGTGAGTTGACCGATCTCGTCGAAGTCCGGTTCAAAGGGAACCGTAAAGAATATTTCAGCTGGCCATCCGCGGAGCCCCTCGCCTTACACGATCCGGTGATCGTCGAAGTCGAGCGCGGCCAGGATTTCGGCCGCGTGTCGGCGCTCGGCCCCGTGGCCGCGAAGAAATGCGGCGCGGGGGGGGCGGGGGGGGGCTGCAGCGGATGCAGCCTCGCCGAGGCAGCCGCGAGTCCCCCACCCTCCACGCCGCGGCGCGTGCTGCGACGCGCGAGCTCGACCGATGCGGCGCAGGCCGATCTGCTGCACGCGGAGGAGGACGATGTCCGGCGCCGTGTGATGGAGCAGGTGAAACGCCACGCGCTCCTTATGAAGGTGTCGGACGCCGAGTGGCAGTGGGACCGCCGGAAGCTCACGATCTACTTCACCGCCGAGCAACGCGTCGACTTTCGCGCCCTGGTGCGGGATCTGGCGAGCGCGTTTCACACGCGCATCGAGCTGCGCCAGATCGGCGCGCGGGACGAGGCCAAGCGGCTGGACGGCGTGGGCCGCTGCGGGCGCCAGTTCTGCTGCTCGAGCTGGCTCCCCGAGCTCCGGCCGGTGAGCCTGGCGCTCGCGAAGGACCAACACCTGTCGCTCAATCCGTCGCAGATCTCGGGAGGTTGCGGGCGCCTCTTGTGCTGTCTCCGCTACGAGCACGATTACTACGTGCAGACGCGGAAGCGCTTCCCGAAGGAAGGCAAGACGCTGCGCACGAAGGTCGGCGCCGAGCGCGTGCTCGCGGTGGATATCTTCCGCGAAACGGTGACCTTGCGGACGGACGCAGGCGATACCCGCGTCCTCTCGCTCGAGAAGCTGAAGACCGAGGTCGCGGATGCCTAAGTTCTACCTCACGACCGCCATCGATTACTCGAACGGCGAGCCCCACCTCGGGCACGCGCTCGAGAAGGTCGGCGCGGATTGCATCGCTCGCTACCACCGGTTCAAGGGCGACGACGTCCATTTCGTCATGGGCATGGACGAGCACGGGCAGAAGGTGGCGCAGGCCGCGGAGAAGCAGGGTCTCGCGCCGCAGGCGTGGGTCGACCGCATCGCCGAGCGGTTCGAAGCCACGTGGCGCCGTCTCGACTGCTCGAACGACGATTGGATCCGCACCACCGAGGCACGCCACACCGCCTCCGTGACTGCGTTCATCGGCCGCATTCGAGAGCGCAATCCGGACGACATCTTCATTGGCGAGTACGAAGGCTGGTATTGCGTCGGGTGCGAGGAGTTCAAGCAGCCGTCGCAGATCGTCGATGGCCACTGCATCGAGCACCCGACGCTCACGCTGCAACGGTTGAAGGAGACAAACTACTTCTTCCGTCTGAGCCGCTACGCCAAACGTCTCCACGCGCTCATAACGTCGGGTGAGTTCAAGGTCGAGCCGGAGATTCGGCGCAACGAGATCCTCCGCCTGCTCGAGGACGGTCTCGAAGACGTGTCCGTCTCACGCGCGCGCTTCCCGTGGGGGATTCCGTTTCCGGGCGCGCCCGAGCACACGGTGTACGTCTGGTTCGATGCGCTCATCAACTACATCACCGCCGCCGGCTTCCCGGAGCGCGGGTACGACAAGCTCTGGCCGGCGGACCTGCACGTGATCGGCAAGGGCATCACCCGGCTGCACTGCGCGCTCTGGCCCGCCATGCTGCTCTCGGCCGAGCTCCCCCTGCCGCGCCTCGTATGGGCACACGGGTACGTCCAGTGGGGCGGCGCCAAAGTGTCCAAGTCCACCGGTGGCGCGTTGAGCGTGGACGACGCGATCGACCATCGCGGCGTCGACGCGCTGCGGTATTTCCTGCTGCGTGAGGTCGGGTTCGCGAACGACGGCGACTTCACCTGGGAGCGCCTCGACGCGCGCTACAACGCCGACCTCGCGGATACGTTTGGCAATCTCGTGAAACGCTCCCTCGACATGATCCACCGCTATCGTGGCGGAAGCGTGCCGAGCGCTTCGGGCGCCGCGGACTCGGGTCCACTCGAAGAGGCGGCGTGTGAGCGCGTGGCCGGATACCAGCGGGCGATGGACGGCTATCGACTCGAGGAAGGCGCGGCGCAGTGCATGGAGCTCGCGGCGCGCGCCAATCGCTACATCCAGGAGACCGCGCCGTGGGAGCTCGCGAAGGCGGACAAGGATGGCGAGCTCGACCAGGTGCTCGCCGGCCTGGCCAGGACGGTGGCGCGACTCGCGCTTCTCGCTCAGCCGTTCATCCCGGCGGCCGCTCGGGCTATCTGGGCCCTGTTCCCCGATGCGCCGGCCCTCGAGACGGTCAGGCTGGGGGACGTGGCCGGGCTCGACGTGCGGGGACAGCGCATCGCCAAGCCTCCCATCCTCTTCCCGAAGCCGAAGGCCGCACCCGCCTAAAAAGCCCACAAAGACGGTGATTTTCATCACCATCGCCTGTGTTGACGCTTTCTAAATCGAGCCGTACTTTAGACCTCCACTCGGGAACCGGACCCCACGCCCTGTCCGGATTCTCCAACCGCTGGTCCGCGCGGGACTGGTGCATCAGTGCACCAGGTGAATTGTTTTTCGATGCGAGGTAGCGTGGGGGAAATGACTAAGAAGGCAGAGCGACGCTGGACCGTCATGGTCGTGCCTCACGGCTCGGGATCGTCCCGCGCCGTGGAGGTATCGCAGACGTTCGTGAAGGTCCTGGTCGGGATCGGCAGCGTGCTGGCGCTGGCGTTCCTGGTCTTGGGCGTCGCCGCCGTTTCCCGCGGCGTGAACATCACGCACAGCCGCGCGCTCGAAAACGAGAATCGCATCCTCGCCGACGAGATCCAGCGCATGCGCGAGCGCATGGCCGGGCTGCGCGACACGCTCCACCGCTTCGGGGAGCGGGAGCAGGAGCTGCGCCTCCTCGCCGGCCTCACGCCCACCGATACATCGGTGCAACAGGCAGGCATCGGCGGTCCCGCGGGCACGTGGTCGGAGCGCGACAGCCTGAAGGGGCTCGGCCCCAACGGCCAGCAGGCCCTGGCGGCCCGCCTCGACGTCGACGCGCTCGCCCGCCGGGCGAACATCCTGGTCCGCTCGCTGAACGAGGCGTACGACTCGCTGTCCCGCCAGCGCGACCGGCTCGCCGCCACACCGTCCATCATGCCGACCAAGGGATGGCTCACCAGCGCATTCGCGCGTGAGCGCTACCACCCGATCCTCCACTTGGCCCGCCCGCACGAGGGCATCGACGTCAGCGCCCCCATGGGGGCCGAGATCGAGGCGCCCGCCGCCGGCGTGGTCACGGACGTGAAGTGGGAAGAGGGGTACGGCAACATGATCACGATGGATCACGGGTTCGGGCTGGTGACGCGGTTCGCGCACTGCTCGAAGATCCTCGTGGTGCGCGGGCAGCGTGTGAAGCGCGGACAGAAGATCGCGCTCGTCGGCTCGACCGGTCTCTCCACGGGCCCGCACCTCCACTACGAAGTGTGGGTGAACGGCAAGCCGGTGGACCCGATGAAATACGTGATGCCGGATGCGATCGTGGATTGACGAGTCGCGGGTAGATGCCGGCCGTGCAAGGGGGCGCAGCGTATCGCGCCCCCTGCGTCGTTTAAGGAAGTTTCATGGGGTCGCCGGGCTGGGGTTGCTGTGCGCGATGGGGTGTGGGGGCGCGCGAGCCGGGAGCGAGCGGTCGAGCACGCCGAGCGCGGGCAAGGTGATCACCGCCGAAATGATCGCCGCGTCGGGGGCAAAGACCGCATGGGACGCGGTGCGGAAGACCGTCCCCAACGTGCAACTCCGCGAGCGCGACGGCCAGCCGGCTCGGATCGCGCGGCGCGGACGAGCCAGCATCTACCTCGACGACCAGGTCCGCGTGATCCTCGACAACACGCCCGTCTACGACATCCGGGTACTCGACCAGGTGCCCGCGAGTACCGTGCTCAGCATCGAGGTGTTGAGCGGGCTCGATGCCACCACCCACTACGGAGGCACGTCCACGAGCGGAGTGATCATCATCCGCACCAAGAACGGTTCCGAATGACCACGTTCGGCATTATGGATTGCGATCCGTGCAGTGCGCGAATTTCGGGTTGTTCTCCTCGTCGAACGGGACGGGCATCATGAGGGCGTCCCCGTACAGACCACCCTTGATGAAGATTCCGTTCGGGTACACGGTGTTGACCGGCCTCGCGTATCCCCCTTGTGCTGTTGGCCGAACCAGCCGACGCATGTCGCCCAGGCGATGGCCCGTGCTGAAAAGCCAGAAGGCGCGTTCGTAGAACATCACGTTCACCCGCCCGTCAAAGCTCCCCGGATCCGTCAGGTTCCCGAGCGTCGGTCCCCTGGTGTAGCCTGACTGAATCGGTGCGTACAACGACGGGTTCGTGCGCAGCACATTGAGGTCGGTCAGCCAGGTGGCCGCATCACCCGCCTGGAGCGTGGCCTCCGCCTCGATCAACCGCGCTTCGATGCCGCTCGCAATCGCCACCGAGCTGAACTGACCCCAGATGCCCTCGCGATTCGACGTGATCGGAAACGCACTATCGAACACCGGCCCCCCCGTTGCACGGGGGACGCGGGGATCGTTGGCGCTGACGAAGGGAAGACCCACGTTGGCTTCGGTGTCGGCGACCGTGTATCGCTTGATGCTCGTGTTGAGATTCCAAATCTCGTTCTGCCCGGCATTCGAGGAAAACGAGACATCATAGTGGAAGGAGGTCGAAACCAAAGCCACAGCCGCGGCCGCCGCTGCGAACTGCCCGCGGTTCAGGAGCGCCCGACCCTTGACGACCCACGCGAGCTGTCGGACGCGCGCGCTGACGCTATCGGTGCCGGTGGCGATCGCGACCGCGGAATCCGCGTTGGCGATCGCCAGCCCGAAGAGCGAATCGTAGGGCACCGGATCCCCGTACACGATGGTGGTCCCGACCACCGAGCTGAGCGGAATCCCGTTGCAGTAGTATTCTCCCGCCAGGTTGTCCGCGAACCCGATAAACGCAAACATGAGCCCGATATTGGAAGACGGCGCGGGCGAGTACTGGCGGAGCGCCGTGATCGCGGTCGCTCCCGCGGCGCGCACGCGGTTGAGGTCACGGAACGGGCCGGCGAGGAACGTATTGGTCGGGTCCCAGCGCCGCTGATCCATGTCGTTCCGCTGGACGAACGTGTCGCCCGAGCGATACTCGTCTGCTAAGAGCCCTCCGTAAATGAAGAGGTTGTCCGGGCCGTTTCCTCCGATGCCGGCAGTCACCTGAGCCAGCCGCAGGACGACGCCGTTCTTCAATGCAATAGCGCCCGACGCCGAATTGACGGTCGGGATGATGTCCGGGTTCGTGACGTCCAGAAGCCCGAGCGAGTTGCATCCGTGCAGCGGTAGCAGTGCGGCGAGCCCGATGACGCTCAGGGCGCGCAGGGACCGCGGCCAATGAGAGCGAGCCATGGTGTCGTGCCTCCTCATGCGTGTCCGAGTGTCAGAAGGTGACGTTCAGCCGGAACGTCCAGTACGTGGGCGGCGGCTGAGTCTGGAAATCGTTGACCGATCCGGTCGAAGCCGAATTCGTGATGTAATTGCTCTCCGGGTCCACGCCGCTGTAACTCGTGCTCTTCCAGAGATTGCGGCCGGCCAGCGTGACGCTCGCCTGACTCGCCCGCATCGCACGGGCCCATTGCAACGGAAGCTCATACGTGATGGAGGCCTCGCGCAGGCGGATGAAATCCGCCTTCTCCATGAAGCCGAACTGGGTGGTGGTCCCCGACTCGCGCAACGCGACAACGCGGGCCTGCTCCCACAGCGGCGCCGACGGATCCACGAGGCCGCGACAGTTGTTCCGCGACTGACAGCGGATGCGATCCGTACCATTGAGGAGGTAGTGGCCAGCCTTCAGGTCGAACATCCCGACGATCCGGACCTTTCGGTTGAACAGGTCAATCCCGTTCGTGAACGCCACCTCCCAGCGCGGCTGGCTATACCCGACGAACGTCATACTATCGGCGACGGTAATCTCGTTCGCCGTAATGATCCCATTCCCATCCAGGTCCGAGTACGTGTAGGCGCGCTGCCAATAGCCGTCGATCGGGTAGCCTTGGCGCTCTTCCATGGTGGTCCCAATGATGGGCGGCACGCCGCCCATGTCGGCGATGAAATTGGTGTTGTACGAGCCGGTCACGGTGGCGTCCCAACCGATGGAGGGCTTCGTGATGAGTTGCCCCTCCACGAGGAACTCGACTCCGCGGTTCACGACCGCACCGAGGTTCTCGAACCGCGTGACGTTCCCGGACCCTACGGAGGGAGCCACCGTCCGCGCGATCAGAGCGTCTTTCGTGCGTTTGTTGTAGTAGGTGAAGTCCACGTGCAGGCGGCTGGCGAGCAACGTCGCTTCACCGCCCAGCTCGATCTCGCGTGCCCGCTCCGGCTTCAGGTTTGGGTTGCCGATCGCGCTGTCCACGAGGCTGGCGGCGTCGGCGTTATCGACGTTGGCCGGCTTGGGCGCGTAGAACTTCAACGCGTCCGTCGAGCCCGGGTGGTTCCCCGAGAAGCCGAGGGCACCTCGCACGCGGACGCTATTGATCCACGACCACCGCGGGAAGAACGGCTCGTCCGAGATGACCCAGGAAACGCTTGCCTTCGGGTAATACACGGCTTTGTAATTCGCTCCGAAGGCGCTGTTGTCATCCGCGCGCAACGCCGCGGTGACGAACAGCCGGTCCCGGAACGCGAGTTCCTGCTGCACGAACGCGCCGACGGTTTTCGCCTCGCTCCGCGATGAGCCGGTCGATTGCACGGCACCCGCGCCGACCTGGGTCGCACCGGGGGGCAGGTTGTAGGAGAACGCGCCGTTGCGGTCGAAGATGCTCTTGAAGTACTGGGCCCCGACGGTCGTCTTGGAGACGAGCGTGGGGTTGAGCTGAAATGTCGCCGTCGCATCGGCATTCAACGTGTAGTCGAAGAAAAAGGTCCGGTTGTCCGTCTTGTTGCCGGTGATCGCGACGGAGTCGATCGGCGCGCACTGATCACGGCGGCACAGGTCCTGGTCCACTCGTCCGGTGTAGTCGATCCCGGCGACCGTGCGACCGGTCAGCCAATTGGTAGGCCGCCAGTCTAGCGTTCCGCTCCCGATAAACCGGTTGATGTCCTGGTTCACGGTCTCGGAGAAGAACTGATCCGGCGTGTACAGACGATATCCCAGCCGACCGTTGTTCTTGTTTCCAGGGCCGCCGAATCCGTTCGAGAGAAGCCCGGTGGTGTTGTTGTCGGTCTGGGGCAGGCGTTGCGTACTCGTGATGAACGCGGTCGAGATCCCGGCGTCGAGCCTCGGGGAGAGGCTGGCGTTCACGTTGGCGCGCAGAGAGGAATACTTGCGCGCATTGGGGCGATACTGGTCGTAGGGGACGTCGCTGATCTGGCGCGCGGTGGTGAGCTTGCTGTAGAACGCTGGGGGCATCCGCAGCAGCCCTCGCTCGTCGCTCACTTCCCCCGCAAAGAAATACCGGGCCGTCTCCGCGCCCCCGGAGACCTGCACCCCTACCTGCCCGCGGTACCCCGTCCCGAGCGCCGAGGCGTCTGGATCCTCGAAGACGTTGTATGCCGTGACGCTGTCCTGCCTGCAGAACTGGGGGTCCGTCGGCGCGCGCGCCGTTTGCGTGAGGATACATTGCACGCCGTTGGTCGGGAGGGAGTTGGTCGACCCCGTCGCCCCCGTCCGCCACCCGCGGTAGGCCGTAGGCCAGGTGTTGTAATCCTTGATGATCCCCCCTTCGGTGTAGAAGGACCATTGCGCCGGGCCCGGTCGCCCGCGCTTGGTCTTGATGACGATCACGCCGTTGGCCGCGTCGGTGCCGTAGAGCGTCGAGGCCGAGGGGCCGCGCACCACTTCGAAGGATTCGATTTCCTCGGGATTGATGTCGTTGACCCTGGAGGGAATCGTTCCGCCGATGCCGATACTCGACGACCCGACGGCACTCTCCATGCGGATCCCGTCGATGATGTAGACCGGCTCGTTGGAGAGCGAGAGGGATGTCGTGCCACGAATCCGCACGCGCCCTCCGCCACCCGTGAGGGGGCTCGGGAGCAGCTGCACGCCCGCGACCTTCGCCACCAGCAGGTCATTCATATTGGTGATCGGTCGGGTCGCCACCAGACTGTCCGCGCGAATCGTAGTGATCGCGTTGCCGACCTCCTTCTTGGCCTGGTCTCCCGTGCTGGTCACGACCACTTCTTCGAGTGAATACGGGGCCAGCGTCAGCGCGAGATCAACGACCGTCGTCTCCCCTGCATTGACAGTCACGGTGCGCGACTGCGCGCCGAAGCCGACCGCGTTCGCCCGGACGGTGGCCTGGCCGATCGGAACTCGTGAAACGGTGTAGCGACCGTCGGCGTTGGTCTGTGTGATGAGCGACGTCCCGGCGACGGTGACCCGGGCGCCGCCGAGCGGTTGTCCGGACGCCTGGTCGGTAACCCGGCCCGCGACGGTGCCTTGCTGAGCCCTCACGGCGGCGGGGAGCCAACCGGTGAGCCCAACCAAGACCGCGACGGCCGGCAACGAATGACGGATGGCGAAGCGCAGACGGCTGAGTGACATATGACCCTCCCGGTGTTGCGTCAACGCGACGGATGCGACGCACGCATGGCGTGATACCGCAAGGGGTACCACGCCTGTCCGACGCGATCACGACTTGTCTGGCAAATGACATCTCGCGCGAGCCGCCCCGACGGCAGGACGAGGCGAACACGCACGGCAACAGCCGAAAACGAACTGAGCGCGGGCCGGGAAGACGGTTCCCGGAACGCGCCCAGTTAGTGCTGCAGATACTGCGCCATTCTGAAACAAAGCGAGCGCCAGCGGTGGTGTGGCGCCCGCGCAACGCCTACTTCGAGAAGTCCACCTTCGGTGCCTGCGCCGCCTCGGGCGTTTGGAGCTCGAAGTACTCCCGCGGCCCCTTCCCGATCGCCTTCGCGGTGAGCACCTGCGGGAATCGCCGGATGTACGCGTTGTACCGGTTCACCGCGTCGTTGTAATCCTGCCGCGCGACGGCAATCCGATTTTCCGTCCCCTCGAGCTGGTCCTGCAACGCTCGGAAATTCTCGTTGGACTTGAGCTGCGGATAGTTCTCGGCGATGGCGAGTAAGCGGCCGAGCGGCGCCGTGAGGGCGGCGTTGGCCTGCGCCATCTGTTGCAGGTTCCCGCCCTGCACTGCGCCGGCGAGTTTGGCGCGGGCCTCGGCGACCTCGCCGAAGATGGTCTGCTCCTGTTTGGCGTACCCCTTCACTGTTTCGACCAGATTGGGCACCAGATCGGCGCGCCGCTGCAGCTGGACCTTGATCTGCGATCCGGCGGCGTTCACCTGCTCGTCATACGTCTGAATCGTGTTGTACCCGCAGCCGGTGACGAGCATCAGACCGGCGATCACGGCAAAGAGCCTCGAAGCGCGCACGGAGATCCTCTCTCTATGTAAGACTGTTCACATATTCGACAGTGCGAGCGAGCGCCGCCAGGTATGCTGGCGCGAGGCGCTCGCCGTTGCCCGATCGACGCACCAGCGGCTCGAGCTCAGCGGCCGGAAAGCCGACAAGCGCCGCGGCCTCCTTGACCACCGCCTCCGCCGGGCCCGGCACGGGCCGACCGGCGAGGCGCAGCACGGTGCGGAGCATCGTGAAAAACCCGCCGGAGCTTCCTACGATCGCGCGGGACAGCTGTTTCGGCTGGTCGCGCAGGCCGGCATACGCCTGGCGCAGCCGCACGAGCTTTTCCATCAGCTCGCGCTCGAGCTGCCGGCGCACGTCCGCGCGCTCGATCCTGATCTCGGACCAGGGGTCGCGACCCGCGAGCAAGCGGTGGTGCTGGCGGATGTCCTCGTACTCGATCGCAAACACGTCGCCGGACGCCCGCCATTCGCGCTCGGTGAAGATCAGCGGGGCCGGGTGCCCGGCACGACGCCACTCCCGCAACACGGGCGCAAGGGCCGCGAACAAGGCATCGTCCGCGGCGTCACAGATAAGCAGGGTATTCACGTCCGAGCGCTCGGGAACGTGGGTCCCGCGGGCCACGGACCCGTACAAGATGAGCGAGATCAGCCGCGGGCCGAGAGCGCGCGCGACCGCATCGCCAAAGGTGTCGATCGTCAGCTTGGCCATGGACTAGAAGCGCCCTCCCGCGCCACCACCCGAGAACCCTCCACCCCCGCCGAAGCCCCCGAACCCCCCTCCCCCGCCACCACTCCATCCTCCCCCAAACCCACCACCGCCCCAACCGCCACTGCGGCCTCACCCAAGACCACCCAGGTAGAACGGTAGCAGGAGAATCCTGCCGCGGCTCAGCATGATCAGGAGGATCACGGCGGCGATGATCCATCCGACCGGTATGGGGAGGCCCGGCGCGGGCTCGGGCGCCGA
>Ga0247667_1000021_pt1 | contig 137640 bp, 109 predicted proteins | sample CNK08_metaG_FD_183027 | JGI IMG/M metagenome (GOLD analysis project Ga0247667, IMG submission 183027) | Soil microbial communities from Purdue University Martell Research Forest, Indiana, United States - CNK08 | ecosystem: Environmental > Terrestrial > Soil > Temperate forest > Bulk soil... | reverse complement strand
AACGGAACCGCTGACATTGCGCGCGTTGGTGTGCTCCGCGAGCCACGTCTTGCTGAAATCAAGGTCGGGAAGCCGTTTGCGGCAGATGATGCCTTTGCGGTCACAACAGATAATATGACGAGCGCCGGCGGCCTGGAGCATTTTGGTGACGGCGACGCCCGCGGCACCCGCGCCAACGATGAGGATTTTGATCTCGCTCATCTTCTTCTTGATCACCTTCAGCGCGTTCAGCGCGGCGGCGAGAACAACCACGGCGGTACCGTGCTGGTCGTCGTGGAACACGGGGATATCGAGTTCTTCCTTGAGGCGGTCCTCGATCTCGAAACAGCGCGGCGCGCTGATGTCTTCGAGGTTGATCCCGCCGAACCCAGTGGAAATCCATTTCACGGCGCTGATGATTTCCTCCGTGTCCTGCGTTTGAAGACAGATCGGATAGGCATCGATATCGCCGAATTCCTTGAAGAGCATCGCCTTGCCCTCCATGACGGGCATGGCGCCTTCCGGCCCGATGTTGCCGAGGCCGAGGACGGCGGAACCATCGCTGACGACGGCGACGGAATTATGTTTAATCGTGAGTGTGCTGGCTTTGCGTTTATCTTCGGCGATGGCCAGGCACACGCGCGCAACGCCGGGCGTGTAGGCCATCGAGAGCGCGTCACGCGTGGTCAGCGGGATTTTGTTCTGGATGCGGATCTTGCCGCCAAGATGCATCAGGAACACGCGGTCGGAGACGTTGATGACCGTGATGCCCTTGATGCGTTTGACCGCCTCGATGATGGCCTGGGCGTGTTCGTCATCGCGGGCGTTGACCGTGAGATCGCGCACCTTGAATTTGCGGTCCGCGCGCACCACGTCCACTGCGCCGGGATCGCCTTGCAGCCGCGCGATCACGTGCAAGAGCTTCGCGAACATCCCCAGGTTATTCACGATGCGCAGGCGCATCGTAAAACTGTAGCTGACACTCGTAGCAATCCGGGCCATGGGTCCCTGTCCTTTCACCGCAACCTACTTTTACCTTCGATGACGAAAATGCTGCCAGCCAAGCCAGCCAACGGCGACGAACGGCAGCGCCAGCGCCAGCACTACGAAAAAATATCCCGCCGCGCCTTCGCCGACCCGCCGCTCCACGAAAATGAAGCCGATGACGAGGGGCAAGACGCCATACACCATATAGCGTAGCAACAAGCCCCATTGGAAAAGTTTCATCTTCGCAGCGAATATAGGGAGGCGGTGCGGCGTTTGCCAGAGAAACCGCGAGAGAGATACTTGGGAGACGGCCGGAAGAGTGACTACGGCAGGCGTAGCGTGATTTCGCGTCCGTTGAGGTCGAGTTTCACGCGGCGGTTTTCAATCGTGACCACGCGGGCGCCCTCGATGTCGTCGCCTTCACGAACGGTCTGGTTGTTGATCATCGCCTCGCTGCCATCTTTCGCGTAGGTGATTCCCTGAAGAACAAGCTTCGGCAGATCAGCAGGCCCGCTCTTGGAGGCCACCACTTGCTCAGCCTTGATCCGCTCCATGAGCTTGTTGACGATTTGGTCCTCAGCAGTCTTCGTGTCGGTCGTCGTTGCGAGCGCGGACGGCGGAGTCATCTCAGCTCTTGGTGATACTTCCGGCATGGGCGCGGGCTCTGTCGCCGGCTTGATCGCGCGCAGGGTCGGTTTCCTTTCCACCACGGGAGCATCCGAATTCGAAGCGAAACCATCCTGTACATTTTGTACGTGTTCGGCAATGCGGGACCCCAGTACAATGACAGTCACAAGGATCACGCCAGAGACCAGGATCGTAACCAGAAAATTGCCTTTCGCGCCGCTCGACTCAACTTTACTCTCGATGCGATAACTCGCGGGGACAGGGGACAGCGCAGCCGCGGTGGACGCCGCGTCGCGGGTTCGCTTCAGGGCTTCGTTGATCAAGCTCACGCCGCTACTCCTTGAAGTTCATCGATCGCCAGGTCCACGAGTTTCCGGGTCATCAAGCCAGTCTGCATCACAAAGCCCGCCAGCAGGGTCTTGTCACAGACGGCATTGATCAGCCGCGGGATGCCTTCCGAATACTTGAAGACCAATCGGGCTGCGCCTTCATCGAAACGCGGTGTGCCGTTGGCGCCGGCGAGTGTGAGGCGATGATTGATGTAACTGGCTGTCTCCGTCGCGTCGAGCGGTCGGAGGTGATAGCGCACGGTGATGCGCTGGCGGAGTTGCCGCAGTTTTGGCTGCTGCAATTTCTCGCGAAGCTCGGGTTGCCCCATCAGGACGATTTGCATCAGCTTTTGGCGATCGGTCTCGAGGTTGGAGAGGAGCCGGACCTGTTCGAGTAATTCATCCGTCAGATTCTGTGCTTCGTCGATGATCAGGACCACATCGTGGCCCTGGTTGACCTCGACGAGCACAAAGTCATTGATTGCCTGCAGATAAGCCACGCGGTCGATCCCCCGCGCCTTGAGGCCGAACTCCATTGCGACGGTCTTGATCAACTGATGACTGCTCAGGCACGGATTGAGGATGAGCGCGGTTTTGTAGGTCGGGCCGAGTTCTTCGAGCAGCTTCCGGCAAATCGTTGTCTTGCCCGCGCCGACTTCGCCGGTCAGCTCGATGAAGCCTTTCCGCTCGCGAATGCCGAACAGGAGGTGGTTGAACGCCTCCTGGTGCTTCGCGCTGAAGAAAAGAAAACGCGGGTCCGGAGTGATATTAAACGGCGCTTCCCGCAGATTGTAGTACTCCAAATACACAGTCGTCGGCCTCCATTTCGCTGCTCGTTCTCATTAACAACAAGCATTCCCTATGCCGCCACGACATGCCTAACAACTTGCAGCCACGCGTCTTTTGTGTTGCGATAACACCGCGGCGTGCCTAAGTTGAAGGGGAATCAACGAAGGAGGTTGAACAGTCATGAAACGAGCGCTTCCAGTTCTTCTCGTCTTCCTATCCGGCTGCCTCGTGCAATCTTTCCATCCGTTCTACACAGACAAATCCAAAGTCGCGCTACCCGGGCTAAACGGAGAGTGGGATGCGGTCACGATCTGGGGTGACAAGGCGGCCACTAATCTCCCACCTTGGCGCATCTCAGGCAACGAGCTTGTGGCCTACGATTCCGCGACCCCGTCCTCCAAGATCCGGGTAACTTTCTTCAAGGTCGGAGAACGCCTGTTCTGCGACTCGGCCGCCGATGATGTGGGCGATGGCCCAAAATTGCCTTCGTACCTGGCGCAGCACCTGCGCGGCGTCCATGTGATCACCAAAATCGAGACAAACGAAGATACACTTGCGTTCCTGCCCCTTGATTATGACTGGCTTACCGTTTGCCTCGGCGAGGGAAAGGCATTGCTGCCGTACTTGACCCGGGCCGAGGAAAAGAACTGGATGCTCTTCACCGCAACGCCGGCGGATTGGGAGAATTTCCTCACTACTTACGGAAGCGACGCCAAAGCGTTTCCCATCAATCATCTTTATCTTCTCAAACGCCATGTGTCCGCTCCCGGCAAAGAACCGTCGAGTCACTAACTAATCGAAATGACACCATGAAAGATCCACGTCACGAAAAACTTGCCCGCTTGCTGACGGAATACTCCGTCGCGTTGAAACCCGGCGACGTCGTCGCCATCCAGGGCGATGCGTCCACTGCCCCGCTCATGCGCGAATGCTACCGGGCAGCACTGCGCCGTGGCGCGTTTGTGACGACCGATGTGCGCATTGACGGCATGGCCGAGATCTTCTACGCCGAAGCGAACCGGGATCAGCTCAAGTGGGTGTCGCCCTTCGCGAAGTTCAAGTTTCAGAAGATCGACGCCCTCATCAGCTTCTGGGCCGAGGAGAACACGAAGGCGCTCACCAATGTTGACCCGAAGTTGCTAGCGGCGGCGTCTTCCGCGCGCAAACCGATCAATAAGATATACATGGACCGCAGCGCGAGCGGCGCGTTGCGCTGGGTCGGCACGCAGTGGCCGTGCAACGCCAGCGCGCAGGACGCGGAGATGTCGTTGACGGAATACGAGGAGTTCGTGTTCGGCGCGGGTCATCTCGACGACCGCGATCCGATCGCCGCATGGAAGCGCATCTCGAAGGACCAGCAAGCCCTCACCAATTTTCTCAACAAATCGCATGAGGTCCGCATCGTCGCGGAAGACACGGACATCCGTTACTCCTGCAAAGGCCGCAAGTGGATCAACTGTGACGGTCACTACAATTTCCCCGACGGCGAGGTCTTTACCGGGCCGGTCGAGAACAGCGTCGAAGGCCACGTGAAGTTCAGTTTCCCGGCGGTCCACGGTGGACGCGAAGTGCACGGCGCGCGACTGACCTTTGAGCGCGGCAAGGTCGTGAAAGCCGAGGCCGAAAAAGGGCAGGATTTCTTGCGAGCGATGATCAATATGGACAGCGGCTCATGTTACCTCGGCGAGGGCGCCATCGGGACGAATTACAACGTGACGCGCTACACCAAGAACACATTATTCGACGAAAAGATCGGCGGCACGATCCACCTCGCACTCGGCGCGGGTTACACCGAGACCGGCAACAAGAACCGCAGCGGCCTGCACTGGGACATGGTCTGTGACCTCCGAAAAGGCGGCGAGCTCTACGTCGATGGTGAATTGATTCAGAAGAACGGCCGGTTTCTCAACAAGAAGTTCCCGCAGCCGTAACGTCCAGAGTTCAGGCACGCGGGACCAACCAGCCTGAACCGTGAAGCGGAACTGAGAGCGCTATCCCGCGTCGCCTGCACCGATTTGTTAGCTATCAAGCTGTTGTGAAATGAAATCCCATCTATCATGATATGATGCGACATTCCAAAAGTAGGCATAACGCTTCGATCCGACGCCAACGGCGCGCACCGCACTGTCTCGGCGCACCTGACCGTTTTTTCCGACACCGCTGAGCCATCGTGCGTGAAACTCACTAACATTGCGCGCCATATCTGACGCCGGAATGATGAAATACTCAAAAGCCCCGCTGGAACTGGGCAATGGAATACCTCCGAGAATCCAAAAAAAGTGTGGGCCAAAATCTCGCTCGGCCTTGCGGCCGACGCTGCACGTCATAGAGCCGGGAACGAATGTCTTGACCTGGATGTGGACGAATTTTGTCCCCGCGCGATTGCTACACAAGACGTCGGTATTTGGCGTGTTCCCCATCGTAACCACGGCAGCATAGCCACGACGACAAAGCTCTCCGGCAACGAAGAACTGACTGGCGTTCCCTCGGTGCGACTTATCGTGCTCGGCGCTCATGATGGTGAACATGCTAGCGTGTGGTCTGCGCTGCAACAAGGTCAAACGTCCGAACGTGTCACCCTGAGTCCCGTTCTCGGGATCCCGCCCGTGCGGGACTTGTCGAAGGGTCTCTGTCGTTCCGTTCCGAGAAAAAGGCAGAGATTCCTCGACAAGCTCGGAATGACCGGAGAAAACATTCTTTGTGAATGTTGAGATTCTCTACTCCGCCGCCCATGCGCAATTTCCAGATTCGGAACCGCTCGGTGGTGGGAAAGCGGTTGCGGATTATTTGATTCGTGAGTGGCACAAACTGAGTTCGTTTCCGCTTGCGGTGCTGAGTCCGAAGTCGGTGGGCCTCGGTCACCGGGAAGCAGCGCGCCCGGCGGTCGCGCCCTACCGTCTCGCGGAGATGAGCGAATTCCAATATGCGCGGTTCTGTCGGGAGTTCGAGCGGGCGACGACGAGCGAGATCCTAAAGCGTGACCCGCAGCAATGCGTGGTCCTTTGCAATGACATTAGCGAAGGGCCGGACTTCACGGTGCTGGGCGAGCACGGGTATCGCCTCGTGACGATCTTTCATGTGGATGTGGTTGAATACTTCACGCGGTTCTATTTGCGGGGGTTGATCCGACCGGAAACGGCGGCGCGGTTTCGTTGGTTTGGCGTTATGCCGGACGTGTTGAAGTTGGTGTTTGAGAAGCAGTATCAGTGCGTGCGGTACAGCGCACGGATCGTCGTGCCCTCGGCGCCGATGCGAGATGTGATCTTGCGGTGTTACCCGTGGTGCGCGCCGGAGAAGATTGCGGTGTTGCCATGGGGGAATATTGCGGCGCAGGATTCGGCGCGCCCGGCGGTCGCGCCCTACCAACTCGATGTTTCGGACGACGAGATCGTCATCATCACGCTCAGTCGATTGTCACCGGAGAAAGGAATCGAGCGTTTGCTGGCCGCCCTGCCCTATCTCGGTTCCACGGACAAGAAGGCGCGGGTGTTCATCTGTGGCGGGCCGGCATACATGAAAGGGCGCGCGTATGAACAGAAGCTGCGACGGCTCGCGGCGCGGGTCACGACCGCGCGCGTGGAGTTTACCGGGCACGTGACCGGTGCGCAGAAGGCGGCGCTGCTACAACGCGCGGACATCTTTGTTTCACCTTCCAAGCATGAAAGTTACGGGCTGACAATTGCGGAGGCGTTGGGAGCGGAATGTCGGGTGATCTCGCACCACCATTACGGCGCCGAGGGAGAAGTCGTGGATTGCGCCAATTCCAGAGCGTTGGCAAATGCTCTTGGCAAGTTGATCACGCAGGGGCGGACGGCGAAGACCGGCGCGGCCGTGCGCGAATCCTCATCGGCAGCTGAGAAATTGGCGGCGCTGCTGACCGCTATTGCGGAACTTCCGGCGGCACAATCGCCTTCGTGACGGCCTCTAGCACCGCCTTCACCTTTTCCGGCGGTGCGTCCTTGCCAGGTTCGATGTGTCCCCAACGCAGTTTGGGCAATGAGCGCGACAGCGTGCTCTTGCCCGAAGCCCAAAGCTCGACCCACGCCCGCGCCTGCTTGGCATTCTCGGTTGTGGCGATATCCACCCAGCGCGCCCCCATCATCGTGGCCGCCATATCGTCGAGGTCGAAATAGTTATTGGGGTCCTGGCGATCAACTTCTTCTTTGATGATTGCCGCCGAGCGACCGACGTCAAAGTAACCTTCGAACGCGCCGCCACCGATAAAGTGCATGGCTTTGTCGTTCTGTCCTTGGAATTCCGGCGTGCCGCCGTTGCGGCACCACAACCATAGTCCGCCAAACATCGCTCGGACCTGATCATCCAATCGTGTCTTGGCGTTGGCATTAACATTGGTAATGACCATCTGGCAGAGATCCTGAAAGATGTGATCGAAATCCACGCTTTTTGTCTGCAATTTTGTGGCAAGCGCGGCGAATTTGGTGTCTTCCGTGATGATCGGCTTGGGGGTGGAATTCGTTTGCGCGCTGGCCGTGAATGCGGTGAGGCAGACGAATGCCAAACTCCAAAAACTAGGGGCGTGCTTTCGAAATATCATTGTAGGTCAACCTATCAAACGAACCCAGTATCAGCAATGGCGCTGGCAATAGGTGTTAAGACCGTCTTCGGCGATTCAGCTTGCAATTTGGACGTCAAAAATGTATTAATTACTCCTAGTAAAGCGGTTTTCTGCGGCCTGAACCTCACGACGGGATATTGATGAAGATCTTAAAGTGTCGCGCCCTAATCTGGTTCGGTGTCGCCTTACAACTCACCTGCCTGTTGGCTTCGGCAAATACCAGCGTTCACACCAGCTGGCTGTGGCATCTGCATCAGCCAATCTACTGGCCCGACCAGTCACCCGGCGACCACTCAACCGACCATTACCAAAACGCCTATGACACCTTGCAGTTTGGCAATGGACACCCCAGCGACACCGACTTGACGGGCGTATTCAGTCTTTCAGATCGGCTCCATGCGTATCAGGAACAGCCCGGTGTCACGATTGGCGATATCAGCAATCTCGGGAAAGCGGGAGTTCAGGTGAATTACTCGGGCGCGTTGATGGAAAACGTGCAGAGCCTGGCGGCGCACAACATGTGGTACGCGTCGAACTGGAACTCGTACAACTCGACCGCGCGTACCTCGACGACCACGGGGGGCAAGACCCGCTTGGATCTGACCAACTTCACCTACCACCATTGCATCGCGCCGTTCGTGAGCGACGAAACGCTGGAGATGGATATCCGAATCCATCAACGCCATCAGCAGATTATCTGGAACTCGCCCAACAGTCAGGTTTCACGGGGATTCTTCCCCGCGGAAACATGCTTCAGCGAACGCATCATTCCGGTGCTGAACAAGCTGGGCATCGCCTGGAGCGTGGTTGCCAACAGCCATCTCTCGCGTTCCTGCGCCGATTTTCCATACGTGGCCGGTTCCGGCGGCGAGAATTGCGATGTTCCCAACAAAGCGGACCAACTGAACCCGGCCGCGGGCGGTAGTAACTACCAACGCCTCTCGATTGACCGCGGCGTCTCGCCGGCGGCGGCGATGCCGTTTGCGTACCAGGTGCATTATGCGCGCTACGTAGACCCCAACACCGGCGCGGCCTCGACCATCATGGTCATCCCGGCCGACCAGGCGCTCAGCTGGAAGGACAGTTACAGCACGTGGGACGTGGGTCTTATCAGCCCCATTGCGGCCCGCAACAATCCCAGCCAACCCTGCTTCTTCCTCTTCTCTCATGACGGCGACAACGCCTGGAGCGGCGGCTACTCGTATTACAATGAGTGGGTTCCCCAATACGCCAATCAGGCAGCAGCGGATGGGTACGAGCCCACCACGGTCGAACAATTCCTCTCGGAGTTCCCACCAAGCGCGACCGACGTTGTTCACGTTGAGGATGGCGGGTGGGAGTTTGCCGACAGTGATTTTGGTTCACCGATCATGATCAACTGGCACTGGCCGCCCAGTTATACGGCGAACAGCATCAACGTCGTTGACCCCAGCATTGGTGTCAGCGACAAGGCGGATGTCTGGCGCGTCCACACCGCAACTGAAAACCGCGTGAAGACGGCGCAACAGATCCAGAACGCGCTCACGGGTTACACCAATCGTATCGATCAAATTCGCGATCCGGGTAGTTTCGGCCAGACGCCCGCAGCCGTGGAACTTGGCTGGCACTACTATCTCGGCGGGCTCGATAGCGGGTTCGTGTACTACGGCTGCCACGCGGACGAATGCTGGCGACCGGTGATCGCCCAGTCGAACGCCTGCCGAAACGTCGATTCCATCCTTGCGGCGAACCCGGCACTGGACACAACGCCGCCGACAGTTTTCATCCCCCAGCGGCATCCTTGGAACCCCGGCACGGTCAATTTTGGGGTCCAGTATTCCTACAAGCAATTTACTCCGACCAACACGGATTTTTGGGTCTGGACGTACGCCTATGACGTCTCGGGAATCACCAATGTGACGCTGCTCTACCGCTCGAATGGCAGCAACAGTCCGCCAGTGCAGGACGAGTTCAAGACGTACGCGGGCGGTGCGGACACAGCCGCGTGGGTCCCGCTTCCCATGACGATGCGTTCGGTGGCGCCGCAGAATACCCTTTTGCCGCCGAAATACATCGCCGACTACTATTACGCCAAGGTCACCGGGTTGGCCGACACGTACGTCGATTACTACGTGAGTGCGACGGACAGCCAGGGGAACTCGTACAACTCGCCGATTCAACACGTCTACGTTTCCCCGACGCCAACGAATAGTGCGGGCGGCGGTGGCGGAGGCGGATCCGGCTGTATCGGCCGTTTCTGCGTTTCGCCGACAACTCCCGTGGCGGGCAGCCCGGTCACGATCACCTACAGTGCCGTTGGCGGGCCGATTGCCAGCGCGAGCCAGGTTTACATCCATCTCGGCTGGAACAACTGGGCCACAGTGGTCTCGCCGGATGCGGCTTTGACATTTAATGCTGCCTCCAACAATTGGGTTTACACCACGACCGTTCCGAGCACCGCGACCCAACTCGATTGCGATGCCAATAATGGGGCCGGTACCTGGGACAACAACGGTGGCCAGGATTATAAGTTCACGGTCACGAGCGGTCCGCCACCACCGCCTCCTCCCACGCCAACGAATGTTACGGCGACCGCTGTCAGTTCGTCTGAAATCGATCTCACCTGGCCAGCGACCTCCAACACCGTCGGTTATGTGGTGTACCGGAGCGGCACGCAGATCGGAACAACAGTCATCACCGCGTTCAACGATCTCGGACTGTCGGCAAACACGCTGTACTGCTACACCGTCGCGTCCTCGAATTCAGCGGGCCTCTCGGCGCAAAGTTTTCCCGTGTGCGCAACAACCTCCACCAATTCGCTGCCCAACCCGCCGCCTACCCCAATCAACGTAACGACCACTGCCCTGGCCACGAACCAGATCAGCGTGGCTTGGTCCTCATCGGCGGGTGCTACGTCCTACATCGTTGCCCGGGGAGGCAATCCAATTGCGACTGTTTCGGGAACCTCCTACGTGAGCAGCGGTCTGGCGCCGAACACAACCTACTGCTACACGATCGCCGCGACCAACAGCGCGGGTGGATCAACTTTTTCATCTTCCAGTTGCGCGACGACGTTGGCCGGGCCCCTACCGGCCTTTGTCCTGAACGGTAGCGCGAGCAATTATCCTGGATACTTGCTGACTGCGCCGGGTATGACCCTCTATGCCGCCATCCGTGGCACGGTTTTGTATGTCGCGACGTGGTCACCGGGGAATTCTTCCGGCAGCAACAGCAACAACGATCATTTCGTTTTGGTATCCGATCAAATCCTGGGTTCACCCACGACTGCCGCGCAGTGGGCGAAAGCGGGACTCATTGCCATTCCATCAACCAAGGTCATGCTGGCCGGGGAAAGCCAGGGCACTTTCGTCGGTTGGCAAACGATCACCGGGTCATCCGTGTCCATATCGAACCAAGCGGTCAAAGCGTCGACAAGCGCCGGCCAAATGCAGGGGACGATCGATCTAGTCCAGGCGTTCGGCTCGATGCCGTCGACGCTCTACTTGTGCGCGGCCGCCTATACCACGACCAACGGCGGCGCGCTCGCGGCGCAAGCCCCATCCGGTAATGGAAACGGCAATATCGAATCCAACGAATTCCTGGCCGTTCCCGTCGCTTCCATTCGCGACAGCACCGGCGACGGCGTCCTGGATAATCTCGACCCGAACATTGGATTTCGCGTCCAGAACGCTCAACCATCCGGCGGCGGGCTCACGATCGCGTGGGTGGCCGTCCCCGGGAAATCGTATCAAGTGATGTACAGCGACTCGCCCTCTGGTACGTGGAGTAATTTGCCAAATGCACAGGTCACCACCGCCAGCGGCCAGACGTCGCTGTCCTTCACGGACACGTCGGCAACGAACGGGATTCAGCGCTTTTATAAGATCCACGCCAGCTATTAATCCGAGCATGAATCGAAAGAAAATCACAATCGTGCTTCTCTTTGGCCTGATGTGGACGGCCCACACCCGCGCGGAGGTCATTCTCCAGTACTTCAACACCAGCTGGAACGAGATCGCCACGCGCATGCCGGAACTGGCGGAGGCTGGGTACACAGCGCTGTGGCTGCCGCCACCCTTCCAAGCGGGCAGCCAGAACTCTGTCGGCTATGACATCTTCGACCGATTCAATTATGGCAGCGGAAACGTTGTCACTCGCTACGGCACGTCAGATGATGTGCTCAATCTGGTGCTCACAGCGCACCGTTTCGGCATCCGCGTCTATTTCGACAACGTCATGGCCCACAATGGGGGGCCGCTTCCTGACACTCCGGTCAGTACGCTGTCCACCACGCAACCCTACTTCGTGCCGGAAGACTTCCATCTGATCCAGCAAACCAATGGCACCTATGCTACGCCGCCAAATTCCATCGATTACAATGGCAACGAGTGGCAGGTATTGAATCGCAGTGATTTTGGACTCGATATCGCCCAGGAAGACCCGAATACCAGCTTTGGCCCCCAGGAAGGCGACACGTATCCCAAGTTTCACGGCATCCGCCAGCCTACCCATCCGGAATTCTATCCCGATACGAACATCACCGCCGCCGTCAATGGCATCGGCCAGCCCGTCCATCCGTTCACCGGCGCGGGGCAGCCCGTCTCCGAAGATGTTAATGCGATGCTCATCCGCGCCGCGCGGTGGTTCCTGGACCAATCCAAATGTGACGGGTTTCGCCTCGATGATGTGAAAGGCGTGCCGAGTTATTTCTTTGGCGAACAATACGCCACCAACAAGGACGTTCTGAATAACGGTTACTGCGGCGGCATCCAGGAACAATTCAATATCACGCATGGCTACAGCGATTGGAGCAACCACCGGGACTCGTTGTTTAACACAGAGACGCCGCGCGACGACGCTATGATTTTCGGCGAAGACCTTGGCCAGCCAAATCCCTGCACGTTTACGTGTCAGCAGGGATATGTCGATGCCGGGATGCGCGTTGACGACAACGAATTTTACAGCCAGATGTTCCAGTCCGTCTGCGGCGGGTGCAACGGACTCTGGGGTCTCGACCAGCCCGGTGCGTACTCGTTCGGCGGCGTGGGCACCAGCCTCATTCACGTCGGGACACACGACTACAATGATATCTCCCTTTTCGACCGTACCTCGGCGCACGCGACGTTGCTGACCCGCGCTGGCCTGCCGAGTGTTTACACGGACGGCTATAACGAAGAACAGACCATTCAGTCGAATGGGAAGTACTTCCCGGCGATTGGCAACAACGCGTTCCTTGGGCAATTCGGTGATAAACATCTGCCCAATCTGCTGTACATCAATCAACTGTTTGCTCGTGGCGACCAGATAGGCAAATGGAGCGACCAAACGTACTGTGCCTACGAGCGCCGCGATAAACGCGAGAATACCGGCATGTCCGACGCGGACGGCACCGTACTGCTTTTCATGATGGCCCAGAACGGGTCGGGCGGCGCCTCGCGCAGTTACACGACGACGTTCCCCGTGGGCGCGCGGCTTGTAAACTATTCGACTTTCAACAATGCCCAAGGATTTGGGGCCACCGTCGCAACCAACGGCATCTTGCGCGACGACAGCAACAACCTGATTATCGCTCCCGCCGGCGGTTACTGGGCGTTCTCGTGGCGCAACCCCGAAATGCCGGCGGTGTGGGATGACGGGATGTTCGGCCAGGTGACGCCGATCACCATCCTGCAGAACGGGCAACAGGTTGGCACGGTGAGTTACCCGCGCAAGGACGGCCGAAACGGCGATCCGAACTTCAACCCGTACGGTATCCCCAACCAACCCACCAACGATTACCAGTACACGATGACCGTGCCGCTCGTTACCAACCCGTCGAACCTCACGTTCATCGCACACACGGACGGTTCCTGCGCGAACATCCTGATGAAACTCGATGGCGGCATCGACATCAATTCGCAAATGGGCCTCGGCCCGCAAACCGGTGGGAAGCGGGACAACGCGCCAGCCGTGGCTACCGACGTGTTTCTCGGTTATGAACAGATGGGTTTTGTGCAGCGTGTCGCCGAGAAGTTCGCCGCCCGCGACATATCACGCAACATTATTGGTTCGCCCGGTTGCGAAACGTATCAGGCAACGATTGGCACCAACGGATTCATCGTCAATAACGGGAGCGGCCCGAATACCTCCGTGGGCACGGTCACCTGGGTCTACCATGATCCCGCGGCCAACAATCAATTAGGGTCACCGACGCTCCAGTTTTTCCCTGCCCCACAGAGCGCCGCCAACCAACCGATTACCGTTTGGGTGAAGATCGGCTACACCAACCAACCGCAGCATGCGGTTCTCTATTACACGATAAGCTCCACGACCAATGGAATGCCCTATCCCGAGGGCAGCGCCGGCGTTGGCAAGGGTACAACACAGGTCGCGACGCTGGCCTTTGATAGCAACGGGCCCGCCGATGGCGCGGGCACCCCGGTGTGGTGGAAGACCACGTTGCCGGCGATGCCATCGGGCACGGTAATTCGATACAAGGTCGGTGTGTATCGCACGGATGCGGGCCCTTGGTTCCCCTTCAGCGCGTCAGATATCACGCTGAAGAAGCGGATGGAATCGATCTATCAGATCACGAATTTCAATGCGCAAACCGTCTTCTTCTATCCGCACGATGACTATGGTGTCACACAAACGGGGCTTGATCAGGGTTTCCACGTCCTGCGCACCAAGACATTCCTGCAGCGGACCGGGCGAGCGTCGATCTACAACCTCAACGTCCAGACATTCTACTACGACACGGCGACACCCCAGGGTGAAATCCTGTTCCCCGGCAGCAACGAAACGATCACCAGTTCCAACTACACGGTTGTTGTGCGCGGGGACCGCACGGTCACGGAAACCTGGTATCGTATTACCGACAGCAACGGCACCGGGGTGTGGGCGCAGGCGACCCAGATCTCACCGTCGACCCCGGGCCTCAATACGATCTATCCGCTGGAATGGCGATTCAACTATATCAATATCCCCATCAACGGCACCGCCTTGATTCAGGTTCGACTGCGAAAACTTACCTCGTCGACCGATATGAGCCTGACCAATGACATAACCGGTCACTTCACAACGCTTTCGCGCACCGTGCCCGTCAGTCAGGTCATCGACAGCGTGGGTGATGGGATCCCCGATTCATGGCGCGCCCAGTACTTCTCCAACCAACCAACGAACAACGTCAACGGCACAACCACCAACAACCAGTCGTGCGCCTCCTGTGACCCCGATGGGGACGGCTTCACCAATCTCCAGGAGTTCCTGGCGGGTACCGACCCGACGAATAGCACCTCGGCCCTACAGGTTATCGGCATTACGCGACAACCGAACGGTGATAACGTCATCATCTGGACCAGCGCACCAAGCAAGAACTATCAGGTCTATACCACGACGGATCCAGCCGGTGCCTACGCACCCTTGGGCAGCACTGTGCCATCGGCAGGCGCAACCACGAGCTACACGGACCCCGGAGTTACCGACACAACGAAATATTACAAGGTCAAGGTGGTCCCGTGATCGCTGGCAAGATTGAATCAATTTCGCATCTTGATGTTGGTAAGTGAATCTGGTAACGTAAACGAGTTAGGAGCAAAAGCGCAACAAGTGGACGATCTGCTGGAGCGTTATCCGAAGACGGTGACCCTGAAGGGCAACCTGCAGGCAACCCTGCGTCCGCTGGTGGCTGCGGATGAGAAAGTCTTCCACGAGTTCTTCTGCGCCGTTCCCGAGACCGAGCGGCTTCTTTTCAAGCACCGCGTCACGGAGCCCGAGGTCATTCGAGATTGGTGTCAGCGCATCGACTACGGCAAGATCCTGCCGCTGCTTGCCATCGCGGACGACAAAGTGGTTGCGGACGCCTCTCTCCATCAGCAGCTAGGCGGCTGGAAGCGTCACATCGGCCGGATCAGCGTCGTGGTCCATCCCGGCTATCGTGGTCGCGGCTTGGCACGGACGCTCGTGCAGGAGCTGATCGACCTCGCCAGTGATGCTGGCCTGGAGAAGCTGGAAGCCGAATTTCTAGGGGACCAACAGGCTGCGCGGCTGGCTTTCGCGGAGTTGGGATTTAGCGACCTGCTGGTTCTGCCCGATTACGTCAAGGATATGCAAGCCATCGCGCACGACTACGTGCTGATGGGGCGGCACATCATTACCGACGAAGAATACGCCGGCATGGGCTGATTCATCCGGGCTTACAGGGATACGCACACATGCAACGGGAAACTCGAATCACGCGCTTTGGTTGTTCAAGCGGTTTAGCAGGTCGGTCCGAAAGATTTATTGTCGTCTTGTTAGTCGCGCTGCTGGTCACCGCGTTTTCAGTGCCGACCGCCACGGCGTGGACCACGATGAATATTCCCGGCACCTGGGACAGCTTCAACGCCACGAATACAACTCCTCCGTTCCGCATGAACAAGGTCTCCCCGCCCGGCACGCCTGCGGGAGCGGATTGGTTCACCAATGTCATGTTCGTGGCGGCATCGGGCGGTGATGTTACCAGCGGCACATATCAGCTGAAGTTGGCCGCCGACGGTTCATTCGGAAGCAACTGGGGTGGATCGACTGTTACGATCGACGGAACGACCACGTTCAGTTGGATTTCTGGCAACAACGGGACTATTACGGTCCAAAACGGCTTCTACTATTCCTTCCGCACGCTGAATCCACCGAGCGGCAACACTGCCACGCTTGCTGTCATGAAAACCAGCAACCGACCCGTGACCGTAGCGCGTTCTGGTCAGTCCCCCGCGACCCCCTCGAGTGCTCAGAACGTAGCCGTCAACATCACCTTGGGCGCCGCGAAATCGACGGAAGAGCATATCTACGTGCGTTGGACCACAAACAACTTCACAACGTCAACAGTCACGGAAGCAGCCGGTTCCGGCACGAGTTATTCAGTCACGATCCCCGCCCTGCCGACGGCGTCGGTCGTGAAGTATTACGTGTTCAGTTCCACGGCAACAACGGGTGGCGCGCTGAACGCGGGCACAGCCGATGCCCTGACGCTGAATCTCGACGCCAATAACGGCAGTAATTTCACCTACACCGTGGCATCATTCGCCATTCTCTGGCCCGGGGTTGGCTATCCGAGCGATCCCGCGAGCAACATTCATCACTGGAAGGAAGAAGCGATCGTCGGCAACCAGTACATGACGGTCCAACTCGACCAGAACGGTTCGCTTTATGACATCTATTATCCCAGCGTTGGGAACCGGCACGGTGTCAGTACCGCCAACGAAGGCTACCGCGGACCGGAAGAGTTCCCGAGTTGCGGCGGCCTTGATCAGGAGGCCAACGGTCAGATGAACGTCATCGCCGGCATGGGCGGCATCGGAATCCCTGTGGCCGGCACGAACAACATCTACTGGCTGCAAAACGCAAACGGTTCCGACTATGTTAACATCGGCCAGCGCTACGAGACGGACAACAACGTCGTGTACACGACGAATCTTTTCACGGCTGGCGGTAAAAACATCCTTGTCGAACAGTACGACTTTTGTCCCACGACCAACGCGTTGCCTGTGATCACCGACGGCGTGCGCACGAATTACGGCGTTTACGTCAAACGCTTCCTCCTGACGAATCTCCAGGCGACGACGAACATCATCAACTTCTATTACGACGTCAATTTCAACATCAATGGTGGGAACACAAATGACTCGATGTACTGGGAGACCACCGTCAATGGGACAAATTACAATGCGATGGTTGCCTTCGACAACACCAGCCGCACCGTTCCTGTGCAAGGGAGTTCCTGCGATCCCAACGGGTACACAACCGAGTACTCACCGGCGTTCGCCTTCCCTTGGGACAAGAACAGCTCCATCTATTTCGGTACTGTGATGAAGCTCGTGACCAATTCTACGGTGGGAACTGGCATGCCCGCGGATGGAAGCTGGCGCGACTTCACAGCCACCGACAACCAAGAGGGCTGGATCGGCAAGGTCGTCACGCTTCCCCCGGGCCAGAAGGTCGAAGTGGACGTGATGATCGTCGGTTCCTGGGACGATTTCGCAGGTGCCACAGGCACTCACAACTTCTGGGGCCGGCCGATGATCGACTGGTTCTACACCAACAACATTTCCAACGTGCAAGCCTCAACCGAAGCGTACTGGTCCAACTGGCTTGGTTCCGGCGTTACTGTCAACCTGCCGGGCGCTCAGTACAATTCGCTGTTCAATCGATCGCTGCTCGTGTCGGCCCTGCACATCGACGCCAAGACGGGTGCGATCATCGCCGGCATCCACAACGGCGCGTACCCGTTCGTCTGGCCCCGTGATGGCGTGTATGCCGCCGTAACGTTGGATCGCACGGGCCACACTAATGAAGCGGCCGCCTTCTACAAGTGGTGCCGGGACGTCGCCTTCCGCGACGATGATTGCGTGGACGGCGGCAAGGGTGTCTTCTACCAAAAATACACAACCGATGGATACAAGGTGTGGACCTCCCCGCAATTGGACGAGACTGCCAGCGTCCCGTGGGGCCTGTATTATCATTACCTGGCGACCGGCGACGGCGGATTCCTCACGAATTACTGGAACCTCGCATACCAATGCGCCAATGCCAGCAGCGAAAACAGCTGCAGCAATGCGAACGTGTTCAGCGCCTTTGGGTTGATGAACGGTAACAATGTCTGGGAGGATTCCTTCGGCCTGTTCATCTATTCCAACGGCAGCATCGTCCGCGGTTTGAATGACGCCGCCAACATCGCAACCTACGTCGGCAGCAACAGTTGGGCGACCACATTCCACTCTCGCGCCACCGGCATCAAGACCGGTATCGACGCGCGGATTGATAATCGGGTTGAACCCGCCGACATCAGTCATCTCGGCTTGGTGGTTCCTTACGAGGTCTATGCGCCGAATGATCCGCGCATGACCAATGTGGTCGAGTGGGTCAACGGCCGCCAGGCCGTTGGTACGTGCGCCACGTGCACCGGCGGACCGTACACCGACAACCTCATCGAGAACGATACCGTGAACTATCCCGGCGTCGTTGGTTTGGCGGATCGCTACGCACACAACGTCAACGGCAACACCGATAATTACTGGAATACCGCTGCGGGTGCGTACCTGCACAGCCCGTGGTTCCTCGCATCCTCCTGGTACGGCGAATACTACACACGCTGGCAGGATTATGTCGGCGGGAAGACATTGGTAACGACGAACCTGGCCATGCTCGACAAGCTCATTGCGAAACTCGGCCCGGTCGGGTTGGGCTCCGAGCAGATTGCGCCGACGACCGGCCTCCAGAAATATCCAGGCTTCTGGCTCCAGACTGCCTGGCCCAATGTTTGGGAGTCACACTCGACGCTTGTCGACCAGATGATGATGTTTCTCGATTACAAGCCGCAAGCGACCAACCACGCCTGCTATTTCGCGCCGAAATTACCGAGCGGCTGGAGCACAATGACGTTCAACAACATGCTGCTGGAGAAACAACGGTTCGACATTACGATCACCGAGAACGCCTCGAACACACGAGCAGACATCAACAAACACACGGCGGGCACTTTAAACTACGACGCGTATCTGCGCATCCCCGCTGGCGGTCCGCCGGTCATGGTCGTCACCAACGGCGCCTACTATGTGCCGCCCGGGGCGGATTATGATACGTTCACGGGACGCGTCCACGTGCATGGCGCCTTTAATAACGCCGCCGGGGCCAATTCGATCGTCGTCACATATGGCACGAACAGTTATGCCGGCGATGGGATCCCTGATTACTGGTCGCTGCAATACGGATTCAATCCCTTGGACCCGAGCGTGGCAAATGCCGATTCCGACGGTGACGGCCTCTCGAACTCGCAGGAATTCATGGCCGGCACGGATCCCACGAATAGCGCTTCGATCATGCGAATCACCAGCATCACCCGCGTTGGCAACGTCAATACGATCACGTGGGACAGTGTCAATGGCAAGACCTACCACCTGCAGTCAACAGACACACTGACGGGAGCGTTCACCGACGTGGCCGGCCCCGACATCACCGCCAGCGGGCCGTCAACGTCCACGACGGACACAACCGCAGTGGTGGGACGATTCTATCGCGTGCATCTGGTGTCGCCGTAGCGAGGAATCTCCCGGTCGCGTCTACTGTTTCACCAGGATCGCCGCACTTTTCCCTGCCAAATCCAGGTGGAGCTTTCCGTCGCGCACAATGTACGCTGGGCCGGCGTTCGGTCCGAGCCGCAACGCCCTAACCGTGGCGCCCTTCTCAAAATTCGGAAAGCCCAGGCTCTGGGCCGAAGCCTGGTAGAAGTCAACCGGCGCGGCTGTCATCACGTCGATGACGCGGGTGCCAGTGGGAAAAGGGACGGTTAGATCGACCGACTGGTCCTTGTCGCTGTTATTCATGATCACAGCCACAACACTCCCATTGCAAGCGCGCGTGAAGCCATACAGATCATTCTTGTCATCCGTCAACAGTGTTTCGAAATCGCCGATGCGCAGCGCGGGGTAGGTATTGCGAATCGCAATCACGCGGCGGTAATGCTCAAACACATCCGGCATCACGACATCTTGCGGGTTATCGTACGGATCGAGATCGCTCCAGAGCATCGGTTTCCGGTCCGTCGGATCTCCCGCGCCGAACATACCCTCTTCATCCCCGTACCAGATCATCGGCGCGCCGAGGAATGTCATCTGAAACGTCGCCATGAGTTTCAGGATGTGATAGGCGGAGGCGCCCGGCTTCGACCCATTGTAGGTTGCGCCGTCTTGCGCGCGATTGCCCTGGTTATAATCGCGGTCCGGGTTGGCGATCATGCTCACGAGCCGATCGGTATCATGTGAGTCATAAAGGTTCTGCATGACGTAGTCGGCCTGCCGGGGATACGCCGCCAACAATTCCTTGAGTTGGCGGTCAAACTCACTGGCGGAAACTTTACGCCTCTGGTCGATGAAATAATGGATCGCGCGCATTGCGAACTGGTAGTTCATCACCGCGTCCCACTCATCGCCCTGCAAATACTTCGACGCCACACCCCAGATTTCGCCGGTGATGTACGCATTGGAATTGATACCTTTCACGTGCTTCCGCCAGTCGATCCAGAACGGGGCCGGGACATCCTGGGCGACGTCAAGCCGCCAGCCGTCCACGCCATCGTTCGGATCGCCGTCGCCATTTGGGTCCATCCAACGACGCGTGATGTTAAAGATGTATTGTTTCGCGGAGTCAGACGCGTAACCCTTTTGGGAATCCTTGTGAAAGACCGGCATCGCCCCGCCGTTGTCCCAGGAGTGGTACTTCACGGGTGGCCCCCAATCCGTCACCTCGAACCAATCCGCATACGGTGATTTCTTGCCGTTGGCGAGCACATCGCGCAGGGCGAAACTGTTTCGGCCCATGTGATTGAACACGCCATCGAGGATGACCTTTAGTCCTTGCGCGTGCGCGGCTTTGATGAATTGCAGGAACAACTTGTCCGCTGGCGTCCACTTCCATGTCTTGGGATCGAGCGTTTCGTGGGCGATGATCTCCTCGTTGTCACCTTTGAAGCCAAAATACTGCGAAATGTGGCGGTAATCCGTCGTGTCGTAGCCGTGGTTTGAACTCGACTCGAAGACGGGACAAAAGTACAACGCCGTCACACCCAACTCGCGAAAGTAGGGCAGCTCGCTCATCACTCCTTGAAAATCACCGCCAAAACGGCGCCCGTACCAATCATTCGAAAATGGAAGGCCCTCCCGTGGCCTTTCCCATGCCGCCAGTTTGTACCAATCCCAGCGCCATGGAAGCGTGTGCGGCGGATCATTTTCAGCCGTGCCATTACGAAACCGTTCGGGGAAAATCTGGTACCAGACCACATTCCGCGCCCAAGCCGGGGTCGGGAACCTGTCCGTTAGATCAGCGGTAAACCACTGCGCGCCCTTCCCCACGCCGTTGTCCCCAGCCCCGTACATCCTTGTCGTCGGACCATCCGTAAGCGTGAAGTAGTACGATGCCGTTCTGTTCGCGCCTTCGATGAGCACCGACGCACTCCAATAATCAAAACCGGATAGCGTCTCGCCACGCCGCATGGGCACATCCCGATCGCCCCGGTCACGCCAATGCAGCACCACGCGCTGGACGTCGTTATGCAAAGTCCGAAGCTTTACATCCGCCTGGTCACCTGAAACGACGTTGAAATAGCGGATTTGTCCCGGGTAGTGACGCACGGCGGCCAGGTTGATGTCGTTGGGCGCCGCGGCCCCGAAATCCTTGCCCTGCTCGCCGACAAATACGCCGGAATTGAAACCGTTGTGCCCGTCGTCCTCGCGCAACGAAAGATCGCTCTTCGGATCCTGCACCCAGGTAGTTCCGTTGATCACGAATTTATAATGGTACAATCCCTCATCGAGATTGAGTTCCTTGACGTAGGTGCCGTCACCGCGATCGGTCATTGGCATGGCCGAGGCGCTCCAGTCGTTGAACGATCCCGCGAGATTCACCGAATGGATTTCCATGTCCTTGCGCAGCGAGGCGTCGTCCCTGGGACGATAGGAGAATTCAAACTTCCTCTGACCCGGTTGTTCATTGGCAGCCAGAAGCCAGTGCGAATCCAAGACCATCACGATCGAGAACAGAACTGTCAGGTGAATTATTCGTAATGACTGCATGTCAGTTGCGCCCTCCGGTTCACACTACTAAACGCCGTTGAAGAAAGCCACCGAGCTAGGCCTCGACTCGCAGTATCGCCGCCTGACGAGCGGGGACAACCAACTCGTCGCCTTTCACGGCACTGCCCGTGAGAAGTTCGGCCGCTACGAGTCTTGTCGGCAATGCCACCGTGTGCTTCAACCCGCTACGGTTAAGCACGACGATACAGCGGTTGCCCTCCGCGCGACGCTCGTACGCGTACAATTCGCGCTCGTTATCCACCAGAAACGGCTCGAAGGTCCCGGTCCGCAAGGCGGGGTTCGCCTTCCGAATTGCGATCAGCTTCTGGTAATAGTCGAAGAGAGGGCGGTTTTGTAGATCGGGTTTGTGCCATGGGTAACAGCGGCGGCAGTCGGGATCCTTTCCACCTTCCATGCCGATCTCGTCACCGTAGTAAATACACGGCGCGCCTTCAAAGGTGAACTGCATCGCCGCCATCAGCTTCAACGCGGCCACGTCACCTTTCGCGGCGGTCATGGGCCGTGCCGTGTCATGACTGCCCAGCAGGTTGAGCATTACCGCCGTGGCCTGCTCCGGGTAATCGAGCATGATTTGACGCATGGTGTGGTCGAGCGCCTTCGTGTCGAGTGTTTTCTCGGCGAAGTAGCCGAGCAGGGCTTTCTGGAACCGGTAGTTCATGACCGCGTCGAACTGGTCACCCATCAGCCACGCCGTGGCATCGTCCCAAATCTCCCCGACGATATACGCCTCGGGGTTGGCTTCCTTCACCGCGTGGCGGAACTTGGGCCAGAACGTCTGAATTACCTCGTTCGGTACGTCGAGCCGCCAACCGTCGGTGTGCCCCTCGCGCAGCCAGAACTGGGCGACTTTGAGAAAGTACTCTTCCACTTCCGGATTCGAGTAATTGAGTTTCGGCAGCGTATGGTAACCCCACCAACATTCATACCACTCGAGCGCGTCCTTGTGGTGCGCGAAGCGGTCAGGGATCGGCCACTTCTTGACGAAGAACCAGTTCCAATAACGCGAGCGACGCCCATTCTTTTTCACGTCGACGAAGAAGGGGTGGAGATTGGAACAGTGGTTGAAGACTGCGTCGAGGATCACACGGATGCCGCGCGTGTGGCACGCATCGACAAGTTTGCGCAGCAGCCCCATGTCGCCAAAATGCTCGTCCACCGTGAAGTAGTCGATAATGTCGTACTTATGGCTACTGGCGCTCTGGAAGATTGGCGTGAGATAAAGCGCGGTGATGCCGAGGCCGCTGAGGTAGTCCAACTTGTCGAAAATGCCCTGCAGATCGCCTCCCATGAAGTTGCGGATCGTTGGCGGCGAGCCCCACGGCTCGGTGTTGAGCGGGTCATTCGATGGGTCGCCGTTGCAGAAACGCTCTGGAAAGATCTGGTAGAAAACCGCATCACGAACCCACGCGGGCGTCGCGAATGGCGCATGACCACGCGCTTCGTATCGGAACCACGTCTTCGGCCTGGCGGAGTTTGGCTCCAGACCCTGCGGTGTTAGCCACCGCGGCTGGCCACAGGCGTGTACATGAAAAACGTATTTACCCGACTTGAGCGCCGGCACGTTCGCGGAGAAGAATTCGGTTCCGTTGACACTCCCCAACCGTTTCAGTTCGTGCTTGCGCTCCTTGTTGCCGGTCCGCCAAACGAGGTGGGCATCCTGAATCATATCGCAAGTGCTTTGCAACTTGACGATGACCCGGCCATCACCCAGCGCGTTAATGAAGCGGCGCGACTGTGGCTCATGCCGCATGCAGGCGTTGGCGGGTTCGTGTGTGGACATGCTCGGTTCGTTAGAGGCGGTGATTACGCTTTGACTGCATGGATATGTTAGAAGGCAAGTCCCGCAACCTCAAGGGCCAACGGTCTTCACCGAGTTCTTCCCGCCGAAACCATCATCGGCCCCATCGGGACTCAACGGATCAGCCTTCCAAGTCCCATCGACCACGAACTTGTACGGGTATTTGCCCGGCTTGAGCGGGATGGTGGCTGTCCAGAAGCCCTGCGGGTCCTTCTGCATCGGGTTTGCCGTGGCGCTCCACTGGTTGAACTCGCCGGCGATGGAGACGCTCCTGGCATTGGCATCGGTGTAAGAGAACGTGGTCGGCGTGTCGCGGGGAGCGCCCGGATCGGGTGTTGCCACCGCCGGCAGGACACCGCCCACGGAAACGGCGGAATCCTCGATGTCATTGACTACTTTATGCGTGGAAGAAACGGGATCAAGGATCCACTCCCCGTCGACGATAAGCTTGTACCCGTAGTAGCCGGGCTTGAGATGAAGCGTCCGTGACCAAACGCCGGAACCATCCCTCGCCATGGGAAGTTCGCTCCAGTTGCTAAATTCACCCGCAACGCCGACCGTCCTGGCACCGGGGCCGGTATACTTGAACGTCAGGTCGGTTGCGTCGTCGCTCGAAAGGGTCGAAACGGCGCCGCGAGCGTTGATGACAAGAGAAGCACTAAGAAACAGCGCAAGGCGGCGCTTCACACACATGGTAATCGTCCCGGTTCAGTTCACACAGTCTTGACAGCAGGCGCTTCCTTCAGCCGCGCTCCGCAGGACTCACGGATTGTCAGATAAATCGGAATTACTTCCTGTACGCGATTGACCTTCCCATGAATCAACTCGACCATGCGTTCACAGGCAAGCTTGCCGATTTCGTAGAGCGGCTGGTGAATGGTGGTCAGGCCCGGAATCGCAAAACTTGCCTGCGGGATGTCATCAAAACCGACCACGGCGACGTCCTGCGGCACCCGTAACCCGAGTTCATTCATTTTCTTCATCGCGCCCAACGCCATCTTGTCGTTCAACGCAAAAATCGCGGTGACGTCGGAGTTCTGGCGCAGCAATTCCTCGGCGGCTTTCATCCCGCCTTCCTCCGTCAACCAACCGTCCACGATCAGTTTCGGATCGTAGGCAATCCCGCTCTCGTCGAGAACTTCCTTGAACGATTCGAGGATGTCCTGGCTCGTTTGGATTTCGGCAACACCCCCGGAGATAAACCCGATGCGCCGATGTCCCAACCGCACCAGATGCTTCGCCGCCTGCCATCCGCCGTAGCGGTAATTCGACACGACGTAATTGAGATCAAATTCCTTGCTATAGTTGTTCACCAGCATGAACGGGCGCGTGCCGTCCGCGAGCTCGGCAATGAAGCGGTGTCGGGAATTTGCCCCGATGAACATGATACCATCGATGAACTTCTGGTCGTAGAGCTGCAGATAGTCCTTGCTCTCAATAAACTCGTTGCGGGCGACTTCCAGCAGAATCTTGTAACCGAGTCGGCTCGCGCGATCGTAGATGCCGCTGACAATCTCGCCGAAATACACGTCGGCGAACGCGTGGCGGAGTTGGGGCACCAGAACCGCCAGTGTCCGTGTATGCCGCCAGGCAAGTGCACGGGCCATGCGGTTTGGTTGATACCCAAGTCGCTCGATGGTTTTGAGAACACGCTCGCGTGTGGACTGGCTGATTCGTGGGTTATCATTCAATACAAGCGAAACTGTGGAGAGGGACACGCCGCTCTGCTCGGCAATATCCTTAATCGTGTATCGCTTCTTGGACTCGCTCATTCGAGTTGCCTTTCGTCTTGGCCAGAGTACCTGAAACCATCAATGCCTCGGGTCTGCAATCGTTTGCCAAACCTCGCCTGAGGCGCAGCTTCGTGTACGACCCCATTATCTTAGAAGCAAGCCCAAATACAGTCAATCTCATTGTTAAAGCGCTTTCATAAAGGGCTTTCGTGGCGCGGTGCAAAAACCTTCCTTCCCGCCAAAACCACCCCGCAGGGTTGCAGCGCTGCTCCTTTTTGTGTACAAAACGCCGTGCGTCCCGGCTTCTACCTCCTCTATTACGGTGTCGGTAAGTTTCTTTTCTCAATCATCTTTCGCCTTATCTTCCGCACCCGCATCATCGGTCGAGAACGGATTCCCCGGGACGGTGGTCTCCTTGTTGTCTGCAACCACATCAGTTTCCTGGATCCACCGCTCCTAGGTGCGGTGATGCCCCGCCCGGTCGAGTTCATGACAATGGTTGAACTGTTTCGCAAGCCGTGGTTGGCGGGATTGCTGCGCACCGTTGGCTGTTTCCCCGTCGATCGATCCCGCATCGACCATAGCGCGGCACGCGAAGCGATCCGTCGTCTTCGCGCGGCCCGCTGTGTGGTTATATTTCCGGAAGGCGGGATTCGCCTCAGCGAGCAGTCGGTGCTCGGTGGCGAACCCATTTTCAAGCCGGGCGCGGGCTCGATTGCGCTGCTTGGTGGCGCCGCGATTCTGCCTGTCGTGGTGCGGGACACGCGCAAGCCATATGTCGGTCGCAACTGGCTGCGCCGTGAAACCATCGGCATTACGTTTGGCCGCCCGTTCAGCCTCTGGAATCCCGAGGGTCTCGGCACCGAGGAACGCCGTCGTCGCAGTCGCGAGGTCCTGCGCGAGGAACTCTTGAAAACCGTTGAACTGAACTGACGTTCTGTTAGAGTCGATATCGTGTTGTGCAAAACCCTCATAGCTTTCACATTTTTCATCACCACCTTGCTGGCCTCCGCACAGACTACACGAACCGTGCGCCTCAACACTCCTGACGATGTCGGGATTATCGGCACATTCTATCCAACCGACCAACCCCACGCGCCGGCGGTGCTCCTGCTGCACTCCATCCTCCGGGACCGTAGTGTCTGGAATGATTTTGCCACTCTCCTGCAGCATAACGGCATTGCGGCGTTGACGATCGACCTCCGGGGCCACGGCGAGAGCACGCGCAAGCTCACCGCCGAGGGCCCGATCAAGATCGATGTGCGCAATCTGATGTCCCGTGATTATCAGGACATGTTGCTCGACGTCGAAGCGGCCATCGATTGGCTGCAGACCCAGCCCGAAATCGACAAGAAGCGTATCGCATTGATTGGTGAAAGCTTCGGGGCGAACATCGCCCTCCGCTACGCTGCCATCAACGAAGATCTTTCCGCGGTCGCACTTTTCAGCCCGGGCCTCAACTACCGCGGGGTGCGAACGGACGACGTGATCCGTCAACTCGGGCAGGCTCCGTTTCATATCTTCGTTTCACAGAACGATGCCTTTGCTTTCGAGTCGTCAAAGCGGCTCGTCGAAATTCGCCAGGAATCCGGTATTGACGCCGCCACGAACCAACTCACCGTCTGCACCGGTAGCCTGCACGGAACGGAAATGCTCAAGGGTGTTCGAAACCTTCCCCAAATCGTGCTTTCCTGGTTGAAGGATGCCTTGCCCGAAATCCCAGCCGCACCTTCCAACGCGCCGCGTCCCGCTCCCCTTCGTGACCCAACCGCGCCTGTGAAATGATCCCACTCCGAGACGATCGGCCCTCCCGCACGTTTGCCTTTGTCACGGTCGCGCTCATCGCCCTCAACACCCTCGTGTTTTTGCATGAGCTCTCACTCGCCACTCCGGAACGCACGCAGGCGTTCTTTGCCAACTTTGCGCTGACTCCCGCGAACCTCACTCAAGCGCCCTCACCCAACTCTTATCGAACCATCTTCACATCGATGTTTCTGCACGGGGGATGGATGCACATCATCGGCAACATGCTTTACCTCTGGATTTTCGGGAAGAACGTCGAAGACTCTATCGGCCACTTCAAATTCATTCTCTTTTATCTGCTCTGCGGCATCGCCGCGGCGGCCGCCCAAGTGGCGATCTCGCCCGACTCGACTGTTCCAATGATTGGCGCTAGCGGCGCCATCTCCGGGGTGCTCGGCGCCTACCTGTTGCTCTTCCCGCGTGCCCGCGTGCTTATCTTGTTCCCGATTTGGATCTTCTGGCGGTTGTTCTACGTGCCGGCCTTCCTGATGCTCATCCTCTGGTTCGGGATGCAACTACTTAGCGGCCTCGCTGTCCTCAGCATGGATGTCGGCGGCGGGGTCGCCTTTTGGGCGCACGTCGGGGGGTTCGTCGCGGGAATGCTGCTGATTCCAATCTTCAAGAAGCGCAGCGTCAGGCTGTTTCAGTAACAATCGCCGGCCCTGCGGGGACTGCGGGCGTCGCCAGGATGCTCTTCCACTTTCGAACCGCGTCCACCACAATCACCGCGGTCAGCACCAACATGATTGACGCGAGCCAGCACATGATCTGCAGTGAAACTTGCTCCGACGGCGGCGCCAACGGAATCTTCCGCCACCAACCGAGCACGCTCTGCACGCCCGCAGTCAATACGGTGATAACCACAAACACAAACGGGATCCCGGTGCACAGCGCGTAGCTGCGTTTCGGCGCGTGGTTCAACAGATACGTTGTCCCCACGGCCAGCGCGATCGCGGCCAGCAACTGGTTCGAGATGCCGAGCATTCGCCAGAGCGTGTTGATGTTGCCCGTGTACAACAAATACCCCCACGCGCAGCAAGTGAGGAAACTCATCAAAATATTCATGGCCCATGGCGGTTTGCCGTTGGCCTTCGCGCGCTGCGAAAACTCCGCCACGCTTTCCTGGAAAACGAATCGCGCCACGCGCGTGCCGGTTTCGAGCAGCGTGAGGATGAACAGCGCCTCGAACATAATCACGAAATGGTACCAGTAGCCCGTTAGCCCTTTGAGTAACCGGGAGAATACATTCGCCATGCCGACCGCCAATGTGACTGCCCCGCCCACGCGTCCGACCAACTTTTCTCCCGTCTCCCGCTCCAACTCGGGCAATCCCTTCGGATTCAAATCCCAGCCGTGTTCCGTCTGCGTCTTGACCATCTGCACATAGGCCGATCTCTGCGCAGGCGTGTCCTGGGCCACGTTAATCGCGAAATAATCGGCGGGCTGAAGCGTACACGCCGCCACCAGCGCGGTCACTGCCACGAAACCTTCCAGGACCATCGCCCCGTAACCGATCACGCGAATGTCGGACTCTCGGTACAGCATTTTCGGCGTCGTGCCCGACGCAATCAACGCGTGAAACCCCGAGAGAGCGCCGCACATGACCACGATGCAGACGAAAGGCCAGACCGCCCCCGAAACCACCGGCCCGCCGCTGAGGAACGGCGTCGTCGCCGGCATCTTGAGCGTCGGGTGTGCGAGGAAGATGCCCACCGCCAGCACCATCATCACGCCGATCTTCATGTAGGAACTCAGGTAGTCGCGCGGACACATCAGCACCCAGACGGGCAATGTCGACGCGATAAATGCATAAATCGGCAACATCAGCGAGAGCGTCGGCTTGTCAAATAGTAGCCAGTGGGCGAACCCCGAATCCGCAAACGGCTTCCCAAAGATCACCCCCAGCATGACAAGCGTCACCCCGATTACCGATGCCTCGGCAATCTTGCCGGGGCGCAGCTTGTACATCCAAAAGCCCGTGATGAGCGCCGCCGGGATCGTCACCACGATGGTGAACATGCCCCAGGCGCTCTCGCTCAAGGCGTTGACAACCACGATGCCGATGCTGGCCAGGATCGTGATGATAATGAACAGCGTGGCGATGGAGGTGGTAATACCGGAAAATGGGCCAATGTTCTCCCGGGCGATTTTCGGAAGCGACAACCCATCCTGTCGCACCGACGCCAGGAGAATCACGAAATCATGCACGCCACCCGCCAAGCACGCGCCAATGACAATCCAGATGAATCCCGGTGCGTATCCCCATTGGGCCGCCAACACCGGCCCGACAAGCGGACCCGGGCCCGCGATGGCCGCGAAGTGATGGCCGAAGAGGACGAGACGACTGGTCGGATGATAGTCAACCCCGTCCTTCAGGCGATGCGCCGGCGTGAGCCGGGCGTCGTTGAGCATCGCGACCTTAGCCGCCAAAAATGCACCGTAATAACGATATGCGACGGCAAACGCAGCCAACGACCCGATGATCAACCACAGTGAATTCATTTCCCAACCACCGCTTCCGTCACGACGGCGGTCGCGAGACGCGCATTGTTCGCCACGCTTCTGCGCCACGTTGCGAATCCAACCAGAGCCAGTTCGACGGCTACATAGCTAACGACATACGCAAATCCGCCAACGCCGAACCCATAGCTGTGCAGCCCCTTGCCAAGGACGAAATTCACGCCATACCAAGCCATGAGCACCGACATGAAACACACGACGCTCGCTACCGACAACGCATAATTACTCAACCAGCCCGCCAGTCGCCCATGCAACGGAATTAAATAGCTCACCAACGCGATCAGCGCCCAGGTCTCTTTCGGGTCCCAACCCCAGAAGCGCCCCCATGCGTAATGCGCCCAGACGCCCCCAAGGATCGTGCCCGCCGCCAGCAGCAGCACGCCGATCTGCATCGCGCGATACACCAGATTTTCCAGCTTCGCAATCGTCTGCCGGGCCAACGGCGCAAACACGTAATAAGCCAATGCGATGTGTCCCACGCCCATTGCCACCATAAATGCCGCATAGCCCAGGGTGATCGTCGGCACATGGACCCAGATCAGCCAATTGTTTCGCAACACGGGCACCAGCGGCCCCAGGCTGGGATCCAATACCGCGGGAAACTGATCGGCCAACAACAACAACATAATCGATAACGGCACGGCTCCCAGGATGTAATAACGCTGTCGATAGACCGCCTCGAGAATCATCGCGAAAAACGCCGCGCCAAAACTCACCCACACAACCGACTCGTACATATTGGTCACGGGCGCGCGCCCGGAAATCATGACGCGCAGGTAGAAAGCATAACCATGCACTACCACGCCGGCGACAAATGCCGCGAACCCGATCCAGTAAGGTCCCGGGCTTCGCACGCGCCAGGTCGTGAGAATAATCACAAACGCAATCAAGTAGAACAGCATCGCCTTGCGGAAGGGATGGAAAGAATTGTAATGCACCTCGCGCTGGAGGCTGGTGAAGTCCGGGTAAACCGTCGGGCTCAACGAGACCAGAAACGAACGCAGTTGTCCCGAGGTCGCGGCAAAGGCGCCGGGGTCGCGCTGAACATAGGCGGCGGCGAGCGATTTGAACACGCTCTGAAGTTTGGCTTCCCTGTCTGCGTCATAATACTTGGCCACTTGTGTCACGGGCACCCAGGCGCCTTTCACCACGCTTGGATGTGGCACGACCGCTAGCGACTCGGGACCGACCGCATCGCTCAATGTCCGCAACCGCGCCTCCACCACCGAGGCCTCGCGCTCGTCGTGCGTGAGGTCGGCCTTCTGCTTGCCGCTCTCTTTCTGCTCGATGCGGCTAACGAGTTCTTGGAATTTCGGCGTCGCCAGTTGGCTATAAGTGAAATATTTTTGCTCCACGGGCAGGCCGAGTTGTTCTTTCAGCGGCGCGTAATTGACGAGAATCACTGGCGCCTTGCTCCAATCGCGTGTTTGCAGCCACATCGACAGCAAGACATCCATCGGCTCCATGGTGCGGCCGCTCTCAGGATCCGTGAATGACTTTTTTCCCGTGATCTTCTCGACCGTCTCCAGCGCAACCGTATCGAGCGGCTTCTTGCGACCATCCTTCTGCACGGCAAGGAATCGTAGCGCGGTGAAATCCAGGTCGTCGGCGAACGCGGCCGTTGCCAGCGCAAACATCACCAGAATTGTCGTCAGCTTCCTCACGCTGTCACCATCTCGGCCTTCTTTCGCGTTTTGCCCTTCATCTCGGCGCCTTTGTCCTTTTCCTTTTTTTGCAGCCAACCACGTCCCCAGAACATCAGGGCGATGCCGCTGACGATCAATACGGCGCCCGCCCACGTAAGATACGTGACATATGCCGGGTCCTTCTTCACCTGCAACGCCGTGTATTTCAAGTCGTTCGGGTTCCAGGAGGCCTGCGAGAACTTGAAGCCGTTGAACCACGCAGGATGATTCATCGAAATCGATGCGTGTTGCGTCAGCCCGCGCACATCGTCGTGAAAAATGACTTTGCTGGTCCAACCGGCGACGTTCATGGTGCCTTCATCGCGCTCCACTTCGAAATCCTCCAGCTCGACCGTGAACGGCAAAGGCATCGAGTCCCAGCCGAACATTACATGAACGGTTTTCCCGGCAACATCCAACGCTATGGGCTCACCAAAACGAACCCACCCCGATTGTTCCTGTGTGCCGACATGCGCCGTCACTTTCAAGGCCGGAGAACTCGCATCCGGATCTTCCACGGCGACCGGCTCAACACGCTCAGATACGGCTGCTTTCGCGATATACTTGACCGGTGTAAACTGAAAATCCATCCACCCCGTTGCCACCGGTTCGCCGACTTTCATCTCGCCGGTCTTGAAGCCGGACTTGGCAGCAACGGCGTAGTGGAGCGTGCCGTCAGGCGCAAGGATTACGGTCATCACGCCACTGCGCTTAGGCGACGCCTTCCCGGCTGTCAATTGCACCTGCGCGCCGAGGGCCGTGCCGTGCGTCGTCCGGATGATGGGTTCCATCTGTGGCGACGCGAAGACAAACTGCCGCTCTTCATTCTCGCCGCGGCTGAGGACCACAACGGCTGCAGGATTGTTCGGCTCTTCGGAAGCGGTCGTGGGCTTGTGGTTTTCGTCCAACTGAAAGTCGGGCCAATAGCCTCCGAGATGAGCACTCACGCCGGAGTCTCCAAGGTTAATATGCTTGTCAACATTCCCCGCGAGCATTACCGGGAATGTCTTTCCATCGATGGTAATTCGTAACTCCGGTTCCGCTTTTTTTTCGGGTTCGGGCGCTGCCGTCAGCCGTTGGAGTTCCGCGTCATCGTGAGCCACGACGAAATCGATCTGCGCGGGGCCAATGCTGGCCCGGCTGCGTTCCGGCGAGGAGGCGAGCAGCCAATCTGTCACATCCTGCTTGACCAGCTCGCTGTTCAGACGAAATTGCAGCGCGGGATTTGGTTCGTTGCCACCATCTTCAACCAATTCCAAAACTCGCGAGTTTACCAGGGACGCATCTAGTGTTAGCCGCAGGTCTTTCGAGGGCTGAATGATGTTCGGTTTGATTACGCCACTCGGCTTGATGCGCAACGGTACCTTCGTTCGCGCGCCGGTCTCGGGCACGATGACGGTCAATGCTTCGTCCTCCACCCGGACCACGTTCGCGGGCGGTTGGCCTTCGTGCAGTTCCAACATGCCTTCCGTGCCGTAATGAAAAGCCGCGCTGCAACCACCGAGCAGGATGATAAGGCCCGCGTGGGTAATGACGAACCCGACGTGCTTGCGCTTCCACGGCCAGCGCGTAAGCGCAGCCGCACCGATGTTGACAGCCAGCAACGCCAGCAACCCGTTAAACCACCAACTTCGATAAACGACTTGCGCCGCCACGCGCGAGCTTTCACGCGATTCGAGGAACGTCCCGATGGCCATTCCAACCGCCAGGAAAGACAGCACGACCACCGCCAGCTTTAGCGAGCCGAAAAATTTCAAGAGACGATTTTGCATTACAGCTTTGGAAGGCATTTTACCACTGCACCTCAACCTTCCACAAGCCCGCGCGCAAGTCAACGCCCGCCGCTCTTGCCAAGCGCAAGCAAATCAGGTACTCCAGAACGGCCATGGTAAATCGCACTTTTGGAAAAACTGGGTGGCGAGTCAGTCAGGTGGGGTTGGGCTGCTGGCAGTTTGGCGGGGCAATCATGCTCGACGGCAAGCCCGATGGTTGGTCAGGCATCTCCGATGAAGAATCGGCTGCCACAATCAAACGCGCGGTCGAACTCGGCATCAATTTCTTTGACACTGCTGACATGTACGGTTGGGGTCACAGTGAAGAAGTCCTTGGTCAGACACTCAAAGAGATCGGCCATCGCGATCGTTACCACATCGCCACGAAGGTTGGTTTCTGGCACGACGATCAGGATCGGCGTATCCGCAACGAATCAAAGGAGTTGATCCTGCGCGCCTGCGACGCGAGCCTGCGCCGACTGCAAACGGACCACATCGATCTCTACCAATGTCACCTGTGGCGCACGGAGCGCTGGACGGAGTTTCTCGACGCATTCGAGACCTTGCAGAAGCAGGGCAAGATCCGTTTCTACGGCGTCTCGACCAACGACTTCGACATGATCCGGCGTTTTGATGAACGAAAGCACCTTGCGTCGGTGCAGTCGAATTACAATCTGCTCGACCGGCATGTCGAACAGGACATCCTTCCCTATTGCCGCGAGCGCGGCATCGCGTTTATCGCGCGCGGGCCGCTGGCCATGGGGAAATTATCGGGGCGATTCACCAAGAACCAGGAGTTCGACACCAATGACATCCGCAACAAGTGGCTCGAAGATGGGAATCGCCAGAATTTCGAGCGCGATATCGACATCGTGGAGCGTTTGAAGCCCATCGGTGACAAATATGGCTTCACCATGCCGGAATTGGCTGTGAAGTTCGTACTAACGCACGTCGGAGTCTCGACTACGATCCCCGGTACAAAGAACCGCAGCCAACTCGAGCGCAATGTCACCGCGAGCATCCTGCCACCTCTCTCGGGCGATGAACTAACGATGATCCACCAGACACTGGCGCAACCCCCTGACTAAATTATCATGATTCAAATGGGCAAAATTTTTATCGGGCTTGTTCTGTGGAACATCGTCCTGTTCGGCGTGACCATCTGGCTGGGCGTCACACATCGCACCGCGCATTGGCAACACGAGGCGCTGGGTGTGCTTACGGCGATTTATACACTCCTGACTCATTGCATCGTGATGATGCATTTCATGGGCTCTGGGAAAGGCATCAAGGAGGCAGTCGAGACTTACGATTTGCCGGATGATCCCAAAACCGGCTACGTCCGCCGCACCAAGAAATTCAAAGGCCGCACGTCTGGACTGGCCACGCTCTCCTGCCTGCTAATCATCGCCGCCGCCTGGCTGGGTGGGGCAAAGGATGTCGGGATGCTCAAGGGAATGACGCATGCGTGGTTTTCGTACTTCGTGGTCATCTTTAACCTGTACTCCTTCTGGGTGGAATACAAAGTCATCGACGAGAACACTGCGATGATCCGCGAGATCGACGCGAAGATCGCGGCTAAAACTTGATCAACCTTTCGACGGCAGTTTCTGGAATCTCTGCCATACCTTCCGGGCCACGCGTTGCGCTTCGGCCCGAATCTTCTCTTCATCCACGCCGATGACACGGCGATTCTTCACGACCCAGCGTCCATTCACCATCACATCGGTCACAAATTGCGACGACATGCCGAAGATCAGATGACCGTAGAGATTCTGCGGTGTGACCGGAGTGGGCGTCGGATAATCCAGCACGACCAGATCCGCAGCGTAACCCACATCCAGCGCCCCGAGCCGCGTATCAAGGTGCACCGATGCCAAACTTTGCGCACCGGTGAGAAATCCAACGACGTCGCCAATGCCAAGCCCGTTCCGCCCATCGCGCGCCTTGAACCACGCGAACTTCACTTCCTCAAACATGTCCGCGCCAATGCCATCGGTGCCGAGCGCCACGCGTTTGCCCATCTGCTGCACGGGCGCGTAGCCGACCGCGTTATTCATGTTCGAGCGCGGATTGTGCGCGAACCAACAACCCGTATTCTTCGCCACATCGAGCGACAGCTTGTCCAAATGCGTGCCGTGCCCGAGAATTGTTTTTGACCCCAGTACGCCGGCTTCAGCCAGGCGGTCAATCAACGGCATTCCATACTTTTTCGTGCAGTCCGCCTGATCACAGGGATCTTCCGCCACATGAATGTGAACGCCCGATTTCAAGCCCTCGGCCAATTCCGCGCAGGCCCACAGCGATTCGTTGGAAAGCGTGAACGAGGCGTGCGCCCCGATCAGTCCGCCGAACATCGGCCCGCGGTTCTTGGTGACCCAGGCCTCGTTTTCCTCCAAGCCCAGCTTCGCCCCGTGCATTCCGTTGCGGTCGGTCACTTCGTAGCACAACACACCGCGCAAACCGACTTTCTCAAACGCTTCCCCCATGATGCCGAGTGAGCCACGAATGAAGTTCGGTGAGGCGTGATGATCGATCAGCGTCGTTGTCCCGCAACGCGCAGCGTCAAGCGCGCCGACGAGCGCGCTGTAATAGACCGCCTCGTCGTCGAGCGCACGGTCCAATGTCCACCACACATACTTGAGGATTTCGTAGAAGTTGCGCGGCGTCTTCTTTGGAGCGGGCATTCCACGCGCGAGCGCGGAATAAAGATGCGTGTGTCCGCAAACCATCCCCGGCATCACGAACCTGCCCGAGAGATCCAGCGTCTTCTCGCCCGCCTCGGTTTTGAGCTTCTTCCCCTTGGCGGCGATGAGACCGCGCTCAATGCGCAAATCAGCGCGCTCGACCGCGGAACCTGCAAACGAAAGTAGCGTGGCGTTCTTAATCAGCATGGCTTCGCCAAGCGGTTAACATGAATCTCCCACCCCCGTCAATCCCGCGCTTGCCTGGGACGCTGACAACCATTTTCGCTTTGCTGGCTCACAATGGATAAGGGTAAGATTGGGAGAGATGAACATCCCCATGCCTTTCAAGTCGACGCATCCCCAGGAGACGTTCGACCGGCTGGCGCGACGGGCGTTGTTTGGGTTCATCATGACGTTCATCACTTCACGAATCTGCGTGTTCCTGATCATGTCGGACCGGATGCCCAACTTCTATTTTTTTCTGCAGGGCACACATGTCCATCACCTCAACTATGGCATCTTCCTGCTCTCCGCTGTTTGTGGTTACTCCGTCTTTGCGCGGCCTGATGGACGTAAGTGTGAACTCGCCGCATTGCTCTACGGTATAGCCATGGGTCTGACATTCGATGAGTTCGGGATGTGGCTGCATCTGGGCGGCAGCTATTGGCAACGGGCGAGCGTTGACGCCGTCATTGTCGTGGCGGCAGTGATCGGCCTCATTGCCTACACGCCATCACTTGAACGCCTTGAAAAGCAACACTTCCAGGCATTTATCGCCGTCCTCGTCGCAATCGTTGGGTTCGTATCCGTCATCTTCTCGACCGGCACCTACATTGGCAACCTCGTCGGACCAACGCTTCTTGAGCTGGAACGCAAATCGTCGCCCTAGTCAATTGGCAGGCAAGAGCTCTTCGTAGATTTCACGAGTTTTGCCAGTGGCGTGGCGGTAAGCCCCTAGAAATTCAGCGACGGTGGCAAACCCGAGGCGCCTGGCGAGGTGTTGTTGTTCACGATCGTCGACGGGGATCCTGGAGACGCTGGTGTTCTCGACACGGCGCAGGACGGATTCGATGCGGCGGAGAAAGAAGTAATTCGTCCGCAGCAACGCGCTGGCGTCTTCTTCAATGAGGCCGAGCGCGGTGAGTCGGTTCAGCACCGCCAGCGTGTGGGCGGTGCGCAATTGCGGGTAGGTATGACCGTGCCGCAACTGCAACGCCTGAACCAGGAATTCCACGTCTACCAATCCGCCCGGGCCGGTCTTGAATTCCAGATCGACGCGCTGCTGGTCGCCGCGTTCGGTCTCGATGCGGTGGCGCATCTGCCGGACTTGTTCCAATTCCTCCGTAGTCGCCGCGCGGCCGTAGACAATCTCGTGCACCATCTGCATGAAGTCCTGGCCGAGTTTGGCGTCGCCCGCAACGAAGCGCGCCTTGATGAGCGCTTGCCGCTCCCAAAGCTGCGCGCGCTTGATGTAGTAATCGCGATGCGCATCCAAGGAACTCGCCAGCGTCCCTTTCACGCCGTCGGGCCGCAGCCGCGGGTCCACCGGAAACAGCGCGCCGGCACTGGTCTGCCGTCCCATGAAATCAATCACGCTCGACGCCAGTTTGATTGCCCGGGCCTGGTCGTTCGGGCCGGTTCCACCGACGAAGAGCACGTCGAGGTCTGCGCCGTAACCGAGTTCCCGGCCGCCGAACTTGCCCATGCCGATCACGACGAACGAAAGCCTTTTTAGTCCAAGTTCCTTCTGTGCGTGCGCCACGGCGAAACGCAGGCATGCCTCCGCCAGCGCCGTCATCTGCGTGTGGGTCTGCTCGATGTCCACCAAGCCCATCACGTCCTCAATCCCGATGCGCACCATTTCCGACTGCTTCCAACGTCGCGCCACAGCCATCGGTTCCGAATCCTCTTCCTGCGCCGCGCATAATTCCTTATACATGCGGTCCAGGCCCTTTGGATCGCTCAGTGCGCCGCCGCTGATCTCGTCGAGTAACTCCGGCTGGCGCGCGAGCGCCTCGCTCAAATAGCGGCTCGCATCGCCCAGGCGCATCAGCATTTCGACGAGCTTCGGGTGGCTCGCGAAAATCTCATAAAGTAAACCACGCGAGCCGTAGGCGCTCACGAATCTGTCGAACCGCGCCAGGGCCGCGTCGGGATCCGCCACCAGCCTCGAGCAGCCCAGCAGCGCGGGGAACAAACTGACAAACAGGTCCTTCGTCCGTTGAGACACGTGCCCGAATCCGGGTCCGTCCCAGAGATTCTCGACCACCTTCAGCGCCGCCGACACATCCGCAAACCCCGCGTCCGCCAACGCCCCGGGTAATTTATCCGGCGCCAGCAACGTCTCCGCCGTCTTCGTGGCGCCGCTGACCCCGGCGTCGGCGAGTACCGACTCGTAAATCTTGCGCACCGCCGTGGTATGGGCCCCTTGCGCTGCGTAAAACTTCTTCACCGTGTTGAACCCCAGGCTGCGCGCCAGCCGATAAAGCGCGTGCTCTTCGTCGGGAATCGTGTGCGTTTGCAGTTCCATCTCCATCTGCAAGCGGTGTTCGACGTTGCGCAGAAACCGGTAGGCATCCGCCAAGGCCGTCGCCTCCGCCTCGGAGAGCGTCTTCGTTTTCACCAGCGTCAGGAGGGTTCGCAACGTATTCCGGTCGCGCAACTGCACCAGCCGAGCCCCGCGCAGGATTTGAAACGCTTGCACGATGAATTCAATCTCGCGGATGCCGCCGATCCCGAGTTTGACGTGTCGGCTGAGGTGCCCTTCGCGCACGACTTCCTCTTCGATGCGCTTCTTCAGGGCGGCCATCTGCTGGATCACGTTTTCCCCCGCATGCCGCGCGTACACAAACGGCTGCACCATCTCGATAAACTCCCCGCCGACCTTCTCATCGCCAGCCACGGGCCGCCCTTTGATCAATGCCATGCGCTCCCATGTCTCGCCGAACTCCGCGTAGTAATTTTCGCAACTGTCAAGCGACCGCACGAGCGGGCCGGATTTGCCCTCGGGTCGCAGCCGCAGATCGATGCGGAAGATGTTTCCCTCGGCGCTCGATGCGGCGACGGCACGGATAATCTCCTCGGCGAGTTTGGTGAAGAACTGGTGGTTGGTAAGCGTCGGCGTGAGGGCCCCTTCTTCGCCATAGACGAAGATTACGTCCACATCGCTGGAATAATTGAGTTCCTGGCCGCCGAGTTTTCCCATGCCGACGATAGAGAAGCGTCCGGTAGCCGTCACCGTGCTTTCTTTTAGTTTGTATTGCGCGCGCAACGAGCCCAGCGCGATCTCAAACACCGACTGCAAACACACGTCGGCCAGGTTCGACAATTCCAGCGTGGTCTCCTCCACCGTGGCGCTCCCGACCAGGTCGCGCGCGCCGATGCGCAGCGTTTCGCGGCGACGGAAGCGACGGATTGCGTCGTACTTCTGCGCGGGAACCCGGATTGGCAACAGGAGGCGCTTCAATTCGGCCGCGAGCCAGGCTTTCTCGCGCGGTCTCTCGAGTGTCTGCGACGCAATGAGGAAGTGGAAGTGCTCGGCGTTGCGCGTCAGCGTATCGGCGAGGGCCTGCGAGTGCGCGAAAATCTTTACCAGCAACTCGAGCCGGTCCGGTGATTCATGCAGGTAGTGGTAGAAAATGTTGGGATTCGGCAGGGCCGCCACGAGACGCTCGAAATTGACCAGCGCCCGGTCGGGGTCGGCCGACTTCTCGCAGGCCCGGAGCAAGTGGCTGAAAACTGTCGTCAGATTGCGGCGCTGCAATTCGTCTTCGTATAACCGCCCGATGGCGGCAAGCACCCGCGCGGCATCCCGGAACCCGTGGTCGCGCAACAACTGTTGGGCGACCGGCTTCGAGGACGGGCGTTTGCCAATCAGCCGGGGAAGCAGGTTTACCGTCTTCGACGACGAGCGCCGCGTGGAGGCGGTCTTTACCGATGACTTTTTCTGGCGCTTGTGCGGCATGCGGGTTTACCGCTGTCGCTTCTGCATCAAATCCTTCGCGGATTCAAGTATCTTCCGCTCGCGACGGGTCAGGCTCTGCATGCCTTCACGAGCGATCTTATCGAGAATCGGATCGACCTGTTCCTGGATAAACTCCTCGGATGACATGTTGCGCGGGGTCGGACGCGGGCGTGGTTTCAGCCGCGCAGTGATGCCCTGAAGCCAGAGCAGCCATCGGGGCGTCGTGCCGTAGCCGAGCTGTTTGATGTACAGGTAACCGAAAGCCGCGCCGCCGAGATGCGCAAGGTTGGCCACACCGCCACCCCCACCCTGCAACAGCACCGCGACATCGATCGCGACCGCAATCATGGCCAGGTATTTCGCGCGCAGGGTGATGGGCAGGATGAAAAACAGCAGCAATGTCAATTCGCGGTCGGGAAATAATGTCGCAAACGCGACCACGCACCCGAGCACCGCGGCGGACGCACCGATGCACGTGGCATAGACCTGATGTTCCCCGATCACGTACGGCGTGAAGTTGAATGACAGCCACAGCGCCGCGCCGACGATACCCGACATGAAGTACAGTCGCGTAAAATACTTCTGGCCGATGAAGTATTCGACTTCGGTGCCAAAGAACCACAGGAAAAACATATTGCCCAGGATGTGCCAGACATTGGCGTGCAGAAACATGTACGTCACGAACTGCCACACAAAGCCGCGACGTATTCCATCGGCGCTCAAAGTGAGGTACCGATCCAGGTACGGGAGATTCGACGCGTTACCGATGAGCTGGAGAAAGAAAATAACGATGTTAACGACGATGAGGAGCTTTACGACCGAGCCGAAGCGGGCGACCAAATCACGAAACGGGCCTGAGAACCGATCAAACGGCCCGCCTACCCTCTGTTGATTCGACGACCCCAACATAACCCTAGAAGAATAGAACACTTTTACGATGCTCGCAAATCGAAACCCGGTTTTACCGCTGGCCAAGCTCGCGAATCATGGCCAGCGTCTCTTTGCCGAATTGCCGGGCTTTGGCGGGACCGATGCCGCGCACTTCCAGCAGCTCGGCGTCCGACTGCGGCTTGACGCGGGCCAGCTCTTGCAGGGTCCGGTCGGGATAAATGATATACGCGGGCACATTGCCGAGAGCCGCCGCCTTGTCCCGCCGCCAGGCGCGCAATGCGTCGAACAGCTTCTCGTCGTAATCGCCGGGTTCATCACGTTTAGAGGCAGCGCCCTTCGACGTGCGTGCGGAGGAACGCGGTTTGGCTTTGACGTCGGGCAAGACCATGGGAATTCGCTGCTTTTTCCGCATGATGTCGCCGCCCAGTTCGGTCAGGGAAAGTGTCGGGTATTGACCGCTGCTTACTGCCAGACAACCGGTGCGAATGAGGGTGTTCAACAGACCCCACACGTAGTCCTCACCCAAATCCTTCAACAACCCGTACGTGCTGAGCCGATCCAGCCGGGTGTCGAGGACTTCCTTTGAGCGCGACCCGACCAAACACTGCGCGATACGTCCGCGCCCGAAGCATCCGTCGACGCGCGCCACGCAGCTCAGGGCTTTCTGGATGGCGACCGTCTCTTCGTCGGTCGGGAAGCGGGCCGCGGAATCGGCTTTCGCGAGGCAATTGTCACAGACGGTGCATCCCTCCCCCGTTTCCGTGTCGCCGAAATACTGCAGGATGAAATGATGACGGCAACCGTGATGGTCGGCGTACGCGATCATCCGGTGCAATTTGGCGAAATCGCGCTCGCGCTTCTTGTCCAGCCGCTCGAAATCGATGGGCAGTTCGTCGAGTGGCTTGATCGGGTCCACGAGCCGCGTCGTGTAGGTGCGCGAGCCTTGTTGGTATTCGCGTTTGATGAAATTCGCGCGTTCCAGTTGGTACAGTGCTGAGCCGACGGCCATGCTGTTCTTCGTTGAGGGCACCAACTCGGCAATATCGGAGATGGGCAATTGAATCGGGCCGTTTAGGGCGAGCCGGCGCAGCACGTGATACAGGTTCGCGATCACTTCGCGCGACGGATTGGCGCCTTCGATGAAAAACTCCTGCGTCCGCACGTCGGCGTAATTGTAGAGGACCTCGCAACGGGAGGGTTCGCCATCGCGTCCTGCACGGCCCGCTTCCTGGTAGTAGGCTTCGATACTGCCGGGAATGTCGTAGTGAATGACGAACCGCAGATCGGCGCGATCGATACCCATGCCGAACGCGTTCGTCGCCACGGCTACGCCGCAGTTGCCGTTCATGAACTTCGTCTGGGCTTTCGTGCGCTGGTCGTCGGTCAGCCCGGCGTGATAGGCGACGCAGGGAATCTTTTCGCCCTTGAGGTGGGTGGCGACCTTCTCAACGTTCTTGCGCGTCGCGCAATAGACGATGCCGGTTTTTAATTGCGTGGCGAATTCCACAATGCGCGCCAGCTTCTCCGCCCGGCCCTTGGCGGAGGTCATGCCCAGCGTCAGATTGTGGCGCGCGAACCCGGAAACGAACACGCGGGGCGGTTGCCTGCCGAATTTACCAAGGCCCAACTGTTCGATGATGTCCTCGCGGACCTCCGGCGTCGCGGTGGCGGTCAACGCCATGACCTGCGGCTGCCCCAAATCCTTTAATGCCCATTTCAAGCGGATGTAATCGGGCCGGAAGTCGTGGCCCCATTGCGAGATGCAATGCGCCTCGTCGACAGCGAAGAGCGCGATGGACAGCGGCGCGAGGGCCTGCACGAACCGCTCGCTCTTGAAACGTTCGGGCGCGATGTACACCAGCCGATATTCTCCACGCGCCATCGCGTCGATCCGCTCGTTCAGCTCCGACTGGCCCAGCGAGGAGTTGATGAATGTTGCGGGGATCTTCTTTTCCAACAGCGAATCCACCTGGTCTTTCATCAAGGCAATCAGTGGCGACACCACAACCGTGATTCCTTCAAGCGCCAACGCTGGCAATTGATAGCAGAGCGACTTCCCTCCGCCCGTCGGCATGATGACCAGCGCATCGTGCCCTTCCACGATGGCATTGACCACATCCTCCTGCCCCTCGAGGAATTCCCGGAACCCGAAGTGGGTTTCAAGGAGTTGATGCGGTGAAATCGCCACGGTCATGGGCTGGATTTTAGGAGCGTCAACGGACGCTGGCAAGCGCGGCGGAGATCATTCCTCTTCGTCATCGACCAGGGATCCGCCGGGGTGGAGGTCGTAGCGGAGGCCGATGCAGCCTTTGGAGCAGAGCCAGTCGGCGATGGCGGGCGGGCCGTTGAACGCATCGCGCAGGGAGAGCCACGGGAAATTCAGCATCAATCCCGCGCGGGTCACGGTTCCCCACCCTGCGGAGTAACGGTCCGCGCCGGGCAACGGTTGGCCATCGGACATGGGAATCTGTCCCAAACGCACGGAGACGGCCTGTAGCGCGGCGCGGTAATCGCCGTTCGTGCTCGGATACGTTGGCAGCGCCGCGTAGAGGTCAACAACCTGCTCGTCAACTTTCTCCGCACCTTCCTTTCGGACGGTTTCGACGGCGCTCCTGGCCAGATTGGCATACAAGTCTTTCATGTTGCCGCGCAAGGCCGCGAGTTCTTCCTGGTCACCCCGCTTCTGCGCCTGGAGGATCCGTTTTTGCAGCGCAACAACCGCAGGATCGCCGTAGCGCTTCATGCTGGCCTGCTGCAGTTTCGCGTAGGTATGGCGCGCGAGGGCATGTTGCGCCCGCTCGTCGGCGGTGCGGGCGTCGGGCGCGATCCAAGGGGGAATGAGATGCATACTGGACGACGCGCTGAGGTATTCCTGCACCTCCTCCTGGATCGCCTCGGCCACGCTGTTGTTCGGCGCGACGCAGATGAGCGCCATGGCCGCCGGAAAATTCGTAGCCGCGACGAAAGCATTCGTGTTCACCAACTCAAGGTCGGCCAGCCATTTCCTGCGTCTTACAGTGTCATTCGCGGGCAAAGCAACCATCAGCGTCGAGCCGAAGATCCGCACAGCGGCATTGGCGGGCAGCGCGTTGGTGAATCCCGGCAACATTTTCTCTGCCCCGGCGGGCGTGGCGAACGTGGCGATCAGAGTGCTATGGACCGTGGTCGAGAATCCCGATGCCCCGGCGCCCTGCCAGATTCGGTCGGAACCGCAGACGAGCTTGTGTTGGGCCCGGTTCGTCGCGGCGGTTGCCACCATGTTCCGCAAGTCGCTCCGCTGCCCGAGGAGAAATACTCCTGCGAATACGAGGGCCGCCATGCCTCCCATGACCTGCAGGAAGACCAGCGCAAGGGAAGCCGCCCAGCCTGGCGGGCGCGCGTTCAGGGTCTCGAAGACCTGCAGCGTGTACTGCGCGAGGACTTGATTGGTCACACGTTTGGGGAACGCTTGCTTCAGTTCGCCGATGATCACTTGCGCGGTCTCAGTCGGGATCGTCTGATCGTCGGGCGACACGGGCGGGAGGCCGCGCTTGCGCAACCGGCCCGCGATGCGCGCCAGGCGGAATGCAGGGACCAATCCCACAAGCATGAAAATGCCGAGGTACATGAGAATCCGATCCCCGCTGAAGCCGCCCCCGACAATCAATGCCAGGGCAGCCAGCGCGCGAAAACCCGTGTCGAGCAGGTAATGTCGCGAAAACAGGGTGGCATGCATCACCCAGCCACCGTCGAGGGGCAGCACGGGCAGCAGGTTGAATCCATTGAGAATCAGCGCCAACATCGCGACCTTGGTCAGCCAGGCTTTGTGCAGCACAATCCCCGCGAAGCCGAGGAGAGTGCCCAGCACAATGCCGGGCAACGGACCCATCAGGGAGACCACCGCTTTTTTCCAGCCGGGCACGTTGTAATTCTTGCCGGTCACGGCCGCCCCGAAGAAGGGGATGAAGAACATCCGCACATTCCGATAATCGAATATCTGCATGGCCACGTAATGCCCAAACTCGTGGAACAGGAGAATCGGAATCAACAGCAGCGTGATCTTCCAGGACCACCGCGCCGCGCCGGCACCCAGGAAGAACACAATCGACACCGCAAGAATCACAATGGCATTCCCCCAGCTCGTGCGTTTCTCCTGGATCTGGTTCAACTGCGCGAGTACCTCGGCGTGCTCCAGGCCGCTGGCAGTGGACGCCTTGATCGAGTCACCGAATGCCTGTGCGATCTGCTCCTCGGCATTGGTCAGGGGCTTGAACACGCCTCGCTTCAGATGAAAGTCACGCAACGCGGCGTGGTAACGCTCGACGGCATCCCGCACATCGTCCGCCGTCCGGATCGGCACCATGGTCTTTCGCGTCGTTTCCTTCGCAAGCTCGTGCTGGTGGGAAGTCCACAACGGGGCCGGTTTGGCATTCAGGACGCGATTGATCCGGCAGGAGGCGGGCGCTTCGAAGTGCGCTTTGCCTGCCGAAGAGACAAGGAACGTGCCGTCGTTGAACTCCGACACGAACAGCGGGAAGATGAAGTGTTTCGCCGGATACGGGCGGTTCCAAATCCGGTATTGAATGCAGGCGAAGGCCCGCCCGGAGTTCTCGTAAAGCACCACACGGTAGACTTTTGTCTGGTGGAAATTGTCGTCGATCGCGTAGTAGACCGGCGATTGAAACCCACAAGCGGCCAATTCGGTGATTAACGGTTGCAAGCGTTCGCGCACCGCTTCGGGGAACGCTTCCGGCCCGACCTCGAATGGCCGCAGTGAATCCACGGTCGGGTCGGCGCTGGAAGAGGGAATAGGGATATGCAGGAGTTTGATCAGCCACGCGAGGAGCACCACCGGCGAGCGGTTGCTCCACCAGTATTCGCGAAAACTGAAGCGGGTGCTGTCGACCTTGTAGAACATGTCGCCTCGGGAAACTGGGCGGGATTAGACTACAAGCCGCGACGGCGACCAAGACAAAAAGATGGCGAGCCTGGGGGGATTCGAATCCGCCGAAGGCGGACAAGCGCTCTTGGAGTGCAGCATTGTTCGCCTTGGGTTGTGACCGCAATGACTGTCCTTGGACGCGAAGGAATTTTTAGAGAAAAATGGTGAGCCGGGAGGGATTCGAACCCTCGACCCACGGCTTAAAAGGCCGTTGCTCTACCAACTGAGCTACCGGCTCGCCGGTCGCGGTAACCACGCGGGGGACGGGAGCGGGGGCGAATGTAGCGAGTTTGGGAAGCGGCGTCAACTTCGGGATTCGTCGCGATGGGGTCAGGTAGTGACGCCATCACCTGCGGCCGCGTTTTATCGTAAATGAACTATCAGCAATTCTGTTCTGGACATCGGATTCCGATAATGGTATGGTTGGCACCGTTCTTTGACATCCGCCGTCGCCAAGGCTATGGCGGACACGTCGGCGCGACAGCGCAGTGTCTCTTGTGTGAAAATGATGCGCCGCAAAACATGCTTTTTGCGAAACGAACCCACCGCTTTCCGTGTGTGTTTTGAGTGTATCCGTCAGCCTGATAAAGGGTTATAACTTTGGAAGGCGGATTTTTCGGTGGGTTCGTTCTGGAAAAACGAACCCACCGGACACCACAATTGGCCTGTTTTGAGGGGGGTTCGGTTGCCGCAACAACCACATTGCGGCATCTCGTCCGACTCGGTTTGGAAAAACGAACCCACCGGAGGCCACAAGAGGGGGCATTTTGTGCGTCGCGTGGCCAGATTTTGGGTTCGTCTGCGGCAGAAGCACAGTGAGTGGTGTCTCGTCCAACTCGGCGCGGCTCACCGGGAGGTTCGCCCTCCCACGGACAGCGGCTCACCGGGAGGTTCGCACGCCGCCTTAACTTCTTGGAGGTGACGGCGCGTGTGGCACGCCGGTGGGCGGGCGTCAAAAGCAAATCTCCGCGGCTTCTTTCCGTTCGGTAGTTCTCAATAGGGCTTGTGTTATCCGCAGTTTCTGGCACAAAGGGCGGCTGTAGGAGAAGTTCGTCAGCACCGGACGGAGAAACAACCAGTAATGAATTGGAGAACTTTCATGAGGCAACGGCGCGTCAGACTGTCAATACGAACCTGGGGATGTGATCACGCGCGATTCATTTTCGCCGGGGTGGCACTGGTAATGATACTGGCAGGCCAGGGTGATTCCGCCTGGGCGGCCACGGATAACTGGACTGCGAGCAGTGCCGGGAGCTGGTTCACCGCGGGGAACTGGTCGGTAGGTGTGCCTTCGCCCGCCGATGACGCCATTATTACCAACACAAGCGCCATCGTCGAAGGGGCGACCGGGGCGACAGCGAACAGCCTGACAGTCCAGGGCGGGAACGTCACGGTTGGCAGTATCAGCGGCGGCTCGCTCACCGTCGGTGGTGAAATTGCCGTGGGTACTTTGGGTACTTCCGCCAGCCTGACCTTCAACCTTGGCACCATTTCCGTGAACACACTGAGCATCGGGGCGAACGGCAGTTATTCCGACACATCTTCCGGCACGATCATTCTCTCGGGTTCCTCCCCCACCATCAACGTGGCAGGTGGTGTGACCGTTGTCATGAATAGCCAGGTCACGGGCACCAGCGGATTGATCAAGGGTAGCCTGGGCACATTGACGCTCGCAGGCAATAACACCTACAGCGGCGGCACGACGATCAGCCTGGGCACGTTGCAAGTGGGTAACGGCGGGACCAGCGGATCTCTCGGCGATGGCGACGTGGTTGACAATGCCTCATTAATCTTCAGTCGCAGTGACAGCGACGTGGTTACCAACTCGATCAGTGGCACCGGTAGCCTGACCCAGGCCGGCAGCGGCACGCTGATACTCATTGGGACGAACAGCTATACGGGACGCACGATTATTAACGCCGGCACCCTGCAAGTTGGCAACGGCGGGACCATCGGAACGCTAGGCAGCGGTGACGTGACCAATAACTCCGCGTTGGCCTTCAATCGCAGCGACAGCCTGGCGGTCAGCAATAACATCAGCGGCGGCGGGAACCTGATCCAGGCCGGGAGCGGCACGCTGGTACTTGTAGGGTCGAACACCTATGCTGGCAGCACAACCATCAGTACCGGGACCCTGCAAGTGGGTGATGGCGGCACGAACGGCACCTTGGGCACCGGGAACGTGATTAACAAGTCGGCGTTGGTTTTTGACCACAGCGACAGCGTGGTGGTCAGCAACTCGATTAGTGGCGGGGGCAGCCTGACCCAGGCGGGCAGCGGCACGCTGATCTTGGCCGTCAGCAACACCTACACGGGGAAGACGATCATCAGTTCGGGCACGTTGCAGGTGGGCCTCGGTGGTACCAGCGGCTCGCTGGGCAGCGGGACCGTAAGCAACGATTCCGCATTGGTTTTCAATCTCAGCAACACCATCCTGGTGACCAACTTCATCAGCGGCATCGGCAGCCTGACTCAAGCGGGGACCGGCACACTGATACTCAGCAACGTGAATACCTATAGCGGCGGCACGTGGATCAGCAACGGCGGCACGCTGGCCGTAAGGAACGGCAATGCATTGGGCAGTGGCGATCTGAATCTAATTGACGGCACACTGAAGCTGACCACCGGGATTGTCGTGAACGTTGGCGGCAACTACACGCAGGGCACGAACGGCAGCCTGGAGGTGGACATTGGCGGCACGAACCGGTTTGGCCAACTCAACATCGCAGGGGCGGCGAGCCTCGACGGTACCGTACATGTCGCCCAGGTTGGCGGCTATGTGCCGCAACACAACGATCAATTCACGCTGCTCATCGCGAGCAATGGCGTGTCGGGAACATTCTCCACAGTTACCAACGACATCGTCCACAGCTTGCTCCTGAACCCGAATTTGATCTACGGCACAAACGATGTGATCCTGCAGTGGGCGCAAGCGTCGTTCGTACCCTTTGCGCTGACGCGGAACCAAAAGGCGGTGGCACACGCCCTGGATCTCGCCGCGCCTTCCACCAGCACATCGACCGTGGCGCTGATTGATTTCCTGGATAACGTTTCCGATGTGACAAACGATTTACCGGCGGCGTTCAACCTGATCGCGCCCGAAGAGTTGACGGCAATGTACACGGCCGCGTTCGCCGGCATGGAAGCCCAGGGCAGCCGATTCCTGAAGCGGGCCAACGAATTGCGCGCAGGTTACCGCAACTTGTATATCAACGCGTACAACGACTACGCAACGGGCGGAGGCGGGGCCGGTACGCCACCGGCTGACCCGACTACGACCGGGTCGTCCAGCGATATTTTCGCCAGGACGCTGGACAATCCGTGGAGCATTTACATGGACGGCGGCGGTAAGTTTGTGGATGTGGGGGGCGATACCAACGCCGCGGGCTACAATCTATCCAGCGGTGATTTTTCGGTCGGCCTCGACCGGTGGCTCAACAAGCAATTGGTGGTGGGCGGGGGCCTAAGCTACGACAGCAGCTCGGTGGGCCTGACCGGCACCGGGCATATCGACATGAAGAGCTACCTTGGTGCGATCTACGCGGCATGGTTCGCCGAGGGATTGCACATCGAAGGACAGGCTGGCGGCGGCCTCAATTCCTACAACACACGCCGACAAGGATTGCAGGGCCTCGCCAACGGCAGCACCGATGGCCTCGAGTGGAACGGGCTCCTGGGCGGCGGTTACGACTGGCAGAACGGACCATGGAGTTACGGCCCGCAACTTGTCGTTCAGTACATGTCGGCAAGTATCGACCCATTCACCGAGAAGGGATCCCTCGCCCCGCTGCATGTCGAGTCGCAGACGGCCGATTCGTTGCACACCCAACTGGGCGCGGACCTGCGCTATCGCAGCTACGTGCGACCGACTTTGACATTCATCACACCAGAGTTATCCCTTGCCTGGCAGCACAACTATTTGGCGGACAGCTATCCGCTGAGATCGCGGTTGGCCAACGGCGATGGCGGTGTTTTCACCGTCCACGGGCCGGCCATCGGGAGCGATAGCGTCCTGATAAGTTTGGGGATCACCGTTCAGTGGAAGCCGAGTCTCAGCACCTACCTGCATTACACGCTGCAGGCGGGGACAAGTGGCTACCAGGCAAACTCTGTGGATGCGGGATTGCAACTTAACTTTTAAGGAGCAGTCGCTTTCGACAGCTCGGGTGCGGGGTTGATGGGGCTGCGGTGCTATTGAGGGCAGCGCATCCCGAAGGCATTTCCGGAGAAAGTCACAATCCCATTCGTTGCTGGGGATTACCATCTCCCCGTAACATTCATCACGCGCACCGGCGTTTCCGCAAGCATACGCGGGGAATTACTCTGAACCAGTACCGTAGTAGACGGTTCCGGCCTGGCCATACGAAGATACCCGGATCAGCGTCGTCTACGATTGAGAAGGCCCAAGGACAGGATGCCGACTACGGTGAGTGCGACGGGGCCGGGTTCAGGAATAGTCCCCGGCACGTTTGGCTCGGTCCCAAGCGTGGTTCCATACTGAAAGCTCACGGTGGAGATCTCCGATAACGTGAAGCTGGCCGGGACAGCGCCCAAAGTAAACACGGCGCTGTCTTTGATAAAGGGGCGACCGGCGAGGCCCCCGTTGTAGTTACTGCCGTCATCCGCGGCGGTGGTTAATCCTCCGCCAACTCCGCCCGGCGTGGGGCTATCGCCGGGGAGCGCGCTGCCCGGGAAAAGGTTTCCAGGGCCGAAAAGACCGAAACCGACGGCACTGATCCCCTCGTTGGCATTTCCAGGAGCACCGTTCAACCCCGCCGCATAAGCCCATGAACCACCAACAATACCGCCTGGGACTGTCAAAGTAGAACCGTCTTCTACTCCGACGCTGCCCGCATTCAGAGATGCCGAAAGTTTCGTCAGGGTTGGGTCACCCGTAAGTGAGAAGAATACTGCGGTGAGGATGTCCGACGGATCATTCGGTTTGTAGGTCGCTAGATTCGTCAGCGACATGAGCAGATTGGTGGTTGTGCCTGACACTGACAGATCGAATGTGACCGAGGCACTGTTCGTCTCGCTCGCGTCGTTGCCAGGACCGCTACCCGTGTACGTCACCGCAGATTGTGCTGTCGTTGCTAATAATACCGCAAGAGCCGCCAGAAGCATGGCAGCCCGTGCTCGCATTGAGAATCTCGGGATTGAACCGGCGAAGCGCTTGCTCGCGACGTTCCTCCATCCCGTTAGCACATCCGGGGATTCACCCGGCGGCGTTTCCGTGAACCCGCCACCAGCGGTGTTCCACTGGCTACCAATACCCTGGCAGACGGTTCCGGGACAATCCCCCATGTTCTCTCCCAATCGAAAACGAACCACCTTCGTACCTCGATTCAAAATAATTGACCTCGGGCTCACGCAATCCTTGTTTGGTTGAAGCTGTTATCCCCTCGTTTCTAAAGTCCGCCTCAGCTCGTGTTGTTTTGAGAAGGGTCCACTTGCCGATTGGCGACGCGCCCTCTAGTCGCCGACAACGCCTTCGACCGCCGCACCAAGGCGAATGCCCAGAGCAGACCGGTGGCTATCAGCACACCGGTGCCCGGTTCGGGTATCGCGGGACCACCATTGTCGCCGGCAATCGTGCCAGCGAGATTGAGATTTGCGTCCTTGAGGCTCGTGCCGTACTGGAAACTGACATTGGTGATGTTCGCGAGCACGAAGTTTGCGGGCAACCCGCTCAGCGTGAAGATGACGGTGCTCTCGATGAGTTGTTGATGCTTGAGGCTGCCCTTGTCGTTACCCATGTTGTCGAAATCGGTCGTGACTCCGTACTGCACACCGCTGGGCGCGGCTGATCCCTGGAGGTTTGGGCCGGGGAAGCGGAAGTGTTGGGTGAACGCTTTCAGACTCGTGCTGGAGATGCCCTCGTTAGCACCGTGCGGCAGGCTGGGCAGGCGGTTGCGATAGGCCCACTCGCCTCCAACGTTTGTTCCAGGACCACTCACACCGGGGCGATCTTTGATCGCTGTGTTAGGACCGAGTAATGCCGAAACCGGAGTAAGTGCCGGACCTCCGGCTAGGGTGAAAAAGATTCCCGTGAGGATTTCAGCGCTATTGCCCGGGTCATTGGTGGCGGTATTCGACAGAGTGATGACTAGCTTCAGGTCCGAGACGGCGAACGAGGCCGACGCGCTCAACGTCCTATTGGTCGCGGTGTAGGTGACGCCATGAGCAGTACCTCCGACAAAAATTAAAGCCAAGGCGACGAGGCCCCGCGCGACTGTTTTCATTCCCTATTACCCCTAATGCCAAACGCAACGTAAGCGACGTTTATCCAGGCGTGTTCCTTACGGTTCAACCCGGCGATCGACGGCTCGACGCACTTCCCGTTTTTCGGCTGAAGCTGCCACTCCCTGGTTTCCCTAGTGGCAGCTTCAGCCCATGTTGCTCCAGCTTCCGCTGGCCGATCCCTATTTCCCTAGAACCAGCTTCCGCCGGTCAATCAACGACTCGACGCACTGCTTTCATCGGTTGAAGCTGCCACTCCCTGATTTCCCCAGTGGCAACTTCAGCCCGTTCTATTTCACGTACAACTTACCGATGGACGACTTTGGACGCGCTCTCCTGGTGTACCCTTGCCCCTGATTGCATCACGCGGCACGGAGACCAGCGCGGCTGACCTGGCGCACCCCTTGGGGGGCGCGAACGGAGGCGGCAATACCGCGAGTTGAGCGATTCGCCCGTGTTTGGCGACGGCAAAAAGTCTGCTGCTCATACGGAAAGAGCCAAAACAAAATCTGCCCGACCTTGGCCGATTGATTGGGGATTTGTTGGAAACGTTTCATGGATTTCAGTTCCAAGCCGGCGCTAACAACAAGGAGGGCGGTTGGGGCATCAGCTGGCGGTAGCTCGGTGCGAGTTTGTGCAATTTGGTGAGGGTGTCTTGCACTTGGAGAAGCGACAAGTCACGAAGCGAGTTTATTGCACGGGGAGAGTCCGATACTAACGCCGCTGATGCCCCTGAGGCCCCTGATCCCACCACATCTGATAGAAATTCATGCCCATGAACAAATGCAGGTTCCTGGACGGTCGTTTTCCCGCTGAAAGCGGTGACTGGCGACGAGAAGGGTCGTTGGGGCATCAGCCGGCGGTAGTTCGGTGCGAGTTTGTGCAATTTGGTGAGGGTGTCTTGCACTTGGAGAAGCGACAAGTCACGAAGCGAGTTTATTGCACGGGGAGAGTCCGATACTAACGCCGCTGATGCCCCTGATCCGACCACATTGGTAAGAAACTCATGTCCATCAATGACGGGGTTGCGCAACCCGATGCAGCAACCGCCCTCCGCCTGATGGCGAACGACCGACCCGGTCAATCCCAGGCCGACCTTCTTTTCTTCGACTACTGTAAGCTCGTTGTTCATGAGTGTTCTTACGCTCCCTTTATTACGCCAACGGCGGGCCTCTCCACAATCGGCGGGAGGACGGTTTTCTACTCGGAGATCGGCTGAGAGGGCATGGGCATTTGTCCGATGTACAAATCGGCCTGGGGGCTATTGTGCCGACCTGTATGGGCAGGATACAGTGATGCGCATGTCAGGCCGTATGAAGATACCTACCAGCAAGACGAACCGTTTTGTGCGCGTGTTGCCAGCGACTCTCGGTTGATGGGACACCATGCAGGTTAAGAATGTCATGAAAAGGAGCGTCGAGGTGGTCGCTCCCGACACCTTGTTGCACGAGGCGGCGCGCAAGATGAGCGTTCACAATGTTAGCGTGCTTCCGGTTTGTGAGGGACGGAGAATCGTGGGTCTGTTGACCGCCCGAGACCTCACCGTGCGGGCGACGGCCGAAGGGTGTGACCCACGGACCAGCCAGGTGCGGGAGGTAATGATGTTCCCAGCCATTTGCGGTCGCGAAGGCCAGAACGTCAACGAAGCCGCCGACCTGATGCAGAAGTGGCAGCTCAGCCGATTGCCCGTGCTCAATCGACAGAAACGCCTGGTAGGAATCGTCTCCCTGCGCGATCTGCAGGGTCCAACTCAGCACGACAATCACCAGTCCAAATTGAAGCGCTAGGAAGCCGCATTCTACGTGGCTTCGGGATCGCCATCGGCGTAAGTACCATGCAATACGCTATTTCCCTGTTGCTGCACTAAGGAAGGTGGCTACCGGGGCAGATGCGCAAATTATGCATTGCCCAGCAAGTCAATAAGTTGCTGCCCCAGACGGCCACCCCCCTCGCATTAGGCTTGCAAACTGCGTAACCTCAGGTAGTCTTAGCCTGTACTTGGAGAAAAAGAGATGGCGGGAACCTCCATTCGTCTAGACGCGAAGCGGTCGGGGCCGGGTTTGACCTTAAAACCGAAGCTACCGCCCATTCTTCCCTTTGGCGGGAACCGGGGACGTGTTGAGCGCCTGGACGAGAAGGCCGGGTTTGAGTGGGTTGGTGAAGCCCTGACGAGGACCCAGGAGGCGCTCGAAACCTTGTGGGAAGCCGAGGAACTGCATCGGCTGCTCTTTGTGAAGGTTCCGCAACCGCGGTTCGTCTGCGACGCCAAGACGCTGCGTATTCTCGCCGTCAATGAGGCGACCGTCCGCCAATACAAGTACTCGCGACATGAATTTCACCGGATGCGCGTGATTGATCTCAGCGCGCCGGAGTCCGTCGCGGATTTCAAGAAGTACTGCCAGGAATTATCTTCATCGCGAGGCGGCGCCGTCGACGGACAGGACAATGTCTTTCGCCATCACCGAAAAGACGGCAGCTTGATCGACGTTGAGATCGAAGCGGCCGTGATCCCTTTGCGGGGCAAGCGGCTGTTTCTGCTACTGGCCCAGGACGTCACCGAGAAACGGCGCGCCCAGCAGCGGTTGCGGGCGCACCAGGCTACCACCCATGCGCTGGCGGAATCGTACACCTTGACGGAAGCCGGCCCGAAGATTTTTCGGGCCATTTGTGAGAACCTGGGTGGTGACTGGGGTGAGCTGTGGACTGTCGATCCGGCCGCAAACGTTTTGCGCTGTGCACAGACCTGGCACCCCGCCTCGCAACGGCTCCCGCGGGTGGAGCGAGCCACGCGGGACTTGGGCTTTGCGCGTGGCGAAGGCATCCCCGGCTCGGTCTGGGCGCACAACAAGCCGCTCTGGATCGCCGACATCTCCCAGCAGCCGGCCATGCACCGAAAGCGGGCGCTGGACAAGTTCGGCTTGCGAACCGTGTTCGCGTTTCCGATACGTCTGAACCGGGAAGTGCTGGGGGTCATCACGGTTTTTAGCCGACGCGTATTGCCGCCCGACAAACATCTGCTGCAATTGCTCAAGGACATCTGCAGTCAGATCGGCCAGGTGATGGGACGCCGGCGCGCTGAGAGGCAGTTGCTGGAAATCAGCGAACGCGAACAGCAACGCATCGGACGCGATTTGCATGATGGCTTGTGCCAACAGTTGGCCGGCATCGCTTATATCGCCAGCAACCTGCAAAGCACGCTTGCGAAGGTATCGCCCAAGGAGGCTACCGTCGCGGCGCGAATTGCCGAATTGTCGCGGGCGACCGCTGTGCAGGCCCGCCAGATCGCGCGCGGGCTCAACCCGGTCAATTTGGGAGCCATGGGGTTGGTGGCGGCGCTCGAAGAACTGACCTCCTCCATTGGGACGATGTTCGCCATTTCTTGCCGGTTTGAATCCACTCACCGTGTCCGTATTCGGGACCATGGCGCAGCGGTCCATCTCTACCGCATCACGCAAGAGGCAATCCATAATAGTATTACTCACGGGAAGGCCACCGAGATCCGCGTCTCCCTCCACCGGAAAGGACGCGGGACCGTGCTCAGCGTTATCGACAACGGCCGCGGATTGTCCAACGTTTCTGTCGAAGACTGGGGTATGGGCATTGAGAACATGAATTGCCGCGCACGCGCGATCGGCGCGCGACTCCAGTTTGCGCCCTGTCGCGGAGGCGGGACGATCATGTGCTGCACGTTGCCCTCTCGTGTCCGAAGAGCAAAATGAAAAGCGCCCGAGGGAAACAGTCGGAAGTTGCCGACATCAAGCAGCGCGTTCTGTTGGTGGATGATCACCCGGTCGTTTGCGAGGGGTTGGCCCAGCGAATCAATGCGGAACCGGACCTGAAGGTCTGCGGCCAGGCGCGGGACGCTCATGCCGCTCTGGATGCCATCGAGAAGTTGCGGCCCCACATCGCCGTGGTGGACATCGGCTTGGGCGAAGGCAATGGCATCGAGTTGATCAAGGATTTGAAAGTGCGCTATCCGCAACTGCCAGCCTTGGTCTTGTCCATGCACGACGAGGCGCTCTATGCCGAACGCAGTTTGCACGCCGGCGCCAAGGGCTATGTAATGAAGCAGCAGGAAACGGACATCCTGTTGCAAGCGATCCGCCAGGTGCTGCGCGGCCAGGTCTATTTGAGCGAAAAAGTCAGGGATGCGATCGTCAACCGCATCGGGGGCAACGTGCCGGAAGACAAGGCCACTTCCCTCGCCCAACGCCTGAGCAACCGCGAATTGGAGGTTTTCCAGTTGATCGGTGACGGCTACGCCACCCACGAGATCGCCCGCCGACTGCATCTCAGCAACAAGACCGTGGCATCGCATCGGGAGCATATCAAACTGAAGCTGAACCTGAGGACGGGCGAGGAACTGGCGCGCTTCGCCATTCATTGGCTGCGTTACCGCGTCCCGGACGTCGACGCCTCGTTGACCGCGCGCGAGCTCGTTGGCAAGCCAGCGAAGCCCCGCCCTTCCAAAGCGGCGACTCGATAGCCGGACTTCGCGCGATGGCGGGCAGGCCCGAGAGTCTTCGGGACGACTAGGCCCGATCGTGCTGGCTATTGCGGCCTGTCGCTTAGTGCGGGTTGTTGGGGAGGCCGCGCGGGCTGGGCTTGCCCATCAGGTCGTCGAATTCGGGAGTGCCGCGGAGGGTGGCGAGGTCGGCATCCTCTGACGCGGATTGGCGATAAAGCCGGTTAGAATCAACATCGAAACATTTCTTGAGGTTCTGCGCGGCCATGACGGGATCGTCGAGCTGCGCGTAGACGCGGGCGAGGCTGTAGAGCGTGGCGGGATCATCGGGCCGCAGGGCGAGGCTGGTGTTCAGCCTCTCGATGGCGTCGCGGAAATCGCTGCGGAGACGACTGGCCTTCCCCAAATCAATCAGCGCGTTGCCCCACATCGTGTACGTGTTTGCCGCGCCTGGCTGTGCCCTGGCAGCACGTTCAAATTTCTCCAACGCCTCGCGCAGCAGTGATTGCTCCGTTTCACGGTCATTCGAGACATGCGCCGCGTGCACAAGCGCACCAGCCCAGTTGTTGCAGACGGGGCCGATTTCGCCACTGAAGCGCGCGTGGTCGGCTGCCTTGGCGAAAAGCGCCGCGGCCTCCTTGTACAATTGAAAACGCGCCTGATCGTTCACGGCGTAGTCGGGCAGTTTTGTGGAGAGAATCACGGCCCACTTATTGTAGGACTCCCAGTCGTCGGGCGCGATTTCAACGGCTTTACGGCACTTTTCCACAGCCCCCTGGTAACAAGCCAGGCGGGTGCGGGATTCCACGGGCAAATCACCGATCAAGAGCAGCGTCTCGCTCCAGAGAATATAGGTGAGCTTGTCGTCCGGCTTCTGGGCAGCGGCCTTGCTGAACTTCTCCGCCGCAGCCTGGAAGGATTGCAACTGCCGCGCCTCGGTCAGGCCCTGTTTGCCCAGTTGCACGAGCGAGATACCCCAGTTGTTGTACGCTTGCGGAAAATTCGTGCGCGCATTGATCGCCCGTTCGAAAGCCTGCGTCGCCCCCGCCCACTTGCGATCGCGCATCAACTGCACGCCAAAGTCGAACTGTCCCTGGGCCACTTGCTCAGGCGTAAGCGTTTCTTCTGGTGACGCTGCCGGGACGGAAGAGAGGTAGGGTGCGCGACCCAGAAGCGTGAGGCCAATCGCGACACTGATGAATGCCCGATTCATATTTTTTCAACTATAAGAGCGCTCTGCCGCAACACCAACGGCAAAAACCGAGAGGCAGGGCAATCGGTGAAGGGTTTACCGTGGTAATGATCCCACAAACGAGCCGCCGTCAGACGTCGGACTGATCGAGCGTACCGACCTCCCGTCACGACCTACGGGTGCGGTATGAAGCCCATTTGATCAAGAAGCTTTTGCCCCGTGGAAGATTGGACAAATTGAATAAAATCGTGCGCCGCAGGTGCTTCCTTTTCCTTGTCGGTAAAAAGATGCAAGGCGCGCGCATAGGGATACTGGCCCTGGTTCACCATCGCCGCGGTCGGAGCGATTCCGCCAATGGACACGGCCTTGACGTTCGGCTTCGTCGACAGCTCGATGCTGCAATAACCGATTCCTCCCGCATCGACGGCAACCGACTGGACGATGGACGAGTAGCTGGTCAGTGGCTTCATGCCGACGCCATACGGCTTGTTCTCCATTGCCAATTCGCGAAAGCCCAGGTGTGTCCCGGAAATCGGGTCGCGGATGTACAGATGAATGGGCCCATCCGGACCTCCCACTTCCTTCCAGTTTTGGATGGCGCCCGTAAAAATGTCCCGGATCTGGTCCCGCGTCAGGTTTCCGACAGAGTTGGCGGCATTAACAATCACTGCGACGCTATAGGAACCGATGATGTAATCGTTGCAACTGACATTGCGAGACCGGGCCAGTTCCAGTTCATTCGTGGTGAGCACCCGGGAAGCCGCCGCGATGTCACTGAGGCCGCCCAACATCGCCGCCACCCCATACCCGGTTCCTTTGAATTCGGTTTGAAACGTCGCGGCGGGATGATCTTTCTTGTACTCCCCGATCAAGCGGGGGGCCAATTCTTCGCCAATCGTGTTCGAACCGCTAAGAACGATGGCTCCTGATTTATCAGACCTGCCGGGCGCGGCCGTCTCGCTCGGGGAACAACTTGCGAACAACATACCGAGCGCTAATACACCGAGGCCCTTTAGGCAAAGTCCCATTATCGGGACTCCAAGCACGGAGCATTTCTTGTACAGATTTATTCTCATGGCGCCTTCTCCCTTTCCGACGGAAATGATCTGGGGGTTTATATTCATTTGCTTGGGCATAAAGATCAAGGACAATTTCGGAGTGGAGTAGCGCGACGCGTGCTGTACGAGATGATGGGAACCCACGTCTGGAATGGAGGGCCTCCAGGTCATTACAAACAAGGGTATGCTTTTATAGTGGCGCTTGGCGCACCGTTGCGGCACGATACAGTGGAAGGAGATGAGGCGATGTCGTCGAGGCGAACGCAGAGCCAGAGTGCGAAGATCGGCGGGTGCGGCGTGGTGCTGTTCGTGGCGCGAGCGGCGGCCGTCTTGACGGTCCTGCTCACGACCCTGTTTCCCGTTCACGCCGCCACCGACCAGACTGTGTGCGTGCTGACGATTCACGAGGATATCACTCATAACACCCTGTATCTCGTACGGCGTGGCTTGCGTGAGGCGGAAGCGAAGAAGGCGACGGCGGTCGTGCTCGATATGCGGACGAACGGCGGTCGCGTGGATGTGACGGAAGAGATCATTCGCCTGCTCGAGCGCGCCCCGATGAAAACCTATACCTACGTGGATGACAAGGCCTACTCGGCCGGCGCGTTCATTGCCGCGGCCACGGACAAGATCTTCATGGCGCCCGGTAGCGTGATCGGCGCCGCCACGCCCGTGATGCTCGCCCCTGGCTCGGGGGTGCAGGAGTTGCCGAAGAGTTACGAGGAGAAACTCACGTCCGCGATGCGCGCGCGGATTCGCGCCACCGCGCAGGAGAAAGGCCACAACCCGGAGGTATTTGAAGCGATGGTCGATGCCGACCGCGGGTTGACCATTGACGATGAAGTAATCACCCCCAAGGGCAAGCTGCTGACCCTGACGAACGAGGAGGCGGCCCATGAGTACGGCGACCCGGCCACACCGCTGCTGTCCGCGGGTACGGTAAAGTCGCTCGATGAGTTGTTGCGGAAAGTTGGGTTGTCGGGTGTTCGCACGTTCGAAGTGTCGCCGTCGGGGTTCGAACAGCTGGCCCGGTGGATCACGACGATCTCTCCGCTGCTCATCCTGGTTGGGTTCCTGGCGCTGTACATCGAGTTGTCGCACCCCGGTGTGGCGCTGCCGGCGATTGTGGCCGTGATTTGCTTTGCCATTTATTTCCTCGGCTATTTCGTGGCCGGACTCGCCGGTTGGGAGGAAGTGGGGCTGTTTGTTTTCGGGTTGTTGTTGCTGGCCGTGGAATTCTTCCTGTTTCCCGGTCACTTTCTCTCCGCGGCATTGGGCACCGTCGCAGTACTGGCGGCGCTGGTGCTGGCCATGGCCGGCCACCTGCCGGGCGCGCCGGTCCTGCCCAGCTGGGATCAGTTGCAGGTCCCCCTAATGAAAGTCTTCGGAAGCATGATCGGCGCTTTCCTGGCCGCCATGCTGCTCGGTCGGTACCTGCCCAAGAGCACGCTCTTTCGGAAAATGGAGCTGGTAGCGGCGACGAGCACGGCGGAAGGGTACTCGGCCAGCCTCGGCGAAGCGAAAGCGCTGCTTGGCGTGTCGGGTGTCGCGGAGACGAATCTGCGTCCATCCGGCAAGGGACGCTTCGGCGACAAGTTGGTGGATGTCGTCACAGAGGGTGATCTGATTGAGAAGGGCAAGCCGATCACGATCGTGGAAGTACAGGGCAGCCGCGTTGTGGTGAAGGCCATGGCCCGGGAACCGGCATGAACTGGACGCTCATCGTCCTATTGACGGTTGTAGGACTGATGTTTATCGCCGTAGATTTTTATATCCCCGGCTTCGTGCTGGGCAGTATCGGCGCGGTGCTGATGCTGTTCGCGACGATAATCTGTTACCGTGACACCGGCAGCCGGAACCAGACGATTATGATGTTCTGCGTGGAAGTGGCGCTCGGCATCGGGGCGGGTTACGCGTCCATCTGGTATTTCCCGAGGACGACCGCGGGCAGGAGAATGATTTTGGCCGAGAAACAAACGGGCGCCAGCGCGGAGGCACCGCGAGTGAATGACTGGATTGGTCGCGAAGGCGTGGCGCAGACGGTCTTGCGACCCGCAGGAATGGCGCTCATTGACGGTAAACGGCTCGACGTGGAAGCTGAATCCGGCATGATTGAGAGCGGCAGTCCCATCAAAATCGTGGCGGTGCACAAGAATCGACTCGTGGTAAAACAACTTGGTTAAAGGAGGCGTAACTATATGGACGGCAGTATTGGCTCACTCATTCTAATGGCGATCTTGGCGGTCTGCTGTATTTTCGGTTTGATCGCGTTCTTCGTGGTGATCTCATTCATCAACATTTGGATTCAAGCCCGCATGACCGGCGCGCCGGTGTCGTTCCTGACGCTGTTGAGCATGCGGCTGCGTCGCGTGCCCATCGGACTGGTCGTCCAAAGCCGCATTACCGCGGTGAAAGCCGGCATCCCGCTCACGACCGACCAACTCGAAGCGCATTACCTGGCCGGTGGCGACGTCAACCAGGTTGTCCGCGCCCTCATCGCCGCGGAAAAAGCGAATCTGAATCTCGGCTTCAACCAGGCGGCCGCCATCGACCTGGCCACCCATCAGTCTGGCAAGAGCGTGTTCGAAGCCGTGATGACCTCCGTGAACCCCAAGGTCATTGACTGCCCGAATCCAGCCAGCGGCAAGCAAACAATCGCGGCCGTCGCCAAGGACGGCATCCAGCTTCAGGTCAAGGCGCGGGTCACGGTGCGCACGCATCTCGACCGGTTTGTCGGCGGCGCCACGGAAGAAACCATCATCGCCCGCGTCGGTGAAGGCATCGTCACCGCCATTGGCTCGGCCAATTCCTACAAAGATGTTCTGGAGAATCCCGACACGATCTCCAAGCGCGTGTTGGAGAAGGGCCTCGATGCGAGCACGGCCTTCGGTATTATGTCCATCGACATCGCGGACGTCGACGTCGGCGACAATATCGGCGCGCGCCTGCAGCAGGAACAAGCCGAAGCCAACAAGCAGATGGCCATTGCCAACGCTGAAACGCGTCGCGCCATCGCCGTGGCCAATGAACAGGAAATGAAGGCCCGGACGCAAGAGATGCGAGCGAAGGTCGTGGAAGCGGAAGCCCAAATTCCGATGGCCATGGCGGAAGCGTTCCGCAGCGGTCGGCTCGGTGTCATGGATTACTATCGCATGCAGAACATCCAATCAGACACGCGGATGCGCCAATCAATCGCGGGCGAAGACGTCAGCAAATCCGGCACGGCCAGCTAGCACCGTGAAACTCGCCAATATCGACGGCCTGATTTGGGTGATCATTGTCGTAGTGGTTGCCCTGGTCAAAGGCTTCACAAAGCTGCAGAAACCGGCTGATGAAGACACAGCTGATTTGGATGAGACGCCGCGAGTGACTCTCCCAAGAACACCGCGTCGGCAGCCGCAACCACGCCCGATGGTCGCGCAGGTGCAGCGCGCGCCCCCCGCGCTTCAGCGAACTGCGGCACCAATGGGTCCCCGCCCTATCGCCGGTCCAGCGAGTAAGGTGCGACGAATCGACGCTGATCAGATCCGTCGCTTCGTCGAACAGTTAAGCGGCTTGCCAGCGTCGCAACCACCCGTTGTTCCTCCACCCGTTCCCAACGCGGCACCCCCTCCTCCATCCCCCGAGCCAGAGCGTGTCACGGATGCGCCTGACACAAAGCAAACAATTATGAACACACCGGCGCCTACACAACCCACCCGCGCCACCCAATGGGCACAAGCCCTGCGCGATCGACAGAATATCCGGAACATCATTATCGCCTCCGAAATAATCGGATCCCCACGAGGCGAATCGGCTTAATCAGCTTACCGAATGCCAGCCAATATGACTGGCTCGCTTGTTGTCCCTTGGCACTTCCAATGCTCTTACGGTATGCCGCATGATTACTATGCAGTACATAACCAATCATCATAGGGAGCGGTGAAACCAATGAGCCATAATACTCTCAAACAGGATAACCAGGGATTCACCCTGGTCGAAATAATGATAGTCGTCGCAATTATTGGGCTGCTGGCCGCGTTGGCAATTCCAGGCTTTGTCAAGGCGCGTAAGCAATCGCAGGGGCGGCGCATCTTGAACGATTGCCGCCAGATGGATGCGGCCATCAACCAATGGGCTCTGGAAACCGGCCAGTCAGATGGCGCTGCCGTCGATACCGTCGGCGCGCAGACTTACTTGAAGACCACCTGGAAGCCAAATGACCTGCTCGGCAACGCCTTTGCCGTCACCGTCGTCGGAGGCACCCAGATTTCGGTCAACGCGACAACCAAGTCGGCCCTGGATGGCGTGGGCATCGACTGGGGTGCGTACTGACGGTTCGTCAGTGACTTCGTTGTGGCGCGCTGCGACGCGCGGGAACACGGGGAACCCAGCACGTCGCAGCGTCGTCACGGCAATGGGTTCTTGAAGATCCCGAGTACCGTTACCTCCGGCCCATCCTTCCAACGGGGGTATTTCCGCAGGTGAATCGTCTTGCCCTTCGCCTCCAAATTCCGTATTCGGAGGCAACACCAATGCGAATCCTCATCAACAGACAAGTGGGCTCATGAAAACCGGCATCATTGGCGGCAGCGGGCTTTACGAGATGGAGGGGATTGAGCGGAAGCGCTGGAACCGGGTGACGACGCCGTTCGGCAAACCGTCGGACGAGTATCTCACCGGACGAATCGGCGAACGCGAGGTCGTGTTCCTGCCACGGCACGGGCGCGGCCACTCAATTCTCCCCAGCGAACTCAATCATCGGGCGAACATCTACGGCATGAAGAAACTGGGGGTCAGCCACATCATTAGTATCAGCGCCGTCGGATCATTGAAGGAAGAGTATCAACCGACGGATATCGTGGTCATCGACCAGTTTTTCGACCGCACGAAGCGCAGCCGGGAATTCACTTTCTTCGGTGATGGCATGGTGGCGCATATCGCGTTTGCCGACCCGGTCTGCCTGCGGATGCAACAGATGCTCGCGACGTGTGCCCGGGACGCGGGGGCGACCGTACACGTGGGGGGTACCTACGTAAATATGGAAGGACCCGCGTTTTCGACGCGCGCCGAGTCGCGGTTCCATCGCCAGATGGGTTGGGACGTGATTGGCATGACGAACTACGGCGAGGCACGCTGCGCGCGCGAAGCGGAGATTTGCTACGCGACGCTGGCGATGGTGACGGACTATGATTGCTGGCATGAGGCCCATGAGGCCGTCACTGTGGAAATGGTGGTTGCGAACCTGAGGAAGAACTCGAAGACCGCGCAGGAGATTATCCGTCGCACCGTGGTGAGGCTCGACCCCGGGGCGGATTGCACCTGCCGCCACGCCCTCGCGACGGCGATCATGACGCACACCCGGGTCCTGAAACCGGCCACGCGCAAGAAGTTGGGCTTGCTACTCGAGAAGTATTCGCAGGCGAAGTAAACGTTGGAAGGCGCAACCTCTGCATTAGGTAAAGCATGGGGACTTGGGCGCGCCGGCGTTCGCGTAGTAACGAGGAAAAAACGTTGGAATGGCAGAGCCGTTGGCCCGGACTGTACAAATGCCGGCATTTGAGCAATGATTAATTCCGTGAAGAATGAGCCCAGTTCCCGACCGAGCGTCACGCCTGTCCATCCCCTGCCCGACGCCATGCGCTGGCTCTGCGTCCACACGCGCCCGCGCAAGGAGGCCGGCGCGGAGCGGTACTGTCGCGAGGTGCTGGGCTTCGACACCTATTATCCACGGCTCAAGCACCTCAAAACCATCCGCCGCGTCAAGCGCTGGGTTGTCGGCCCGTTGTTCCCGCGCTACTTCTTCTGTCGTCTGAATCTCGCCCAGAATTTCCGTGCGGTGAAATACGCGCCGCAAGTCGTCGGTGTCGTCAGTTTTGGCGGCCGCCCCACCCTTGTTGACGATGCGATCATCGAACAACTCCAGCAATGGGCGGGTGAGGCGGTTGACATCGTGACGGCGCGCCCCGGCTTCCACCCGGGCGATCTCGTCGAGATCGCCGACGGGCCCTTGCGCGGATTGCAGGCGGTCGTGCTGCAGGAAATGAGCGACCGGGATCGCGTGGCCGTTCTGCTTTCAACCCTGGGTTGCCAGGCCCGGTTGATTGTGAGCCGCTCTCAACTCGTGGATGCGTCCTAGGCGCGGCGACAATGCGACCGATACCACAATGATTTTCAAGAAAACCGGGATTCAAGGGGTACATCGGCTCGAACTCGAGCGCATTGCCGACGAACGCGGCTTCTTTGCCTGCCTGTGGTCCCAGGCGGAGTTCGCGGAGCATGGGATTGATTCGCGCCTCGTACAATGCAATCTCTCGTTTAATCCCCGCCGGGGCACGCTACGCGGCATGCATTATCAACTCCCGCCGCATGAGGAAACCAAGATCGTCCGTTGCACAATGGGCGCCATCTTCGACGTCGCCGTGGACTTGCGTCGCGACTCTCCCACGTTCCGGCAATGGGTCGGCGCGCCTCTTACCGCAGAAAACCGAGAGATGCTCGTCATACCCCCGGGCTGCGCGCATGGATATCTGACACTGGCAGAGAACACCGAGGTCTCGTATCAAATGTCCGTGTACTACGCACCCCAGCATGGCGCGGGCGTACGCTGGAACGACCCGGCTTTCGGCATCCAGTGGCCCGGTGACGTAAGGGTGATTGCCGACCGCGACCGCGATTACCCTGATTTCAAGCCATGATGAACCTTCCCCGTCCTGGGTCTGCCGGAGCCAGAGAATCGGCGTGACGTGGCGAACGAAATCGCATACTAAAAGGACGGCATGAAACGAGCACTTATCACCGGTATCACGGGACAGGACGGATCTTATTTGGCCGAGCTGCTCCTGCAAAAAGGCTACGAAGTCCACGGCATCATCCGCCGTGCCAGTAGCTTCAACAGCAGCCGCATCGACCATCTCTACCAGGACCGCCACACACGGGGTGTCAAACTGTTCCTGCACTACGGCGATCTTAGTGATTCCGTGAGCCTGGTGAAAATGTTGTACGACTTGAAATTCGATGAGATTTATCACCTCGGCGCCCAGAGTCATGTGCGCGTCAGTTATGACATTCCCGAGTACACCGCGGACATCACAGGTGTCGGGACCATCCGCATTCTCGAGGCGATCCGTGAAACCGACAGCCACCCGCGATTCTACCAGGCCTCGTCGAGCGAGATGTTTGGTAAAGTGGCGGAGATCCCGCAACGGGAGACGACCCCCTTCCATCCCCGCAGCCCCTACGCGGTCGCCAAAGTGTTCTCCTATTGGGCGACGGTCAACTATCGCGAGGGATATAACATGTTCGCCTGCAATGGAATACTATTCAACCACGAATCACCGCGACGTGGTGAAACTTTCGTCACCCGCAAGATTACCCGCGCCATCGCGCACATCAAACTCGGACTGCAGGAGAAGCTCTATCTCGGTAATCTGGACGCAAAGCGCGATTGGGGATACGCCCCGGAATTTGTAGAGGCCATGTGGCTGATCTTGCAACAAGACCAACCGGATGACTTCGTGATCGCCACGGGCGAGACGCATTCAGTCAGGGAGTTTTGTGAAGAGGCCTTCGCGCACGCGGGGCTGGATTGGAGCAAGTATGTCGAAATCGACGAGCGCTACTACCGCCCGGCGGAAGTGGATTTACTCATCGGGGATGCGTCCAAAGCGAAGCGCGTTTTGGGGTGGGAAGCAAAGACGCGGTTCAAGGACCTGGTAAAGCTGATGGTTGACGCCGACCTCAAGACGCTGGAGGACCAACTGGCCGGCAAGGTCGCCAAGGTGGATGTGGGACAGCACTGAATTCGGACCGGACAGCGTGGCCGAAACATCATGAACTTTTGGGAAGAACAACGGGTGATCGTTACCGGCGGCGCCGGTTTCCTCGGCTCTTTCGTCGTTGCGGGACTGAAAACACGCGGTTGCACAAACATTTTTGTGCCGCGAAGTCGTGATTGCAACCTACTCGATCGGGCGGCGATCGCCCGCCTCTTTGAAGACGCCCAACCGACAATGGTGCTGCACCTAGCGGCCGTGGTCGGCGGCATTGGCGCAAACCGTGAACATCCCGGGAAGTTCTTCTACGAAAACGCCATCATGGGCATCGAGTTGATTGAACAAGCCCGTCAGTTCCATCTGTCAAAACTCCTGGTTGCCGGGACCATCTGCGCCTATCCCAAATTTACGCCAGTGCCGTTCCAGGAAGAGGAACTCTGGAACGGTTATCCGGAAGAAACCAACGCCCCCTATGGGGTCGCCAAGAAGGCGATCCTCGTCCAGTGCCAGGCGTATCGACAGGAGTACGGCTTGAACGCCGTGTACCTGTTGCCCGTCAACCTTTACGGCCCACGCGACAATTTCGACCCGCAAACCTCGCATGTCATCCCCGCGCTCATCAAGAAGTGCGTCGATGCCCGCGAGCGTAGAGACAAATTCATCGAATGCTGGGGCACAGGCACTCCGACTCGCGAATTTCTCTACGTCGAGGATGCCGCCGAGGGCATCCTGCGCGCGGCTGAGCATTATGATAAACCTGAGCCCGTCAATCTCGGGAGTGGCCGGGAGATTTCCATTCGCGATTTGGTGAACCTGATCGCAAAACTTGCCCGTTTCGCGGGTGAAATTCGGTGGGATCCGACCAAACCCGATGGCCAGCCGCGTCGGTGTCTCGACGTGGAGAAGGCGCAACGCGAATTTGGCTTTCAAGCCAGCACGCCTTTTGAAGAAGGCCTCCGCAAGACGATTCAATGGTACGAAGAGAACCGCCGGTGAACGGTCTTCGCGCCGTGCCCTATCCTTGCCAAACGCTATCGCATCCACTATCCTGTCCCTCCCGTGCTCCCATGAGTTACGTCAAGCTTGCAAAGACTGTCTTCGACATTGAAATCGACGGCTTGCGCCGCACGCGCGCCCGTCTCGACGAAAACTTCTCCAGGGCAGTCGAGGCGATCGTCAAGTGCCTCCGCAACCGCGGCAAAGTGGTCGTGACCGGCGTCGGCAAGTCTGGCAACATCGGCCACAAGATCGCCGCGACGCTGACCAGCACGGGCGCCACCAGCGTGCTCCTGAACTCCGTGGACGCCCTGCATGGCGACCTCGGTGTCATCAATAATGGTGACTGCGTCCTAGTCCTCAGCTACTCGGGGGAGACCGAGGAACTTGGCCGCATTCTGCCGGCCATCAAGCGCTTTGACGTCACGATCATCTCTATGACCGCGCAAACGAAATCGAGTCTGGCGCGCCACAGCGATATTGTGTTGAACGTGTACGTGAAGAAGGAAGCCTGCCCGTTCAACCTCGCCCCCACGTCAAGCACTACGGCCATGCTCGCCCTCGGCGACGCGCTCGCCATGTGCGTGTTGGATGCTCGCGGTTTCAAGAAGTCCGACTATGCCCGCTTGCATCCTGCGGGTGCCATTGGCCGCACGATGCTGGTGCAGATTCGGGACATCATGCGGACGGGCACTCGCAACGCCGTGATCGCGGATTACCGCAGCGTGAAGGATGCGTTGCTCGCCATGACCAAGGCGAAGTCCGGCACAATCAGCGTCGTCAACAAACAAGGCCGCGTTGCCGGGGTCTTCACGGACGGAGATTTTCGCCGCCACATCGCCCGCAACCCCGAGGTTCTCCAGGTGCCGATTCGAACCGTAATGACGCCGAACCCGATCACCATCCGCCAGGACGCGCTCGCGATGGAAGCCCTGAAGATTTTCGAGCAACGGCAGATCGACGACCTGATTGTTGTCGATGAGAAGAAACGCCCCGTGGGCATCGTCGATTCGCAAGACCTGCCGAAATTTAAACTATTGTAACCGAGAGGACACACAACCATGCCGTCAGCCAACGATCTCCGAAAAGGAATGGCCATCAAGTACAACAACGACATCTGCGTCGTGTTGGACATGCAACACCGCACGCCCGGCAACCTCCGCGCGTTCGTCCAGGCCACCTTGCGAAGCTTGAAAACGGGCAAATCGTCCGTGGTCCGTTTTACCTCGACCGAGTCGATCGTCGTAGTCTCGAAAAATACCAAGCCAGTGGACTTCAGCTACAAAGACACAGCCGGCTACCATTTCATGGACCCGGAAACCTACGAAACGATAACTCTCAATGAAGAGTTCATCGGCGACGCCAAGAATTACCTCACCGAGAATCTGCGCTGCACCCTGACCGAAGTCGAAGGTAAGATTGCCGAACTCGAACTCCCCCCCGCCGTCGACCTCAAGGTCCTAGAAGCCCCGCCCGGCATCCGCGGCGACACTGCCACCAACGTCACCAAGCCCGCCAAGGTCGAAACCGGTATCGAAGTCTTCGTCCCCATCTTCATCAACCCCGGCGACAGCATCCGCGTCGACACCCGCACCGGCAAGTATTTGAATCGAGTGTAGGAGACCGAACGGTCATTGGAATGACTATTCGCAAGAAGCTTCGCGATGAACTTAATGCCCGCTTCGTACCTCTTATACTTAAACACGGGTTCTGCGGGCCAGAGAGGCTTGCTGGCAATGCGACATTACATTATTACCGCAAGCCCGTGGGAACAACCGTTCAGGTCGTTAGCATACAGTTTGACAAGCGCCAGCGACCGAGGGTGACCATCAATTTCCACGAAGAACCTCCACAAGGCATATCCATTCTCACGGCGACAAGCCCCTTTACGCTGAGTCAAGGTCGGCTCACGCCGCGTCCAGGTGGTTTCACCCGGTCTTGGTTTCGTGCGGATCCCCCGTTTTGGCTCCGGCTGTTAGGAGTTCGTTCCACTACAGAGAAGAAAGCGGTAACCGAGCTATTGGATCTGTTCGGCGAGGTGGAGGAATGGTTCAAGACTAAATCGGTCGGGCCGCACCTCAGCGTGTGGAGCCATACATACAGACCCACTAGCCGTGAGCGCGGCACAATTACTACCTCATAACGGCAAAAGATGCTTCCCGTAAATCTGCCGCCTATGTTTTTAGTTCATGCCCGGGGATGCGCTTTCTCGTAGACCTTCTTCAACCGCTCGGGAGTGATGTGCGTGTAGATTTGCGTGGTGGAAAGGTTGGCGTGGCCGAGGAGTTCCTGCACACTCCGCAAATCCGCGCCTGCATCGAGCATGTGCGTCGCAAAACTGTGCCGTAGCTTGTGCGGGGTCAGTGATGGATCAAGGCCGGCCGCAATGAGGTATTTCTTCAGCATTCGTTGCATACTCCGGGCGGTCATGCGCCCGCCAAATCGGTTCACAAATAACGGCCCGCGGGTGCTGCGCGCGCGCACTTCTAGGTATTTCTGTAGTGTTTCAATGGCCGGCCCGCCGAGCGCGGCCAGCCGCTCCTTTTTGCCTTTGCCGCGAACGCGAACAACTTCGCCAAGCATATCCACGTCATCGTCGTTGAGTTGAGCAAGTTCATGGATGCGTAGCCCTGCGGTGTAAAGGGTTTCTAGAATCGCCTTGTCACGCCATGTCGCCAGTTTGTCTTTTGCATTTACCTTCAATGGCGCATCCAGCAGTGTTTCCATTTGCTGGATCGTCAGGAACTTTGGCAGCTTTCTCGCCTTCTTCGGAAGGGTCAGTCCCACCAGCGGATTCAGTTTCACGCGCTCGGTGCGCACGAGCCATTTGAAGAAACTGCGGAGGGCGGACATCTTGAGATGGATCGTGGCGCGGTCGAATTGACGTTCGGTGAGGTGGACCAGATAGCCGCGCAGATGGAACGAATCGACCGGCACCCACGCGCAGGGCTGTTTATACTTTTCCTCAAACCAGGCGGCAAACGCCGCGATGTCGGCGGAATAATTGCGAATGGTCAGCGGTGAGACATCGCGCTCGGCGTGCAGGTACCCGAGAAACCCTTCAACCAGTGAGTCGGCTACGCCTCTACCGGAGCCAGTTTTTTGATGTTCTTGCACTTCGGATAGGCCGTGCAGCCGAGGAATTCACCGAAGCGGCCGCGTCGCTTCGCCATGGGCGCACCGCACTTCTCGCACTTCTCATCGGTCAGCACGGGTTCTTCCTTGGGCGGAGGTGGCGGCGCTTTGTCTTTCAATTCGTCCGGCAGTGTTTTGGCGTTGCGGCATTTTGGATAGCCGGAGCAGGCCAGGAACGGTCCGCGGCGGCTGTTGCGAATCAACATCGGCGAGCCGCACTTCTCGCATTTGATGTCGGTCGTCACCGGCGCGGGCTTCTCGATGACGGTGATCTTGCCCGCTGCGTCGCGCGTGAATGATTTTGCGTTCTTGCACTCGGGATAGCCCGAGCAAGCGAGGAACTCTCCGCGCTTACCTGCTTTGATGACCATCGGCGAACCGCATTTCTCGCACTTGATGCCCGTCTCTTCTTTTTCCACGATCTGAATGCTCCCATCTTCGCCGCGTTTGAAGTTCTTCGTGTTCTTGCATTTCGGGTAGGCCGAACAAGCAATGAATTCGCCATTCTTGCCGGGACGGGTGACCAGTTCTTCGCCGCACAACTCACACTTAATACCTGTCGGGACGGGTTTTGGCCGCACGTCCTCCATGTTCTCGGTGGCGGCCTTCAGGGTTGGTTCGAAGTCCTTGTAGAAGTCGCCGAGCATCTCCTGCCACCCGACCTTGCCCTCCTCAATTTCGTCGAGCAACTCCTCCATCTGCGCCGTGAACTGCACGTCGAGCAGTTTCGTGAAATGCTTCACCAACACGTCGGTTGTGATTTCGCCCAACTGCGTCGGCGCAAGGCGACCCTTGTCTTTGTTCACATAATGCCGCTTTTGAACCGTGGCAATCGTCGGCGCGTAGGTGCTCGGACGACCGATACCAAGCTCTTCCAGCGCCTTGACCAGTGTTGCCTCGCTGAAGCGCGGCGGTGGCTCGGTAAAGTGTTGTTCAGGGTGGAGTTTGACCAAATGCAGCCGCTCGCTTTCGCTCAACGGCGGCAGCTTCTTGTTCTCTTCCTCGTCCGATGGCTTTTCCGCCTCCGCCTTCTTTTCGGCCTCTTCCTCGACTCCGTAAATCTTCAGCCAGCCCGCGAACACCACCTCCGTCGCCGTCGCGCGAAACAGGAAGAACTTCGGATCGCGATGGGCGTCGATATCGATGCTCGTCACCTTCATCTCCGCCGGCGTCATCTGGCTGGCGACAAACCGGTCCCAAATCAGCTTGTAAAGTCGGAATTGGTCGTGGTCGAGATACGTACGCAGGCTTTCGGGCGTGCGCCGCACCGATGAGGGGCGAACCGCCTCGTGTGCGCCCTGCGAATCCTTCTTCGACTTGTATAAATTTGGCGTCGCCGGCGCATAGTCCGCACCGATGGTCTCGCGGATAAACCCCAGTGCTTCGTCCTGCGCCTCCTTCGAAATGTTAAACGAGTCGGTACGCATGTAGGTGATCAAACCGACCGCGCCTTCCTCACCGATCTCCACGCCCTCATACAGTTGCTGGGCCACGATCATCGTTTTTGACGTGCCCATGCCGAGGGCCTTCGACGCGGACTGTTGAAGCGTGCTTGTCGTGAACGGAGGCGGTGCGCTGCGCTTCTTCGGCTTGATGTCGATCTTGGCGACCTTGTATTCGCACTGCTGCAGATCGGCCAGGATCGCGTCCGCCTGCTCCTTACCGTCAATGATCATGACATCCGACTTCGTGGCCTCACCATTGGGCGACCGGACTTTCTTGTCACCAACCTGGATCAAACGAGCAAGAAAATGGTCCTTCGGATCAACGAGCTTGCGCAACTCGGCCTCGACCGACCAATACTCTTGCGGCTTGAACGCCCGAATCTCGCGTTCGCGTTCAACCACCAGCCGGACCGCGACGGATTGCACGCGCCCGGCGCTCAAGCCGCGCGCGACGCGCTTGTTCAAGAGGGGCGAAATCTTGTAGCCGACAATGCGATCCAGAATGCGTCGCGCCTGCTGAGAATCGACCAGCTTCATGTCCACCTGACCGGGATGGTCGAAGGCGGCGCGCACCGCGTTCTTCGTGATTTCGTTGAACTGGACGCGGAAAAACTTGGGCCCGTTTTTCTTGCTCTTCAGAATCTCCCACAAATGCCAGGCAATCGCTTCGCCCTCGCGATCAGGGTCGGTCGCCAGATAAACCTGTTCCGCACCTTCCGCGGTCTTCTGCAATTCCGTGACCAGCACCTTCCGCTTGGCCGAGACCTGGTACGTGGGCTTGAAATTCTTCTCGATCTCGACACCGAACTTGCGTTCGGGCAGATCCCGGACATGGCCCATGGAGGCCTTCACGCTGAAGTCCGATCCCAGGTACTTGTTGATCGTCTTCGCTTTCGCAGGTGACTCAACGATGACCAGTTTTTTTGCCATGCTTTTTCTTCTTACGGCCCGAAGGCCGCGTTGCGCACATACCGCTTGCCGGGGAGCTGGCGGACGAGCCGTTTCATCTCCAGCGCCAGTAACGTGGCGGAAACACACGCCGTTGTCAAACCGCTGGCCCGAATGATCTCGTCGATGGCAACCTCCTCGGTACCAACTTGCGCCATCACTTTCTCCTCCGTCTCGCTTAATTGCAAAGCAGGTTTGGTACCCTCGCCCCCCAGGCCAGGTTCCTTAGGCTCCGTGGCCATTTTCGGCAGTAAGTACTCGAATTCGCTGAGGATATCCTCCACGTCCTCGGTCAATTTTGCACCATCCTTGATCAATTTGTTCGCTCCCTTGGACAAAATTGAATCCGCCCGACCCGGCACCGCGAACACCTGCCGACCCTGTTCCCCCGCCTGATTGGCCGTGATCAATGCCCCGCTCTTCAGGTTCGCTTCCACCACCACGACACCCAGCGACCAACCGCTGATGATGCGGTTCCGCATGGGAAAATTCTGGCGATCGGGTTGCACGCCGAAGGGGAACTCCGTCACCACCGCCCCACCCTTCTCCACTATGTCATCGGCCAGCTTCTTGTTCTCCGCAGGATAGACAATATCGATTCCACAACCAATCACGGCCACCGTCCGCCCCTTCGCTTGCAGTGCGCCGTTATGCGCCGCGGTATCGATTCCGCGCGCCAAACCACTCACGACCGTCACGCCAACCCGCGCCAACTGAAAGGCCAGTTTCCGCGCCATATCCTGCCCGTAAAGCGACGTGCGCCGCGACCCGACCACCGCAATTGCCAGGGAGTCGCGTTCCGTTAGCGATCCTCTTACATATAACACGAGCGGTGGGTCGTAAATCTCTCGCAAATGTTTTGGGTATTCCGCATCGTCGCAACTGACAACCCGCACGCCGGACTTCTCAATCCGCTGCAACTCCGCATCGAGATCCACCTTTTCCCGCCAGCGAGTGATACTCCGTGCGACTTCTTCGCCCACGCCCTCCACCTGCATCAACTCGCCTTTCGACGCCGCCAGGATCGCCTGCGGCTCGCCGAATCGGTCCCGCAATGCGCGGACACGAATCGGCCCAACGCCGCCAACCATGTTGAGCGCAATGTAGGCTTCGCGCGAAGTCATACGCGCTTCCGCCATCCGAAAAACAGCGACCCGTTTACGACGCCACCTTCCGGCCACGCCGTTTCCATCCAAATTCCATCTGCGGTTCCTTCAACAATCCGTAGTTCTTGAGCAGCCGCAGAATCTGCAGCAAATCCGATTTCCGATAGTTGCGGTTGGTCGCCACGCTCGCGACCAATTCCTGCAAAATTGACCGGAACGAGATCACGCCATCCACGCCCTTCGACCGCAAGACCTCGATGCTGCGTTGCCGCGTTTTCGCGTCGCGTGGTAGTCCGGGCACTATCAGGATTCTTACCAGACCGTCGCTCCCAACCAACCGCTGCGCCTCTTCGATGACCCTTTTCTCCACAAACCGAAAAATCTTTGGCTGATGTGCCAGCAGACCCGGGGCGAATACTTCGGTGTGCCATCCCTTCACCGCCACAATCGCCCGTGACACTTGCGAGAGGGTCTTCGATGTGATTTCGAACTCCGCCGGCGCGGCTCCCGGCGGGACGCTCGGGTTCAACACGATCAGATCAACTTCCTCATCGGCGCTTTTCTGCCGTGCCTGTGCGATGTATTTGCGCCGCTGGCAAACTAGGAAACCGTGCAACTCGAAGTATTCGCGAACGATGTTCTCGTCAACGGCAGACATCCACGACCTCCTCGATGTCTGCGTCCGTGACCGCGTCCGAGACAAACGCTTCACCGAGGCGTTTCAGCAACACAAAACGCAATTTGCCGTCGCGTGCCTTTTTATCAAGGCGCGCCGCTTCCAGCAACTCTCCCAGCTTGAAAGTCTTGCCTAGGCGCGTTGGCAGACCGCTGGCGGCAATCAGGCCGCATAAGCGTCGTGCTTCCACCTCGCTTAAACCGGCGCGCTTGACAGACAACTGCGCTCCGGCACACATGCCCATCGAAATCGCTTCCCCGTGCAGCAGGCCGCTGTAATCCGACAGTGTCTCCATCGCGTGGCCAACCGTGTGGCCAAAATTCAGGATCGCGCGCAGTCCCGATTCGCGTTCGTCCGCGCTGACGACCTCCGCCTTGATCTCGCAGCAACGTCGCACCACGTGGGCCACCGCCTCTGGATCGCGGGACAGGACCCGCTTGTACTCCAGCTCCAGCCACTCAAAAAACTTTGCGTCTCGGATCGCGCCGTGTTTGATCACCTCCGCGAAACCGCTACGCAGTTCGCGCTCGGGCAGTGTCCCAAGCGTATCGGTGTCGGCAAGCACCAGCTTTGGTTGATAAAACGCGCCGACGAGGTTCTTGCCCTGTGGCAGATTTACGCCCGTCTTGCCGCCGACCGAGCTGTCCACTTGGGCCAACAGGCTCGTCGGCACCTGCACCAGCGCGATGCCGCGCAAATAGCTCGCCGCCACGAAGCCCGCCAAATCTCCCACGACGCCGCCGCCCAACGCGATGAGAAAGGAGTGGCGGTCCAGCCCGAGAGCCGGCAGTTTCCCGAAGAGCCGGTTGGCCTGCCGCAACGACTTCGACGCCTCACCCGCCGGTACGCTGAGCACTTCGGCGGCAAACCCGCCCTTTCCCAGTGCATCGCACAACACCCCTGCGTACAGCGGTTCCACGGTCGTGTCCGTGATGATCACGCCGTGCTTACCCAGGTTGAGCGGACGCAAGTATTCAGCGGCTTCCGATAGCAAGCCTTTGCCGATCAGGATGTCGTAACTGCGTTCACCCAGGTCGACGCGCACCCGCTCGGGAACGCCTGTTCTTTTCGCATTCATGGGATTGCGGCAGATTACAACCCGCCGCGCCGGGGCTTGTCAACCTTGAATCGCCTCGGCGCTCATGCACAGGATTCGATGGGTATCGTCTCTTACCTTGAACGGTTCCGCGATCCGCCCGCCGACAACCCACGCAATGCGTCCATCGGCCGTACAAACCAGCGGGACCCGACCCCGTTTTAAGCGGGGCACTTTCTCGTCCACAAAGAAGTCCTGCAGCTTCTTCGTCTCGCTCATCCCTAATGGCTGAAAACGGTCGCCATTCTCCCACGTGCGGACAAACAGTCCCTCGCCGAGCGCATCGGCATCGAAGCATTCTTTGGGACGAGGCGACTCGTCACTGTGTCTCAAAATAAACCGCATACCCAGCTCCAGAATGACCGTCTCACCTGACAAGCTCAGGGGCCAGTTTCCCTTCACAGGCTCCAAATCTTTCCGACGAGCCTTCCGCAACCACTCGTACTCGCGGTACACCACCAAATCATCCGGCAGATCAATGGCCGCGCCGGGCGCATCACCAAGCGCCGCGTGCCGCACGGCTTCAATCTGTTCAAAAGTGAAACTTGGCCCGTTCTCGGAGTCTCCCCCCAACCAAAACCGTAAGACGCGGCGCTGAATGGCGGTCTGGTAATTCGCCAGCGTCTTCACATTCACCGCGTCGTTCTGGCAGGCCGCCATGTAAAACCGCTGGGCCACGTGATGCAGCAGGTAGAAATCCTCATCCCGCAAAATCTCGGCCGTGTTGAGCAGAACGTCGCGGATCGCAGGGTTGTACTCGCGCTCCAACAACGGCAATAACCCGTGCCGGATGCGATTGCGGGTGAATCGGGTGTCGGTGTTGGACTTATCTTCGCGATACGAGAGCTTCTTCGCCGCAAGGTATTCCATGATTTCCAGCCGCCGTACTTTCAGCATCGGTCGAATCACGCGCAATGTCCCAAGCTGCCGTTCCGGCCAGATGCCAACCAATCCGGGCACGCCGGCGCCGCGCAGAAGTCGCAACAAGAACGTTTCAACCTGATCGTCGGCGGTATGCGCGAGCACAAGCTTCTTGATCCCCGTGCGCTCGGCCACCCGTCCAAAGAACTCCTGCCGTGCGCGCCGCGCGCTGTCTTCATCCCGATCAACCGTGCACGCTTCGATAGTGCTCGGCAAACCGTACTGCGTCGCAAGTTGTCGCACAAACTCGGCATCCGCATCGCTGTCCACGCCGCGGAGTTGATGATTGAGATGACAGACGCGGGGTCGCCAGCCTAGCTCGACAAGGATGCTTAGCAAGGCGACGGAATCAGCTCCACCGGACACCCCAACGAGCAGAGGTTCGCCCGGCGCGAGTGTTTTTGCCAGGGCCGCTTGTACTTTGGAGAGCATGACAGCCTAAGCAGGCCGTATTTCCCGCAACCCACCCATATACGATACCAGCGGTTCGGGAATCTTCACGCTGCCATCAGCCTGCTGATAAGTTTCCAGCAGCGCAACGTACAAACGGGCCAGCGCCGTGCCGCTGCCGTTGAGTGTATGCACGAAACGGTTCTTGCCAGCGGCGTCCTTGAACTTGATATTCGCGCGTCGCGCCTGAAATTCTTCGAAGTTCGAGCAACTCGAGACCTCGAGATACGCGTTCTGACCCGGCGCCCACACCTCGATGTCGTAGGTTTTTGCCGAGGCATTTCCCATGTCGCCGGAACAAAGCAACACGATCCGATAATGGAGACCGAGCAGTTGCAGCACCTTTTCCGCATTAACTACAAGCTTCTCCAGTTCGTCGTAGCTCGATTCCGGTTTAACAAATTTGACCAGTTCCACTTTATCGAACTGGTGAACCCGAATCATGCCGCGCGTTTCCTTGCCGGCCGCCCCCGCTTCCCGTCGAAAGCACGGCGTATAAGCGGCATAATAAATCGGCAACTGCTCTTCGCGAAGAATCTCGTCCCGATGAATGTTGGTCACAGGGACCTCGGCTGTCGGCGCGAGATACATCTCCTCATCGCGCAGTCGATACATGTCCTCTTCGAACTTCGGCAATTGACCCGTGCCGATCATCGCATTGCGATTTATGAGAAACGGCGGGAAGACTTCCGTGTAGCCGTGCTCGCTCGTGTGCAGGTCGAGCAGGAAATTGATCAAAGCCCGTTCCAAACGGGCGCCCGCGCCCTTGTACAGAATGAATCCACTACCAGAGATTTTGGTAGCGCGGGCGAAATCCAAAATACCAAGTTGTTCACCGATGTCCCAATGGGCCTTCGGTTGAAACGCAAACTTCGGCGCTTCACCCCAGCGTTTCACCTCAGGGTTGTCCGCCGCCTCCTTGCCCACCGTGACGCTTTCGTGCGGCAGATTGGGGATCACCAGCAGGATGTCCTGCAACTTGACATCCAGGGTCGCAACCTCCGCATCAAGAGACGTGATACGTTCGCCGACCTGCTTCATCGCGGCCATCTGCGCGCTCGCGTCCTGTCCCTTCGACTTCAGCGCGCCGATTTCCTTGCTGACTTTATTGCGTTCGGCTTTGAGGTTGTCGCCTTCGCTAATCAGTTTGCGCCGTTGCTCGTCCAACGCGCCGATTTCTGCGATCCGCGCCTCGTCGCCGCGACCGCGCGTCGCGAGCCGCTGGCGCACGAAATCAGGTTTTTCGCGAATGAGTTTGATGTCGAGCATAGGAACGGATGATACGGTGCGGCCCGCGCCAGAGCAAGCGCGTCAAAGGCCTATGATTTTCGGCGCCGCCGCGAGAGCTTCGGCCAGTTTTTCGGGTTGCTTGCCACCGGCTTGGGCCAGATCGGGTTTACCGCCACCGCCGCCGCCGCAAATCTTGGCCAGTTCGCCGACAATCTTACCGGCATTCTTGCCTTCCTTGACCAGGTCGGGTGTAACCAGACAAATGAGCGAGACTTTGCCTTCAGCCACACCACCCAGAACCACGATCCCGCTGGTCAGGTTCGGCTTCAGCGCGTTGACGACGGCGCGCAATAAATCGGCGTTGGCGTCACCAAGATTGCTGACGAGCAACTTGCCCTGCAATTTCGCGAGCAACTGCTCGGCGATGGCGGGTGCTTGTGATTCCATCGCGGCCTGGCGCTGCTTGGCCAATTCCTTCTCTAGTTCACGTGCCTTGGCCTTCTCGATTTCGGCCTTCTCTTGGTCGCCTTGCTTCGCAATGAATTCCTGGGCAAACTGTCCGCACACCGCTTCGACACGGCGAATTCCCGCCGCCACCGCCGACTCGCGCATGATCTTAAAAAGGCCGATCTCGCCCGTGGTCTTCGTGTGCGTGCCGCCGCAAAGCTCCATCGAGAAACCATCCAGTGCCTTGTTGTGCCCGCCAATCTGCACGATGCGGACAACGTCGCCATACTTGTCGCCAAAGAACTGCATAATGTCCGGCTTCCCGCGCACTTCGGAGAAAGGCATTTCGAACCAATACACGGGTAAAGCTTCCTTGATCCGCTCGTTCACCAGCTTCTCAATGTCCGCGATCTGCTGGTCGCTGAGTTTCTCGGGCTGATTGAAATCAAAACGAAATCGGTCCGGCGCGACGAGCGACCCCTTTTGCCGCGCGTCCTTGCTCACCACCTCATGTAACGCCCAGTGGAAAAGATGTGTAACGGTATGATGCCGCTGGATATTCGATCGACGCTGTACATCCACCGCCGCACGCACCCGTTGCCCCAGCTCAAGCGGCGCAGCAGTGCGATGTACGTACACATTCCCCTGCTTCTGTGTATCCAGCACTTTGGCCGAGCCAATTACCCCCGTGTCCCCCACCTGCCCGCCCATCTCCGCATAAAAAGGCGTCTTGTCGAGAATGACATCAAATGTCTTCTCCGCGCCCGGTGAGACAGCTTCCACTAGAGCTTCGAGTTCCAGATTGTCGTACCCAAGAAACTTCGTCGGCTCAACTTGCAGATCCTCGGTAGTAACACTGATCACCGATTTCTTACTGTCGTGATCTTCGCGTGCGCGCTGGCGTTGCTGTTCCATCAATTTCTCAAAAGCGGTCATATCCACCGTCAGACCGCGTTCTCGGGCCATCAATTCTGTGAGATCGATGGGAAAACCATATGTGTCATAAAGCCTGAAGGCTTCGACAGCTGGGAAAACGTCGTCCAGCACGCCTACAACGGCGCGATCAAAAATCTCAAGTCCTCGGTCTAGAGTGCGGTTGAAGCTCTCTTCCTCCGCCTTCACGGTTGCTTCAATTTTTTGGCGCCGTATCCGTAGTTCCGGGAAGACTGTGCCGAAGTTGTTGACCACGACGCCTACAAGCTTATGGAAGAATAGTTCGTGGAGGCCCAAGGTTCGACCATAACGGACAGCACGCCGCAGGATACGGCGGAGAACGTAGCCTCGTCCCTCATTCGATGGAAGGATACCGTCCGCAATTGCAAAACTCAGGCAACGGATATGGTCAGCGATGACACGAAAGGCCACGTCATGCTTGCTCCATTGGCCATCACTTTTGCCTGACAGAAGCGTCCTTCCGTATTTTTTTCCGCTCAACTCCTCCAACTCCCGAAAAATCGGCGTAAAAACATCCGTCTCATAGTTGGAGATTTTTCTGGTGAAATCCTTGAACCCATTCGTGCACTGGATCATCGAGGTGACGCGCTCGAAGCCCATGCCGGTATCGACATGCTTGGCGGCCAGTGGTGTGAGAGAGCCGTCTGGATTCGCGTTAAACTGGATAAACACGAGGTTCCAGATTTCAATACTCAGCGGCGAACCCGAATTGACAAGCTTCGCGCCGCCGTCGCCGTTGGGGGTGAGATCAACGTGGATTTCGCTGCAAGGACCGCAGGGTCCCGTATCGCCCATCATCCAGAAATTATCTTTGCGATTGCCGGGAACGACGTGATCGGACGGCAGATAGCGTAGCCACAAATCGCGCGCCTCTGTATCCGCGGCGATCTTGTCGTCGCCACCAAAGTAGGTCGCATAGAGCCGTTCTTTCGGGAAATGCCAGCGTTCGACAACGAGTTCCCACGCCCAATCGATAGCCTCTTTCTTGAAGTAATTGCCGAAGCTCCAGTTGCCCAGCATCTCGAAGAACGTGTGGTGATATGTATCGAGGCCGACGTCTTCGAGGTCGTTGTGTTTTCCGCCGGCGCGGATGCACTTCTGCGTGTCCGCGGTGCGCGGCGGGTTCCATTGCGGCTTCACCTGACCGAGAAAGATCGGCACAAACTGGTTCATTCCCGCGTTGGTGAACAGCAAATTGGGCGCGTCCGGCAGCAACGAACTGGACGGCACAATGGTGTGCTGTTTTTCGCGGAAAAAATCGAGAAAGCTCTGGCGTATTTCGGCCGAAGTCATAATTCCTGCATCCCGTCTGCAGCGAGACGGTTATTCGGTGCCGCCGATGCGTTTCCCCAGGCTGACGCCCGTGGCCATCTTGGCTTTCACGCCAATGATAATCTGGTCGAGCATCTTGCCGTTCTCGCGCAAGAAATCCTTCGCGGATTCCCGACCCTGGCCGATTTGCTGGCCGTCGAACGCCAACCACGAGCCCTTCTTCTCAATCACGCCGATGTCCGTGGCCACGTCGATGACCGAACCTTCCTTCGAAATGCCTACGTCATACATGATGTCGAATTCGGACTCGCAAAACGGCGGCGCGACCTTGTTCTTCACGACCTTGGCACGCACATGGCTGCCCACGACCTTGCCCGCCGGGTCCTTAATGACATTCACACGTCGCATATCGATGCGCACGCTGGAATAAAACTTCAGCGCCCTGCCGCCCGGTGTTGTCTCGGGACTGCCAAACATCACGCCAATCTTCTCGCGAATCTGGTTGGTGAAGATGCAGGCGGTCTTGGCCTTGTGAATGCAAGAGGTCAACTTGCGCATCGCCTGGCTCATCAACCGCGCCTGCGCGCCGACCGTGGCATCGCCCATCTGGCCTTCCAGTTCCGCACGCGGCACGAGTGCTGCAACGGAATCGATCACCACTACGTCCACCGCGTTGCTGCGGATCAGCGTTTCGGCAATCGTCAACGCTTCCTCACCACTGTCGGGCTGGCTGATCAACAAATCGTCAAGGTTTACGCCGATGCGCCTGGCATACGAAGGATCCACCGCGTGCTCGGCGTCCACGAACGCCGCCAGGCCGCCTGCGCGCTGCGCACTGGCGATCACGCTAAGCATCAACGTCGTCTTGCCGCTGCTCTCGGGACCAAACACCTCGGTAATACGCCCGCGCGGGATACCGCCGACGCCGAGCGCCAAATCGAGCGCAAACGCGCCCGTGGGGATCACCGGAATGTCCACGTGCGACATCTCGTCGCCGAGGCGCATGATGGAGCCGCTGCCATATTGCTTTTCAATGGACGCGAGCGCTGCCTGCAAGTTCTTGTCCTTTAGCGCACCCGCCTTGGTGGCTGCGGATTCCTTTTCTTTGGTTTCAACTTTGGCCGACATCGTGAATCTCCTTTTAGTTGTGCGCTCCCAGAGCGTGTGACGAAAGCTTCGTATAAATCGAACCTTCGGGATGAAGTTGGCTCTCGAAGAGATGGATGGCTTCCACCCGCAACGTCCCGAAGGTTGTATCTTTAAGGGAATCGATGGCCCTTGTCAACGCAGCGTCCGGGCGCGGCGATCTAATTCGTCCAAGCGTCAAGTGGGCCGAAAATTCTTGGTGTTCGGGCACAAACCCCAACGGTTGCGTCACCGTCTGCACTGCCCGCGCCAGTGCTGGCAGCCTGTTCCCGTTGTCACTGCACCCAATCCAGACCACGCGTGGGCGCTTTTCATCAGGGAATGCTCCTGCGCCTCGCACCGATACGTCGAATGGCTGGTGTTCGGCTGCGACTGGTCGTAACGCGGACTTGAGCTTATCAACGACCACTTGCTCAACATCGCCAAGAAACTGCAATGTGAGATGGAGGTTCGCAACTTTCGTCCACGAAATCTTCACACCGAGATCCGTTCGTTTCAACCGTGCTTGCGCCTCCTCGATGGCGGCGCGCACGTCGTCGGGAATATCAACGGCGATAAAAGCGCGGATCATTTCTTGAGAAGCTCGCGGCGAACGACGTCAAGTGCGTATTGCGTGACGAAGAACTTGAAAGTTTCGCGGTCGAACGCCAGCAGATGACGCTGTACATCGGTGCGCTCGGGCGTCGCGAAGCCGATATAGACCAGACCTACAGGTTTTTCAGGCGTGCCACCCGTCGGCCCGGCGATTCCCGTCGTGCTGATGCCGAAGTTCGTGCGGCTGAGCGTCCGGATGCCCTCTGCCATTTCCCGTGCGACCTCCTCGCTTACTGCGCCATGCTCCGCGAGAGTCTTTTCCGATACACCGAGCAGGCGGGTCTTCGATTCATTTGAGTAGGTAACACAGCCATTGATGAAAACCTCGCTGGAGCCACTCACATTCGTGATGCGGTTGGCAATCGCACCACCCGTGCACGATTCAGCAGTGGCAATCGTCTGGTGAACTACCGTCAACATCTTCACTACGGTTTCTTCAAGCCTGGCGTCGCCGGTTCCGTAGATATTATCCGCCAGAGCCGTTCGTATTCGGCTCTCGGCCTCATCCGCGGTCGATTTGAGGTCGGAAATAATCCGCACCTCAACCTCGCCCATCTTGGCGCTATAACCCAGTTCAAGGTCCGGCAAATCGGACAAAACAGGCGCGACCTTCTCCTCAACGACTGACTCGGCAAGTCCGACGACCTTGAAAGTGCGGCAATCGAACCGCGCCTGCGCGCCAAAGTGTTTCTCCAGGACCGGTAAGACGTATTCCTCAAACATCGGCTTGAGTTCGCGTGGGGGACCGGGCAACAGCAAGACCAGTTTGCCCTCTTGGTCGATTGCCAGGCCGGGAGCGGTGCCATTACGATTCGGCAACACTTGCGCGCCGACGGGGACGAGGGCCTGCACGTAGATGGATTCCGGCAGGCGAATCCTTCGCGCGCGAATGCGTTCAGCAATGTGGGTCGCGACCGATTCATCGCGCACGAGTTTGCGGTCCAGCAGTTCCGCGACAACGTCGCGCGTGAAATCGTCGGACGTGGGACCGAGTCCACCGGTAATGATCAAGATATCGCTACGTCGCAATGCTTCCTCGACCGCCGCCCGCATCTCCGTGCGGTCATCGGCAACCGTGACCTGTCGGTCAAGTCGCAGGCCGATACTGGCGAGTTGGCGCGCGATATAACCAAGATGCGTGTTAACGGTGAAGCCGAGCAAAAGCTCGCTGCCGGTGTTGACAAGTTCCACCCTCACGCGAGCGAGCCTAGCCAAGCGATTGGGCAAAGTCAAATGACGCCGCGCGTCTCACCGGCTCGGCAGCAATTCTTTTGGCAGGTTGACCGGCCGATACTTCGGATCGCCGATCGTGCCGCCAACTTTGTATTCGAGGAGCTTGCCGATAAGTGGTGAAATCCACCCGATGCCGGGCCACGCGCGCAAAAACTGGGCCTCGACCCGAAAGTCCAGCTTGCCGTCGAAACCGAGCTGCCCCCGACTCTCGGCCGTGAAGGCGCCAGCGGCGATTTGCATGTCTTCCGTGCTCACGGCCTGATTGGTGATGGTGAACGAAGCCTGCGCGCGCGTCGCCTTGGTCTTGCCAAGGATCTCCGAGAAGATGCCAAACACCGGCGCCTGCCAGAGGATGCCATCCGTCACGTTGAGCTGCCCCGTCCCGCTCAAGCTGCTCAGATCGTTTCCACGTCCATCGATCGTCGCCTGGCCCGTCAGCAACCCGGTGACGGTACTCTCGCGGTCCTCCGTGGCTGTGAGTAGGCTGTGAACGTCCGCATGATCGACCGAGAACTCGAAGTTGTACGACGGGTCGGCATCCGAAAAGACGAAGCCAGCGCGGCCACGCAGTTTGCCGCCATAGAAATCCGCATCAAAATCGTTGATTTGCATCGTGTTGTTCGTGAACACGAGGGTTGCCTGCGCCCGGTCAGCGGTAAACTTCCAATACGAAAAGCCCTCGTTGAAAACGTGCGCCGCCCAGGTCGTGGCCTCAGGTTTATCGAAATCGATCACGCCACGCGCTTTCGCGTTGGTGCGCGATCCAAATCGGTAAGGGGCCATCGTTTTCACCGCCTTTTCCCCAAGCAACCCGGCGATCTCCGAGGGGTTTGCCCTGGCCGTGAGGTCGAAGTTGACGCGGTGGGCGTTGAAGTCTGCAAACAACATGCCGCGGACATCACCCTCCCGCCGCTCCAATTGCAAGTCCTCCACATCGAGCCGGCTTTCGCGGAGACGCAACCTCGCCGATGCGCTTTCGAGTCCGACACCACGGTAACTACAGCGGTGGGCATCAATTTGCGCGTCGTACGCCAACGCATCGGGATCAACAAAATCACCGCGAACCTTTGCGACGATGTGCGGAGGCGTCTCAAACCATGCCGGCTCGACAATCTGCCGGACATACTTGAACATCACGGGCAGGAGCTTGGTGGGGTCAATTGTGCTATCAAATTCGTAGGTGAAGTCGGTGCTTTCAAGATGATACTCGCCGTGTCCGGTTAAACGCCCCCCAGGCGTGACGACATCGACATCGTTAAACTTGACCTGCGGACCGCGGTCTTCAAAGCCAAATTTGATCGAACGAAATTCGATGCCCTGAAAGGTGAGCCCCCCCGTTTGCACGGTGCCCGTCAATTCGGGTAGGCTGCCCGTTTCCGGATTCAGCCGGTAACGCGCCAGAATTTTCGGGTTCTCCTGGACCCGCAGGTCGCGCAGAATCGGCCCGGCGTCCTTGATCACCAGCGGAACAATGGCCGCGGGGTCGGTCGTGCTGGACAACGCTACATCAAATTGTCCCATCGCGATGTCATAACGGCCGTGAATGTCGATTTCGCCGCCGTACAGCGAGGCTTCACAGTGGTGCAATTCAATCGCACCGTCAGTCATTTCGATATCGACGCCCGCGGAGTCAAGGTGGAGGTCGCGATACTGAAGCTGGCTGCCGCGCAGTTTCGCCACCACATGCCCGACGAGCGGTTGCGCCAAATCGAGGTCAAAATCCAAATCGAGCTGCGGGGGAAGTGTGACCTGAATCTGGTTCAACTCACGCACGGCCTTCGTGAAAAAGAGAAACTGCCCCCCCTTTGTGGAAATCTGCACGGTGGCCGGGGTCGTTGTTGTCGCGGAGGCCGAGCGGGGCTTAATACGCCCGGAGACGTTCAGGCGAATTCCGCAATAAACACCCGTAAGCCGATCCACGCGAATGGAGCCGTCGTCTTCGAATTTAAAAGTAGCGTACGCATCAGACGCCGTGAACTTGGCCGGGCCGTTCTCGTCCGGCGGCGTGGGAATGGCGATCACCGCGTTGGCAATATGGATCGCGCGGATAAAGGTCTGCTTGTGGAGGAGTCGCTTCAAGCTAAACTGCAATTCCAGCTCGTCGATTTGCGCGAGAGGTTGATCCGGCGTTTTCGCGTCCGCAAACGTCGCATCGGTGGCCACGACCCCGCGAAAGAGATCCAGACGGATCGAGGTGAACTGGGCGGCGTAGCCTGCCCGTTGCAACTCACTCAAAAGCATCTCCTTGAGAAAATCAGGGAACCCATAGAGGTGCAGGTAGCCAAGCGACAGCAGTGAGAATACCACCACCACCACCAGAAAGCGGACAAAAAGCCTGTACAGAAACTTCACGTCGGGTGATTCTTAAACGCACCGTCTCGGCCCGTCAACGTGTTTCCCCAAGACGTCAGGACCCAGCGGACTGTTTATCCAGCCCATTCGTCGACGCGGGCGCGTAGGCAGGCACTTTAATGATCTGACTAACAGGCGGAACAGCGCTCGACGGGAGCGCGTTCGTCGTTGCGGGCGCAGGCTGCGGATTGGGCTGCGTGACAATGTCTCGTGACAATGTATTCGCCCGACTCGTCCAGATTGTAAAAACCAGTGGTGGATCGCTCCAGAATGCGTACCGCCTCTCCACATCCAGCAGTTTACCAAGCGTGAGCGTGTATGTCTTGTCACCCAGGGTCGCGGCGACCGTCGCTTCGGGTTGGTCAAGCCCATACTCGGCCAGATTGTCGCGCCCTTCGCGCACAAACTCCTCCGCATACACGGACGCCAACTCATCGAGCAAGCGTTGCAGAGCATCGTTGTCGATCACTCCCTGGGCAGGCTCCATCAGTTTCCATTTCTTGTCAGCGTCACGTTGCAAAGTCACTTTTCCCGACTTCCTCTCAATCGTTAGCTTCGTAACCTGGTCCGATTTCAAATCGACCAGCGTGCGTGCGCGCAGCGCGAGATAGTTCGCTGGCAACCACCCGACGATGTTGGTGTCCACCCCATACACGAATGGCTCGTCAACCCGTTTCACGAAACGGACAGCGTTCGACGCATCCAGCGCACCGACCAACAGTTGCGCCAGCAAGTTTGTCCCCTCCCCGCGCAGAGTCACGGTCGCCAGCGGCGCCGCCAATCCGTATTTATCCAAATCGGTTGCCACGTCCGCCATAAATTGCCGGGCCTTCAAGCTGCCGAGCTGTCTGAGCAACTGCTGGACCGCGTTACCCTCTGCAGCCGCGACAGCCGGCGCCGTGATGCTCCATGTTGAATCGGTGCGCACGAGCGAAATCTTGTCCGTACCATGCAACACTTCGATCCCGTGCACGTCACTCTCCGGGAACTCGAGCACCTGCGCGTCGCGCAAATCATTGGCTTGGACCGCAAACTTCTGCACGCTGGCGGAGGGCACGGTATAAATCGAGTCGGTGCTCTTGAGTTTTGCATACACCTTGCCCGGGTCATTGGTCGAGGCGCGACCGATCTGCAACGTCTTGCCCGATTCACCTGTCCACACCGTGACCTCGCGTTCCGGCTCATCAAGCTGGTACGTGTGGATGTCCTTCGCATCTTCGCTGACAAAGTCAGTCACGCGCAGCCCGCTCAAATCGGAGAGTAGTTCGCTGACTTTGCGCGGGTCGGCGCGGGCGGCGAGTGGACGTGTCACCGCCCAACGCGGTTCTGCATTCGTGGTGGCTGCCGACTTCGCCAATTCGATCACGCGGTCGGGACTCTTGATCTCGATGCGCGTGGCGGAGGCGGGCTGGAAGTCAATGACGGTGCGGTCACGCAGGTCGTCCAAGGTGCGATCCAAACGCTCATAAATCGACTTCGGCAAAACGAGCACATCCTTCTTACCCTGCAACTGGGCATAGACCGCGTCCTTCGTTGGCGTCTCATTGCCGACGAGCAGGACCATGCTCCCCTTTTTGTTCCGTAATGTCAGGTGGACGCGCGGCAATTGCAGCCCAAAGTCTTTTCGAGTCAACCCTTTGAGTTCCTGCTCGGTAATTGAACGTTTGCGCTCGGCAAACTCCAGTTCGTCTAAGATCGAGCTGACCGTGCCATAGTTGGCGCGAACATCCAGTGGCTTTTTGATTTGCCATTGGTCACCCGATCTTTCGAGCGCGTAAACCTGGTTCGTCAACCCGATATCCAAGCCGATGATGTCCTTCGACTGGAAATCGAGGACGCGCTTGTTTCTGGCCTGCAACTCCTGGGTGGAAGTGCCCCAGTAGTAATCGAGGGCAACCAGCCCGCCGATCACCAGGGCGACAAGGACCAACACCAATGTCGTGCGCGATTTCATATCCAATTATTCGTTACTTCTGGAGCCGCAGAAACATCTGGAGGTCGTTATTTGCGGCGGCTTAACCAAACCACAATGCCAATAATCGCCACCATCAGCGGCAACCCGCCAACCACGAGCATATAAACGGCATGCTGCTGGCTCGGAGACATATCGAGACGAAATTCGTCGGGAACTTTCGGGCTGACGGCCATCAGTTGCTCGCGTTGGAGCAACCAGTTAACCGCGTTCATGAAAAAGTCGAGATTGCCGCCACCGAGACTGCTGTTGTCCACAAACCGCGATGTGCCGACGACCACCAGACGCGTAACGCCGATGTCCACATCTACGCCATGCGGCTTACTCGTCTCGACCGCCACCGCCAACGGAAGTGGCCCCGCAATGTCCGTTGCGGCGTCGAACACCGCATGTTCCGTATCGGGATCGGTCTCACCCCAATACGCGGGAGCCGCCTTGACCAATTCGGTAACCCGCGGCTGGTCCGGCGTCCCGCTTTCCGGCTGCGGCGCACGACGAATCGATCGCGCATACGGGAATTCTGTATTTGTGTCAGCAAGCTTGGCCGTAATCGGATGCGGAGCGTAATCGGCGGCCACGGCATTGACATCAAGCATCTGCGTGCCAAGCAACACCCCTGCCTGGCGCATTGCCAGGTCATCGTCTACCTGTACACCCCAACGCTTGAGAAACACCTCGAGACCCGTCTGGGTGTGAGCGTCGAGCATAATAATCAGGCGGCCTTTGCCTTTCAGGTACTGCTCCAACGCGTTCAATTCGGATGGCGCGAATGCCTTGCGTGGGCCGGCGATGACAATCGCGCCCGCATCCGTCGGCAACGCCTGGCTCTCCAGCAGATTCCATTTCTCCACGAGGATATTGTCGCGCTTGATGTAGCGTGAGAGTTCCGAATAGCCCTCGCGTTGGTCGAAATCCTCGGGATCACGCTCGCCATGACCCGTCAGGAAATACACCTTGGGCGACTCTTCCTCGGTCACGGTCTGGATCGCGGAAAGAAACAGGCCTTCCCCCCTGAACGCCTTGACGCGGCTTTCGCCCATTTCCTGGCTTTGGGCGCCGAGATCGACCATTTCATCGAGCCGCACGTATTTGTGATGCCCGCGGCTCGCGAAAATGATCACATCCGGAGAGTCAAGATTGTACTGCTTGACAAGTTGTTGCGCACGCGCCAGGTCGCGTTGCGGATCGACATATTCCACGTGCAGCTTCTCTTTACCGTAGAACTTAAATTCCTTCAGCAGGTTGTGGACATCATCGAGGGTCTTCGCGACATACTCGTGCTGGTGGTCGCCTGCGGGCGGTAAGAAAACAATCAGGTCGACGGGGTCTTTCAAACTCGCGAGTACCTGCTTGGTCTTTCCGGCCAATTGGTAGTAACCCGCTTTCGTCCAGTCAAAGCGCACGTAATGCCGAGACGCCAGCCAGTTGACCATGACCACGGCGGCCAGCAGCGCCCCAATCTGCACCAGGACGTTGGCGCCGACGACCACTCGCCGGTGGCGTAGCGTCGGGAGTTTGCCGCTTCGCGAGGCTTCGTTCGCCACGACCACTACCTCCACTTCCTGGATTCAACCACGCGGGTCGTTATGAACAACGCCAGCACCGTACCGCTCGCGTACAGCACCAGTGGCCGCAGATCCACCACGCCCCGTTGGAAGTCATTCATTTGCTCGAATGCCGACAGGAATTCGAAAATTTTACCGGCGGTCGTCCCGCGTGTGAAATAATACCCAAACCAGATCGCAATCAGGTACAAGAACAATAGGGCGAATGCGATCAGGAAGGCCGTCACTTGATTCCGGGTCATGGCGGACGTCATTAATCCAACCGCGATCAGGAACTGTCCGATCACCACGATCCCCAGATATCCGCTGAGGATCGGGCCGAGATCCAATGCGGTTTGTTCTCCCGAGAAATGGCGCAGGATCACCACGTACAAACCCGTCGCCGCCCACATCAACGTGTACAGCGCCACCGCACCCAACCACTTGGCCAGGACCACCTCGAAATCCGTCACGGGCGCGGTCATCAACATTTCGAGCGTGCCGGCGCGTTTCTCTTCCGCCAGCAAGCGCATCGTGATCGCCGGCACGAGAAACAACGACGGCAACCAGAACCAACTGAAAAAGCCCTCCATCACCGTCAGCTGCGTCGATCCCCGCGAGAGCAACTCACCGACAATGGAAACGAAGCTGACTCCCATCACCAGCAGAAAAAACATGATCACCACGTACCCCAGGACCGACGCAAAGTACGCGTTCAATTCCCGTCGCAACAAGGCCGGTACATTCCTCATCGCAGCACGCTCCTCCGCTGCTCGCGCCGCTCCTCTTCCGCCTCATCCTCTTCCCGCGTGATCTGGACGAAGATGTCCTCCAGCGTCGTCCGCGTCCGCGTCAGTTCGCGCAATGTCCATCCGTTGGTCGCCACGGTTTGATAAATCCTCTCGCGCGGATCGGTCCCCAACTTCGGCGTCAACGCCACGCGTACATAGCCGTCCTCGATGATCTTGGCATTGACCGATTCCACGTCTTCGAGAGCGCGCATCTTGGCCTGCACTTCCGAACCGGGACCGCGCACTTCCACCTGGATCAGCCCGCCCGCGTGCAGCGTTTTCATTAAATTGTCCGGCGTATCCGAAGCCAGGATGCGTCCATGGTGAATAATGATGACCCGATTGCAGGTCATCTCCACTTCCGGCAGGATGTGGGTCGAAAGCAAAATGGTGTGCCGCTTACCCAGGTCCTTGATGAGTTGCCGCACCTGGCGAATCTGCACGGGGTCGAGGCCAATCGTCGGTTCGTCAAGAATCAATAGGTCCGGCTCGGCCAACAGCGCGTCCGCCAAACCGACGCGTTGGCGATATCCTTTCGACAGTTGACCGATGATGCGGTGCGAGACATCCGTGAGGCCGCACATCTCCAGGACTTCCGGGATACGTTCCTTGCGTTCGGCGCGCGGCAGGCCCTTGAGCTTGGAGCGGAACTTCAGGTATTCACTCACACGCATGTCCACATAGAGTGGGTTGTTTTCCGGCATATACCCAACCCGCTCGCGCACTTCGAGAGAGTTCTCGAACACATCCAACCCCGCCACCTCGACGCGTCCTGATGAAGCGGGTATGAAGCCCGTTAAAATGCGCATCGTCGTGCTCTTGCCCGCACCGTTCGGACCGAGAAAGCCGACAATCTCCCCGCGTTGCACCTCGAAGGAAACGCCATTTAGCGCGGTTACGCCCGCGTAACGCTTCGTCAGATTCTCTACTTTGATCATCGGTTGCATAACACAGCCAGAGAGCGTTCCCGAAAACTTGCCACTTCCTCCTCTATCTGCTTAAACGGGAAAGCGCTGCAACTTCTAGCATATGGGCATAGACATTGGCAAGCGGTGGAATGTTCAAGACGGAGAAGTCGCTTCACACTGCCGGAATCATCCGGGATTATCGGTCGCCACCACCGGGATTCTCAGCTGCCGCTTCCCAAAACTGGAGAAACTCCCGCGCTTGTTCAGAATTGTGCAGGCTGGCGAACTTCGCCACCTGACGGCCCACGGCCTTCAATCGCCTCTCAATCGCCTCGTCTTTGCACTTGCCCTCGTCGTCAAAGACCTCGTCCGCGTTCGCGACCGCTGCCTGCTCGGGCACCACCCACGCGTGCAACGCACGCCCGACACTGCGCAACGCGCTCAGGGCGCCGAACGCACCCAGGTTGCCGCCCGAAACGCCGACCAGCCCGATCATCTTCCCTTCGAATTCGTCGAAGCCCATCAAGTCGAGCGCGTTCTTCAGTACACCACTGTAGCCTCCGTGATACTCCGGAGTACCAAGGAGGATCCCCTGAGCGTGTTTCACTTCGTCGCGCAAGCGCGTCACATCCTTTGGCAGGTTGTCACCATGGTCGCCGCCATCACAGAAGACGAGTTGATAATCGCGCAGGTCGATCAACTGCACCTCCGCGCCCGCTTCTTCCGCGCCGCCCAACGCCACCTTCAGCGCCATGCGTGTGTAGCTTTCTCTGCGCAAACTGCCACAGATTCCCGCGACACGAACCTTGCTTGTTACTTTGGCTGCCATTGCGCGCCTTCCTTTGTTACCGCGATTTCAGCGAGACGTTTGCCGTTTGCTGCAAAAGGATGCCGCCGCGACGTTCGACAATCACTACCGCCATGCTCACCATGTCCCCCGCTTTCACGTCCTCCAGTTGTTCGGCCACCCGATCCATCGATGCAACTCCCTCGCCGGCGACCTGTGTGATCACAATCCCACGGTGGAACTGCGCCGCCGCGGCGGGACTACCCGGCTGCACATCGGCTACGAGCAAGCCTTGAGTAAAGGGCATGCCCAGTCCCTGCGCCAGTTCGCGCGTGAGTGCCTGGACTTGCACGCCAAATTTCTTGAGCATTAAATCTCTCGCCGACAATACCGGGAGTGCCGTCAACTTTATGGTGAACGATTTCGCCGTCCCTTCCCGCTCGATATCGAATCTTACCACGTCACCGGCCTTCTTATGAATCAGCGAGCGCTGGAGGGGCAATACCTCCGTGACTTCCTTCCCATCGCAGGCCACCACCTTGTCCTTCGCTTGTACACCCGCTTGCGCCGCGGGACTGTTGGTCTGCACATCCGTCACCACGATCCTGCCGTCCTCCCGGCCAAACCGCGCCCCAAGCCAGAGCCGCGAACGTTTCTCGGGCGTAAACCACATCGCCAGAAGATGCGCAACGCGCCGCGCCGGTATGGCAAAGCCGATTCCCTGGGCTTGCGAGAGGATTGCCATGTTGATACCGACGAGTTGTCCACGCGCGTTGATGAGCGGTCCGCCCGAATTGCCGGGATTGATCGCGGCGTCGGTCTGCAATACGTCTTCAAACTGGGGGTTCTCGGGCGGCCAACTGCGATCTTTCGCGCTGATTACGCCCCTGGTTACCGTGTGGTCAAACCCGAATGGATTACCGATGGCCACTACCGTCTCGCCCAGCATCGTCTGGCTCTCGCCGGCGATCTCGACTGCCGTCAGCGCTCTCTTAGGTTGGATCCGCAGCAGCGCCAGGTCGTTCTTGTCGTCACCACTTACGTATTGGGCGTCGTAACGCGATCCATCCGCGAGGATCACGTTGATTTTCGTCGCGCGTTGCACGACATGCCAGTTGGTAATGATCCAACCGTCTTCGTCCACGATCACACCCGAACCAAGGCTCTGGACGCCCTGGACCTGCGGGCGGCGCGGTTGCCGAAAGAATTGTTGAAACAGTTCTTCGAAGGGATCGTTGAATTCCCGCTCGACGAGCCGCTCCGTGCTGATATTGACCACTGCTGGCAGCACCTTTTGCACCGCAAGAACCACCGGGTCGCGCACCGCTTCGAACGCCGTCTCATCAACCGGCGGCGCCGCATGCGCGCCGAGAACTGAAAACAGGCAGATCGCCAGCCATATAAAAAATCCAGTTCGCATTTTCATCACGCCGCAGTATATTGCACTATTATCCGGTGAGGCAAGCGATGGCATTGACACGCTACGGTGAGTTGCGCAACCGATTAATGCGCCAAAATTTTCCGAACGTCTTCGCGCCCGCCGTCCTGCGTGATGCCGACAGCAACTACGTCCCGATCCCCATCAGCGAACGGCTGGTGCAGTGCATCTGGTACGATCAGCGGCTGAAACTCGATGCGCTGCGGACAACCGACGGCCGGCCGGTGCGCATTGTTTTCCAGGGCTGGTGGAACCTCGAAGCCGGCCCCGACTTTCGTCATGCGACGGTCCAGATTGGCGACGAACCCGAGCGCACCGGCGATATTGAATTGCATCTGCGCGCCGAGGATTGGAACCATCACGGGCATGAACACGATGCGCATTTCAATGACGTGATCCTCCACGTTGTCCTCTGGGAAGCCGGCAGCCAGCACGTCCCGCGGACGCGTGCCGGCCAGATCATCCCGCAGATTGTCATCCAACATCAGTTGGACACCGCGCTGGAGCAACTCTACGACGAGATCGACCTCGATTCCTATCCGCACAACGCCGGTAATCATCACGGCCGGTGCGCGCAAGTGCTCCGTGCGTTGCCCATCGGTTCGCTCGCCGCGATGCTCGATGCCGCGGGAGATGAACGGTTCGCCGCCAAGATGCGGCGCTTCACGCGCTGGATTCATCGCGTCGGCCCCGAACAGGCTTTCTATGAAGGCTGGATGGAAGCGCTCGGCTACAAGGCGAACAAGGTGGCATTCCGCACCCTGGCGCAACGTGCGCCGCTGGCGGAGTTGAACGGCCAGCGCTCGCAACTCGCCCCGGTTCTCTTTGGCCTCGCCAACTTCCTCCCAACCGGCGTGCCGCAGTCGCGTGATTCGGCGGGGGCGCGGTATGTGAGGCGACTCTGGAACGCGTGGTGGAAAGTTCGCCCCGATTTCGAGGAGCGAATTCTCCCCGTCGAAATCTGGCGATTCAGCGGCGCGCGGCCGGCAAACCATCCGCACCGACGCCTCGGCGCGGCGGTTGCCCTGCTGAAGAAGCATCCGCGCTTCATGGAGAAAGTTATCGGCGCGATCCAAAGCGGTGGCGATCCGTCGCGGTTGTTTTCAGAAATCCGCGACGATTATTGGAGCCATCACTTCACGTTGGGCAGCAAGACCCAGTCACGGGCAAGTGAATTGATCGGTGAGAGCCGCGCGCGGGAGATCATCGCCAACATCGTGCTGCCATTCGTAGCCGCCTACGCGGAGAATGACGGTGATCGCAAACTTTTTGAGACCGCGAGAGCACTTTATACGAGGCTGCCCGCCGCGCCGTCGAATAGCATCATCCGCCTCGCAAGCGGTCAGCTGTTCGAACAGCCTTCATCCGCCCGCCGTTACATCAAGACCACCCGCCAGCAGCAGGGCTTGATGCAAATCTTCCAGGATTTCTGTCTCAACGATAAATCCGCCTGCCGCCAATGCCAGTTCCCCGACCTCGTCCGCCACTGGGTCGCACCGCAACCTGGGCCGTAGCCGCGGCCTCAACGTGGATGGCGTACGTGCCACCACAACCAGACTGCAACCACAGTCAGGGCAAGCGCAAGCAGCCAGATCGCGGCAGTCGTCACCGGGCCAACGTGTTTCGGTCGGATCTGTGCGATGGTCGATCGAACGACCTTGGCGGGTGGAAAGAGTTTGCGGTCGAGCGCCTCGGCGGCAGAAGCGACTTCGGCCGGCGACGCAAATTGCTTCTGGCCCTCCGCACTCAACATGCTCTCGACGAATTCACTGATGGATTTGCTTACGGGGGCGATGTCATTGGCCAGGGTGGCGATCATCACCGCGAGACTCAACACGTCCTCGCGGGGCGACTGGCTGGGTTGCATTTCGATGGGTTCGACGTTGATCAGCTTGACGGTACCGTCGGCATTCGTCAGCACGTTCTTGTCCTGCGGAGGTTGGTGGGGAATGAGGCGTTGCCAAAGGAAATCCAGCGCACGCGCCACTCCAATGATCGCCAACAACAGGCGATGTTCGTCCACCCCGCCATCCCTGCGCAGGAACTGTGGCAGTGGTGGTCCGTCCATGTATTCCATCGCGCAGAAATAGATGCCCTCCGCCTGCCCGGCTTCGTATACGGTCACCAGGTGCGGGTGAACCAGTGCCGCGTCAGTGCGCGACTCCTCGAGAAAGTGGTTGGTCTTGCCGGGCATGGCAGCCAGCTCGGGCAAAAGGATGCGGATCGCGACCGTACGACTGGTTGATGTCTGGATCGCGCGATACACTTTCCCCCAGCGGCTGATGCCGATCTGATCCTGGACCTCGTACGCGCGAAGCGTCCGGCCGATGAGCGGATCTGCCGCGGGCGTTGGCTCCATCACAGCGCACCTCCCAAAATCGGGAGGGGAGCCAGCGGACGCAAGGACGGCGGCGCAGCGGCAATGTCCTGCATTTGTTTGCGAAAATACGTGCGCACAACAAAACCGACGAATTCCCGTGGCGCACCGGGAAAACGGACGGTGAATGACTTGGTTGAGAAATTCTCCCACTGCGGAATTGGCAACCAGATCGGTTCGCGCCAGATGACGCTCGATCCCGTGCCACCCAGGGCGGCGAACTGGACGCAGATCGCCACCGCGGCCGTGTTCAGTTCGCGCTCGCCAACCTGCGCTTTGGCTTGAATGGTGATGTTCACCGCGCCGCCACTTTCGCTACGATCCACGCGCGCGATCCGTATCATGCGGTTCCACACGGCTGGCTCGGCCACAGGTGGCGCCAACGCGACCGCTGCCGCCGGTGGGCGCGGCTCATTCGATGCCGGCGGATTGGTGGCCATTGACCCGGCGGACGCAACCACTGACTGATCTGTATGCGTGACCAGGGCGGTTTCCAGCTTCACTTTCCTCGGCCGCTCCCCGGAGAACATCGAACTGAGCAATGCGACCTGGCCCCCGATCACCAGCAGGACAATGGCAATCGCGAGGGCCTGCAGCGGGTCCACGGCATGGCGCGGTTGTTTGTTGCCGGTGCCGTGGACAATTTCAAAGCGAATGCGCGCCCCACCGACCTCCAGTTCATCGCCAGAAGCCAGCCGGCTTTCCCGGACCGGCTTGCCGTTGATGCATACGCCGCCGACGCTGTCGAGATCGTGGAGGTAGTAACCGTCCGTGTGGCGTTCGATGGCGGCGTGCCGCCCGCTCACGCCGGCTTCCACGAGTTGAACGTTGCAGGCGGCGTCGCGACCGATGACGAGCGACGGCAGTTCAACGACCACCGGTTCTCTCGGCGTGGCTCGATTTTGAAACACCAAACGGTACATGACGTTGCCCCCGATGATACCACAGCCTGGCGGCGCGCCCACGGTTTTTCAACGAAGGTCTGCGGGCACCGGAAGTGCGCCGCTTCGCGCAAAGAACAAACACTTTACCGATCATATTGCACGAGAACATTGGCCAGCGTGATCAGCGCGCCGCCGATGAACAGGTTCCCCGTCACCGATTCGTTCGCGTAGGCAAACCCGCCAAGATGCGCCAGCAGCGCCGGCGCGAACAATGCGTAAAGACTCGCGAACACCGGCTCGGCGCAATAGATCAAACCCGCATGCGTCGGTTGCAGATGCGGTTGCCACACGTTCATCAGCGTGTAGGCCACCAGCGTGGAGGCTCCCAGCAGTATGAGCAACATGACGGACATACCGGGCGAAAGATAAACGCGCCACCAGGCACTGTTTGCGGGCGCTTGCCAAATGGCCACTGGCAAAAGAATGACGGCCATCGACGCAAACATCGCCACCGTCGCGCGTACCTTGTCAGCGGATGCGAATTGACGATGATCGAGCCACAGGATGTCGCCTGTGAACAAAGCCGCGGCCAACAACGTCAGCCATTCACCGCGCCCGAGCCGCCAATCGTTCCACCGCAGACCGCACAGCACCCCCATGCCGATGATTACCAGGGCGCAACAAAGGAGCAGCAGCGATGATGGCCGGCGGCGCTGCCAGAGCACGACCCACAGCGGCAGCAGCAACACATAGAATTGTGTAAGGAATGCCGACGTGGACGCGAGCGTTTGGCTCAGCGCCGCCATTTGCAACAGTGTGCCGGTTCCCGCGAAGAACCCGAGCCCCACGCCAAGTTTCAGGTCAAGCCGTGTGAATCCCCGCATGCGCTGCCCGCAGATCAGCGCCAGCACGAGGGCCGCGACCGCAAAGCGCACCGTCGAGGTTTGCGCCGTGATGAACCACACGTTCGCACCAGGCAGCAAGTGCTCTTGCAGCAGGACGAGTCCTTTCATCAGCGGAAAACTCATCCCCCAGCAGACCGTCGCCAGCAAGAGCATCCATACGGCCCGTAATCGTTTGCGCTCCTCCACGTGCAGAAGGCTAGCGGAAATAGGCTCGGCGCGGCAACTCATTCATCGTCTCCTCGAGCCGGACCAGCCGAATGCTTGCGGGCTCTTGCATGCCCTGTTACACTTTCGCCCCGCATGCCCCCTGTAACCAAAGCCAGAACGCCAGTGTCGCGCCGAGAACCCGCGGGGCGGAATCCGCGCCCAACGAACGGTGAGCACGACGAGGGATTGAAGATCCTCTTCGTCTCGTCGGAGTGCGTGCCGTTTGCGAAAGTCGGCGGCCTCGCCGATGTGGTCGGCGGCTTGTCGAAGGCGTTGCGAGATCTGGGCCACGATGTGCGCATCGTCCTCCCGCTCTATTCGCTCATCGACCGCGCTCAGTTCGGCATCAAGTTCGTCGGCCCCGCCTGTGTTCACATGGGCGCCAGCGTGGAGCATTGGATCGGATTGTACACAGCGCTCTTGGACGGGGAAGTCCCGGTGTGGTTCGTCGAATTCGACGCCTACTTCGGGCGGCCGGGCATTTACGACGGGCCGACGGGCCATTATATGGACAACGCGTTTCGCTACGCGCTGTTGTCGAAGGCGGCCCTGCAGATTTGCAAGGATCAGAATTTCATCCCGCACATCATCCATGCTCATGACTGGCCGACCGCGACCGCGCCGGTGTTTCTGAAAACATGGGACCGGGTCCTCTCGCCGCTGTCGAACACCGCCAGCGTGCTGACGATCCACAATATCGGCTACCAGGGCGTCTACAATGCGAACGTCATGCCGTATCTCGGTCTCGGCGCGGAACATTTCACACCCGATAAATTTGAGGACCACGGCAAGGCCAACCTCCTCAAAGCGGGCGTCGCATTCGCGGATGCGCTGACGACCGTCTCGCCGACACACGCCAAGGAAATCGTCGAGCCGGTGGGCGGCATGGGGCTCGCGATGTTCCTGAACAATCGCCGCGACGATCTCTTCGGCATCCTCAACGGCGTGGATTATTCGCAGTGGAATCCTGCGACCGACAAATACATTTCCGCACACTTCACGGCGAAAGACCTCCGCGGCAAGGCGGTCTGCAAAGCCGCGCTCCAAAATCATTTTCACCTTGAAGAACGCGCCGATGTCCCGCTGTTCGGTATCGTCAGCCGCTTCGTCCATCAGAAAGGATTCACTCTCCTGCGGGAGGCGCTGCCCGCTGCCCTCGACAACATGGTCATGCAGTGCGTCGTCCTCGGCAACGGCGATATGGATACCGAAAACTTCTTTCGCTATCTGGCCGGCGCGTACCCCGGTCGCGTCGGCGCGCACATTGGGTTCTCCCCCGAACTCAGCCATCTCATCGAGGCGGGCTGTGATTTCTTCCTCATGCCCTCGTTGTACGAACCTTGCGGTCTCAACCAAATCTACTCCCTCAAGTACGGCACCCTCCCCGTCGTCCGCGCCACGGGTGGCCTCGACGACACCGTCCAGAATTATGACGAAGCGACCGGCAACGGTACGGGCTTCAAATTCTGGGAGCCCGCCGGCCGCGCGCTCTACTACTGCATCGGCTGGGCCGTCGCTACCTGGTTCGACCGCCCCCAACACATCCTCCAACTGCGCCAACAAGCCATGGCGCAGAACTTCGATTGGGCAGTCTCGGCGCAGCATTACGTTGAAGTGTATCAACACGCCCTCCGGAAGAAACTGGCCACGCCAGCGTAAGCGGGATGTTCCAGTCTGCGGTGCCTCGATCAGCCGATATCGCTTCATATTTTGAGCCCAAAATGCCGCTTGCCCGCCGATTTTACCGTCCAAAAAGCCCTCCCGGTGGGTTCGTTTTCCAAAACGAACCCACCGTTTTTTGCTTGTCTTAATATGTGCAACTGCCTGTGGCCCAGCTAGATAAATGCAATTTCGCGGGCTGAATTCGGTGGGTTCGTTTCGCAGAAACACGTATATGGCCCCTTGTCCGGTCTTGGTAGCGTCCTCGCGAAGCAGACTCGCGCCATCTTGTCGCACCGAAACGATTCGCCAGGTTTTCAAAATAGCGGGCCTACCATACTCAATCCCCAACATCGTGTCCAGCAAAAATTATCGGTTTACGATACTCGAATACCCAACCTCCCCGCGCTTGCGTAGCCATACTCCAGCCGGTATAGTCTCCTCGCTTTATGCCGGAACTCCGCAAGAAATATCCGTTCGACAAGATCGAGCCGAAGTGGCAGCGCTATTGGGCGGAACACAAAACGTTCGCCGCGCGCGAAGATTCTGCCAAGAAAAAGCTCTACGTGCTCGACATGTTCCCCTACCCCAGTGGCGCGGGCCTGCACGTCGGCCATCCCGAAGGTTATACCGCCACCGACATTTACAGCCGCTTCCAGCGCATGCGCGGCTGCAACGTGCTGCATCCGATGGGCTGGGACGCGTTCGGCCTCCCCGCCGAGCAATACGCCATCGACACCGGCACGCATCCGTCGATCACCACCCGCAAGAACATCGACAATTTCCGCCGCCAGATCCAAATGCTCGGCCTCAGTTACGACTGGGACCGCGAAGTCGATACCACCGACCCGAGCTATTACAAATGGACCCAGTGGATTTTTCTGCAACTTTTCAATAGCTACGATGACCCTGAACTCGGGAAAGCGATGCCCATTTCGTTACTACAAGACGCGCTCTCCGAAAATCCAAAGCGTCAGTCTGAATGGAAAGACAACCCATTCCTTACCGGTACACGTGAAGGATTTCTCGGACGTCCACGGCACGAACACGAGAATTTACGTCGTACCTTTATCCGCATGATGCGTCTTGCACACGAGGCTGAAGTGCCGGTCTGGTGGTGCGAAGGCTGTAAGGCTGTGCTTGCCAACGAAGAGGTCAACGCAGACGGCACATGCGACCGCAAAGGTCACAAGAATGTGTACCGCCGCCCACTCCGTCAGTGGATTCTCCGCATCACGAAATACGCCGAGCGGCTGTTAAAGGACTTGGAGTTGGTCGACTGGCCCGAGTCGATCAAGGAACAACAGCGGAACTGGATCGGCCGGAGCGAGGGTGCCGAGGTTGATTTCAAAACCGAAGCCGGGGATGTGCTCCGCATTTTCACAACACGGCCCGACACACTCTTTGGCGCAACCTACATGGTGCTCGCGCCGGAGCATTCCCTCGTCGAAAAAGTCACCACGTCGCAACAGCGTGCCGCCGTTGACGCCTACCGCACCGCCGCGGCGAAGAAGAGCGAGTTGGAGCGAACGCAATTAGAGAAGGACAAGACCGGCGTGTTCACCGGTGGTTACGCCGTCAATCCAGTCAATAACGAGAAGATTCCGATTTGGGTAGCCGACTACGTGATGATGGGCTACGGCACCGGCGCGATCATGGCCGTCCCCGCGCACGATACACGCGACTTCGAGTTCGCGAAGGAATTCGGCTTGGAAATCCGTACCGTCGTTCAACCGCCCGCCGGGATAGATCCTCAAGGATTCACAGGCGACGGCACATCCGTCAACAGCGGCGTCCTTACTGGTCTTCCGACACCGGAAGCCAAGAAGAAGATCACCGGCTGGCTCGAAGAGAATAAGCTCGGCAAAGCGACTGTCCAGTACAAGCTCCGCGACTGGCTTTTCTCGCGTCAACGTTACTGGGGCGAGCCGATCCCGATTGTGCATTGCCCGGAACATGGCGCGGTGGCGGTGCCGGAGAGCGAATTGCCATTGCGGTTGCCGGAGATGAAGGACTACACTCCGGCCGGCGATGCCGAGCCGCCGTTGGCCAAGGCGACGGATTGGGTGAATACGAAATGCCCGCTGTGCGACGGCCCGGCGAAGCGCGAGACGAATACGATGCCGCAGTGGGCGGGCTCGTGTTGGTACTACCTGCGCTACATCGATCCTCGCAACGACCAGGCCTTCGTCGCGAAGGACAAGGAACAATACTGGATGCCCGTCGATCTCTACATCGGCGGCGCGGAACACGCCGTGTTGCACCTGCTCTACTCGCGGTTCTGGCACAAGGTGCTCTACGATCTCGGCCACGTCTCAACCCCCGAGCCGTTCATGAGGCTCGTGAACCAGGGCATGATCCTCGGCGAGGACAACCAAAAGATGTCGAAGTCGCGCGGCGGGAGCAATGTGATCAATCCCGACGACGTGGTGCGCGACTATGGCGCGGACGCGTTTCGCATGTATGAGATGTTCATGGGCCCGCTGGAAGCGGCCAAGCCCTGGAACACGCAGGGGCTCGAAGGCGTCTATCGCTTCCTCGGCCGCGTCTGGCGTTTGTATTGCGCCGAAGAAGGCAAACTCATCCTGGACGACACCGAGCCATCAGCAGCGCTTCTCAAAGCCCTGCATCAAACCATCAAGAAGGTCGGCGAGGACACGGAAGCGCTCGCCTTCAATACCGCAGTTTCCCAGATGATGATCTTCGTGAACGAAGTCACGGCGCAAGAGGAGCGTCCGCGCAAGTTGCTCGAACCATTCATCCTCGTCCTCGCGCCCTACGCGCCGCATTTGGCGGAAGAACTCTGGGAGAAACTCGGCCACAAGCAAACACTCGCCTATGAGCCGTGGCCCGCGTTCGATGAAGCGCTCCTCAAAGAGAATACCGTCACCGTTATCCTACAGGTCAACGGCAAGGTCCGTGACCGGATGGACGTGCCCGCCCAGATTTCGCGAGAGGAACTGGAAAAACTCGCGCTCGCGAACGGACGCGTGCAGGAGCACCTCGCGGGCAAGCAGATTAAGAAAATCATTGTTGTTCCCGGTAAGTTGGTTAACATCGCCGCGTCCTGAGCCGTCGCGTGGTTTCACGTATCAGGACCGGTGCAGCAACATGGCCTTCGAGGCCAATGCCAGATTCTAGTTGAGACGCGGCCAAACTCGGCTATATTCTGAACAGGAGTACGTGAGTGAGGTCACTATGTTCAAGTTGACGAGACAGGAGCAACAGATCGTGGCGTTCTTCGTGTCGGCGCTCCTCTTGGGAACGGCGGTAAGGGAATGGCGCGTGCGGCATCCGAAGGCTGCCAGCGTCGCAACATCGGAAACGAGGGGCCGCTAATGCAAAAACAGAATCTGCCCGAAGCCGTTGACGAAATCGTGCGCACCGACGGGCGTTACGACCGCGACGCCTACTACTTCGTGCGCGAAGGCCTCGATTTCACCATCAAAATGCTCAAGAAGAATTCCCGCGGCGTCGACCGACACGTTAGCGGACGCGAATTACTGGACGGCTTGCGGCATTGCGCGATCGATCAATTTGGCCCGATGGCAAAGACGGTCCTGAATTACTGGAACGTGAAACGTTGCGAGGATTTCGGCGAGATCGTCTTTCGCATGGTGGACAAAGGCATCCTCGGCAAGACCGAGCAGGACACCCGCGAAGATTTCAAAGGCGGTTACGATTTCGACGAGGCCTTCGTCAAACCTTACCAGCCGCCGCCGGGCACGCGCAGCCGCCGACCTGCCAAGAGCCAGGATGTTCCCGAACGCTATCACAGCGTGCCGAGCCGGGCCGCCGACGCAAAGAAATTGAGCGGCGGTTCGAACTAGGTGTCTGAAACGGCATGCGATCCAACTTCCGCCGCGGCCTTGCGGTCGCGCTCACCTTCATCGCAGGAATTTCCATGACCCACGCGCAAACGCCCCAATCCCCGCCGGTCCACAAGGTCGTCTTCGATAATGGCCTGACCCTTCTCGTTCGCGAGGACCACAGCGCGCCCGTGGTGAGCGCGCAGGCCTGGGTGCGCGCCGGCAGTATCACCGAAGGTCCCTGGATGGGCGCCGGCCTTTCGCATGTCCTGGAACACATGCTTTTCAAGGGCACAGCCACGCGCGGCGTATCGCAGATTGCCCAGGAGATCGAGCGCAAGGGCGGTTACATGAACGCCTACACCTCTTTCGAGCAGACCGTTTTCTACATCAATATTCCCTCGGAGAACTGGCAGACCGCTGTGGACATCCTCGCCGACTGCATGCAGCACGCTTCCATACCCGAGGCCGAATTGCTGAAGGAAAAACGCGTCATACTTCGCGAGATGGCGATGAATAATGACGACCCCCCGCGGCGCGCCAACCGGACGCTCTGGGCGACGGCGTTCACGACCCACCCGTACCGTTTCCCTGTCATCGGCTATCCCGACATTTACAATCGCCTCACCCGCGACGACGTGGTTGCGTACTACAAGGAACACTACGTACCCAACAATATCGTGTTTGTCGTCGTCGGCGACGTGGATGCGGCAAAGGTCGAGCAAGAGTTGCGCGACCAAACGAAGGACGCCAACATGGGCGCGGTCGCCCCGGCGTTCGTCCCGCCCGAGCCTCCACAGCTCAGCTTGCGCGAGCGCCACGAAGAAATGCCGACGCAACTTTCGCAGATCCATCTGGCCTGGCACATTCCCGCAGTCTCGCACCCCGACGTCTACCCGCTCGACGTGCTGTCCATTGTTCTTGGGGAGGGCAACAGCTCGCGCTTGTACCGCGAACTTCGTCAAAAGCGCGGTTTGGTGCATGGAATTGGCGCCGGGAGCTACACGCCCGGCTATCCGGGAATTTTCGTCATTGAAGCCAGCACCGATCCCGACAAGCGGGAAGCGGCAATTGCAGCCATTCGCGAGCAGGTGAAGCGTCTCGCCGAACAGCCCGTTACCGAGGAGGAATTGCACAAGGCGATCAAGATCAGCACGAGCAATTACCTCGGTCGGCTCAAGACGATGCAAGGCCAGGCCTCGGACATCGCGCAAAATGAATTCCTCGTCGGTGACCCGAACTTTTCGGATGTGTACCTGGAGAACCTGCGCAAGGTTACTCGTGACGATTTGCGGCGCGTGATCCAGACATACTTCGCGGACAATAATCTCACGATCACCTCGCTCAATCCGCCCGGCACGCTCCCCACGGCGACGACAACGACGACCGCCAGGGCCGAGATCGCGATCAAGAAGTTCGACTTTCCGAACGGGATTCGTTTGCTCGTGCGCGAAGATCCGAAACTGCCTCTCGTGGATGTCCACGCCATTTTCAAGGGCGGCGTCATCGCGGAGACTGCCGATGACAATGGTTTGACGAAGCTGACCGCACGCATGCTGCTGAAAGGGACGAAGATGCGCACCGCAGAGCAGATTGCGGAGACGATGGAGTCTGTCGGCGGCGGTATCAGCCATTTTTCGGGTAACAATAGTTTCGGCGTTGCGGCACAGTCATTGAGCGAGGATTTCGACCGCACTCTGGATCTGGTTGCCGATGTCCTCCAGAACCCGACGTTCCCTGAGGACATGCTGACGCGCGAGCGCGCGGTGCAACTCTCAGAGTTCAAGGCCGAGCAGGACCAGATTCTGCGCAAGGGACAACAGGCTCTGCGCGAGGCGATGTTTAGCCAACATCCCTATCGTCTGAACCAACTGGGCCTCTCCAACGTGGTCGCGAAGCTCACCCGCAACGATCTCGCCGATTTTCAACGCCAGTTCGTCGTGCCAAATAACCTCGTGCTCACCGTGTTTGGCAATGTGAATGCTGAAGATGTGCGTAAAAAGGTCGAGGCAAAGTTTGGCGCCATGAAGTCGACGAAACTGGAATTCCCGCGGACGAGCCCGGAGGCGATTGCTGCTGACGTGCGCAAGGCGGTGAACGTTCCCAAGGAACAGGCCGTGCTGCTCATCGGCTACAGCGGCGCGGATTTGTTCAGCAAGGATCGTTTTACCCTGGAAGTGCTCAGCGAAGCCTACTCGGGCCTGGCGTCCAAACTCTTCCATCGTCTCCGCGATGAATTGGGCCTGTGCTACTACGTGGGGGCGTCCCAACTATTGGGACTCGACCCTGGTTATTTTGCCTTCTATGTTGGGACGACGCCGCAGAATGTCGGCACATGCGAAAAAGAGATCTTTGGCGAACTGGAGAAGCTCGAAGCGAACGGGTTGACTGATGAAGAGTTGACCCGTGCAAAAAGCGGCATCATCGGACAGCGCCGCATCCATATGCAGGACAATTCGGAGTTGAGCCTGATGGTGGGCGCCGATGAGTTGTGCGGGCTTGGGTATGATTTCTTCAAGACGATGGATGAAAAATATCAGGCGGTGACTGCGGATGATGTCAAGCGCGTGGCGAACCAGTACTTTGCCAAAAAGGCGCATGCTGTCATCGTGGTGACGCCGGCGGAGGGAAAGAAATAATATGGCTGAGGTTCAACGAGACACGCAGGGTTCAACCGAAAACACGCTCCGTTTCCTCGACATGGTCGGCCTGTTCGGCACACAGGCGATGATCGCGCTCGGCAAACTCGCCAACCCCGCCACGGGAAAGGCCGAAAAGAACCTGCCCGCCGCGCGACTTTTCATCGACACGCTTGAGATGCTCGAGAGCAAAACGAAGGGCAACCTCAACTCCGACGAAACGAAAGTACTCCACGCCACGCTCACCGACTTGCGACTGATGTTCGTCGAAGAATCCAAGTCACCCCCGACACCTGAGACGCCTTCCGAGCCGGCAAAGCCGGCGGAAAGCGCAGCCGACGATCCGAAGGTCAAGTTTCGCAAGACCTATGACTAGGCTTTCGACGGGCGTTTATTTCGTCGCCGCTCGACGAGCCACGCCAGCCAAATGGTAACTTCGCAGATCACGATAAGCGGCACTGACATCATGATCATGGAAAGCGGATCGGGCGGCGCGAGGATGGCCGCGATAATGACGGCTCCCACAATCATGATTTTACGTCCGCCGGCCACTGTTCTGGCGCTGAGGACGCCAAGTCGCACCATCATCAAAATCACCAGCGGCACTTCAAAGGTGATACCCACCGACAGCATGAAGTTCGTCACGAAGCCGACATAGTCGACGGCAGTCCATTGGCGCTTCATGTCCAACCAGTCGGTGTACTTGAGAAACACCCTCAATGTTTGCGGGATCATTACATAATAGCAAATGGCCGCGCCGGCCAGGAAGAGTAATGTCCCAAAAATGAAGGTGGGCATAAGTAGCGCCCGTTCCTTCTTCTTCAGTGCGGGGAGAATGAAGTCCGCCAGGAAATAGCAGATGGCCGGCGAGGCCAGCACCAGCCCGCCATAAAACGACAACTTCATCCAGAGGAAAAAGGCGTCGCTGACCCTCAGACTGACGAGCTGCCCTTCCGGCCCGGGCACAATTCGTCGCCACGGTTCTTCGAGGAATATCAGAATGCGATTGGCAAACACCAGGCAGACATTGAAGCCGACGAAGAGCGCGACACCAATTTTGATGATCGTACTGCGGAGGTCGTCCAAATGCGCGAGAAACGACTTGCTCTCACTTTCCACATCTTCGGACACGATTTGGAGTTCCTGGCTCGAATCTTGGTTCTGTTGCTTGGCCAGCCAACCGGTCAATATCGCAAGCCATCTAAGCAAGCTCGTCCGTCAATTCTGCAACTAGTTCAGTTTCGTGTCCGGGGGATGTGGGGTGCTCGAAGCAGTGATTTCGGGCTTGCTGGGCGTGGCAGGCGGCGGCGGATGGGGAGTGTCATCGTGAACATCACGGGAAGCTTTTTTGAATTCTTTCATCGCTTCGCCAATTCCCCGAGCCAATTCCGGAAGCTTCTTGCCTCCGAACAGCAAGAACACGATGATCAGCACAAGGAAGATGTGCCACTCACTAATCACTGCTAATACAGGTGCCATACGTGTCTCCTGACAAGTGCATACTACTACGGCGGCATCCACCTGTCAACGAAGCTACCAAAGTCTATTGATTCACGATTCCGAATTCGCAACGGCGGTTCTTGGACCAGGCGGCTTCGTCGTGACCCATGTCCGCCGGTCGATCCGAGCCATAACTGATGGTTGTGATCCGACTACCGTCAGCGCCCTGCTTGACCAATTCCTCACGCGCGGCCAGTGCGCGACGCTCACCCAGCGCCCGGTTGAATTCGGCCGTTCCGCGCTCGTCGCAATAACCTTCCACCACCAACTTGCCGGGGTTTGACTTCAAGTACGCGGCCACCGCCTGGAGCTTTGAGTCTTCGCTGGGGCGAATCCGTGCGCTGTCGTAGTCAAAGTAAACGATTCCAAACTGGCCCTTCACCGGTTCGCCGGTGAAGCCCACCGGACGACTGCCGTCTGAGCTCGTAACACCGCCGTCACCGACGAGTGGATTTACGCCCTTATCCGCGCCGGGCTGCGTCGTGCTTGAACTTCCTCCGGTCTTGTTCTTGCAACCGGTCAGCCCAAACGCCGCAACCACCGCCGTCAAAATGATCTGTGCTAAAAATCTCTTCCTCATAAGAGGCCTTCTCCTTGTAACGATTTGTTTCTTCGCATCCGTAACTTACGGTCCCCACGCGGGTTCGGACGCGCCCCCTTCGATAGCGGGTAACTGTACTTGCTCGCCGGTCACAACGTCAAGAAGATACAACTGCGTCCGCCAGTGCTGCGTCTTCCCAAATATCAGGTGCCGCCCGTCGGGCGCCCACGACGGGTCTTCGTTGTCGGCGCCATCGGCCACGACGGGCGTCACAGCGCCAGTGCCGCGGTCGTACACCCCAATCTGAAATTTACCACCCACCCGCGATGTCAATGCTAGCATCGGTTTCATGTCCGAATTGGCGGGCGGACGCGACCAGTCAGGCTCCGTGTTATAGCTCGGCGACACGGTCAACCGCGATGCCGCGCCGCCATCTTTTGGCGTCATCCAAATCTGCGGAGCGCCACTTTCATCACTGACATACGCGATGTTCCGTCCATCCGGCGACCATGTCGGTGATGATTCCCCACCTCGTGAGTGGGTCAATTGTCGCAAATCGCCTCCCTGGGCGTTCATCGTATATAGTTCGGGGTTGCCACCCTTGCTCAGTGTCAGCGCGATGCTCAACCCATCCGGCGAAAACGCCGCGCCAGTGTTCAGCCCCGGGTAGGCCGCCAGGCGTCGCCGTTGGCCCGTGTAGAGATCCACTTCGAGTACGTCTGGAAATAGGTTCTTATAGCTCGTGTAAACGATCTTGCGACCATCCGGTGACCACTTTGGGCGCACACTAATCGAACGATCATACGTGAGTTGTTTGACATTATAGCCGTCGTAATCCATCACGGCCAATTCCTTCGAGCCACCGTGCGCCCACACGAATGCAATCTTCGTTTCGGCGATACCGGACTGGCCCATGAGCGTCTTCACGATATCGTCCGTAAGCTTGTGTACGACACGCCGCAAATCCTGTCCGCTGCCCTGGTACGACTTCGAGAGGACAACATTCTTCGTGGCCCGTTGGATTACCACGCATTCGACGACTACCCCGCTGCGGTCACCGCGCACAGTCCCCGATTGCACATACTCCGCGCTGTCTGCCGGCGCCAAAGAAAAATAGCCCGACAATCGCAGGTCGTTCTTTAAGACATCCGTGACCTGCCCCGCAATCGACGCATCGCCCCCGAAACCCGAAACACCAAACGAGTGGCGGCCCTTCTGCACATCCACGTCCGCGCCAAAGGCACCCGATCCGATCAGCACGGCCGCCAGCAAACAGATGGGCCATTTCCAAAGCGATTGATCCATACCTCTTACCCCTCCAAACGGAAATTCACCGAAATTTCAGCAAAGTCGCCGCCCAAACCTTCCGGCAGCGGATCCAAACGTGGCACACTGTGCGCCGCAGTCATAACCGAGTCGTCCATCAATTTGTTACCCGACGGACGTTCCAGGCGCACCCCTTCAATTCGACCATCGCGCGCGACATGCAAGATCAGGGTGGTCACCAGTTTTTTATCCACGCTTTTCGCTTGTCCCGGTTGATCCCAAGCTTCGTACATTTTGTCGTGCACGTGCATGTAGTACGACCAAAATTGAGAGCCCTTGCCAACTCCGCCTGCAATCCCGTCCGCCGCACCATCAGGCGAACCCGGATGCCCATACTTCGACGCGCCATTCCCACCACCAGCGGGCCTGTTATCGCCATATGGTGTCCCGCCCTCTGCGGAAGACAACGCGCTCGCAAACCGCTTGCGAATTGTGTCGGCGCTGACCGCCGGGCCGGTCGAGCCAGTTTTGGCAGATGACTTTGCGTCCGCAACCGTCTTCTTCGGGGTCGTCGTCGACTTATCGGCAGTTTTGTCCGCTGCCTTGTCGGTCGTCACCGTCTTCTTCGCGGTGGTGTCCGCTGGTTTTTTGATCTCCTTGGTTGCAGCCTTCTTCGGAATCAGAATTTCATTTGGGTCTTTTGCTTCCGGTGGGGCTGCCGCCGGTTTGGGCGCAACAGGCTCTGCGGGTTTGGCCGCTGGCGCGCTCGGTGCGGCCGGGGCCCCGGTGTTCTCGGCAGCTGGTTCTGGGGCTGGCGCAGTGTAGTTGCCCCGTCCGCTTCCCGGTCCCGTGGGCTGATCGCCGAGGATGTCCGCGGGTATGATCAATTCAGTGGTTGCGGGCACGTTGGAGCGGGCGCTGCTGAAGATCCCTTCAAAGATAACAATCCCACCGATTATCGCGACGTGAACAATGGACGCGACAATGAAGTTTCGGCGAAACCGTTTCTCAATCGTGCTCATCTCCGCGCTAATTTCGGTGGTGATTCTTCTGCCGTCAGGAGCGCGATGCGTGTGATCTTGGCGGTGTGCAACTCCTTGAGGATTTCCATGACGGCGCCGTAATTGTTCACTTCATCGGCCTTGACGAGGATCGTGATCGGCGGCTCAGACTGGCCCAATTTCGCCAGCTCACCGCGCAGTTGCGCGGGGGACAGCGCAACGTCGTTCAGGTAGATCTTCCCCCGTTTGTCCACGGAGAGAGTGCGCGTCTGCTCGCGCTTGATCTGGTCGGTGGTGCCCTTCGGCAAATTGATATTCATGCCATACTCGACCAGGGGGAAAAAAATAATCACCGCGATGAAGAGCTGCATGAACAGATCCACGAGCGGCATGACGTTGATCTCGCCCAGCTCGGGCAGGTGTCCGTAGCGCTTTCCGCGATTCGAGGGACGTCTCATGGATCAGTTCGTCACGTAGTTATGCTCGACGGCATTTGCGAATTCGTCGGCAAAGCTTTCCATTTCCATCGTGGCGTGCCGAATTCGTTGCGCGAGCCAGTTATAGGCAAACAGCGAGGGGACTGCCACCAGCAAGCCGACGACCGTGGCCAGCAACGCCGCCGAAATACCCGGTGCCACCGCGCCGAGACGCACAGTCCCGTACTCGCCGATCGCGGCAAACACGCTCATCACACCCCATGAACTGCCAAGCAACCCGAGAAACGGACCGGCTGTCACGGCGGTGGAGAGCACGCTAACCTGCGATTCGAGCTTCATTACTTCGCCATCGATTGCGCGGCCGAGTGCGCCGCGCAGCGTATCGAGGTTCACAACGGTTCGCTCGGAGAGGCTGACGTCGGTATCGACTGCCGCAAGCGTCGTTGTGCCGGTCCCGCCAAACGCCTTATAGCCGCCGGCGACCTTCCGGGGATTACTACCGTTCCCGAACTGCGAGGAAACTTCCTCCGCGCCCATGCGGTAGATGTTGTAAAGCGGGCAGTCCGCTACTTCGTAATTATTGATGAAAAGATGCAGCGGGTCGCGCTCGCGACGGAACTGCGCCAAAAACGAGTCGCCCGTGCCACGCGCGCGGCGAAGTTGCTGCCACTTGGTGAGCATGACCGACCAGGTAAAGGCCGAGCCAAGACACAACACCACAACGATTACTTTGCCGGGCAGGTCAGCTTGTCCAAAAATGTACAAGATGCCCCCGGCTGCGAGAACGGCATTCATCCCCAAACCTCCTTGTTTGGCCGCACAGAACAGCCAACTCCCACTTATACAACTTTGCGTCTCCCAGTCAAACTTTACTTTAGGTTTTTTCCAAGGAATTTGTGATTTTCCGCCATCCCCAAAGGACACGACTTTTTTCGGCTCGAATTCCCGGTGAGTCTGCGTTAGAGACAGCAGCGCATGAGTCAACCGAATACACCCAAGCCAGCTGACACCAACAGCGTCACCCCCCGCGCGCAAGACTATGCGCAATGGTATCTCGACGTTATCAAACGCGGCGACCTTGCCGAGCACTCGCCCGTGCGCGGTTGCATGGTCATCAAACCTCACGGTTACGCGATTTGGGAGAAGATGCAACGCGAGTTGGACGACCGCTTCAAGGCTACGGGGCATGTGAACGCTTATTTCCCGCTGTTCATTCCCCTCTCCTTCCTTACGAAGGAAGAGCAGCACGCGGCCGGCTTCGCAAAGGAATGTGCCGTTGTCACCCACCATCGCCTGAAGTCCATCAACGGCGAAGTGGTGGTCGATCCCGAATCGAAGCTGGAGGAGCCGCTCGTCATTCGTCCCACGAGTGAGACGATCATCTGGGCGCAATACAAAGGCTGGATCCAAAGTTACCGAGACCTGCCGCTCCTCATCAACCAGTGGGCCAACGTCGTCCGCTGGGAATTGCGTACCCGCTTGTTCCTCCGTACCACCGAATTTCTCTGGCAGGAGGGCCACACCGCCCATGCCACGGAAGCCGAGGCAGTGGAAGAGACCGCGCGCATGCTCGACGTGTACGCGGATTTTGCGGAGAACGTCGCCGCCGTCCCCGTCATCAAGGGGCGCAAAACGCCTGGCGAACGTTTCGCGGGCGCGCTGGACACGCTGTGCATCGAGGGCCTGATGCAGGACGGCAAAGCTCTCCAGATGGGCACGAGCCATTATCTCGGCCAGAATTTCGCCAAGAGCAGCGATGTGACCTTCCTCAGCAAGGAAGGCAAACGCGAATACGTATACGCCACGAGTTGGGGCGTCTCCACGCGCCTCGTCGGCGCGCTCATCATGACCCATTCCGATGACAACGGTCTGGTACTGCCGCCGAAGCTCGCCCCGATTCACGTCGTCGTGATCCCGATTTTCAAGACCGATGCGGAGAAAGCCCTCGTCCTCGACGAAGCCGTCAAGGTTGTCGCCGAGCTCAAGTCACAGGGGCTCGCCATCAAACTCGATGATCGCGATGGCATCATGCCCGGCGCAAAATACTACGAGTGGGAGGCCAAGGGCGTGCCGCTACGTATCGAGATCGGTCCGAAAGATTTGGAGAAAGGTAGCCTCTGCCTCGTTCGCCGGTTTGTATTGGAGAAAGAAGGCGAGACCGAGCAGGAACTTCGCAAGCGCCGCAAGACATTCGTCCCGCGCGCCGAAGCCATTGCCTCAATCAAACTCACACTCGACACGATGCAACGCGAGCTGTTCGAACGCGCCCGAGTCTTCCGCACCAAGCGGTCGCGGGTCATCAACACCATGGAAGAGTTTGAAAACTACTTCGCCAAGGACGCTGGCGGCTTTGCCTGGGTCCATTGGGCCGGCACTCATGACCAAGAAGATGAGATGGCCAAGCGTTTCGAAACCACCATCCGCTGCATCCCCTTCCCCGACCAGATTCCCGACGAAGCAAAAGGCGAAGGAAAATGCATCCTGACAGGTCAGCCGTCACCGCAACGTGTTGTCATGGCCCGGGCGTACTAGGGCAACAATAACTCGTCCCGTACGTATTCTCGAAAGGCTTCCTGCAAGCGACTAGTGATTCGTCGTTGGCTCAATAGTTGATTATCAATCGCTGCAATCGGCGAGATTTCAAAAAGACTATTCGTAGCAAACGCTTCTTCAGCGTGACACGCCATTTCCACGGTGAAACTGGCTTCTTGGACGTCGATCCCTGTCTGGGCAGCCAGCATCAGAACAAGTGATCGAGTGATGCCCGGCAGGGCTCCGTCAGTTAATGGTGGCGTAACAAGTTTGCCCTCCCGATAGACAAACAGGTTACTCGCAGTCAACTCAACAGCGTGGTTGGCCGCGTTGAGGAGTATTGCATCGTCCGCATCGCACCGTTCAGCTTCCAGCTTTGCCAGCACGTATGGCAATCGGTTTGCAGACTTCACGCGCGCTAGGCGGGAATGCGCGTCGATACGCGTGCTAGCAACGACAACTCGCAATGGCGTGGCGTCGGTGGAGAATACCCTCTCTTGAGCAACCGCCACTATTGTCGGTCGTGCCGCGCTCTTACCGGAAAGACCAACGTTGCTCAAACCACGAGTAACGCAGAGCCGTGTCATCCCACTGACGACCCTGTTGCGAGTTACGATCTCCTCGCACACCCCTTGTAAGTACTGGGAAGTTTCCTCCAAATCGATACCAAGCAAATCGATACCAGCAACCAATCGACCAACGTGCTCCATTAGACGAAAAACCTTCCCACCATACACACGCATCGTTTCAAACACACCGTCGCCGTAGAGGAACCCGCGGTCAAAGATCGAGACAGTGGCCTCGGCCTCAAGTACAAAGCGCCCGTTAACGTAGGCGTAATTGTTTGATTGCATTGAGGATTCCCTGCGCTTTCACCAGTGTCTCGTCGTATTCGGCGTCGGGCTCGCTGTCGGCCACGATGCCGCCACCGGCGTGAAATGTCAATTCCCTGCCCTGCTGCACCACGGTGCGAATGGCGACGTTCAGATGCGTGAGACCGTTGTAACCGAGAAAACCAATCGCCCCTGTGTACACCCCGCGCGCGTGCGGTTCCAACTCGTCAATGATTTCCATGGCGCGGATTTTCGGCGCGCCGGTGATGGATCCGCCGGGAAAACACGCGCGCACGCAATCGACTGGGCTCACATCGCTTCGCAACCGCCCTTCGACCGTCGAGACCAGATGGTGCACGGTCGCGTAAGTTTCCACACGCACCAACTCACTGACCTGCACGCTGCCAAACTCGCAGACACGCCCAAGGTCATTGCGCTCCAGGTCCGTGATCATCACCAGTTCGGCGTTGTCCTTTGGCGAAGCAAGCAACTCGGTGGCGATGCGCGTATCTTCTTCAATCGTTGCGCCGCGCGGACGCGTGCCCTTAATGGGACGCGTGACCACGCGCCGGTCGTGGATGTTCAAGAAACACTCCGGCGAGCTGGAGAGAATCTGCGCCTCACCGATGTCGAGATACGCACAATACGGCGCCGGATTCGATTCGCGAAGTGCCCGGTAAAGCTCCGTCGGCGCGGCGTCCACTCCACACTGAAACCGCTGCGAAAGGTTGACTTGATAGATGTCACCCGCAGCGATGTATTGTTTCGCGCGGAGAATTGCGACGCGGTAGGAGTCGCGCGTGAAATTGGAACGATGGTCACTCGGCGATGAAGTAAGCGGTCTGCGCCCCGACGATCGGCAAGAATCGGACCCACCGATGACTTCCCAGACCTCTTTCTTTGCATGGTCGAAGACGAGTAGGTTGTCATAGAAACCGAACCAGCAATCCGGCAGGCCAATGTCATCCGGAGCCTTTGCGGGAAGCCTCTCGACGAAATTCTTAAGGTCGTACCCGAAATAGCCAATGGCGGCGCCGAGAGGGAAGTCACCGGAGGTGCCGTGATAGTGGGGCGCCAGTTGTTCGCCCAAGATATCGAAGGGATTACCCTCGATGTGCGTGGTGCCGGTCGGCGTAATGATGTCAGTCTGGCTTCCCTTCGAACGGACAATCTTCGACGGTCCAGCGGCAAGAATCGAGTAACCTGTCGCGCCGGTAGCGGTATCGAGCCAGACCGCATACGGTTTCGCCGCGAACTCGGCGAAGCGGTCGCGCGGCTCGGTCCACGGTTGTTTTCGGGCAACGGGTTGTTGATTCACGGCTGGGGTTCTTGTTTACGTCCATAGTATCCCCCGCTATCATCCGCGCCAACCATGAATCCATCCCCTCGCCCATCAGACGCCGCACCGGGCGGCATGCACGGCGCAACGCGCATGCACGATCCGAGCGAGGCCGAGCACGATCGCACCCGGCGGCGCTGGATGAATGTGGCGTTTCTAGTCATTGCACTCCTCACCCTTGCGCAACTGCACTGGTTTGGCGTGCATGGCTGGGACTGGCTTGGCGTGGCGCTGCTCATCATCGCGGCCATGCCGCTCGGGCTCAACGCAAAAGTCTTCGAACTTCGCTTCAAAATGGCCACGATGGAACGACGGCGCGTGCTGCAAGAGTTGCCGACCAGACGGAAGATTGATTTCGCGGTTTATGGCGCGCTCGTCATGGTTGTCTTTGCGCTGCAATCGCAGTTGGTGACGTGGGGACTTTGGGGCATCTGGCTGTACGATTTCGTCACCTACTACCACGACCGCCCCGAACGGCTTCGCCACCTTTACGCCGTGACAAAAACACTGGATGAACTGCGGGATTTTCGCGCCCCGTGGGCCTGGGCCTTGCCGGCTCTGGCTTGGGCAATTATCAGAACGACAACAGGGAACTGACCGCTTTTTCGTCCTTGCTTGGCGTGATGACGGCGACGTTGAGGCGATTGTTTCGAAAGATGTCCGCCGCAGCCTTTTGTACATCGGTCGCCGTGACCCCGGTGATGTGCCGCTCGACTTCGGCCGGCGTTTGGATCGTGCCGTACGCGAGCAGGTGTTCACCCAGCCACATCATACGGTTCGCAGTGCTCTCCAAACCCAGTCGCATCTGGCCAATGGCATAATCCTTTGCGCGCTGCAACTCGATTGCGGATGGCGGCTGCCGGGAAATCTTGCGCAGCTCCGTGAGTATCAACGCGAGCGCCCGGTGCAATCGCTTCGTATCCAGCCCCGCGGAGATCAGCAGCGCGCCGGTATCGGAGAGATAATTTGTCGACGATTGGATGGAGTAGGCCAGCCCGTGCCGTTCGCGGATCACTTGAAAAAGGCGCGAGCTCATGTTCTCACCGAGGATGACGCTGAGCGATTTCAAGGCGTAGCGACGTGGGTCGTGGCGTGAGTAACCGCGAATCCCGATGGCGAGGTGGGACTGCTCGCAGTTTTTGGTGAAAAAGCGGAGGCGCGGCCCGCGCTGCGCTTCATGCACCGGCTCGAAGACCGGCGAGTGGCCATTCCTCGGCAGCAGTAGAGTCTTTTCAACGCGCTGGACAATGTCGTCATGCTCACAGTGACCGGCGACCGCCACGACTGTGTTGGCGGCCACGTATTTCTTCTGCTTGAATCCGAGGAGCCCGCCACGATCCATGCCGTCGAGCGATTTGACCGTGCCGGTCAGGGAGCGGCCGAGCGGATGTCCGGGCCACAGCGTCTCGCTGAGCAGTTCATGCACGTAATGGTCGGGCTGGTCGTGATACATCAGCAGCTCTTCTTTGATCACACCACGTTCCTTATCAATCTCGGCGACCGCGAAGCGGGAATGCAGATACATATCCGCGAGCACATCGAGCAAGGTATCGAAATGGACGTGGCTGGCCTTCGCGTAGTAGCAGGTGGTTTCCTCGCCCGTGAACGCATTGAGGTAACCGCCAACTCCCTCGACCGTCTGGCTGATTTGCCTGGCGCTGCGGCGGCGCGTGCCTTTGAAGAGTAGATGCTCGATGAAATGTGAAGCGCCGCTCAAGCGGGCGGATTCATAGCGGCCACCCACGCCCACCCACACGCCCAGCGTGACGCTGTCCATGTGCGGCATCTCGGCGGTGGCGACGCGCACGCCGCTGGGAAGTTGTGTGATATTAAACACGATAAACCCACTGGCTCAAAGCCGGTTGCACGCGTTCTTGTGAGTGGTTCATTCAAAACATTATTACCGCACAGTTCGCGCAGGTCAAACACTTGCGTCCGTGGACGTGATTTGCGACACTTCCGCCACGTTATGCCACGCGATCGTGTCGAACTGGAACAACTCGAATACAAGCTTCTCGCCCCTTATGCGCAGAAGGCCGCCGACTCGCGCGGACGGGCGTTTCCCGACCCCAAGCACAGTCTGCGCACGGATTTTCAGCGGGACCGCGACCGCATCATCCACAGCCGCGCCTTCCGCCGGCTTGAATACAAGACGCAGGTCTTCCTCAACGGCACGGGTGACCACCTTCGAACGCGCCTGACGCACACGATGGAAGTGGCGGGCATCAGCCGCGGCATCGCCCGCGCGTTGCAACTCAATGAGGATTTGGCCGAGAGCATTGCGCTCGCGCATGACCTCGGTCATTCGCCGTTCGGTCACGCGGGCGAAGAGATGCTCGATAAACTGATGAAAGACCACGGAGGGTTCGAGCACAATCTGCAATCATTGCGCGTCGTGACGGAATTGGAAGAAAAGTACCCCAACTTCAACGGGCTGAATCTCACGTGGGAAACGCGCGAAGGTTTAGCGAAACATTATACGCAGTACGACAAGCCAACGCGGTTGGAGGAGTTCAACTTCAAATCGTCTTCGCTCGAAGCGCAGATCGCCAATCTCGCGGATGAAGTCACCTACTATTCGCACGACCTTGACGACGGCCTGGACGCGGGACTAATTACTGTCGAACAACTCAAAGAGGTTGAGATTTGGCAGGCTACGTTCACGCGAGTCAACCGTGAACACCCCGGCATGGACCAGGACCGGCAATGCGCGTTCACCATCCGCGAGTTGATTGAGCGCGAGGTATCAGACGTGATCGCCACGAGTGCCACCAACATCGCAGCGGCCAAAGTGAACAGCGCCGACGAAGTGCGCCAACTGAGCAAACCGCTGGTCAGCTATAGCAAGGAACTGAGGAAGGCCAACCAGCAATTGCGTGATTTTCTCTACAAGAATCTCTACTTCAACCCCGTGGCCCACAAGCCCCACGAACGCGCCGTCGCCGCCATGGGTGAACTCTTCCGCGCCTACGCTGCCAACCCACGCCTCATGGGCGAAAGCACCCAGCGCCGCCTGGAGAAGGTCGGCCTCTACCGCGCCATCTGCGACTACATTGCCGGCATGACAGACCGCTTCGCGCTGGAGGAGTACAAACGGATTTGCCAGCGGAGTGCGTGAGGCGCCATCACATCAATCCCATTTCTTTCAAGCTCACAAAGTCCAGGTCGCGTTTGGTGTTGCGGTGGCCGAGGATGATGTGATCGAGAACGGCAATGTTGAGCAGGTCGCCGGCTTTGACGAGGCGCTTGGTGACGGCGATGTCTTCGCTGCTGGGAGTCGGGTCGCCGCTGGGGTGATTGTGCACGAGGATCATCGACGCGGCGGAAGCGGCGATGGCGTCCTTGAAGACTTCGCGGGGCTCGACGATGCTCGCGTTGAGTGAGCCTCGCGACACCTCGCATTTCTTGATGAGGGCGTTCTTCGTGTTGAGCAGGAGCACCCGAAACTCTTCGCGGTCGAGACTGCGCATGTCTTCGCGCATCACGGCGGCGGCGTCTTCCGGGGAACTGACAATCCGCTGTTTCCCGCGTGAAGAATCGCTGAGACGGCGTGCCAACTCGAAGGCGGCTTTCAGTTGGATGGCTTTCGTCTCGCCGACGCCTTTGATTTTCGCGATGGCCTCGAGAGGAGTCCGAGCCAATCCCTCCAATGAACCAAACTCCCGGAGAATTTGTTGGGAGAGTTCAACAACGGAGATGCCTTTCATTCCTGTCCGCAACAGGATCGCGACCAGTTCGGCTTCAGTGAGTGCCGCCGCACCACGGAGTTTCAGTCGTTCCCGAGGGCGTTCTCCTTCGGGCATCTCCCGAATCAGGTAGGTGGTCATGATTAGGGACGATGAGCTTGCGCCTGTAAATCACGGCCAGGGTTGTTCGTCAGGACGGACGAAACCGTGCCACCGGCTTCGTGCAGCTTTTTATGGAATTCCTCCCAGGGGAATTGCGAACCAGGGCATTCACTGAATTCGCCGATCACCTCACCGTGGCCCATAATATGGTCGTTCGGAATATGGAATTGTTCCTGCAAGCCACGGATGAGAAGCACGAGCGAGTCGAGTTGCTTCGACGTGGGTTGATCGACTGAGAAATTTCCGACGAGGCAAATGCCGATGCCGTGCTCGTTGATGTACGCCTGGCGGCAATGACCGCCCTGCATCTGTTTGATCCAACGCGGTCCGGTTTCGATGAAGCCGTCGGCCTTGCCTTCGGTCCCATTGTCGATGACGAAGTGGTAGGCCAGGCCGTTGATCATTCCGCGCGAGCGGTGCGCCGCGTCGAACACCTCCGCCGAACCCATGCGCGTGGCGCTATGGTGAATGATGATCCATTCCCAATCACGCGATGGATCCAGCTCGCCGACCACATTTCCCAGAATGAAGCAGATCACCGCCAGCGCCAACAGGACTGGACGGCCCGTCACCACCGAACTATTTACTTTCGTCCACAACATAGGGTGTTAATTCACCAGCCAACACTTTCGGGATTTGCGCTCGAAGAACGACGTTGCCGTTTTCCATTTCACGCGCGGTGACGTAACCGCTGCGATACACCAGCGCGATCGTCTTGGCGCGGTCCTGCGGGATCGACAACGTGACATCGACGCGGCGATCGCTCAGTCGGTTCGCGATTTCGTCGCGCAAGGCATCCAGGTTTTCACCGGTCTTCGCCGACATCGGTACCGACCGGTCAAATTCGCGCTGAAAGCCCTCCAGAACAGCGGCGCCATTTTCCAATTTATCGATTTTGTTGAGCGCGACCACGGTGGATTTACCCCAAGCGTCGAGTTCCTTCAACACAATCTCAACGGCCTTGATCTGTTCGTGCGCATGCGGATGGCTCGCATCCACGACATGCAATAGCAGATCGGCCTCCACGACCTCTTCCAGTGTGGCCTTAAATGAGTCAATGAGATGATGCGGCAGCTTGCGTAGAAAACCGACCGTATCGGAGAGTAGTATGTTCTGGTTGTTCGGCAGACGCAGCTTGCGCGCGGTCGGATCAAGTGTCGCGAACAGCTTGTCCTCCGCGAGCACGCCTGCGCCCGTTAATTTATTCATTAAGGTGCTCTTGCCGGAGTTCGTGTACCCGATGATCGACACCAGCGGCCAGTGCAACCGTTGCCGGCCGCCCCGCTCAACGCGCCGGTTCTTGCGCACTTCATCCAACGCGTCTTCCAGGCGATGGATTTTTTCCTGCACGCGGCGGCGGTCAACTTCGAGCTGTTGTTCGCCAGGACCGCGCGAGCCGACGCCTCCGCGTTGACGCGACAAGTGGGTCCACAAACCCGCGAGCCGCGGGAGCATGTAATGAAGCTGCGCTAGTTCCACCTGAATTTTGCCTTCACGCGTGCGCGCGCGTTGCGCGAAGATATCGAGAATGAGTTCCGTGCGGTCGATCACCTTGACGTTCAAGCCAAGGATTTCGCTGAGGTTGCGACCCTGCGCGGGTGAAAGGTCGTCATCGAAAATCACAAGGTTGGCGCCGGTATCGCGACATTTCGCGGCCAGTTCCTCGACTTTGCCGGTCCCGATGAAAGTGGCGGCAGCGGGTGAGTCACGCTTTTGGCTGATGACGTCGAGAACTTCGGCGCCGGCGGAGACCGCGAGTTCGCGGAGTTCTTCGAGGGAATCTTTCACAGCCCACCTGTCGTGGCCGGGTCTCTCCAAACCGATAAGGAGCGCGCTCTCGCGGGACGGCTCCTGAATTTCGTGCATCTTCAACTTACTGAATTTTCTTCCCTATGTTGCATGCCCTGAAGGATGTGTTCGACCGTAACTGATGGCAATTCCTCGCGCCCAATCTCCAACCAGTTTAGTTGAGGCTCGCGCCGAAACCAAGTCAATTGTCGCTTTGCCAGTTGCCGCGTGCGCGTCTTGATCAGCGCGACCACCTCCGCGAGCGAGAGATCTCCCCGCACATGCGCGACCAATTCCCGGTAGCCCGCCGCCTGCATGGCGGTGGCGTTTTTCTCCAGTCCGCTTTCCAATAGCCGGCGGACTTCATCAACCCACCCGGAGGCGATCTGCTGTTCGATTCGCCGTTCGATACGCGCATGAAGATCTTCGCGGTCACGGTTTAGCATAAAGCCCGAGGAAGCGACGGCCCGATTGTCTTTCTCCCGGCCCCACTCTTTCTGCAATTCGCTGATTGGCTGGCCGGTCTCGTGAAATACCTCAAGCGCGCGGACCAAGCGGCGCGGGTTATGTCGATCAATGTACTTTGCCGTCGCCGGATCCAGGCGCTCCAGTTCTTCGAATAATTGAACCGCATTCATCTTCTCCAACCGCTCTCGTAATTCCTCATTCCGCGCAGGTCCTTCGAATAATCCATGGCGCAAGGCGCGTACGTAAAGGCCGGTGCCGCCGACGACCAGCGCTTTTTTGCCACGCGCGTGGATACTGTCGATGGCTTGTGATGCCATCTCGATGAACTTCTTGGCGTCGAACACCTCGCTGATGTCGCACACATCAATGAGATGGTGCGGGACAAGCGCGCGCTCCTCGGCGGTCGGCTTGGCGGTGCCGATGTCCATGCCGCGATACACCTGCATCGAGTCCGCCGAGACGATCTCGGCATCCAGAGTGCGCGCCAACTGCAGCGCCACGGCGCTCTTGCCAACGGCGGTCGGGCCAACGAGGAAGACGGTTTGCATCTCTTCCATACTAACATGGGACGCCAAACAAGGCACAATACCTGCATTGTATTAATGACAGCGTGAGCACAAGGCGGCAAAAAAAGGTCCTGATCAGCGTCGTAACGGCGCTGGTGTTGTGCCTTGAGCCGAGACTATTCGGCGCTGTTATTCACGTGACCAATGACTTCCCCACCATCCAAGCGGCGATCAATGCCGCCGGATCAAACGACACGATCCAGATACAAGCCGGCACCTACCGCGAATTCCTGAACATCACAGCCCCTGTGCGTATCATCGGTACAGGTTCCACGAATTGCATTATTCACCATACCAATGACGTCCTCGTGACGATCACTTCGGCTGGCACGGTCGAGCTGACGGGAATGGAGATTTGCGGGGGCGAAGTGGCATTCGGCGGGGGCTTTTCACCAACGGTGCCCTGCGGGATTATTGCGAGCAACACGACGTTGTCGCTCAACGACGTGGCGGTCAACATGACACGCAACTTCGCAGTAACGGTCATGGACGGATCGCTCTTCGCGACGAACGTGGCGCTCTATACGCGGATTGTGCTGGTACAATGGGATGTCGGATTTCAGTTGAAGGGTTGTTTCGCGCGCATCTACCAGCTGACCCAGCAGGCGGGCCAGATCGATCACACGATCAATATCAACGATCCGCCCGCGAACTTTTCCGACGTCCATGTCGAAAACTCTACGATTCGAGCATCGCATTTGGGCTATGGCGAATGCATTCGGACGTACACACAAAGCTCGGTGGTGATCAGCAATTGCTACCTCTATCGCGCCTCCGGCGGTGATGCGGTCAGTATCGGCAACCAGGCGATCGGCGTGAACGGTTATTCCAACACCGTCGTCATCACGGGAAACCTGATCGACTCGCTGCCGACTGGCATCCGCGTCTTCGGCTCGATCCCCAATAGTAACAAGATACGAATCGAGTACAATGACATCACGAATTGCCAGAGCAACGGCGTAGTGGAGTCTTCGATGTCGTATGAAGGAATTGACCTGGGCGGCGGTGTGGCGCAGTCCGCCGGACAAAATGCTTTCTCCAATCCCGGCGCAAGGGACGTGGAGTTGACCGGTTCGACCGGCAACATTCACGCCCTATCCAACTGCTGGACGACCGCCAACCCCGACGACAGCATCATCGACCACACCGACACGCCCGCGCTCGGACAGGTGTTTTACACCCCAACATATTGCGCACCTGTCATCGTCGATTGTGTGCTCGTACCCTCGCTTGTCACCAATGTTGTCGGCCTCGCCGACACGGTTCACGCAACGGTAACTACCAACGGCGGTCCCGCAGTCGGTGCATCTGTTGTTTTCAGTGTAGTCAGTGGTCCGAACTCGGGACAGGGCACGAATGTCGTAACCGACTCCAGCGGACAGGTCAGCTTTGTTTATTCCGGCAATGGCAGCATGGGGACTGATACGATCCGCGCCATTGCCACTGTCGCCAGTGTTTCGGCCACCGGCACAGCCTCCAAAGTATGGATTGGCACCCCGCCGTTGGTCATCTGCCCTGCCGACATTATCACGAATACCGTCGCGGGTACCTGCGCGCGCACACTGACATATAATCCCCCCGCCTCGGGCATGCCGGCTCCGGTTGTCACTCTCAGTCCGCCGAGCGGAAGCACTTTTCTTCCGGGCATCACGAGCGTGACGGTCATCGCGTCCAACGTCTCCGGCGTGGCCCAGTGCTCATTCAATGTCACCGTCAATGATAACGAATTGCCGCTCATCGCCTGCCCCGCCGATGTCGTTACCAACATCACTTTGCCGCAGACGCAAGTGAACGTCGTGTTTGGCGCGCCCGTTGTCAGCGACAACTGCGGCACCGTGGCTACAAGTTGCGCACCCGCCTCCGGCAGCGCTTTCCCCCTGGGCACCAACACCGTGACCTGCACCGCGATTGACGTAGCCGCCAACACCAACACATGCACTTTTCGTGTCATCGTCCTTGGCCTGCCCGCGCCCAACCAGCCACCTGTTGCGCTGTGCAGCAATATTACGGTGAATGCTGACTCGAACTGCCAAGCGACGGTAGCGGCACTGGCAATCGATGCCGGTTCTTTCGACAATGACGGCACGATCACGAGCCGGTCACTCGGCCCGGCCGGACCGTTCGACATGGGTACCAATGATGTCGTGTTAACTGTCTACGACAACAACGGGGCCTCCAATACGTGCCAGGCGCAGGTCATCGTCGTGGATACCACGCCGCCGTCCCTCGGGGCATGCACCAACATTTTCAGTACTGCGGCAAACGGCGTCGCCATCGCCGTTGTCAACTTTCCGACGCCGTCGGCCAGCGATAATTGTATGATTGCCACCAACTATTGTTCACCCGCTTCCGGATCGGTCTTTCCGATCGGGACGACCGTCGTCACGAATATTGCCGTGGACACTTCCGGAAACACCAACACCTGCACCTTCAACATTATCGTGGACGCAATGCCGCCCGCCACACACGACCTGATGGTAGTGAGCATCACGCCGCCGAAAAGAGTCACGCTCAGCGAAAGCCAAACCAATCAAACCAAGGGCGTCAAAGTGACGATTGAAAACCTTGGCAACCTCGTTGAGACTATCACCGACCTGGACATGCTAACAAACGTCGTGACCCTGACCGTCGAATCATTGGGTGTTTGTCCATCGCCGGCGAAATCGCTGGTGCCGCCGAGGAAAGGGTTCCCCGTCGTGCTCGCACCGAAGAAGAAGCTGACGTTGCTGTACAATGTCGCGTTTGATTGCGCAAACGATCCACTCGCGACGACGAAAGATGCAGACCATACTGATTTCCGCTACACCGTGACCATCAACTCGGTCGCATTGGACGGCGACGCAGATTTACAACCGTCCAACGATGTATGCCCGCGTCCGCCCAACCCGGCGATTGGCGACAAGGGTTGCGGAAGCAAAGACCCGGTGACCAAGCAGCTTGGGGCGGATGTGCTCAGCGACATAATCGTGAAGTGAGGACGACGTGAAAGAGCCGCAGTCGCAGACGATCACGCTCTCGGTGCGAGTTACACCACGCGCCAAGCGCAATACCGTGACAAAGATGAAGGATGGAAGCGTCAAAGTTTACGTCACGGCGCCACCGGAAGACGGTCGCGCGAACGAAGCCGTGGTGGAAACCATCGCCGAATGGCTGGGTGTGAAGCGTCGGCAGGTCACTATCGTGAGCGGAGCGACGGGTCGCAACAAGCTTGTGCGGCTGACCGGCGTATCGCAAGAGCAGATCGATACCGCGTGACCGAGCCGAGATTCCTCAATCAGACAACGCTGCCCACGGCCCATAAGTGGCGCGTCAGTCGAGCGCGACAACCTGCTCGATCAATTGATCGGCCAGGAGACGCTCGGTCGCGCCATGGGAATCAACCCGGTCGATGACGCTGCCGTTGGTGTAGACGAGCGAGCCGTCGCGACATAGATCGAAGGACAACACACCGCGGGCCACGGTGTGTTCCGTGCCGTCGGCGGCTTTGCGAACGAGTTCCCAAGATTTGGGAACCAGCGCCGGACTGTCTTCGCCGGTGCGGCGCGCGCCGCGGATCGCCTTGTCGGCGTCGATAAGATTACCCCAAATCATCAGGCGGCGGACGTCCATCTCTTGCTGCTTGGCGCCGCTCGCGTCGATCAAGGGTTTGCCCGTTAAAGTCAACGTGAAGAAATTGAAAAACTGAAAGATGGCAAAGAGAAAGCGGAAAGGCATGCACACGATCCCCCAGAGAAACCGCCAGATGCTGATTCGTTCGTGTGGGGAATGGTAGGGCCGGCGGATGAAGTACAACGAACCGTCAGCGGCGATCTGCGGGCCGAGAAAATCGGAATCCGCTTCCTCCGCGAGGCACGTCATGTTGCCGGTATCGAGATCGAGTCGCTGGATTGTGTAGGGGCCCAGCCCCGAGTAGCGGCCATCGCGGTCGCGCATCACGCCGGCAGATTGAAACACCAGTTCCCGCGGTGCGCCGGGAATCCATTGCGGGGCGAGGTCGGCCGAATCGCCCTCCGTGACTTCGGTCAATGCACCGCCCTCGGCGCGTTTGGTGGCAATGTTCGCGGTGCCGGCCTTCTGCCATACACTGCAGGCGATGAGTTCCTGATTGGGCCGCGCGCTGACGAATTGCACATGCCGGTCCGCGCTGTGGGAGAGCCGCAGCTCATCGTTGCCGCCGTCGCGTACGGCGAAGATGCCGGTGACCCGGTCCACTTCCAGGGTATACAACAATTCGCCCAAGTCACGGCCGCGCGACAGTCCCGTGATTGAGACGCGCATCTCGGCCGGGTCACGCTCCGCGCTTTGGCCCCAAACCAATCCGCGTGACATGAATCGCGCGCCGCGCCCTTCGTTTTTCCATCCATGTTGCTGCTGAAGGCGGAGCGCACGGTCACGGACGGTCTGGGCGAATTTGCTTTCGATGGTGCGAACCGGCTCGTCGCCCAGTTTGAGGTGAAGTCTGCCCTGGGCGAGATAAGCGAGATTCAGGCTCATGCTTGGCGCATAGGAATAATCCAACGCACGCCAGGATTCAAGCTCTTCGGGACTCCAGGTCTGCCGAGTGTGGGCTCAGTTATCCTTGAGCTTGTCCCGGAAATGCTCGCGAAACTTCGCCACCTTTGGCGCGATCACCATCTGGCAATAGGGCTGCCTCCCGTGCAGTTTGAAATACTCCTGATGATAATCCTCGGCCTTGTAGAACGCCTTGAACGGTGAGAGTTGCGTCACGATGTGGCCGCTCCAAATTTTCGCCGCAGTGATTTCCTTGATCACCTGTTTGGCCACGGCCTTCTGTTCGTCGTCGCGATAAAAGATCACCGATCGATACTGCGTGCCAACATCGTTTCCCTGTCGATCCAGCGTCGTAGGATCATGCACGGTGAAGAACACTTCCAGGATTGTCTTGAGTGAAATAGCTTTGGGGTCGTAAGTGATCTGGCTTACTTCGGCGTGCCCTGTATCGCCGCCGCAGACCTGTTCGTAGGTGGGATTCGGTACGGCGCCTCCCGAATAACCCGATTCGACTTTCTCGACGCCCTTCAATTGTTCGAAGACGGCTTCGGTGCACCAGAAACAGCCGCCGCCGACGGTGATGACTTCGTTGGCTTGAGAGTTAGTAATAGTTTGGCTCATGGCGTTCGTCCCCAGCACGACTCCTGCTACCAGTGTAAGGGTTTTTAACACAAAGGTTCGATGCGGCTGACCAGAGAGGCGATTCGTATGTTGTATGCGCATAACCAGTTATCGCCCACCCGATTATTGACGACGGATGCTGAAGTTGTGAGTAGGCGTTCCACGATCAAGACCGCGCGTTCGTCTCGCGAACTCGATAAAAAACTCTTTTCTGCGAAATTTCAATCTTTTATCTCGAGTCATTTGCATTCGTGAGGTATCATGCGCGCTGTTGTGCAAAGAAGTAAGATGTACCTGTTCGCCCTTGTCGGCGGACTTGCTTCGACGGTGGCGTTGGCGGCGTCTGATCCGTTGGAAAGCCTGAAGACCTTCAGCGATTTTCAGTCGATCAACCTTGAAAGGCTGCTCGATGGCGAAATTCTCACTGAGCGCGGTTCCTTGATGGATTCCCCGGACGGCATTTCCGCCCAGACCTGTTTTGTGGTACCGGTGACGGCAAAGGAGGCCGTCCGGCGGCTGCGGACCTGGGATCCGTCATCGCACGAGGCGTTGAAAGTCTTCGCGTTTCACCCGATGCGGGCCCCTTGTCACGCCAATGATTTTCAAAGCCTGGGCCCTAATTTCGATCAATACGGATTTCGGTGGCTGCTCGACAAGACCCTCGCGACGACGGCCGCCAAATCGGAGCTTAACCTGACTCATGACGAGGCTCGGCGGCTCTCGGATTGCGCGCAAAGCCATTCCGATCCGCAAACGGTCGGCACTTGCTGGGCGGATCTGTTGCAGCAACGGGTCACGGCGTTTCTGGACAAGGGTTTCGCGGGCGTGACACCGTATGAAGCCAACGGCGCCACCGTGTCGTCGACCGAGCAACTTCGGTCGATCCTGCGCGAACGGACGTCGGTGTGCCGCGAGTTCGCGGTTTTGTTGCGGCAGAGCGGGGTCCTCGACACACCGCGGTCAGCGAAGCTCACGCCGCTGCCCTATTGGGGCCTGTATGAGGCCAACCATCGCACCATGCTGAACCTCGGGGCGATCTACGTGTTGCCCGTCGAGGATCATTACCAGCTGATGGACGCGGAGTATTACGTCAGCGGCAGTTATAATGGCGCCATCACCCTGTGCGAAATCTGGCCGATCCGTATCGGCGATAGATCCGCCGCATTGGTTTGGCGGGGTGATTTCGTTTCCGCCCGAACCCTGGCGTTGGTGAAAGGGATTGACCGGATTGCCTATGGAGCAATCATGGTCCAGGAAATCAAGAAAGTGATCCGCTGTTTCCAGGACGATCTACGGCGCAAATGATCGCCGGCAGAGAAGATCTGATTGCGATATCCGGTCAGAGCCGCGCGGCTTGGCGCAGTTGACGGCGAATGGCCCTGAGATCCCTGTAGCTGATAAGCCGGTGGCGCTGTTCGTCCCAGAGGCGGAAGGTGAATGATTTGAAGCTGGAGAACAGGGTCACGGGGGGCACGGTCTGAAAGAGTGGTTCGGCTTTGTGGCATTTTTCCAGGTTGTAGTTGGGAATCCGCGGGCTAAGGTGATGAATGTGATGGAAGCCAATGTTGCCCGAGAACCATTGCAGTAACTTGGGCAGTTTGTAGAAGGAGCTGCCCTGCAGCGCCGCCGTCGTGTAGTCCCACTCGTCGCGGCGTTCCCAGTAAACTCCCTCAAATTGATGCTGCACGTAAAACAACCACACGCCAGCCGTACCGGCCATTGACACCACACTGACCTGAATCAACAGGTAAGCCTTCCAGCCGAAGACGGAAATCATGGCACTGACCAGGCCCACAAGAGCAAGGTTCGTCCAGTATACGGAATGCCGCTCGCGTTTGCTGGCGCCCGAGGAAGGTAGGCGATGCTTGATGAGAAACAAGGCCGCGGGGGCAATGACAAACAGCACGATCGGATTGCGCGCCAAGCGATAAGCGAACCGCTTCCAGCGCGACGCCTCCAAATACTCCTGAACTGTCAGCGTCCACACATCGCCCTTGCCACGCCGATCCAAGTCACCCGAACTGGCATGATGCACCGCGTGTTCCCACCGCCAGAGGTAATATGGCGTGAGCGTTATTACGCCCGTGACAAATCCCCAAAAATCATTCGCTTTGCGCGATTTGAAAAATGAGCCATGACCGCAATCGTGGAAAATGATGAAGATACGGACCAAAAACCCGGAAGTAAGAACTGCGAGGGGGACGACAAGCCAATAGGACACCGACAGACTGAGATACATCAAATACCAAAGTACCGCGTAGGGAACGATCGAGTTTACGATCTGCCAGACACTGCGCCAAACCGAGGGCTTTTGATATTTTGCCACCACTTCTTTCCAGGGCATGGCCTCTGCCTGTCGCTCGGCATCTGTATGGACTAGTTCTTCAATCATGACGTTCCTTTTGCGGATTTCCCCCAGTGAATGGAAGCTGAACCACCTCCTTGAGGTTCCGCTGAAGCCATAATATACCCCCCAATCGTATTTTCGGCAACATCGAAAACCAAAAAAGACGGCACCGATTCATTTCACCACGAATAGGCGCCGGCGTCGTCGAGGGCGAGCAGGTACTCGCCCACCATGCGTCCCTGGTCGTCAAAGGCGCGGGGCGTGGCGATGGCGGCGAGGATGTGCCGGGCGCGTTCGCGCCAAATGGTTTCGCCCGGGCTGAGATTCGCGAAGAATCGCGCGCACATCACATTATGGACGAATGGCTGTTGGCGGTGCGCAAAAACGCCGGCGGCGTTCTCGTCCGCCGTGTGCTCGAAATATCCGCCCGACTTTGCATCAACAAAATTCTTCACGGTCGCCTCCGCAATGCGTTTTGCCGCGAGACCATAACGCGAATCGCCGCTCGCTGACCCCAGCCGTACGAGTCCCCAGCCCAACGCCGCTGCGTCCGCGAGATAGAACGGGCCGGTCTTTCGGTCGGCATCGTGCCACACACTACCGTTGTCAGTCACGTGGGAAGCGAGAATGGCGTCGGCGGCGCGGCGGGCGCGTTTCAACACGGCTTCATCCTGTGTGAGTTCGTACAGGGTGCTGAGCGCGGCGATGGCGAGGCCGTTTTCGCGGGCGTATACGTGCGTGTCAATGCGCGGAAAACCCAGTTTACGTCGGCCGACGTCGTCGAGAGCGTAGTAGGTGTGACCATCCACGAACGGTTTGTCTTTTTCGTGCGCGTTGAGGTCCGCGTCCTGCGTGGCGAAGAACGTACCGTTGGTGGAGGTGAAAAACTTCTCGAGATAGCTGTCGATCTTCCGCGCATCGGCGAGAAACGCTTTGTTGCCCGTGGCTTGGCAGACGCGCGCCGCCGCCTCGAGGTTGGCTGCCTGATACGCCATCAATTTCTCGAAATGCGGCTCGTTCCATTTGCTCGCCGCGGAATACTGGTAGATGCCGCCCCAAACCGGGTCGATCAGCGCGCGCTGTTTTTCGAGGCTGAAGACGGCCCGTTGCATCGCACGGCCGTCGCCATGCGCCGCGCGGCGAAGTTCAAATTCGATGTTCGCGCCCAGCGGAGCTTTTTGTTGGCGTCCCCACCCTCCTTCGTTCGGGTCATACCAATCGTCAAGGTCGTGTGTGACGCGCGCGCCAATCCAATCGAGGGCATCGACGGCGGCGGATGGATTCGCGCCGATGTATCCCTGGGCGATCGGATTTGCGCGCTCGATGCCGGCCAACGCGGTTTTCAATTCTTCCGGCGCGAGATAGCCGCGGAATTTTCCCAGTTCCTCGGCATCGGGCGAGAAAATAACAGTGGCGGGCCAACCCCATGCGCCGTAGCGTTCGGCGAGGTCGGGTCGCGCGTCGATATCGACGCGGATCGCCACGAAGCGGTTGCTGAGGGTGCGCCCGATGTCGGGATCCAGGTAGGTCGTCGCGTCCATGACATGGCACCAGTGGCACCATTCGGCGGCGCAATCGAGAAGGATGAAGCGGCGTTCCTGTTTGGCGCGGGCGAAGTTGTCGTCCGTCCACGGGACCCATTGGAAAAGCTGTTGGCGCCCCTTCTCGCGGGCCTTGGCGATGTTAACGCTGTCGGGAACGTCGGTGGCGAAGGCGTGTGCCGTGAAAATGAAGAAACTGAGTGCGACAAGTCCGCGCCTGAGGTTTTTCATCGCCGGCAAAACCAACCGAAAGAGCTCCATTCCTTGAACCAATGCTGCAATTCGGATGCCCAATCTTTCCCGGCCGGCGGGCGGCGATTTTCAAGGTAGGCGCAAGCCTTCTCAATCGACGCGCCTTGCTGGAGCGCCTGCAAAATTGCGAATTGTTCGCAGGCGAGCGACTTGTAATAGACCGAGCACTCCATTCGATGGACCGCGATGTACAGCCGCCGCGGTTTCAGCCCACGAAAGCTGATACGCCGGGCCCGCTTGTGCTGCAATGCGACGGCGTTGCTCGCCTCGCCCCGCAGACGGTCGTCGCCCTTCTTGGCGGCGATGAGCAAATCGTCCACGGGATAACGGACTTCCAGCAGAGTGATATAGGGCTGCAATGCGAGACGCACCCTGGAGGGATCGCGACCCAGTAAATCGTCGATATCAATGGTTGGCTTCGCCGCCTCGTCGAAGGCGACGATGTTGGCCCATTCGATCCGCACCATATCGAGCGCCAGCCGCTGATGCGGCGCGATCCATTTCGGTTCTGCGCGCAAAAAACTTTCCACGCGACGACCGAGATTGCGAAGCGAGAACGATTCCGATGGATAACGCGCGAGATAGGCGCGAGCCAGCCGCTCGAATTTCCGATCACCGAGGACGGCGCGCAAGCCGGGGTAATCATCGTAAAAGCAATCGAGAATGCGAAACCAGTACTGGCGGTTGTAGATTTCCAGGCGTTCGAAGGACGTAAGGCGGTCGTTGGGCTTGATGATGGCCTCAGCGACGACCACGGAAGACTTTTGCATCCGATCGCGCGCCGCGAGTGGTCGCATGATCGCGTTCGCCATGGCCGCTTGCACTTCGCCGAGTTGCCGGGCCGGCGCAACTTTAGGCCGACGCGGTTTTTTGCTCGAGCTGACGAATGAACTGGTTGGCTTTGAGCGCTTCATGGTGAACCTCGTCGAACGACGGAATGCGATCGTCCCACTCCAACAACGTGGCGGTGGTGCCGACCAGTTTGACGGCGCGGGAATAAAGTTCCCACACGGGGTCCAGCACCGGATGATCGTGGGTGTCGAGAATATATTTTTTGAATTTGGAATGGCCGGCGATGTGGATTTGCGCGACGCGGCGGTGCGGGACGTTGTTGACGTAATCGTAGGGATTGAAATTGTGATTCTTCGAGGAGACGTAGATGTTATTCACGTCGAGCAGAATGCCGCAGTCGGCCCGCTCGACGACCTCTGTGAGGAACTCCCATTCGGTCATCTCCGAGACATGAAACTCGGCGTAGCTGCTGACGTTTTCGACGGCAATCGGTATCTCGAGGAAATCGCGCACCTCGCGGACTTTTTGCGCGGTGACCTTCGCGGCTTCAAACGTGTAGGGCATCGGCAGCAGGTCGTGGGTGTAACGGCCATCGACGCTGCCCCAGCAGAGATGATCGGACAACCACGGTGTCTTGGTCCGCTTGACCAGGGTCTTGAGGCGTTTGAGGTGCTCGCGGTTCAACTTATCGGCGGAACCGAAGTACATCGAGACGCCGTGCTGCACGACCCGGTATTGTTCGAGGATCTGGTCAAGGACCTGCAAGGGACGGCCACCATCGACCATGAAATTTTCGGAGATGATCTCGAACCAATCGACGACGGGTTTGCGCGTGAGGATGTGCTGATAATGCGGCACGCGCAAGCCGATGCCGATACCGTAATCGGTGAATCCGTTGAAGCGATTGGCCGGCATAAAGGAATAATCAGTGGGGGCGGCTTGCGGCCGCCCCCACGTCCATCAAACAAACACAGAGACGACTATTTCGCCGGCGTGTTGGTGCTGCAGCCACCCTTGCCTTTGCAGGAGTTCTGCCCCTTGCAGCCGTTGTCGCTGCCCTTGCAACCGCCCTGACCCTTACAGCTGTTCTTCCCCTTGCAGTCGTGCTTGCCCTTATCGCCGGTGTCGTCCAACTGGCCCCAGGCCGACAGGGTCGCGCCCTTGGTGGATGTCGTGGACTGGCTGGCATATGTACGCGCGACCACGCCCGTCATCAAACCGGCCATCGCTGCGCCTGCGACCAATGCTTTCGTAGATCTCTTCATTACCTCTCCTCTGTTGGGTGTTTGGTTGGTTTTGGACTTCCGTTCCTGTCACGCCGGGCAGGAACGAAGATGGTTTCAGACTGATTGGGATTTCGAGCTGAAAAGAGCGTATCGGCAGAGGGCACGGGCGTCGTGGATATCTGATGAACGTCCCGTTCGTTGGATTCGTACGTTTTCACCAAGGTCCGCCGTAATTTAAGATACGGTGCAATAGTACATTTGGATTTAGACCCGTGTATCAGGGCCCGCCATAGGCCCTACGAACGACTTTCACGCCAGCGACAAAGCTAAACTACCGCACCGCCGAATGCAAATCGAATCGGGAGGGGTCGAGATGGGAGTTGCAGCGCTACTGACCAAATATCGGTGCGGCGGATATTGACTGGAAATATGCGATTGTGTGGGCCTGATCCCTCTATCGGTATCCGGGAAGTATATTTTCTAAGGAGGGAAACGAAGGAGGGGGTATTGGCGGCGTAACAGAGCGGAGTAAGTCTTAGAGCCGCGAAAAAGGCTTGATAATACTGTCAGGGAGGATAAAATGGTGGTCAGTGTGACTGAGGGGATTGGTTCCAACATCACGTGCCTTCAATCGAACGGTAACACGGAATTCAGGTAGTATCAGGAATCGAGGTCGCCGATGGAGCGAACTCAGGGAAGAACTCGAAAGTGTTGTCGTCGGGTCGTTTCTGCCGCCGTTATCTTTGTCGTCTTCTTGTCGCCGTTCGGGGCTATTGCGGCAAATGTTCTCACACAGCATAATGATAATCTCCGCACGGGGGCGAATCTCCAGGAATTTGTCCTCACCACCAACAATGTGAGCACAGCGCAATTCGGAAAAGTCTTCAGCCGTTCCGTTGACGGGCAAATGTATGCGCAGCCGCTGTACGCCCATGCGGTGGCGATCTCCAATCAGTTTTATAACGTCGTGTACGTCTGTACGGAGAGCAACAGCGTGTACGCGTTTGATGCCGACAATGCCGCTGCGTCCAACGCGCTCTGGCATGTGAACCTCGGCCCGCCAGTTCCCATTGCGGATTTGAATAACTGCGGTGACTTGTCGCCCATCGTCGGGATCACCAGCACGCCCGTCATCGACCCGACTACGGGCACGATCTACGTCGACGCCAAGACCGTGGAAAGTGGCAATTACTTTCACCGATTGCACGCGTTGGATATTGCGACCGGGCAGGAGAAATTCGGCGGGCCCGTGGTGGTACAGGCGTCCGTTCCAGGCACGGGCGATGGCGGCACCAATGTTTCCTTCGATGCGCAGCACGAACACAACCGTCCCGGTTTATTGCTGTTGAGCAATGTGGTGTATCTGGCGTTCGGTTCGCATTGCGATTGGGCTCCCTATCACGGGTGGTTGCTCGGTTACGGCGCAACAAATCTCCAGCAGGTGTGCGCGTTCAACACAACACCCAACGGCGGTGAGGGCGCGATTTGGTCGAGCGGCACGGGGCCGGCCGCGGATTCCGCCGGCAATATCTACGTGGTGACCGGCAATGGCAGTTTTGACGCCAACACTGGCGGGCCGGACCTTGGCGACACATTCATGAAGCTCACTGTCTCCAACAATACCCTGGCCGTCGCCACCTGGTTCACGCCGTATAATCAGGCCGCGCTCGATGCCTCCGACCTGGATCTGGGTTCTGGCGGGACACTCTTGCTGCCCACCACCAATATGGTTGTCGGGATCGGCAAGCAGGGCGTGTTGTATCTGTTGAATCGCGACGACATGGGCGGGTATAGCACCGCGAATTCCGACACGAACGTCCTCCAGGAATTTCAGGCGGTGCCGTCGACGTGTTGCATCGGACCAAGCCCGGTCTATTGGAACGGTCCGAGCAATCAGTTTCTGTTTACGTGGACCGGCGGCGACGTGATGAAGGCGTTCAACTTCACTGGTTCCTCCATTGACACCAACCCACTGGCCCAAGGGAATGCGACGTTTACGCAATCGCGTCCCGGCGGTATGTCGTTGTCGGCCAATCTCAACGTACCCGGCTCCGGGATTGTCTGGGGCATCTGCAATTTCCAAGGCGGCACGATCGTTGCCTACGACGCTGGCAACGTCGGGCACACATTGTGGACCAGTCAGTCCAAGGCCTCGCGCGATTCGCTCGGGAGCTACGTTAAATTCGCCTCGCCGACCATCAGCAATGGAAAGGTTTACGCGCCGACGGGCGCCAACCAATTTGTCGTTTACGGTCTATTGACCGCGCCATACCAACTCTGGCGGCAGGCCAATTTCACCAGCGCTGAATTGACCAACACTTCGATCAGCGGCGATGTGGCCGATCCGGATGGTGATGGGATTCCCAACTTGATGGAATACGCCCTCAGCCTCAACCCCAAGGTCCCGGATCTCAACGGCCTGCCCAACGCCTCCGTTCAGAATCTTGCGGGTACAAACCATCTGACCATCGCGTACAAGCAGGTTCTTTACAACACCGACATCAGCTACACCGTGCAAGTTTCGAGCGACCTCGTCACGTGGAATTCCGGGCCGGGTTTCACCGCGCCCATTGGCCCGCCCGTTGACAACGGTAACGGCACCGAAACCTGGACAGTTCAGGACATGGCCCCGTCTGATTCCATGCCGGCGCGGTTCATTCGGCTCAAGATCACCCATTGACTGTTGGCTCTGCTGGCACGCACTGCGGTCGCTCTCGGCAGTGACCCTCGAACCGCCACGAAGAAGGACATGGTCTGCATGGTGCTTTCGTCCTTGCATGCTTGACCAGAGCCAAGCTCACCGAGCGCAGCCGCAGCAGATGAGGCTTAAAGCGCTGGACATCGGATTCCGATAGTGGTATGATGCGGGGTATGAGTAGTAGGAGAGGCCACGTCGCTGAGGCTTCCGGCGTCGCACTTCGTACTATGGAGGACAGGTCCGCCACCGTGAGACCGCCACGGCGGACGAGACAAGGGCCGAGCTATCAGTCATCGATAATGCTACGGTTTGACTCGCTGTTGGGGGCAGATCGGGGCCTATATATGTTTCTGCGAAACGAACCCAATTTATTTTTGCGCGGTTTTCGATGTATCGATTTTAGATACAGAACCTTGTGTCGTTTGCAGTCGGCGTTTGCAGGTGGGTTCGTTTTGGAAAACGAACCCAATTTGAGGGGGGTTTTGGTGGGTTTGAATGCGGTAAAGGGACAAACAAACCCATTCGTGGATCGTAGCGTGGTTGAGCGATGCTACTTTTTCTTTTCGCCGCACGACCTGGCAATGATGGCGTCCAGCGAGAAGCAGCCGGGCCCGAAAATGAGGACGATTACGCAGGTCAATAGGAATAGAAATGGCGCGGCGGTGACGAACTTGTCAGGATTGCTAAAAATGGCGTGGGCCGCCTCTGACTCGGCGGTGAGGTAGGCGATGACCATGGTGAAGATGAGCGGGACCGTAGCGATGCGCGAACCCAATCCGAGCAGGAGGAGCAGTCCGCCGAAACATTCCGTGCTGCCGGCGAGGATCGCATTCAGCTTGGGAGCGGGGATATTCAAGGTGGCGAAAAACCCGGCGGTCTTATCGAGATTCATGAGCTTACCTTTCCCCGTCCCGAAAAACTGCCAGCCCCAATATAGGCGGATGACGAGCAGGAATGGTGATTGCAGTCGCGAAACGAGGCTGACCCACAACGCGTACAGTTTTTTCATGATTTCACCCTGTCGGTCGATCAGGCTTCTTTGTGGGGACGCGCCTGAGTTGGGCGTATCCTACTGGCGCGTGCGCAACTTTTCAAGCCGCATTGCCGGGGAACCGAAGCACGACGGTCGTGCCCGCTCCCGTCGTGCTGGTGATCGCCACTGTTCCGCCATGGAGCGTCAGGATGGATTTTACAATCGCCAACCCGAGCCCGAGGCCTTGTGGGTGCTGCGACCGCGAGCGGTCGGCGCGATAAAAGCG
>Ga0247667_1000020_pt1 | contig 140551 bp, 132 predicted proteins | sample CNK08_metaG_FD_183027 | JGI IMG/M metagenome (GOLD analysis project Ga0247667, IMG submission 183027) | Soil microbial communities from Purdue University Martell Research Forest, Indiana, United States - CNK08 | ecosystem: Environmental > Terrestrial > Soil > Temperate forest > Bulk soil... | reverse complement strand
CGCGTCGGTCCAATCCCACGTCCCGGCGATCCTGACGTTCGTCGGCGGCACCACGCGGATCGGGTACGCTACCGCCGAGAACCCCGCTACGGTGGCTCTGATCGCATCGACGCCCGACGACGTCCTTGCGGTCACCAAGCCGGTTTGGGACACGCTCAACACCGCGCCGGTATCGGCCGCCCAGGAAACCGTGCCCGGCAGCGTGACAACGTTGCCGGCCGCGTCTTTGGCCTCCGCGATCAGTTGCAGCGTACCCCCCTCGAGGATGACGGCATTGCTTGGCACGATGTCGAACGAAGCCACCGCCCCTGGTTGGCTACCGGTTGTGAAGGTCACCCCTGACGCCTGATCCAGCGGGGCCCCGAGCGTGCTGGTGACAGCAGTCGTGATCACCAGGTTGTACTGGGTAAGGGGCGCGAGCACGGCGGCTGGCTGGAAGGACACCTCGAACCCGTCCGGTGCGAGCACCGGCGCGCCGGCCACCGCTTGACCATTCTGCAGCAGTTGCACCGTCTGCGCCGTCACGGTGCTCGGCGCCACGGGCTCGCTGAACACGGCGAGAATCGACGCATTCAGCGGCACATCGGTCCCACCGGTCGGCTCCGTCCGCACTACCCGGACCGGGCGGATCGCCCGCACAACCTGCGAGGCTGCTTTGGTATTACCTGCGCTATCGGTGGCAATGACGATGAGCGTGTCGCCGACGTTGGCGGGGACCGGGACCGGATTAAAGCCTCCATTCGTGAGACTGCCCTGATACAGGCCGATGCCGGCTCGGTCTTCGATTCTTACGCTGCTGCCCCGCGGCACCGTCCCGGGGAGCATAGAGACGTAGACAACGCTGCCCCCCGACGCGCCGGCGGACACGCGTTCGGACCCGGGACTGGTCGCGGTAGGTGCGGGCAGGAGATCCGACACGATGACGCCAGAGGTGTCCGGCGGCGGGGGCGGCGGCTGCACGACGATGCGTTCACCACCGCACCCGTCGATCCAGGCGAGCGCACCGAGCGCCGCGAGTGCGAGTCCCGCCTTCAGATTCCTGGTCATAGCCACCTCCCGCACCGTTGTGACGTCAGGTGCACCGCGATAGTCCTCATAAGCCGCCGTTCAGCGTCACGCCTCCCCAGTAGAACGGATCGCCGGTACTCGGATTGCGCAGGACCGCGCGCTGCGCGTCTGCCAGGGCATCAACCTCCGAACGCCCCGCCGCCAGGTCAGCGTAGAAGCGCTCCATCAAGCCGGCCATCGCCCGGTCCTCGACCGGCCACAGCGTTGCCACGACGTTTGAAGCGCCAGCGAAGAGGAATGCCCGGACGAGTCCCACCCAGTCGTCGCCCGCCGGCACATCGGCCAGCGTACCGGAGCCGAGCCCGGTCTGACACGCGGACAGCACTACGAGTCGGGCGTTGAGGAGAAGACCGAACACGTCGTGCACCTCCAGCCGACCGTCGTCGGCGCCGTGCGGGGCGAGCTCGACGAACGAAAACAGGGGGTTGTCTTTGTTGAGCACTCCGAATGTGGCGAGATGCAGGATCGATGCACGCGGCGCCGAAGCAACGAATGCCAGTCGAGATGCTTCCGGGCCGACCAGCACGTGCGCCCGATCTCCGTAGATTCGGCCAATGGTGGCGACCTCGACCCGCGAGCCCGGCAGCGCATCCGCGCGGGGGGCGAGGGCCAGAACGCTTCCATCGCCAGACCGAGCTGGCCGCTCCCTCAACCGCAGCCAGACCGAAGCGGATGGCACGGAAGCCAGTCGGTAGCGCTCCACCAGGAACCGTCTTGGCGGCCCCGGCAGGCGCAGCGCTGCGAACGGGAGATAGTGCAGCTCGCCGTGAGGCGCGATGAGCAACGTCTGCGCCCGCTTCAGTAGCCCGGTGGCTTCGATCGGCTCGATGAGCGTTCGATACAGGCGCTCGAGCGGTGCCTCCCAGGGGACGGGAGCCCCAGGCGGTGCGGGATGGGCGAGGACGCCCCGAGCGAAGTCGATGAGACCGTTGAGGGCCCGCCGGTCGATACCGAGGTCGAGGGCAGTAATGGTGTCCGCCGTCACGACGAACACGAGTGTGGTCGAGTCGCTCACCACGTACTCGAGCAACGCCTCATCGGGGGCAAGTCGCGACGACACATCGCGCCATGACGCGAGCGCGCCACTCACGAGCGAAGCGTACTCCGGCTTTGCCGTCCGCATGGTGAGCAACAGATCAGCGTAGGCGCCCTGGGCGCTCGCCAATGCCTCCCGGACAGCGCCCGATGCCGGCGCTGAAAGCGGCGGCCCGCGGAGCCCGGGTGACACTCCCTCGGGCGACTCCAACCGGCGTGTCAGCTCGGTGATACGTCTTCTGAGGTCTTGCTCGCGCTCGGCGAGCGAGTCGTCGCCTGTGCGCGACCACGCGACGCGTCCGCGCGCGAGCAGGTCCAGCAGCTGCCGCGCCCGCAGTCGCTCGCTCGCCGCAAACGCCGAGTCTGGATGTCCTCGAGCCCGCTCGACGACCGCGAGCTGGGCGTAGACATCCCATTTGTCGGCGAGATACGTCGAGCGGTACTCTTCGAGCGACAAGCGACCGGAGACGCGCTCCGTTTCCGCCACCGCGGCGCGCAACTCGGTTGCCGCTTGGTCGAGTGCGCCTCGACTCCGGAGCGCCTCACCCCAGCCGGCATGCAGCTGCCAGGCGACGTCCGGCGCCAGGCGATCGCCGATGCGGGCAAGGCCGCGCTGGTAGAGCGACTCCGCGGTCAGCGTCGTGCCGCTCGCGGCCTCGAGATCGCCGAGCGCGCCAAGCGCCGCTGCCTCGCCAATGGGATCGTGGACGGCCTGCAGTGAATCAATGGCTGTGATGAGGCTACGTCGTGCCCCCGCGGTATCACCCTCCTGCCGCTGGGCGGTGCCGAGCAGTATTCGCGTTACCGCCGCCGACCGCGTGTCGCCGAGCGTGCGCTGAGTGCGCAGGGCGAGCGTGAGGAGCGCCTGGGCGCCGGCATAATCCTCCCGGGCAAGCCGCAGGTATGCCCGCCCGTGCTGGGCCTCGGCTAGCACGGCCCCATCGCCGGCCCGTCGGGCGAGTCGCTCGGCACGCCCGTACTGACGATCCGCCTCGGCGAGGTTGTTGAACTCGACGTCGAGATCGGCCCGCGTCAAGGCGAGCTCGGCTTGGAGCGCGAGGCGTTCCCCCCTCGCCGCCGCGAGCCGCTCGGCGCGCCCCAACTCACTGAGCGCCCCCTGCAGGTTTCCCACGGCCGCGCGGGCATCGACCAGGTCGCGCCGCACGGCGACCTCCGCGACCAGGGGACCGGTTTCGTGATAGATACGGAGGGCTTCTCCGAGATTTCCGAGCGCGGCGGCGTAATCCCCACGTCGCAGCGCGAGCCGCCCCAGATCGTGCAGCACCGAGGCCGTTTCCACACGATTGCCACGCCCGCGGTAGATCGTCAGCGCCTCCGCGTACCGCGCGTCCGCGTCGGCATAGTCGCCTTCCAGGCTGGCGACGCTCCCGAGATTGACGAGGTTCAGAGCCGCAGGCTCGAGACGCCCATCCCGACGATTGACTACCAAGGCCTCGGAGAACGCATGCCGGGCACCGGCCAAGTCGCCGAGCTTCTCGGCGATCAGCCCAAGGTTGTTGCGGTCGGCCGCGGCTCCACGAGCGTCGCCGGTGCGCTCCCGCAGCTCGCCCGCCCGCGCGTACAGCTTTCGCGCGCGGGCCAAGTCACCGCGGTCCTTGCTGACGCTCGCCAAGTTGCCGATCGCATTGCCCATGGTGCGCCAATCGCCGATGCGCTCGGCCCAATCCCGCGAGCGGTCGAATTCCACCTCTGCACTATCGAGGCTGCCTTCGTCGTAGAACCCGCGACCCAGGTTACCCAGTACCGCCGCCGCGCCAGCCGTGTCGCTCGACGCTAACGAGCTGCGCAGGCTCTCGCGCCACAGGCGCATTGCCGCCGCCACGCCCTTCCGGCCCAAGGCTTCATTTCCAGTGCGGCGCAGGCTGTCCGCCGCGACCTTGGCGCGCCGCTCCGCGGGCGGCAATGACCGGTAACGGGCGACTTGGCGCAGGAGGAAGGAATCGCGCCACGTGACCGCATATGCTCCGGCGAGACGGGTCGCCGCCGCGAGTGACACGGCCTGCAGGGTGTCATGGGAAGGCGGTGCGGCAAGCGCAAATAGCCGCCGGAGCGCGTCGCGAATGTCGTCCGGCCGCTCCTGGGCCCGCACGACGAGCACACTGTCGGGGGCGTCACGCGCCAGGACCACCAGCGATTCGGCGCTCGACATCGCAGGCGCCTGCACCGCCATTGCGGCGAGCAACCACAACGGCGAGGCAACGAGCATCACTTACTCACACTGCGAGTGATCGTGAACGGGGTCAGGTCCGAGGCCGCCCAGCGATCGAAGCCGGTCCGGGCTTCCACTTTCCAGTAGTAGGCCACGCCCGGGGTCAGCCCCACCGCCCGGGGAGCTGCCGCGGTGGTGTCCCGCACCTCGGCCTCCCACAGGACCGCCCCGCTGGCATCGAAAAGGCGCACGCGGTAGCGATCCGCTAGCGGTACGCTGGTCCATGCCAGACTATGGACGGCGAGCACCGCCCCTCGTGGGGTGATGGGCGTCGGCGCCGCCGCTCGGGTGATCGGAGCTTCGCGGTAGGCGGATCCGGGCAGCGAGTCCAGGCCCCCCGGCCGGATCACGAAGACCAGGACGGCGGCGGCCGCAGCGGCAATGCCGAGGCCGCCGACCCACCGCCGGCCCGAAGAGCGCCCGCGGAGCAGGCGCAGCGCGTCAACGATCTCTGAGCGACAGGCGTCGCAGTCGCCGAGATGCGCCTCGATACGAGCCCGCTCCGATTCGGACACGGCTCGATCGAGGTAGGCTGCGGTGTCCTCGCTCGTCAGATGGGATACGAGATCAGCAGGCCGCACACTTGCCTCCAAGGGATGTCATGGAGCCATCGCATAGAATGACACGGACGCGGGCGACCCTTTTGATCGCTCACGGAGCTGCCCCATCGACGCCCCGGCCACGCAGTTTGCCCCGTAGCAGGGTGAACAGGGTGTTCAGCCGCCGGTAGACGTGGAATGGCGTCGGGAAGCGCAGCAGGGCGGTGATTTCACGGGCGGACAGGTCGTCCTCGAACCGAAGCTTCAGCAGGAGGGAATCTCGAGGATCGAGCGTCGCCAGCGCAGCAAGAAGACTCTGCATTCGCTCAGCCACCAGGAGAGCGGCATCGGGGCGGGGATTCGTGGTGTCCGGTATCGTGCCCAGATCAACGTGCTCGGCGAGCAGATCTACGAGCCGCCGCCTCCCGGCCCGACCCCTCATGTCGTCTCCACTGTCTCCCCGAGGTCGGCCATAGCGGTGGCGGTAGTAGTCGAGGCACAGCCGCTGCGCCACGACGACCAGCCACGTCGTAAACTTGCTGCGCCCATCGGCAGCGTAGGCGCGGAGGCGATGGTAATCGTCGAAGCGAAGTTGCTCGAGCAGGTAGGCATAGGCGTCCATCGCCGCGTCGTAGTCGCGGGCGACTGCGCGGGCGACGTGCAGGAGGAGCCGGCTGTGCAGGTTGACAAACCCGGCCCACGCCGCCTCGCGCGCGGCAGGGTCAGACGCGCCAAGAAGGCCCGACACTTCAGGGGGGAGCGTCTCGGCCATGCGCGGCCTCTCAGTGTCGCAAACACTACACCCAAAGCCACACTGCGCCAGAGTCTAGTCGATCCAAGCAGGGCCATCGAATCTGAACGGCTAGATGGGGTCGGCAGAGGCTAAGTACTGCGGCAAACATTCCTGCAAATCGCCAGCGGGTGTCTACTTAGCCGCTCTTATCGGTAGCTACTCCGAAGCAATGGGAGTAGCCGTCGTCATCCGTGACGAAGAACTCGGTTTGTCCGTAGTCGCGTTTCACTATCGCAGAGACCGGGTAACCGTGCTTCAACAGTCGCTCTCGGAGCGCTTCGAGGTCGGCCGGCGCCCAGTAGAGTTGTATGCCATGGTAATTCTCCGGCCTGATCGGAGTACCAGCTCGTTGATTGAGCCAGAAATACAGCCGCTCGTTATGTACCATGCATCCGACGAGTCGACCGTCCTTCCGCATGGCACGATCCATGGACAGCCCAAGCCCGTCCACCCAGAAGCGCAGACTCTTCTCGAGATCGGCGCTGGGGATGACGGGAATGCAGGATTCAACGAGCATCTACGCCTCCGTGTCCAGCCACCGTAATCCCGACGTTCGCATCTACTTGCGTTCGCCGATGTGCCAGCAGACCCCTGCCAGGTCGATCAGATTGACTTCGCGCCCCCACGGAAAGTCGGTCGGGCCGCTGAGCCGCACACCCGGGTACGCCCGATCGAGACTCTTCTGCGAAATGGCGGTCCACCACCGATCGAGATCGTCGACGTTGAGCCGCACCATGAAGTTCTGCGCGAAGTGCTCATCGTCGAACCGTTGAAGAATGAACTCGGCGGCGCCGTTCCGGAATCCAGCATAGCCGTTGTTCTCCCAGACCTCTTCGAAACCCAGGTCCGCGAAGAGACGGCGGCTGGCCTCGTAATCCTTTCCGCTTGGGACGAACGGGAGCAACGAGCTGGCCTTTAGGTCTCTCATCGCGATGCTCGCTACGCCCTCGGTCGCACGCGGGCGAGCGCGGCAGCCGAGGCGAAGGCAACCAGAAAGGCCGGCAACGCCGTGACCACTGGCCATGCGATCAGCGCGAGGGCCGGGACTCGTGCAGTCGCCGCAAGCGCAAAGGCCCCGAGCGCTACGGCCAGCGATACGTGTGATGCTGTTGTCCGAGGCGCACTGCGCAACCGAGTGTGTTCGTACCATACTTGCGCCGCGAACACGGCGGCGCTGATGACCCAGGCGGCCAGTCGCCACGTTACTCGCATTTGATTCGAGCCGGCCCGATGGGCGAGCGCCGCGAACGTGATACCGGCGACTAGGTACACGACACTTGAGCCGAGAGCAGCTGGAAGCCAGCGCTGAGGAGCTGAGGAGTTCACGTGTGCCTCCTAACGAATCGCCATTCCTTAGACGCTGTCCGAAGGGCCTCGGCGAGCGAGGGCCAACGTGCCAACTGCTGCCACAGCGCCGAGTGCGGCGCACACGGATAGGATCAACGCGAACGGCCCGAACATCTCCGGATCCCGCTCCTGAATGGCGACGACGAGGAGATAGATAGCAGGGAGCGCAATCGCCCCAAGCGCTCCCCGCAGTGCGAACCGAGGCATCGAGAGTTCAGAAAGGGCATGTCGCCGTTCGGCAAGCGTGAGGACCAAGGCGAAAACGGCTCCGCTAACCGCGCCCCAAACCGTCCAGATGGCTGTGGCTGTAGCGATGATCTGGAACCAGGGGAATGCGATTGGGACGTCAGGACGCGACCTGGTCTCGGCTTGGTAGACGCCAAAAGCGAGACCGACCAGAAGCCAAACTGCTGCCCAGAGAAGCGCAGTACCCGCGAGGCCCCGAAGTCGTTGGAGGAGGTTCATGCTCTCGTCCGTGACGCGTGGCGGTCTAACGAATCGCGCCTAAGCTGCGGGCGACAGGCCGGCGGGCGCAAGGGACCGGCCCACCCTGTGGACGCGCGCCGGCGAGCAGCGCGGATCAACGAAAGAAGGCCTCGGCACACAGCAGCGCGATGACCCCGACTAACGCAAGAACGAGGAGGTGTATGGCCCGACGCTGGCGCCTTGCTGAGAGACCCGGCTCGGCAGCGAGCCGCACGGAACGGACAACATTAAAGGCCCGATAGTAGTCTCGGTCGTTGACTACGAAGACGTGTATAGGATTGAAGGGCAGGCCGGCCGCGTTCTCGTTCGTCGTGTGCGCTTCGATCCCTTCGGCTTCCAGCGCGATGAGGAGGCTCTCGACGAGAGACAGGTTGGTGGTGCTCAGAATCTCGCGCAACGCTTTCCCCGCGCTCAGGCCACCTGAATCACCTTGATGACGACCTTGCCTCGCGCACGCCCCGTTTCGAGGTAAGCCAAAGCCTCCTTGGTCGCGTCGAACGAGAAGATCCGATCCACGACCGGCCGGATGACGCCGGATTCAATGAGGGATGTGATCTTGCTCAACTGCTCGCCGTTCGCTCGCATGAAAACAAACGAGTAGCTCACGCCGTAGTGCTTGGCCTTCTTCCGGATGCCGAAGCTCAAAAGGCGCATGATCTGTTGCAAGAACCAGTTCGACCCGTTCTCCTTAGCGAACGCTACATCCGGCGGACCAGAGATCGAAATGAGCGTTCCACCGGGCTTCAACACCTCGAGGGACTTTTCGAGCGTGTCCTTGCCGAGACTGTTCAGGACGACGTCGTAGCCGCTCAGGACCTTCTCGAAATCGTCTTGCTTGTAGTCGACGACGACATCCGCGCCGAGACTCTTGACCAGATCGATATTCGCTGTGCTCGTCGTAGTCGCCACCGTTGCGCCGATGTGCTTTGCCAGTTGAATGGCGAATGTGCCTACTCCACCGGAACCCGCGTGGATCAGGACTTTTTGGCCCTTCTTCAGATTGGCGCGTTCAATCAATACCTGCCAAGCCGTCAGACCCACCAGAGGGATGGACGCTGCCTCTTCCATGGTGAGATTCTTGGGCTTCAACGCCACGTCAGCGTCATTCATGGCGATGAATTGCGCGAACGTACCGATCCGGTCCTGACGCGGCCGTGCATAAACCTCGTCGCCCGGCTTGAACCGTCGCACGTTGGACCCGACACGGACTACGACCCCGGCCCCGTCATTGCCTAGAATCAGCGGCAAGCGGTAGGGCAGAATGAGTTTGAACTCGCCGTCCCTAATCTTGGAATCCAGCTGGTTTAAACTGGCTGCGTGGACTTGGACCAGTACATCATCGTCTCGGACTTCCGGTTCCGGCATGTCGGCGAGACGTACTGCGCTCTTGCTCTTGTAACGATCGACGACGAATGCCTTCATTTAACCAGGGCTTTGACAGTCGGCGGCAATTCGAAAATGGAATCGGCGAGTGGCTCGTAGCTCACGGACTTATACGCGAACGTTCGACTGTTCTTGCCTGCACGGGTGGTGTTTCTGGTGGCGATCAAGGGGCCACCAAAATTCCTATACTCCTCAAAAATGGCGAACGTGAGTGTCTTGGACGAGTCGTCGGACTCGAAGCGATAGCCAACGAGCAGTCCGGTCGCGACATCGTAGAACTGGTTGTTGTCTTTTCCCCAGTTGGTAGTGCCGTGCAACCAATAGCACCGATGACCCTCAAACTCACTGATGCCGGCGAGTTCGAGCTTGTTGAAATAATCAAACTGGTGCAGCGCGTACTGGAGATCTGCATCGCGGCGGATCGCGTCGACCGGAGTCCCTGAGTCGAGTTCCGCACCCTTGGGTGTGATGGTCCAGGACACTTTCCCGTCGAATCCCGCGGTGATCTGAGTGCCGTCGACGCGGGTGAGTTTGAAGAGCGACTTAAACGGTTTCGCGTAGTAGACGAAGGCGGCTTTGCCGGTCGTTGCGTTGCTTTCCACTTCGCCGCGTACGGTCATGGATTGAACGTTCGCGATGGCCTGCTCGCCGCCGAGGGCTTGTTTGTAGCGGTCGAGAACCTGGGGAGCCGTTGTGAGCTGCGCTGCCTGGGCCCAGGCGCACGCCGGGAACAGGAAACCGACAACGGCGGGCTTCAGGAGATGCCTCCACATAGTGCCTCGTTCGCGACCGGGGTACTGAAGGTAGGCGTTTCGGCGACGCTCGGGTGAGACCCGATGTCCGGGGTTGGTCCGCGTCCTGCGACCCTTCGATAGTGCAGCGCATCCTATCGCACCAGGAGGTGTCTGTGTCACAAACCGCCGTCTGGTGCACCGTACTCACGAGCATGCTGTTGGCCGCGGGCCCGGCGATCGCGCAGCAGCGAGTATCGGCAAGCGCCTTCGCACCCAGGCGCGTCGATCTCCCGGTCCAGGGCGCGACCGTGCCGCTGCGCCTAATCATGCAGGATCGTGCGACTGTGGAAGTGATGGTGAACGGTCGCGGGCCTTACGTCTTCGCGATCGAGACGGGAGCGCCGATCGTGCTCGTGACTGAGCGACTCGCGACCGGACTCCATCTCCCTGCGGATAATCCATTGGTGGACTCTCTCCGCATCGGCGACCTCGTCCTGCGCGATCTTCCCGTAGCCAGAGTCCCGGAGTTCCTGCCCGGAGTCGACGGTCTGCTTGGCCTGACGGCGTACGGCGACCTGCTCCTGACGGTGGACTACCCCGCGCTCAGCGTCCGTTTCGAACGGGGGGCGCTCGCGGAGCCGAACGGTCGAGACGTGTTGCCGTTGGTCGAGATGGGTCAGCATCTCGGCGTCGATGTGGAAGTCGGCGGTCATCTCCACCATGCCGTTCTCGACACCCAGAGCTCGGCCGCGATCGACTGCGCGCCAGAAGTGGCCGATTCGTTGCGCTTCGTTTCTGGTCGTGTGCCGACGGGCTCGGCATCCATCGGCGGCCAGCCCCCCGTGCCGGTGTTTTCGGCACGGCTGGATGGAGACGTGCGGTTGGGTGCCACGACCATTGAGCGGCCTATCGTGGGCATCGTATCGCCGCCGCCGGGGTTTCCGCGTGAGTTGCTGCTCGGCGCACGCCTCCTTCGGCATTTCGTCATCACGCTGGATCAGCGGAACAAGCGGATCCGCGTGAACACCCCCGACCGCGTGATTCCGCCCCCGCCGGGCCTTCGCAGCATCGGGCTGGCGCTTGCGCCGGCGCCGCAAGGAGGAGCGGTGGTGGCGGCGGCTCGGACTGATGGCGCTGCGTACGCATCGGGGCTGCGCGTGGGCGACGAGGTGCTAATGATCGCCGGGCGGCCGGGGTCGGAGTTCCTCCAGCCTTCCGCGCTGCCGACCGTGGTGCAGAGCGCGGACGTAGTTCGCTTCGAGGTGCGTCGTAACGGCCAGCCGATGGCCTTTGATGTCGTGCCAAGGGTGCTGATTCCTTAGGGGGAGTTCTAAGGAGCCTTGGTCTCGAAGTTGTTGGCGATCCGTTCGATCGCGCGCACCAGGCGAGTGGCGAGCGTGAGGAGGTAAACCACTGCCGCCAGCCAGATGAGACCGGCCAGAAACCCAAGCCCGTCATAGCCCCCGAAGCCACCAAGCCCGTGCACCAAGTACATGAACCGCTCCGGCAAAAGTTGTCTTAGAGTCTGAACAACCCTACCGAGCGGCAGGCATTCTCAGTTTCACCCTCAGGTAGTCCCCCGGGGATGAGGGAAACAACCGCTCGATCTTCTCGGAGTGTGGGTTCGTGTTCCGCACCCTGAAGAGGGCGCGCTCGGCCCGGGTGCGCCCTTACAGGGCGCCCTCTCAAGCCGAGCCCGGGCTGTCAGCCCGGGTATCCACGGGGCCGTTCGTGCCGTGACTGAGCCCGGGGAGCCCGAAGGGAGAGGGGGTAAGGGCGCTGAGGAGCAAAACGCAGAGCGGGTAAGGGGGTGAAGACCAGACTATAGAGGAGGTAATGGGGGTGAGGTCCCCAGAACGCCCTCCCCGGGGCCCCGATTCCCTATATTGCGTGCCCCGATTCCCGGGTCACCGCGTGACGCTACCCAAACCCCTGCCGGACGACTCCTGGGCCGTCGACGAGCGCTCCCTCAAAGCGTTCGCCGACCAGCTCAAGCGGCCCCCCGCCGCGCGCGACTGGTACGAGCTGCGGCGCGACGCCGAGCGCATCGCGCTCGTCCCGGGCTTCGACCGCCTCATCACCCTCGACGCCAACGCCATCAAGGAGCTCCCCCACCAGATCGACGTCGCCCAACGGGTGCTGCGCGACATGGGTGGCCGCGCCATCCTCGCGGACGAAGTGGGCCTGGGCAAGACGATCGAGGCGAGCATCATCTACAAGGAGCTCGCCATCCGCGGGCTCGCCCGCCGCGCCCTGATTCTCACCCCCGCCTCGCTCGTGGGCCAATGGCAGAGTGAGCTCGAAGAGAAATTCTTCGAGCGATTCGAGACTCCCGCCGTTCCTCACGACTGGCAACGCATCACCAAAGCGATCGTGTCGCACGACCGCGCACGCTCGCCCCGTCACGCCGCCGAGATCCTACGGCAGCGCTGGGACCTGGTGATCGTGGACGAGGCGCACAAGGTGAAGAGCCACAAGAGCGCCACCTACCAGTTCATCGAAAAGATCGAGCGCGACTTCATCCTGCTCCTCACCGCCACGCCGCTCCAAAACGACCTGCGCGAGCTGTACAACCTCGTCACCCTGCTGCGGCCCGGTCAGTTGGGGACCTGGGACGAGTTCAAGAGCGCCCACCTCATCTCCGGCGACCAGCGCCAGCCGCGCGATCCCGAAGCGCTCCGCGCGCTCACCCACGAGGTGATGATCCGCACCCGGCGCTCGAGCGTCGTGGACGACCTCGATCTGCCCCCGCGCCGGCCGCGCCACCCCGAGGTCCGGCTCACCCCCGCCGAGGCGGACCTGTACGAGCGCACCACCGAGTTCTTGCGCCGCCTCTATAAGGAAGGGTTCGTCGGGACCGGCGACGCGGAGCCCGAGGAGGACGGCGGCTCGCGCAAGCGACGCACCGGCAAGGGCATGGTGCAGCTCGCGCTGATCCACCTGCGCCAGCGGCTCTGCTCTTCGGCGCGCGCGCTCGGCGAGTCGCTCGAGCACCTCGGCCAAGCCGAGCGCGTCATCCCCGCGTACCGCGCCATCGCACGCCAGCTCGCCACCCGCGCGCGGAAGATCAAGACGCACGCCAAGCTCAACGTGCTCGCCAAGCTGCTCAAGGAGACACCCGACCGGGCCGTGGTCTTCAGCGATCACCGCCCCACGGTCGAGCTGATCGCCGAGCGGGTGAAGCGGCTCGGCAGGAAGCCGATCGTCTATTGGGGCGCGCATTCGACCGCCGAGCGCGACGCGCGCATCCGTGCGTTCCAACAGGACGAGCGGAGCGTCTTGATCGCCACCCGCGCGGGCAGCGAAGGCAGAAACCTGCAGTTCTGCAACGTGCTGGTGAACTACGACCTGCCGTGGAACCCGATGGTGGTAGAGCAGCGGATCGGGCGGGTGCATCGCATCGGGCAGAAGCGCGCGGTCCATATCGTGAACCTCGCCGCGGCCGGGACGATCGAGGCATACATCCTCCAGCTGCTCGACAAGAAGATCAAGCTGTTCGAGCTGGTGGTAGGCGAGCTGGACGTGATCCTCGGCGAGTTCGGCGGCGCGGAGCAGTTCGAGGGCCGGCTCGCCGAGCAGTGGCTCAAGGCGGAGAGCGAAGCGGACTTCATCCGCCAGGTCGAAGCGATCGGCACGGACATCGAGCAAAGCAGCACGGCGGGCCGAGAGCAGGAGCAGCTGAACTCACTGATCGCACCGGACGACAACGCCATGCGGCTCGAGCGGCGCTTCGACACGGTCTCGGTTCCGGGCCGGCTGCGCCTCGGCCTCGGCACGAACCAGCTGGTCAAGGCGCCCGCCTGGGACAGGAAGCGCCAACGGCTCGGTGTGCACGTCACGGAGATCCTCGAGGCGCTCGAGTCGATCGAGCCGATCGCCGGCGCTACGCCGCTCGCGCCCGCCGGCAGCCACCCGCAATACGGTGAGCTGGTCAAGCTCACCGGCCTGACCAGCGCCGGCCGTGCCATCTCACTCGTGGCGCAGGTGACTCGCCTGCCCATGACGCTCGTCGATATCGCGGTGGACGCGGTATGAAGCGCAAGCCGAGGCGTAAGCCGCGCGCCAAGCACGCCGCATCGCGGCAAGGCGAGCCGCACGCCGACGCCCATATCGGCCCGCTCGTCGAGCGCTACTGCCGCCTCGCGCGGGTGAAGCGGGCAGTCTCGGGCGACCTCCATGAGTTGAGCCTGCCTCCGTCCGAACGACGCTTCTTCCGGGATCGCGACCGCTTGCGTGTAGCGTTCTCGCTCGACGCGCTCGAGCGCCATCCCGAGGCCGAGATCGCGTTGCTCGGCAGCCCCTTCCTCTCCCAGCTGCTCGAGGCGATCCGCGCGCGCGCCACCCGCCTCTCACTCGGTCTGATCGCGCCCACGTCGCTGCCGGCAAAGAATCGGACGCAGGTCGCGTTGAGCATACCCGTTCGGGACGGGAAGGCCTTGCCCGGGAAGGCGCGCTCGGCCGTCCACCCGGTGGGGCGACTCATCGCCCGGGTGGTGCTGCGGGCGGGAGCGACCCTCGAGGAGGCGATGGTGGAAAGCGACGTGTGCGACCTCTCGAGCGGCGCGCCAGTCGCGCGCGATGTCGCCGAGCTGTTTCACGAGCTCGAAGCCCGCCGGATCGAGCCCGCTGACCCGTCCATTGTTGCGAAGACCAAGGTTGTCGCGGCGCGCCGGCCCGAGGACCTCTTGAAGCTGCTCGTCGGCAACCTGCGGGAGAAGTCCGCCGAGCGGGTCGCGGCGCGCCGCGGCGCGGCGGAGCAGCAGCTCGCGGTCGCGCTCGCCCGCCTCGACCGCTACTTCGCGACGATCCTCGCGGACCAGACCGATGCGGCAGGGGAAGCCGCCGTGAGGGCGCTCGCGGAACGGCGCCGCACCGAGGAGGTGCGCCGCAACCAGGTGCGCGCAATGGTGCATCCGCTCCAGCTCGTCGAGGCCACCGTCTCGATACAGCGCGCCGAATGGGAGGTCGAGAGTGGCGGGCATCGCGCGACCTTCAGCGCGCAGCGCTCGGCCGCCGGCGCGGGCGACTGGATCTTCGCGTGTCCCCAGTGCGGCACCGCGCCCGAGACGCTCGTCGTCTGCAAGCACGACCACTGCGCCTGTACAGCGTGCTCGCACCGCTGCTCGGTATGCGCCGCCGACTTCTGCGTCGAGCACGGCATTGCCCAGTGCCGCGTGGACGGCGAACCCGCGTGTGCGGAGCACGTGCGGTCGTGCCCCTCGTGCCAACTCCAGTACTGCACGGCGCACGAGGGGATCTGTAGCGAAGGTGATCACCCGACGTGCTCGCTGTGCGTCCAGCCGTGCGCGAGCTGCGGCCGCATCGTCTGCAACCGGCACGCCGAACAGACCAGTGCCGAAGCGCCGAAAGGCAGCCGCCGGCTCTGCCCGGCGTGCGTGCGGCAGTGCGAGGGCGGGAAGAATGAACCGGTGGGCGTGGATGAAGTGACCCAGTGCTCGAGCTGCGGCAAGTCGGTCTGTACCGCCCATCAGGCCGTGTGCGCGGTGGATGGGGAGGCCCATTGCTCGCGTCATCTGCGACGAGCCGAGGCGTCGCGGCGGTTGGTGTGCGGCCAACACGCGAGCGCTTGTGCCTACGAAGCGGCGATCTTGTTCGCGTCGGATGAGGTCGCGCCGTGCACGTCGTGCGGCAAGCACGTCTGCGCCAACCACTCCGCGGAATGCGTCACGGATGGGCAGCGACATTGCACCGTCCACCTTGCACAGCTGGCCGACGCCGACGGCGCCTATGCCTGCGAGGAGCACCGCAAGCTCTGCCACGTCGATGATCAGGCGTTCACGCCCACCGGCGTGAGCGCGTGCCCAGTCTGCGGCCAGGACGCGTGCACCGCACATCGAGCGGCGTGTGGGTATTGCGGACGCATCGTGTGTACGGCGGATCTCGGGAAGGTGGAGGCGGGCCGCCCCCGCCCCCGCCGCTGCTCCACCTGCGCGCGGCTCGCGGTGGACGGCGATGCGCCCGCGGAGGTGATCTCGGCTGCGTTCAAGGCGGCGGGCGAGCAGCGAAAGGGATCTCGCCCGCCCCGATCGCGCATCGCCCGGGACCACAGCCATTCGGTAGTGGAGCTCGACCTCGGGCTGAGCAGAAAGACGGTCGTCGTGCTGCGGCACGAAGACCTGGTTGCAGAAAGCGTCCTCAGGCACTCGCTGCTGGGATCGAAGCGGCGGAGCTAATGCCCCGGAGTGGCGTGAGTCCTGTCACCGTCATGCAGGGCAGCCTGGACGTAGACATTGTGCATGACGCACTGGTGTGGAGTCCTGGGAGCGGCGCTCTGGGTCGCAGCCTGCTCGGACTTGAACAGACCTTCGAGCGGGGGCGGAGGAGGCTTTCTGGCCGACCGCTACCCCTGTGATCGGGGGATCGGCAATGATCCGCAGGTGGTCTGGCACGAAGACTTCGAAGCGGGCTCGGTGCCGGCAGTAACTGCGCGCTACAACGAATCCCAGAACCCGGCCGGCATGGCGCTCGTCGCCGACAAGCCATCGGCGAGCTGTGGTGCCGCCTCAATGAGGCTCACGTCCGGTGGCCCAGTCAGCGCCACGGACCTATACAAGAAGCTTCTCAAGCCGGATGGATCCGGCTACGACGAGCTGTTCGTGCGCTGGTACGTCAAGTATCAGGCCGGGGCTCCGTGGCACCACAGCGGCGTCTGGTTCGGCGGCTACAACCCTCCCACTGACTGGCCCAACCCGCAGGCTGGGACCAGGCCTGTCGGAGACGACCGCGTCTCCTTCGGTATGGAGCCGGTGTGGGGTATCGGCTCACCCAATCCGCGCTTCGATTTCTACGACTATTGGATGACGATGCACACGTGCTCGAGCTGCGCCGGCGCCTACTGGGGCAACGCCCTCGTGAGCCGAATTTCGTTCACTGCGAATGACGACCAATGGGCTTGCGTCGAGGTCCACGCCAAGCTCAACACGGATTTAGCATCGGCGGCAGGGGCCGAGCTCGAGGTGTGGAAGAATGATGCGCTCGTCCAAAGCTTCCCCGAGACTGGAGGGGCGGGGGCGATCGGCGACTGGGTGCAAGACCACTACTGTCCGGCCGGCGCTGACGGGGCGCAGTGCAACTATTCGCCTACGGCTCCGGGCCCGCTGGGTCTCCAGTTCCGGAGCAGCGCGGCGCTGCAATTGAACCACCTCTGGCTGCAGAACTACATCACGGACACGAGCACCGGCAGCGTGTGGTTCGACGACGTGGTCGTGGCGACGACCCGGATCGGCTGTCTCCGCTAGCACCAATCGTCTAGATTGCGCTGGCTCAGCTCACCATTCACGGAGGCCGTAATGGCGCTCTCGTGTCGCTCTTATCGCCCCCTCTCGCTCGCGGCAGCCGTGCTCACGCTGGCAGGGTGCGGCGTCACGGCGCCCTCTCAACCGTTTCATCCCCCGGAGCCCGGCCCATCAGCGGCAGAGGCGCCCAGCGCCTTCGACAACAAGAGCAACGGCCTGGTCGATGACTCGACCCATGCAGCCGACAAGGAAACCTTCGACGAAGTCGAAGAGATCGGCGACGGGTTGGGTCCGCTGTACAACGCCCAATCCTGCCGCGACTGCCACCAGAACCCTACCTCCGGCGGCCCGAGCCAGATCTCGGAATTGCGCGTGGGCCACCTCGGTCCCGATGGGGCGTTTCGGAATGCGGACATTCCGATTGCCCGCGGCCAGGTCGTGATCTCGGGACGCACGCTCGTCAACGACCGCGCCATCTGCCCCAATGCCGCGTTCCCCGATTCGGAGATTCAAGAGCGGGTGCCGGACACGGAGACGAACCGCACGACGCGACTCTCCCTCAATCTGCTGGGCGACGGCCTAGTGGAAGCGATCGCCGACGAAACCCTGATCGGTCTCGCGCGTGAGCAACGTCGGGCCACGAGCGGCCGGATCCACGGACAGGCGCTGCGGGTCCCGATTGTGGAGGCTCCCGGCCACGCGGGCGTCGGGCGGTTCGGCTGGAAGGATCAGCACGCCAGCCTGCTGTCGTTCGCCGGCGACGCCTACCTGAACGAGATGGGGATCACGAGCCGCCTGTTCCCCGAGGAGGTCACGGATCTGTGTAACACGGTGGCCGAGCCAAACGACACGCCGGACTCGACGGGGCTCGAGGACATCGACCGCTTTGCCCGCTTCATGCGGGCCACCAAGGCGCCCGCCCGCGACCGGGAGCTGGCTGCGACCCCGAAGGCCAAGGAAGGGTCCGCGCTATTCGACAGCATTGGATGCGCGTTGTGCCACGTCCGCACGCTGACGACGGCCCCGGCCGGCACGGCGATCAACGGCGGCACGTTCACGATTCCGCCGGCACTCGGCGACAAGGTGTTCCATCCGTTCGGAGACTTCCTGTTGCACGACGTCGGCACGGGAGACGGGATCGCGATCGCGATGACGGAGCACTACGGCCGCAAAGTCTATCAAGCGCTCTGGAAGGAGTTCGTGGCGGACAGCTTCGCACAGGGTCGCAACAAGGTCCGTACCGCTCCCTTGTGGGGCGTGCGCCTGCGCCCGCGGTTGATGCATGATGCGGCGTCCCTGACGTTCCGCGACGCGATCTTGCGCCACCGCGGCGAGGCGAATGCGGTCACGCGTCGGTTCAGGCACTTGGCGCCGAGCGAGCAGGACGCGATCATCGAGTTCCTGAAGTCCTTGTAAGCCCGCGCTTAGTGTCGCGCCGAGTCCGGAGGCGGTAACGACACTTGCAACCTCACGAAATCCAGGAGTCGCTGCCGAGCGGCTTGGTCCAGTAGCTGTCCGTCGAGTACAACCGCATTGATCTTCGTCGTGTTGTGAATGTCCGCTAAGGGATCCGCGTCCAGGAGCACGAGGTCTGCCAGCTTCCCAGTCGCGATGGTGCCGAGCGAATCGGTAGCATTGAGGAAGATGGCCGGATTCCTGGTAGCAGCCTGCAGTGCCTCCATCGGCGTCAATCCCGCTTCCACCAGCAATGCCAGCTCGTCATGGAGACTGAAGCCGGGAAAGCAATACGGGTTCAGTACGTCGGTCCCGGCGAGTATTGGGACGCCGGCCCGGTGGAGCAGCCCTACCAGCTCGACTTGCTTCGCATAGATCCGCTTGCTCCGCGTAAAGTCCGCTGCCGTCATGGTCTTGAGCCGGAAGTCATTGTGAGGATTCCAACCATCTCGCATTTCACGCGACATGTACTGAAGCCGGGAATCCGAGGTAAAGACGCTGTCATCTAAGGACGCGAACGCGTGGAGCACAGTCAGCGTCGGCACCTGCCAGGTACTGTCACGCACGAACTGGGCGGCAAGAGCCCGGCACTTGTCGGAACTGTATGAATCGAGCAGCTCTTGCTGCTGTCGGCGCCCCAGGGCCCGCAACGAGTCACGGGGCTTCTCAAACGCCGCGACGAGGGCCGCTCGGAGAGCATCCTCATGTGTCGAGCAGCTGAGCAGGATGTCGGTCAAATGCTCGATGCTCCGCTGACCGGCCTTGGACGCCGCGAACGCTCCAGCGGCAACAGGCACATGCCCGGCGACGGGCATGTGGAGCCCCTTCGCTTCCGCCATGATGGCCGTGTAGACTTCGCGAGGCAGCAGGTTGTACACCTTGATGAAGTCAGCACCCGCAGAGTGTAGAGAGTCGACGACGCGCCGGGCTTGTTGCGCGTTCGAAAGTCCGATGCTGCCCTCCCAGATCGGCGGCAAACCGTCGAGGATTTGTCCGGACGCGACGAAGCGCGGCTCGGTCAGGTGGTGCTCCGCAAGGCTAATGCGCGCACCCGCCACGACGTCGAGGCTGCCCCACATCTCTCGCACGCCCGTCACGCCGTTGACGAGAAACAGGGGTCCGAAGGTCGGAAGCGTACTCGACCACGCCGCGTGTACGTGCATGTCCCACAAGCCGGGGATGAGAAACTTGCCGGTTCCGTCGAATGCAAGCCCGCCTTTCGGAATCCGGACGGCTCGACTCGGTCCGAGCGTCGCGATGCGATTCCCGGTCACGACAACGGTCATGTCCGGCCGCGGCGGCGTGCCCGTCATATCGATGACGGTGACGTGGGTGAAAGCGAAGGTTTGGGCTCGTCCTACCAGGGGAAGAGCGAGCAACGTCATGAAGCAAAGGGCAGGAATGCGCATGATGGGATCCAGAGGCGATTCCGTGAGCGTACGTCTCACCGACATGTTGCGCAACCACGGGGGTGATCGGCTCTTGGGAGATTGGGGCGTCGTTTGACGGTTACAAATCGAGGGGAGCCCCACGTGGCTCGTGGGCCCCACGCTCAAGCGGAACGACGGGCTGGGCACCTGGGGTAGTAACCCTTAATAGGCTCTAGCAGGACCCGGTAGGTAGTCCGGGGTGGGTATGTGTTCGCGAGCGGCCGCAGCCCCGGACGGGGGGTGTGCGGCCGCTCTCGTTTACGGTGCTCGAATGCCGGAGAGGAGGGTGTCATGAGTCCAGCAGACAAAGCCTTGCTGACAACCGCATTTGAAGCGTTGGGACCCGAGCGGGTGACACGCGGCCTGAAAGCGAGGGGGCACAGTTGGAGCGACTGCTTCTTCGCTTTCGCGATATCGGGAGAGCCCGACAGCTTCGCGCGTGAGCTGCGGAAACGGTGGCGCAAGGAGCACGCGGTCAGCACGCTCCTTGGAGTACGTGTGCAGACGGTGACCCACGTCGTGAGTGCGTGGGACCACGACGAGGCGGCGTTTCGGGCGCTCGCCGCCGAATGGTTGGAGCTGAACCGCGTGACCCGACGCACCGAGTCGATCGTCGGCGCGTAAGAAACGAAGTCGAAACAACTGGAGGCACATATGGAAGCCGGCATCACTTTGCAGTCACAGTCCTTTCGCCTCAGGGAGAGGATGCAAGAGGCGAGCATATCTCACGGCCAGGAAATCAGGGCCGATCTGCCGAACATCAGGGTGGTCGCGCTTGCGGGAGGCGGACAGGGTCAGGCCCTGTTCTGCACCATGGGCCCGATTCGTGTGAGAGAGACGCTGAATCGAGGCGACGGTGGCCCACTGCCGACCGACGTCACGTTAGAGGGCCTGCGAGTCGCCAGTCCGGGAACGTATGACATCCTCAATGCCTTGGTCAGCTCGAACGGTAACCTCCGTCTCGTAGTGGACGAGCAGGCGAGCGTGGTGGCCGGAGCCAAAGTGGTCGGCGCGACCGAAGGGTCGACTCCGGTCTCATGGCCATGACACCCGAGGGGTGCATAAAAGGAACCCGCGGCTCGAATCGGGCCGCGGGTTCTCTTACATACGCCACCGGCTGACATTCCGGCCTCTAGAAAGACGGATCACACAGGGCCGTCTGGCCCCACGTCCCCCCGGCCCGTATGATGGGGTCGTCCCCACATGAGTGGCCGTTCTTACGCCCGTCATCGCGGTATGAGCGATCTGCTCGCCCACCTCCAGGACGCGCTCGCCGAGCGCTATAGGCTCGAGCGCGAGATCGGCCGCGGGGGCATGGCTACCGTCTATTTGGCCGAGGATCTGAAACACCGCCGGCCGGTCGCTCTCAAGGTGCTCAGCCCGGACCTGGCTGCGAGCCTGGGCACCGATCGGTTCCTGCGCGAAATCGAGATCGCGGCTCGGCTCGCCCATCCGCACATCCTGTCACTCCATGACTCCGGCGAAGCCGACGGCCTGTTGTACTACGTGATGCCCTACGTGGAGGGGGAGTCGCTGCGTGGCCGCTTGAACCGTGAGCGCCAGCTTCCGCTTGGCGACGCCCTGCGCATCAGCCGCGAGGTGGCGGATGCCCTGGACTACGCCCACGGCCGCGACGTCGTGCATCGCGACATCAAGCCGGAGAACATCCTTTTCCAAGCCGGTCATGCGGTCGTGAGCGACTTCGGGATCGCGCGGGCGATCCGCGTGGCGGGCGTGAAGCGGGTCACCGGGATGGGCATCGCCGTCGGCACCCCCGGGTACATGAGCCCGGAGCAAGCAGGCGGCAGCGAGCAGCTCGATGGCCGCAGCGATCTCTATAGCCTCGCTTGTGTGCTCTACGAGATGCTGGCGGGTGACCCTCCCTATACGGGCTGGTCGGCCCAGGCGATTCTGGCCCGCCAAGCGGTCGAGCCCGTCCCACGCCTTCGCACCGTGCGAGACACGGTGCCCGAGTGGCTCGAGCAGGTGGTGACGAAAGCGCTTGGGAAGGCGCCCGCGGATCGGTTCGCCACGGCCGCCGATTTCATCGCGGCGCTGGCCCAACACGGCCCGCTGGCGGTCACGTCGCCGGCCCTTCCGCTCGTCCAGGCCCCAGCCGCCGCGGCGAACTCGATCGCCGTTCTGCCGTTTCTGAACATGAGCGCCGAACCCGAGAACGAGTATTTCAGCGACGGGATCACCGAAGAAATCATCAACGCGTTGAGCGCCGTGGGCTCACTGCGAGTGGCGTCGCGGACTTCGTCGTTCGCGTTCAAAGGGGCGACGCAGGATATCCGGGCGATCGCGGAGAAACTGCAGGTGAGCGCGGTGCTCGAGGGCAGCGTCCGCCGGGCGGACACCAAGCTGCGGGTCACTGCCCAGCTCATCAGCGCCGCGGACGGCTTTCACCTTTGGTCCGCCACTTACGAGCGGGAGATGAAGGACGTCTTCGCGATCCAGGACGAAATCGCCCGGGCCATCGTGAACGCGTTGAAAGTGAAGCTGACGAGCGAGCCCAGACTCGCGCTGGTCGAGCCACATACGGACAACGTAGAGGCCTATGCGCTCTATCTGAAGGCGCGCTACTTCTGGAGACGGAAATCGGCCAGCGGCTTGAAGAAAGGCATCGAGTACTTCGAGCAAGCGATCGCCCTCGACCCACGCTACTCGCTGGCATACGCCGGGCTAGCCGACTCCTACACCGCGCTCGGGTACTACAACTACCTTCCCCCGAAACAAGTGTTTCCTCGGGCGAGGGAGGCTGCCGATAGGGCTTTGGCGATCGACGACGGTCGGGCCGAGGCGCATACGGCGCGCGCGTGTGTGAGCCTGCTCTACGACTGGGACTGGACGGGCGCGGAACAAGGCTTCCAGCGGGCGATCCAGCTCAAAGAACTCTACCCAACCGCGCATTTCTGGTACGCATGCTGCTTATGGGCGATGGGCCGAACCGCGGACAGCGTCGAGCAAGCATCGCGCGCGAAGGCCCTGGCCCCGCTGTCGCTCGTGGCCAATGCGAATTTGGGCTGGGCGCTCTACTTCGCACGACAATATGACGAAGCCATCACCCAATGCCGGATAGTGCTGGACCTCGATACGCACTACTTGTTGACGTACGTCGTGCTCGGTCAAGTGCACCTGGCGGCGTGCCGATACGACGAAGCCATCAGCGCGCTGCAGAGCGCCGTCAGCGTTTCCGAGGGGCTCGCGTTCACGAGCGCGGTACTCGGCCACGCGTATGCAAGGGCAGGGAGGCGGCGCGAAGCGAAGAAAGTCTTGGAGAATCTCGAGCAGCGCGCGCGCGCCGGGTATGTGTCGCCGTTTTGCGGGGCGTTGGTATATGCCGGGCTCGGCGACCCGGATCACGCATTCGCCTCGCTCGAGCAGGCCTATGAAGAGCGCTCCAATTGGCTGGCCTACCTCAAGGCATGGCCCCTAATGGACGACCTGCGCGCGGACGCGAGGTTCACGGCGCTCCTCGGCAAAGTTGGGTTGGGATAAATGGGGTGAGGGCGCGTAGTCCCCCGTCTGACACCCGATCTCCCGAAAGACTGACCCGCCAAACACCAAGGGCCCGACTGCCTGGTACATTCTGAAACGGTATCCTGCTCGCAGTCCTCGAACCCGGAATGACTCGATGCGCCCGTCAGTTCTCCAGGCTACGCTCGCCCTGCTCCTCGCTTTCGCGGCCGGTTGCGGCACTGACGCCGCGAAGTCGGTGGTGCCGCCCCCGCCCCCGCCCACTGCGGCGCAGGACGGACTCTGGGTCGTGAGCGGGAATCCTCCTGGCATTCTGCGTCTCGATCCGACGCAGCTGACGGACACCGGACAGCGCGTCCCGGCCACCATCCTGACCACGCCGAGCGGCGGCCTCAGGACGCTGTCTGGAGTCGCGTTCGATAACGCCGGCAACCTGTGGGTGGCGAGTGACGACGACTCGTTGCTGCTCGGTTTCGATCCCGGCGCGCTCGCGAACTCTGGGTTCAAGGCTGCGAGAACCGTGGTTACTCCGGCACACGGCTCGCTCAGCGGGCCCATCGGACTCGCGTTCGACTCGCAGCAGCGCCTGTGGGTCGTCAACCACCTGAGTGGCACGCTGGTCCGTTTCGATCCCGCGCAGCTCGCGGCTGGCGGCGCTCAGGCGCCGGCGGTGACCCTGTCCGTACCGGGCAATCCAGTGGCCATTGCCTTCGATGCCGCCGGTTCGCTCTGGGTGTCCGACAACGATTCCCGCGTGATCTATAAGTACACGGCCGCGCAGCTCGCCGCGTCCGGATCGCCGCCCCCGGCGTTCGTCCTCACCGCCGCGGACTCGCTCGTGAATCCGACCGGCATTGCATTCGACGCCGCGGGGAACCTCTGGGTCGCGAACAACGGAAGAAGCAACCTGCTCGCGTTCACTCCGGCCCAGTTGGCCGGCGCTGGGCCCCTGGAGCCGAACGTCGTGATCACCTCGTCCGGCTCTCTCGGCATTCCGATCGGTCTGGCATTCGAGGAGGACGGCAGCCTGTGGGTCGTGGGCGGCACCGGGCTCCTGGCCAAGTTCGCACCGTCGAGCCTCGGCGCGAGCGGGGCCGTGACACCGATCGCCCGGCTCAAGATCACCGGCCATGTGTTGTTCTGGAGCGGGGCCTTATGGCCCAAGCCTATTGGGCTACCTCTGAACTGATTCCGGAAGTCCTAACACTTGCTCAAGGAGGATTCTGCCATGCATGCCCGTTTCACGACGCCTTCGCTCGCGGTGCTCGCGCTGCTTGTCATGCCCGCCGTGACTTACGCGCAGTCACACGCACCCGCGCTCAAGTGGGGTCCAGCTCCGGCGGTCTTCCCCGCCGGCGCCAAGATGGCGGTGCTCCAGGGCGACCCGAGTAAGCCGGGACTGTTCACCGTCCGGCTCGAGCTGCCGGACGGCTACCGCGTCCAGCCGCACCTCCACCCCACGGACGAGAGCCTCACGATCATCAGCGGGACGTTCCTCCTCGGCATGGGCGACACGCTCGACGCGGCGCGCGCCACCGTGCTCAAGACCGGCGAGTTCGGCTTCGTGGAAGCGAACATGCACCACTATGCCATCGCCCGGGGCCGCACCGTTGTACAGGTGCACGCGATGGGACCGTTCGTGTTGACGTACGTACGTGCTGAAGACGATCCGCGGAACGCGCGCGGGTCAGGTGATGCGTCGTATTAAGCTCGTCTCGTGACTGACCCCGGGCGTGAGCCCGGGGATCAGTCCTCCATCTCTTCTGAGTCTGGATTTGGTGTTCGACGCCCTGAAGGGCGCGCTCGGCCCGGTGTGCGCCCTTACAGGGCGCCCCCTCGAGTCGAGCCCGGGCTCTCAGCCCGGGTACTCCCCGGGGGATTCACGAGTCGAGTTTTGTCGCAAATCCCAGGAAACTACAAAACACAAAAAAGCCGGAGCTCCCCCGCGTGACCGATCTCACGGATACGCGGGCCAGTTGTGTGCATGTTGTGCGGGACGGAATCGGCGGTTCCCGCCGTACCACGCTCCCCCTCCGAACTCCCTACGCCCTAGAGGAGAAGGAAGGCCTATGAAGGCCGCTCGTTGTTTAGTGGTCGCGCTCGTCGTGTGCGCGCTCGTGTTTTCTTCCGGCTGCGGCGATCGCTCGCTCACCGCGCCTCAAGTCCCGGCACCTTCGGCAGATCTCATCGGCTCGCTGCTCGGCGCGACGGGACTCTTAAAGTGCTCGAACCTGCCCTACGCTTCGACGACGAAAACGATCGGGGGCGGGGGCGGAACCCTGAGCGCCGGGCCCCACACGCTCGTGATCCCGGCGGGCGCCCTCGCCCAGGCGACGACGATCACGATGACCCTGCCCACCGGGCTGGGCGTGAACGCCGTGCAGTTCCAGCCGGCCGGGCTCCGGTTCCAGAAGCCCGCCGCGCTCACGATGAGCTATGCGAACTGCAATCTGCTCGGAAAGCTGCTGCCGAAGCAGATCGCGTACACGACGGACAACCTGCAAATCCTCTCTTACCTGCTGTCGCTCGACAATCTGCTCAGCAAGAACGTCACCGGGCAGGTCAACCACTTTTCGACCTACGTGGTCGCGTGGTGACGGCGACGTGACGGCCGTTTCTACTCCGCAGGCCGGTCCGCGGGTCGCCTCGCGCCCCGCCGCGGAGCTGTTGCACGACGCGCGGGCCCAGGAGCGAGCCGCGTGCATTCCTGAAGCGATCCGCTGTTACGAAGCGACGATCGCCACCGCTGACCGCACGGGGGAGCGGACGGTGCTGGCGGAGGCGTTGCGGCGCGTGGCCGTGATGCGCCATCACCGCAACGAGTCGGACGCGGCGCGTGAGCTGTGTCGCCGCAGTTACACCGTGGCGTGTGAAGCCGGCAACGACCTGCTCGCCGCGGAAGCACTGAACACGCTAGGCGGGCTGGACTTGAAGACGGGAGCGATCGAGGACGCGCGCAGGAACTTCCTGCACGCGCTGGAGCGAGGGGGCCAGATCCGCGAGTTGAGCGCGCGGGTCGAGCAGAACCTCGGTATCCTCGCGAACATCCAGGGGAATCTGGCCGAGGCCGTCGCGCACTACGAGGGCTCCCTCGAGGCGTACCGGGCCTCGAACGACGAGCACGGCTGCGCGATTGCGTTCGCCAACCTGGGCATCGCGCACACCGACCTGCGGCAGTACGACCAGGCGGACCGCTACTTCCGGCAGAGTTACGAGATCGCGGAGCGGGCGGGCGATGCGCACCTGCAGGGGATGTGTCTGGTGAATCACGCCGAGGTGCACGTCGTGCGGGGGCGCTACGAGGAAGCCCGCCGCAACGCCGAGGCCGCCCTCGCCATCTTCGACCAGCTCGACGCCCGGAGCGACAAGTCCGAAGCCTACCGGATCATCGGCATGGTGTATCGCGAGACCGGTCGGGCCGCGCTCGCCGAATCGCGTCTCCGCTCGGCGATCGAGCTGGCGGTGAACGCCGGCTCGGTCCTGAACCAGGCGGAGGCGTCGTACGAGCTGGCCCTGGTATATCAGGCGATGGGGCGGAATCAGGAAGCGCTCACGTTGCTGAACGCCGCCCACCGGCTCTTTGGTCGGCTCGACGCGCGCGTCGACCTCGTGTACGTCGGCGGCAAGGTGTCCGAGCTCGAAACCACCTACTTCGCGGTGGTACGCGAGTGGGGGCAGTCGATCGAGTCCACCGATAGCTACACCTTCGGCCATTGCGAGCGGGTAGCGCAGCACGCGATGGCCGTGGCGCGCGTCCTCACGCTCGACGAGACCAGCCAGACCACGATCCGCCTCGGCGCGTACCTCCACGACCTGGGCAAGGTGCGGGTCCCGCACGAGATCCCTGAACAAGCCCGGCCCGCTCACGCACGCCGAGTTCGAGGTGGTGCAGATGCACCCGATCTGGGGCCTCGAGCTGCTTGCGGCTGTCGAATTCCCGTGGGACTTGAAGCCGATCATCCGCTGGCATCACGAGCGCTACGATGGCACGGGCTACCCCGACCGCCTGCGCGGCGACGAGATCCCGACCTCGGCGCAGATCGTCGGAGTCGTGGACGTGTATGACGCGCTCACGACCGCGCGCCCGTATCGGCCCGCGCTCTCGCGTGAGGCGGCCTTCACGGAGATCGAGAAGTGCCGTGGTTGGTGGTCGGAATCGGTGTACCGCGCTTTCCTACAGTCGCTGGACGAACTGGGTCGAACCAGGGCCGCCTGACTGACCCCGGGCGCAACCCCGGGTTACCCCACGACCGCGGCCGGCGCCGTGCGTCGCTGACCCGGGCGGGCAGGGTTCTCGAGCTCGACGTCGACGCGGAACCTTCCCATATCGTTCGCCATAGTACGTCCTCGAGCCACGCCGAGTAGTACCATGGCGTTGCAGACGGTGTCAATGCTGTGCATCCAAATGCCGTCACCAGGGAATGCCGCGCCGATCCCTGAAGAATCCTCCCGTCGGGCCATTCTCCGGCAGGGTGGCGAGCCACACAGCCGTGTCCGCGCCCTGCTCGACCGACCGGGGCGCTGACTTGCCGCCCATGTCGGTGCGGACCCATCCCGGATCGACCGCGTTGACGAGCACGCCCTTGCCCTGATAGGTCGCCGCGAGGACGCGGGTGAGCGCGTTGAGCGCCGCCTTCGAGATCGAGTACGCCGGCGCGTAGGTGGACAGGCGAGCGAACTGTCCCACGCCCGACGACAGGTTGACGACACGCCCGTAACCGCGTTCGGCCATGGGCGGCACGAACACACGGCACACCTCGATCGCGCCGAACACATTGGTGTCGAACGTGGCGCGAAACCCGTCTCGAGGGATCGAGAGCAGGTCGTCGCTCTCGTGGATGAGCACCGCGGCGTTGTTGACGACGACGTCCACCGGGCCGAGCCGCTCTTCGGTCGTGCGTCGGGCGGCGGCGATGCTCGCGGGGTCCGTGACGTCGAGCCGCACGGCGAGCGCGTTCTTGCCAGCCGCGCCGAGGGCCTCGAGGGCGCGGCGCGTGGCGGCCTCGTCGCGGCCGGTCAGCACGACGCGCAAGCCTCGGGCGAGCAATTGGCGGGCGATCTCGAAGCCCAGGCCGCGATTCGCGCCGGTGACGAGGGCGATCGAGCCTGCCTTTTCCCTGTGCTTCGTGGTCTTCAACAGGCCAACGGCATCTGGCCCTGCGCGCGCGGGGATGGCGGAGCCGCAAGCACTCGATGCCCGGCTCGGTTCTTGCCCGCCCGTTTCGCGGCGTAGAGGAGTTGATCGGCCGCGCTGACCAGCGCCTGAACGGTGTCCGGAGCCTCGAGACAGGTCACCGCCCCGAAGCTGACCGTCATTCGCCGGCCGTTCACCTGCCGAGGCGTTGGATGGCCATTCGCAGCTTCCGGATCACCGTTTCGGAGGCCGCGGGCGTCGTTTCGTGGAGGAGGATCGCGAATTCGTCGCCGCCGAGCCGAGCGACCGCGTCGCTCGCTCGAATGGTCCGCTTCGCGGTGTCCGCGGCGAGGCGTAGCACCGCGTCCCCAGCCGCGTGGCCGTACCGATCGTTCACCGCCTTGAAGTCATCGATGTCGAAGCAGGCAACAGTGAACGCCTTCCCGTAGCGCGCCAGCTCTCGCTCGCGTCGCAACGCACGTCGCAGCGCGAGCAAGGTGAACGCGAGGGCCAAGACGAGGCCCACGCTAAAGGCGTCATTCCAGTACGTAGCCACGATGTTGCTCAGCGGACTACCTCGACCGTTGGTAGTTAACAAACGGTTGACCTGCTGCAACTTATGGTGATGTACTTTTATTTGTCAAGTTTATCAGAGACTGGCCAAAGTGGACTCTACTAGTTAACTTCTTGTGTCAAGTCAACGTACAAGAGGACGCCCGTGGATGTCTCCCTGGTAATCAAGCGCCGGTTAGAGGAATTCGGCCTGGAGCAGCGTGATCTCGCCCAGGCCGCCCAAGTCACTGAGTCTTACGTGTCTCAGCTGCTCTCGGGGAAGCGAACGCCCCCGGCGCCGAACCGCACCGACATTTATGACAAGATGGACAAGTTCCTGAAGCTGCCGAGCGGGGAGCTCGCGCGGCTGGCGGACCACCAGCGCAAGGAGCAGCTGAAACGGGAGCTGGGGGACGAGCCCGCGCCGCTGTTTCGGGAGGTCCGTGCGTTGATCCTCCGCAAGTGCAACGCCGCCACCGCACGACACGTCCGCGCGGTGTTCGAAAAGCAGCCCTTCGGCGAGCTCGAGCGTCTCGTTACCCAGAAGCTGCTGGACGTCGTCAAGGGACTTGCCCAGCAGGAACTGGAGAACGCGGCGTGGCTGCGGAGCGTGGCGGAGCTCGGCGGCCGCAGCTACGAGGCGATGCGCGTGAGCGTGCTCGAGTTCCTCGATCAGGACATCTTCCATGTGTCCGCTGAAGACTGCGTTTCGTTCCTGGATCCGCTGATTGCATCCTGGAACATCGACCTAGCGACGTTTGCGCTGGAAATCGTCCTCAACGACCGACTGGTCGCCGGGAACGTGAAGAAGTTCGAGTTCATCGAGCTGGAATCCGAACAGCACTTCGTCGAGGAGCCTGGGTTCAAGGCGTTTCTTCAGGATCGGTCCCTGAGCGCCACGGCAACCGCGGAGGAAGTCGAGTTTCTCAAGCGGCTGAAGTTCAAGGGCAAGCGACCGACACCGCTCTACTATTACCGCGAGTTACAGAACTTGAGAGACCCGCTCCATTTTCACACCGCGTAGTCAGGCATACTGAGGCGTGGGATGACCTTCGAGCTCAACGACTTTCAGAGTCGACTGCGCGTCTTGCTGGGACTGCGGGGCGCGGTTTTGACGGACAAGGAGCTGTCCCACACGGCGGACTGTTACGCCCGGAGCCCAGGGAAGGGACAGTGGGACGTGCGTGAGTACGCCGGGCGCACCGGGGTTGGCGCGCGCGAATACCGGGTAGTGCGGGGCAGCAGCACCAACGATGTGTACCGCAGCACGGAGCGGGCGCAGGCGGCCGCCGTCGGGACCGCGCTGAACGAGCTCGAGTCCAGTGGGACTAGCGGGTAAGCGGCGCTTGGGACGTGGTCGGTTACGCCAGCCCAAGCCGGTTTTGCAGGTGCTCCTTCACGGGAGCCGTGATCACTCCCCGCTGGAGCGCGTCCGCGAGCGCTGCTGTGGCGGCGGCCCGATCAGGATCGAAGCCTCGCTCCCGCAGCTCTCGGAGCATTCGGGCGAGCCGGCCGTCGTAATCCTGCAATTTGAGCGTTCCCGCGTCTGCCTCCTGCTTCATCTTGTCCAGCTCCTCTACGAAGCGCTGGAGTGTGATCGGTGCCATGCGACTCCTCCTTCTTCTTGCGCGTCATTGCAGACGCCGAGAAAAGGGCGGGCGGACTCGGCCGCCCCCCTCCTCGGAACAGACCGCTGACTCTCGCTGAGCCCAGGCGGTCCTAGTTGCGCGCGGCGATCTTGTGGAAAGTCGAGTTGGCAACCTCGTAGTTCTCAACCTCAGGCGTTCCCTCGACGACCTTCTCCAGAGTCTTCAGCACGGCGGGATACGTGTTGCGGCTATAGGTATCCGCGTTCTCTTTGCGATCCCACAGGCTGATCGCCACCGCTTCGGCGCCGTCGGAGGCGACGAACGTGATCTCGTCCTTAAAGCCGTTCTGCTTGCGCATGATCGGCAGGACGTCCGTTTCGAGCGTCCGGGTGAACTCTGGGGCCGCATTGGCCTTGAGGTGGAGCGTGACGTTGCGTGCGTACATATCGACTCCTTGGCAACCAACATGAACCTGCGCTGCTACCGGTGCTTCTTGACTGGGTCAAGGTTACGCTACTTTACTAAGTTTGTCAAGTATGTACGCCTTCGAAAAGTGCAACTTGACAACAATGGTACATTGGAGTACGCTGTTGGAACGGCGACCTGCCGGCGCTGAAACGCAACGCCGGCGGACAAACATGCATGACGTCAACTGGAGGGCTGGAACGTGCTCGACATTCATTGCCACAGCTGCGGGGGCTTCATAAGTGACCCCGGCCCGATATCGTATCGGTTACCGCCAGAATTGGCACGCCCGGCAATCCCGCACAGCGGGTTGTGTGCGTGCACGCCGCCGATCGTGTACGGGCCTCCGCCGGGGTACCTGTCGTCGCCGGGCATGCCGAGTGCCGATCACTCCTTTGACTTCCCCCGTGCATCGGACTAGCCTTGCAGGACGTTCGACACGCCCTCTGCGTGCCGGCACCAGCAAACGTCAAGGCGGGACTTGGCCAATGCGCGGGTCCCGCCTTTGCTTTGGCGACGTCCTTCGTGTCAAGGAGTACTGATGTCAAAGGAAGAAGCGATCGAAATCGACGGCGTCGTACAGACCGTGCTGCCCAACACCACGTTTCGCGTCCTCCTGACGAACGGGCACTACGTGCTCGCCACCATTGCGGGCAAGATGCGGCGCTTCCGCATCCGCGTGCTCGCGGGCGACCGCGTCACGCTCGCCGTGTCTCCCTATGACCTGACTCGCGGGCGCATCACCTTCCGGTATAAGTGAACCGGTCGCGGCAGAGACTGGGACGAGCCGGGATGGTGACCGACGGCGGTGCGCCACGCTGTGGCGATTGCGGCCAGCCCCTCCAGTTCGGCACCGACCGCCAGGGCCGGACGACGGAATCCTGCGACTGCGGATACCGTGGGTACCTCAAGACGCGATCGTCGCCGGCCTCGGTCGTCACCACCGTGCCACCAAGCGCCGGGCGCCGCTAGAGCGGCTAACCCCGGGGCGGCGCCCCGGGCTGATCCACAACGCTCCTCAGGGTTGAATCGCACGCCACGCGCAGGGGAACACCCGCTTACGGTCCACCTCGATCTGATACGTCATGGCGTCCACCGCACAGTAGTGGATGCGTTCCTCGTCAATCAGCACGCGATACGGGCCGAAGAACGGTGCCCAAGGCCGGTCGATGAAGTTGTGGGGAACGAGGGACACGTCCGCCCACTGCATGCCACCCGTCACGCGAAGCGCGTTCGACGGAGCCGGGCCGGGGACGTAGCACCCGGCGACCGCTGCAGCAACGAGAACACCGATTGAGGGCTTCATGCCCATGTCAGATGGCAAAGGGAGCTATTCGGTTGCTCGCCATCTGTGGGGTTCACGTCAGGGAACGGCCGGGCTAGCTTACTGGTCCGTCAACCTCCGCTGCTGACGCATGCCGCCAACCCTCAACCCCGCGGCGCTGGCCTTCTTCCGCGGCCTCGCCCGCAACAACGCGAAGCCCTGGTTCGAGGCACACCGCGCGGATTACGAAGCGCAGGTCGTCGCGCCGATGCGTGCCCTCATCGAGGAGCTCGACGTACGCTTGGCGGGCTTCGCGCCCGAGATCACTGGGGACCCCAAGCGCTCACTGTTCCGGATCTATCGGGACGTGCGGTTCTCCAAAGACAAGTCGCCCTATAAGACGCACGCCGCGTGCTGGTTCTGGCATCGCGACGCCGACCCGCGCGTCGGGGACAAGGCGGACGCGGGAGGCGCGGGTTACTACTTCCATCTCCAACCCGGCAAGTCGTTCGTCGGCGGCGGGATGTGGATGCCACCGCGTCCAATCCTCGACAAGTTGCGCGAGGCCATCGCGGAGGATCTCAAGGGCTTCGAGCGGGTGGTCACGGATCGCGGCTTCGTGCGCCGGTTCGGCAAGTTCGATGACGAGTCAAAGTTGAAACGAATGCCGCGCGGCTACGACGAGTCCCACGCCGCTGCGCGCTGGCTCAAGTTTCAGTCCTTCGTCACCGGCCGCCCCATGAGCGACCGCGAGACCACGAGCCCACGGCTCCCGGCGCTCCTCGCGGCAGACTTCGAGCGGATGCTGCCGCTCGTGCGCTGGCTGAACGGCACGCTCGGTCATGCCGCGGCGAAACAACGATGAGCGGGAGCGAACCCACTCGTCGTGGCTTTTGGTACGCGGTCGCGCTCCTCGCAGTTGCCGCGCCCCCACACCTCGCCGCCCAGACCATCGATACGATCATCGTCGTCCGGCACAACGTGTACGATCGCAAGCGCGACGCGCCGCGGGTCGTCGCGGGTGTGGGCAATGCCCTGCACATCACGACGCACGCGTGGGTGGTCCGCCGGGCGCTGCTCATCAAGCCGGGAGACGCCTACGACTCCGCCAAGGTGGCCGAGAGCGAGCGGGCGCTGCGAGCGCTTACGATCTTTCGCGCGGTGGCCATCGACACCGAGCGCGTGAACGGGCGTCTCGCGCTGCGCGTGGAGACGGACGACGCCTGGAGCACCATTCCCGACTTCGACTATTCGTCCGTAGCGGGCGACGTCTTGTGGGCTGTGGCGTTCACGGAAGGAAACCTGCTCGGCACCGGCACGGCGCTGACGGGGCGCTACGAGAAGACTCCCGACCGTCACAGCGTCAGCGTGGGATACAACAGCACCGGCGTGCTCGGTCGCCGAACGGTGCTGGCCGGCGAATACAAGGCCATCTCGGACGGCGACTCGGGCTCCTGGTCCCTCGGCGTGCCCTTCTACGAGACCGTCGCGCCACGTTCCCTCGTGACGAACGGCGCCGCGGCGAAAGAGCGCGTGCTGCAGTTTCGCGACGGCGTCCTGGCGGACAGCGTGCAGCACCGTGTGCTCATGTTGGGCCTCTCCGGCGGTGTGGCGCTCCAGACGACGCGCGCCAGCTACGCCCGCCTCTGGTTCGGGGCGAGCTGGCGTCGGGAGGATTTCGACTCGGCCACGGCCGTGCCGTTCCCCCGCTCGCAATTCGGGACCGTTGGCGCAGGGATCGAGTTGAAGCAGGTGCGCTTTCAGGTGCTCGAGAACTTCAATGCCTTCGCGCACCAGGAGGACGTGGACCTCTCGCAGATCCTGCGGCTCGGGGTCTGGGTGGCGCCGCGCGCCTGGGGCTACAAGCCCGACAGTGCGGGCGTGGGTCCCGAGGCGAGCGGCCAACTCTCCGCCATCTGGCACAACGGGTTCGCCGTGGTGCGCGGTCAGGCGGACGGCGTACTCACCGGGGCGGGGGTGGACTCGGGGCGCGTGTTCGGCAGCATGACCGTCGCGAGTCAGAACCTGACCCGCCAGACACTCGTCTTCCATTTGGAGGGCGGGGCGCTGCGCGGCCCCAAGCCCGGGGACGAGTTCGATCTGTGGCGCGATTCGAAGGGCCCGCGGCTGTTCGGCGCGCACGCCTTCACCGGCACGCGTGAGGCGTGGGTCGCGCTCGAGGACCGTGTGGTAGTGAAGGACGAGGTATGGGGGCTGTTCGGCGTCGGCCTGGCACCGTACTTCGACTACGGCGGCGCCTGGTACGCCGACGAGCCGACGCGACTCGGCGGGGACGCCGGTCTAGCCCTCCGACTCGGCCCCACGCGATTGACCATCACCGACGTGGGGCAGTTCGCGCTGGGCTATCGCTTCGGCAAGGGCTTCACCGGCCGGCACTGGGCGTTCACGGCGACCGGGAATATCCTGTACTAACCGGACACCGGACACCGGACACCGAACACCGGCCTTTCACAACCCGATCCAGTAGGTCGCCTTCACCGCGAGCACGTTGTTCGCCTGAGCATTGAGCAGCCCCGACAGGTCTCGACTCAGCCGGAAGTCGCCCACGCCCACCTGGTCCTCCAGGGCCGGCTGCCACACCACGAACAGCGTCGACCCCGGCCGCCATTCCCAGCGCAGCACCGCGTTGGCGCGGAGCGAGCGGAAATTGAAGTCCTGATTCCCGATGAAGAACGTCGCCCCGCCGTCCCCGGGGTGAATGCTGTCTCCCTCCGCCGTCGGAACCACGCTGCCGCGATCCCGGCCGTACACCACGAAGTCGAACGTCCGGGGCCGGGCCAGCTCCTTCAGGTCGCTGAAACGAGCCGCGGCGATAAGCGGCTGCAGGAACAGCTGAAGCGAGAGCCGCGGCGTGAAGGTCCAGTCGAGGCGTGCCAAGATCGCGAGCTGGGTCTGGTCGAGCGTCGCGAACACATACCGATGTCGGTAGGTCGCCGCGGCGAAGGTGTCGGCGATCGTCGTGACGTACTGGCCCAGCGAATGGATCTTGCTGAAGCTCGGACCGATGTTGATGTGGGCCGCGGCGGTGGGGCGCAGGTCCACCGTGAGGCTGTACTGCACGTTCCGTTGCCCTGCCCGGTCCCATTGGTAAAACGCGCTCCCCGACAGCCGGGTGGTGCGCCGCGAATCGGACGTGAACGTGATCGAAGCGTCCTCAGAGCGCGGAACCTCAGCGAGCGGCCCACCGCGCGTGAGCCGGTCGTCCAACGCCGTCACCGCGAAGTCGTGGCGAAGCTCGACGTTCCAGAAGTTCGCGAAGTTGTAGTTGTTGAGGAGCCCGAAGCCTCCGAACACGAGATCCCCATCGAAGTTCCAAGCATGGTTCTCGTATGGGACGAGAAACCAGTTGCGCACCACCGCATGAGGGTGGTTGTCCTGGTAGCCGAACAGGGTCGAGAGCGCCCGCCGGTCCGCCCCGGTCTGGAAGCCCAGGTCGTTCGACTCGAACCCCGGTCCCGTCTCCTGATACGCGATCGAGCCGAGCCAGTGCTCGGCGGAGTTCCGCGAGAGGGCCACCTGCCACGCGAGGCCGTCGAGCGAGGTGCGCGACGGATCGTACGCGAGGGTGCGCGCGTCCGGGCGCTGGTAATACCGCGCGCTCGAGCGCTGGGTGAGGGCGATGCTCGAATCCGTGCCCGCGACGTGGCTCAGGACCACCGCGCCGTCGAGCGACCAGGATCTATTCGACCAGCCGTGGGTGAAATCGATGCCCGTCACGTACGCCTGAGCGTGCTCCAGGCTGGCGAGCACGCTGTCGGAGAGCCGCCGATTGACGGCGGTCACGATGGCGCCGATGGTCGAGTTCCCCGCATCGAGGTCTTTTCTCACCCGTCCCACGAAATAGTTCGTCAGCGGCTCGACGGTGGTCAGGTGTTCGCGGCCGCTCAGGTCCTGCCATTGGGTCTCTTCGGTGGCGGTGACGGCGTCGAGCACGCCGACGGACCACCCGCCGCGCGTGTGACCGGTGAGCTTCGCCGCGGTGCGGATCGCGGTCTGCGTCGGCGGGTCCGCGAACTTCACGCTGTCGCCATCGACCGTGCGCTCGGGCACGCGGCCGATACGGCGTGAGAAGAAGAACTGGGGGAAGTTGAACAGGTTGTGGGCACGGACATTGCCGAACTGGAACAGCCCGCCGCCTTCGACGAAGAAGGGCCGCTTCTCCGGGAAGAACGTCTCGAACGCGCTCAGGTTCACGACGGCCGAGTCGACCTCGACCTGGCCGAAGTCGGGATTGACGGTCGCGTCGAGCGTGAGGTCGCTCGTGACTCCGTACTTCACGTCGGCCCCCCCGCTGCCGAAATAGTCATGACCGCTCCGGAATGGGTCGCCCGCGGGCTGGTGGGTGTACTCGGCGCGGGTAACGCCGTAGGGCACGACCTCGAGGCGCCGCGCTGCGGGCACCCGGCCCAGGCCGGTCAGATGGCCGTAGCGATTTACGCCCGCGTGCTCGCGCTTCGGCGTGAAGGCGAAAAAGTCGTCCTCACCTTTGCGAAGGATGTAGCGCTCGAACTGGATGCCCCAGCGGGCATCGGCCTGGGAGTTGTATCGCAGCTGGGAGAGCGGAATCCTGAGCTCGACCGTCCAAGCGACTGAGTCCACACGTGCGGCGTACTCCCACACGGGATCCCAGGAGACGTCGTCCGAGCCGCTCTGGTTGTCGACCAACGCATCCTGGATCGCGCCGCCCGGTGTAATGCGGAAGCGGGCGGCCGTCAAATGATCGTGATACGAGTCGATGAAGACCTGGAAGTAGTCGGAGGTGACGGCGTCGTCGCGCCGGGCGAGCACCGACCTGATCGAGCGAGGCGCGGAGTCGAACAGGCGGGCGCCGATGTAGAGCGCGTCGGACCCGATGAGCACGCGTACCTCGGTGCGCTCCGTTGCCGGTTGCCCCGGCTGAGGATCGAGCTGGGTGAACGTGGTGACCGGGGTCGCGCCCGCCCAGGCAGGCTCGTCGAGCCGGCCGTCGATCTTCATATCGCCCGACGCCCGTCCGGCTCGAACTTCTGGCGCGGCATCATGGACGTAGGGCAAGGCTGAGGAGGTTGTATCACGCGACTGGGCGACCGCGAACAGGAGGAAACCCGCTACGAACGGCATCGGGAGACCCTCGGCGCGAAGGTGGAGACGGTCTACTAGGCTGACGCCGGACGAGGGCGAATGGTTGCATCCGCGCTACGGTTCACAAAAGGCTGACAAACCGGGCGTCGCCTCTCGCAACAGGAGCCGCGGGCGTCGCGTATCCAGCGAAAGACGCGGAGGGCCGCACCAATGTTTCGGATCACGAGTCTCGGGCTCGTTGCCCTGGCCATCACCTTCCCACTATCATCGGCGGCGGCGCAGGCGGGACCTCAAGGCTGCACCTACGTACGCTGCTTCCTCAGTCTGCAACGCCACCCACCCCGCCTGGTACAGGGCGCGGGCGCCACGCCGGTGGCCGACTTTGGGCTGTTCGCCCCGCGCATCGATCTCCTGTCGGGTAGCTCGGACACCGCGCGGCTGCACTACCAGGCGTTTCGCGGCGACTACAATCGGGCGGGCGCTTTCAAGGTGATCAGCATCTTAACCGACGCCTCCGCTCTGATCGTGCTCGCGGGCAATCCACGGTCGAATTACCCGTACTCGCTCGGCTTGTTCGCCGTGGGCGTGCCGACCGCCATCGGCGCGCTCGTCTTTAGCGCCAAGGCGCAAGGGCAGCTCGAGCAGTCGATCGCCGATTACAACCGGTCGCTGCCGGACACACGGTAGAAGAGGGAAAGGGGAGCAGGGAGCAGGGAGCAGGAGCGAGGAGCGGAGGGCCTATTGCATCAGGGGGATGAGTTCGCCCAAGGGCCGGTCCAATAGTGGGACGCTCCGGATCACCACCTCGATGGCGTCGTCGGGGAAGCCCGACTCGAGCGTGAACGTGAATCCCGCGAACAGATCCCGGTTCTGATCGAGGGCCCAGTGGAGGAAGCTCTGGTCCGCGTCCCGCAGCAGCCGTTCCATGAACACAGTGCGGCGGCGGACTCGGTCGAGATTGATGTGGGCGCCATGCCACCGCGGATATACGCGAAAGCCAATCGTGCGCTGGCGCGAGACGTTGACGATGATCTCGAACCTCGAGACATACATCATTGGCTTATCGAAGACGCCTACGATGTCGAAGGGCTGGTCGGCACTCCGCTGGAATCGCATCTCTCGGGCCGGACCGTAGGTGGAGAGCAAAGTCTCTAACTGGCGACAGGTCGAGTCGCGGACAGCGTTGGTATCGGTCTGAGCGCCGAGGCCCCCGACGGCGCACATGCTCAAGATCGCCCACAGTCCGCGCACGCCCGCTACTCCCTGAATGCCGTGAGTTCGCCAACCGAGGAGTCGAGCAGCGGGATGCTCTTGAGCACCTCCTTGATCGCCTCCTCGGGGAAACCGGACTCGAGCGTGAAGGTGTAGCCGGCGAACACATCCCGATTCTCGTCAGCCGCCCAGAAGAAGAACCCCTTGTCGGAGAAGCGCAGCACCCGCTCCATGAGGCTATCCTCGTTCGACAGCGAGTCGAGATTGAGGTAGCTACCGAAGAACTGCGGGTAAATGCGGAACTGGATCGTCTGCTGCCGCGTGACGGAGATGTAGATCTCGAACCGCGGCGTGTAGTGCAGGTCTTTATCGTAGAACGCCTGAATCGTGAAGGGATCCTTCGGCAGCCCGTACACCCGGTAGTGCAGGCTCGAGCCGAACGGCTTGACCACTGCCCACAACTGGTCAAAGGTTCTGGCGCGGACGGCATTCACGTTATTCTGAGCGGCTGCGCTCGCGAGGCCGCTCACATTGAGAACCGTACTGAGCCCAAGCACCACGATCGTCCGCACACCTTGAAGCTATGGTACCCTCACATGCGGGCCTAGGCCTTGGTGCAGGTGTGATGCTCCGTCACCATCTTCCCGGCCTGCGGATAGCTCGGCCCATCCACCGCGTACTCGGTGTCCGACTTTTTGGTCCACACCACACTGCCTGACCGCCCGGGCAGGACGTAATTCCACGACCAGATGTTGCCCAGGCGCTCGCCAACCATGCCGTAGTACTGCGCGTTGCTGTGGGCGCCGAAGCGGACCCACTGCGGTATCCGCCCATCGTAGCTGAGGAAGTACTGGGCGTGAACGGGCGCTTCCGACCCGGTGGCGGGGAAGTCGTACACTTGCTCGATCCACGCGCCCCCCATAGCGGAGGTGTAGGTCGTGGTGTAAGTGCCTGAGAAGTCTCCGACGGTGTGCTTGCAGTACCACTTGCCAACGAGGAACTGTGCTAATTGCATCTCGTCTTTGTCGCTCGCCCGGGTCTGCGCCGACACGGGTGCAGTAGCGAACACGGCGGCGATCCCGACGAGCGTCACATACGTGCGGTTCATTTTACCCTCCGTTCTTCGGTGAACTGTATTGCTCCCGCAATCGCTCAATGCTCTTGAGCTCCGCCCGCGCGCGTCCCCGTAGCCGCACGGACCAGGCGAGCAGCGCGAGCATTCCGACAATCGGCAGCCACACAGTTTCCCACGAGCGGGGATCCGTGAACGTGCGGTGGTGCACACGACTCCCGATCACCCACCACGGCGTGAGGAACGCGAGCTCGAGCGGGAGCACGATCCAGATGAAATGTGCCAGGCGGATCTCTTGGCATTTCACGCTCTCGAGGACCGCGAGGTGCTGCGGGCTGCTCGTCGCCACGCCGGCGTCCTCCCGGTCACGGATCCGGGCCCACTGGATCCAGAGCGCGCCGATGGCTATCCCGACGACGAGTCCCAGGCCGGCTTCGAACGCGTTTCCCGCGTGCCTGAGCGCAGCGGCGGTGATGAGGATCGCGGCCGCGGCGACGATCATCTCGATGAGCCGCGTAAAGACCAACCGCAGGCGAGCACGCGCGAGGTAACGCGGGGCACTCTGGGCCACGGTGTCCGCGCTTCCGGCGCGGCGCCACTCGGCCTCCCAGGATTCCCAACCGTTCGGCGACGAATGCTCGCTCATCGTTCCTCCCCCGCGAGTAGGGCGCGGAGCGCCTTGCGCGCACGGGTGAGCCGCACGCCTACGTTGGACTCGCTTGTTTCCTGGAGCTCGGCGATCTCTCGCTGGGAAAGCCCCTCGAGCTGCAGCATGACGGCCTGGCGCTGAGCCTCCGGAAGCCGGCGGATAGCGCGGAACAGGCGGTCACTGTTCTGCTGCTCGATCAATCGCTCCTCGGCGAGCGGGGTGGGGTCGGGGAGCAGGCCCTCATCGGGCAGGTTGTCGAAGCGGCGTCGCCGGGTGGCGAAGGTGATCGCGCGGTTGTGCGCCACCTGGAGCACGAACGTGCGCAGCGACGCCTCGCCGCGGAACCGCGGCAGGGCGCGCCACAGCGCCATCAGGATCTCCTGCATGAGATCATCGCGGTCGGAGGCGTTGTCGACGTAGCCCCAGGCCACACGCTCGAGTACATCCCCGTGCGCGCGAATCACCTGGTCGATGGCGTGGTCGGCGGCTCGGTTGATCGACTCGGGCATCGCCCTCCGTCTCTTAGTAGTCCCTGCTATGCGGCGGTTTCTTACACCGGGCGCGACGTGTAAGAAACGCAGCGCAGCGGGGACTAATCTCGCGTGAAGGTACCGATCTGGACGCTCGTCGCGTTTGCCGGTGCGAGCGTGCGCACCGTTGCGGCACAGAACGTCGACCGACCACGGCTCCGCGTGACCCCGCTCTCCGAGGCGATCGCGTTCGACGGACGTATGCGCGAACCGATCTGGGCCACCGCCGACTCGGCCGTTTTGACGGAATACGAGCCCGAGCTCGGCATCATTCCGGCCGAGCGCACCGTGGTGAAGGCACTGGCGAATGCCGACGTGCTCGTGTTCGGGATTCGCTGCGACGATCCCGAGCCGGAGCAGATCACGAGCTTCTCGCGCGCGCGCGATGCCGATCTCTCGGCGGAAGACCACGTGCGCATCGTACTCGATCCGTTTCTCAATGAGCAGTCGGGCTACGTGTTCGCCGTGAACCCGAGCGGTGCGCGTTACGACGCCCTCATCAGCGAGCAGGCGCAGCGGCTGGGGGGACGCGAGAACCCCGACTGGGACACGATCTGGGAGGCGGCCACCGCCCGGTCGCCGCAAGGGTGGTCGGTCGAGATTCGCATTCCCATAAAGAGCCTGCTCTACAGGCCTGGCCTCACGCAGTGGGGCTTCAACGTGCAGCGCCGGGTGCAACGGAAGCTCGAGACGGAGCGGTGGGCGTTTCCCGGTCGCAACTTCCGCATCACTCAGATGAGCCGGGCCGGGCTGCTGGTCGACCTGCCGGATTTCAGCCTCGATCGCGGGCTCAGCGTGCGCCCCGCGCTGGTCATGGCGAGCGGGGTCCCCGCCCCCGCGGCATCAGTGACCAGCCACGTCGCGGGGAGTCTCGATGCCACCCAGCGCATCGGCGCGAATTCGCTCGCATTCCTCACGGTGCACACCGACTTCGCGGAAACCGAAGTCGATCAGCGGCGCAATAACCCGAGCCGCTTCCCGCTGTTCTTTCCCGAAAAGCGGTGGTTCTTCCTCGAGGGCACCGACATCTTCGACTTCGGACCCGGCATTGCGCCCGATGTGATGCCGTTCTGGAGCCGCCGCATCGGCTTGTTCAACGGGCAGACGGTGCCGATCGAGGTAGGCACGAAGGAGAGCGGCCGGGTGGGCCAGACGAGCTTTGGCTTGCTCGCGGTGCGCACCGAAGCGGTGCCCGGTCTCGTGCCCGCGACGGATATGGGCGTGGTGCGAGTGAAGCAGAATGTGCTCGGTGAATCGTGGGTCGGTCTCATCGGCACGGCCGGCGACCCGACAGGTGCGACGGGGAGCTGGCTCGGCGGCGCGGACGTGTTCCTGCAGAGCTCGCATGTGCTGGGGGACAAGAACGCGGCGCTCGGCCTCTGGGGCCTGACGACGGACGGTCGCGATCTCACCGGATCGAAGACCGCCGCGGGCGTGAGCCTGTTCTACCCGAATGACACGTGGAACAACTTTCTCGGCTACCGCCGCGTGGGCGACGGGTTTCAGCCGGCCCTGGGCTTCCTACCGCGTCCAGGCGTGCAGCAATGGAACCTCGCGCTCAACTACCTGCCGCGCGCCACCGCCCCCTGGCTCACCCGTTGGCTCTCCCGCGCGGCGTTCGAGGTCATCGGAGTGCTCGTCACCGATTTGAGTGGCCGATGGGAAACCGTATTCGCGCGACTGTCGGCGCTCAACTTGGCTTTCCAGAATGGCGACCGATTCGCGATCGCGGCCCATCCGGAGGCCGAGCGGCTGGACGCGCCGTTCGGCGTCGCGCCGGGCGATACGATTCCCATCGGCAGGTACACCTTTCTCCGATGGCGCGTCGACTACGCGCGCGCATCCAAGCGGCGCGTGAGCTGGGACTTCACGTATCTGGGTGGCGGGTTCTATAACGGACGGATCGGGCAATACATCGGGACCCTCGTGCTCAAGCCGTCGCCCTTGTTCATCGTGGAGCTGTCGGGCGAGCGCGACCAGGGAAGGGTGGCGCCGAGCACGGTGCAGGTCCCGTTCGTGCTGGAGCGCTACGGCGTGCGGCTGCGAGTTGACCCGTCTCCCGATCTCGAGTTCAACTCGTTCACGCAGTACGACAACAGCTCACGCCAGCTCGGGACGGACATCCGCGTCCGATGGAGCTTCCGGCCGAGCGGGGACTTCTTCCTCACGTACACGCACAATATCGATGTGCCGATCGGCGGCCAGCCGTGGCTGTTCGACTCCAACAAGCTGTCCACGAAGGTCCAGTACGCCTTCCGGTATTGATGGTCCGTTGACGTGCCCCGCCGAGCCAGCCTACGTTCCGCCCATGCCCACCAAATCCAAGACGTCCGATCAGATCCACGCCCTCCGTGACCATGTCGTCGCGTTGCTCGGCGAGGGCCACGCGCACGTGGGATTCAAGGACACGATCGCCGACTGGCCGGTGGCGCTGCGCGGCGTGAAGCCCCAGGGCCAGCCATTCACCGCCTGGCGCCTGCTCGAGCACATCCGGATCTCACAGTGGGACATTTTGGAGTTCACGAGGAGCGCGAAGCACGTCTCACCCAAGTGGCCCGTGGGCTATTGGCCCGCGGACGACGCGCCGCCCGATGCCAAGGCCTGGGACAAGAGCGTCGCCCAGGTAGAGCGCGACCTCGAGGGAATGCAGCGGCTGGTGCGCGACCCGAAGGTCGATCTCTTCGCGCGGATCCCGCACGGCACCGGCCAGACTCCGCTGCGCGAAGCGCTCGTCCTCGCCGATCACAACGCGTATCACATCGGGCAGCTCGTCCTGCTCCGACGTCTGCTCGGCGCCTGGAAAGGAGACTGACCTCTAGCCGACGGACCGCGCGATCTTGATCATCGCCGCGAGGCTCCGCTCCACGTCCTCCTCTGTGGTCGCCCACGACGATACACTGATCCGCATCGCGGCCCGGCCCTGCCACACGGTGCCGCCGCACCAACATGTCCGGTCCGCTTGAATGCCTTCGATCACCTTGCGGGTCCTCGCATCGTCGCCGAAGCGCACCAGCACCTGGTTGAGCTTCACCTCGTTCAACACTTCGTAGCCGGCTTCCCTGAGCCCTGCGGCGAATCGCGTCGCATGGCGACAGCAGCGCTCCACCAGCTCGGCGAGCCCGGAGCGGCCGAGCGACGCGAGCGCCGCCCAGATCTCGATGCCGCGCGCCCGGCGCGACAGCTCCGGGGTGTAGTCGTCCGGCTCGCGCGCCGTGCCGCGCACGAGGTACGCGGCCGGGCCCGTGGCCATGGCGCTCCGTAGCGCGGCGGCATCGCGGCAGAGCGCCACTCCCGAGTCGTACGGGACGTTCAGCCACTTGTGGGCGTCGAGCGCCCACGAGTCCGCCTCCTCGACCCCCGCGGCCTGCGGCGCGCGGGCCGGCGCGGACCGAGCCCAGAGGCCGAACGCACCGTCCACGTGCACCCACGCACCCACCTTGTGCGCCGCGCGGGATACGTCCCCCACGGGATCACACGCGCCGGTGTTCACGTTGCCTGCCTGGGTGCACACGATGGTGCGGGCGTCGAGCGCCGGCAGCTTGTCGGCGCGCATTCGGCCCTGCGCGTCCACTGGCCCGCGCACTACCCGGCTCTGGCCCAGACCGAGCAGACCGAGCGCCTTGATGACGCTGACGTGCACCTCGTCGCCCACGACCACGGTGAGCGGTGGGGCGCCGAACAGACCGTTCGCTTGCACGTCCCAACCCGCACGCGCGAGTAACGCGTACCGCGCGGCCGCGAGGCCCGTGAAGTTCGCCATCGTCGCCCCGGTGACGAACCCGCCGCCCGTTTCGGGCGGCAAGTGCAGGGCGTCGAGCAGCCAGCGTAGCGCCACGGCCTCGATCGCGGCGGCGCCGGGCGCGAGCACCGTCATCCCCGCGTCCTGATCCCACGCCGCCGCGAGCACGTTCGCGGCGAGCGCGGCAGGCAGCGATCCCCCGACCACGAACCCGAAGAACCGGCCGCCGGCGCTCGCGATCGTGGCCGGTGATCCGCGCGCGTCGAGCTCGCGGAGCACGGCCTCGGGATCGGACGGCTGCTCGGGGAAGGAGCGTTCGAGCGCGCGCAACCCGTCGAGCGCCGCGGCGGTGGGCGCCACGCCACGCGTGGGGAGCGAGTCGAGAAAATCGGCGGCGAGCGTGGCCGCGGTCTGGAGCAGGTGACGGTGGTTCATGTGGGGACGGTAACCCCGGAGGTAAGCCGGGTGGTGTCAGGATTTGGGAAGCTGTTGCACCCAGCTCTCGACGCTGAGCACGTCCGCCTGCCGAGGGAACACTTTCTCGGTCAGGATACGGTGCACCTCGGCGTCGCCGTCGAGACACGCGTCTGCCAGGACGATGAGCTTGTAATCCAGATCGGCGGCTTGCCGAAGCGTGGAGAGCACCACGCCGCTCGTGGCGATGCCGGTGAGGACGAGCGTGTCCACGTCACCCGCGCGTAGTACCACATCGAGATCGCTGCCCGCAAACGCGCTGACGCGTCGCTTGGTGACGACGACCTCCCCCGGAGCGGGCGCGATAGCGGCGGGAATGGCCGTGGCGTCGCCCGCGACAAATCCACCTGCTTGCCTGATCGCGGAGAAGCTCTTGTTGCGGGCGCTGACCTCGGGAAAGCCCTGGCGGAACGAGACGGTCACGTAGATGACGCGGACGCCGGACCGGCGGGCGGCATCGATGGCGCGTCGCACCCGCGGCAGATACTCGGCGTCGCTCGCGTAGCGACTGACGATGTTCTGCTGAACATCCATCACCAGCAGGGCCGTACTCACGGTCGAGTCGACTTCTCGCGTTCCCCGTTGACTTTGCCACTCGCCTTGCCGCTCACGGAGTATGTCGCCTCGAAGCTGCCCCACATCTTGTCGCCCTTGTAATGGCCGACGGTGCGGAGCACGACGGTCTGACCGACTCTGCGCGTGCTCGGATAGGGTCCTGCTTCCCAGACGACGCTGTCGCCGCCGACGGTCAAGACGCGCACAGGGACTCGCGGGTGATCGGCCAGGACCATCGACCATCCCTTGTCGCTTGGCGTCTCGGTCAGCTCGAGTGTGGCGACCACGCTGTCGGAGGGGCCGATCATGGTCTGGACGTGCCAGACGCCAGCGATGTCGGACAGCTTGAGGCCGGGCTGCTGAGCGGCCAAGACGGACGGGAGGGCGATCAGGCCGAAGAGAGAATGCATCGCTGAGGAAGATAACAGGCAGTCTGTAAGTCACTGAGCTGCATGTGGCTGCGCGCGCCAGGTGACCCAGCGCACAGAAGGCGCGTGTCGCCTGTCGCAAGCTGTCCGCCCCGCTTCCGGTGCGCCCCTGGCAGCCGCGGACAACCTCCCGGAGGTCACATATGAACGCCAAGCTGTTCCGTGCGGTGCTGGCGCTCGCCTCGATTTCGGTCGGTTTTGCGGGGAACGCGCTGGCTCAGTATCAGCAGAATCGTCCAGATCAGTCACGTCACGGCTTCTGGTTCAGTGCCGGCCTGGGCTATTGCTCACTCGGTTGCCAGGATTGCAGCGGTCGTACCGGCGGCCTGAGCGGCAACATCGCCTTCGGCGGCACGCTGAGCCCGAAGCTCCTGCTCGGCGTCTCGAGCAACGGATGGGTGAAGTCCGAGAACGGGACGACCCTCACGGTCAACGCGATCACCGCCGCGGCGCGCTTCTACCCGTCCGCGCGGGGTGGTTTCTTCCTGCTCGGCGGCCTGGGTCTCGGCACGGTGAGTGCCAGCATCACGGGCACCGGCAGCGGTAGCGAGACGGGTTGGGGGGCGCTGCTCGGGCTGGGATACGACATCCCGCTGAGCCATTCGCTCCGTCTCACCCCGTACTGGAACGGCTTTGCGATGAACTCTTCGAACGTCGACGCGAACGTCGGCCAGATCGGACTGGGCATCACGGTGCAGTAGGATGCTTCCCGCAAGAGCGAGAGGCCGCCGCACAGGTTGCGACGGCCTTTTGCTTTGAGGTGCCGCCCATGGAAACCTGGATCCATCAGAAAATTCGAGCTGCCTCGCTCAGGCGCGTCGTCACGTGGGTCCTGAGCGTCGCAGGCGTGGTGCTCTTCTGCATCGGCGCCCGCCGCTACTTCGACAACTTCGTGCGCGGGCCCTTCGAGCTCGGACCCGCGAACCTCGATTCGATCACCGACGTCCAGGTGGCGCCGCGGTACTTCGCGCGGGTCGCGGGGTCGAAATTCATCGACACCGGGCTTCGAGAGTACACCGTCAAGACCACGGGCGGGGTCGAAACGAGCCGTTCCGAGTCGGCTACGTACTACGCGCTCGTCCTCGGAGACAAGTTTCTCATCGTGAAGGGCGGGCCGGTCGGATCGACCGCGGCCGAAGGCGAGCTGGCCCCGTGGCCCGCAGAGCTCGAGGAACGGCTGTTCAACACCGCGGACATGCGAAGGCTGCGCCCTCGCTTCTATTCCTTCTTTGTCAGCGACGAGTCGTTCCGCCTGCCCGGATACATCGCGATCGGTGTCGTGCTCGTCTTTACGTTCCTGTTCGTGCGCTACGGGATCCCCGCGTGGCGGCACTATCGCGATCCCGGCACCCATCCTCTCCTGGCGCGGATTGGACCGTGGGGCGATCCGTTGGGCGTGGCGGTCGACGTCGAGCGGGACTTCGGAACGCCGCGCTACAAGGGGAGCGGGTGGCGAATTGGAGACAAGTACCTGGTGCAGTCCACGCTCTTCACATTCAACGTCCTTCGGCTCCGCGACCTACTCTGGGCGTACAAGAAGGTCACGAAGCACAGCGTCAACTTCATCCCCACGGGGAAGACGTACGAAGCGATTCTCACGTGCTACGGCGGGGCCGCGACGATCAGACGGAAGCAGCAGCAGGTCGACGAGATCCTCGCATACGTGCAGCAGCGGGTGCCATGGGCGTTGCTCGGGTACTCGGCCGACGCGGCGACGCTCCTCAAGAAGAAGCCGCAGGAGTTCGCGGGTGCGATCGAGCAACGGCGGGCCGAGTGGGAGCAGAAAACCGGGAAGTAGTGAGTCTCGACGCGCCCATAGGGTTGACTTCGCAGATGGGTCGCGACATCGTCAGGTTGCCGATGACGGCTGACGACTTCGCCGCGCAACTCGCGCGCGAGCGGGCATTGAAGCAGGCCGAGAAGATGGAGACCATCGGCCGGCTGACGGGCGCTATCGCGCAGCAGTTCAACGAGCTGCTCACCGCGATCCTGGGGCGCACCACCGCACTCGCCCGGACGGTCCCTCCCAATCGCAACCTCGACGAGATCAGAGACACCGCCCAGCGCGGCGCGGAGCTAGCCCAACGGCTGTTGGGCTTCAGCCGGCATCGGGCGCTCGACTTACAACCGGTCATTCTTGCGGAGTTCGTGCGCGACGTGCTCGACACGATGCGGCGCGCGCTGCCGGCGAACATCGAGGTCCAGTTCGAGGCGGACGAGGACGCCGGCGTCATCGAAGCCGATCCGTCGGCCGTGAAGCAAGTCCTGCACCACCTCGTCACCAACGCCCGAGACGCCATGTCGACGGGGGGAACCCTTCATGTCGAAGTGCGGCGGGCACGCCTGGGCGCCGCGGACCGTCCGCTGCACGCCTGGGTCGAGCCTGGCTCCTATGTCAGCGTCGCGCTGAGCGACACCGGCGTGGGGATGGATGGGCAAACGATGGCGCGGGTGTTCGAGCCTTTTTTCACCACCAAGCCGGTCGGCGTCGGCACGGGACTCGGCATGTCGATGGCGTACGGCCTCGTGAAGCAGCACCGCGGGTACCTCCACCTCTATAGCGAGGTGGGGCAGGGGACCACGGCAAAAGTGTACTTCCCAGCCGTGCGCGGTCGCGGTGGGCCAGACCTGGAAGGCGATGCGGCAGCGGACGAGCACCTACCCGGTGGCACGGAGACGATTCTCTTGGTGGAGGACGACCCAACAATGCGTCTGGCGGCCCAGCAGGTCCTGTCTAAGGTCGGCTACCGGGTCGTCACAGCCGTCGACGGGCGACAAGGACTCGATGCGTTCCACGCCCACCGCGCGGTGTTGCACCTCGTCGTCACGGATGTCGTGATGCCCAAGATGAGCGGGTTCGAGCTGTACGAGGCGATCCGCGGGGAGGCGCGGGGGTTGGGCGTGCTGTTCATGAGTGGCTTTCCCGCTCCGAATTTCCGGAAGACCGTCGGCCGGGATCCGCATGTGGCGTTCGTCACGAAACCCTGGACTGCGAGCGAGCTGCTCGCGCAGGTGCGCGCCGTGCTTCAAGTGGCGTAGTCAACGATCGGCACCGGATACCGCACCGTCGCCGCGAGCTGGCGGCGCTGCACCCCGGCGAAGAAGGAAAGCACCCCAACCATGAGCAGCGGGATCGCCACGAACGCGAGCGGCAGCAGGCTCACCTGGCGTACCAGGAACGCGCTCGCCGGCTTGCTCGGATTCACGTAGGCGGTCACGATCTCGCCGGGGTGGAAGCGGTCGCGCAGCCGCGTGGCCCACCCGTAGCTCGCCGAGAGGGTGAGGGGGAGGACCTGGCTGGACACGTACTGGGCACCGTTGACGGAATACTGATAACGGATCACGGGCGTGTACGACGTCCCCTTGTCCCCGCGCACGGCCTTGATGTCGGTCCTCAGGACGCGCGCGCTCACGGGCTGCCACGTCTCAACACGGTAGACTTCCGAGGCGAAGAGCCCGAGCCCGACGGCGACGAAGATCGCGAGGAATCCACCGACGCACCCCCAGCTGGTGGCAACCGGGTGGCCGCTCACGCCGCCCGAGACGGGCGCCGCAGCGAGCGCGCTCACCTTGACCTCTCCGTCCGCGCTGGCCCAACCGCAGAACGTGCGGACCGTGGATGCGCATGCTGCGAGGGTGCCCTCATCAGGCGTACTGTAGGGCGTCCACGGTACGCGATCGCCCGATTTGGTGAGAAATACGATGCGGAAGAACGGGTTCGACCGGCGCGGACCGCCCGCCGAGCGCTCGAGCGCGACGTCCTTCAGGTCGGCGAGCGGGTATTCGTCGCTCTTCCGGTGAGCGAGCCGCTGGACGGCGATGCGCACGGTGCCTGCGGCGCGATCGATCACGTAGCGGCGATCGGCGGAATACACGAGGGTGGCAATCCCTGCCAACCCGAACACCATGCCCACGGCGTAGATCAGCCACGGACCTCCGTTCCCCGTCCACGCCGAGGGATCGGCGAGCCGAAGCACGATCAGGCCGCCGCCCACGGCGACAAAGATCGCGCCCAGGACGACGGTCTTGAGCGCGCCCTCGTGCACCACGAGCTGCGCGGGAGTCTGCTGTACGACTTTCACGGCCTACATGATAAGCTCTCAGGCTAGGTACTGCGTCCGACCTAGCGCGTCGGGACCTCGACGAGGAACACGTCCGTGCGCCCGGAGCCGTTCATGTCCGAGGTGAACATCACGTAGCGGCCGTCTGACGACTGCCGCACGAACGAGGCCAGGGCATAGTTCGCGGCTTCCGTGATGGTCGTGTACGGGTGCCCCAACAGCCGCCGCTGCCCGTTCGCCGTGATGTATATCATTCCGCCCGGCGCGAGCCAGCCGCTTCCAGATGGCACGAGCCCCTCGAAATGACTGAACAGCGCCCACTGGTCGTCCAGGTTGGTGGGATGCTGGATCCAGTTGCCGTTGCCGTACTCGTCGCCCGAGTTCGTGGGACCGCCCATGTGCGCCTGGGTCCGCGTCGCCGGATCGAACACGACGTACTGGTAGGGCTGGGACAAATTCCAGTCCACCCCGTACCAGCGGTCGCGTAAGCTTGCGACGTGGATGAACGGGATGCCGGGATCGCCGGAAGTCTTCAACACGATGGTGTCCTGCACCCAGTCCCACAGGTACAGCGCCTCGGGGGGCGTCGCCATCGTGAGCCCGATGTAGCGGCCGGCGCGATCGATGCGAGGCTCGTCGATGCCGGCGTTCGTGTATGTCTTGAGCGTTCCGGTCCCGGGCTCGTAGCCCACGACGGTGGGTCCGCTCGCGCCCCGCATCCAGGCGAACAGGGCATCGCTCTCGCTCTGCTGCAGCCAGACGGCCGTCTGCTCGTTGTTCACCGGCCAGCCGCCCCCGTCGGCCTCGGTCATCGTGCGGATGTCTATCCGGAGCACCGATGAGCCGTTGCTCACGTACGCGTACCAGGGCGTGGCGGGATTGGTGGAGAATGCGAACGCCTGGTCTTGAACCGGCGAAAGGTTTCCGGTGAGCGCACGCCCGTTCGAGACCCCTGCGCCAGGAGTGAAATCGACGATCCAATACGAGCTGCCGTGCACCAGCAGCGCGCGCGTCGTGCCCGTGTAGGGCAAGGAGACTTCGTCCCCGCCTTCCGCGTAGTCGTGCCCCCAGTTTGCGCTCGAGGTCGGAAACGTCGCCGACGTGATCTTGTAGACCTTCACGCCCGTCGTCGGGTCGAGATATGACCCGCCGGCCGCGATGGCCGGCACGTTGAGTGCATTGTAGGCCGTGGTGAGCGGCGCCTGGGACGTCGTCGCCACCGGCAACAGGGTGGGATCAGGGGATCCCGTTGGGGGGGGCGGGGCCCGGGGGGGGGGGGGGGGGGGGGGGGGGGGGGGGGGGGGGGGGGGGGGGGGGGGGGGGGGGGGGGGGGGGGGGGGGGGGGGGCGGCGGCGGTGGCGAGGGCGGAGGCATCGACGGCGGGGTCGAGGACTTGTCGCAAGCGACCAGCGTCAGCGCCAGGATGATCCAGATCTGGAAACTGCGACGGCTCATGAAGACATCATACACTGTCCCACAGCGATGGGGGTAACTTCACAGACCATGAACCAGATCCGGTTGCTTGCCTTCCACGGCCCGCTCGTAATCGCGCTCGCATTCACCAGCCCCTCACCAGGACGAGCCCAGACGGTTCCACCCGCCGCGTATGCCGCGCTGCGTTGGAGGCTGATCGGCCCCCACCGGGGCGGTCGCGTGCTCGCGGTCGCGGGCGTGCCTGGCGACGCCGCGACGTTCTACTTCGGAGCCGTGAACGGTGGGGTGTGGCGCACGCGAAACGCCGGGGTCACCTGGGAGCCCCTGTTCGACGACCAGTCGATCAGCTCGGTGGGCGCCCTCGCGATCGCGGCCTCCGACCCGAACGTCATTTACGTCGGGACGGGCGAGGCATCGATACGGTCCGACATCACGTACGGCGCCGGCGTCTTCAAGTCCACCGACGGCGGTGCGCACTGGCGGTCGCTCGGGCTCGCCGACACCCGGCACATCGGGAAGATCCTCGTAGACCCCCGCAACCCGGACGTGGTGCTCGTCGCGGCGCTCGGACATACTTACGGCCCCAACCCGGACCGCGGCGTGTTTCGCTCCACCGACGGCGGCCGCTCCTGGACCAAGGTGCTGTACCAGAACCCCGACATCGGCGCAATCGACCTGGCCGCGGACCCCGGCGATCCGGCCGTCGTCTACGCGGCCATGTACCAGGCGCGTCGCACACCGTGGGAGCAGTACCCGCCCGACGAGGGGCCAGGGAGTGGGCTCTACAAGTCGACGGATGGCGGTGCCACGTGGAAGCCGATCACCGGGCACGGCCTGCCTGCCGGTCCCCTCGGCCGGATCGGTCTCGCCGTCGGGCGGGGCGGTCGAGTCTACGCCCTGATCGGCGCGAGAATGGAAGCAGGACTGTACCGTTCGGACGATGCGGGCGAGACCTGGCAACTCGCCGGGAGCGATCCGCGTCTCACCAGCCGCAGCTGGTACTTTTGCCGTGTCACCGTCGATCCCCAAAACCCTGATGTCGTATACGCGCCGAACGTGGCGCTCCTCCAGTCGACCGACGGCGGTAAGACCTTCACCGTCCTCAAGGGCCAGCCCGGCGGTGACGACTACCACGAGCTCTGGGTGGATCCTCGGAACCCGGCGCACGCGATCGTCGGCAGCGACCAGGGCGCCGTGATCACGGTCGACGGCGGGCGTACGTGGAGCAGCTGGTACAACCAGCCGACCGCCCAGTTCTACCACGTGGTCACCGACGACGCCTTTCCTTACCGTGTGTACGGCGCGCAGCAGGATGCGGGCACCGCCGCGGTCGCGAGCCGGAGTGATTACGGGGAGATCACCTTCCGCGACTGGGCGCCGGTGGGCGCGGGTGAGAGCGGCTACCTCGCGCCCGACCCGCTCGATCCCGACATCGTTTACGGCGGGGACACCTACGGCGAGGTACATCGCTTCGACCGCGCCACGGGCCAATCGCAGGATATCGCTCCGTGGCCCGTTTCCACGTTCAGTGTGCCGATGCCGCAACGGAAGTATCGGTTCACGTGGACATCGCCGCTCGTGTTCGATCGCGTCGACAAACACACGCTCTACCTCGGCGCGCAAATGGTCTTGCGCACGGGGGACGGTGGTCTGCACTGGGAGGCGATGAGCCCCGACTTGACTCGGGGGGCCGGGGGGGCCGGGGGGGCCAGGGCGGCCGCCGACACCGGTCCCGCCACCATCGCGAACGCCGCGGCGCGGGGGTACGGCGTAGTCTACGCGATCGCGCCGTCACCGCTCGCGGCCGGGCTCGTCTGGGTGGGTTCGGACGACGGGCTGATTCAGCGCACCACCGACGGCGGCAAGCACTGGCAGAACGTGACGCCTCAAGAGCTGACGCCGTGGAGCGCGATCAGCCTGATCGAGGCGTCGCCGTTCGACACGGCCGCGGCCTACGCCGCCGTCGACCGCCACCGGTTGGACGACTTCGCGCCGTACATCTATCGCACGCGCGACGGGGGCGCGCACTGGACGCGGGCCGATCAGGGTATCGCGCCGCAGGCATACGTTCAGGCGGTCCGCGCGGATCCCGTACGCCGCGGGTTGCTGTACGCCGGAACGGAAACCGGTGTCTACGTCTCGTTCAACGACGGGGACCACTGGGAGTCGCTCCAGCTCAACCTGCCCGTCGTCTCGGTGCGCGACCTCGCGGTCCACGGCGCCGATCTCATCGCCGCGACGCACGGCCGCTCGTTCTGGGTGCTCGATGATGTGACGCCACTCCGGCAGCTCACCGACTCAGCGTTGCGAGCGCCGGCGTATCTGTTCGCACCGGCACCGGCGATACGGCTGCGGCGCAGCGTCAGCAACGACACGCCTATCCCGCCCGAGGAGCCTCATGGCTTCAATCCGCCGGCCGGGGCGGTGATCGACTACTTCCTCGGGTCGCCCCCGTCCGACTCGGTCACGCTCGAGATTCGTGACGCGCGAGGGGCTGTCGTGAACCGCTTCTCGAGCAACGACCGCCTGTCGCCACCGTCGGAGCGGCCGCAGATCGCCGACGAGTGGTTGCCGCACGCGGAACCGCCCACGGTGCACACCGGCTTGAACCGGTTCGTATGGGACCTGCGCTATCCACCCCCGCCCAGCGAAAGCCGTAACTACAGCATCGCGGTCGTGGCCGGTCAGGGGACCGTGGCCGAACCACAAGGTCCTCTCGTGCTGCCTGGCGAATATCAGGTGCGGTTGAGCGTCGGCGGGCGGGCGTACACGCAGCGACTGCGTGTCGAGCTCGACCCGCGGGTGCGCGTTCCCGATTCCGTTCTCGCCGGCCAGCTGCGGCTGGCGCTCGAGATCTCGAACAGCATGGTGCAGCAACAGGGGCTGCAAGTCGGGCTGCGTGGTCTCCAGGGCGAGCTCCGGGTCGTCGGCCAGCGGGCGATCGACAAGGGTGTGCGGGGTCGCCTCGTGGCACTCGAGCGTGTGGCCGACAGCCTCGCGCGTGAGGTGCGAAGCGTGGGCGGTGAGCTGACGGGCGTCGAGAGCGTTGTGGAGAGCGCGGATCGCGCGCCCACCGAGCCGGCGCGCCAGGTTTTCGCCGGGCTCCGCGACCGGTTGAGCGCGGCGTCGGGGCGCTGGCAGCGGGTGCTCGCGAGTGATCTGCCGGCGCTCAACACGCAGCTGCGGCGCCAGGGCGTGGCCCCGCTGCGGGTCCCGGCTCAGGCTCGCGATTCGCTCGCCGGTCCCTGAGGGCTACTGGATCTTCTTACAGACGAACTGCCCAGCCCAGTTGAGGTCGATCACCGCGCCGGCCGTGTCCCGTTCGAAGCGGACCGGCACGTACAAGGCTCGGAAGAAGAACGTGGTGTCCGACTCCGGCTCGAGGGGCAGGAAGTCCCCTTCGGGTCCGGCGAGTGAAAGGTGGGGTCCTTCCGTTCGTACGGTCATCACGAATCCAGGCCCGACCTGATACCGACCGGTGTACCGCTTCAGGACCTCCGGGCCTGGGTTAGCGCTGCTTCGTAGTTCGGGTACCCGATAGGGCTCGCCGAAGGCGAGGGCCGCGAGATCGGTCCGCATATGATCAGCCGCGGCTGACTGAATGTTGCCCAGGATCACGACGATCACCGAGTCCTTCGGATAGATCGAGATATGAGATGCGTATCCCAGCGCGATTCGTCCGTCCTGCTCGATCACGTCGCGTCCCAACCAGGTGCGCTTGCCCCACCCGTACGGATAATCGAGCGCCTCGAGGCGAAACAGTCGATCGTCACGGATCGCTCGAGCCCAGCGCAGGAGGTCGGCGGTCGTGGAGTAGAGCGACCCGGATCCCTCGAGCCACGTCGCCGACATGCGCGGCGGGGCTTGCACGCCGGCCGGGGGGAATCCGGGGTCATAACCAGTCGCGAGGCCCGGGACCGGGCTCCCGTCGCTCAAGTCTCCCGTCCCGGTCATGCCGAGCGGCTCGAACAGATTACGGCGCAGGAACTCGCCGTACTGGAGGCCAGAGACCCGTTCGATCACAAGGGCGAGGAGCGCGTATCCCGAGCTCGAGTAGGAGTCCTTCTCCCCGGGACGAAAATCGAGGGGCTTCGTGCCGATCCACGCGGCGAACTGCGCCAAAGTAGTCGGTTGCACGCGCCGGGCGCGGTAGTCGGGGAGGGAGTGGTAGTCCGGGACGCCCGACGTGTGGGAGAGGAGATGCCGGATGGTGATCTCGCCGCCGCGGGGGAATTTCGGGATGTACTTACCCAAAGTGTCATCGAGTGAGAGTGCGCCGCGTTCCCGCAGGATCGCGATCGCGGCCGCCGTGAACGTCTTGGTGAGAGAGCCGATCCCGAACCGCGTCGCGGGTCCGTTCGCGATGCCCCGCGCACGGTCGGCGAAGCCGAATCCCGCGACGATCGAGTCGTGGCCCTCCCGGAGGATCAGGATCGTACCGCTGAAATCGTTCATCTGAGTGAGCGGCGCCACGTACGCGGCGAGGGCGTCGGTCCAGCTCGCTGGGGACTGCCGGCCCTGCGCGGCGGCGGGCACCGCCAGCGTGGCGAGCGCAGCGGCGGCGAACCCGGGTGCCCACCGCGGACGTGATTGCGTACGGGCGTCGTGCATGGCGTCACTTTTGGAGGAGAAGGTCCTTGTTGGATGCGGCCCCGAGTCCGAAGGTCGCAGCGCGTCGCGCAGGCCGCCGTCCTGTCATGACGTGTGGCGCGAGACGCTTTCAGCCGCGGTCAGCGCCGACGTCAGCACCTTCTGCAGTGCCGCCCAATCTCGCTGACCCAGATCGGTCCTGAGCCGTCGCTGTACTCGCTTCCACGCCGGCGTCGCCCGCTCGAGAACCCGCAGCCCCAGAGGGGCCAGCACGATGCGTCGCTCCCTCGCATCATCTCCCTCCACACGGCGAATCCACTTCGCCCGCTCCAATGGCCCGAGCGTACGGGTGAGCGTGGTGCTGTCGAGCGCCAAGAAGTTGCCGAGCGCGGCCTGGGTCACCGGCGCGCCGGTTCGCTCCAGGACCTGGAGCAACGTGAACTGGGTGATCCGGAGCCCGGAGGGGCGAAGCGCCGCGTCGTACAGCTGCGTGATCGCCCGCGTGGCCCGACGCATGCTCGCGCAGGCGCAGGGCAAGGCTAACACCTTGGCAGTCATGTTTGTATGCATATGCACCCTTGGGCGGTCGGTCAAGCGCTGTTCCCACGGGAACAGTCGTGCGTGAAGGTCTGTTGTCCCTTACGACAACTACCTGTATATACATCTATATGGCCCCCGGCTGGATCGTCGCCGCCGCCCTCCTCATCGGGCTCCCCCTCGTGTCCTATGTCGTCGAATGGCTCCGCCGGACGCCGGCCCGGCCCGAGCGGCTGCCATGGGCGCCGGACATCCCCGTACGCTACCTCACGGTGGGCGCGACGCGCCTCCGCTACATCACCACGGGACAGGGACCGGCGCTCGTGCTGTTGCACACGCTCCGCACCCAGCTCGACATGTTTCAACGCGTCGTGCCAGTCCTCGCGAAACAGTTTCGCGTGTACGCGCTCGATTATCCGGGGCACGGATACTCGGATATTCCTAGGACCGCGTACACGCCTGAGTTGTTCGTGTCGACCGTGGCCGGGTTTCTCGAGGCGCTCGACATCCACGATGCGGTGATCGTCGGCGAGTCGATCGGCGGGAGCATCGCGCTGCTGCTCGCGGCGCGGCATCGCCCTTCGGTGCGTCGTGTCGTGGCTGTCAATCCATACGATTACGACGGTGGGCGAGGCATACGCCGGAGCTCGGCGCTGGCGAACCTCCTCTTCGGCATCAACGACGTGCCGATCCTCGGTGCCACGTTCACGCGATTGCGTCAATACCCGATCGTGCGGCGCATTCTCGATGGCGGCGTGTATCGGCAGGGCTCAATGCCAGAGGCATTAGCGCGCGAGATGTACGGGGTGGGCAACCGACCCGGTCATTATCGAGCGTTCATGTCGCTCGTCCACCACTGGGCCGGCTGGGAGCGGGCGCGCGCCGAGTACAAATCGATAGACCGTCCGGTCCTGCTCGTCTATGGCGATCACGACTGGTCGCGCGTGCCGGAGCGGGAGGCCGATCGCCAGGCGATTCCCGGCGCCACGTTCCGAGTCGTGCCCGATGCCGGTCACTTCCTCGCACTCGACGCCCCCGACGAGCTCGTTCGGGCGATACTGGATTTCACCAAAGGAGACGTATGAACGGCACCGCCTCGTCCTCCCTGCTGCGGCCGGTACTTCGAGTATTCGGCCTCATCTTTATTTTCGGCATCCCCCTGCTCAACCGCATTTGGCCGAGTGGGTGGGCATGGACGCCCGAGCAGCCGGCCTACCTCCAGATGATTTGGGGGATCTACGCGACGCTCGGCGTCTTCCTGCTCCTCGCCGCGCGGGATCCCGCCCGCAACACGAGCCTTATCTGGTTCACGGTCTGGTCGAGCATCGTGCACGGGGCGGTCATGGCCGTGCACTCAGTGACCGACCCTGGTCAGCTAGGCCATCTGTCGGGTGACGTGGCGGCGCTGTTTCTCACTGCCGTTGTGCTGACGGTCTTGGCGCGTCGGGAGCTACCGGCGGGAGCGGCATAGCAGCAAGCTTCAACCTGTGATTCCGGGTGCCGATTCTGATGCTCGCTCGGGCATGGGGCTCTGCCTCTCGGGAGGCGGGTTCCGCGCCACGCTCTTCCATATCGGAGCGCTCCGGCGCCTGAACGAGCTGGGCGTGATCTCCAAGCTCGACACCGTGTCGTCGGTATCGGGCGGGAGCATCACCGCGGCGGCGCTCGCCACCGCGCTCGCCGCCGGTGCGCCGCTCGACTGGGACGCGAGCGTCGTCGCTCCCCTCCGGGCCTTCACGTCGCGCGACCGGCGCACCGCCGCGGTGTTCGCGCGGCTCCTTCCGTGGAACTGGTTTCGGAGCGACACCGGCGTGCGGGTGCTCGAGCGTTCATATGCCGCACACCTCACCCCACTCCACCTCGCGGCGCTCCCCGCTCGACCAAACTTCGTGCTGTGCGCCACGGACATGCAGTTCGGTGTGAACTGGACGTTCGAGCGTGGCCGTATCGGCGACTTCCAAGCGGGGTACGCCCAACCGCCCGCCGAGTGGCCGCTCGCACTCGCGGTCGCCGCGTCGTCGTGCTTCCCGCCGATCTTCAACCCGCGCAAGCTGCGCCTCGATCCGGCGCGTTTTGTCGGCGGTAAATACGTGGCGGGGCGGGTGCGCGATCGCCTGGTTCGAAGCATGCGGCTCACCGACGGCGGGGATTACGACAATCTCGGGCTCGAGCCGGTCTGGAAATCTCGGCAGGTCGTGCTCGTGTCGGACGGCGGCGCGCCGTTCGACGTGAGCGAGGACCGCGGCCTCATCTGGCGCGTCGAGCGTTACGCCGCGATCGCCCAGAACCAGGGACACGCCGTGCGGGTCCGCTGGCTGATCGACAGCTTCCAGAGCAATCAATTTCGCGGCGCATACTGGGGTGTGGCGAGCGCTCCCTCGAGCTACGACGCGAGCTATCCGGGCTACTCCAAGGCACTCGCCACCGACGTGATCTCCCGAATTCGCACCGACCTCGACGCCTTCTCGGACGCGGAGGCCGCGGTGCTCGAGAACCATGGATACTGGCTCGCGGAGGCGGGGCTTCGGAAGCATGTCCCCGAATTGGCCGGCGCCAACCCGGCGCCGCCACGGGCCCCGCATCCCGAGTGGATGGACGAGACCAAGGTCCGCACCGCGCTCAGCGATTCGAGTCGCCGCGCGATCCCGTTCGGCCGGCAGGGATCGTAATCGGACGCTTGGATCGTACAAGACTAGCCACCCCATTCGCGTCTCATTTTCATCGGTTGATTCCAGACGACCTGGGGGTCAAGTGCGTGCCGCAGGCCGGGTGCTGATCGTATCCCTCGCAGTCGGATGTGCCGCGACGGGGCAGGGTGGGTCCCGGGGTGGGGCAGGGGGGGCGGTGCCCTCCTATGGCATCTATTATCGGCTGACGATTCGACTCGACCCGGCCCGAGGAACGATTCGCGGTGACGTGTGGATTGCGACCCGCTCGTCGACGACGGTTCGCGCGGAACGACTTTTCGCGGCGCCGACGCTCGTGATCGACTCGATCCTCTCCGATCGCGTAGCGGCGACGGTCTTCCGGCGGGGCGACACCGTGACTTTCACTCCGCCGAGTGCGGGAGCGGGGGGGCGCTCAGTTGTCGTGCAGGTGTTCTATCACGGTACGGCCAGTCCACCCGCACTCTCCATGGAGCCACACGCCGGCGCGCCGGCCGCGTCCACGTATGGACTTCCGTATGCGGCGCGCGCGTGGTGGCCCACGCCGGGGTCCACCCTCGCCAAGGCCGACTCGGCGGACGTGACCATCACGGTGCCCGGGCACCTCACGGCCATCTCGAACGGCCGTCTCATCTCGCGTTCCACCTCTCCCGACGGGTGGGTCACGTATCACTGGGCGACTCGCCACCCGATCTATCCGGACGTGGTCTCGATCGCTGTCGGCGCATACATCGAGCTCGACGACTCCGTCCAGGTTGCCGGCGCGCGTATCCCGGTTCGCTTCTATGTGTTTGCCGACGATACGGCGAAGGCTCGCGTCGATTTCGCCCGCCTGCCGCAGATCCTCGGCTTCTTCAGCGGCGTGCTGGGACCGTACCCGTTCGCAGACGAGAAGTACGGCGTGGCCGAGTTCACGACGCAGAGCTTCCGCGAGCATCAGACGATTCCCAGCCTGGGTCCACGCTTCCTCACCGGCGACCGGCACAATGAGTGGATCCTGGCGCACGAGCTCGCGCATCAGTGGTTCGGGAACTCACTCTCGGTGAGGAGCTGGTCGGACGCATGGCTCAACGAGGGGCTGGCGACATACGCCGCCATGCTCTGGAAGGAGCATGCCGAGGGGCGGGCCGCCTATGACGAGGACATCAAGGCGGCCCGCGCCCGGCCGTTCACCGGCACCATCAGGGTGGCCGACTCGACCGACCTCGACCACATGTTCGGCGCGACGACGTTCTTCAAGGGCGCGTTGATGCTGGATGCGCTGCGCCACTCGCTGGGCGACGAGCGCTTTTTCGCGGCACTCAAGGGGTACGTCTCCGAGCACCGCTACGGCCTGGTGACGGCCGACGATTTCGAGCGCGCCATGGAGCACGCCTGCGGGCACCCGCTGACCGAGTTCTTCCGCGTCTGGCTCACGACCGAAGGTTTGCCGAGCAACGGAGGGGCGTCACCGTGCTCAAGCGAAGCGGGCGATGCCAAGCCCACGAGTCGCGCGACCCCGCCGATGTTCCCCGCAGGATAGGCTTGTAGGGCCGCGGGCCGAGAGGGTATGCTTGCGGGACCGTGGCACAGATCCCCCTCTCGGCACGCGCGGTCACCGTGCCATATACGGCCGCTCACGGAGTGAGCGTGAGCGAGTCACGGTTCGCTGCCAGCGTGACGGTCCACGAGCACTGGCACGCGACCGGCTATGCCTGCATCACCCTCGCCGGCTCCGTCGTAGATACGATCGCGTCCCATGATCTGCCGGCCGCGGCCGGATACACCTGTTACGTGCCGCCATTTACTCCCCACGCGAACGTGTTCGGGCCGGCCGGCGCTCGGTGCCTCCTGTTCGAAATCGATGGTCCCGCGCTCGAATGGTTGGGGGAAACCGGGTCCGACACGATGCGTCCCTGGAGTGGGTTCGGCGGGCCGGCCGCCTGGGGAGGGTTCCTCCTGTATCGGGTGCTGCGCGCGGGGGCGGCGACGTCGCTCGACGTGGAGGCGTTCCTTCTGAGCGCATTCGAGCGGCGGCCGGCCTCACCGCCCAAGGCCTCCAGGGTTCCACGATGGCTCGGTCGGGTTCGCGAACGGCTCGAGTGCGAGCTCAGGCGACCGCCGAGCCTCGCGGTGCTCGCGCGTGAGGCGGACGTCCACCCGATGCACCTCGTACGGGCGTTCCGCGTGCATCGCGGGTGCAGCCCCGGCGAGTACGTTCAGACGCGGCGCATCGCGCACGCCTGCCGGCTACTGGTCGACACACGGATACCCCTTGCTCGGCTCGGCCTCGAGCTCGGGTACCACGACCAGAGCCACTTCACGCGGGCGTTCACCGCCCGGTTAGGTGTGCCGCCAGGGGCATACCGGGCCCTTCACTGAGGTCACGCCAGCACCGAGTGGATGTGGATCTCGGACGTCAGCGTTCGGTGCACCGGACACATGTCCCCGATCTCGAGCAGTCGGTGCCGCTGCTCGTCGGTCAGCTCGCCGTTCAATGCGACCTCGACCTCGATGTGGTCGAGCATCCCCTGCTTCGTCTCGCACTCCGAGCAATCCTCCGCGTGAATCCGCGAATGCCAGAGGCGCGCCGTCACCTCACGGAGCGGCCAGGCTTTCCTTCGCGCATACAGCGCGATGGTCATGGACGTTCACGCACCGAGTCCCGCGAGCAGGAGGTCGTAGGGGGTGGGACCGGTGTCCGTGCCGCCCGATGAGACGGGCTCATCTGCGCTGAGGCGATGGCGGCCCACGAAGATCCGCTGCGCAAACCCCTGCGCGCTTCCGGTGACCACCACGACGCCGAGCTTCTTGCTGTCTTCCATGTCGGCCGCTCCGGTTGAGGCGGGTTGTCCTACTGTTGTACGATCCGTGACACGGGGTGGATCTCGTTCCAGTGCGCGTGATTCTTCTCCTTCACGAGCGTTCCCGTGATCGCGACGTGCGACCCGATCGGCGGAATCACCGTGTGGTCGCTGAAGCCCAGGCAGCTTGGCTTCGCGTCCGCCTGCGACACCGTGTAATGGCACACGATCTCGAACACGAGATTCCCGTCCTCATTCGACGTATTGCCCGCATTGATCAGATTCGCGAACTGGGGATCCACCTTGAGCCAGCCGTGCGTGTCACCGTCCGGCTCGTGCCGGGCGCCGTCAGCCTGATGGTGCGGCAGGTTCGCCGTAGCATCAACGATCGTGCCCGTCACCGTCACGCAATCCTGCAGCACGAGCAGTCGCGAGGGGTGATAGACGTGCTGCCACAGCGAGTCACCGCACCCGACCATGCTCGCGGACCCTGGCAGGCCGGGGCCGGGCTGGATCACCGTGTCCGCGACGGTGGGGGATGCGTTGACGCGGACGTAGCGGCTCCACACGTAGCCCGTGTCTCCCCCGCTGGTCACGACGCGGTAGTAGCCGCTCTCCGGTGTCGCGTCGAGCAGCGTCAGCGGCGGCTCGGAAGGCGTGAGCAGGCGGATCGGCGGGTACTCGCTCGACGGATCGGAGCGGAGATTCACGCTGTGAATGACGGTCGCGGTCTGCGCCGGCGCGGAACGGCTCACCCATGCAAGGGCGAGCACGGCCGCCAGCAGGCTGATTCTAGCGCGCATAGTGTCCCTCGAGGCGAGCGCCTAGAGAGGGCGGAACAGCTCCGTCAAAGAGAGGACCAGCGGGCCCGTGGCGCCGGAGGGAAGCCACGCGAGCTGCTCGTGTTCCACGGACGGCAACGCCTGCTCCGGCGTCCAGATCTCCACGACGTGCTCGTCGGCGTCGACGATCCAATAGGTCGGGACGCCCATGTCCTGGTACAGGCAGCGCTTTGCGAACCGGTCTGCTCGGGCCGTCGCATCGCTCAAGACCTCGACGACCAGCTCGAGATGAGTGAGCCGGGCCCAGTCGAGCGTGCGCGCTTCCTGGAGCGGAACCACGAACAGATCCGGCTGCACGAGCACGTCGGGCCCCGGGGAGATATCGGCGGGCGCTGACAGGATGTACCAGTCCGGATGCCGTGCCAAGTACACCTTGAGCGCGTCGCGCAGCCGCTCGAGGATCACCTGGTGCCACATCCGTGGCGCGGGGGTGACGAGCAGCTCGCCGCGCACCGTCTCGTACCGGTTGCCGTCCTCGGGGAGCTGCCGCACCATCTCCGCCGTGTAGTAGACCGGCGCCACCATGGCCATATGATACATTCCCTGCATGGCCCTCGCCGAGCGCATCGTTTCAGGCATCGACGCCAACCGCACCGTCAAGGACGAGCTCACCGAGGCCCTGAAGCGCCAGGGCCGGCGCCGCCGCATCTCGGTCACCGACCTCGTCAACCCGCGCCAGGCCTTCCACCAACGCACCCGGCCCGACATCCAGCCCGATCCCGAACGCAAACAAGCGATGCTGGCGGGGACGGGTTTCCACGAAGTGTTCGGTCGCGCGGTTTCCACGGAAGAGTTCGTGGAGCAGTTCATCGAGTTCCAGGGCGTGGTCGGGAAGATCGACATCTACGAGGACGTCCCCGTCGAGCTCAAGACCACCGCCTCGCTCCCCACAGGCCTCGCCGCGGCGCGCGCGAGCTACGTCGACCAGCTCGGCATGTATTGCACGATGACCGGTCGCGACGCGGGCCGATTGTTCGTCTATAAGCGCGCCTTGTACGGCCGCCCCGGCGCGCTCCGGGCGTTCGACATCCGGTTCCGGGACCTGCGATCGATCGAGCGGGAGATGGTGCGACGGCGTGACCTGTTCCGCGAGGCGCTCACGCAGAACGATCCGAGCGGGTTGCCGCGCTGCGAGTGGTTCGACCTGAATTGCGACTTCAAGGCCGTGTGCGGCTGCGCCACGGCCTCGCTCCTCACTCGCGTCGTTCCAGCCACGGCGATCCGGATCGCCGAGAACGCGGAGCTCGTCTCGGCCATGACGGCGCTCCTGACCGATGCTCCCAAGCCGGGCCCCCAGTTCCGCCTCAATGACCTCGTGTTCCCTCGTCGCGCCGCGATCGAGCGCCAGGCGGTGGGCGAGACGAAGCCCGAGGAGGAGGATCAGGGAGGAGACCTGGATTCGGCGCTCGCCGGCATGGAGCGCCTCGGGTTCGGCGACGCGCTCAAGGATGCGCTATGGTACGGCGTACCCGGCGCCTTCGCCCGGATTCCCGTCTCCCTCCGGAGTCTCAAGGGCCGGGTCGGCACGTTTCGCGGCGTTCCCACGATCTTTCGATCCACCCGCAGACCGAAGATGGTCGAACGGACACGGCTCGTGGAAGAGTTCCCGTACTACTTCGATCGCATCGCGTTCGAGTGCGCGTTGAGCGGGCAGCACACGGGGCGGGTGGTGATCTACTATGAGGCCGTGAAGGACGACAAATTCATGGTGTACGATGTGTATTTCGGCGATCTGGACGCGATCAACGCCGAGGCGGACCGCCGCCTGACGTTGCTCGAGACCGGTGCCGCACCCGACAAGCTGCCCCCGTGCGAGCCCTCGTGGATGCCCAACTATTGTCCCCATACCTCGCGATGCGCATGCAAGCCCGCAACCGTGAACGTGCTGTGACGACTTTCCGCCGATTCGCTTGTCCCGTTGGCGAGCTCGTCCTCACGGCCTCGGACGTGGGGCTGACCGGGATCTATTTTCCGACCTCGCGGCACGGGCCACCCCGCGTCGAACGCGAGGATTGGGTGGAAGACGACGGTCGGGGTGCCGCGGGCGCGATTCTCGCGCGCGCATGTCAACAACTGCAGGAGTATTTCGCCGGCACGCGGACCGCGTTCGACGTCCCGTTGGCTGTTTCAGGTACGACGTTCGAGCAGCGCGTCTGGGAGTTATTACGTGCGATTCCCTACGGCACCACGACGAGCTACGGCGCGCTGGCGCACCGCCTCGGCGATCCGCGTGCAACGCGGGCCGTGGGCGCGGCGAACGGCAAGAACCCGATTCCCATCATCGTCCCCTGTCATCGCGTGGTGGGCGCGCGCGGGGAGCTGACCGGCTTCGGCGGCGGAATCGACCGCAAGCGCTGGCTCCTGGAGCACGAGGGCGCCCTGATGCGGCTCGGGAGCTAAACTCCGGGGGCACCTTCCTCGTAGGACGACCGGGACATGACGGCTCCGATCAGCCACGAATTCCTGGCCCTCCAGGACATCCTCGCGGGCCGCTATTCGATCGAGCGTGAGCTCGGTCGTGGCGGCATGGGGATCGTGCTGCTCGCCCGCGACGTGGCGCTCGACCGGCCGGTGGCGATCAAGCTGCTGCCCCCGCATCTCGCCGCCATTCCGGAAGCGCGCGACCGCTTTCTGCAGGAGGCCCGGACAGCCGCGGGCCTTTCCCATCCCAACATCGTGCCGATCCACCTGGTCGAAGCGCACGGCGATCTCGTGTTCTTCGTGATGGGATACGTGGATGGGGAAACGCTACGGGAGCGGGTCGAGCGTGCCGGGCCGCTCTCCCCGCGCCTGGCGATGAAGCTCCTGCAGGAAGTGGCCTGGGCGCTCGCCTACGCGCACCAACGCGGCCTCATTCACCGTGACGTAAAGCCCGACAACATCATGATCGAACGCGCGACCGAGCGCGCCCTCGTCACCGACTTTGGGATCGCGCTCGAAAAGCAAGACGAGGGAGCGCAAGCCGGCGGGGTCGTCATCGGCACCGCACGCTACATGAGTCCGGAGCAGGCCTGCGGCGAGCCGGTCGACGCGCGGAGCGACCTGTATTCGCTCGGCGCAACGTTCTTCTACGTCCTCACCGGGCATGCGCCGTTCGAAGGGAAGACGCTCCCCGCGATCCTCGCCAAACAGGTCGCCGAGCCCGCGCCGCTGGTGCAGGCGGTGCGGCCCGAGGTCCCCGCCAAGCTCGCGGCCGTGATCGATCGCTGCCTCGAGAAGCTTCCCGCCAAGCGGTTCCAGACCGGCGACGACGTGGCGCGCGTGGTGGGAGAAGTGCGAGGCCGGGACTTCCGCGCCCCGCCGCTCGTGCGGGCGTTCACGCGTAACGCGCAGGTGTCGACGATGGTGCTCTTCGCCATGATGATCGCCGGCCAGTCCGTGACCATCGCAAAAACGGGCGTCACGGTCTCCATGGGCGGCCCCGGCGCCATCGGCATCGTTCTGTTGTGCCAGCTGATGCTCGTCGCGCGTCGCCTCCTGAAGGACGGCTACGGCTTCAGCGATATCCGGGCTGCCCTGCTCGCCGAGGCGCAGGTGCAGGCGGAGGAAGCCGAGGTGATCAAGCAGCGCCGGTGGCTACGGCGACTCGACACGCTGTGGTACAAGCTCTGGGCTGGGCCGGTGGGCCGCACGTTCTTCAAGGTCGCGGGTTTCCGTCTGAAGGTGTCCGCCCGCCCCGCGACCGCCTCGGTCGAGCGGACCGAGCTCGTGCTCGAGCGCTCGGCCCTCGCGGCCTACAACGCGCTGCCCGACGCCGACCGCCGTCAGACCTCGGACGTGCCGAGCGTCGTGCAGCGGCTCGAGGCGGGAGCGAAGGCGCTCAGGGCCAAGGGCGAAACGGGGGAGCGGCTCACCGAAGCCGTGGCCGCCCTCGAGCGGTTGCGGCTGGCCCTCTTCCGGCTGCAGGCGGGCGACGGGTCGGTCGGGGACGTGACCTTGGCACTCGAGCGCGCCCGGGATATCGGCGAGCACGTGGATGCCCGGCTCGAGGCAATTCGCGAGGTGGAGTCGGTTCTCGAATAGGCTCAGCGGTCGGGTCGGAGCAGCGACCGAAGGCGCGCGCCATAGTAGCGGCTCGAGATCACCGCGGCCCCGCTGCGCAGCGCGATCGTATAGCTCCCCTTGGCGTACGGTTCCACGCTGCTGATCGCCCGCACCGCGACGAGCGCGGACCGCCGCACACGCACGAACCGGTCCGCGAGCCGGTCCGCGAGGCGGTCCATGGTCGAGCGCAACAGGAACCGCCGCGAGCCGGCGTGCAAGCGGACGTAGTTGCCCGCGGCCTCGATCCAATCGATCACCTCCACGTCGACGAACATCATGCGGCCGTTTTCCTTCACCACGAGCCGGTCGAGCGGAGGTGGTGCGTCACCGCGCCGGCCACTGAGGTCCACGCGTCGCATCAGCCGCTCCAACCGGTCGGCGGCGGCCCGGGGCCGTTCCCGGGTCACGAGGCGTGCCGCGCGGTCGAATGCATCTCGAAACCGGTCCGGATCGATCGGCTTGAGGACGTAGTCCACGGCGTGGACGTCGAAGGCCCGAAGTGCGTGCTGATCGTGGGCCGTCACGAAGATCACGGCGGGCATGGCATCCACGCCCACCCGCTCGATCACCTCGAACCCCGACAGGCCCGGCATCTGCACGTCGAGGAGTACGATGTCCGGCGCCTCTTCGACGATCGCCCGCACCGCGTCGATCCCGTTCCCACATTCTCCTGCGATCGCGACGCCGGGCAGGCTCTCGAGCGCGCGGCGCATGCCGCGGCGGGCAAGCGGCTCGTCGTCCACGATCAGCACCCGGATCACGTAGCGGTCCGGAACGGGAGAGAGATCACTACCGCCGTGCCCCCCTCAGCGGGCGTCGTGAGGCTCAGCGCCTGGCGGTCTCCGTACAGGTGCGCGAGCCGTGCCCGCGTGTTCGCTAGTCCCACGCCGTCTCGAGGCTCCGCCCCGGGGGTTGAAAGCCCGCGTCCGTTGTCGCGCACCTCGAGCTGCAGCTGGTCGTGCTCGCGCCGCGCGACGACGGCGATCGTGCCTCCGTCGATGCTGGGATCCACTCCATGACGAATCGCGTTTTCCACCAGCGGCTGAAGTAAGAGAACCGGCACCAAGACGTTGCGGGTGTCGGGCTCGATGTCGAAGTGCACGCGCAGCCGGTCCTCGAACCGCGCCCGCTGGATATCGAGATACCGCTCGAGGAGATCGAGCTCCTCGGCGAGGCGTACTTCCGGCCTGCCGCCCTCAGCGAGGGTGAGTCGCAGCAGATCGGCGAGCCGGACCACCATCCGCTTTGCCTTCGTGGCGTCCTCACCAGCTAGGACGGAGATCGCGTTCAGGGTGTTGAAGAGAAAGTGTGGTTGGAGCTGGGCGCGGAGGGCGTCCAATCGAGCGGCCGTGAGGGAGGCTTCGAGCTCCGCGGCTGCCACGCGCTGTGCCCGGTACATCCGCTGAAACAACACCGCCCACCAGGCGAGCACGATCGCCCAGTAATAGACGACGCCCGTGAACGTGCCCCACACGAGGCCCGACTTGCGTTGCGCGAACCATGCACTGGCCTCCGCGAGCGGCAGGTGGCCGCTCAACACCAGCAGGAGATCGTGCGTCGAATACGCGGTCGTGATCTGGAGCGGCGCGATCAGAAGGCCCACGCCGGTGAGCGACGGCACTACCCGCGCCAGACCTCCGCGAGCCGGATCGGGCCGCCAGCGCTCCGCGCAGCGCAGCACGAGAGGCGTGAACGCGGCCCAGGTGAGCCAGTAGACGAACTCGTGCATCACGTCCCACTGCCAGTTGATCGAGCCGCCGCGCGAGAGCGAAACGACGATGTTTTGCGCGCTGATAAAGAGCGCGACGCCGAGCCAGATGGCGATCAGCCGCATCGGCACATCATGGCGAGGGCACTGGCGTGGGGCAACGGGCGCGCTTACGCGGGTCCAGTCGTCACGCGATTGGCACCACTCGTCACCGAATCGGAACGACCATTCCCAATTCCGTTGTGCGCACGGCCCGGTCGATCTCTATTGCACACGACTCCAACCTGGCGGCATATCATGCTTCGGCCTCTCGTGGTTGCGACCCTCGCCCTGGCCCTCACATTCCCGAGGCTCGGGGCACAAACGTCTTCCCAGGACAGCACGGCGATCCGGGCGACCGCGCACGACTACATCGACGGCTGGTACGAGGGCGACGGCGCGCGGATGGAGCGCGCCCTGCATCCGCACCTCGCGAAGCGACTGGTCTATGAGGATCAGCAGGGCCACAGCCGGCTGGTCGACCTGACCGCACTTGAGCTGGTGCAGACGACCCGGACGGGAGTCGGTAAGATCCCGCCGGCGGAGCGACGCGACTCCGTCACGATCCTCGACGTGTTCGGGAACGCGGCGATCGTGAGAATCGATGCGACCACCTGGGTGGACTTTCTCCAGGAAGTGAAGTGGAACGGGCGTTGGGCGATCGTGAACGTGGTGTGGGTGAACCGGCCGAAAGCGCTCTGAACCTTGACATTGTGCGGTGGGGGACCAGCCCCCCATCTTCCAGGGCATGGTGGCGCGCGAGCAGCACCATGCGGACGAGCGGCGGTTGCTGCCGCCGCGGCGCGCCAGCATCGAGCGCCGCATCGGCGAGCGGCGCCTGGAGCTGCTTCAGCTCCCCGATGAGCGTCGCGAGCAGGCCGAGCGGCGCCACGGAGCCGATCGGCGCGAGCGAGCCGGCCGCCGCCACGCCGACGTCGCGCGCCCCCCTCGGAGCAGGTTCGTCGTGCTGGTCGTCAGTGACCGGGACGGCGATGTCCGGCAGGTGCGGGAGCTCCTCCACGGCGCGGGACCCGAGCACTTCGACGTAACAGCCGTCGCCCCGCAAGCGTCGCCCGACCGGCTTGCGCGGGGAGGCGTCGACGTCGTGCTCCTCGCCCTCTCCCTCTCCGCCCGCCGCGGATTCACAACGTTTTCCGAGCTGCGCGCCCTCGCGCCCACGGTCCCGTTCCTCTTTCTCTCCGACGCCAAGGACGCACGTCACGGGCTCGAAGCGGTCCGTGCGGGGGCGCAGGATTTCCTCGTCATGGCGGAGCTCGACGGGGACGGGCTCTCTCGCGCCGTGCGGCACGCCATCGAGCGGAACCGGCTCCATACGGCGCTCCTCGACATGGCGCTCGTGGACGACCTGACCGGCCTGTACAACCGACGGGGGTTCCTGACGCTCGCGACGCGGGACCTGCGCCTGGCCCGACGGGGCGACGAGACACTCCTCGTGGCGTTCGCCGACCTCGACGACCTGAAGCGCGTGAACGACACCTCGGGGCACGCGGTAGGTGATCGCGCCCTGCGCGATACCGCTGGGGTCCTGCGCCAGACGTTCCGCGATTCCGATCTCGTGGCGCGGCTCGGCGGCGACGAGTACGCGGTCCTGGTCCGTCACGCACGACCCGAGACCGCGGGGGTTCTAGGCGACCGCCTGAAGCGCCACGTGCGCGAGTTCAACCGCCGCGCCGTCCGACCGTACCAGCTCTCGATCAGCCTCGGCTTCGCATTCCACAAGGCGGGCACGCTGGACTCCGTGACCGGCTTGCTCGACCGGGCCGATCGGGCGCTGTACCGCGACAAGCGGCGCAAGCACGAGGAGGGCTGAGGTGGAGCTCTCCCTGGATGCGGCACTCGAAATCCTCCCCCGCACGCCGGGCACCCTCAAGAGCATGCTACGCGGGCTGTCGCCACCATGGACCACCGGCACCGAAGGGCCCGACACGTGGAGCGCCGAAGGGATCGTAGGTCATCTGATTCACGGTGAAGAAACCGACTGGATTCCGCGCGCCACCATGATTCTCACCAAGGGCGAGTCGCAGACCTTCAAGCCATTCGATCGCTTCGCGCAGGCGGAGCGCTTCCGCGACTGGTCGCTCGACCAGCTCTTGAACCGGTTCGCCGAGCTGCGCCAGGAGAGCCTGCGCACGTTGCGGGGATGGCGCCTGAAACCCGAGCAGCTGACGTTGCGCGGCCGGCATCCCGAGCTCGGCACGGTCACCCTGTCGCAGCTGCTCGCGTGTTGGGTGGTCCACGACCTCGGGCACCTGGCCCAGATCTCTCGCGTGATGGCCAAGCAGTACACGGACGCGGTCGGGCCGTGGCAGGCGTATTTACCAGTACTCACCCGCAAGTGACGTGATCCTGAGCAGTCCGTATCCCGACGTGCGGGTGCCGGACGTCCCGCTGCATCGCTTCGTGCTCGCCCAGGCGCGCGCCCTTGGCGACAAGCCCGCCTTGATCGATGGGCCAAGCGGCCGCACGCTGACGTACGCGCAGCTCGCCGCGGGAGTCGAGCGCGTCGCCGCGGGACTCGACCGTCAGGGCTTCAAGAAGGGCGACGTGCTCGGCCTTTTCGCGTCGAACTGCCCCGAGTTTGCACTCGCTTTCCACGGCGCCCTGGCCGCCGGCGGGGTCGTTACCACCGTCAACTCGCTCTCGACCGTGCAGGACCTGCAATTCCAGCTCCACAATGCGGGGGCGCGGTTCCTCGTGACGGTCCCTGCGTTCCTCGACCGCGCTGTCCCGGCGGCCGGGCTGGCCGGGATCGAGCGCGTGTTCGTCCTGGGCGGCGCGCCGGAGTCTCCGGGTACGACCTCGTTTGACGCGCTGCTCGCCACCGCGGCGCCCGCACCCGACGTCAGCATCGAGCCCGCCACGGATCTCGCCGCGCTTCCGTACTCGAGCGGCACGACGGGCCTGCCCAAAGGGGTCATGCTGACGCACCGCAATCTCGTCGCGAACCTTGTCCAGACCGCTGCGCAACATCCCGTCGCAGGTGAAGACCGCATCGTCGCCGTGCTGCCGTTCTTCCATATCTATGGACTGCAGGTGGTCCTGAACCTCGGACTCTGGCACGGGGCGACGCTCGTCACGATGCCCCGGTTTGAACTCGAGGCGTTCCTGGGCCTGCTGCAGCACTGGCGGATCACGCGCGCCTTTGTGGTGCCTCCCATCGTGCTCGCCCTCGCGAAACATCCGGTGGTGGACCGCTACGATCTGTCGAGCCTGACGATGATGATGTCTGGCGCGGCCCCGCTCGACGCGGCGCTCGAGACAGCGTGCGCTCGCCGGGTGGGTTGCGAGATCGTTCAGGGGTATGGGCTCACCGAGGCGAGCCCGGTCACGCACGCCAACCCTGTTGGGCCCGGGAAACCCAAGCCCGGCACGGTAGGCCAGCTGCTGCCGAATACCGAGTGCCGGATTGTCGACGCGGCGGGCGGCGGGGATCTGGGGCCGGGTGAAGACGGGGAGCTTTGGATCCGCGGGCCCCAGGTGATGCGGGGGTACTTGAACAACCCGGAGGCCACGGGCGCCATGCTGGATGAGGATGGCTGGCTGCACACCGGAGACATCGGTCACGCGGACCAGGACGGATATTTCTCGATCGTCGATCGGCTGAAGGAGCTGATCAAGTACAAGGGCTTCCAGGTCGCACCCGCCGAGCTCGAAGCAGTGCTGTGCAGCCATCCCGCCGTCGCCGACGCGGCGGTGGTGCCGATGGCGGACGACGAGTGCGGCGAGGTGCCGAAAGCCTTCGTGGTACTGCGGGGCGAGGCGTCGCCCGCCGATTTGATTGCATACGTGGCCGAGCGGGTGGCGCCTTACAAGAAGATCCGCGTGGTTGAGCTCATCGACGCGATCCCGAAGTCACCGTCGGGCAAGATCCTGCGGCGCGTGCTACGGGACCGGGAGCACGCGATCCACTAGCGTCAGTAACTCATCCTTTCCGCCACGTGGACCAGAAGTCCTGGGTCACCAGCTCGATCAGCCGATTCACCAACCGTCCGTAGGCCTCCTTCGGATCCCGGGCCGAGAACTCGATCTGTCCGTCGACGAGTGCGACCTGGCCGACCTTTTCAGTGGCCCAGGCGCTCGAGCGCCACAGGGTGGCCCCATTGGTCGAGAGTAGGCGCACCGTGAGGTCGACGCGCACGGTGGCCTCGACGTGGGGCGTAAGGAGCCCCGCCAGCCCGCCGCTCGGGTTGGGGTTCGACACCTTCAGGCGGCCGGCGAAGGCGGCGCCCACCTGGCGTTGCTTGCCCAGCTCCTGCGCAGTGGCGATTCCCGGTTCCTTCTCGCCCATGCGGGCAAGCAGCGTGTCCATGGGCCCGAGCTCGAGCACTTCGACCCCGGGCTGCGCGGAGAGGATCTCTTCGGAGAATCGGTCCGTGGCGTACTGGGGCAGTGAGCCCTTGGCATTCTCCGCCGAGAATGTGATGAGACCCAGGCTGCCGTATGGCCGCAGATCGAGACGGGGCGGAACCAGTACCCGATGACTGCTGCAGCCGCACACGAGCAGCGCCACCACCAGCGCGGACGTCGCTGCGGAGCGTGTAGCCATGCCACCTCCGTTGGGGTTGCAGGAGGGAACGGTAAGCGGTAGCGGGTAAATTTCCAAACACCCATGCTCCTCCACGACCTGGTCCAGACTTCACGACGCGTGGCGAAGACGAGCGGCCGGCTCGCGAAGATCGGCCTCCTTGCCGACCTGCTCGCGCGCGCCACGTCGGACGAGATCGAGACCGCCATTGCCTTTCTCTCCGGGACCACCACGGTCGAACGTCTCGGCGTTGGGTGGGCCGCGCTTCAGTCGGCTCGAGGCCACGCAGCGGCCAAGGCGCCGAGCCTCGAGCTCGGTACGGTGGTCGTGGCCTTGCGGCGTCTCGCGGGCACGAGCGGGCCCGGATCGGTCCTCACCAAGAAGCGGATCCTGGATGAGCTGTTCGCGAGCGCGACGCCGGAAGAACAGGAATTCCTTCTCAGCCTGCTGGCCGGCGAGCTCCGTCAGGGGGCGCTCGGGGGACTCGTGACCGAGGCCGTGGCCCGAGTCGCGGGTCAGGATGCCGAGGTCATTCGTCGTGCGACGATGGTGGCGGGAGACCTGGGCGTCGTCGCACGAGCCGCCGTCACCCAGGGTGCATCCGGTCTCGCGGCCTTCCGCGTGCAGCTCTTCCGCCCGCTCCAACCAATGCTCGCCCAGGCCGCGGACGACGTGCGGGACGCGCTCACCCAGCTGGGAGGCGGCGAGGCGGCGTTCGAATACAAGCTCGACGGCGCTCGCATACAGGTGCACAAGTCGCTCGAGCGGGTGCAGGTGTTCTCCCGCCAGCTGAACGACGTGACGCAGGCGGTACCCGAGGTGGTCGAGGTCGCCCGCGCATTGAAGCCGCGCGACGTCATACTCGACGGTGAGGCGATCGCGCTCCGGGCCAACGGGACGCCGCTGCCGTTCCAGGTCACCATGCGCCGCTTCGGGCGGAAGCTCGACGTGGATCGTCTGCGCGACGAGCTGCCGCTCTCGTCGTTCTTCTTCGACATCCTCTACGCGGACGGCGTCGCGTTGCTCGACGAGCCGTACCGCCGCCGGTTTGAAGCGCTCGCCGCCATCGTGCCCGTCTCGACGCTCGTCCCGCGGCTCGTGACGGCGGACCCGAGTGAAGGAGCCGTGTTCTTCGAGCGTGCGATCGCCGCGGGTCAGGAGGGGCTCATGGCCAAAGCGCTGGACGCGCGCTATGAGGCGGGTGCTCGGGGAGCGGGGTGGCTCAAAGTGAAGCCTGCACAAACGCTCGACCTCGTCGTGCTCGCGGCCGAGTGGGGTCACGGCCGCCGCCACGGTCGGCTCTCGAACATTCACCTGGGCGCGCGGGATCCGAATGCCGGTGGCTTCGTCATGCTCGGCAAGACGTTCAAGGGTATGACGGACGCGCTCCTCGAGTGGCAGACCGCCAGGCTCCTCGAGCTGGAGACGAGTCGCGCGGGGCATGTCGTCCATGTGCGCCCGGAGCTGGTCGTCGAGGTCGCCTTCAACGGCATCCAGACCAGCCCCACATATCCGGGCGGGCTCGCCCTGCGGTTCGCCCGCGTCCTGCGTTACCGGCCCGACAAGGGCTCCGCCGAGGCCGACACGATCGACACCGTGCGCGAGCTGCACCGCCGGGGCCGAGGCGACGCCTGAGGTTCTGTCAGGACGCCGTCAGGACGTCTTCTCGATTCCCGAAACTCCCCGCCGGAACATTCCGTCGTCACAACTGGTCCTTGGCTGTGGGCCGTCGGGTGCGTCTTCCGATGCGAGGAGGAGTTGTGGAATTCAGACTCTTGGAGACCAAGCGAAAACTCGACCGGCGGCTCTTTGGAACGGGGTTCGGGACCCTGGCGGTACACGGCGGGCTGGTGGTCGCCGTCGTGATTGGTACCATGCACGCCGGGTCCGTCGATACGAGCGTGAGGATGGACACGACGGTCGTGCTCCTCACGCAGGAACAAAAGCAGCCCGAAGCGCCCCCCCCCGCGGTGCAGATCACCGAGCCGCTGCGCGGGTTCCAGACCGTGGTCGTCCCGAGCGAAATCCCGACGAGCATACCGTCGGTCGACCTGCAGCAACACTTCGATCCCAAGGATTACTCAGGGATAGGCGTGGAGGGTGGGCGGGCCGACGGCGTGGTCCCCCGAGGAGACGCCGTGTACGCGGAAGCCGTCGTCGAGGAGCGGCCCGCGCTGCTCTCCGCGCCGCCTCCACCGTATCCGGATCTCTTGAAGCAGGCGGGCATCGAGGGCCGCGTACTTCTGCGCGCCATCGTGGACACGACTGGGCACGCGGAGCCCAATTCGGTGGAAATCATCTCGAGCCCCAATCCGGGCTTCAACATCCCCGCGCGGACGTGGGTGCTGCGAGCCGTGTTTCGGCCCGCTCGGTTGCACGGTCAAGCGGTGCGCGTACACGTCACGTTGCCGATCGACTATTCGCTGCGGCGAGGCTGAAACTCAGCCTCCGGGCCTCGCGGCGCGTACTCCCCCAGGAGAATGGACCTGGGGGAGTCTTCTTTTGAAACGATACGGGTGGTTCCTCGTCACGGCGCTCGCGGCGCTCGCCGGCTGCGCGGAAACGGCTTCAGCTCCCGTGTTGCCGCGCTGCGCCGAGAGTGTCGCCACGGCGATCACGCTCGGTGTCGGCGCGGACACGACGATCGACCCCGGCACTGACTCCGGGTGCGTGTCGTTCCCTCCCACCGGGTTGAACGCGAGCGACGTCGAGTACCTCGTAGTTGCCCAGTCGGCCGGCGGTGTCCCCGGCGATAGCGCGCCCTTCGGCCTGCGCAGCGCCACGCTTGTGGCGGGCACCCCGCCCGCCGCGGTCGCGCTTCGCGCGGCGCGGGCCGCACGCGGAGTCGCCGCCATGCGCTTCGACCGCATGTTGCACCAGCGGGAGCGCCTGCGACGCGCGCTGGCGGGGGGCGGCCGATCGCTTCGGGCACCGGCGTTGAACGGCGCCGTCGCCACGGTCACGCCCCCCACCGTCGGTACCCTGCGGACCTTCACGGTCTGCGCGAACAGCGACTGCAGCCTCTACAAGCCGGTTACCGCGCGCGTCCTCTCGGTCGGCACCCACGTCGCCGTGTATGTCGACACGCTGGCGCCCCCGAACGGGCTCGACTCCGCGCAGGTCGATTCGCTGCGGCAGGTGTTCGACACGCACGTCTACGCCGTCGAGACAGCCGCGTTCGGCAGCGTATCGGACGTGGACTCGAACGGCGTCGTCATCGCGCTGATGACGCCCCTCGTCAACGCTCTCGTGAGCTCCGCCGAGTGCCAGGCCGCCGGATTCGTGGCGGGGTTCTTCGATCCTGCGGACCTGGATCCGGCCACAGCGGCGCAGCACAACGACGGCGAGATCTTCTATACCATCGTCGCCGATCCGAACGGTTCGCTGAGCTGCATTCACACGGTCGCCGACGTGGAATCCTTCCTGCCCGGTACGTTTTTGCACGAGCTGCAGCACGTGATCAGCTTCAACCAGCACGTCTTGCTGCGCGGCGGGAACCTGGAAGATCTCTGGCTCGACGAGGCGTTGTCGTCCCTGGCGGAGGAGCTCGGTGGGCGGAGCTTCCTCCCGGACTCGACGACGTTCGAAAACTACGTGTTCCCCGACTTGGACAACGCGTACACCTATCTCTCGGACCCGGGTGATCACTTCCTGCTCCAGGCGAGCGACACCGTCATCGCGGACTTCGGGGCGGGCTGGCTGTACGCCCGGTACCTCGTCGACCAGTTCGGCGATTCGATTACGAACAAGCTGGAGCAGACGACGTTCACGGGCACCGACAATGTCGCGGCGCAGACCGGGGTGCCCTTCACCACGACCGCGACCCGCTGGGCGCTTGCGAACTGGGTCTCCGACCTCCCGGGCTTCGCGCCATCCGCGGGCCTATTCTATCGGTCGTGGTCCTTCCGGCAGGTGTTCGCGTCGTTCAACGCACAGGATCCCGTCGATTTTCCGCAAGCGTTCCCGCTGACCCCGCCCGTCGATGGCGGAGCCCGGGTGAACATCGCGGGCTATCTGCATGGTGGGTCGGGGTTCTACGTCGACATCGTGCAAAGTCCCCTAAGCTCCGCATTCGCCCTGGACTTTCGGGCGGGGGGGGGCCCGATCGCGACCTCGGTCGTGCCCCGGCTCGTCATCATCCGGATTCGCTGAGCCGGCCCTCTCCCCCAGCGTCTCGGCGGGGGAGCGGCTGTCATATAGGTTCCCTTTCCGAGACACTAATTGCAGACATTCCCGAGCGCGCGATGTCCCCCCCTCCCGAAGCCCTTGAGGTCGAGCTCGAGCGACTGCACCCAGCGGCTTTCGGATGGGCGGTCGCGTGCTGCGGGAGCGACCGCGCGGCCGCGGAGGACGTGCTTCAGGCGAGCTACTTGAAGGTGCTGGACGGTCGCGCCCGGTTCGATGGGCGGGCGAGCTTTCGCACCTGGTTCTTTTCGGTGGTGCGGCGCACGGCGGCGGAGCAGCGGCGCCGGAATGCTCTGTGGCGCATCTGGCCGCTGTCCCTGCTGGGATCGGCAGCGGATGGGCGGCCCGATCCCGGCGCGGCGGTCGTCCAGGCGGAGACGACTCGCCGCCTGCTCGCGGCCCTCGGCCGTCTGCCCCACCGGCAGCGCGAGGTGCTGTACCTGGTGTTCTATCAGGACCTGTCGATAGCGGAGGCCGCGGACGTCGCCGGCATCTCGCTCGGCACGGCCCGAACCCATTACGAGCGCGGCAAGGCAGCGCTCAGGAAATGGCTGGACGGAGAGCACGCATGATCGACCGCGACGAGCACGAGCTTCGAGAACGATTCGCCGCCCTGCGGCGAGAGGAATCCGCGGGCGCTCCTGAATTCCGGCGGATGCTCGCCGCCGCTCGCACTCGTCCACGCTCAGGCCGGCGCGACGTCGGTTTCCTGGCGGCGGCAGCACTCGTCTTGATCGCGTTCGTCGCCATTCTGACGGTGCGGCACGAGCATCGCACGCCGGTCGACCTCGCCGGGGTGCGGGTCCATGCACCCACGGATTTCCTGCTCAAGCTCCCCGGCGCCGAGCTGCTCCGCACGGTGCCGCGACTCGGCCGGGTGAGCCTCAACCGGAGGGCTCTATGAAGACCTTGTTCGCCATCGGCCTCGCGCTGGTGTTGGGTGTCGCTGCCGCCGCCCAACAGCCGGTTCAGGGGCCCCAGCTTCCGTCCCCCGCCGACGATCCGCTTGCCCGGGTGCTGTTTCCGCCTGAGCTCGTGATGCAGCATCAGCAGGACATCGCGCTGCGCGCCGAGCAGCGCGCGAGCATCACCAAAGCGATTCAGGAATTTCAAACGAAGGTCGTCGACCTGCAATGGCGAATGCAGGAGCAGACGCATCGCCTCGCGGCCCTGCTCGACAAGCCGGCGGTCGATCAGGCGGCTGCCTTGGCGCAGGTCGACGAGCTGCTCGGCGTCGAGCGCGAGGTGAAGCGCGCGCACATCACGCTCCTCATCCAGATCAAAAACGTGTTGTCGGCCGAGCAGCAGGCAAAGCTCACGGCGGCGCGCGGGGGTACGCCGGGTTCCTGAAGACGCGCCCCGGGCGCTTTGCGCCGAGGCGAAAAGCAGGCCAGTATTGTCGGGGTGACCGCGCGTCGATCTCCTACCGTGGGGTCCCCCCCTCCCGCCGAGTTGACCGCGCCGACCGCGTCGGACCGCAGACCGCGCGACGATGAGATCGACGTCTACGGGCTCACGCACCCCGGGAAGGTCCGCCGCACCAATCAGGATCACTTCCTGATCGGCTCGCTGAATAAGCACATGGAGGTCCTGCTCACGAGTTTGCCGAGCGTGAGCGTGGGGCCGAAGGATGCGGAGCGTCTGGCGTTCCTCGCGATGGTGGCTGACGGCGTGGGCGGGACCGGGGGAGGGGAGGAAGCGAGCCGGCTCGCGGTCGAGGCGATTACCGAGTACGTGGCGAACGCCACGCACTGCTACTACGCCGCCGACCCGAGCGACGAGCAGATGTTCACGCGGGCGCTCGAGGTCGCAGCCCATCGGGTCCACACCGATATCCTGGAGCGGCGCGCCGGCGATTCGGCGCTCGAGCGCATGGCGACCACGCTCACCATGTGGATCGGGGTGTGGCCCCGCTTTTACATCCTCCAAGTGGGCGATAGCCGCTGCTATCTGCTCCGCGATGGTCGGCTGATCCAGCTGTCTCGCGATCAGACGCTGGCGCAGGATCTGGTGGATCGCGGGGTGTTCCGGCGGAGTGAAGCAGTGCGTACGCCGCTGGCTAACGTGCTCTCGAGCGCGTTGGGCGGGCCGGAGTCCGCGCCGGTCGTCACCTCCATGCTGAACGACTGGAACAACGTGGGACTCCTGTGCTCGGACGGGCTCACCAAACACGTGCCTGACGAGCGGATCCGCGAGCGGCTCCGCTCGATGACCTCGGCGAAGAGCGCCTGCGAGAATCTGCTGCAGGACGCCCTCGATGCCGGCGGCACGGACAACATCACCGTGATCGTCGGACGGATGGTGCGTAAGGACGTCGCGTGAAGAGGGTTTTGCTCCTCGCGCTCTGGGCGGGCGCCGCGCCCGTTCCAGCAGCCTCGCAGGACGCGCAGTGGACCATGCCCGCCAAAGACTACAGCGCCACCCGCTACAGTGGCTTGGCCCAGATCACGGCGGCCAACGCCGGACGCCTGCGACCCGTGTGGACGTTTTCCACGGGCGTCCTGGGTGGTCACGAGGGGCAACCGTTGGTCGTGGGCCACACGATGTACGTCGTTACGCCGTATCCCAACGTGCTGTACGCGTTCGACCTCACGCGGGACGGCTATCCGCTCAAATGGAAGTATCGTCCCAACGTCGATCCCAACGCCGTCGGGATCGCCTGCTGCGATGCGATCAATCGCGGGGCGTTCTACGCGGACGGCAAGGTGGTATACAATCTGCTCGATGGCCGTACGGTCGCGATCGACGCGGCGAGCGGCAAGGAGCTGTGGCAGACCAGGATCGCCGACCTGGCACAGGGCGAGACAACGCCCGTCGCGACGTTTGTCGTCAAGGATCGCGTGATCGTCGGCGCTTCGGGCGGGGAATTCGGCATCCACGGCTGGGTGAAGGGGTTGGACCTGGCGACCGGTCGCATCGCGTGGACCGCCTACAACATCGGCCCGGACTCCCAGGTGCTCGCCAAGCCCGGCACCTTCCGGCCGTTCTACGACAAGGGGGCAGACCTGGCCGTCACCACGTGGCCGGCGGAAGTCTGGCGGCGGGGCGGCGGACCGGTGTGGGGCTGGATGTCCTACGACCCCACGCTCGATCTCGTGTACTACGGCGTGGGGAATCCGGGACCGTACAATCCGGATCAGCGTGCGGGGGACAACAAGTGGACGGCGAGCGTCCTGGCGCGCCGCCCGGAGGACGGGGCGCTGGTGTGGGCGTATCAGTTCACGCCGCACGACAGCTGGGATTACGACGCGAACGCCGAGATGATCCTCGTCGACCTGACGATCAAGGGGCGGCGCCGCAAGGCGCTGGTGCATTTCGACAAGAACGGCTTCGCGTACACGCTCGACCGGGCCACCGGCGAAGTGCTCTCGGCCGAGCCGTTCGTCGAGGTGAACTGGGCGCGGCGCATAGATCTGGTCACGGGCCGGCCGGTGCTCGACTCGACGAAGCTCACCGGGGCCTCGCGCGGCACCGTCAAGCACATCTGTCCCACGCTCGAGGGCGGCAAGACTCCCGCTGCGCCCGCGGCCTATTCCCCGCGCACCGGCCTGTTCTACGTCTCGACCAACAACATGTGCATGGACTATCTCGCGACCCAGGCGACCTATATCGCCGGTACGCCCTTCATCGGTGCCACGACGCCGTATCATGCCGGAGCGGGCGGGGGCGGGAATCTGGGCGCGTTCATCGCGTGGGACGCCGTGCGCGCCCGCCGAGTATGGGAGATCAAAGAGCGCTACCCGGTGTGGAGCGGCGTGCTCGCGACGGCGGGCGACGTGGTGTTCTACGGTACGCTCGATGGCTGGTTCAAGGCGGTGGACGCGAAGACCGGGCGCGTGCTCTGGCGATTCAAGGTAGGCTCCGGCGTGGTCGGCAATCCGATCAGCTTCACCGGCGCGGACGGCAAGCAGTACGTGGCCGTGTACGCGGGGATCGGTGGCGATTGGTTCCTCCTGGCGGGCGACGTCCGCTCGGACGATCCCGCGGACGTGCGGCCGCCGGCGGACTTCTCACCCGACATCGCGCGCCATACCAGTCAGGGCGGCATCGTATGGCTGTTCGGTCTGTGAGATCGCTCGTCGCCGCGCTCGCGCTCATCACCGCCTGCCGGGGGGGCGGTCCCGCGGCGGCGGCACCGGCCGTGACGTACGGGCAGCATGTGTTCGCGGGCGGTGTCGCGCCGGCGGGCGCGACCCTCCAGAACCCGTACCGGGGCGATCGCGCCTCGGCGGCGCAGGGCGAGGTGATCTTCGGCGCGATGAACTGCGACGGCTGTCATGGAGGTGGAGGGACCGGCTGGGTCGGGCCGAGCCTGGCGGACGGGCGCTGGCGCTTCGGCGGCTCGGACGGCGCGATCTATCAGTCAATCTACTATGGCCGGCCGCACGGCATGCCGGCGTACGGTGGCCTGTTGCTCTCATCGGATGCCGTCTGGAAGCTCGTCACGTATCTCCAGTCGCTCACGCCCCCGGCGGACGTGCCCACGGAGGCCTGGGACACGAGCGGGCGTTAATTGGCCTTGAGCACCTCTTCGATGAAGCTCAGGGCCTTGGTCTCCACCCACTCCGTGGTCACCCCTTCGACCTTCATCGTTCCCAGCCGGTCGGTGCTGGTGGAGACCACGCGCCCCTTGGTGGTGGGCACGCGCACGTCGCGGGCGACCGCGATCCCGCGGCGCGGGTCGCACTTGAACGCGAGCATGGACGCGAGCGCCGTCCCCGCGGCCGTGCGGGGCGTGAAGGAGAGCGACACGCTCGGGTAGGCGTCCGCCGTGTCGGTGTGATCTTCGACGGACGCCTGATGCCCGGAGTTGCGGAGCTCGATGGCAAAAGTCTGGAGGACGGCGCGCACGACGGTTTGCAGCCGGCCGCCGCAGGCCCGGCGGCGCCGCTCGCCCTCGTCATGCGTCGACTTGGCTGCGCCCTGAGCCTTGGCGAAGCGCTCGTCGAAGGTCTTGAGCAAAGACCGTAACTTCTCGAGCGTCTTGTCGGCCATTCCTACGCGTTGCCGCGTTCGCGGCTTGGCACTTCCAGCACGGTGCGCAGCCAGTCGATGATCTCACGGAGATCGAACGGCTTGCGCAAGACCTTGCAGGGGTTGCGCTCGACCCATGCCCGCACGTTCTCCGCTTCGGCATCACCGGTCATGATCGCGATGCGGCCGACGAGCCCCGGCGACCGGTGGATCAGCGCGAGATACAGTGCGAGGCCGGACATGGTGGGGAGCCGCACGTCGAGGAGTGCGGCGTCGGCACGCTCGGAGGCGAGCAGGTCATAGGCGGTCTCCGCGCTGGCGGCGCTCAGCACGCGGTGCCCGTCGCGCTCGAGCGCGCGCTCGAGCACGCGGCGGAGTGCCGCCTCGTCCTCGACGATCAGGACGGTGAAGGGCTGTGCGCTCACGACGCGGTGGCGTGCGCCCGCCGCACCGGCAGGAAGCCCTGCGCTACGCGCTCGAGCGCTTCCGCGGGCTCGAGCGTGATGCGCATCTCCCCCGCCGTTAGGCCCAGGTACGAGCGCGCGTGCAGCTGCAGGGTCTTGGTCTGCGCGTACCCCATGCGTTGCGCGACGTCTTCGATGGTGAACCCCGGATCCTGCAGCAACCGGTGTGCGTACAGGACGCGGGCCACTGCGAGGAAGTGCCGGGGGGAGGGCAGGCCCAGTCGCGCGAACCACCGCTCGAAGGTACGGCGGTCCACCCGGGCGCGCGCCGCCACCTGCTGCACCGTCTGGAGCTCCGCCGGGGAGCGCAGGACTTCCTCGAGCACCCAGCGCAGCTCGCTCGGGAGGGGCGCCAGGATGGCAGCGACCTGATCGAGGAGTTGCCGCGAGGTGGACCGCGCCTCTTCCTGCGCCAGGAGCTCGCGCAGGCGGCTCGGGTGATCGTCGTGGCGGAAGATGATCACTTCGCGGATCCCGGCGTGGCCGAGCGCAAGGAAGGCGCTGGCGGTGGCGGGCGAAAGGCTCGTGTACAGGAGCAGCGGCAGAGAGGGGAACAGCCGCCGCAGCCGCTCGATCTCCTGAGCGCTGGCAGTTCCGGAGAGCAACGGGTCGACGACGGCTAACTCGACGGGGCGGGCTCGGATAGCCGTAAGCGCCTCGTCCCAGGTACGGGCATGGACCATGGGGAACCGTGCCGCAATGGCACGGCGCAGCTTGTGGTGTTGGACCTCGGGGACAGCCGCTAGAACGAGCATAAGTGTCGCAAAAACGCCCCCCGATGTCGCGAAAACGCCCTAAACAACCCCTTTCGCTCGGACGAGCTTAGCTGCGCTGCAACCGGCCACTCGTCTCCTCACACCTTCGCGGAGGTTTGCATGTCCCGCACAATTCGCACTCTCGTCGCGTTGCTCGTCGTGTCGTTCGCGCTCGGCGCCTCGGCGTGTGCCGATGCTACCGGGCCGCAGCCGCATGGCTGCGACTGGAGCAGCAGCAATACGTGCCACTGAGAAGCACTAACTAGCCTTACAGACGGATCACGCTTCGAGGTGTGCCAACGCGGCCGACACCTCGCGAACGCGCTCGTTTGCGCACAATTGCTCCGCGGCTGCCTCGGGCGTCGCGACGCACGCTTCCTGGCAGTCGCGGAGCCCGCTCTTGATACGCTCGATCCGGAACGCGACTTCGTGCAGTTGAGCGGCCTCAGCGATGTTGACTGCTATTGCCAACAAGACCTCAGCCCGGTCGAATTGCCCGAACCGAGCCCGCCCAATCCCGGTCTTCAGTGTAAAGTCCGCCAGAATGTTCGGCGGCATTCGACCGCGGCGGGTCTCGCACTGCTCTCTCCATCGCTCGAACCCGACGCGGTCCCCGCGCGACGACGCACAGTGCATGAGCTCGATGAGAGCGTTAGTGGCGAAGTCCTGTTCGCCCCCTCGAGCCAGGGCTTGCAACAGGGCGCTCTCGGCTCCGTCCTTATCACCAACCATCAAGAGCATGCCGCCAAGGTCAGCGAGTGCCCTGCCTCGAGAAGCGTCCTCTTCGTACAGTTCGAACGCCCGCCACACGTGAGGAATCGCTTCGATGGGCTGCCCTCGCGTGACGAGAGCGACCGACATCACCTGATGTGCTCGAGCTTGGGCCTCCCGGTCGCCCGCATCGTGAGCGTCGAGCAGCGCTTGCCGAAGTAGACGCTCCGCGTCGGTTAGGTTACCGCGACTCAACACCGTGTTCGCGCTTCCGATTCGACTCAGGAGTGCCGAATGCCGATCTCCGCCGGCTGCCGCGAGGGAGCCAGCCTCCTGGTACGCCTCCTCGGCCGCATCAAACTCGTTCAGCTTGCGCAGCACGCGCGCCATCCGAAGGCGACTGGCCACCCGGTCCGACGCTCGCAATGCCTCGCCGCCCACACGCAGAGCGGTCTCGAGCACATCGAGCCCGTCGGAGAGCATGAGCTCGTCCTCGAGGTAATGCGCGTAGGCGAGCAAGGCGGGTACGACCAACTGCGAGTCGCGGGAACGGAACGCGTCCGCCGTGGCTCGCACTAAGCCGATGAGATGAGCCGTTTCAGTGGAATCGCCGGGAAGCTCGCGGCACACGCGATCCATCGCCGCCAGCTGGTACCCGAACGCATCCGGGCGCACGCGTGGCTCCGCCGGGTCGAGCAGGTCCACGAGCCGGAGCGTGAGAAACGCGCCGTGCCCGAGCCGTGCCTGGGGAGACCCCGGGCCCGCCTCGGCTAGCCGGCGGAGAAAGGCTGCGTGTTCCAGGGTCTGCTGGGGAGCTGCTTCGACCATCGTGGTTCGCACCCTCCCGCCATCAACATAGCCGTCGGCAATCTGCTCCGTTAGCTCCCCCGGGTGCTCGTGTCGAGCTCCCGCGCCGCGGCGAACGGCACGAGCCTGCGGCGCCGCTCGTCCCACAACGTCAGGCGCACGCACCGAAAGCTTTCGAGCAGGGAGAGCGTGGGAACCTTGAGCAGCTCGGGGTGGTCGTCCAATACCCGCTGCAACCGGTAGTTCGGGATCCGCGGCAGCAGGTGGTGGATGTGATGCAGCCCGATGCTGCCCGTGGCCCATTGCAGCAGCTTGGGAAGCCGGTAGTAGGAGCTGCCCTGCAGCGCCGCGGCGTCATAGGCCCAGTGCTCGTCGTGCTCCCAGTAGGTCGGCTCGAACTGGTGCTGCACGTAGAACAGCCACACGCCGATGACGCAGGAGAGCAGGGAAACCGGGAGATGCACGAGGAGGAGCGGTCCGAACCCGACCAGCCGTCCCAACACCACGACCAACCCCAGCAATCCGACGTCAGTCCAGAAGATGCTGCGTCGCTCGCGCGTCCACTCGCGCGGCACGATGCTGGGAATCCGGTGCCGGACGAAGAAATGCAGCACCGCCCCCACGCCGAACAACACCGCCGGATGCCGGTAGACGCGGTACTTGAACCGGCCCCAGCGCGAGCGCTTAAGGTATTCGTCCACCGTGAGCGTATCGATATCGCCGAACCCCCGGTGCTCGAGGTTACCGGAGGTGGCGTGATGGAGAGCGTGGGTTTTCTTCCAGTAGTGGTATGGCGTCAGCGTCAGCACGCCGAGGATCGAGCCCACGATATCGGCGGCGCGCCCCGACTTGAAGAACGCGGCGTGGCCGCAGTCGTGCTGGATGATGAAGAGGCGCACCAGAAAGAAGGCCGCGGGCAGCGCGAGGAGGAGCGTGAGCCAGTAACCGACGCGGAGGCTCTCATACATGAGGGCCCAGGCGCCGGCGAAGAGCGCCCCCGCGCTCGCCAGTTGCCAGATACTGCGCCAAAGCACGGGCCCCTTATACGGCGCCAAACGAGCCGACCACCCCGGTTCCTTTACCATTGCGCTCCCGATTGGAGAATCACCGACGCTAATGACGTCTTCATCCGAAGTCAAAACCAAAGGGTTCGTCTGAGGCTATATTGGTGCGCAGAATCACATTTCCAGGGAGACTCCGATGGCACCGGTCGCGCTCCAGCGCTTCGTGAAAGAGCTCGAGAAACTAAAGAAGGAAATGGACGCCGGAGGGCTGAAGTCGGGAGATTACGACACCCGGCTGGCGCGAGTGATCCGGGAGTTGCGCGAGCAGACGCTCGATGCCGACCGCGCCGCGGTGACCGCCGCGCTCGCGGACGCGTTGAAGCGCGGCATCATCACCCCCAGCGTCGAGTCACACCTCAAACAGCGGCTCGGCCTCACCTAGTGCCCGTCGGCGGCCGCTGGCGCGGGCGCCGACGGCGGGTGGCGCTCCACCACCTTAGGCATCACCGGCGCGCCAGGCGCCAGTAGCTCGACGCCGCCAGTCACGACCTGTTCACCCGCCTTGACGCCGTCGAGGATTTCCACGAATCCCGGTGTCCGCACACCGAGATCGACCTTGCGCCGATCCGCCTTCCCACCAGCCGCGACCCAGACAAAGCTCGACCCCTCGGCCGGCACCACTGCGTCCTCGGGGATGACCACCGCCTGCGGCCGCACCGCCGTGACGAGATGAGCCTCGATGAACATCCCCGGCTGCAGCAACCGCGCCGGATTGGGGACGCGGGCCTTCACCATGATGGTCCGTCCGGGCAGCTGCACGACCGGGTCCACGAAGTCCACGTCACCGGTGAACTCGCGGCCGGGGATCGCCGCGACCCGGAACGTCACGGCCTGACCGGGACGGAGCTGGCGCGCGAACTTTTCGGGCACCTGGAACGCCGCGCGTTGCGGGTTCACGGTGTGCAGCGACACCAGTTTCGTATCGGTGTTGACGTAGTCGCCTAAGCTCACGTAGCGCTGTCCCACCACCCCCGCGAAGGGCGCCCGCACTGTGGTGCGCTCGAGCCGGATACTCTGCAGGTCGAATTGCGCCTGCGCGCTCCGCGCCGACGCCTCGGCCTGCTCGAGATCGGCCGCGGACGAGGCGTTCTGCTGGGCCAGCTCCTTGGCGCGCGCGAGGGCCTGCTGGGCCAGATCGCGCTGGGCGGCGAGCTGCGCCACCTGCGCCTTGAGCTGCGCGTCGTCGACCTTGAACAGCGGGGTGCCCTGGTCGACCTCCTGCCCCTCCCGGATCAGGAACTCGACGATCCGGCCGTCCACCTCGGGGCGGAGGTCGATCGATTGCATCGCTTCGATCTGTCCGGTCGCGGCGATCTCGTCGCGCACGGTGTCCGTGCGGGCAACGACGACCTCAACGGGCATGCCCATCGGGGGTCCTCCGGCTCCGCCACCGGCCGCCGCGGCGGCGCCAGCCTTCCCCTTCTTGCAGGCTGTTGCCGCGAGTGCGAGCGCCGCCAGCATCCAAACCGCATTACGAGTCGTGATCATGAAGCTCACCGGTATTCCTGTTCGGGAAATAGCCGCCGGCCAATAATCGTTTCGAGACCGGCAAGCGCCAATCGCGCCGCGTAGCGTGCCGCTACCAGCCCGGATTCGGCGTCGTCGAGATCGGACTGCGCCTTCAGAAGGTCGAGGATGGTGGACGCGCCCGCTTTGTAGCGGCTTTGCTGGACCCGGTAGGACTCCCGGGCGACCGCCACGGCCTGAGCGGCGATGTCGGCGGCGGCGCGCGCCGTCACATAGCCGTCGTAGGCGGCAGTCACGTCGCGACGAATCGAGCGCTCGGCCGAATCGCGCTCCGCTCGAAAGATATCCCGGCTCACCCGCGCCTGGCTGATGAAAGTCTGGCGCTGGAAGTTGTCCCAGATCGGGAGCGTGACCGTGAGCGTCAGCTGGGTGAACTTCGCGGCTTTCGGATAGAAGCTGTTCGAGTACCCGATCCCGACCCCCGTCAAGCTGACGTGGGGCAGGTATGTGCCCAGCCGGCCCCGGAACACCGCGGCAGCCGCCCGCTCCAGCGCGCGCGCCTGCCGGTAGGACGGCCCCTGGTTCGCCGCCTCCTCCACCGCGGCATCGAGCGTCAGCGGCGGCGTCGCGGGCAGGGTGCTATCCAGCGGCACCGCGTCCACCGGCCCGACCGCGCCGATCCGGCTCCCAAGCGACAAGCGCGCCACACGTAAGGCGGTCTGCTGCAGCAACAGCCCCACCTGCGCCTTGCTCAGCTCGAGGCGCAGCTGCAGTGAGTCCGTCTGCACCGCCGCACCCGACACGACCCGCGCGCGGGCCACCCCCAGCTGCTGCTCCGCGCGCTGCGCCCGCTCTCGCGCGACGCGCAAGAGCTCGGCATCCGAGACCACGGCGTAGTACGTCGCCTCGGTTGAGAAGGCGGCGTTGAATCGCGCCTGGAGCTCCCCGGCATGGGCTGCGTCGAGCACAGCCGCGGAGCGCGTAAGCTCCGCGACCTTCTGTCCACCCGTAAACAGGTCGAACCGTGCCGTCACCTGCGCAGAGACGGCGTATGACTCGGGCCGCAGGGTTCCGAAGTTGAAGAACGCGGGCAGGTTCTTCGTCGCATCGGTCTCGACTGCCACCGCGGGGAGCAGGAATGTGCTGAACGCGGCGCGGCGCGCCCACCTGGCGTTGTCTACCTGTCCCACCGCCGCGACATAGCTCGGATCGAGCCCGGTGGCCTGCCGCAGTGCCTCGGTCAACGTCACCGTCGGGAACGAATCGCCCCGCGCGGCTGTCAACGACGGAGCCTGCAGCTGGAACTGGAGTGCCGCAAGGAGCACCAGCATCAGTCGGCCTCCACCGGTACTTGCTCGCGCCTACGGAACACCAGGCGCCACAGCCGACGGAACAGGTTCGCGAGCCATGCAACCACCGATGGCAACACGAGGTACGCGACGGGCACGACGAACAGCGTCAGGGCCGTCGAGAAGAACACGCCGCCGACAATCGCGTATCCAAGCGGCCTGCGGGCTGCCGAGCCGGCTCCCACTCCCCACGCGACCGGTACCGCGCCCATGATCGTCGCTACCGAGGTCATGAGAATCGGGCGCAGCCGAATCCGACCGGCCTCGAGAACGGCCGAGACGGTGTCGAGCCCGCGCGCCTTCAGCTGGTTGGTGTACTCGACGAGCAGAATCGAGTTCTTACTCACCAAGCCGATCAGCAAGATCATGCCGATTTCACTGTACAGATTGATCGTGGCGCCGGAGAAGTGGAGCAGGCGCCCCACAAGCGTCGGCTGCAGCACCGCCACGAGCTTCAGGGTCGCCAGCGCCCCGGTAATCGCGAGCGGCACCGCCAGGAGCACGGTCCAGGGGTGCACCATCGACTCGAACTGTGATGCCAGCACCATGAATACAACGAGCAGCGCGACGCCGAACGCGAAGTACAACGCGCCAGCACTCTCGCGGAACTCCCGGGACTCGCCCGCGAGCGCGGTCGTGCTTCCGGGCGGCAACACCTGGCGCGCCACGCCATCGAGTGAGTCGAGGGCCTCGCCTTGCGCCAACCCCGGCATGAGCGACGCCGACAGCGTGAAGGACGGCACGCGATTGAAGTGGTTGATCTGCCTCGGGCCCACGCCTTCTTGGACGTTGGCGAGGGCGTCGAGCTGGACCAGCTGCCCACCCTTGCCGCGGAGGTAGATCCCCCGCATGTCGCTCGGCGTCGCGCGATCCTTGGGATCGAGCTGCACCATCACGTAGTACAGCTTGTCGTTGCGCGTGAATGTGCTGACCCGGCGGCCGCCGAGGAACGTCTGGAGCGCCGAGGCGACGTCGCGCACCGGAACGCCCAAATCCTCGGCGCGATCGCGATCGAACGTGACCCGCAGCTCCGGCTTGTTCACGTAGAGATCGGTCTGGACGTTCACGAGGCCCTTGACCGCCTGCGCGCGCTGCACGAACGGTCCCATGATCTGCTGGAGCTTCGCGAAATCCTGATTTTGCACGACGTACTGGATCGGTTGCGAAAACCCGATTGCTCCGGGAGCGTACGGGAACGCCAAAACGCCGGAGATCCCCATGAGCTGGGGGAACAGCCCTCCGATCATTTGCTGGACGCTCGTATGGCGCTCGGCAAAGTCCTTGAGGATGACGCCGATGAACGCGCTGTTCACCCCTCCGGCGAACCCGCCGACGATCGTGAAGTACCCGTTGACATCGGGAGTATGGCCGATGATTTGCTCGACCTGCCGCACGTAGCCATCAGTGTAGGGGAGCGACGCACCTTCAGGACCACGCACCACCACGAGGAAGAACCCACGATCGTCCTCGGGGATCAGCTCGTTCTGCAGGCGAGTGGGCGGGAAGAGAAGGAATACGAAAACCGACACCGTCACCACCGCCAGCGTCCCGAGCAGCACCGCGACGCGGTGGTTGACCGCTCGCCTGAGCAGCCCAGCGTACCGCTCCGCCAGCGCGTTGAAGCCGCGCTCGAACATCTGGAACAGCTGACCATGCGAATGCGACATGCGGAGGATCTTGGCGCAGAGCATCGGGGTCAACGTGAGCGCCACGAACCCCGAGATGACCACGGCGCCAGCCACGGCGATGCCAAACTCGCTGAGGAGTCGGCCTGCGGTGCCACGCAGGAATCCCAGTGGTGTGAATACCGCGACGAGGGCGATCGTCGTCGCGATTACCGCGAACCCGATCTCGTTGGTGCCGTTCACCGCAGCCAGCTCCGGCGCTTCGCGCAGCTCCTCCTGGTGCCGGAAGGCGTTCTCCAGCACGATGATCGCGTCGTCCACCACGATGCCGATGGCGATCGTGAGCGCGAGCAGCGTGAAGTTGTTGATGGAGAAGCCGAGGAAATACATGATCGCGAACGTCGCCACGATCGACGCCGGGATCGCGAGCCCGGGGATCACCGTTGCCCGCAGGTTGCGCAGGAAGACGAAGATGATCAACACCACGAGGATCGCCGCGATGAGCAACGTAAGACGCGCATCGTTGATCGAGTGCGTGACGAACTGCGATCCGTCGTATGCGGCCTGGAGCTTTACGCCCGACGGCAAGGTCTGCTGGATGCTGGGCAGCGCTTCGCGAATGTTGCGCGCGACGTCGATCAAGTTCGCCTTGGACTGCCGGACCACGCCGATCGCGACGGACGGCGACCCGTTGTAGCGGAAGATCGACCGATCGTCCTCAGGCCCCAGCTCGACCCGCGCGACATCCTTGAGCTTCACGAGCTGAGTGCCCTGGCTGGCGACAGCCAACTCACCGAATTCCCGCGGCGTCTTGAGCTCGCCCAGCGAGCGAACCGAGAACTCGCGCCGGGTCGATTCGATCCGGCCCGCGGGGATTTCGACGTTGCGCGACACGATCGCGTTCTCGACGTCTTGCACGGTGAGCCCGCGGGCCGACAGAGCGTCGGGCTCCACCCACACCCGCATCGAGTAGCGCCGCTCCCCGAAGATGCCGGCGCTGCCGACGCCCGGGAGGCTCTGCAGTCGCGCCTTCACGAGCCGATCGGCGACGTCGGAGAGCTGCATGAGGTCGTAGTTGTCGCTACTGAGCGCCAGCCAGAAGAATGGTTGCGCGTCGGCTGATTGCTTCGCGATCACGGGCTCGAGCACATCGACCGGAAGCCGCCCGCGGACCCGCGAAACCTTGTCGCGTACGTCCTGCGCGGCGACGTCGACGGGCCGGTCGAGGTTGAACTCCAGGGTGATGTCGCTGTTCTCTTCCGCCGAGGAGCTCGAGAGCGTGCGCAGGCCCTGGATCGTGGACAGCTCCTCTTCGAGCACATCGGTCACCGCTGTTTCCACCACCTGCGCGTTGGCGCCCGGTAGCGTGGTCGACACCGAGATGACCGGAGGATCGATGTCCGGGAGCTCCCGCACCGACAGCCGGGTGTAGCCGATGACACCGAATAGCACGAGGGCGGCCGAGATCATGCTGGCCAGCACCGGACGCCGAATCGACGTTTCAGAGAGTTTCATAGGACCCGAAAATTATCCGAATGGTTTGCGGTCTGGGGAAGGGGGCCGGGCTGTCAGGAAACCGTGGGCTCCGGTAGGCCTCCTCACCCATTAACACGACGATTCAGACCCTTCAATTCCGACACCCCTACGGCCGGCGCGTTGAATTGCTTCACGGGGTTGCTATCAAGGTACCCCGATTTCCCGTACCATGTGGGACCATGGACTTCATCCCGTCGCAAAGCATGCCCCTGATCTTCATCGGGGTGGCCGTCATGCTCGTGGGTGGGCAGTTCCTGTACGCGCGCGCCGTCGACCGTCGCCGCACCCGGGAGTACTCGGAGCACTGCATGGCGCGAGGGCTCCGCTTCGAGCACGACCGGCCCGGCGAGGAAGCGCGCCATACCGCAACGTGTCCGGTGTTGGAGCAGGGCCACGCCCGCAAGTGGAGCTACACGATCACCGGTGAACGAGATGACGTGCAGTACACGATGTTCGAGTACTGCTGGACCACGGGGTCGGGGAGGAGTGCCCACCGGCACGTGATCGGCGCCGTGCTCTGGCCCACCACGCGCGACCTGCCTCAGTTCATGTTGACGCCAGAGGGCTTCGCGGCCAAGGTGGCGGCCTGGTTCGGCGGCCAGGACATCGACTTCGTCGACACGCCGCAGTTCTCGGATGCGTACCGCCTCCAGGGGTCGAACGAAGCGGCGATCCGCGCGCTGTTTACTCCCGAGCTCCGGCACAGCGTCGAGCGCGAGGTCGAGCTGCACGTGGCGGGGGCGGGGAAGGAGCTCCTCTGGTGGCGGGAGGGTGGCCTTCCGCCGACCGAGGCGCTCGATCAGTTCCTAATGGAGGCCGATCGTATCCGGCAGCTGTTCGATCGGCCCGCTTGATGGAGCGTCGCGTTTAGGAGATCGAATCCTTCGTGACGAAGGCTGGGAGCGCCATCGTCCCCACGCAGCTCGTGTCGACTGCGGCGGGGGATGCCGCATCGAGGAACGCGCGCTCCATCGAGTCGATACACGGACCGGTCGGCACGTGCGCGCCGGGGGCGATGACGTGGATGCTGTGTGACAGATATCGCGCGGCGTCGGCCGCAAAATACGACGGCGCGACCGGATCGACGTTGCCCGAGAGAAGGAAGACGGGGACGTCGGAGCGCACCGGGTCCCCGTAGCCTGGGGGCAGCGGTCCGTGCGGCCACTCCGCACATGCGGCGATCTGCTCCCGCACACGCGAGTCGCCCAGGTATGTCCCGGCGGTTTCGCGCTCGATTTCGTCGGGGGCGATGCGCGGTACGTCCTCGGTACACGTCACGGAGAGCAGGAAGCCGAGACGCAGGATCCTGCGGAGCCCGCGATTCGAGGCGATGCCGGTTCGCACGAAGGATGTGAGGTCGCCGAGGGTACGCCTGGTGCACCACCATCGGCACTCGGCGTGCCGTCGCGAGATTGTAGGTCATCACACGCAGTGCCTCGGCGAACTGCTGCCACGTCAGGCGGGCGGTGATCGGCGCGCCCGCGGCAGAGTCCGGGATGGTGACGTCCGCCGGACGCTGTTTCAGCCGCTCGACCACGGCCGCGAGCTCGCGGCTCGGATCGGGGAACGCCGCATGACAGGCTGCCTGGCGCTCGCACTCTCGAAACAGCGAGTCAATGGCGCCCTGCGCCGAGCGCGCGTGCGGGAGCGGGTTCTTGAAGGAGACCGGCGCGACACCCTCGATGATCGCGCTACGGACCGCCTCCGGGTGACGCCGCAGATAGATGAGCACCGCGCGCGTTCCCCAGGACGCGCCCCACAGGTTCACCTTCTCGTAGCCGAGCGCGGCCCGCACTTCATCGACGTCGTCGACGGCGAGCATCGTATTGTAGAGGCGCAGATCGGCCCGCTTGGACAGCGCATCGCGACACGTGCGAATCGCCGCGGTTGGGAACAGCGTCGCGAGATAGCCCTCGGGATGGTCGTCGGAGCCGGGCATGCGGCAATCGAGCCGATTGGGCCCGCTCGTGCCGCGCAGGTCAACGAGCACGACGTCCCGACTGTCCCGCCAGGCCGCCACCGACGCCAGTGCCACGCCCGTCTCGCTGTTCGTGGTTCCCGGCCCTCCCGGTGATACGACGAGCATCGGATCGGGCGCGCTGGGCGGACGGCGCGCGGGCAGTATGATCACCTTGAGCGGGATCTTGCGACCCGCGCCGCGGGCGCGATCCTCGTACACCCAGTACGTACCGCAGCGCGCGGTGCCATCGATTGCCGGAAGGGGACAGGGCTGCAACGCAAACGGGGTCTGCGCTGCGAGAACAATCGCGAGTGGAAATGGCATGCGACCATTCTCCCGCCCGCCCGGGAGAGGCGCAAGGAGATCGCGTGTCAGAACGGCGTCCGGGCGAGCCATCTGGCGCCGCTCGCGCCGCCTGACGTATCGTCACCTCGCGATGCCCCCGCCCCCCCCGCCCCCCGCCCCCCCCGTAATCTCCAGCACCAGAGTCGCCACTCCGCAGGGAGTCGGTGCCGCCGACGTCGTGATCACGGGCGGCGTGATTACCGCCGTCACGGAGCATGGGGCGGCGCCAGACGCGGCCAGGCGTTTCGACGTCGTGACCGCGGCCCTGCTCCCGGGCGTGGTCGACACGCACGTCCATGTGAACGAGCCGGGCCGCACCGAGTGGGAAGGGTTTGAAACCGCCACGCGCGCCGCTGCGGCAGGTGGGGTCACAACGATCGTGGACATGCCGCTGAACAACATCCCGGTGACGACGACGGTGGACGCTCTCGAGCTGAAAGCGCGGGCCGCGGAGGGACGTGCGAGCGTCGACTATGCCTTCTGGAGTGGCGTGATCCCGGGGAACGCCGATGAGCTCGGTCCGCTCGCGCGGGCGGGCGCGCGCGGTTTCAAGTGCTTCCTCGTGCCGTCCGGGATCGACGAGTTTCCCGCCGTCGGGGAGTCAGACCTTCGAGACGCCATGCAGCGCATCGCGCCGCTGGGCCTCCCCTTGCTCGTCCACGCGGAGCTGCCCGGGCCGATCGCGCGGGCCGCGCCCTCGTCCGCGAGCGACCCCCGACGGTACGCGACGTATCTCGCGTCCCGGCCCGCCGCCGCGGAGCAGGAGGCCGTGGACCTGGTGCTCCGGCTCTGTCGCGAGACGGGCTGCCGAGTTCACATTGTGCACGTCTCGGCGGCGGCGACGGTCGAGGCGGTGCAGGGGGCGCGCGGCGCCGGTCAACCCGTGACGGCGGAGACGTGCCCGCACTACCTCACGTTCGCCGCGGAGGAGATCGTGGACGGGGGAACGGCCTGGAAGTGCGCGCCGCCGATTCGCGATGGGGCCACCAGGGAGCGATTGTGGCGAGGCCTGGCCGACGGGGCGCTCGACCTGGTGGCGAGCGACCACTCGCCCGCTCCCGCGTCGCTCAAGTGCATCGAGTCAGGCGATTTCTTGCGCGCCTGGGGCGGCGTGGCATCGCTCGAGCTGTCGCTCGCCGCCACATGGACCGGGGCGCGCGCGCGGGGCCGCGGCCTGGCGGACCTCGCTCGTTGGCTCGCGGAAGCGCCGGCGCGCCTGGCCGGGCTCGAGGGCAAGGGCCGAATAGCAGTCGGGTGCGACGCAGATCTCGTCGTGTTCGAGCCCGACGCGCTGTTCACCGTGAATCCCGCGCAGCTGCGTCAACGGCACCGGATCACGCCGTATGCGGGAATGACGCTCTCGGGAGTGGTGAGGCAAACGTTCGTGCGAGGGGTGAGCGTCTACGAAGCGGGGGCGTTTCCGGGAGGGGTGACAGGGAGATGGAAGAGGTGATGCACGAGAATCTGATCGACCTCGCCTCCGCGCGGCTCGGCGGTAAGGCGCTCTTCGCGAGCGACGAATTCTTCGCGCCGAAGGAGAATCTTCTCGCTCCCGGCCGCGGCGAGTTCATCGAGGGCAAGTACACCGATCGCGGCAAATGGATGGACGGCTGGGAAACCCGCCGCCGGCGCGATGCCGGGGGCGGGTACGATTGGTGCGTCATCCAACTCGGTGTCCCCGGGGCGATCCGCGCCATCACGGTCGATACGAACCACTTCCGCGGCAACCATCCGGTGGCATGTTCCGTCGACGGCGCGTCGCTGAGCGGTACCGTCGCCAAGAAACAGCTCCGGACGTTGGATCGTGCATTCACGGAGGTATTGGCCCGATCTCCGCTCACCGGCCACGCCGAGAACCGGTTCACGGTCGAGAGCCAGGCACGCTGCACGCATGTGCGACTCAACATCTACCCGGATGGGGGCGTGGCCCGGCTGCGTGTGTGGGGCGAGGCGCGTCCCGACTGGCAGCGGATCCTCCGGGCGGGACGCACCGTGGACCTCGTGGCCGTGGAGCACGGCGGCTTGCCGCTCGCGACGAGCGATCAGTTCTTCAGCGAGCCCGTGAACCTGATCATGCCCGGCCGGTCGCGAGACATGGGCGATGGCTGGGAGACACGGCGGCGCCGCGGGCTCGGGCACGACTGGGTGGTGCTGCGGCTCGGCCGGCGTGGCGTGATCGAGCGCGTCGATCTGGACACCACACACTTCAAGGGCAATTTCCCGGAGAGCGCAAGCCTCGAGGGCTGCGACATCGCGGGCGGTGCGGGACCGGGTGACGACGCGAGTTGGCGCGAGCTCGTCCCGAGTACGACGCTCCGGGCCAACGCGCGCCACCGGATGCCGATCCCGCGCCAGGCCCGCATTCCGGTCACGCATGTGCGGCTGAACATTTTCCCGGATGGCGGCGTGGCGAGGCTGAGGCTGTGGGGACGGCCGGACCCGCTGAATACCTGAACGGACAGTCGGGGAACGCGGCCCGTGCGGCGCTCACCCGCTGCTGTGCGTCTCGCCGCTGGGTCGAGGCCATGCTGGCGGCGCGACCATTCGGGGGCGACGCGGCGCTCTTCGAAGCAGCCGAGCGGGCATGGTGGGCGCTTGGCAAAGATGACTGGCTCGAGGCGTTCGGCGGGCATCCGCGGATCGGGGATCGGGGAATCGATGCCTTGGCGCGACACGAGCAAGCGGGCATGAACAGGGCGGATGAGCAGACACGGGCCGCGCTGGCACAGGGCAATCGGGAGTACGAAGCGCGGTTCGGCCACGTGTTTCTGATCTGCGCCACGGGCATGAGCGCGACGGACATGCTCGGCGCGCTGCGCGCCCGCCTCGGCAACGACCCGGCCACGGAGCTTCGGATCGCGGCCGGGGAACAGGTGAGGATCACACGACTCCGACTCGAGAAACTGGCGGCCTCATGACGGCAATCACGACCCACGTGCTCGATACCGCGCGGGGACGGCCCGCGGGCGGCGTCGCGGTCTCCCTGGCGCGTCGCACCGGCGAGACGTGGACAGAGCTCGCCACGGCCCGCACCGATGCCACAGGCCGCGTGGCGAACCTCCTGCCAGATGACCTCAAGAATCCCACGGGCGCGTATCGCCTGCGGTTCGACACGGGTGCCTATTTCAAGGCGCAAGGTGTCGCGTCGTTCCACCCCTTCATCGAGATCATGTTCGACGTTTGTGACGCCGAGCATTATCACGTGCCGCTGCTCGTGAGCCCGTTCGGCTACACCACGTACCGCGGCAGCTGAAGTGGAGGCCCATCTCGGCCAGTGGCTCAACCTCGCGCTCCGGTGGAGTCATGTGATCACGGGTGTCGCGTGGATCGGCACCTCGTTCTACTTCAATTGGTTGAACAGCCGGCTCGCTCCACCTGACGACCGATCGGAGCCAGGTGTCGCGGGTGAGCTCTGGTCGGTGCATGGCGGCGGATTCTATCGCGTCGTCAAGTACACCGTGGCTCCGCCGCGCCTGCCCGGCACACTCCACTGGTTCAAGTGGGAAGCCTATGCCACGTGGGTCACGGGCTTCTTCCTCCTCGTGTTGATCTATTATGCCGGCGCCGCGTCGTTTCTCGTCGAGCCCGGTGGCGAGCACCTGTCTCCGATCGCCGGCATCGCTGTCGGAATCGGGACGCTGGTGGTGAGCTGGCTCGTGTACGACGCGTTGTGTCGTTCGACGCTCGGCAGCCGGCCGCTCGCGCTCGCGTCGCTGCTCTTCCTCCTCGGCACCGCGCTCGCGTGGGAGCTGACCCGCCTGCTGAGTCCGCGCGCGGCGTACATCCACGTCGGCGCCGCGATCGGCACGATCATGGCGGCCAACGTGCTCATGGTGATCATCCCGGCGCAGAAGGAGATGGTGGCGGCGCTAGCCCAGGGTCGACCGCCCAACGCCGCGCGCGGCACGCAGGCCGCGCTCCGATCCTTGCACAACAACTATCTCACGCTGCCGGTGCTTTTCATCATGGTGAGTAGTCACTACCCGGCCACCTACGGCCACCCGCTCAACTGGGCGATACTGGCGGCTCTCGCGGTGATCGGCGTGGGTACCCGTCATTGGTTCAACCTGCGGAATCAAGGCCGGCAGAACGCCTGGCTGCTGCCCGCGGCGGCGCTCGGGCTCGTGGCGCTCGCGGTCGTGACAGCTCCCCGCGCTCGCTCTTCGCCCATGGGCGCCGGTGACGTCGCGTCGTTCGCCGACGTCAGGGTGGTCGTGGCGCGCCGATGCGCGCCGTGCCATTCGAGCGTGCCGACTCAGCCTGGCATGCCCGGGGCGCCGCTCGGCGTTATGCTCGACACGCCGGACCAGATCCGCGCCAGCGCCCCGCGCATTCTCGCGGTCGCCGTCGACGCCCAGACGATGCCGCTCGGAAACCTGACGGGCATGACTGCTGACGAGCGGGCGCTGTTGGGGAAGTGGATTCGCTCGGGGGCGCCGCTTAGGTAGCATCCCCGGCGGACATCGCACCGCAGTCGCGGGCTCGCTCCAGTAGATCCGCGCGCAGTCGGGTCGCCGCCGGGTCCTCGAGGACGTTTGCAGCAGGTGCGGCCACCTCTCGGAAAAACGTGAACACCGCCGCGTAGCGCGTCACGAGCTGAGCGGGATGGAGATCCCACCCGTGGTAGAACCCGCTCATCAGGGCATGTCGCACGTCCTCGAAGTGCAGCCGCCAGGCTCGGACGACGTTCTCGTGCGGTGGCACTGGCAGGACGTTCGTCGAGCCCGCCGAGAGCTCAACGCCCGATCCGGCGAGCGCGACCTGCATGATGTGCCGCGCGTGATCGCAGGCTGGGTGGCGCAAGCCGTGCTGCGCCGGCGCTAGCCCTAGCGCCGCCGAATAGTCGTACACGCCGAAATGCACACCCCGGCAGCGGCCGCGCGCCGCCGCGACGAGATCGGGGAGCGGACAGCGCCCGTCCGGCGCGATGATCGCCTGCGGGGTCTCGACCATCAGCTCGATGGCGACTGCCCCGGCGTCGAGGTCGAGGCGCGACTCGAGCGCTTCGACTTGCCGGACAAGGCTGCTCACTCCTTCGACGCTCGCCACCTTGGGCAATGTTACCGCGAACGGCACCGGGAGCGTGCCGCCGCACCCGTCGACCAGCGTGGTCAGGAAGAGGTCGAGGGTGCGGGCGCCCCGGGCGCCCCGACTTTCGGGCTCGGTTCCGAGCGCTTTGATGCGGATGCCGCACGAGGCCGCAGCCGTTCCTCGCAGGACGTCACCGGCCAGCATCGCCGCGCTCGTGCGCGCCGCGTCGTCTTCCTCTTCGTCAGACCGCTGACCGAAACCGTCCTCGAAGTCGATGCGCAGGTCTTCGATCGGCTCGCGTCCGAGCTTGTCCGTCAAACGCCCGTACAGGTCAGCGCCGCACGGGTGACCGAGCACGGCCGCGAGCTCGACCGCGTCGGGAGCGTACATCTGCAACACTTGGAGCGCGAGCTGGCCCCAGTGTGCGGGAAGCCCCGCATGGAACAGGTGCGCGCCGACGTACGCCGTGTGCACCGGGCGGCGAGTCTCGCTCACGCTTCGCGACCCCAGAACTCGCGCAGGTCGTGATGGAGCACTCGCGCCATCACCCTGGTGCGATAGTGGGCGCTCGAGCGTATGTCGTCGATCGGTGCGACGTCCGTCCCTATGGCGGGGAAGAGATCCTCCGGGGACACGACCTTCGCGCCGGTTTCGAGCAGCCGCTCGATAGTGGCGCAGCGGCGAATCGTGGGCGCCACGCTCGCCGCCACTACTCGCCATCCGGCGCTCGAGTGGGTGATCGCCAGGCCGACCTTCGCGATCGCCTGGGCCCGCCGCGAGCCGACCTTCTCGAAGACCTGGAATGAGTAAGGGCGTCGAGGGATCCTGATTGCCACGACGAGCTGATCGGCGCGGCGCCGCATGTCCTTGTAGCCCGAGTAGAAGCGGTCGAGCGGGATTTCTTCACGTCCCCGCAGCGACTGGAGGACCACGATGGCGTCGTAGGCCATCAGCACGGGGACGCCGTCCGCGGCGGGCGAAGCGTTCACGATGTTTCCCGCCCACGTGCCGCGCGCCTGGATCTGGATCGCCCCCACCTGACGCGCGGCATGCACCAGCAGGGGGAACTCGCGGCCGGCGCGCTCATCCTGGATCACATCCCAATAGGTCGTCAGTGCACCGAGCACGAGCTCGTCCGTCCTCCAGGTGAGCGGCTTCAACTCGTCGAGGCGCGAGAGGTCGACGTAGGTGCGGTCGTGGGCCTCGATCCGCACCGGCCAGTGGACCAGGAGGTCTGTTCCGCCCGCCATCGGAACGACTGCCGCGTCGTGCGCGAGCGTGTCGAGCGCTTCGGGGAGGGTCGAGGGTAGGAGAACGTTCACCGCTTCCCCAGCGAATCAGCCACGGCGTCGACGATGCCGTCGTATCCCGTGCACCGGCAAAGATTCCCCGCCATGAGCTCGCGGATCGTGTGCGTCTGCAGGAACTCCGAATGCTGGTGGACCCACCACGCCGTCATCACCACGCCCGGCGTGCAGGCGCCGCATTGCGTAGCGCCGCACCGCTCGAATGGCTCGAGCGCACCGGGATCGAGCGACTCGATCGTCTCCACGCGCCGATCGCGGACCTGATACGTCGGGATGAGGCACGAGTTCACGGGCAGTCCGTCGAGGTAGACGGTGCAGGCGCCGCACTCGCCCTCGCCGCAGCCCTCCTTCGTGCCGGTCAACCCCAGCCGATAGCGGAGCGTGTCCAGCAGGCGGTCGGCAGGATCGATCTCGACCCTCACCGATGCGCCGTTCAAAGTGAAAGTGATTGAGAGTGCGTTCACTCCGCACTCCGCACTCCGAATTCCACACTCTCCATTAGCTCCATCAACCTTTCGGTCGTCAGCGGAATCACCCGCGGATCCGCGCCCGTCGCCGCCGCCACGGCGTTCACGATCGCGGGTGCGGGTCCGTCGATCGGCAGCTCGCCCAAGCCCTTGGCGCCCCCGGCGCCGTGCGGGTAAGGATTCTCGAGAAAGTCGACCCGGATCGCGGGAACATCGTCAGACGTAGGGATCAGGTAGTTGGTGAGCTGGTTGTTGGCCATGGCGCCCTCACGCCACTTGCACTCTTCCATGAGTGCCCAGCCGATGCCTTGCACCACGCCCCCCTGCACCTGACCGCGGGCGAGCGTGGGGTTCAGCACCTTGCCGACTTCCTGCACAGCCGTGAAATCGATGACGCGTGTGGCGCACGTTCGCAGGTCCACTTCGACCTCGGCAACATAGGTGGCCCATGCGAAGGCGCCGTACGCGTCGCCGCGATACGACTTGTCGTCCCATTCGATACCGGGCGGCTTCTCGTAGCTCGCCTCGCCGAACAACTCTTTGCCGGGATGCTCCCGGTGCCAGCGGGCGATAGCCTGTTTGACGGTCGGACCGCGGGCCGTGGAGTCCAGGCCGACGCGGCGGCGCAGGTCGTCGGCCGCGCGCTCGACCAGGCTGCCCACGATCATCGTGGTGCGCGAGGCAACCGTGGGTCCGCTGTTCGGTACACGCGATGTGTCGGCCTGCGCGATCGTCACGTCGTCGGGGTCGAGGCCCAGGCGCGCCGCCGCGAGCTCGGTGAACACCGTCAGGGTGCCCTGGCCCATCTCGATGTTGGCGCTCAGCACCTCGACGCCGCCGTCCGCCCGCCCGGCCACACGTACGCGTGACTTGAGCGCCACCTCGCCGCCGCCTGTGAATCCCGCGCCGTGGTAGAACATCGCCAGGCCCATGCCCCGGCGCCGCACGTCGTTCGTCGCGTTGAATGCCGGGTGCTCATCCCGTTTCTCGTGGTAATGGGAAAGCGCCAGCGCACGATCCATCACGGCCAATCGATCGGTACCGTCGCGGATCACCTGACCGGTAGCGGTGGTCTGGCCGTCCCTCAAGAGATTGACGCGTCGCAGCTCCACGGGATCGACCGCGAGCGTCCGCGCGATGACGTCCATGTGCCGCTCGCCGGCGAATTGCGTCTGCGGCGCCCCGAACCCGCGGAACGCGCCGAACGGCACGGCGTTCGTGAACATCGCCCGGCCGTGGATCCGCACGTGATCGCAGGCGTAGGGTCCGGCGGCGTGGATGATGGCGCGGGAGAGCACCACCGGCGACAGCGTCACGTACGCCCCGCCGTCGATCACCACCTCGATGTCCTGCGCTAGCAGGCGGCCGTCCCGCGCGAGACCCGTGCGGTGGCGTACCAGCGCGGGGTGCCGCTTGGTGGTGGCCGCCATGTCCTCGCCGCGGTCGTAGATCAGCTTCACGGCGCGCCCGCTCTTGAGCGCGAGGAGCGCGGCGTGCAACGCAATGTGTGACGGGAATTCTTCCTTGCCGCCGAATCCGCCCCCCGTGGGCGTCTGGATCACGCGCACGTGGGCCTCATCGCGCGCCAGCGCGTGCTGCAACGCCTTGACGACGTAGTACGGGCACTGCATCGACCCCTTCACCACGAGCACGTCGCCGTCGAGGTGGGCGATCATGCCCTGCGTCTCGAGATAGACGTGCTCCTGCGCGCCCGTTTCATACGTGCCGGAGACGATCACGGGCGCGTGGGCGAGCGCGCGCTCCACGTCGCCCTTCTCGATCTTCAGCTGCTTGAGGACGTTGTCGGGTCCGTACTGGATCTGCTCGGGAGTCGGCGCGAGCCGAAAGTCCAGGGCGGGCGGCTCGGGCGCCACGACGATGTCGATCGCCCGGACGGCCCGCCGCACCGCTTCGCGCGAGGGGTGTGCCACCAGCAGGACCGGCTCGTGAACGTGTCGCACATACCCGGCCGCGAGCACCGGCTGGTCCTCTTCGATCAGGGCGACCACGTTCGCCCCCGGGATGTCACGATGGTCCACGATGACGAACTGGGACCAATCCACGTCCTTGGCGAAGCGCACCGCGGTCACGCGGCCGCGCGGCGCCGGGCTCCGGACGGTCATGCCCCAGAGGAAGCCATCGAGCGGAAGATCGTCGACGTACTGCTCGCGGCCAGTGAGCTTGGCGAGTGCCTCACGACGTCGCATCGACACTCCTTTCCGCCGCGCCCTTTGTGAGACAACTTCTGGGAACCAGAAGCGAGGACGAATCTATGGAAGGCGCGGAACGGGTGCGAGAGGTGTTGGAGCGAAGTGTGAAAGCGGTGACGCTGCGTCCCGCCGTGGCTCGCGGTACCGCCGTCACGAAGGTTCGGCTCGGCCCGGGGCTCGCGTGCGAGGTCGTCGACGGTCCGTGGCGGCTGACGGTGGGCGCACCGGAGACGTACGGTGGCGCGAATGACGCACCCAATCCGGGCGTGTACGGGCGGACAGCGCTCGGCTCCTGCCTCGCCGTCGGCTACGGCATGTGGGCCGCCCGCCTTCGCGTACCACTCGACGCACTCGAGGTCGAGGTCCAGGCGGACTACGACGCGCGCGGGGAGCTGGGAGTCGCAGACGACGTGCGACCGGGCTACACCGAGATCCGCTACATCGTACGAGTCGAGAGCCCGGCGCCCGAAGCCGACGTGCTGCGCGTCCTCGATACGGCGGAGCGCTACAGCTCCTATTGGGACGACTTCGCCAACCCCGTCCCGCTGCGCCGCGAGGTCCACATCACCGCCACCACCCGGTGATCATGGACGCCCGCGTGCAGCGCCGGGTCCAACGCTACGGATGGGACAAGGCGGCGGACTACTACGAGCGCTTCTGGGCCAAACAGCTCGAGCCCGCCCAGCGACGGTTGCTCCAGCTGGCGGCGCTGGATCCGGGTGAGCGCGTGCTCGACGTCGCCTGCGGCACGGGTCTCGTCACCCTGCCTGCCGCGGAGGCGGTAGGCCCGCGGGGCTCGGTCCTCGGGACCGATATCTCCGACGAGATGGTGCGGGGTCTCGAGAACGCGGCCCAAACGCGGGGGTTCACCCATGTCACCGCCCGGCGCATGGACGCCGAGCGCCTCGAGCTGGCCGATGCGGCGTTCGATGTTGTGCTGTGCGCGCTCGGCCTGATGTACGTGCCCGACCCGCTGCAGGCGCTGCGCGAGGTGCATCGCGTGCTGCGCCCCGGCGGACGCGTCGCGCTGGCGGTGTGGGGGGCGAGAAATCGCTGTGGCTGGGCGGAGATCTTCCCCATCGTCGAGCGTCGCGTGGCGTCCGACGTGTGTCCGCTCTTCTTCCAGCTCGGGACCGGTGAGGCTCTGGCGCTCAACCTGGAAGCCGCGGGCTTCCAAGGCGTGACGGTCGAGCGCCTGTCGACGACGCTCGAGTACGAGTCGGGCGACGACGCCTGCGGCGCCGCGTTCGCCGGGGGTCCCGTGGCCCTCGCCTATTCTCGGTTCGACGAGCGCACGCGCGCGGAGGCGTACGCCGAGTACCTCGCATCGATCGCCGCGCACCGGCGGGGGGATGGATACGCCATTCCCGGGGAGTTCGTCGTCGGGGGGGGGGCGCGTCGATGACGGCGATCGAGCTGACGGTGAACGGCGACGCGGTTCGACGCTCGATCGAGCCGCGGCTGCTGCTCTCGGACTTCCTCCGCAACGATCTCGGCCTCACCGGCACTCACGTCGGGTGCGAGCACGGTGTCTGCGGCGCGTGCACGGTGCTCCTGGACGGCGAAGCCGTTCGGTCATGTCTCATGTTCGCGGTCCAGGCGGACGGGCACGGAGTCACGACCGTCGAAGGGCTCTCGGACGGCGTTGCGTTGCATCCCCTGCAGGCCGCGTTCCACGAAGCCCACGGGCTGCAATGCGGGTTCTGCACGCCTGGGATTCTCATGACTCTGGTGCCGTTCCTGCAGGATCATCCCCATCCCGACGAGCGCGAGATCCGCGAAGCGCTCTCCGGGAATCTCTGCCGGTGCACCGGCTATCAGAACATCGTGGCGGCGGTTCGGTTGGCGTGTGATGGAGCCTCGACGGCAGATCGGTGAGCGCGTACGGCGCAACGAGGACGCGCGGCTCCTCACGGGCCGCGCGCTCTTCGTCGACGACGTGCGGCTGGAGGGGATGCTTCACGTCGCGTTTCTCCGGAGTCAGCATGCGCACGCCCGGCTCGTGCGAGTGGACGCCACCGCCGCCCGCGGCCGGCCGGGCGTCGTCGCCGTGTACACCGCGGCCGATCTCGGTGACTACTGGCGTCCGGGCCCGCTGCTCGTGCCGCCCCCGCCGATCGCCGGCCTCGTCTTCAACGCCTGCACGCAGGTCCCGCTCGCCCGGGACAAGCTGCGCCACGTCGGCGAGCCGATCGCCATGGTCGTCGCGGAGAGCCGCTATCTGGCCGAAGACGCCCTCGACGATATCACCGTGGACGCGGAGCCGCTCCCGGCCGTCGTGGACCTCGAGAACGCACTCCGCGAGGGCGCGCCGCGCGTGCACGAGCACCTGCCGTCGAACGTCGCGGCTCACGCGATCCAGCGAAAAGGAGACTACGCCGAGGCCAAGCGGCGCGCCCACCGCGTGATCCAGCGCCGCTTCCGGTACGATCGCGGCGCCTCCGCGGCGATCGAGAACCGCGCCGTGGCGGCGCAATGGGACCCGCGCGCCGAAGAGCTGACAGTGTGGGACACCACCCAGGCGCCGATCCCCATTCGCAATGGCCTCGCCCAACTGCTCGGGCTGCTCCAATCGCAGGTGCGCGTCGTCGCGCCGTTCGTCGGGGGTGGGTTCGGACCGAAGATCATGATGTACTACCCGGAGGAAGTATTGGTCCCCTGGGCGACCATGCGCCTCGGTCGTCCCGTGAAATGGACAGAGGACCGCCAGGAAAACTTCTTCGCCACCACGCAGGAGCGCGGTCAGATCCACGACGCAGAGATCGCGGTGGACCGGGACGGCAAAGTCCTCGGTGTGCGTGACGTGTTCCTGCACGACACGGGAGCGTACGACCCGTACGGGCTCACCGTGCCGATCAACAGCCAATGCACCCTGCTCGGCCCCTACGAGATCCCCAACTACGAGAGCGAGTTCACCGCGATCTTCACCAACAAGACGATCGTGACGCCCGTGCGGGGCGCGGGGCGCCAGCACGGTGTGTTCGTGATCGAGCGGCTGCTCGATTTCGCGGCGAAAGAGCTCGAGATCGACCGCGCGGAGATCCGGCGTCGCAACCTGCTCCGGCGGGACCAGTTCCCTGTCAACAACGAGATCCTGTTCCAGGACTCCGCGCCGCTCACCTACGACAGCGGCGACTACGAGCCGGCGCTCGACCAGGCGCTCGAGCTCATCGACTACCGGCGGTTCATCCGCGAAGAACAACCCCGCCTTCGGGCCGCGGGCCGCTGCGTCGGGATCGGGATCGTGTGCTACGTCGAGGGAACAGGGATCGGGCCGTACGAAGGAGCACGGGTGACGGTCGAGCCGGGTGGGCTGGTGCGGCTCGCCACCGGAGTTGGGACGCAGGGCCAGGGACACTTCACTTCGTTCGCGCAGATCGTCGCGGAAGTGCTGGGCGTGGACGTGGCGGACGTGCGCGTCATCACGGGTGACACCCGGGAGTTTGCTTGGGGCACCGGCACGTTCGCGAGTCGCGGCGCCGTCGTGGCAGGGAGTGCGTGTCACGCGGCCGCCACACGCGTGCGCGAGAAAATCCTCGACCTCGCCAGTCACGAGCTCAAAGCACCGAAGGAGGATCTCGTGCTCGCCGGGGGGAAGGTCCAAGTGCGCGGGGACCCGGCGCGTGGGATCGCTCTCGGCGCGCTGGCACTCAAGGCCAACCCCCTGCGCGGCGCCGTGAGGCCCGGCACCGAGCCCGGCCTCGAGGCGACGGCATACTTCGGGCCCGACCGCGGCAGCACGGCGAGCGGCGTGCACGCGATGATCGTTGATGTAGACCCGGAAACGGCGCAGGTCGAGATCAAGCGCTATGTCGTGGTGCACGACTGTGGCCGGGTGATCAATCCGATGATCGTGGATGGGCAGATCCACGGTGGGGTGGCGCACGGCATCGGCAACGCGTTCTACGAGCAGCTCGTCTACGACGAGGAAGGTCAGCTCCTCAACGCGTCATTCATGGACTATCTGCTCCCCACGGCGACAGACGTGCCGCACGTCGAAACGGCGCATCGCGAGACGCCGTCTCCCTTGAACCCCATAGGCGCCAAGGGCGTGGGCGAAGCGGGCGCGATTCCGACCGGCGCCCTGTTTGCGCAGGCCGTCGAGGACGCTCTCGGAAACCGGAATGGGAAGCTCGAGATTTGCGAAATCCCGCTCAGCCCCAACCGGCTGTTCGAGTTGATCGAGCAAGCACGATGAAACCCGCCCCCTTCGATTACTTCGCACCCGGTACCGCGGACGAGGCGCTGGCCCTCCTTGATGAGCACGGCGACACGGCCAAACCGCTTGCCGGCGGGCAAAGTCTCATCCCCGCGATGAATTTCCGTCTCGCTCGTCCGCAGGTGCTCGTGGACCTGAACCGTGCCGCCGATCTGTCCTACATCCGCTCCGAGGAAGCTGGCCTGGCCGTCGGCGCGATGACCCGCCAGCGTGCCGTCGAGCGGAGCGATCTGGTCGCGCGCGCGGCGCCGCTGCTCGCGGAAGCTATGCCCTGGATCGCTCATCCCCAGATCCGGAACCGCGGCACCGTGGGAGGGAGCCTCGCCCACGCGGACCCGTCGGCGGAGCTGCCCGCGGTCGCGCTGGCCCTCGAGGCGCGCTTCCGGGCCCGCAGCGCCGCCGGCGAGCGGTCGATGGCCGTCGCGGATTTCTTCAAGGGCATGCTCGAGACGGCGCTCCAGCCAGGCGAGCTGCTTGTCGAGGTGGTGTTGCCGGCGCTGCCCCCGCGGACGGGAACCGCGTTCCTCGAGGTGGCCCGCCGGCACGGCGATTATGCGCTCGTCGGCGTGGCGGTCGTCGTGACGCTCGACGCGAAGGGTCGATGCCGGGCCGCGCGCATCGCGTGCTTGAGCGTCGGCGACGGGCCAGTGCTGGCGAACGAGGCCGGGAAGGTCTTGAAGGACCAGGGTCGATCGGACGACCTGCTGCGAGCCGCGGCGGACGCCGCCGCGAACCGCGATGTGGATCCGCCGTCGGATATCCATGCGTCCGCGGCGTATCGGCGTCGGCTCGTCGCGGTGCTGACGCGGCGGGCGCTGGGGCGGGCGTTTGAAAGAGCCGAGAAAGGTAGCGGGGAGCAGGGAGCGGTACGCTCCGGCTAGGAGTCGCGCTTCGGCTCGGAGGGAACCGCTCCCCGCTCCCTGCTCCCATTTAGGAGGTACCATGAAGGTTTATGACCTGTCGCAGCCCCTGAACGAGCGCAGCTCCTTCTGGCCCTACTATCCCCCGTTCGAGGTGAAGTACATCAAGCGCAAAGCCGAGCACGGGGTGAACGCACAATACATCATGACCTCGAACCACATGGGGACGCACCTCGACGCGCCGCGGCATTTCGTCACCGCCGGCAAGACCATCGACGAGCTGCCACTCGAGTGGCTGTGTGGTCCCGGAGTGATCGTGGACCTGCGCGACGAGATGGATGAGCTGGCGGTCTACACGCCGCAGATGATCGAGAAGCGCGTGCAGGTGAAGCAGGGCGACATCCTGCTGCTCCATACCGGGTGGCATAGGTACGCCGACTTCGGGTCCACGCCCGATGAGGAGCGCTACTACCATTACCACCCCGGCGCGCACCCCGACCTGGTGCCCTGGCTACTCGAGAAAAAAGTCCATGTCTGGGGTGTGGACTGCGTGTCGACGGATCACCCCATGAACCTCCCGATCGGACGGTTCCTGGGGAAGGGCATGCACGGGCAATGCGACAAAGTGCGCGCCAAGGCCGAGCAGAAGTTCGGCGGCAAGGCGGGGGTCGATAAGATGTTCCCGGACTCGGCGTATCAGCTCACGCACAATGCCCTGTTCCCGAAGGACTGCATCCACATCGAGAACCTGGGGGGCGAGATCGAAGCACCCGAGCTCCAGAACAAACGGCTCGTCGTCGGATGCTTCCCGTGGAAATTCAAAGGAGGCGAGGCCGCGTTCGCGCGCACCGTGGCCTTCCTCGGGGAATGGAAGATCTAGCCGACCGCTCGGCGAGCGAGCTCGCCAGGCTCGTCCGGTCGCGGGAGATCTCCCCCGTCGAGATCGTCGAGGACTGCCTCGCCCGCGTGGAGCGGTTCAACCCCGCCGTCAACGCGGTCGTCACGCTCAATCCTCGGGCGCTCGACGAGGCGGACGAGCTCGAGCGACGGCTGGTGCGCGGCGACGAGGTCGGCCTCCTCGCGGGCCTGCCCGTCGGCATCAAGGACGTGACGCCGGTCGCGGGGCTGAGGACCACCTACGGCTCCACGCTGTATCGGGACCACGTCGCGAGCGAGGACGCGCTGGTGGTGCAGCGACTCCGTGCGGCGGATGCCATCGTCCTCGGCAAGACGAACTGCCCGGAATTCGCCGCCGGGGGCGCGACGTTCAATGATGTCTTCGGACGAACGCGCAATCCGTGGGACCCGACGCGCACCGCCGGAGGCTCGACCGGCGGTGGGGCGGCCGGCCTCGCGACGGGCATGATCGCGCTCGCCGAAGGCACGGACCTGGGCGGCTCGCTTCGCATCCCCGCCTCGTTCTGCGGCGTCGTGGGGCTACGGCCGTCGGTGGGCCTGGTGCCGACCTATCCGGCCGACTGGCTCTGGGACACCCTCCAGGTCGAGGGCCCCATCGCCCGCACGGCCGAAGACGTGGCGCTGATGCTCCAGGCGGTGAGTGGGCCGAGCGCGCAATCGCCCCTCGCGCAGCCGCGGGATGGCCGCAACTTCGTGGCCGCGGTGGCGCGGGGCGTGTCGACCGATCTGCGCGTGGCGTACTGCTGCGACGTCGCCAGGATCGGCATCGACTCGGAGATCGAAAAGGTGTGCGGGAACGCGGTCCGGGGACTCCGCGACCTGGGTGTCACCGTCGAGGAGATCGAGCTCGATTTGTCGTTCGCGCGGAAGCCCTTCCTGGCGTTACGCGGGCTGTGGTTCGTGGCGCAGATGTTTCCGCGACTCGACAAGGTGGATCAATTCGGCCCCAATGTCGCGGGCAACATCCGGGCCGGGCTCGCCACCACGACGTACGACCTGGGCGCGGCGGAAGCAGCACGGACCAGGGTGTGGTACGTCTTCCGCGAGCTGTTCCAGAGGTTCGACCATCTGCTCACGCCTTGTATGGCGGTCCCGCCCTTCCCCGTGGAGCAGAACTACCCGGAGACCGTGGCGGGCAAGAAGATGGAGACGTACGTGGATTGGCTCGCGCCCACGTTCGTCCTGAGCCTCACCGGCCTTCCGGTGGCGTCGGTGCCGTGCGGGCTCGACCCGGACGGGCTTCCGGTGGGGTTGCAGATCGTCGGGAAGCCGCAGGGCGAGGAGGCGGTACTGGCCCTGGCGTCGCAGGTCCAGCACCGCCATCCCATCGGGCGTCCTACCCTCCGCGTCTAGGTTCCGGCGCTGGCTTTTTGCTGTGCGTCCTTCCGGATGAGCGCGAAGCCAAGGGCATTGAAGTTATAGTCCGCAATTTCGCGGAACATCTGCTTGGCCTGCGCCACATCGCCCGCGCCTTCCGTCGCGACCGCGAAATGGTACTTGATGTAGGGGTCGAGCAGGTTCCCCTTCTGGAAGTGCGCGGCCGCGTCCTGATATTTGCCCTGATAGAGCGCGATGAATCCCTCCAGCTGATGCATCGGCTCGAGCTTGCGCGGGTTCGCGTCCGGCGCGAGCAGCTGGCTGATGCGATCCGCCTGTTTCTGGGCGGCGGCGTAATCGCCGCGACGCGCAGCGCACCACCCTTCCAGGTAGGCGATCTGCGCCTGCTGTCCCCGCTTGAATGCCGGGTTCGCCGCCACGTCGGCCTGCTGCATCAACAGCGGCTCGAGCTGCTTCAGGGCCTGCTCGGCGGCCGGCCGATTCTTGGTGTGCGTCGCAATGATCACCACGTTGGTCAAGGCGGCGACCTTGTTCGCCTTGGGATCGGGAACGCCCATGCCGTCCACCGACGCGACGAGCCGATTGAGCTCCGCGATCCCCGCGGCGGGATCACCGGCGTACACGCTGACGTAGGCGCGGAACGGAGCGAAGGCAGCTCTTTCGTTAGCCCGGCCCACGGCCATGGCGGAGTCGTAGTCGGCGCGCGCGGCCGTGTAGTCGCCCAGGAACGTGTTGGCGTGCCCGGCCTTCACGAGCAGCACGGCGCTCTTGGGGTCGAGCTCGTGGCCCCGCACGTACTCATCGCGCGCCTTCTCGAGATTGCGCTGCGCCCGGTAGGCATCACCCACCAGCAGGTGCGCGTTCGACTCGTCGGGCGCCAGCGCCTCGGCCTCCTGCATGTGCGCGAGCGCCTTCGTGAAGTCGTGCGGCTCACCGAAGATGTAATCGTTCCCGATCGTGGCGTGGGCGACGTACAGCTTGGGCGCGAGCTCCAGGGCCTTCGTCAGGGAGACTCGCGCGTCCTCGTTCTTGTTCAGGCCAATCTGCGCGCCGGCGAGGGCGATCCAGGCGCGCGGGCTCTGCGGATACTTCGCCACCAACTGTTGTCCCAGGGCGAGTTGACCCGCCAAATCGTTGTCAAAGCCTTTGCGGGTCATCTGAATCTGAAGGCGCTCGGCGTCGGACGCGCCCGCGGCGTGCTGCTCGGCCAGGGCCAAGTTGGTCTTGAAGTCGGCGAGCGAGTTGGCCGTGTTGGCGACGTTCAGGTAGGCGAACGCGAAGTCCGGGTCGGCGGCGACGGCGGCCTTGAAGTGCACGTTCGCGTCGATGAAGCGGCCGAGATCGAACTCGCGCAGGCCTTCGAGGAAACGGGCGCGCGCCTCGGCGGAAGAGGTGGTGATGGGATGGCTGATCACCGCACTAGTGATGGGGTCGAGCGCGGCGCGCGGCCCCTGCGCTGCTGCGCCGGCGGCCCAGCCGGCGGACGCGAACGCGACCGCCAGAACCGCACGCGTCGACGCGTGGCTGACAGACGTCATCGTCGTCTCCGATGTGGAATGTGAAGGCGAACGCTGACGGCGGGCGACCGGAGGTCGGGAGCGTCCCCTGACCGGGCCGAACATGGCCGCGGTGCAGGGGCGTCACAAGGTGAATCGCCGAACCCTAACAGCTCCTGGACACCACCCTCAGTGAGGCTCGAGCACCCTACTCGACCTTCCGGGATGCGGGCTGCGCCAGCCCCGAGAAGGAGGACCATACCGCGGCCGTGGCCACGATCACGTTCGCCACGATCACCGGCAGGGCGTGTATCGCGATGCCGTACGCCGCCCACGCCAGGGCGGCGATGCCCTGCACGCGGCGCAGCGTCACGGGCGTCCGGCAGAAGTACGAGGTCGTGAACACCGCCGTCGCGAGCCAGCCGATCCAGTCGTACTTGCTCATGCGACGAGCGGCGGCGCCGCGTCGGTCTCGCGGATCGTGAGCAGGTCGGTCTGTACCTTCTCCCATTCCTGAAGCACGAGCCCGTGCGATTCGAACAGCGCGTGAATCGCCGCCCCGTCCAGGCCGACGATGTCCTCGAGAATCGGCACCAGCACGCTCACCGCGTCGTCGGACAGCACCGTGCGCTTCGCGATCTGCGCGAGGTACTTGTTCTCGGACACGGCGATCGTCGTTCCATTCAGTCGATTGACGTGCAGCATGACGTGGATGTCCGAGCTCCCGTCGCCGACGTATACGACGCGGTCGTGGCTCACCGGCAGTTGCGCGCGGAGATGCTCGAGCAGGGCGACCTTGCCGTATCCCGCGGTGACGCGCTCGATCGACTCGATTTCCCCGGAGCCGGGGTCGTAGTTGAAGCGCGTCCCGTGTACGTGGTCCGATGGGACAATCCCCTCGAGGGCCGACTGGATGACCTCCTGGGGTGCCGCGGAAATGACGTAAAACGCGAAGTCATAGCCGTTCAGCTCGCCGAGCAGGCGCGCCAGGAGCGGCAGGTTCTTCTTCAGTCGCACGCGCTTGCCGACCTCGACCAAATGTTCCTTGCGCACGCAGCGATACGCGGGATCGTGGAGCAGGAGGTATGCGAGCTCGGCACCCTGCTGCACGAGGTGCGTGCGGGAGAGCCCCGCAATCCGTTCACGGAAGCCGGGAAGGCCGAGCAGCTCGCTCAGCACCACCCCGGAGTCGTTGAAGCTCAGGGTCTGATCGAAGTCGCAGGCCAGCAGGTATCGCTTCATCGGTCCTTTCCTGTGTCGTGCCATCCACAAAACTCAGCGCCCCCACCGGAGCGGCTCCGGCGGGGGCGTTGGCGCACCATCGTGCGCACCCAGCGGGCTCGCTCGCTTAGGGACTCGTCCCATGGCAGTTGCGGTTAAACGCCTTGCGCGGCATCTCGGGTTCCAGTGCCATTCAATCGCACGCTAGACACGCTGGCTTGGCCTGTCAAGGTGATGCGGGCGTGAACAGCTTCACGACCTCCGGCTTCGTGACCTTTCCCATGGCGTTTCGTGGCAGGACCGTTACCGACAGAAGGGCACGGGGAATCTTGTACGGCGCGATTCGTTCTCTGGCCCACCGTTGCAATGCGTCGAGCGTCAGCGCCTCGCCCGAGCCGCGGAGCTCCACCGCGGCGCAGATGCGCTCGCCCCACTCCGGGTCCTCGACGCCGACCACCGCGCAGTCCTGCACCGCCGGATGGGTGCGCAGCGTTTCCTCGATCTCGAGCGCCGACACCTTGTAGCCCCCGGTCTTGATGATGTCGACGCTGGAGCGGCCGAGGATCCGGTACGATCCGTCTTCCAGGACCGCGATGTCGCCGGTGCGGAACCAGCCGTCCCGGAACGCCGCCGCCGTCGCTTCGGGCCGCCGCCAATACGCGAGGAAGACGTTGGCACCTCGCACCTCGATCTCGCCCGGCGTGCCGGCGGGCACGGCGCGCCCTGCGTCATCGACCAGCCGCACCTCGACACCAGGCAACGGCGTGCCGACGAACCCCGGTCTCCGTTCGCCGCGTAACGGGTTGGACAACGCCATGCCGATCTCGGTCATGCCATAGCGCTCGAGGAGGACGTGACCGCTGATCTCGCGCCAGCGCTCAAAGCGTTGCACGGGGAGAGCGGCAGACCCGGAGACCATGAGACGCATGTGCGGCGGCGCGCAGCCTTTCGACCAGGCGCGCTGGCGGTCTGCGGGAGCCGCTTCCCACGCCGCAATGAGCTTCCCATAGATGGTTGGCACCGCCATGAACAGCGTGAGATCGCCTCGAGCGATACGCGACCAGACCTGATCGCCCTCGAACTTGGGCAGCATCTCGCAGCGGGCGCCCGCCCAGAGCGCGCAGGCGAGCACGTTGATGATGCCGTGCACGTGGTGCAGAGGCAGCACCAGCAGGATGGCATCGTCGGCGCGCCATTCCCACGCCGTGACGAGACTCAGGACCTGGGCGGTGATGTTCGCGTGCGTCGTCACGACGCCTTTCGGCCTCCCCGTCGTGCCGCTGGTGTAGACCATCAGAGCGCTCCGTCCCTCCGCCACATCGGGGAGCGGGGAGCGGGGAGAGGTTCGTTCCGCTTCCGTTGTCGTGACGGCTCGCACGCTCGAGGGCAGCGGCACTGCATGCATGACCGCGGCGAAGTCCGGGTGCACGACGACCACGTCGGCGTCTGCGTCGCGAATGACGTATTCGAGCTCGGGCGGGGGGTGTGAGACCGCGAGCGGGACCGCGATTCCGCCGGCGCGCCAGATCCCCCATTGGGTCGCGACGTAGGCAAAACTCGGCGGCGCGAGAAAGGCGACACGCGCCTCCTCCAGGTCATCGCGGCCGGCAAGCAGACACGCGGCCACGCGAGCCGAGCGGTCGAGGAGATCCCGATACGAAAACGTGCCTTCTGTTGCGACGATCGCTGTCCGATCACCGTGCCGCCGGGCGCGGGCGATGAGGGGAGGCTCCGTCAGGGGCGCGCCTCGAGGACCTGGCGGATCTTGCGGGCGAGTGCCCGGAGTGAGAAGGGCTTCTGCAGGAACGCCACGCCCTCCTGGAGCACGCCGCGGTGCAGTATCGCGTCGTCGGTATAGCCGGAGAGATACAGGATCCTCACGCTGGGCCGCGCTTCAGTGAGCCGCCGCGCGAGCTCCCGGCCGTTCATGTCGGGCATCACCACGTCGGTGACGAGCAGGTCGATCGCCCACGCATAGGCGGACGCGCGCTCGAGCGCCGAGCTCCCGTCCCCCGCGCTCAACACGCGGTATCCGCGCGCCTCGAGCGCCTTTACGATGATCTGGCGGACCGCTTCTTCGTCCTCCGCTACGAGCACGGTTTCGGAGCCGTCGACGCTGCCCGCCGCCGGTTCGTCCGCCGCGGCCTGAGACTCGGCCGCATCCACGCGCGGGAGGTAGATCTTGAAGCTCGTGCCGTGCCCGAGCTCGGTGTACAGCCAGATGTAGCCGCCGCTCTGCTGCACGACGCCGTACACGGTCGCGAGACCCAGGCCGGTTCCTTTGCCGACGGGTTTCGTCGTGAAGAACGGCTCGAAGATGCGCGCCTTGGTCTTCGCGTCCATGCCGGTCCCGGTGTCCGTGACCGCGAGCATCACGTACCGTCCCGCCGGAATCGTGACCCGGTCGGTGGGATAGTCGCCATCGAGGTCGACGTTCTTCGTCTCGATCATCAAGCGCCCACCGTTCGGCATCGCGTCGCGCGCGTTCACCGAAAGGTTCACGATCAGCTGCTCGAGCTGCCCCGGGTCTGCTTTCACGCTCCCGCAGTCCGCCGCCAGCGCCGTCGCGATCGTCACGTCTTCCCCCAGCAGGCGGCGCAGCAGCTTGACCAGGTCGGTGATCAAGTCGTTCAACCGAAGCACGCGGGGTGACACGACCTGTTGGCGGCTGAACGTGAGCAGCTGGCGGGTCAGCACGGCCGCGCGCTCGGCAGCGTCCCGAATGTCGAGCAGACCCTCACGATCGGGGTCCTCCGCCGTGAGATCCTCGATCATCAGGTCGGTCGTGCCGAGGATGGCAGTGAGGAGGTTGTTGAAGTCGTGGGCGACCCCGGCGGCGAGTCGTCCCACCGCTTCCATCTTTTGCGCCTGGCGGAACTGCTCCTCGAGGCGCCGTCGTTCCGTGATATCATCGATCACGACCAGCTCAGCGCGCCGCCCCCCGAACGGGATCTCGTGGCCGCTCGTCTCCACATGAATGATCGTCCCGTCTTTCTTCCGGTGTCGCCACGGGCCGGTCGTGCGGTAACCCGCCGGCCGGCTCGCGAGGTGCTGTTCGAGCGCGGCGACATCCTCGGGCGGCCGGAGATCCTCGATCTTGAGCGTCAGGAATTCTTCCCGCCGGTATCCGTAGTGGGCGATCGCGGCCCCGTTCACGGCGAGCAGCTTGTGGGTCTCGAGATCGAACACCCACATGGGATACGGCGTGTTCTCGAACAGGGCGCGGTACTGCTCCTCGGACGCGCGCAGCGCGGTTACGGCGAGCTCCCGCTCCTCCCGTAACCGGCTCTCGCTCAGGGCGCGCTTGATCGCCTCGGGGAGCCGCGTCAAGTGGTCTTTGAGGATGTAGTCCGCGGCCCCGGCCTTCATGAACTCGACCGCCTTCTCTTCGTTGAGCGAGCCGGTGACCAGGATGACCGGGAGCGTCGGGAATCGCTCCTTGACGAGCTGGAGTGCCGCCGCCCCGTCGAAACCCGGGAGGCCGTGATCGGAGAGGATCACGTCTGGGGCGAAGACGCGCAGCGCCTCTTCGAACTCGGCGCGCGTGTCCACGCGCTCGCTCACAAAGACCAGTCCGGCCTTCGTCAGCGCTCGCTGGATCAGTGCGGCGTCGGCCGGCACGTCTTCGAGCAGCAAGATGCGGACACTCATGGGTCGCCAGGCAGTCTGGCAGCCCACACCATTGCCTGCGGTGTCCCGAGTCACAAGTGGCCGAGCGGTGCTACACCACAATACGTTGTCGCGCCGCCGGTTATCGGCGCGAACCAGGAGCCCTATTGCCGGCAGGTCCCCTTGGGATCGGGCTTCGGCTGGTCCACCACAGGGCGGTGGTCCAGGTCCGCGACGTGCACCGCCACGTCCTCCACCAGCCGCGCCACCCGCGCCATGTGCTCGTAGTCGATGTACTCGGGCTCGTCGGTCACCTGGTGGTAGTCCGATTGTAGCCCGGTCGTGAAGAACGTGATCGGTATGCCGTAGCGCGCGTACTCGTAGTGGTCCGAGCGGCAATAGATGTTGGACGGGTGCCCGTTCGCGTCGATGGAGTAGTCGAAGGCGAGGTTGTGATGGTCCTGAGTGTTCACCTTCTCGATGAGATCACCGAGCTCCGTGGACAAGCGGCGTGAGCCGACGAGCTGGACGTAGTTCGGCCCTCCGTGCAAGGGCGCGCCGTCCTTGGTCCGGCCGGTTTCATCGCCCGCATCCCCACGGCCGACCATGTCCATGTTGAGCTGCGCGACGATCGAATCGCGCGGCACGGTGGGATGATCGGTAAAGAACCGCGAGCCGAGCAGGCCCTTCTCTTCGGCCGTGTGCCATACAAACAGGGTCGAGCGCTTCGGCTTCGTCTTGAGATTCGCAATGCGCTCGGCGATCTCGAGCGCGCTCACCGTGCCCGAGCCGTCGTCGTCCGCTCCGTTCGAAATCGAGTCGGCGCGACCCGCGGAAGGATGGGCAGCGCGGAACGCCGCGAGCAGGGAATCGACCGTCGCTTGTTGCTCGGGTGTCGCCTGCTTGCCTGCGTCATCGGCGCCTTCCGGGCGCACCACATGATTCCAGATCCGGATCGAGTCGTGATCCACCGTACGGGCGAGTCCGATGTGGTCGTTGTGGGCGCCAATGGCGACATACTCGTTCTTCAGCTTGCGGTCGCTGCCCGGAATGATGCCCACGACGTTCCGCGCGGGCTCCGGAACCGGCGCGACGGTGAATCGGACCGCGACGGCCACGTTGTTCCCCGCGGTACCGGGGGTGAGCTGCTCCACGGGCGTCGTGAACAACTTGGTCGCCGTGGCACGCGTGATGAGGAAGCCCGCGGGGCCGCTGGGCGGACCCTGGTCGTCGTCGAGGAACGCGCGCGGCCGGCGGAGGAAGGCGATGAATTGGCGAGGAAAACTGTCGAGCGCGATCAGCGCGACGGCCGCCGCGCCCGGCACGGTCGGCCCGGAGCGGAGCGCCCGCAGCGAGCTGAACCCGCCGCTGACCTGGAAGACTACGAGCTTTCCCATCGCCTGCTCGGGAGAGAGCCGGTGGGCCGAGTCGGTGGCCTCACCACCATAGACGACCGGCAGTGAGGGGTTCTCGAGGGACTGCGGGCCGAGCGGCAGGTAGTCGGTGAACGCCGTGAACGCCGTCCCGGCGATCGTGAACGTCGATGTCTCGTCGAGCGTCCGCGTCTTGAGCGGGATGGTCTGGAAGTACGTCCCGCCGTCGCCCGCGGGAACGAGCCCGAGGCGCTTGATCTCGGCGGCGATGTAGTTCGTCCCCCGGACGTTGCCGGCGGTCCCCGCCTCGCGGCCCTGCATCGAGTCGTCCGAGAAGATGTAGAGCCGGGTCTCCAAGTCACGGGCGGTGATTGCCGGTTCGGTGGGTGTCGGTACGTGCTTGAGGGGCAGCGCCGTTTGTGCGGCCGCTATCGACGGCACGACGATGGCGATCAGGGCGAAAATATGGAGTCGAGACATGAACACTCCCGGAGTCTCAGGTTGCAATAGCGAAAAGCTCGTCCTCTGACTTACGATTCTCGTGCTGCGGCCGTTGGTCGGCTCATCACTCATGATAGGAGGCCGTCCTCATGGGGTTCTTCGCACACCTTCACCACCTAAGCGACTGGGGACTCCTGGCGCTCCGGCTGGGCGTCGGCGTCACGTTCCTGGTGCACGGCATCCAGAAGCAGGCCATGTGGAAGATGCAGCCCTCCGCCCAGATGCCGGCAAACCTCCTGTCCATCCTGCGAGCCCTTTCGATAGCGGAGCCGCTCGGAGGCGTGGCGGTGATCACCGGTTTCCTCACCCAGCTTGCGGCGGTGGGCTTCATCATCGTCATGCTCGGCGCCATCAACCTCAAGGCCCGGCAGATGCACAAACGCTTCACCGGCGACGGCGGCTGGGAGCTCGACTACGTTCTGCTGAGCGCCGCGCTCGCGCTCGCGATCCTTGGCGCCGGGCGGATCTCCCTCGACCGGGTCGTCTTCCACCTCTAAGCTCGGGGGCGTCAGCGCCGCGGCCGGTGGCGCTCGATGTGCCGGGCCATGATGCGCATCAGCTCGGCGTTGCTCCACGGCTGCCAGCCGTGTGGCTTCATGGGGCGCCCGTAGCCGAACTCGGCGTCGGCAGGGGGCTTGGCGCGCGTGAGAGACTCCTCCAACCGGTACACGGCGAGATTCAAGTAAAACGTGTCCATGTCGCCGACGAAGACGTGGAGCTGGCCGCGTAGCTTGGATCCTAGCGTTGCCCAACTACGCTCCAGGTATTCGCGCAGGTCGTAGTCGTGGGTCCGGAAGTAGTCCGCAACGGCGTGGTCGACCTTGCCGGTCTGCAAATCCCACAGCTCCGCCGGGTAGCCGTCGGGGGCTGTTGGGCCGTACGTGGCCTCCCAAATGGCGAACTGCTCGCCCGATCGTGCGTGGCTGCCGAGCACCGCCTCGAACTGGCTCTCCTGCCGGACGCTGATCCGTGGCAGGCCGGTGATCTCCTGCTCGGCCGGGACGTCGAAGCTCATCCATTCGGCGACCGGATGGACGAACGCGTTGGTATCGCTATAGACGTCGGGGATCTCGTAATTCCGGAAGTCCACCGGATCCGGGTACAGCACCCACGTCCCCCCGAAGAAATCGGGATGGTAGACCTGTAGGGCCAGCGCCTCCCACCCACCGGTCGACCCGCCGGTGAGCACGCGCGCCCACGGGGCGCGGATCATCCTGAAGTGGTCCTCCAAATAAGGAATGAGCTCCTGGAGGATCGCGTCCCCGTACGGCCCGTTGTTCGCGGAGTTCACCGCGTACGAGTCGTCGAAGTAGGGGGTGGGGTGTTGGAACGTCACCGCGATCATGCGCGGGAACTTGGGTGAGCTCCAGGCCTTGTAGAACTCGAACCCCGGCTCGCGCGCCGACCGCGCCAGTCGGGCCGCGCGCTGCTCCGGGGTCTCGGAAGTCGAATCCGTCGAGAAGCCGAACGGGGGTCGCAGGTTGAAGTGCCCCTGCTCGTACACCGTCGGGTAGCGCCGGGCGGTGTCGGTGTCGTAGCCGCGCGGGAGCAGTACTGTTGCCCCGAGGTACATCGGCCGGCCCCACCAGGCCGACAGGATCTTGCTCTGGATCTTGAGGTGCTTGACCCACTTCGTGTCCGGGGGCACGTCGACAGGCGGGAGGACGCGCGTGAGCTCGAGGCGGATCGTGTCCCCCTTCGACGGATCGAGATGGACCTTCCGCACCTCGCTCACGAGATTGCCCGGGGACTTGTTGAACTGCTGGCCCTCCCATTGATCGTCGTGCAGCCAGAGGGTGTGCCTGTCCGCGCGCCGGAACTCCGAGTAGACGTTGAGCAGGCCCTGCACGTAGTAGTCGCCCGCTGGAATGTCCTTGAGCGTCGCCACCGGGTACCCGAGCGTCGAACCGTCGATGACACCGGCCGTACCGGGCGCGAGCTGCGTGACGTCCACACCGAAAAAGGGCGTGCAGTCGCTCTCATGCCGCACGTGGAGCCGCGGCTCGACGTCGTCGTGGCGGGTCACGAAGACGTACATGCGGCCGGTCACCGCCGCGGGGCGCATGCCGGCTGGCACTGATATCTCGAAGCGGGCCTGAGCGACGAGCGGGGCGGGGACGGCGGCGACGCAGGCGGCGAGGACGGCGACCAGGGTAACGAAGCGCAACGGGCGGTCCTGGAAGAGGGTCGGGTAGTGTGGCGTCAAACATCGGGCGTCGCAAGGCAGGTCGGCACGACAATCACTTCGCAGGGAGTCCGAGCAGTTGTAGGCGATCATGGGTCTTGTCTCCATCGTGTATGAGGGACTAAAGTCCGGGACTTCAGTCCCATATGACCGACGAACGAAGGGGATCCCGATGCCTCAGAGCGATCACGACCGCCGGGTCGACTACATCGAGTTCGGCGCAACCGACGTGGCACGCACCAAGGCGTTCTATCAGCAGGTCTTCGGCTGGAAGTTCGAGGACTACGGTCCGGACTACACGAGCTTCCAGGACGGCCGCCTGAGCGGCGGGTTCGCCAAAGACGCGCCCGTCCGGCCGGCCAACCCGCTCGTCGTGATCTACGCCACCCGGCTGGAGGACACCGAGGCGAAGATCAAACAGGCGGGCGGCAAGATCGTGAAGAAGGCCTACCCATTCCCGGGCGGTCGCCGGTTCCATTTCAGCGATCCCAGTGGGAACGAGCTGGCGGTGTGGACTGACAAATAGGCGGCTGACACTCTACGGCTCTTCGTCTCGTATGAATTCCGACCCCTTCACTCGATAGATTCAGACATGGCCAAACCGCTCCTGCAGCTTGCCGCCGTCGGCGTCGCCGGCTTCGCCCTCTGGAAGCTCGCCTCGTTCATCCTGTTCCCCGTTCTCATGCTGGCGCTCAAGATCGCGCTGGTCGTGGGGATCGTGATGTTTGCGATCTGGTTCTTCAAGAAGAACGACAAGAAGAAAGACGATACGGCGACGGGCGACGCGTGACGGTGGGGCGCAGCTGCGCCCTCTCCTTTTCACCCGCTCGCGCCCGCGTATCGCCGTAGCGCGACCCGCCACGCGAGGCGGGCGAGCAGGAACATGAGCGCGGCCACCAGCGCAGCGACCAGGGCCAGCGCCGGTCGCAGGCGCCCCGTGAGCGCCGACGCGGGAACCGTGGTCGTCCATGCGATCGGGATCAGGTATACGAAGAGGAAGCGCAGCGCGCCGGGGTACGCCGAGACCGGGTAGCGCGCGCCCTCGAACAACGCATCGAACAGCACGGCGATGTTCTCCACCGATACGAACCAGAAGGCCAGACTCATGAGCAGGACCCAGATCGCGTAGACGACCACGGCCGCGGCCGCCAGCGCCAAACCGAACGCCACGAGTTGGTCCCACGATGGAGCCCGGCCCGTTCGGTGCAGGGCGTACCCCGCCAGGGCGAGCCCGAGCACGATATCGGTGAAGCGCCAGATGTCGAGCCGGCGGAACGAAACGAAACCCTGTGGATCCACCGGTTTCACGAGCACGAGATCGAGCTCGCCACTCCGCACCTCCCCCACCAGGCTACCGATCCCGGGTCGCAGCACCGCCTCGATCACCCCGGTGAGTGTGTTGAACACGCCGAGCAACACGACGATCTCCCAGTAATCCCAACCTCCGAGCTGGCTCGTGTGCCGGAAGAACAGGGCGAGTGTGAGCAGCGCCGTCGCCATGTAAAAGAGGGTGCCGAGCACGCTGGCCACGAAGTTGGCGCGGTACTGCAGCTCTTCCGCCACGTTGATGCGCCAAAAGGCGGCGAGCAGGCGGAGGACCTGCCTCATCCGCCCACCGCCCCGTAGCGCCGCAAGCCGCGTGTCCACGCCACGCGGCACGCCGCTGCCCAGAAAGCGAGCCACACGAGCTGGGTTCCAAACCCTCGCAGCACGGCGTCGACGCCATGGACGCTGCCCGTGAGCAGGTCGACGGGAAAAGCGAGCATCGAACGGAACCACAACACGCCGGCGACGCTCGCCATGGCGGGGGGGAGGAGTGCGAGTGGCGCGATGCGGCCGGCCAGAAAGAGAGACACGCCCGCGTGGAGCTCCATGATCGCCGTGGCCCGCGTGGTCCAGAAGGCGAGCAACCCGGTGGTGAAGCTGATGAAGAACCGCATGCCGGCCGCGAGCACCACGGCGACGGCGGTGAGGGCGAGCCGCCCCGGCGTGGCGGGCAGCCGGACCACCGGCCAGAGGACGGCGGCCACGAGCCAGACGATGAGAATGACGCTGGCCGTGCGGGCCTTGTAGGCGATGTTGTCGGCCACGGCCTCGTGGGCCGGGTGGAGCGGCCGCGCGAGCCGGAAGTTCAGCTCGCCTTCGCGGATCCAGCGGTCCAGATACCAGGAATCCCACGCGATCGTCAGCTGGTTGATGAGCATCACGCCGAAGAAGTACCGCGCGAAGTCGGCGCGGGCGTACCCGCCGACGGTCCCGGACCCGGCGATCGCCCACCAGATGCCAAGCGCGATCGCAGGCTCCGTGACGCCCCAGAGAAGCCACAGCACGATCGACGCGCGGTACTGAAGGTCGACCAGCCATGCCGTGCGAATCAGCGCCGAGTAGCGCCGCGCCCAGCTCACGCGTCCGCTCCCTCGAAGCCCTGGGCGAACGCCTGGCGAATCACCTCTTCGATCGGCGGGTCTTCGATCGACAGGTCGGCAATCGGGAGCGCGGCCAGCAATCGCGCGCTCGTCGCCGGAGCGTCTTCCCGCCGGACCTCGAGCACCGCGTTGGGGAAATGAAAGCTCTTCACCTCGCCGAACGCGGCCAGGGCGTCCTTCGTCACGCCGTCGGCACCCCCCAAGACGAGCTCGATCCGCTTGACGCGCGCGATCCGGGCCACCAGGACGTCGAGCGCGCCGTCGTACAGCAGCCGGCCCTGGTTGATCATCAGGACTCGCGAGGCGAGCGCGGTCACGTCCTGCATGTAGTGGGAGGTGAGCAGGACGGTGGCACCGTGCCGGTCCCGGTACTCGATGAGGAAGCGGCGGATCGCCTCCTGGGCCGTCACGTCGAGGCCCAGCGTGGGCTCGTCGAGGAACAGCAGTGGCGGCTGATGCAAGAGCGATGCGACGAGCTCGCACTTCATGCGCTCGCCGAGCGACAGCTGGCGCACGGGTTTGTCGCGCACCTCGCCGAGACCGAGCAGGATGACGAGCTCCTCGAGCCGTGAGCGATAGTCCGCATCGGTCAAGTCGTAGATCGCGCGGTTCAGCTGGTAGGTCTCCTCGGGCGGAAGATCCCACACGAGTTGCTGGCGATTGCCGAGCACGAGCGCGATGCGACGCTTGAACGCGGGTCCGCCGTTCCAGGGGTCGAACCCGGCAACGTGAACGCGGCCGCTGGTCGGGTACAACAGGCCCGCGAGCATCTTGAGCGTCGTCGTCTTGCCCGCTCCGTTGGGCCCCAGGAAGGCCACGATCTCGCCCGGGCCGATGCGGAACGTCACGTCGCGCACCGCATGCACCTGGCGGTAGCGCGGGCGCAGGAGCGCGCGCACCGCGCCTCCGATTCCCGGGTCACGGACCTTCACCTGAAAGGTCTTGCTGAGTCGCTCCGCGGCGACGAGGGGTGTCTCGGCCATGAGGGAATTTACCGCGGGAGTTGGAGCCTCCGAGCGATCCTCTTACTTTGGGGCCCCGAAGGAGGCTTCATGACCGTCCGGGGTCTATCCATCAAGGCGAAGTTGCCGCTCCTTATCGGTGGCCTGGTCGTCGTGGTGACGGTCATCTACGGCGGGGCGGCCTATCAGGCCGTCCGCCGCTCGTCCGCCGGCGCGGCCATCGCACGGCTCGGCACGGTGACGGATCAGCTGGCCCAGCTGCTCACGACTTCGCGAGACCAGCTGGTCGCCGGGGCGCGCGCGGTGGCCGATAGCCCGGCCGTGCGCGCATATGCAATCCGGCCCGCTGCCGATCGCCGCGGCGCAGCGGAAATGGCGCTGCGGCCGACCGGCCCGCAGAGCCAGCAGGTGGCCGCGGTCGAGCTCTGGGGTGCGGATCGGCACCGCCTGTTGGTGGTAGGCACCCCGGAGCCGTGGGCCGACGCGGCCGGCGCCGCCGCCCTCATGGCGCATCTGTCGCCAACCGATTCCGGCACGGTCGGCCCGTTTCGGCCTGTAGGGGATTCGATCGCCTACGGCATTGCCGCGCCCGTCGTCGCCGGCGGCCGACTGCTCGGCTACGTCGTGCAGTGGCGGCGGATCCCTTCCTCGGCCGATCTCAAGGACCAGAACACCGGCCTCCGGCGCCTGATCGGCTCGGACGCCCATCTGTTCGTGGGGAATGCGACCGATGACGTTTGGACGGACCTCGTCAAACGAGCTCCACCACCTCCAGTGGACGTCAGCAAGGGAGCTGGTGGCGTGCTGCGCTATGAGCGCGCCGGCGCCGGCCCGGTCGTCGCCGCCTCGCGCCTCGTCGTCCATACTCCGTGGGTAGTCCTCCTCGAGTTCCCGCGCGCGGTCGTACTCGCTCCGGCTCGGCAATTTCTCACCCAGCTGACGCTGATCGGCGCCACGATCCTCCTGGTCGGCCTTCTCGCCGCCTGGGCCACGAGCCTGACACTCACGCGCCCGTTGACGCGACTGACGCGCGGTGCCGAGGCGGTGGCGGCGGGCGACTATGCGCAGCCCGTCGTGGACCAGCCGCGAGGCGACGAGCTCGGGCGGCTCGCAGACGCGTTCCACGTGATGGTGACGCACGTGCGTGAATCGCAGCAGCGCCTCGAGGAGCGGGTAAGGGCGCGGACCAGAGAGCTCGAGGAACGGAACCAGGAGCTCGAGACGTTCGCGTACTCCATTTCGCACGATCTGCGCTCGCCGCTCCGCGCCATGGAAGGGTTCACCCACGCACTGCTCGAGGATTACGGCAGCAAGCTCGACGAGACCGGCCGGCAACACGCCGAGCGGGTCGCGGCGGCCGCTCGCACGATGGACCGGCTCATCGACGATCTGCTCGCGTACAGCCAGCTTACGCGCTCGGAGCTGGACCTCGCGCCGATCGACCTGCGGCGCGTCCTGCGCGGCTCAATGCAGCAGGTCGAGGGCGAGGTCCGCAGCCGAAACGGGCGCGTGACCATCGCCGATTCGCTGCCGACGGTGGTAGGCCACGGCCTGACGCTGGCGCAAGTCCTGGCCAATCTGCTCGCCAACGGGATCAAGTTCGTGCCGGCGGGTCGCACCCCGGAGGTTCGTGTACGGGCGGAGTGGCGCAACGAGGGGGGACGAGTGCGGCTGTGGGTGGAGGATAACGGGATCGGCATTGCCCCCGAGCATCACGAGCGCATCTTCCGGGTGTTCGAGCGGTTGCATCGCTCCTCCGATTATCCTGGCACCGGCATCGGTCTCGCGATCGTGCGGAAGGCGATGGAGCGTATGGGCGGCACGTCGGGAGTGGAATCCCAGCTGGGCCAGGGGAGCCGATTCTGGATCGAGCTGCCACGGGCGGACGCAGACTAACAAGGCTACATTCTCCTCCGCCCGTGAGCGCCGCGACCGCAACCCGTCTCCTCCCCGACCGCCGTTACGGCATCGACCGGCGGTCGCTGCCGCGCCGGCAAACGGTGAACGTCGTTCCGGTCGAACGTCGTCACCTGGTGGACCGTCGATGGGGCGCCGACCGGCGCAGCACCCTCGAGCGTCGCGGCAGCCATCAGCGAAATCCCGCCCTGGAGACGCCCGGCGAGCACCTGCGAAACGCGCTCCAACTCCTGCGCGAGCTGCATTTCATCGGTGAGCCGACGTTCGACGCCGCGGTGGCGCGGTTGCAGTACGCGCTCGACCTCCTGGAAAAGCGCCGCTAGCTCGACCCCTCCTCGCGCCGATGCCTGGATTTGCAATTCGTCGCGCCACCGCCGCGGACGCGTCCGTGCTCGCGCACCAACGGGCCGGCATGTTTCGGGACATGGGCGAGCTAGCGGACGAATTGCACGACCCGCTCGTCAAGGCGTCGACCGCCTATTTCGCCAGGGCGATCCCGGAAGGAAGCTACGTGGCGTGGGTCGCGGAGAATGAAGATGCCCCCCCCCTCGCCCCCGGGGAGATCGTCGGTGGCGCGGGCCTCCAGCTGCGGGAGCTCCTGCCGCGTCCGCATCCCGAGCGAACGCGGCTCATGCGCGGTCCGCAGGCGCTGATTCTGAACGTCTTCACCGAGCGGTCCTGGCGGCGGCGCGGCGTGGCCGAGGCGCTGATGCGGGAGCTCCTGGCGTGGTGTCGAGACAACGGTGTGGAGAGCGTCGTCCTCCACGCCTCCAACGAGGGCCGCCCGCTCTACGAGAAGCTCGGCTTCACGGCGACGAACGAAATGCGACTTGGGGGTAAAGGCGGCATCACACGGTGACGCCCGCTCCCGCGCGCGTGTACGATCCGTCCGACTCGAGACTCCAGGCTTCCGGGTCCGTGAGCTCTCGCTCGAAAATGGCGTCGAGCCGCGCCCGGGCTCCCGGGTCGTCCACCGGCGTGACGACCTCGACGCGGCGCCGCAGGTTGCGCGGCCGCCAGTCCGCGGACCCGATGTAGTACTCCGGCTCACCGCCGTTCGCGAATTGATAGATCCGGCCATGCTCGAGGAAGCGGCCCAGCCGGCTCACGACGCGGATCCGCTCGGACAGCCCCGGCACACCGGGACGGAGCATGCAGATCCCGCGCACCACGAGCTCGACTTCCACGCCGGCCTGCGCCGCGCGATAGAGCGCGCCGATCACGGTGGCGTCGGTCAGGCCGTTGAGCTTGGCCCGAATTCGTCCCCCCCCCACCCGGCCCGCCCGCGCGTGGTCCGCCTCGCGCGCGATCAGCGCCAGGAACCGATCCAGCATGTTGGTCGGTGCGACCAGCAACTTGCGGAACGGCGCCTGTGGCGGTCGAGACGAGCCCGTCAGCTCGTTGAAGAGGGCGTGCAGGTCCTCCGTGAGGCCTTCGTCCGCGGTGAAGAGCCCGACATCCGTGTAGAGGCGGGCGGTGTCGGCGTTGTAGTTGCCGCTCCCCACATGGGCGTAGCGTCGCATGCGACCGGTGGCCCGCCGCACGACGAGCGCGATCTTCGCGTGGATCTTGAGGGTCGCGAGCCCGGTGATCACGTGAATCCCCGCCGCCTCGAGGCTCTGGGCCCAGCCGATGTTGAGCTCTTCGTCGAACCGCGCCTTGAGCTCCACGAATACCGAGACGTCGGCCCCGCGTGCGGCCGCGCGGCGCAGCGCATCGCCGATCGGCGAGGGCCCGCCGGGGCGATACAGCGTCAGTTTGATCGCCGCGACGTCGGGATCGTCCGCTGCTTCGGCAATGAAGCGCTCGAACGTGGCCGTGAAGGAGTCGTACGGATGGTAGACGAGGACGTCGCCTCGGTCGAGCGCTTCGACGATCGAGCGGTGGCCGGCGAACGGATCTTGGGCGACGAATGGAGGATAGTCGAGGTCCGGCTCGGTGAGCTTTCCGGCGAGCTGCCCGAGTGCGCCCAGGTCCACGAGGCCCGGAGCCTCGTACACATCCGAGGGGCCGAGCGCGCTCTGGAGATCGCTTTCCTCGAACCGCAGCTCGCGCTGTAAGAGCTCGCGCAAGCCCGCTGGCATGGCGCGCTCGACCTCGATGCGCACCACCGGTCCCCACGGCCGCCGCCGCACCTCCTCCGCGACGGCCTGCGCGAAACTGGCCGTCCCCAGCTCGTCGAGCTGGATATCGCCGCTGCGCGTCACGCGGAACGCGTACGTGTCGAGCACCTCCCGGCCCGGGAAGAGCGTCGGGAGGTGCTGGCGCACCGCGGCCTCGAGCGGAATGACACCGCGCTCCACCGCGACAAAGCGGGGCAGGGACGATGGCAGCTCCACGCACGCGTAGTGCACGGGCCCTGCCGGACTGTCGCGCAGCACCACGGCCAAGGAGAGTCGGCGGTCCGCCAGATGCGGGAACGGGTGCCCCGGCGCGCGGGTCAGGGCCTTCGGTGTCAGAAGTGGCGCCACCTCCTCGCTGAAGCGACGCTCGAGGGTCTGGCGCTCGTGCGCCGACAAGTCACTCCAGATCCGGATCGGGACGTATTCCACCGCCGCGGCGGCGACAATGTCCGAGCACCGATACTGTCGCGCGACCAGGGGATGAATCCGGATCGCGATCGCGTCGAGCTGTTCGGCCGGCGTGAGGCCGTCAGGCGAGCGGTCGCCGTTCCCCGGCTCGACGGCGGCGACGCGGTGTTTCAGGGCGCCGACCTGCACCATGAAGAACTGGTCCAGATTGGTGCTGAGGATCGCGAGGAAGCGGAGCCTGGCCGCGAGCGGCGTGCGCGGGTCTTCGGCGAGCGCAAGGACGCGCGCGTTGAACTCGAGGGTCGACAGGAGCGCGTTGATGAATTGATCGGCGGCGGGCCGCGCGGCGTCGAGCGCCCTGTCGGGTAGCGCGGGCACGCGCAGCTCGCTCAACGTCAGGCGACTCGTCTCGTCCGTGGTGCCCCCTCCCCCTACCCCTCGCCTGCCCACCGCGGGCACGGCGTGCTCCGCCGATTCGACCGAGGCGGCCGACCATTCCGGCACGAGCTCGGAGCGCGCCGCCACCGCGAGCGCCGCAAGCGTCGCCGGGTCCCGCAGCACAGGCGAGCCGGCGCGCGCAATGATGTCCTGCGGGGCGAACCACTGGAGCCGCGTGGGGGGGATCGCCGTCAGATCGCGTCGCAGCCGGCGCGCCAGCCAGACCTCGATGGCGGGCCGGAGACCGGCGGCCGGGACGACGCCGAGCAGCCGGACCTCGCCCTCGACGTTGCCCAGCATGCGACGCATCGCCCGCCGGCAGGCCTCCTCGCCGCCTCCTTCTTCGAGGGACAAGCGGAGCGCTGCGCCGCTGCGGCACAGGGCCATGCGCCCGTGCGCCACCGCCAGCACCGCCACCTGCCGCGCGGGCGTCGCGGCCGCTCCGGCGGCGAGCCCGGCGGCCGTCAGCTGAGCGGCGCGCGTTGCGCGATCGGTCGACGTCGGGCGCAGCGCCCACCGCCGCTCGATCGCCTGCGCGAAGCGCGACTGCGAGATCACGCTCCACCGACCCCGCCAGACGACGAGCTCGTGAAACGCCGGGGCCTGGCTTCCGGCGACCGGCGTCACGATGTCGTACGCCAGAACCAACTGCGTCACCGGGACGAGCGGGAGGCGGGCGTCGCGCACGCGGCGCTCGACCTCGAGCGCCGTATCGAGTCCCAGGCGGCTGGTGTCCACGAGCGCCCGCAGCCGGCGCGCCGGCTCCGTGGCGCCCGAGAACATGTGAGTGGGCTCGAGCTCCGTCGCGGGCGACTCCGAGCGCGCCATCCCCGGCACATCCAACGCGAGCGTGCGTCGGTCTTCCACTTCGAATCGCACGCGACACCGGATCCCCCGTCGCCGGAGGTCGCCCTCCGGGGTGTCGAAATAGAGATCCCGGTGAAACGTGAGCCGAATCGGCCCCGCCCGGAGACCCAGGGGCAGGGGCGCATCCACGAGCTCCATGAGGCTCGTCGCGTCCGGCACGTCCCAACGGCGCTCGGTCATACGGTCATCGGACGGACGGAAGGCTCAACTCTCATGACAGGCGCGAATGAACTCGCGACGCATCCTGCCTTGATCGTTGATGGTCTTGTAGAAGTCGTCGTAATAGTCGAGCGCCTGCTCGACGCGCTTGTGCTCGAGCCCCTGGGCCTCCATGCCCCGGTAGAGGGCGTAGATCGTGTCTTTCTGCTGGTTGAACGGGACGAACAGCGCGGCGAGCTCCTCCGGCGTGCGGCAGGTGCCTCGGAAGATCCGGTCGCGCACCGTCCGGATGCCCAGGCGTGGATCGGGTTGGGCGTATGGGGTCCAGATGACGCCGGACCAGTCGAAGTCGTAGGGGACCGGGTACACCACCCCCGCCGTATCGCGGATCAGCACGATGTTGTGCAACACGGAAACGGCGAAGTCCGTGTTGCCGATCAGGTACTGAAACACCGCCGCCAGCCCCATCTGGTGGAAGTCCAGATCGGTTTGATACACGCCTTTCTGGACGAGCACCTCCATGCCGTTCCGCTTCGCCATCCGATCGTCGTCCTCCAGGAAGAACGCCCAGCGGGTCTCGGGCTCGTGCTTCCCCTTGGCGTCGACGTACGTCACATGCGCGAGGCGTGCGCGAAAGCTTCGGTCGGTGATGAGGTTGTAGACGCGGTAGATGAGGTATTCCTCGAGCAGATAATTGGCGTACGATTTCCCGCCGCGGCACTGCACGATGAGCTTCAGGCTCGAGCCCTGGTGCGCGAACATCGTGTGTGGCGTCCTCTCGCGGTCGAATACGACCTTGAGCGGCGGATACTGACAGGTGTTCAGCCGGAAGTGGCCGCGGGTGTGTAACTGCACGTCCATGGTCACGGAATCGCCCGTCGCGGTAGTGTACGAGAGCACGGCGGGGTGGTCCGGCTTGTCGTTGCCGCGATTCTTCCCGAGCGCGCCGAAGTCGGCGGTGAGGGTCAACGCGAGCGGCTCGACGGCCTCGAACAGCCTCGCGCGCGCCGCAGATGGCGTACTGGCATCGCCGGGTGACTGCGGATCCGCCGCGGCGGACGATGCGAGGCCCATCACGGCCAGCGCCGTGAGCGCCGCCCACCGCACGCGGTCGACCGGATCGCGACTCACCTCGCAAGTCTACGGGCCGCTCAGGAGGCTCGCCAGCCGACGCGGACGCACGCACTTTACAGGCGTGCGCTGGGTTGCGGGGGTGGCGGGCGTCGTCCTGCTCGCCGTGGTGCTATGGGACGCGTTCGAGACGATCATCCTGCCGAGGCGGGTGAGCGGGAGGATCCGTCTCACCAGTCTCTTCTACCGGTCGACGTGGAAGCCGTGGCGCGGCACGGCGCGGCTGCTCTCAGGGCGCCGTCGTGACGCGTTCCTTTCCTTTTATGGTCCCCTCTCCCTGATCCTCCTCCTCGCCCTGTGGGCGGCGGGGATCGTATTCGCCTTCGGCTTGCTCCAATGGGCGGCGGGCTCCGCGCTCACGATGACAGGCGGCGCCCCGAGCTTCGGAGCCGACGTCTACATGAGCGGGACGACGTTCTTCACGCTCGGCCTCGGCGACGTCGTGCCGCGCACGACGCTCGCCAAGGTGCTCACCACCGTCGAGGCCGGGATGGGGTTCGCGTTCCTGGCGGTCGTGATCGGGTACTTCCCGGTGATCTACCAGGCATTCTCGCGGCGCGAGGTGGCGATTTCGCTGCTCGACGCGCGCGCCGGCTCCCCGCCGAGCGCCGCAGAGCTGTTGTGGCGGCACCGTGGCGATCCCGGGGCGGCCGCCCTCGCCGACTTGCTACGCGAATGGGAGCGCTGGTCTGCGGACGTACTCGAGAGCCACCTGTCGTATCCGCCGCTCGCCTATTTTCGCTCGCAGCACTACAACGAGTCGTGGGTCGCCGCGCTCACCACCATCCTCGACACGAGTGCGATCGTCATCGTGGGCCTCGAAGGATGGTGCGTGCGGCAAGCGGAGCTGACCTTCGCGATGGCGCGCCACGCAGTCGTCGACCTGGCCCAGGTGTTCAGCACCCCTCCGGGGGCGTCGGAGGACCGGCTGCCGCCCGCGGATTTGGCCCGACTGCGGGACCGTCTCGCCAGCGGGGGGTTGCGACTGAAGGCGCGTCCGGACTTCGACGTGCGCCTCGCCGAGCTGCGACGCATGTACGAGCCGTACGTGGTGGCTCTGGCACGGTATCTGGCCCTGCCGCTGCCCCCGTGGATGCGCGCCGTCGAGCGTCCCGATAACTGGCAGACGAGCGCGTGGGACCCGATGGTGCGGTTGCCGACGCGCGATCCTGCGCCAGCGGCGCCCCAGCCGCTCCCGGGACTGCGAAAGGAGGAGGAGCACTTCTAGGTTCGCGGCTCAGGTCCGCACGCCGACCTCGTCCAGGTGGTCGAGCAGGTCGGCCGGGTCCTGATACACCCGATACGCGCCGGCGCGTTCGAGCTCGTCCGCCCCGTAGCCGCCGGACAGGAGCCCTACGCCGAGCGCGCGGGCGCGGCGCGCCGCCAACAGGTCCCACACGCTGTCGCCCACGACCACGGCGTTCTCCACGCGCACCCCCAGACGCGCCGCCCCCGCGACGAACAAATCGGGGTCGGGCTTCGCGTATTCCACCTGGTCCCGCGTGATGACCGGGACGCCGTCGGGAACGCCGAGCTTCTCGAGGGTCAGCTTGGCGCTCTCCATGCGGCCGCTCGTCCCGATGGCCCACGGCACTCCCACCTTGGTCAGATAGGCGAGCAGCTCGCGCGCGCCCGGCAGCGGTCGAATCTCAGGGGCCATGCGGGCGAACGCGTCCCGGTGCACCTGCATGATCTTGTCGGCTTGCGCCGCCTTGAGCTCGCGGCCGGTCTCGCGAAACAGCGCGTTGACGAACAGCCCGCCGCTCATGCCGATGCGGCGGTGGATCCGCCACACCGCCAGCTCGATGCCGGCGCTCTCGAGCGCCTCGCGCCAGGCGAGGACGTGCTGATACACGCTGTCGACGAGCGTGCCGTCGAGATCGAAGAGGAAGGCCGGGCCGGTCGTGCGCTCGCTCATGCGGCGATATGTACGCGCTCGCGGGGCGCACCGCCAGCGCGCGCGATCTCAACTGTCGGGGCTTTCGAGGCGATGTATATTTGCGGTTCCTCGGACTCGATCGGCCATCATGACCAGCATTGCGACGTGCCCTCGGTGCGGCGAGGCGGTCGGCCCGGCCGATCGGTTCTGCGCGCGCTGTGGCTCGGACGTGTCTGGCGTGCATGGCGACGTGGCCACCGAAGTCGTGCGCGGGCCCGCGATCAAGACGGTCGATCAGCAGCGCGCGCTGCTCGAGACGCTCCGGCAAGCCACCCTCGGTGACTACGAGGTCCGAGCCGAAGTCGGGCGAGGAGGGATGGCCACGGTGTTCCTCGCGCACGACGTGGCCCTCGACCGCAAGGTCGCCATCAAGGTCATGGCCCCCGCGCTGCTCTCCGATCCGGGGTTTGCCGAGCGGTTCAAGCGCGAGGCGCGCACGGCGGCCTCGCTCAGCCACCCGAACATCATTCCCATCTACGCGGTCAAGGAAGGCGAGCACCTCCTCTATTTCGTCATGAAGTTCATCGAGGGGCGTCCCCTCGATTCCATCATCAAGGAAGTGGGGCCGCTGCCGATCCCGATGGTGCAGGCGATCCTCCACCAGGTGGGCGGGGCGCTCGGCTATGCGCACAAGCGCCGCGTGGTCCACCGCGACGTCAAGCCCGCGAACATCATGGTCGACTCCGACGGTTGGGCGATCGTGACGGACTTCGGGATTGCCAAAGGATCGGAGTCGCACGGGCTCACGGTGACCGGAGCGACGGTCGGCACGCCGTCCTACATGAGTCCCGAGCAGTGCGGGGCGAAAGAGCTCACCGGCGCGTCGGATCAGTATTCGCTCGGCGTCGTCGCGTACGAAATGCTCGCGGGCCGACTGCCGTTCGCCGCGGACTCCGTGATGGCCATCATGTACGCGCACTTCAACGAGGTGCCGGCCCCCGTCACCAATGTTCGGCCCGACGTGCCCCCAGGGCTCGCGGGCGCCGTGATGCGCATGCTGGAGAAGGAACCCGGCAAGCGCTGGCCCAGCCTGGAGGCGGCCTTGGCCGCGGTGGGCGGAGCGCCCCTGGCGCACGACGACCCGATCCGCACGCACCTCGTGACGCTCGCGGCGGCAGGCGCGGCCTCGCAGCTCGCCAAGCGGATCAGCACTCCCGTGAGCCCGATGCCAGCCGTCAAGAGTGGTGCAGGGAAGACGTCCAACATCGCCGCGCTGAGCATCGCCCCACGGCGGACGACGATCGCGGTCGGCGGGGCGGTGCAGTTATCGGCCACCACGAGGCGTATCAGCGGAACCACGCAGCCCGGTCACGGCATCACGTGGGCGTCGACCAACACCGAGGTGGTCACCGTGTCTTCGAGCGGCCTCGCGACCGCGATCGGACCGGGGACCGCGACCGTGACCGCGACGCAGGAGAATACGAGCGCCACCGCGACAATCACCGTCACCGCGGCAGAGCAAGAACGGCGCCGGGTGTGGCCGGCGGTCGCCGCCGGCGTGGTGCTCGTGGGCGCCGCCGGAGCGGCCTGGTGGCTCAAGCCCTGGTAGGGGACGGGGTCGGGGACTCTGCCGGCCGAGCCGTCGCCTCCGTCGGTGCGCGCCGAGAGTACCGTACTTGCTCCGCCCACGCCGCCCGCCCCGCCGCCCGCGGTGGTGGACTCCACTCCTACGCGGCAGACGCCAAAGCGCACCGCACAACCGGGAAAGCGGCAAGGTGCCGTGCCACCGCACAGGGACACGGTGTCTCCACAGCAGGCTGCGCCGCTGCTGCCTCCCGCTCCCGCTCCCGCTCCCGCTCCTCCTCCGGCTCCCCCTCCGGTTGCGTCGTCGACCGCGACGGTCCCCCCTGCTCCTCCTCCGCCGCCGGACCCACGCCCCCAGATCGAGGCCGCGATCGCGAGCTATGCCAGGGCGCTCCAGGCGCGCGACATCAATGCGGTGAAGCGAATTGCTCCGGGACTCGGACCGCAAGCGCTGAGCAACCTGCAGGATTTCTTCCAGCGGGTCACTGGCCTCAAGGCGAACCTGCAGGTGAGTCGCGTCGACGTGAACGGGGACCAGGGCGGGGCCGACGTGAGCGGGACGCTCGAGTACGTGAACAACGGAACGCGGGTCACGCAGCCGCTCAACTTCCACGCGACGCTCGAGCGGCGCGCGGAGGGCTGGCGGATCATGCAGCTCCAATGACATGAACGCCCGGCGTCGCTGGCTGGTCGCCGCCCTCGTGCTCGGGGTGGCGTGCACCGACGATCGGCAGATCGGGCCACCGGCCATCGCCTCCATCGTCGTCGCCCCGGACACCGCGACCGTGCTGGTAGGCGATTCGTTGTTCCTGCAAGTCGTGGCCCGCGACGCGAACGGTCACGGGTTCATCGGCGTGCCCGCCACGTGGACGTCGCGCTCCCCAGCCGTGGCCACGGTTTCGCAAACGGGCCTCGTCAAGGGTGTCTCGACCGGCGGCGACACGATAACCGCCACGGCCGGAGGCCGCACGGCCACCAGCGTCGTGACCGTCGTGCCGCGGCCCCTCATCGCTTTCTCACGTGACAGCATCGGATTCACGGCGTTCACGAACGGACCCAATCCGCCGCCCGACAGCGTATTCATTTCGAACGCCGGGGGCGGATCGCTCGGCGCTCTGGGCCTCACGGGGATCACGTACGGGCCCGGCGCCAGCGGCTGGCTGGCCGCCACGCTGTCCGGCACGCCCGAATCCGACACGCTCACGCTCGCGGCGCAAACGGGGACTCTCGCGGCCGGCGTGTACACCGCCACCGTTCCCGTAACGGCAGCAAACGCGACGAACAGCCCGCGCGGCCTCAAGGTCTCGTTTACCGTGGGGGCGGGGGCGAGTCAGTCGTCAGTCGTCGCGGCGCCGACCTCGATCACGGCCTGCGGAACCGGCTGCGCTGCCGGCACGACGGCCTCGACCATTACCGTCACCGTACGGGACGCCCTCGGCAACGTGATCAACGGCGCCACGGTGACACCGTCGGCGACCGGGTCGAGCAACAGCTTTGCGCCGGCTTCGGGAACGACCGACGCGACCGGCGTCTTCACGACGACGTTCAGCTCCAGCAAGGCCGAGGTGAAGACCATCTCAGCCGTGGCCAATGGGACGGCGATCACCCAGACGGCGGCCGTGACGGTAAGCGCGGCGACGCCGGTGTCGATGGCCCAAGTTTCCGGGACCAACCTGCTGGCGGCACGGGTTGGTCCGCCGGTCGCCACACTGCCCGCGGTCCTGGTGAGCGATCAGTTCGGCAACCCGGTACCGGGGGTGAGTATTACGTTCGGCTCCGTAACCGGCGGAGGCGTGATCGGCGGGAGTCCGGCGAGCACGGGCGCGGATGGGATCGCGAGGCCGGGCTCGTGGCAGCTGGGCACCACGGCAGGTGACTCCGTGCACGGCACGTATCTGAACGGCGTCTCCGCGTCGCCCACCACGGGCACGCTCGCCGGGAGCCCGGTCGCGTTCGTCGACACGGGCTTCTATAGCCTCGCGAGCGATGTGATGCCGATCTTCGCGGCTGCCGCGGCCGGCCCGTGCTCGGGCTGCCACAGCCCCGGCTTCCGACCGGACTTCACCTCAGCGACGACGTTCTTCAACACGACCGTGAACGTGACCGGAGTCTGCAACGCCGCTCTCGTCCGCGTGGTGCCCGGCGACGCGAGCAACAGTCTCGTGCAGCGCTTCTTGAACGGCAGTGGCACGGCCTGCACGCCCCTTGGCGTGATGCCGCCGGCCGGCGCCCTGCCGGCCAATCAGCGGCGCATCGTGTCCGACTGGATCAATCGAAACGCGCTGAACAACTAGAAGTTGTATTCCACCCCACCGGTCCACACCACGCTGGGCTGCATCCCGGAATTGCGCAGCGGAATGAGGGCGTTGGTGACGAGCTCGATGCCCCGCTGCGTCCTGAACTTGAAGCCGAGCGAGGCGCTCATCAGGTCATCGCGCTGTGACGGGATGTTGGTCGGGATGACCTGGTGCGGGTAGGGGGCGACGTACTGCACTGGCGGAGGGACGACGAGCTTCGAGTCGCCGATCTGCCAGTCGGAGAGCACGTCGAACGCCATCGTGGCGAAGGGCGCGAGCAGCTGATCGAAGCCGATGTTCGCTACCACCGAATTGTTCTGCAGGTCACCGTCCCGGAACACGTACCCCAGATTCAGGTGCGGCGTCGTATTCCCCCACGTGGCGGAAAGGACGCCGAGTCCCCGGCCGGCGAACGCGCCCGACCCTAGCAGGTTGTTCTCGTCCCCCGTCGGGAACCGGGTGTCGACCAGGAGGGCAACGCCGACCCGCTTGGTCTGCGCCACGTTGATCTTGAGGCGCGCCGCCACATCGCCGAGACCGGTGGCGGCACCCGCCGTGCTCGCGAACGCCGTGAGGACGGGGTTGGTCGCGTCGCCAGCGAAGAAATGTGGAGTGGGGAAGCCGCCCAGGGGCAGGATATTGGCGATGCTGTGTCCTTCGACGCTGGTGCGCACGAACGGCACATCGACCGACAGGTCGACGCCATCCACGATCCCGTAGCTCATGACCAGCGACGTGATGAGGAGATTCACGTCCAGCGACACGTTCACCTGCACCACGTCGTTCTCGAAGCTGGGATTCCCGAGTCCGGCCGGGGGCACATCTTCATGCGTGAAGTTGAACTGCAGCTGGTCCACCCGGATGCCCCGGAGACGCTCGAAGTGCATCTGCGACACGTTCGCGCCGAAGAAGAGCCGCCCTCGACCCAGCGTCTGGGCGCGCTCGCCGAAGATCGGGCCGGCGGACGTCGAGGTCTTCACGGGGAGACCGCCCACGAACTGGAACGTGACGCCGCTCGACGCGGAGGTGATCGGCGTGTTCGCGACGCTCGCGCCGATCGAGTTGGCGATGAAATTGAGAATGCTCGCTCCGCTGGCCGTGTCGGCCGGGATGAAGTGCTCCCCGTGGCCGATGAGGGCGCCCTGGAGGCACAGGGGCTCGCCGCACGTGCCGAACGTGAACAGCTCTTTCGAGATTCGGGTGCGCAGGTCTTGAGCCGCGAGGGGACCGGCGAGGCAACACGACGACAGCAGCGCAACGAGCGCGCGAGACCGCACGGCGGGCTCCGAGATTCGGGCGGCGCTACGTTACCACCCGCCTCGGAGGCCCGCAATGGTCGGCGCGTCGATTACTTCAGCAGCATGTCGTGGGGACGCGCTTCTCCCGTCGGCAGGTGCTCGAAATCGACGTCGAACTTGGGATCGATCGACATCCCGCTCGCCGTGATGTTCACGAGTCGCACGGCGTAGGGCACCTTCCCGTCCAAGTTCGAGAGCAGCGAGTTGCTCACGTAGAGCCGTTTGTTGTCCGGCGTGAGCTTCAGCATCTGCGCTTGGGGGATGGCCACGCTGCTTACGAGCGTGGGGTGCGCCGGGTCGGCTATGTCGTACTGCTGGAGGGCGCCCGCCCCGAATAGCGAGACGAATAGAAAGCGGTTGTCGTACGAGATCCGCATGTCGGCCGGGATGGAGCCGTCGGGGAGCTTGATCACGCGGGTGAAGGCGAGCTTCCCGTCTTTTCCAACTTCCCAGCGCCACACGCTGTTGCCGAACGCGCAGTTGATGAAGCCCCCACGGGCCGCCGGTCCGTGCAGCCAGCGTACTTCGAGCGGCGCCTTATCGAGGTGCTCCTCCTGCAGCACCTTGCCGGTCTTGTAGTCCCACGCCACCACCTCGTCGCCCACCTGGTCCATCGGCGTGTTGCCGGCCTTCACTGCGTGGGGATGCGCCCAGCTCGACGTGACGATCAGGTTCAGCTCCGGCTTGATGCCAACGTCGTACATGTAGTTGGGCGCCGGCATGGACTTCACGAAGTTGCCGTCGTTGTCGAGCTGGACCAGAGCGCCTGGCGCGCCGCCGTCCTTCGAGCCGAGCATCGCGATCATGACGCCGCCGGGCACGGCATAGAACGTGTGCGGCCCCGAATAGCCCGTGCTGACCGCGAGGTCGGGCACCGTCTTGATGAGTTTCGGGTGCCTGGCATCGCTCGCGACGTCGTAGATGAACAGGCGGTTCGAGAACAGCCCCCCGGCGAAGATGCGGTCGGCGTTCACCGTGTAGCCGAAGTGGTGGGCCTCGTTCGCCGGCGCCCTGGTCGGGGTGGTGGCGATGATCTTCCCGTAGGTCGGCGACCTGGGATCGGCGTCGATGGTGGTCAGGAAGTCGGGGTCCTTCTGATCCGCGTCGCTGGTCCAGACGTACAAAACGGCTTCGTGCTGGCCGGCGGGGAGCCCTCGGACGAACACCGACTCGTCTTCGGGGCCACGGCGCGCGGTCGTCATGGCCGCCGGCAGGGCGGCGATCAGCAACAATTGCAGAGCGGTGCGCTTCACGATCTCCCTCCTGTTGCGGGATGGTTGACAAAAAAAACCAACCGGCCACCCTCGGTGAGAGAGCGGCCGGTTTGGGAACCTCGAGGCTCGGTGCGTTAGGACATCGACCCGCGGAGCCTCGCCACCGTGTCGCTCCCGGTGAGCGGGAAGCGACAACAACAGGAGAGCGAGGCGTACGCGGTCGGCATGAGGACAATGCTAGCCTGGAGCGCGCGCGCAGGGCAAGTGAGCGTGGGCAATGGCCCCTCTGTTGCGAGCGTTTTTTGCGCAGCCATATTCAGGGCGTGCGCCTCGACTTTTCCGGAGCGCCAGAGATCGCCGCACCACCCGACGTGGTCTGGCAGCGGCTGCTTGACCACGAGTTCGTGGCGTCCGTGGCGCCCGGCGTGGAGTCGGTGCAAGCGATCGACGACCGTCACTTCAAAGTCGTTTCGGGGTTCGGTGTCGGCGCGGTGAAAGTCCGATTCCAGCTCGAGGTCGAGTTGTCCGACGTGAACCCCCCGAAGAGTCTCAGGATGTCGGCGCGCGGCCAGGCGCCCGGGTCGGGTGTGGACGTGAGCACGACGCTCGAGATCGAGCCTCTCCCAGCCGATCGCTCTCG